>ERZ827496.50-NODE-50-length-151739-cov-4.079751_pt1 | contig 151739 bp, 123 predicted proteins | sample MGYA00519769_ERZ827496 | MGnify/ENA primary metagenome ERZ827496 (study PRJEB31778, sample SAMEA3449327) | human gut metagenome | biome: human gut; feature: human-associated habitat; material: faeces | place: United Kingdom | collected 2010/2012 ...
GGCGGTAGAAAAAGCGGATAATCATTCCTTTGGAGAAATCCGATAGGATTTCATCTTCTTTCACGGTATTTGTGGCGAATAATAGCTTAATAATTGCTTTTATCCGCTTTTTCGATCTGCGCTTTTTTAGCCTCCCCAAGGGTTAGTTGAGCATGGATTGACCACCGGTCACAGGCACAGCCTGGCCCGTCTCATAGGTCTGCTCCACAATATAGAATATCGCACGTGCAACGTCGATCGTCTGGCATCCGCGATTCATAGGTACCTTACTCTCATAGAATCGACGAACATCCTCCACAGTTTTAGCTCCCGGCACCTTACCCGCGCGCAGATACTGAACGAACAGTCCCTTTTCGGGATCGCTCCACAGCGGACCGTCGAGGAAGTTTCCGGGGCAGACCGCATTTACCTTGATATTGTACGGAACAAGCTCAAGTGCGAATGACTGGGTAAGTCCGATACCGCCGAACTTGCTGCCGGCATAGGCAAAATTCTTATTCGAGCCGACAAGTCCCGACTTGGAGTTGATCTCGATGATATCCATCATGTAGTCGGGCGCGATATCGTGCTGACGCTTCATTATGCGCGAAGCATATTTTGTACAGAGGAAGTAGCCGGTATAGTTTACAGAGGTAACAAGCTCGAGCGTGCTCTTGGTCATCTCCTCGAGGCTGCCCGCCTTTGCTATGCCCGCATTGTTAACAAATATATCGAGTCCGCCGAACGCAAGCACTGCGCGGTCTATCATATTTTTGACCGATTCCTCGTCGGTCACGTTTGCCGCCACGGCATATCCGCGAACACCGTACTCGGCAGCAGCCTTTGCTGCGCCGCCCTCGTTCATATCGGCAATGACGATATTTGCGCCCTCGGCAGCCATTGCATCCGCAATGCCCTTTCCGAAGCCCTGAGCACCGCCCGTAATGACCGCAATCTTGCCGTCAAGGCGCTTTTTCTGTGCGCCCGCATCTGCGACCTTGCTGCGGTAGCTCTCGACCTCCCAGTTAGCGATAAAGTCTATCATCTCGTCGGTCATCGGCTTAACACCGCCGAAGAGCTTTGCATAAACGCAAATCTTCACCGCGTCGGTAAATACCTCGAGCACCGTCTCAGCCTGCTTTGCGTCCTTACCGCATGCGAACATTCCGAGTCCCGGAACTATAACGACGCGGGGCGCATAGCCGTGCTCTGCGCGGAAGCAGAGATACTCGGCGCGAACGGTAGCGAGGTCGGTTACGGTATTGAGCACGAGCTGGCTCGTCTTGGTATAAACGATATGGTCGGGGGAAAGACTCTTGGTCGATGTGTCATACTCGAGCAGCGCGCGATTGCAGGCAAAACGGACAACAGCCTCGCCCGTGCCGTCCGAATAGAGCATACGCAGAATGGGCGCGGTGCGCACCGCAAGATCAACATTGAAATCGGTTATAGGCTCGACATCCGGCACGCACCCCTTCTCCTCGGCATAGGAATGAATCTTCTCGTATACCGATGTGAGCAGCTCACCGCAGCCATCGGTCGTGTCGGATGCTACGAATATTCCGTGATTTTCGAGGAACAGTATATCCGGGAAAACACCGCCGTTCTCAGCCATCTTTGCCTTTATAGCATCGCGGCAGTTCAGCGCAAGGATATATCCGGGCTTACAAATCGGTATCCATACCGTGCGGGCGGGGTCGAACATACGTGCGACAGCCTCGGCACCTCCCTTTGCGCAGGTGATGCCGTTAATGGCAGCAGGATGAACATGCAGCACGTAGCGCTGTGCAAACAACTCGTGAAGCAGCGTTTCTACACTCGGGCGGCGATTCTCGCCGGGAGCACGTGCAGCCATCATATCGGCAAGCACCGCAGCCTCTCGCTCAGCCTCGCCGGCGGGATAATCCTTATCCCACATTGCGCCGAGAGCATGACGGTCCATCTTTACGAATTCGCCGGGCTTTATCGTCGCCAGCGCGGTGCCCGAGCCCTTAACGAACAGCCAATCCTCGTTCTTGTAGGAGGTATTTCCGCCTCCCGCAAGAACAAACTCGGGATTGCTCCCGTACAGATTACTCATATCCGCAAGTGCGGTAAGCTCATTCTCAAACATCTCTATACCCTATGCCTTCGCTCAGCGAAAGCTCCCTTTCTTTAAAGTACCACGACATTCTGTGCAGCCTTTTATGCCGCAGCCGCCGATATCGCAAAATCAGATATCCTTTGCGTTACGGAGAACGTACTGCTCCGCCTCAAAACACCAAAGCTCGTTATGACGCGAGCATATCTCGGCAAGGTCGGCATAGAACGGATCGTTCTTTCCGAGCTCGGCAAAGTCGGAGATTGCGACGAGCGGCATATCCTTATTGGTGTAGATGAGCTTCTTTCCGCCCTTGATCTCGGGCAGACGAAGAACGGTATCGACGACCGTATTCATACCGCCGATGTGCGTTATCATAGCAGCGGGATTGATATCGCCGGACTCCATCATGCGCAGAGCCTCGCGCATATCATCCGTATTTCCTCCGCTCGTACCGACGATGTGTGTCGAGCCGTAATGAACATTGTAGAAGTTAAACTCTGCGGAAAACGCGGGATTGGTAGGTCCTGCAAAGAAATTAAGACAGCCGTCTCGCGCGAGCAGCTTGTCGCCCATCTCTACGACCGGCTTTACCGGTGCATAGACGAACACATCGTTATAGCCCTTGCCGCCGGTCAGCTCCATCATATGAGCTACCGGATCGTCGAGCTTACCGGTGTTAAGATATACGAGCTTGACGCCCTTTGCGGCAGCCTTTTCGACAGAGAGTATCTGCTCTGCACGTGCAAGGCGCGCATCGTCAAGGTCTGTTACTACAACGAGCGAGGGCTTGCGATCGCAGGCGATAGCATAGTCGATAGCTCCGAGTCCCATAGGACCCGCGCCCGCAAGGATAGCAAGACAGCCGCCCTCTACGATGCCCATATCGTGAACGTACTTACCGGGCGTCGTGGTAGCATGCATGGAACGCACCGACGATGCAGGAGACCGGCTCCGCAAGCGAGCCGTAGAAGAATGCGTCTCCCTTGTACGAGAGCAGACAGCCGGTCTCCATGACCTCGTTCGGGATGATAACGTAGGTCGCGTCTCCGCCGACGTACTTATACGAATAGCCGGGAGCATAGAGACTGCCCTTATAGTTCATTGCGGGCTGAATAGAGAAACGGTCGCCGGGCTTGAATTCGGATGCCCACTTAGAGCCGACCTTTACTATCTCACCGCAGAACTCATGTCCGATAATGGTAGGATTCTCGGCAACATCATCCGGCACGCGCTTATGATCCTCGCCCTGAACAGCCGCCTTGTGCGACGACATGCATACGCTATCCGAGATAACATGAGCGAGTATCTCGTCCTCTCGCGGTTCCGGCAGCTCGAATTCCTCGAGTCGGAGGTCATTTTTACCGTAGATTCTGACAGCCTTTGTTTTCATTTTTGTTTTTCTCCTTTTTTGATCTTTTTCGCGAAAAATCGGCGTATTATCTTCATCGGCAGACGCAGACGGGAAACGGTATCATATCTGCACTCCGTACCGCCTAATTATATGCGTTGCCCTTGCAATTACCGCCGGATTATGATATAATGAGAACAGCTGCGCAGATGCGGGTATGCCCGCCGTGCGCCGACCGTGACGAGAGGCATACGCAGTCCGTTCGGACGTGCCGACAGTTTGATACCGCTCATTCGGTCAATTTAAACAAAAACATTATATCATCACTTTTGTATTTTGTCAACTGCTTCGTGTGCGAATATCACACTTTTTCTATCGTTTTTCACAAACATTATCGAAATATCGAAATCAGGAACGTATATGAACGAAAAAAGCAAAAATAAGCCCAACCGCGAGCAGGCGAGTGAAAGAATAGATGAGCTCTGCCCTCTCCTGACCTATTATTCAAAGCGCTACTATGTCGACGATGACCCGGTGGTCTCGGACAGTGAGTACGATATGCTGTTCCGCGAGCTGGGAGACCTTGAGACGCTGTATCCCGAGCTGCGCAGACCCGATTCGCCTACACTGAGGGTCGGCGGCGCTGTGCTCGACCGATTTGAAAAGGTGACGCACAAGGTACCGATGGGCAGTCTGTCGGATGTTTTCAGCTATGAGGAGCTGAGCGAGTTTCTCTGCAAGACCGACTATTCCGGCGAATGGTCGGTCGAATGCAAGATAGACGGGCTCTCCGTTTCGCTCGAATATGACGGCGGGCTGCTTACGCGCGGTTCGACGCGCGGCAACGGCACCGTCGGCGAGGATGTCACCGCAAATCTGAGGACCGTTCGTTCCATCCCGCTCTCCATCCCCTACGAGGGACACCTCGAGGTGCGCGGAGAGGTTTATATGCCGCGCCGCAGCTTTGCACGGCTAAACGAGCGAAGAGACGAGGAGGGACTTCCCACATTCGCAAATCCGCGAAATGCAGCCGCCGGCTCTCTGCGCCAGCTCGACTCACGCATTGCAGCCGAGCGCGGACTCGATATATATATCTTCAATATTCAGACATGCGACCGCAGCTTTGACGGTCACAGCGACGGTCTCGACTGGCTCGTATCGCTCGGCTTCAGCGTTATTCCGTTCCGCGAACGTCTGCGCAGCACGACGGATATAATCTCTGCAATAGAGAAAATAGGCGAGGAGCGCCACCGCCTGCCGTGCGACATCGACGGCGTTGTTATAAAAGCTGACGATATTGCTGCGCGCGTAAGGATAGGCGAGCTTTCCGGCAGGCCGAAATGGGCGGTTGCGTACAAGTTTCCACCGGAGCAGCAGGATACTCATCTGCTTGACATTACCGTTCAGGTAGGCAGGACCGGAGTTCTGACCCCGACCGCCGAGCTTGAGCCGGTAAGGCTCGCCGGAACAACGGTATCGCGCGCAACGCTGCACAATATTGACTTTATCACCGAACGGGATATACGCATAGGCGACACCGTTACGGTACAAAAGGCAGGGGACATAATCCCCGAGATAGTAGCCGTTCGTCACGACATGCGCCCCGAGGGCAGCAAGCCGTACAGGATGCCGACAGTCTGCCCGTCCTGCGGAGAGCGTGTCTCCCGCGATGTGGGCGCGGTTGCAACACGCTGCACAAATCCCCTCTGCCCCGCTCAGCTCGAGCGCACGCTCATACACTTTGCCTCACGCGACTGCATGGGCATAGACGGCATGGGACCCGCCGTCGTGCGCGCGCTGCTCACTTCCGGTATGGTTCGCAGCATACCCGATATCTATCACCTCGAGCCGTCCGAGCTTGCCTCGCTCGACCGTATGGGCGAGACCTCGGCTGCCAAGCTGTGCGCCGCGATAGAAGGGTCCAAGAGCAGAGGCGCCGCAAGGCTTATATATGCGCTCGGAATACGCGGAGTCGGAGAGGTCGCCGCACGTGCACTCGCAGAGGAATTCGGCGGGGTTCGTCAGCTCGCGAAGGCGGGTGCGGAGCGTCTGACCGAGATAGCCGATATCGGTGCCGTTACTGCCGAGAGCATCGCGGAATTTTTCGCGTCCCCCTCCACAGCCGAGCTTATCGACCGACTCGACGAATGCGGAGTTATGCTCGAATCAAAGAGCGAGGAGCGCCGCGGTGATGCGTTCGACGGGCTGACATTCGTGCTGACGGGAACGCTTCCGACAATGACGCGCGACGAGGCATCGGCAGTCATCAAGAGCCTCGGCGGAAAGACCTCCTCCTCCGTTTCGGCAAAGACTGATTATCTGCTCGCCGGAGATAAGGCGGGAAGCAAGCTGACAAAGGCGGAATCGCTCGGCATTTCGGTAATAGACGAGGCAGAATTCCGCAGGATGGCGGGGATCTGACCGATCGGAAATAACAAAAGTCAAACGATAAAGGAATAAATATATGCTTATAGACAAGGTTAAGGTATATGTAAAGGCAGGAGACGGCGGCAACGGCGCCGTTACCTTCCGACGCGAAAAATACGTCTCACACGGCGGACCGGACGGCGGCGACGGCGGACGCGGCGGCAACATCATTATCACGATAGACGAGGGGACAAATACCCTGCTCGACTACAAGAATCGCCGCAAGTTCATAGCGCAGAACGGAGAAAACGGCTCGGGCGCGAAGTTTCACGGCGGCAACGGTAAGGACACCGTGCTTCCCGTTCCTCCCGGAACCGTAATAAAGGACGCCGAGAGCGGACTGGTCATAAAAGATATGTCCGAGGACGGCGAGCCATTCGTGCTCTGCCGAGGAGGCAAGGGCGGCTGGGGCAACCGCCATTTTGCAACGCCCACACGCCGCACGCCGAGCTTTGCGAAAAGCGGACTCAAGGGTGAGGAGCGCGAGGTCATATTCGAGCTTAAAATGATAGCCGATGTCGGACTTATCGGTTTTCCGAGCGTCGGAAAATCCTCTATCCTCTCGGTCATCTCGGCGGCAAGACCAAAGATAGCCGAATACCATTTCACAACCCTCTCGCCGAATCTCGGCGTTGTGCGGCTGCGCGACGGCAGAGGCTTTGTCGCCGCAGATATCCCCGGACTTATCGAGGGAGCGAGCGAGGGAGCGGGGCTCGGGCACGCATTTCTGCGTCATATCGAGCGCTGCCGCATGCTTCTGCACGTAGTTGATGTTTCCGGAATGACCGGGCGCGACCCCGTCGAGGACATCATCACCATCAACCGCGAGCTCGAACGGTTCAGTGAGGCGCTTGCATCGCTGCCGCAGCTGCTCATTGCAAACAAATGCGACGCGATCTCCGACCCGGATGCACTCGCACGCGTGGAAAAATACGCATCGGAGCACGGGCTCGAGCTCATAAAGATATCCGCTGCCACCCGTCAGGGCATAGACGGAATGCTCTCGACCGTCGCCGACCGCCTGCGCACGCTGCCGCCGGTAGTCGTATATGAGCCGGAATATGTATGCCGTCCCGAGAGTGAGCTTATCGACCGTGACAACCATGAGGTCGAGATACACCGCGAGGGCTCGACCTATGTTGTCGAGGCAGACTGGCTCTGGAATCTCGTCGGCTCGGTCAACTTTGAGGATCGCGATTCGCTGCGCTATTTTCAGCGCGTGCTGCGCACGAGCGGCGTGATCGACCGTCTCGAGGAGGCGGGCTGCGGCGACGGTGATTCGGTCGCAATATACGACTTTGAATTCGACTTTGTCAAGTAAAGCAGGCATAAAGGCAAAAAATGCCGAAACTTAGCCTTGACAAGCAGCCGATGCAATGCTATCATATTATTTATATGACATATATCCGTACCGATGCGTTCGCTGCATCGGTCGGACAAGGACGCAAAGAAAACACAAGGAATAGGACAATACAAAAATGATACAGAAACCATACGGTACGAATGACATTCTTCCCGGCTACACCGAAAAATGGCAGTACATTGAGTCGGTCGCGCGCGAGACGGCTGCTCTTTACGGCTTCGGCGAGATACGCTTTCCTACCATCGAGTATACCGAGCTGTTTCAGCGCGGCGTAGGCGACACCACCGACGTTGTTCAGAAGGAGATGTACACCTTTGACGACCGAGAGGAGGGGCGCAGCATATCGCTTCGTCCCGAGGGCACTGCATCGGTTGCGCGCTCGGTCATCGAAAACGGTCTCTACGGCGGCACAATGCCGCTGCGGCTCTACTACATAATCAACTGCTTCCGCCACGAGAAGCCGCAGGCGGGCAGATACCGCGAGTTTTATCAGTTCGGAGTAGAGCTGTTCGGAGCGACCTCCGCAGCCGCGGATGCGCAGATAATCGCACTCGGCGCGGCATTTCTTCGCCGCCTCGGTCTGCCGTTTATTCTCCGACTCAACAGCATCGGCTGCAAGAAGTGCCGCGCAGACTATCAGCGAGCGCTCGTAGAGTATTTCTCGGCTCACCGCGACAAGCTCTGCGACAGCTGCAAGACAAGGCTCGAGCGCAACCCGCTCCGTCTGCTCGACTGCAAGTCCGAGATATGCTCCGAGATAGCTAAGGACGCGCCTAAGACCACCGATTACCTATGCGACGACTGCGCGCAGCACTACAACGAGCTGCTTGCAACGCTCGACGGTATGGGTATCGAGTATGTCTCGGATCCGAAGATCGTACGCGGCCTCGACTACTATTCGAGAACGGTATTTGAGTATCAGTTCACCGGTATCGGCGCGCAGAACGCGCTCGGCGGCGGCGGACGCTATGACGGGCTTATCGAGTCGGTCGGCGGTCCCTCGCTCTCCGGCATCGGCTTTGCAATGGGCATCAACCGCCTCATTCTCGCCATGGAGCAGACCGGTGCGTCTTATCCCGAGCAGCCTAAGCCTACGCTCTATATCGCGGCACTCGGTGCGCCCGCAATGCGCCGAGCCGCAGTTCTCGCACAGCAGCTGCGCGAGCAGGGTGTCCGCGCCGAATCCGACATAGTCGGACGCTCGCTCAAGGCGCAGATGAAGTATGCGGGAAAATCGGGCTTTCGTTACACACTGATGATAGGCGACAGCGAGCTCGAGACCGGCAGAGCATTCCTCCGCAATATGGAACAGAGCGAGCAGACCGAGATCGAGATCGACCGCGTAGCCGATTATCTCATCTGATCACGGCGCAGAGCACCGTCGGTGCGGCAATATAATGCTGCGCTATCCATTCTCAATAAAGTAATAACAGCGGCGGCGCGCGGCATCTGCGCAGCTGCCGCCCGAAAGGATAATATACAACAGCATGGAAAGAGAATTTCTGTCCGAAAAGGACAAAAGGACAAAATACTGCGGAGAGTTTACCTCCGCCGACATCGGCAAGCGCGTCTGCGCCATGGGCTGGGTTCAGCGTCAGAGAGACCTCGGCAGTCTGATATTCATCGACCTGCGCGACCGCACCGGTATCGTTCAGCTCGCCTTTGACGACAAGACCGAGCGCAGCATCTTCGATATGGCATTTGCGCTCCGCAGCGAGTATGTTGTCGTTGCGTGGGGAACGGTTCGTCCGCGCGGCGAAGGTGCGGTCAATCGCAATATTCCGACAGGCGAGATAGAGATATTCGTAGATGAGCTGAAGCTGCTCTCAGAGGCGCAGACCCCACCCTTTGAAATAGTAGAAAACAGCGATGTTCGCCCCGAGGTACGCCTTAAATATCGTTATCTCGACATGCGCCGTCCCGACCTCAACGCACGCATCATCGCGCGCGGCAAGATAGCAAAGCTCGCACGAGACTATTACTACGACAACGGCTTTATCGAGATCGAGACCCCCGACCTCATCGCCCCGACACCCGAGGGAGCACGCGACTACCTCGTGCCGAGCCGCGTTCATCACGGTCACTTCTATGCCCTGCCGCAGTCTCCGCAGCTCTACAAACAGCTGCTGATGCTCTCCGGCTTTGATCGTTATATGCAGATAGCCCGCTGCTTCCGCGACGAGGATCTGCGCGCAGACCGTCAGCCCGAGTTTACACAGATAGATGTCGAGATGTCGTTCTGCCGTCAGGACGATGTTATCGAGGTGACCGAGGGCTTCCTCGCATATCTCTTCCGCGAATTTCTCGGTCGCGAGCTTTCTACTCCCCTGCTCCGTCTGACCTACGACGAGGCTATGAACCGCTTCGGCTCGGACAAACCGGATATGCGCTTCGGAATGGAGCTGTGTGACCTCTCCGACCTTGCCGCAGGCTGCGGCTTTAAGGTGTTTGCCGGTGCCGTTGAAGCGGGCGGCTCCGTTCGCGGCATAAATGTCAAGGGCGGCGCACGCTTCTCCCGCAAGGAGATTGATTCGCTCACCGAATATGCAAAGACCTACCGAGCAAAGGGCGTTGCCTGGCTGAAAAAGAACGGCGAGGATATCTCGTCCTCCTATGCAAAATTCCTCACCGCAGAGGAAAATGCGGCAATAAACGACCGTCTCGGTCTCGAGGACGGCGACCTGCTGCTCATCGTTGCTGATAAGAATAGTGTTGTATTTGACTCGCTCGGGGCGCTCCGCTGCGAGTGCGCCCGCCGACTCGACCTCATCAAGCCCGGCGACTACAAGCTGCTGTGGGTCACCGACTTCCCGCTGCTCGAATACAGCGAGGAGGACGGCAGATACTATGCAAAACACCATCCCTTTACCATGCCGAACGAGGACGACCTCGAGCTGCTGCGCGAGGGCAAGGATCTCGACAAGGTCCGCTCCATTGCATATGATATAGTGATAAACGGCACCGAGGCAGGCGGCGGCTCAGTCCGTATCCACCGCCCCGATGTTCAGAAGCTGATATTCCGCACGCTCGGTATGAGCGACGAGGAGGCACAGTCCAAATTCGGATTCCTGCTCGACGCTTACAAGTACGGTGCTCCGCCGCATGCCGGAATGGCATTCGGTCTCGACCGCCTTGTAGCACTCATGCTCGGCATCGAGGATATCCGCGACGTTATCGCGTTCCCGAAGGTCCAGAACGCCTCCGAGCTTATGACCAAGTGCCCGACCCTCGGCGACCCCAAGGCGCTCGAGGAGCTCGGAATTGCCGTCGTAGACACAGAGGACGAGACGGGAGAATAAAATAATATCACCGCGTGTCCCCGCACCGTCGGTACGAAAGCAACGACCGAAAGGTGGGCGACATGCGGTGCCGCATTCAGCTTACCTAAAGGAAAACCGAAAGGAAAAATCAAATGGCTACTTTTTCAAGAACATTTGACGAGCGACGCACGATAGAGCGGCTGACTAAGCTCTACGGTCTCGGACCCAAGGTGCTCCGCTGCTCAAAAATAATCAACGGACACATCAACGATACATACAATGTAACCGTTCTCGGCGCGGACGGAAAGTCACATTCTTATATCTATCAGCGCGTCAACTCCTCCGTATTCTCCGAGCCTGCGCTCATCATGCAGAATCTCGCGGTAATACGTGAGTGGCTCGAATCGCATCAGAGCGACAGCGCATGCCATGTGCTTACATTCCTCAAGACGCGTATCGGTACAAATTTCGCCACCTCGCCGAGCGGCGGCTTTTGGCGCGTGAGCGAATTTGTCGAGCATTCGATCGTTTTCGACATGATAGAGGATGAACGAGTAATGGAGAAAACCGGGCAGGCATTCGGTGAATTTCAGCTCCAGCTGGCGGGAATTCCGATGGACAATATAGTTGAGACCATTCCCGATTTTCACAACACGCCGAAGCGTATTCAGACCCTGCTCGACGCTGCAGCGGCAGATACCGAGGGCAGAGCGGCGGAATGCGAAAAGGACATTATCTTCTTCGAGGATAACCGCGAGCACTTCTCAACGCTTCAGCGCCTGCGCGATGACGGTATTATCCCCATCCGTATAACTCACAACGACACAAAGTGCAATAACATCCTCTTCGACCGCGACACATTCGACCCCGTTATGATAATCGACCTCGATACCATCATGCCCGGTCTCGCCGCATACGACTACGGCGATGCTATACGCTGTGCAGCTAACTTTGCACCCGAGGATGAGCCGGATCTGCGCAAGGTCGGCCTTAACCTGAAATATTTCGAAGCATTCACGCGCGGCTTTGTCGGCGCATGCAAGGAAGTCATGACCGATGAAGAGGAGAAGAACCTCGCACTCGGCGCGCCTACACTCGCATTCGAGCTCGGCGCTCGCTTCCTTACCGACTATCTCAGCGGTGATACCTACTTTAAGCCCGAGCACCCGCATCATAACCTTGAGCGCGCCCGTTGTCAGATACGTCTGTGTCAGGATATGATGAAGAGATACGACCTTATGTGCCGCACGGTCGATAAATATTATTGCTGAGCGGATATTAAAATCATCCGGAACGAAATCGAACGCTCCGAACGATTTTATCTATCCCTCTTATCGGGAAATAATCAAAAGCGCAACCGAAATATCTCGGTCAAGTCAAAGCTGTCTGAGACAGATTCATTATAGGATATATGGCAGGTCTGTCGGAAAACAAGTGTTTTCCGACAGACCTATTATTTTAGTAAAGAGCAATACAGCGACCTCATACCACAGAATGTAACTATGGTACAGCTACACGCTCATCTGTGCAGGTGTATCAAAGCGGGTCTCTATCAGCTTTCCGCTCTCCGGCGGAGAATAGACCCATGAATCTATGTGAGCGACCGAATCGGGAATGAAGTAGCTTATTCGTTTATCGGGTACTGTTATCCCCATACTGTCTATAAGCACGAGCTTGACCTTCATTCGCTCGGGGATAATGCTCTTTATGTACACAGCCGCCGTGTCGCCTACCGACGTACCCGGTCGGTACTCGCACAGACCGGCAAGGTTCGGTGTAAGCTCGACGAATATTCCGTAGTCCTCTATACTGCGCACCGTCCCGCTGACCGTCTGTCCGGCAGAAAAACGCGCGGCATTCTCCGCCCACGTTCCGAGCAGCTCCTTGTGCGAGACATACATCCGCGTAACAAACCCCTCAGCGTCCCTCTCGATACTGCGAACGACAGTCCTCAGATTCATACCGGTATAAAAGCGATCGGCGGGATGAGATATCCGCGAGACGGAAATACAGTCGATCGAGAGCAGCGAAACTATACCGCAGCCCACATCTACAAAAGCTCCGAAATGCTCGAGATGCGTTACGGTCGCGGGAATTATATCACCCTCGATGAGTGAAGAGAGATAGCAGCGAACGCATTCCGCCTGAGCGGCGCGCCGCGACAAAACGGCATAGCTTTCCCCTGCACTGTTGCGCTCTATCGAGATAACACGAAAACAAACCGGCTTTCCCACGCGCGTTATTACCGCAATATCTCTCGCCTCGCCTCCGCCCGGCTGATAGACCGCCTCGCCGCGCGGAATTATTCCGCGCATGCAGCCGAGATCGACGGTAAGCGCCATTTCTCCGTCACATAGCACCGCCATTCCCTCGAGTATTTTTCCGCTCGCCGCCGCGCGCTCAAGCATCGCCTGAGATGCAAGTGCCTCGCGGTTTTCGGCAGTGCCGTAAAGGCTCCCCTCCGGCAGATATCTGTTGACTGTCATATATTTCTTCGACCTCCGTATACTTTTTCATGCCGCTGTTCGGCTTCCAATCAACTAATATGCGGCGGAGGATAAAAATATGAACACTGCTCGCGATGTCTGAAAGCACGTCTATGCCTTGGCTGAGAGCAAACGGAGCTGCAAGAGGAAATACAGATGATCGGCAGCGCCTTGAAACAATAATAAGCATGGCGTTGCGCAGAATGAGCCGACAAAAAGCAAAATTAAAAAAATTAAAAAGGGTAATAAAATACAGCAAAGCAGAAAACGCCGCAGGATATCCAATATATCCCGCGGCGGCTTTTCTATTTACAGTATCAGTCGTTAAAGAGATCGTTTATCATGCGAATGGAGACCTCTGTGAGAATCTCGCCGCCGGCACTCGTAACAAAGCAATTCGAGACCTGAGTCGAGTAGCTGCCGGAGGCCTCTGCGATAGGAGTGGGCAGATATGCTCCGCAGCCGTCTGTCAGCTCGGCGGTAAAGGTGTACTCCGCCTTTGCGCGTGCACGCATGCGCAGACCGTACTCAATGTACAGCTCAAAGGGATTTGTAATAAATGCGCATTCACCGATACGCAGCGCATGAACGCGTGTATCATATATAGAGCACTTCTGCTGGCGCTTATAGCGGTTGATAACGCCGGCATGCCAGCTCGAGTCCATTCTCGTGCCCGCATCGGACGCGCGCAAAGCCTCTATCGTACCTCCTGCACGTTTGAGTATTTCATCAAATTTCTTCTGTGCCTCTCGGTATTCTTCACCGGAGACGGTGCGCAGCGGAAGCTGAAGAACATCGGTAGAGTGACGCACCACCGCCTCATGAGCGATGCTATCACGCGCATGGTCGTAATGCTCAGCAAAGCACATAAGCAGCCGTCTGCCGAGCTCGTTAGCGCCGGGTATCTCGTGCATATCCGGCTCTCCGCGGTTGCGGCGAACAAGATCGCGCGGCGCGATATTGCCGGCAAAGCCGATGAGCGGAAGCACGAATATATCTCTGCCGATCATCGCCTCAAGCTGCATTCTGAAATATCCGACAAAATCCGCCGAATAGTACTCCTGCATCTCGAGCACCTGCGCGGGGCAGTGGAAGCTCATTATAATGCCGCTGATATCGTCCTTTTCATCAAAGACATACAGCATTTCAACACCGTTATCGTTGCAGCCCTCGAGCGTGTCAAAATTGTAGTCGTCGGTCCCGCCGTACATTGCGGAAACACCGTTGCGGTATGTAACGCGGCGAGGATGCCCTACGACGGCATGACCGAGCTCGGGAGATAAGCCGGCAGGCGCAAGCGTGTTGATAGCATCGACACAGGCGGAAGCGACAAGCGGAACAAAATACTTGACGCGATACTCGTCCGGAGACATAACGCCCTCCGGCAGCTCGATAATATCAAATGCCTCGCCCCATATCTCGTTCATTGCATTATTATAGATACCGGGTCCGGTATGCGTATGAATGGTGCTGATAATAAGGCGGTCACGCGAAAAGCCCGGAAACGCCTCGCAGATAAGCGCGGCAATATCGTCGACGACTCCTGAGAGTATCTCGACAAGGTCGACGGAGCACCACACTATCGGCTCGCCGCCCTCATTGCAGACAGCGAACGCGGTCGCGTAGAGCGGATCGTTCGTGTGAGTCGGTATACGCATATGGAACTGTCCCTGAAGCGGTACGGGCGCGGGCGGGGTGATATTACGCTTGCCCCAACCGCAGAGAATTCTCTTGCTTTCTGTTTTTTCCATGATAATTAATCCTTTCGGCTGTATATCTGTCTCCGACCTTAGTCGTGAGCATTCATAGTATTCTGCGAGCGGGGAGGCTGAAAGCCGAACGCAGACTCACCGTTTGCGCAGTAATGCGCTTTGCATAAACTGTCAAGGCGGCATGCGCCGAGCCTCTGCCGACGAAGTCAATACGGAGCGGACAAAAAATTGTGCCCCCCTATATCTTGTTTATTTCACGGGAATAATCCGTGACGATCATGTATTACGTATGAGAACGGCGTAAAAGAACCCGTCCGTGCGAAGGTAAGCGGGCAGATCGGGGTCGGGAAAGACCGTATGCATCTGCTCGCAGGAGTAGCCGCTGTTCTGCGCCAAAAACGCCTCTACCTGCTCCTCGTTCTCGTGTCTATTAAGCGTGCAGGTCGAATACAGCAATCTGCCGCCGACCCTCGGATAGAGCGATGCCGCCGCAAGAATACGCGACTGCAGCTGCGGGAGCTCGCTGTCGGCAATGCGCTCGCCGACGCGAGCACGCATATCCGGCTTTTTTGCAAGCACTCCGAAGCCCGAGCACGGCACATCACAGATAACGCAGTCCGCCGCGCCGATACAGTCGGGATCGGGCTGCGATGAATCGCGTGCTGCGGCGGTGATTATCTCTATGCCGAGCCGCTCTGCACCCTCGCGTATCAGACTCAGCTTCGACTCGTATAGGTCATATGACATGATCCTGCCCTCACCGTGCATGAGCGCGGCAGCGGCAAAGCTCTTGCCGCCGGGGGCGGAGCACATATCTATAACCGTATCGCCGCGCTTCGGCGCGAGCGCCTCGACAGCCATACCGGAGGCATCGTCCTGCACCGTGCACAAGCCCTCTCGAAACGCCGGAATAGATGCCGGAGAGCAAGGAGCGGTCAGACGTACACTGTGCGGCGAATACGGCGACGGCTCCGCCGAGATTCCGTCCTGCTCGAGCCGCTTCAGCAGTGCATCTCGATCGATCCTAATAAGGTTTGCACGCAGTGTCGGCGTCGGAGGCTCGTCCGTTCCGCGCAGGCAGCGCTCTGCCTGCTCTTCGCCGTACTGCTCGCACCAAAGTGCCGCAAGCACTGCGGGAACCGAGTATCTGACCGAGAGCCAGCCGTAAGGGTCGGCACTGCGGTCAGGCAGCCTCAGCTCATCGCGGCGGCGGATAAACGAGCGCAGTACGGCATTTACAAACGGTGCGGCACTCGACGCACCGCGCCTCACGAGCTTAACACTCTCGTTGCAGGCGGCGCTGTCGGGAACACCGTCCATGTAAATTATTTGATAAAGACCCATTCGCAGTGCCGTGAGCACGGTAGGGTCAAGGCGCGCAAGCGGCTTTTTTGAGAGCAGCGAGATATAGTAATCAAGGGTTATCCGACGCTCGGTCACACCGTACACAAGCGCGGTAAAAAAATCGCGGTCGCGGCTGTCGAGCCGTAATTCCCGAAGAGTTCTGTCAAGCGCTATATTCACATATCTCTCGTCCGTTTCACAGCGGAGCAGGAAGGAATGCGCAAGCGCACGAACATTTCGCGGCGCGGGCGAGCCGCTCCCTCCGGACGGCAGGGTCGATGCCGGGCCTTTGCTCGCATTCCGAATACCCGGTCGCTTTGACGGTGCAGAGCAATTGCGTGAGTCATGCGAATGTAAACGCCCGGACGGTGCCGGACCTTTGCCGCCGACTCTCGGCTTTTTCTCGGTATTTTCGCTGCTCATTCGCAGTCTCCGGTCAGCACATCGCCGACGGTAATACCTCTGCCGTTTATAAAGTCCGAGGCGCGCATACGCTTTTTTCCCTCCGGGACAAGCTCGGTTACCGCTATCGCACCGTCTCCGACGCGGATGTGTATCGCGCCGCCGTCAAGCGAAATGACCTCACCGACCTCGGCATTTGCGCCGGTATGCGGGGAGAGTCCAGCCGACACGAGCTTGAGCAGCCTTCCGCGGCATCTTACACGCGCAAGCGGCACGGGCGAAAGTCCCCGAATGATATCGACAAGCTGCCGCGCGGGCAGCGAAAGATCTATCCTAATATCATCTTTGCCGATCTTCTCGGCGTAGGTAATACCTTCCTCGGGCTGAGGCGTAGGCTTGAGCGTTCCGCTCTCGATACCGCGCAGCGTCGAAACAATAAGCTCGGCGCCGAGCTCTGCAAGGCGGTCATGAAGCGATTCAAAATTATCCGTATCGGTAATCGGAGTCTGCGCCGCCTCAAGCATATCTCCGGTATCAAGCCCGGCGTCCATCTGCATGGTCGTAACGCCGCTAATGCGGTCTCCCGCCATTATACAGCGCTGTATCGGTGCGGCTCCGCGCCAGCGCGGGAGCAAAGAGGCATGAATATTGATACAGCCGTATCGCGGATACGAGAGGATATATTCGGGCAATAGCTTTCCGTACGCTGCAACGACGATAACATCCGGCTTCAGCTGTTCAAGGCACGGAGTAAACTGTCCCTCTCGCAGCCTCTCAGGCTGAAGGACCGGTACTCCGAGCTCCTGTGCAGCCACCTTGACCGGCGGAGGCAGCATGGTCATTCCCCTTCCCTTAGGCTTGTCCGGCTGCGTCACCGCACCGACTACTTCATATCCCGACTCGGCTATGCGGCTAAGCGCCGCAGCGGCAAAATCCGGTGTACCCATAAACAAAACTTTCACGTAAGATACCTCTCAGCCTTTGATTTGTTGCCCTGTGGGCGAAGAATTGCGATGTACTGCACTTTTACTCACGCTCGAGCTCGCGCATCTCCTCGGGAGTCAGCACGTGAACGGCATTATCGGTAAACAGCTTTCCGTCGAGATGGTCTATCTCGTGGCAGAAGCAGCGCGCGGTCAGACCGGTGCCGGAGATCGAAAAATACTCGCCCTTACGGTTCATTGCGCGGACGGTAACGGTCATCGGACGGTCGGTGATAGCCCATACACCGGGGACGGAGAGACAGCCCTCCATCTCCTGCTGATGCTCCTCGGAGGCTTTCAGAATAACCGGATTTATCATCTCGAGAACGCCTGCCTTATCATGCTCGACAAGTACGATTCTGCGTCGCACTCCTACCTGCGGTGCCGCAAGTCCTACACCCTCTGCCTTGGCAAGGGTCTCACGCATATCATCGAGGAGGGTAATTATCCTCGGTGTTATCTCGGTGACCTCACGGCATACACCGCGCAGTACGGGGTCACCCTCCTTTACTATATTAAGCAGTGCCATATTAATAATTTCCTTTCCTCCCGGTTCACACGGTATCCGGGTCAATATCCACAGCTATGGTACAGCCGCCTATCCCCTTTTCGCCGCCGAAATTTAGTAATCGACGGAGAAGCTCGCGCGTGCGGCTGTCCTGCTTTATCTTGCACACTATTCTGTACCTAAACGTGCGGTTTACACGGTAGACCGCCGCCTCGAACGGACCGAAGCATATCAACGCCACATCGCGATATTCGCCGCCTATCAGGTCGGTCAGCAATGTATACAGACCTGTGCTCGTCTCCATAACCGAGCGCTCGTCCTCTCCGGTCACCGATATCAGCGCAATATGGCAGAACGGGGGGAAGAGCATCGCTCGGCGGTAGGCTATCTCGCTCTTATAAAACGCATCGTAATCCTGACGCGAGGCATAGTCAATAACGGGATGATCGGGATTGCAGGTCTGAATGACCGCCCTGCCCTGCTGTCCCGCGCGTCCGGCTCTGCCGACGAGCTGCGTCATCATAGAAAATGCACGCTCGCTCGCTCTGAAGTCCTCAAGATACAGCGCGGTATCCGCAAGAATGACTCCGGACACGTCGACGGCAGGGAAATCGTGTCCCTTAGTGACCATCTGCGTACCGAGCAGAATATCGTACTCGTGCGCGCGAAAGCGCTCGAGCATATCGTAAAAAGAGTTCTTTGCAGAGGTGGTGTCCGCATCCATCCGAAGTATGCGCGCGGAAGGATAACGCGTTTTAAGCTCCTCCTCCACACGCTGAATGCCGAATCCGACACGAGTCATATGCTCGCTGCCGCATGATGGACATTTCTCGGGTATCCGCTCGCGGTGTCCGCAGAAATGACAGATAAGCTCATCTCCGGTGCGTCCGGCATGATAGGTCATAGAAACGCTGCAATTCGGACAGTGCACCGCCTCACGGCAGGATGGGCATATCATAAAATGATTGTACCCTCGCCTATTCATAAACAGAATGATCTGACGGTGTGCCTCAAGCGTCTGCCTTATACTCTCATCAAGCTCGCGACCGATAAGCACGCCGCCGCGCAGGTCGGCGGCAACGCCGGATACCGTGACCTGAGGCATCGGAGTGCCGCTGTAACGCTCATCCAGCCTGACAAGCTGATATCTGCCGCACTCCGCCTTATAAAAGCTCTCCACCGACGGAGTAGCCGACGCGAGCAGCATCATGGCACGGTGTCTGCCGCAGCGATATGCGGCAATATCCCGCGCATGGTATCTCGGTGAGGAGTCGGACTTGTAGGTATGCTCCTGCTCCTCGTCTATGACGATAAGACCGATATTGTCGAACGGTGCAAAGACAGCCGAGCGCGTTCCGATACATATCCGCGCCTCTCCCCGCTTTATACGGCGATATGCATCATATCGCTCGCCGTGCGACAGCATAGAATGAATGACCACCGTTCTGTCACCGTAAACACCGCTGAAATACGAAACCGTCTGCGGCGTGAGCGATATTTCCGGTACAAGCACGATCACCTGTCTGCCGTCGGCAAGCACACGGTCTATCATAGCCTTGATAACACGCGTCTTTCCGCTGCCGGTAACTCCGTACATAAGCGACGCGCATGCATTGCCGAGCGAATAACGCGCCTCAAGCTGATCGTATGCCCGCTGCTGAGCAGGTGAAAGCGCGCTGAGCGCGGGATCCGAGCTTTTATTCGGCTCGCCCGATGCTCCTATATCGTCGGTTCGTTCAACGCTGTCAACAGATGCCGCGAACGCATGCTCGGAGACGCATTTGTTATTATCCGAGCTTGTACTATCGGCAGCAGAGGACGGTAAAAACGAACGGTAGCTCTCGCGCTTTTCGAGCTGCGCAAGCCCTTTTTTTACAAGACGAATGACCGCAGCACGGTCGCATTCAAGCTCCGCGCAGAGCCGCTCGAGCTTGATGCCCTCCGGCTCATCGCACAGCCGGCGCAGTATGGCCGCCATTACCGGTGCGCGACGCTCGAGCCGTGCAGCCTCCGACTCAGCCGTTTTCGACGCGATCGCAAGCCGAGCAGTCTCAACATAGCTCTTACCTATCCTCTTGACAACAATAGAAGAAGAGGCGCAGCCCCGCTCCTCGAGACTTGCAAGAGCCCGGCGCAGCGACTGCTCCGGGACCGACGATACACGCACAGTACCCGAGCGCGTTCCGGTCGCGGCAAGCAGCGAAAGCGCACGGCGCTCTGTCGGAGTCAGTGAAACCCGATTATCCGACGTGCTGTCAGAAGCGCCGAACGGTATACCGCTCGGTACACCGTAGGCGTCGGCATGTGATAAGGCATCAGCTTCGCAGGCTGAATCTGAATCGCTCGTTTCCGAGCCGGGCAGGACATTGGTCTCACCGTAGATGAGCGCCCTGCCGCGCTCGGTCAGAATATATTCTCTGTCCGCACGACCGAGCATAAATGCCGGTATTATCGCATACACCGCCTCGCCTATCGAGCAGAAAAGATGCTCCTGCATGTAAAGCACCAGCCCGAGAAGATCCTCCGGCAGATGAAGCTCTGTACCCAGCAGGTCGCACAGCTCCTTATATCTCGGCATGCCGCCTCCCTCACGAGGCGACGGTACGTCGGACACGCTCATTACGAGTGCGGTGCACGGACGATTCCCCTGCCCGAACGGAACGGTAACAAAATCGCCTCGTCGGAGAACCCCTCTCAGCTCCGTAGGTACCTTATAGTCAAAAAGCCGAGCGGCGCGGTACGGCAGATCAAGGGGGCAGACCTGCGCATAAAGCACGTCTCTGCCGCCCGCCGCACCGACATTTCCGTCGGCAGTCGGATATTCGTTTACAGACGTGACCTCACGCCCCGAGCTCATTTATCCTCTTTAGGGACGGTCGAATCAATTATCTTATACTCGCCGTCCGAGAGACGCTTTATGGCGCACTTTACCGCCTTTTCGTCACGGATCTCACGGTTTATCATCGAAGCAATGCTCTTATCGGTCTCCTTGGACGCGATAGCACGCTCCGCATTTTCACGCGAACGACAGTACTCGTCGGTAACGAGACGCGCACACTTTGCCGTGGCGGTGACTACTACATAACGGTTATACTTTCCTCCGCACAATTCGTCTGCTGTTGGATGTAACATTTTTATACCATGCCTTTCAATAATATATTCTTTCATCTGCCGCCGGCTGCCGTACATCGTCGGTCGGCTCAGCCCGCATTACCCGTCTCAGCGGTCGAAATAATGCTCGATAAGCTCCTCTATACCGCTCTGATCCGGAATGAAGCCGTTCATCACGCCTATCATCTCATTCGCCGCGCGCTCGGTAGCGCCGTGCTCGTTGACGATGATACAGTCATATTCTTTCCATCTTGCAAGCTCATCGCGGGTTATCCGCATACGATCGTCGACCGATGCCTTGGAATTCGTACCCCTGCCCTCGAGCCGTCTGCGCTGCTCGGAGGCGCACGGCGGAATTATAAATACACGCCGTACCGACGGATATATCTTAGCTATATTCTCCGCGCCGTGAACATCTACATCGAGAATCAGCCTGATATCGTTTTTGACAGCGTTTTCGATTTCATATTTCGGTGTTCCGTAACCGTTTCCGCTGTAATAATTATACTCGGCAAGCTCGCCCGCTCCGACCATTTCGTCGAAGCGCTTTCGCGTTATAAAGTAATAATCGCGCCCGTCGATCTCGCCCTTTCGCGGTGAGCGCGTAGTTACCGAGACAGCCTTTCTGCACCCGATCTTTCCGATCAGCAGCTCGATGATGGTGCCCTTGCCGCTGCCGGAGGGCCCCGATATTACAAAAATGAGGTCGCTCGGATTACCCATGCCTCTGACCATAGCTTTCGTCGTCCGAAAGCTTCCTTTCATCTGGTATTGCTATCGGCTCGCAGCCGTGCCGTTCTGTCCCGACCTATCCGGACGAGCACGGCTCTATGTGCCGACAAATAAAAAGTTATATCAAATCAAATCTTCCGATACAGATGCCGCCGTTATATATTTACGTATCTATCCGACGGCGATCAACACCGCTCCGAGGCTGCGACAGAGCACCGCGGTAAGCACCTTAGACGGTCTGTACCGACACTCCGGCTGCCCTTAAAGCTCCTCCGGGTCTGCGTCGTCAGGCTCTGTGTCGTTAAGTCTGCCCGCGATCGTTTCGGGCTGAACGGCGGACAGGATAACATGCTCACTGTCGGTAACTATTACCGAGCGGGTCCGTCTGCCGCAGGTAACGTCTATCGCCCTGCCGGTATCCTTGGCATCCTGCACCATTCGTTTTATCGGCGATGAATCGGGGCTGACGAGCGTCACCACTCTATGAGCGGCAACCATGTTTCCGAAGCCTATATTGATAAATCTCATAAACTAACCTCTGTCGGTCGTGGGTGGAATTCTTATTCGAGGTTCTGAACCTGCTCTCTTATGCGCTCAAGCTCGCTCTTCATCTCGACTACGGTATCGGTCATATGAACATCCGACACCTTGCTCCCGATAGTATTTATTTCACGGCCGATCTCCTGAACGAGAAAGTCGAGCCGTCTGCCGACAGCATCATCCGATGAGAGCGCAGTGCCGAAAGCGTCGAGATGGCTGCGCAGCCGGACTGTTTCCTCATCGACCGCCACCTTGTCCGCAAAGATCGCGCACTCGGTGATTATCCTCGCCTCGTCCGGAGCGCCTGCTCCGCGCCCCTCGAGCACGGCACGCAGCTTAGCCTCGAGGCGGGCACGGTATGCCTCGTTCATTCTCGGCTCCTCGCGCTCTATCTCGCCGACGAGCGCGCCGAGGTGCTCGAGCTTTTTGCAGAGGTCGCGGCAGATATTTTCGCCCTCGGCAATACGCATGGCAATAAAGGTATCGACCGCGCGTGATATAACGCTCATTATATCCTCGGTATCCTGCTCGGTCGCTCCGCTCTCGGTCTCGGTGAAGATATCACGGTTCGCGGCGACCGTCATCACGCTGATATCGTCACGCAGCCCGTACGCATCGCGCATCTGCCGAAGCAGTTCTATATATCTTCGCAGATATTCTCCGTCGAGCGCAAGCTCGGTCTCGCCGCCGTCGATCCGTATTACCGAAACGAAAACATCCACCTTGCCGCGAACGACTCCGCGAGACTGAAGATACGGTTTTATCCGCTCCTCGACAGCGCCGTATGCTCTCGGCACACGGGAATTGCAGTCAAGAAAACGGTTGTTTACGCTTTTCAGCTCGACCGTTATACTCTTTCCTCCGACAATGTCGCTGCATCTGCCAAAGGCGGTCATACTCCTTGCCATGCCTGCCTCCTCTGCCTTGCTTTCGGAAAAAGATAACACTACGTCATCATACATTCCTATCATGTATAGTGTACACCATTTATCTGCGTTTGTCAAGGCGGAATTGTCTCCGCAGAACAGCTTTTTTGCGCCGCTGACGTGACAATGAAAAGCCCTCCGAATCGAGCCGCTCTATTCGTATTTAACTTCATCAGCCGCGTTTGTCGTCTGCGCTGCCGTCCTCCCTACCGTCAGCCGATGCCCGACGCACCGGGAGGTCGCCCGCATCAATATCACCGTCGGTCACGGCGCGCGGAAGCCGCCATCTGAACCGAGCCGCAAGGAACCTGAGCAGAACGATCACGGCGGCGCCGAGCAGCATCGCCGGAACAGCCCCTATCGTGTCCCACAGCGCAGCGGTAACGACCGCGCCGATTATTGAGGCTGAGCAGTAAAAATACTTTCTGAAAACAAACGGAATGTCTCCGCTCATTATATCACGCATGACCCCGCCGCCGACTCCGGTAACAACGCCGACAAAAGCCGATATGAACATGCCGCTGCCGAGCTGCTTTGCAGCTCCGATACCAACCGAGGTAAACACGCCGAGTCCTATTGAATCCATTACGAGAAGCACAGCGTCAAAGAGTACACGGTTTCGGCGAAGCGCCGAGCGAATGCGCGAGAAGAAGATAACTATCGCCGAGCAGACAGCGATTATCAGATACAGCGGATGCTGCAGTGCCTGCGGCGGAGTACTGCCGAGCAGCAGGTCGCGCATTATTCCGCCGCCGACCGCCGTCGTTGCGCCGAGTATCGCCACGCCGAGAATATCCATTCGCTTTTCTATGCCGACGAGTGCTCCGGATATGGCAAATGCTATCGTTCCGATAATTTCGAGTATAAGTGTGACCGTATCGGTCATTCTACCGCCTCCGTTTTCCGTTAAAATCAGATCGTGTCCGCGCCGGTATGCGAGCTGTGCGCAGAAAAATAAAATATATAATTATACTACAATTATAAACATGTTCGCGTATTTTTTCAACCGGCTAATTAAAAAACTGCAAGATTCTTCTAATATACTGTCTTATGAAATTATTTTTTAAAAAAACGCTTGACAGAGTGAGTAAAAAATGATATACTCTGTAAAGCGTTTTGCTTTACACCTGATCATAGAGGATGTGAGCGAGATAAATAATAATAGTGGTAATAAGAACGATAGCATAGCCTCGGCGGGAATACTGCCGCAGGGCGACATTCCGGACAGCGCACGGCTCGGCTATCTGCTTGATTTTTACGGTCAGCTGCTGACCGACAGACAGCGCGAGATCGCCGACCTATACTGGAGCGACGATCTGTCGCTCGGAGAGACGGCGGAGATAACCGGTCTGTCTCGGCAGGGTGTCCGCGCCTCGCTCGAAAAGACAAGGTCGATACTGAACGGCTATGAGGAAAAGCTCGGACTCGCGCACCGCTTCTCGCGTGCGCAGGAGCTGACCGAGCAGATGCAGCGGGAGCTGTCCGTGGATAAGCCGAGCACAGAGCGGCTGAAAGAGCTGTGCGGACTGCTCGGAGAACTGTATAAATAGCATGTTACCGCCGCACGGCAGGCAAAGCCGAGCGAAGAGTGATTTCGGTCGATCGGTCGAAATGAAGCGCCGCAGACAAACGAAAAACACCGAAGGGAGATATACTTTTTTATGTTCGACAGTCTTGTAGACAAGATGAACGCTGCATTTAAAAAATTTCGCAGCAAGGGTAAGCTCACCGAGGCGGATGTGCGCGAGGGTATGCGCGAGATAAAGCTCGCACTGCTCGAGGCGGATGTTAACTTTAAGGTCGTGCGCGACTTTATCAAGCGCGTGACCGAGCGCGCCGTCGGTGCGGATGTGCTCGAGAGCCTGATGCCGGGTCAGCAGATAATAAAGATAGTAAACGAAGAGCTCACCGAGACAATGGGCGGAACGCAATCGAAGCTGACAATAGCCTCGAAGCCTCCGACAGTCGTTATGATGACCGGTCTGCAGGGCGCAGGAAAGACCACTCACGCAGCAAAGCTCGCCGGTTTGTACAAGAAGCAGGGAAAGCGCCCTCTGCTCGTCGCCTGCGACGTTTACCGTCCCGCCGCTGTCAAGCAGCTGCAGGTGGTAGGCGCTCAGCTCGATATTCCCGTTTTCGCCATCGAGGGTGAGCGCGATGCCGTAAAGATAGCGCGCGAGGGTGTGGAGCACGCGATAAAGCACGGAAACGACATGGTCTTTATCGACACGGCAGGCAGACTGCACATCGACGAGAACATGATGCACGAGCTCGAGGAGATAAAGGCGGCGGTAAATCCCACCGAAATACTTCTCGTTGTCGATGCCATGCTCGGTCAGGATGCGGTCAATGTTGCACAGTCATTTAACGATCTGCTCGACATCACCGGCGTTATTCTGACAAAGCTCGACGGAGATACAAGAGGCGGTGCGGCACTGAGTGTACGCTACGTTACCGGAAAACCGATAAAATTCGTCGGAACGGGCGAAAAGCTCGACACGATCGAGCCGTTCTACCCCGACCGTATGGCAAGCCGTATCCTCGGCATGGGCGATATGCTCTCGCTTATCGAAAAGGCACAGCAGTCGTATGACCAAAAGAAGGCTGCGGAGCTTGAAGAAAAGATCAGGCGCTCGCGCTTTACACTGAACGATTATCTCGAGCAGTTCGGTCAGATAAAGAACATGGGCAGCATGGAGCAGATACTCGGAATGCTTCCCGGCGCAGGCGCAAAAATGAAGGACATCAAGGTAGATGAAAAGGCAATCGGCAGGACCGAGGCCATCATCCGCTCGATGACCCCCAAGGAGCGCGAAAAGCCGGAGATAATCAATCCGTCGCGCAAGCGCAGAATAGCCGCAGGCAGCGGCACCTCGGTAGAAGAGGTAAATCGGCTGCTAAAGCAGTTCGATCAGACAAACAAGCTCATGAAGCAGCTCACCGGCGGCGGAAACAGCCGTATGATGAAGAGATTACTCGGTAAAAAGGGCAAAATGCCTTTTTAAATAAATTTATCCTAACATAAGAATTTTCGGAGGAAAAGAAAAATGGTAAAGATCAGACTCAGAAGAATGGGATCCAAGAAGAACGCTTTTTACAGAGTAGTTGTCGCTGACTCGAGAAGCCCTCGCGACGGCCGCTTTATCGAGGAGCTCGGCTACTACAACCCCCTCACCGATCCCGCAACCATCAAGATCAACGAGGAGCAGGCTAAGAAGTGGATCGCTGACGGCGCTCAGCCTACTGAGACCGTAAGATCCATCTTCAAAAAGAGCGGTATCATCGACTGATATCGGCAAGAGCGGTCGCAAGATTTACTCCGACCGACGCGGCAGGCATATAATTATGCCGCCGTTTTATTCCAGAGAAAGGGAGCTTTTGCCGACGCAAAAGCAGTGGTTAACACAATGGCAGCAGATCTGAAAAAGACTCTCACGGATATTGCACGCGGAATCGTTGACGATCCCGACGGCGTAACCGTCACGGAAACCGTGGACGGAGATAATGTTTGCCTCGAGCTTTCGGTATCCGAGGGCGACGTCGGCAAGGTCATAGGTCGTCACGGACGCATAGCCAAGGCTATCCGCCTGTTGATGAAGGCTACGGCAGGACTTGACGGGAGACATGTCTCGGTAGAGATAAAGTAATTCCCCGCTCTGCCTAAACCGGACACGTACAAAAACAGACAAAAGACCTAAGCTGCGTACGGCACACCGCCGACGCGCTCGGGTCTTTTTTTTGCGATTCGTGCTTTTGAGTCTTTTATTTCTTATTCGTACTTTCGACCATCTTAAAGATTTAGTGTTCTGTCCCGCGCTCTGCTTGCCGATTCGATTTCAACTGTTTTTGTTTTTATCCGACCGAGATCGTTTTAACAGCGTTACATTTTTTATATCATAACATGGCAATTCGATTCTTATCAGTTATAAGCCGTTCTTATCTGTTTGTCTGTAATCTCAACGCCGCATTATTAAACTTCAACAGCAGTGAAACGGGCATCGTGCAGATATAATTGCACGATGCCCGTTTTTCATTTATGCTGTTCTGATATTTCCGAAGTGCGGCGCGCGTCATGCCGGTACGGCTGTTTTCCGAAAAATGCCGAAACGAATCATGCAGTCTATCGGCAATGCTCGCAAAAATCTAACGATCCTCAGAAGCGCTTGCGGAAAACGCAACGGCAGCCCGAGAACGATTTATTTCACCAATGCGGCTTTTAGACGCTCGGCGATCGGATTCTCAAGACGCAGGTCGACATTGCATACAACATAGCGTATGCCGTCGCGGATAAGCTCGCCGGCTATCATGACCTTATGCCAGTTGCCGTCCGAGTCGGTATTGCCTCCGACAAGTATGGGAGCGAACGCGTCACACTCGAAGGTATGGGTAACTATCGGGGTTATCATATCCTCGGAGCTGTCGTAGAAATATCGGATATCCTCAGGCTCAAACTCGGCTACCGAGGGGTGTCCGGTCTTTCTTGATGCGAAATGCACCGGACTCATTCCGCACGCCTTGACATGTACGGTCTCGCCTGCGATAACGGTATCCTCTGTCAGCATGGTGATAAGACGGGTATTCTCCGACGGGGTGATCTCGACATGACGGAATACCTCAAGAGGAAGCTCGTTCCACGCGAGAGCCTTTCCGTCGCCGTCTATCAGAATACCGCGAAGTGTGTACTTGTCACGATCGGAGGTCTCGGGAGCAGGCATGACCGCACTTGCGGCATAGCCCGCACAGTTGGCAGCCATGTAAGCCTTCTGTTCGCCGGAATACGCAAGCTCGCCGGCACGGTAAAGCTCAAATCTTACGCGGCAGTCGCCCGAAAGCTGAGTGTCGTTACAGATATGAGCCTCGATCGAGATATCCTCACCCTCATAATATGTAAAGCGATCGGTACGGAGCGAGAGCATTATAGGCGCAAGCGCATCACGATATGCGAAGAATGCCTTCTTAGGATGACGCTCGCAGTCCATGATGGTCTTCATCCATCCGCTCGGGAACGCATCGATAAACAGATGCAGTGCACCGCTTATCATACGATTGTCGCGGCGGAACGACTCGGTCATGGCGCGTACGCCGAGAGCCTGGAAACGCTGGCTCGCCTCTACCCAATCGCCCATGCTGTCCTGATCGTCGTAGAAGAAATAATGGAACGGTGCAGTCTGCGCACCGACGATATGCGCCGGATCGAACGGCTCGGTAAGCCACTCGGCAGGATAATATTTGCGCATAACGCTCTCCTGCTCGAGACCCTCTGTGCCGAACTCGCCGCAGCCGTAATACCAGCCGGGCTTGGTCGGCAGCCAATAGCCGCGCCAGAGCTGACCGATGTCGATACCGTGCCCGTTATACCACATGCAGTAGCAATGGTTATCCGGAAGCGAGGCGCAGGGCGGATCGTAGTCGCCGTCGACATATTTTATAACGCAGTCGGGATGGCAGAGTTTGAGTGCGAGGTCGCACGCAGAGAAGAAGTCCTCCAGCTCGGGACGGGTAAGGTGGCGATGGGGCTTGCCGCCCGCACCGGGGGTAGGTTCGTTCATATAGGAAACAACGACATTGCAGGCGTGTCCGCGTATCATGCGCGCAAGCTCCTGAGCCTGACGCACACCCTCCGCAAACTTAAAGCGGCGCATCTTGGCAAACAGCGGCAGGTCGGTCTGCGTCATAAGACCGAGGCGGTCACACCACTTATATATCTCATCCTGAACCGGACGCTGAGTAAGTCGCAGGAAGTTCATATTGCAGAGCTTGGCAAGGAGTATATCGTCGCGCAGCTGATCTATATCACCGCGCATAACATCCTGCTGTTCAAAGCCCATGGTATTTGCACCGCGCAGACGGATGGGTCTGCCGTTCAGTCGGAACATGCCGCGCAGCCCTGCCTCATCCGGCTCGGTATCCTCGGTAAAGCTGCGCATACCGAACTGCGCGCTCGCACGGTCGATGACGGCGCCGCCGTATATAAGCGCGACCTGTGCCTGATAGAGGTACGGAGTCTCCGGCTCCCAAAGGAGGAATTTGCCCATGGGGATGCGTACCTTATAGAGATTCTTACCGTGTTCGGCGGGAATAGGCGTTCCCCGACCGAAGCCGTCGGGACCCTGAGCGGCGGTAAAGGTATCGCCGAGGCCGCACATACGTACCGCAGTCGGCTGATAATACATATTCTCGACGACGGTCGCGCGGTGGTTCTGACCGTATACGGAGATATCGAGCTCTACCGGGAATTCGCCGTACTCGGAGCTCTGGACCTCGACCCACAGCTCCGCCTCGCTGCTGCCGATATCCGGACGAATCCAAAGATCGGAGATATGCAGCCGCTCGCGAACCTCGATACGGACATCAGAATACAGTCCCATGCCGGGCTGACAGTGATGCCAACCGACTGCGGGATCGTCCCAGCCGGGACCGGTAGCGGCATACATCTTCTCGCCCTCATAGGAAATGCCGTCCTGCCCCTTGCTGCCCATAAATACATGGTCGTTTTTAAGCTGAATACGAAGCTCATTAAGTCCCGCATTTACATAATCGGTTATCTCGAATTCAAAGGGTGAGAAAAATCCCTCGTGTATTCCGACACATACCCCGTTTACATAGACAGATGCGAGATAGTCCGCACCTCCGATGCAGATATACACCGCTTTGCCCTGCGTCTGCTCCGGGCGAAGTGCAAAGCGCGTATCATAAAGCTGCTCGTGACATCCGACCGGCGCTCCGTAATGCGGCAGTGTTATCTGCTTAGGATTGCTGTCCTCTTCATACAGTGTAAACTCGCCGAGCGGGATGATCTCCTTGCTCGAGCGGCACTCGGGTGCAAGATCCTCGGTAAAGGGAGCATAGCGCTCGCGCAGCTCGGCAAGTGCGGCACGGAGCTGCTCCTCGGTATGCATCTTTTCCGACACACCGTATGCCTCGCCTCCCGCCGTAAGCACGGCATTGTTCGGCTCGAACGGCACCGGCTCCGGGCGAGACAGCAGCTCCTGTCTGCCGCCGATGCCGGCAGCGGCAATGTTTGCAAAAATATCGTTCTTCATTCTGTTTTTTTCCTCCGTAGTAGGGTATGTGTATGGTCAGACAGGTCGCGGCAAGCCGCCGTCGGTTGACTTGATTTGATTCGGCCGGCATGGTCTACAAGGATAAGATCATGCCGTAAATGCGGTTGTTATAAAAGCTCCTTATCGGCTTTCGGGAGAACGGCGGATTCGACAAACGTATCCATTCGACAAACATATCCATTCGGCGAACGTATCCATTCCGCAAGCAGGTATGTATGATCCGTGAAAAATACGACCGCAATGTCTAAAGCTCAGTAGCGGGCGCGAAGCTCCACTACCTTTCCGAGTATCGAAATGCCTATCTGCTGCGCCTCAGCGCGCGTATATATCATAGGATCGTACTTCTGATTATCGGGAATGAGCATGATGCCGCCGTCCAGCTTTCTTATCCGCTTGCAGGTAGCATCCTCGCCACCAATCATGACAATGGCAACATCGCCGCTGTCGCAATCATCCTGACGGCGGACTATAACAGTATCGCCGCTGCGCATCCGCGGCTCCATGCTGTCTCCGCGTATTCGCAGAGCAAAATACTCACCGCTCGCCGCCATCGCCTCATCTATCTCCTCGTAATCGTCAATATCGGTAATAGCCTCTATCGGTATGCCCGCAGCCACCTTTCCGTAGACCGGAATGCGGCGTGCGCGCACAACTGTCTCATCCTCCGTTGTAAAATACTCGGGTGCAACGGCAAAATAGCCGGCGATACGCGACAGCGAGGTCGCGCTCGGATGCGAACCGTTCTTCCAGTGAGTTGCCGTAGCATTGGAAAAGCCGAGACTCATGCAAACCGCACTCGGTGACACACGTTCCCTCGCGCAAAGGGATACAAATTTGTTCCAAAACATTGCGTTATTCCCTCCGATTTTTTAAGATTATTTCTTTTACTTTGTCGGGAACCTTCGGTTAGTGTCGTTTTTTATCAGCAATACTGAGATAATGTAGTTTATGCTCGACCGATTTATCCTCCAAAGTGATTTTTTCACATTGACAAGGTAGAAAATGTAGCCTATAATAGCATCATAAAGTGACAGAGGCGGAGCTGATGTCATTTGCGAATCAAGTATATCATCATAAACTATGTTTGTCAAGCAAATAATGATAAAAAGTCGACAGCGGCCGTGTCGTCTTTCTACATATTCGTCATGGTCAAACGAAATAACAGAAAATTCTCCATAATAAGACTGAAAGGAACATAATTATGCAGTTATATTATTCCGATCCGACATGTAAAAAAAGCCGCAAGGGCACCGCTCTCGGCGGCATGACACCCGCCGCAGCCGCACTCATCTGCGACGATTCCGATAAAAAGCGCACAAGCGACTACTGGATAGAGAAAATATGCCCCATATGCGGAAAGCGCTTCTATCCGCCGACAGACGAATGGGCATATCGACGCGGAGATGAATATTTCTGCTCGTGGCACTGTCTGTGCGAGCATGACCGGAGACAAGAGGCAAGACTTCGCGCGGTTGGAGTACCTAAGGGAAGGCTGCCCGAGGCGCGCAAAACAGAACGGAATGCATCAGTCCGCCGTGATTATAAGCGCGGTATATCGGTAATAGAGCTGGCTCGCCGCCACAGTCTTTCCCGTACGCAGATATACCGCATCATCGGCACGCACGGCGTCGCGGGCAACAGGATCTGATACAATGGTCATATATGAGAGCGGCTGCGTCGGATGCGAGAGCTCTCTCGGCTGCGCGGGCACCTCCTGCAGCTGCCGCCGTATCCCGATACGGATATGCGACGGCTGCGGCACGCCGCTGCTCTCGGCATACGGCGGTCGCAGCCGCCTGAACGGGACACGGTTCGCGTCGATTCGAACTGATGGGGTCGTGCAGCAGTGCATGAATGAAGAATATGTATGTTTTGCAGAATATGAAGATTTTGAAGAATATGAAGAAAGGCGAGAAAGCAGCGCAGATAATGCGGTGTTTCCCGATAAGGTGACAAAAAGGAACAATGAATACATTTTCGGCGAAGAGCTTCGCCGCGAAAAAGGAGAGGAGCTGTGTGAGCGATGCCGTGCGGTAAGAGGGCGGAAAAAGCGATAACGACCGAGCGCATTGCCCGGATAAACAGGATCGCCGACCGTATAGTCGGTCAGCTCGACGAAGCGATAAATGCGCTCGATCCCACCGACACGCAAAAGCTGCGGCACGTCGTTTCCGCTCTAAAGGAAATTAAGGACCTGCAGTCCCTCTCGCTCGGCGACGAGGCGACAGAACGTGAGCTGAAGCTGAGAGAGCTGCGCAGCAAGGTCGAGTGCGCCGAATCGGAGGCATCTTCCGATCTCAGAGAGATAACGGTACATATTGACGGCGACGACGGCTATTCGGACTGATATGCCGCCATGAACAGAGAAACAAAAGACAGTGAACGTGGCGTGGCAAAGACCGTTTTTATCGAGGCGCCGAGCGAAAAGCAAAAGGAGTTTTTGCGCGCGTCGACAAAGCATGTCGGCTTCGGCGGTGCACGAGGCGGCGGCAAAAGCTGGGCGGTGCGTACAAAGGCTGCCCTGCTCGCCCTGCGGCATCCCGGAATACGCATTCTCATCGTCAGACGGACTTATCCGGAGTTGACGAACAACCACATCCGCATTCTTCGCGAGCGGCTCGCCGGCATTGCTGTCTATTCGGATAAGGAAAAGCGAATGACATTTCCCGGCGGCGGCAGCATTACCTTTTCCTACTGCGATACGGACGAGGATCTCGGACGCATGCAGGGCGTTGAATACGACGTCATCTTCATTGACGAGGCAACGCAGCTGACCGAATATCAGATGAAAGCCATCAGCGCATGTCTACGCGGAACCGGCGATTATCCCCGCCGTATCTACTACACCTGCAATCCCGGCGGGCGCGGACACTCCTATATTAAGAGGATATTTATCGACCGACGCTATGTCGAGGGAGAGGATCCCGCCGATTACACATTTATCCGCTCGCTCGTCACCGACAATACCGCGCTGATGCAGGCTCAGCCCGACTACATCAAACAGCTGCAGGCATTGCCGTCAAAGCTGCGCGACGCATGGCTGTACGGCAGATGGGATACTGCGGAGGGACAATTCTTCGAGGAGCTGCGCGACGACCCCGAGCACTACGGCGACCGCCGACTGACGCATGTTATTTCGCCGTTCCGTCCGCCCGACGACTGGAAGCTCTATCGATCATTCGACTGGGGCTATAACAAGCCGTTTTCCTGCGGCTGGTGGGCGGTGGATCACGACGGAGTATTTTATCGTATCCTCGAGCTGTACGGCTGTACCGGCGAGCCGGATGTAGGCGTGAGATGGACTCCGGAACGGGTATTTTCCGAGATAGCAAGGATAGAGCGCGAGCACCCTTTTCTCAGCGGCAGACGCATTGCCGGAGTTGCCGATCCCGCAATATGGGACGCGGAGACAGGAGAGAGCATAGCCGAGGTAGCGGCGCGGCACGGCGTACATTTCGTCCCCGGTGATCACAAGCGCATTCCCGGCTGGATGCAGCTGCACTATCGGCTGGCATTTGACGAAGAGACCGAGCGACCGATGCTGTATGTTTTCTCAAACTGCCGCGCGTTTATCCGAACGCTGCCGCTGCTGCGTTATGACAGCACGAATCCGGAGGACCTCGACACCAAGGGCGAGGATCATGTGGCAGATGAGGTGAGATATTTCTGTATGTCGAGACCGATAAAGCCGCATATCCGCAGGCAGCCTGTCGGCATAGGGACGGCGGGATTGCTGCTCGATATAAAGCCCGGAGAGCTTGCCCCCGCGCCCTCTCCCGCAGAACGGGAAAAAATACAGATAATACGCGGCGAGGAATAGGCTGCATACGGCGATACGGCGTTACGCAGCACCGCGATACGACCTAATATACAACATCTGTACAAACAAAGTATATAAGAAAGGAACGAAAAGAATGAACAAGATGGAAAAGGAGCGGGAAGGTATCAAAAGCGGCGATAACGGAACGCGCGGCAGCGAAAAGATCACGCGCGAAAAACCGGACGGCAGAGCCGCGCAGAGCAGCGAAAAAGCGCCCGGCGGGCGCAGAAAGCAAAAGGAATCCACACCGGTACGAATAATAGACGCAGAGGCTGTGCGGCGCGCGCAGGCAACGCTGCGCCGCTATAAGCTCGGCAAGGCAAATCTCGAGCGCCGTATAGTCGAAAACGAAAAGTGGTACCGCGTGCGCCATCGCGACTGCATGCCGGACAAACGCGGCAGCATAAATCCGAATTCCGCATGGCTGTTCAACTGTATAGCAAACAAACATGCCTCGGCTATGGACACTATCCCCGCGCCGCGCGTACTTCCGCGTGAGGAGGGTGACCGCGAGGAGGCGGAAAAGCTCTCGGCGATACTGCCGATCATATTCGACCGCTGCGACTTCGAGCAGGTGTATTCGGACGCATGGGACAGAAAATGCAGAGGCGGGACCGGCATTTACGGAGTATTCTGGGACAAGTCAGCCATGGGCGGTCTCGGGGATATAACGGTAAGGGATATCGAGCCGCTGTCGCTGTACTGGGAGCCGGGAATACGCGACATTCAGCGCTCGAGAAATCTCTTTTCGGTCGGTCTGTGCGACCTTGATGCGCTCATGTCTGCATATCCGTTTCTCGAGGGCAGGCTCGATACCTGCACACCTGATATAGCCGTACACGAGGGAGAGGATCCTGTCGATACCACCGGAAAGGTCGCAGTCGTGGACTGGTACTACAAAAAGGTGCTGCCCGGCGGCAGGGAGATACTGCACTACTGCAAATACGTCGGCGAGGAGGTGCTGTATGCGACCGAAAATGATCCTGCACTGCGTGAGCGCGGACTGTATGACCACGGAATGTATCCGTTCGTTTTCGATCCGCTGTTCACCATGCCCGACTCTCCCGCAGGCTTCGGCTATATCGACATAGGCAAGGACTGTCAGGCATACATAGACCGCGCAGGTCAGGCAGTGATGAAGAATATGCTCGCAGGAGCTGCTCCGCGCGTACTCATATCCGAGGACAGTCCTATAAACGAGGACGAGTATTCGGACATGACCTGCGACATCGTTCATGTTGCGGGCGCGATAACAGACTCTACCGTCCGCCCGCTGCCCTCCGTCTCGCTCGACGGTATCTATATAACCGCTCTGCGCGACAAGATAGACGAGCTGAAGGAGACGACCGGAAATCGCGATGTCACAAGCGGCGGAACGGCGGCGGGAGTCACTGCGGCATCGGCAATAGCGGCGATGCAGGAAGCAGGCAGCAGGCTCGAGCGGGACTCCTCACGCGCCTCATATCGTGCATTCAAGCGCGTCTGCCTGATGGTCATAGAGCTGATACGTCAGTTCTACACCGCCTCGCGCTGCTTCCGTCTTATCGGAGACGACGGAAGCGAGCATTTTATCCGCTACGACAGAGGCGGCATTGCACCGCACAGAAGCGAGGTGCTCGGTATCGAGCTCGGCGAAAGCTCTCCGCTCTTTGATATCGAGATAAGTGCGGAGAAATCCTCTCCGTATTCACGTGCAGCACAGAACGAGCTTGCTCTCAGCTTCTTCAAGGCGGGCTTTTTCGACCCGCAGAAAGCGAGCGAGGCGCTCTCATGCCTTGACATGATGGATTTTGACCGCAAGGCTCAGGTCATCGGACGTATAAGACGCGACCGCGACGCATATCTGCGCAACACGCTCGAAGCGGTGATCCGATCCGGCGCGGCAGAATATGCCGGGTACGGAGCGACGGGTTCCGGTACGATAGGGACAGCGATGTCAAACGGCACAGCCGCACAAAACGGCATCGGCGCTTCCGGCAGCAGCTCCGACGCGGAGACACACTCCGAGAGTGCTGCAACAAGAAAGGCAAGACAAAGCTTCGCCGTCGGCGCCGAGCCGTAAAGTAATGAGCGCGGGAAGCACATAACGCTGCGAGCATTGAATATACCATCGTCATTGGACATGCACATTGAAATATTCCGCATTTAAATATTCAGCATTAAAATATTTAAAAAAACAGATTTACAAACCTATTATCCGCCGCAGCGGCAAAATGACCGCCGAGGCGGTAAAAATAAAGGCGTATCGCACACGATACGTGCAGAAATGCAGAAAGGATCCGAAATGCAGAACGAATCTATCGGCACGGGCACGACCTCGCCCGCAGTCGCCGGGGCAGCAGCTCCGACCGACGCAAACAAGGTCACGGGTGATACGGCTCTGTCCCCCGCAGAGCAAGGCGCAGCGGCAATGCGCGCCGAATTCGAGTCCCTGATAAAGGGCAAATTCAAGGAGCTGTACGACGAGCGGGTCGGCGGTGTGGTGAAACGGAGACTAAGGGGTATGAGTGCTCAGGTAAAGAGATTAGAGGCGCTGTCACCCACCCTCCGCAGCTTTGCCGCATCGCACGGCATAGACGACGGCGATACCGATGCGCTTAACCTTGCGCTGTCGCGTGCTCTCGGCTGCTCTGCCGCGACGGGTACGGGCGGAGGAAATGACACATGCGCCGACATGCTCCCCTCGCAGCAAGACGGCTGCTCCGAAAAGCACGCCGAAGGCATTACCGGGATCGGCGGTACAAGCCATGGCATTACAACAGCCGACAAAGCTCAGTCGGAGCACGGCACGGCAAACGATAATGACAGGTACAGCGACTCCGACAACGGCACATCGGCTGACGGCACCGACGAAAGGTCCGGTATCGCATCGGGCAATCTCTCGGATGAAAGCTCCGGCAGAGACTCAGAAGAAAGAACCGACCCCGACAGCAGAACAGACAGCACCGGCGAAGCGCTCGATACGGCAGCGCTGCGGCGCGCACACGGCTGGGCAGCGGAGGCGCATGAGGTCGCAAGGCTATATCCCGACTTTGACCTCCGCTCCGAGATAGCAGATCCGCGATTCCGTTCGCTGCTGAGAGGCGGCGCAGGAGTGCGCGATGCCTACGAGGTAGTACACCGTGACGAGCTGCTGCCGGCAGCCATGCGCAGTGCGGCACTCTCGGCTGTAAACAAGCTGACCGACAGCATAGCAGCCGGTACGGTAAGACCCGCCGAAAACGGGGTCTCCGCCGCGCTGCCGTATGCCTGCGGAGTCGGAGATATGACTCGTGCAGAACGCGATGAGCTTGCCCGCAGAGTCGCGCACGGCGAACGAATAGTTCTCTGATATCCTGCCGCAGGCAACGGGATTTCGACTTATATCACATCGCGATATCGAGCATTTGATATTGAGAAGTCCCGTCGGCGCCATAAACCATTCGACTCGTCCGAGTGCCGCAGCGCCGAAACAACACAGTCAAAATGCAGAAAGGAAAGAAAATGAGCACAGTTACAACTACCACTCTCTCCGCAGAGATGAAAACCTTTTATGACATGCGCCTCATCGACGAGGCATCCCCCATGCTCGTTCACGAGCAGTTCGGACAGAAGCGTCCCATTCCGCAGGGCGGCGGCAAGACAGTAAACTTCCGCCGCTTTTCTCCCCTTGCGAAAGCGACCACCGCGCTTACCGAAGGAGTAACTCCGAGCGGCAGCAGCCTCTCGGTATCGAGCATCTCCGCAATCGTCGCACAGTACGGCGACTATGTTGTTCAGTCGGATGTTCTCGAGCTGACCGCAGTAGACAACACCATACTCGAGACGACGAAGCTGCTCGGCAGGCAGGCGGGACTTACGATGGACACCATCGTCCGCAATGCACTGCTGCTCGGCACAAACAAAAGCTACGCGCCTAAATACGTTGCAGATACCAACGGAAATCTCGTCGAGACCGAGGTTACGAAAACCGCAGACCTCGACACAAGCGCAAAGCTCACCGTAGATGTAGTACAGCGCGTCGTTGCAAAGCTCCGCGCGCAGAATGCCCCCACCATCGGCGGCGACTATGTATGCATCATTCACCCCTATGTTGCATACGACCTCATGCGCGACCCCGAGTGGATCGACGCACACAAGTACGCGACACCCGAAAACCTCTACACCGGAGAGATCGGAAAGATGGCGGGTGTTCGCTTCGTTCAGTCAACCGAGGCAAAGATCGACAAAGGCGGCTCCGACAACCCCTCCGGTCTTGCGGTATTCCACTGCCTCTTCATCGGCGACGGTGCTTACGGTGTTACCGAGGTCACCGGAGGCGGCCTCCAGACCATTGTCAAGCAAAAGGGCTCGTCCGGCACCGCCGATCCGCTCGATCAGCGCTCGAGCGTCGGCTGGAAGGGACTCAAGGCGGCTAAGATCCTCGTAGACAACTATCTCGTCGATCTCATGTGCTGCTCGAAGTTCTCCGCCACCGCAACAGCAAACTGATTCGTAAGCTGAACCGTATTCCCGGGCGGATAGGATATTGTCCTCCGCCCGCCCGGGAACTGCTTATCGCATCGGGCGACGCAGTCTATGACGGCTGCGTAACACAGTCATAATACACAAACGACATAAAACGTGAAAGGAAGATACGGCTATGGCAAACAAGAATGCAAACAAGGAAGTAATCAAGGCAACAAACGCATACCCCGGCGAGCGGCTCGTCCGCGTAAAGATACCTCTGATCAGCGAGGACGACGGCGATGTTTTCGTCTCCGTTAACGACCGCAACTGGTATATCAAGCGCGGTGCGGAGGTCGAGATACCCGAGTGCGCCGCCGAGGTGCTCGAGCACAGAGAGCAGTGTCTCGGAATGGCTATCGAATACTGCGACCGTGCCGCTGCGGTCGCAGACAGGGCAAATGCATGACGCTGCGCGAAGCGCTCGACCGCGCCGATTCGCTGCATCCCGGGAGTGTGCCGGAGGCGGAGCGTATAGCGTGGCTCGACAGCATCGACCGCACTGTATGTGCTGAAATAACCGGCGGTGAATTCGGCGGCTATACCGTCGATTCGCCCGCCGATACCGAGCTGCTTGTCCCGCCGCCCTACGACGAGCTGTATCTTCATGTACTCGAGGCGCGCAGCGCTTACGTCGGCGGGGAGATCGACAGATACAACAACGCCACCGCACTGCTTCAGAATCTATGGGAGGCATATGCCCGCAGCTACATACGCTCGCACCGACCGACTCGGCGTGAGCTGAACTATCTCGGAGGCGATCGGATATGAAAATGCCGATGTTGGATCAGCCGAAAAGACGCGCGGAGACGGTAAGTGTGTTCGGCGGCTACGACGCGCGCGACCGTCGCGGGACCGAGGGCTTTTCCGAGGTCGAAAACCTAAGCTCATCGGCATACCCCGCCCTCTCCCCGCGCAGCAGACGCGGAAAGGTCGACACGGCGCTCGGCGACGGCGATACCGTCGCGGCGATATCTGTCGGCGAGCGGCTGTGCTACGTGCACGGAAGCTGCTTCATAGCCGACGATAATCCGACATATTCGGGTGGCGGCGAGACACATACTCGTATAGTCGATCTCGGTCTGCAGGGCACGCCTGACACCCGCATCGTAATGATGGGCAGCTATGCCGTGATCTTTCCCGACCGAAAATACGTAAGCCTCTCCGATATGACTGATAACGGAAGCATTGATGCCGAAAAGACAAGCTCCTCCGCAACAATATGTCCATGCCCTCTCGGCGAGCCGGATGCCGTGATAATCATTTCCGCGGCCTCGCCCGAAGCAAGCTGCGATTACTGGCTCGACACCTCCGGCGACACGGATATACTGAGATTTCGCTCGGGCGGTGAGTGGCAGGAGGTTCAGGCTGCGGGAGTACGCATCACCGTCGGCGGCAGCATTCCGTTTTCTGAGGGAGACGGAGTGAGCATAACGGCAAGCGACGCTCTCTGCGGCGGCTTGCTGCCCGACTCCGCCGTGATTGCATCGGTGGGAACCGGTTCGGTCGTAATCCCCGGCAGCATAGATAAGCATGCAGAAAAGGCGGCGGTCAAGCTGAGCAGAAAGATGCCTAAGTGCGACATCGTTTTTGAATGCGGAAACCGCCTGTGGGGCTGCCGAAGCGGAACGGACGAGGGCGGACGGCAGGTCAACTGCATATATGCAAGCGCGCTCGGCGACTTCCGCAACTGGAATGTTTTCGAGGGACTGAGTACCGACAGCTATGCTCTGACGGTCGGCAGCGGCGGTGAATTTACCGGTGCTGCGGCATATATGGGATACCCGCATTTCTTTACCGAAAATGCCATACACAAGGTCTACGGAGAATACCCCTCGCTCTACTCGCTCCGCTCGCTCACCTGTCCCGGCGTTCAAAAGGACTGCGGCGACAGCGTTGCGGCGGCAGGCGGCATTCTCTACTACAAGAGTCGGCGCGGTATATACGCATATGACGGCTCGCTTCCTACCTTTGTCGGCGACGCGCTCGGTACCGATGTATACGACTGTGCCGTCGGCGGCGCGCTCGGAGAGAAATACTATGTCTCGATGCGCGGCTCGAACGGGCGATACTCACTGTTTGTCTACGATTCACGTAAGCGGTTATGGCACCGAGAGGATAACACCGCCGTCCGTCAGTTCGCCTCGATCGAGGGAGAGCTGTACTATACCGAGCGGAACAACAAAGCGGTCATACGCTCGGTCGGCGGCAGCGGTATCACCGACAGCGAGCCGGTACGCTGGTACGCCGTCAGCGGTGCAATCAGCGGCAGCATGGGCGAGCACGAATATCTGTCTCGCCTCATCCTGCGCATCGCTGCGGATCAAGGCGCGAGTGTAGGCATCTCCGTTCGGTACGATTCGCGCGGGGAGTGGCAGGAGCTCGGAACGGTCGGTGCCGACGAGCCGAGAAGCATTACCCTCCCGATCCTGCCGCGCAGATGCGACCATCTGCACCTGCGTCTGAGCGGACGCGGCTATGCAAGGATAACGATGCTCACCATGATATCAGAGCGCGGTTCGATATACTGATATCGGGCAGCGGCTCGATGTATCCGCATCGACACACGATGGAAAACATTGATATCCGGTGCGCCGATATGCCGAAAACATCATTCGATATTGATAGACTATCCAAATAAGAATAGACGACGCCGCATATTGCAAACGGATATATATGACGTATATACGGAAAGGAGGAATCAAGTTGACCGAACATATCGAGCCCCCGTGCGTCTCCGCACGCACGACCGAGGAGCAGATAATGCAGCTGAAAAATTACCTGTGTTCCCTTACACAACAGCTGAACTATCTGATAGACCGGTATGAGGCAGAGCGGAGCACATCGGGGACCCGAGAAAGGAAAAACTGATATGCAAAATAAAAAGAAGAAAAACACGACCGAGATAGAGGGCACGATAAGCACTGCCGAAGCCTCGGCTGCCCTTAAAGCACGCGAAAACGAAAAGCCGGGCAAATATTCATCACCGTATGCCGACGAGATAGATTCGCTGCTCGGCTCACTCTCCTCACGCGAGCCGTTTAAATACGAGGCAAGCGGCGATGCGCTCTTTCGCGAATACAGCGACAGATACGCACGTGACGCAAAGCGTGCAATGAAGGACACCGTGGGGCGTGTATCCTCGCTTACCGGAGGCTACGGAAGCTCATATGCGGCGACTGCGGGTTCTCAGGCATACGGAGAGAAAATGTCCGAGCTCGGCGACATCATACCTCAGCTGTACAAGCTCGCCTACACCCGCTATCGTGACGAGGGAGACGACATGCGCTCGCTTCTCTCGGAATATCGCGACACCGATGATGAATACTACGACCGTTACCGTGACGGCGTTTCGGACTGGCAAACAGATCTCAAGCGTCTCGCTGCAGCATATGAGAGCGCACGCGACTATGAGTACGATGCCGCACGCGACACGGTAAAGGATGAGCAATGGCAGCGGGAGTTTGACGAGAGTGTACGTCAGTACGAGGCAAGCCTCGCTGAGAAGCAGCGTCAATACGACTCAAGCCTCGCCGAGAGGCAGCGGCAGTACGATGCGAGCCTTGCGCAGCGGCGCAGCTCAAGCTCCGCCAGCGGCAGCTCCGGTTCCCGATCGGGCAGCACGGGCTACTCGCCGTCCGACCAAAAGGCCATCGTTTCTGCGCTCGAGCAGTATAAGAAGGACTACGACAAGGCATCGAGCGACGGCGAGCGCAGTCAGATACTGAGCCGTGCAAGGGCTTTTCTCTCCGGGCTGAAATATCCCGAAAAGGCAGAGTCGATGTTCGAGCTCGTATTCGGTTTCTCGCTCGACAGCACGTCAAGCTCTCCCTCTGCAAGCGAAAAGGGCGGGCTGTCTACATGGCTGATATGAGGCGGGCGGCATGATAGACGAGACACGTCTCGAGGGCAGGCTCGCATCACTCGAGGAGAAGCAGCACGCGCTTTCACGCTCGGTCGACGAGCTGAAGGAGGGTGTAAAGGATATGCACCGTCTCATGCTCGCGGTAGAGCGGATGGCACTGCAGATGGAGAGCCACACAAGTCTGCTTGACGGCATAGACCGCCGTCTGGAAACGGTGGAGAAAGCACCGGGCAGAGCATATAATAAATATCGGGAGATATTTATCGGCTGCGTGATAACCGCAGTGGCGGGCGCGATGATCGCCGCACTGCTGCGCGTGATCATGCGGTAGAAATGTACGATCGGGCTGCCGAAAAGTACCGGGCGGAAAACGCACGACGTAATCGATCCGCCCGGTACGATCAAAAAAATATACTTCGGCAGCCCGCAAAGCACATTCCCGCTCCAGAGGAATAAAGAAAAAGGAGTTGAAAGCCTACGGATATGAATAACACGGTCAGAGGAATAGATATCAGCCACTGGCAGGGCAAATTTGACTGGTCGGCGGCGAAAAACGAGGGCATACGCTTTGCCGTTATCAAGGGCGGCGGAGGAGACGGAGGTCTGTATACCGATTCCGCATTCCGTCGAAACTACGAGTCGGCAAAAGCGCTCGGAATACCGGTCGGAGCATACTTCTACTGCGGCGCGAAAACGGTGCGCAGAGCGCGCGAAGAGGCAGATTATTTTGCCGACAACGTTCTCGACGGCAGGCAGTTCGAGCTGCCCGTATATGCCGATATCGAGGACAGCGGCATGCTCGCTCTCGGGCCGCGTGCGCTGACCGATATTGCGCTTACCTTCTGTTCACGGCTTGAGGAGCGCGGATATTTTGTCGGAATATACTCCTCGCTGTCCTATTTTTCATCGCGAATGTATGACGATGAGCTCAAGCGCTTCACGCATTGGGTGGCACAGTGGGCGGACCGCTGCACCTACCCCGATGAGAACTGTCTCGGCATATGGCAGAACAGCTCGAGCGAAACGGTCGCGGGGGTCCGCTGCGACACCGACATTATGTTTGTCGATTTTCCCGAGAAGATGAAGGAGCTGGGCAAAAACGGCTTTACCGCGCATACCCACCGGTGGCACTATGTTGCCGACACCGTCAACCACTGTCTCGAATGCTCGGAATGCGGCAAGCGCAAGGATGTGCAGAAGCATACGCTCGAGCATATGCACGACGCGACCCACCACTTCGACCGCTGCACCGTCTGCGATGCAATGGTAAACTGGGAGCGTCACAGAGGAGGCACGGCGACCGATACCGAGCGTGCGGTATGCGAGGTATGCGGCACAAGGTACGGAAAAACACTCAAGCCCATACCGGGCGACATTAACGGCGACAGCGAGCTCGACACGCGCGATGTCGTCGCGGAAATGAAAGCGGTAGCCGAAGGCAGCACCAATCAGAAATATGACATCAACGGCGACGGCGACGTTGACACAAAGGACCTCGTAAATCTTGTGAAAAAGGTCTCAAAGGGCTGAGCGACAGGTAAGCCGTAAACATGCCGGCAGCATAAAAAATAACATCGAAAACACAAAAAGGGGATGATAAAACGGATACCGAGCTTTTTTCATGGCAGTACCTCGGCTCTTACGGAGGTGCGGTCGCGGCAGTACTCGCGATAACACAGTTCACCAAGGGTCTCGGCGTGCTGAAACGCATACCGACACGGCTGCTATCTTATATTTATGCGGTCATAATAATGCTCGCAGCCGAATATTTTACCGGAGCACTCACTCTCTCTGCGGCAGCCCTGCTCCCGGTCAATGCGATAATCATCGCGACCTCGGCAAGCGGCGGATACGATGCGCTCCGCTCGGTCGGCAAGAACGGGAAACGCGCGGCTGCGGCGGTCGGCGGCACGAGCAATGCAGAAAGCGCAGCTGCAAGCACTGCGCCATCCGACAACGCGGACAACTCAGACTGCAATATTTCAAGTTATGCGCAAGGAAAGACCGACAAAGTATCTGATACTATCGCTGTGGAAGATCTTGATACCGGCAACCCCGCGGTTGTCGGTAAAGATACGAGCGGCTCCGCATCGGGCGCCGCCGATTCAAGCGACAATGATACGGAAAAAGCCGAAGTTTTATAATCGTACAACCACGCGGCACGCACGGCAGAACGCTGTGCGTGCCTTATTTTTGTGCAACGGCGCAAAATACAATAAAATGTTGCTTGCTGCGATCTGCGCTCTGCAATTTCTTGTAAAAAAGCTATTGACATATATATTAATGTATGGTATAATTTCTTTACCTCTCGGAGGCTTTTTTGTTGTGCAAAAATGCCCCGCGCAGAGGGAGATATTATTATCGAAGGTGTTCCGCTCGGGCAGAACGGTCGGGATACCGCGAGGAAAGGAAAGGACGAAAGTAATGAGAGTCAAAATTACCCTCGCGTGCAGCGAATGCAAGCAGCGCAACTATGACACGACAAAGAACAAGAAGAACGATCCGGACAGAATCGAGATCAATAAGTATTGCCGCTTCTGCCGTAAGCAAACTCTTCACAAGGAAACGAAGTAAGGAGGCCCCGGATGTCTGATACCGAAAAGAAGGATGCAATGACCGAGGCCGAGGTGGTCAAAGCTGACAAGAAAGCCGACAAAAAGGCTGAAAAAGCGAAAAAGCCTTCCCTCATATCCCGTATCGGCAAATCTCTGCGCGAATACAAGAGCGAGATGAAGAAGATCGTATGGTACAGCCGTGAGCAGACAGTTCACAGCTCCATCGTCGTTATTGTCTGCATCGTGTTTATCGGTGCGGTTATCGCCGCTCTGGACTTCGGATTTTCACATCTGCTGTCCTGGATCGCAGCGCTCGTCTGAATCGGTGAAGTGAAATGAGTGATTTCAGCGATTCGACTCCCGAAATACGGTGGTATATTGCTCATACCTATGCGGGCTATGAGAATAAGGTTAAAGCAAATCTCGAAAAGATAATCGAGAACCGTTCACTGCAGAATGTCATAACGGACGTTAAGATCCCCGTTCGGATAATTACCGAAGAGCCTAAGGAAGATGCGGTTTCTGCCGCCGATGAGGCCAAGGCTGAGGATGAGTCCGACATCACCGCAGAGAGCGACAAGAAGAAAGAACCCAAAATCATCGAGGAGAAGATCTTCCCCTCTTACGTTTTCGTTAAGATGATTATGAACGACGAAACCTGGCATGTCGTACGCAATATTCGCGGCGTAACGGGCTTTGTCGGACCCGGATCGAGACCCGTTCCGCTGACGGATGAGGAGGTTGCCAACATCGGCGAGCTCGAGGAGCAGACCGTTATCAATCTCTCCTATAAGGTCGGCGACAGCGTTAAGATCACGGCAGGATTTCTCAAGGACGCCGTCGGCAAGGTCGCTGAGATTTCCGATGACAAGAAAAAGATCATGGTCATCGCGTCTATGTTCGGACGCGATATGCCGGTCGAGCTCGGTTCCGACGAGGTTACTCTCCTCGAAGGCTGATTACCGAGCAGCACCGATGCTCCGCTTCGGTGCAGTGGGAGGGAGAAAAATTCTTAATTCTCCCGAGACAGACGGCGCGGTGCCGTCCCGCCGGAATAATCCGGTAACCACATTACGGAGGTGTATTTAAAATGGCAAAGAAAGTACAAGGTTATATTAAGCTCCAGCTCAACGCCGGAAAAGCTACCCCGCAGCCCCCTGTAGGTCCTGCACTCGGTCAGTACGGCGTAAGCATCGCTAACTTCACCAAGGAGTTCAACGAGCGCACAAAGAATCAGATGGGAATGATCATCCCGGTCGTTATCACCGTTTATGCCGATCGTTCCTTTACCTTTATCACCAAGACTCCTCCCGCAGCCGTTCTTATCAAGAAGGCATGCGGAATCGAGACCGCTTCTGCAAGACCGCAGGCTGACAAGGTCGCTCAGCTGACCAAGGAACAGCTCAAGCAGATCGCAGAAACCAAGATGCCCGATCTTAATGCCGCTTCTCTCGAGGCTGCAATGAGCATGATCGCCGGAACCGCTCGCAGCATGGGCGTAACCGTCGAGGAATAATCGAAGGAGGAGCAAAGAAATGAAAAAGGGTAAGAAGTACAACGAAAGTGCAAAGCTCGTAGACAGAGCTACAGTATATGAGCCCGCAGATGCTCTGGCACTCGCTTGCCAGACTGCAAAGGCTAAGTTTGATGAGACTATCGAGATCCACGTCCGCCTCGGCGTTGACTCACGTCACGCCGATCAGCAGGTAAGAGGCGCTGTCGTTCTCCCCAACGGTACCGGTAAGAAGGTTCGCGTTCTTGCATTCTGCAAGGGCGAGGACAAGGTCAATGCCGCTAAGGAAGCAGGCGCTGACTATGTTGGTGCCGAGGAGTACGCAGAGAAGATCCAGAAGGAAAACTGGTTCGACTTCGACGTTATCATCGCTACTCCCGACATGATGGGTCTGATCGGTCGTCTCGGTAAGGTCCTCGGTCCTAAGGGACTCATGCCTAACCCGAAGGCAGGTACCGTAACCCCCGATATCGGTCGTGCGGTTGCCGAGGCTAAGGCAGGTAAGATCGAGTACCGTCTCGATAAGACCAACATCATTCACTGCGTTATCGGTAAGGCTTCCTTCGGTGCTGAGAAGCTCGGCGAGAACTTCAACGCACTCATGGGCGCTATTATCAAGGCTAAGCCCGCTGCCGCTAAGGGTCAGTACATTCGTTCCTGCGTTCTTGCATCTACGATGGGCCCCGGCATCAAGGTCAGCACGTCCAAGCTCGGCTGATTGGGCTGACGGAATGTATCCGTCTGCATCACGATAAGATAGCATGGTAAAAGAAAGGTAGTCGAGCTTTTCCCTCCGGGAGAGCATAAGACTACCTTCTTTCATGCCCTGAGGCGGGCTCGATGCGCCGCCTTACAAAGCGGTACGTTATAGCTGTGCCGTAAAACAAGAGAGGACTTTGTTTTTCAAATGAAGAAGCTAAATTGCGATCTCGTCATCGTAGGCGCAGGTCCTGCGGGCATCTTTACCGCATATGAGCTGCTGCTGCGCGAACCCGAGAGAAATATAATAATAGTAGAAAAGGGTCTGCCGATCGAAAAGCGTCATTGCCCTAAGTCGGTAACAAAGCAGTGTGTCAACTGCAAGCCGCACTGCCACATCACCACCGGCTTCTCCGGTGCGGGCGCATTCTCCGACGGCAAGCTCTCGCTCAGTCCCGATGTCGGCGGAGATCTGCCTACACTTATCGGCGAGCAGCTCGCTGCAGAGACGATCAATTATACTGATAAGATCTATCTCCAGTTCGGTGCGGATACTCACGTTGAAGGCCTCGGAAACACCGAAGAGGTCAAGGAGATACGCAAGCGCGCTATTATGGCGGGCCTGCGCCTCGTCGACTGCCCCATCCGTCATCTCGGCACCGAGCATGCACACGAGATATACCTCGGTATCGAGAAGTATCTCCAGGAGCAGGGCGTAGAGATGCTGTTCAGCCACGAGTGCACCAATCTCTCCATCGTTGACGGCGAGTGTAAGGGTGTATTCGTTACCGACGGCAAGGAGGAGACCGAGATCACCGCAAAGCATACCGTAGTTGCCACCGGTAGACGCGGTGCGGACTGGCTCGAGCGTATCTGCGCCGAGCACGACATAGCGCATCAGCCCGGAACGGTCGATATCGGCGTTCGCGTTGAGGTACGCAATGAGGTAATGGAAAAGGTTAACCGCGTACTGTACGAGAGCAAGCTCATAGGATATCCTCGTCCGTTCAAGAATAAGGTGCGCACCTTCTGTCAGAACCCCGGCGGAATCGTCTCTCAGGAAAACTACGACGGAGGTCTTGCAGTCGTAAACGGTCACTCCTACAAGGACTTCAAGACCGACAACACAAACCTTGCAATACTCGTATCGCACAACTTTAACCAACCGTTCAATCAGCCGATATCCTACGCTCAGAAGGTCGGCGAGCTGACAAACATGCTCGGCGCGGGTCACATACTCGTTCAGCGCTACGGCGATATTCTGGACGGCAAGCGCACATGGCCGAAGGAGCTTGCTCAGTCGAATCTCCGCCCCTCGCTTGTAGATGCCGTTGCGGGTGATATCACCGCTGCAATGCCCTACCGCGCGATGGTCAACATCCTCGGCTTTATTCAGGCGCTCGATCAGGTAGTGCCCGGATTTGCTTCGACAGAGACCCTGCTCTATTCCCCTGAGCTTAAGTTCTACAGCAACAGAGTAAAGATGGATGAGCACTTTAATACAAGCGTCAAGGGTCTGCACTGTCTCGGCGATTCGAGCGGTTGGACAAGAGGACTTATGATGGCATCGGTCATGGGAGTCCTCATGGGACGCTACCTCGAATTCTAATCGGGGAGGCTAAAAAAGCGCAGATCGAAAAAGCGGATAAAAGTGTGATTTAGGTTTTTGTTCGGAACAAAGACCATGAAAGCTGATGAAATCCTATCGGATTTCTCCAAGGAAATGATTATCCGCTTTTTCTACCGCCTAAAATCGCCTCTGCCGTACGCTTGTACGGCGACGTGACGATTTTCGACGCTTCTGCATCTTTTTTATCTCTCCCCGACTCGGGTCGGCTAAAAAAGCGCCGACCAAAAGATGAAAACAAACCGAACTTATCGGTCTTTCGTATGTTTTATGTGATGGAAGCAGTGTTGAAATTCTGACGGATTTCGCATAAAGTTTGACGCTTTCGCTTTCTCTGCGAGCGTCGTTCCGAACATTTTACCTTTCCCCTAAAATCAAGGCGGCTGTTTAAAAGCGAGTATTTTAACAGCTTCGTCGCCGCAACACTAAAAAAAGGCAGAAACCGGATATGATTAATTTTGAAAATGTGTCTATGACGTATCCGAACGGTACACCCGCTCTGGATAATGTCAGCCTGCAGATAGGCGACGGTGAATTTGTGTTTATCGTCGGCTCTTCCGGCGCGGGAAAAAGTACGCTGATGAAGCTGCTTCTCCGCGAGGAGAAGGTAACGAGCGGCAGACTGACCGTCGATGAATTTGATCTTACCGACATGCGCGAGAGTCAGATCCCTTATTATCGCAGGGAACTCGGAGTGGTCTTTCAGGACTTCCGCCTCTTTGAGCGTAAGACGGTATACGAAAATGTTGCATTCGCCATGCGAGTCATCGGCGAGCCGATGCGCGTTATCCGTCGCCGTGTGCCGACCATTCTCGGTATAGTAGGGCTTCAGGATAAGGCTGACCGTTTCCCGAGCGAGCTCTCGGGCGGTGAGAAGCAGAGGGTAGCGCTCGCGCGCGCACTCGCGAACAACCCCCGTATGATAATAGCAGACGAGCCTACGGGAAATATCGACCCGCAGATGAGTCTTGAGATAATGAACCTGCTCGTCAAGATACATCGCAAGAACAAGACGGTCATCGTGGTAACGCACGATAAGAGCCTTGTCGACTACTTTCGTCAGCGCGTTGTTACCATTCAGCACGGAAAGATAGTAGATGATAAGATAGGGGGAATGTTCCGTGAATAAACGCAAAAAGGTGAGCATTCTCTACTTTCTTGAGCAGAGCATCAAGAGTCTGTGGCGAAACGGAGTAATGACCTTTGCGTCCATTGCCGTGCTGCTGTCCTGTCTGCTCGTGCTCGGCAGCTTCGTTCTGCTGCTCGTCAACGTAAACTATAATGTTCAGAATATCGGAATGCTTAACTACATCCTCGTATTTGTCGATACCGACCGTGATCTGTCGCTCTCGACAGAGGAGGTAGACGATGCATTTACCATAGATCAGGCTTCGCCCGAAACGACCGCCTCCGGCTCGATAGTTGAGAATGGCGGCTCAGCCGAGACTACCTCCGACAGCGGTAATGCCGGACAATCGGAGTCCTCGCTCGTCCGTGTCCGCGGCTTGTGGGACGATATGTCTGATGCCGATATCGCTTCGCTCGGCTCCAAGTATGACGGCGAGGAGATAACCTCGCTGCAGAGCGGAGTGCTTTCATCGACGGAGGAGCTTGTCAACTTCACCGACCTTTCCAAGGCGCGTACCGAGGTCGAGGATCTGCGCGAGCGCTTTGCATCGGTCAAGGCAAGAAAGGCAGAGCTCGGCGGAGATGCACTCGGCGTTTATAATGATACCGAGACGGAGCTGACAAACATATACAAGCGCATTACCTCGCTCAACGATATAGAGCTTGCCATCAGACAGCTCGATAATGTAGACACCGTAAAATTTACGAGCAAGGCGCAGGCGCTTGCCGAAATGAACGAAAAGTACGCTGAGTACACCGATCTTTTCGACAGACTCAAGTCCGGCGATAACCCGCTGACCGATCAGTTCACTATCACATATAAGGACAATACCGGCGTAAACGAGCTCAAGACCAGCCTCGAACACATGACCGGCATGATATATAAGATAAACTGTCAGGTCGAGATAGCGAACACCATCGAAAATGTCCGCTCGGGCATCGTATTCGTGTTTGTGTGGTTCCTTGTTATTCTTATCGTTGTCAGCATGTTCGTAATTATCAATACCATCAAGCTCGCTGTATTCTCTCGCAGACAGGAAATCATGGTCATGCGCTATGTCGGAGCGACGAATGCGTTTATCACAACACCGTTCGTTTTCGAGGGTGTGATAATCGGACTGGTGGCAAGTATTGCGGCTTACATCGTACAGTACTATACCTACATGTACATTCACAATACCGTATTGACCAAGTTCCCGTTTATTTCGGTGGTCGATTTCGGCAGCTTCGGCGGGATACTGCTCGTCGGATTCCTCGGACTCGGCATACTCACGGGTATCATAGGTTCGGTTATCTCACTGCACAAATACCTTAGGGCATAAAGGCATACGGAGGAACTGCCTCCGACAATGCGCCGATAATACCGGAAAGGAGGGCTTCGGTCAGCGAAGCTGAGGTGATTTTTTATGAAAAAAAGAGTTTTAAAGTCGATTTCCGCACTGCTTTTGCTCGCGGTAACAGCAGCGTCTGCATCTCCTCTCGTAATGCATTTGTCCGCTGCATCCTCATCGGTCAGCGAATGGGAGCGTCAGCGTCAGGAGCTGCAGAGCAAGATAGATGAGTACAACAAGTCTATCGAGACGGCTAAAAATGATATCGACGGCGCGCTTGAGCGTAAGGCGCAGATAGATGAGCAGATCGACCTTATTACCGAAAAGATAGCGTCGACAAACGCCATCATCGACCAGTACGACAGTGACATACAGAAGATAAACTCGCGTATAGTCGATATGGATTCCGAGATAGACACAAAATACGAGCGTTTTGAGAGCTGGCTGCGAATGATGCAGCTCAGCGGCGATGTCAACTATCTTGAGATGGTGCTCTCGGCGGATTCGTTCGTTTCCTTTCTTGAGACGGTCGACCGTATGGGAACGCTCATTAAGTATCAGAATACCGTCATGGAGGATCTGCGTGCCGATGTCAACGCCGCTTCAGAGCAGCGCGACGAGGCTGATACCCTCCGCGCGGAGCAGCTTGAGGTAAAGCAGCAGCTCGAGTCGGATAATGCTCAGCTTACGGCGCTGCAGAAGAAATCCGAGAATTACATAACCGAGCTGAAAAAGAATCAGGCTCAGTATGAGAGATACCTTGCCGATGCAGAGGCTGCGGATGAAAAGCTCGGAAATGAGATAGAGGCAGAGCTTTCACGCATTGCCGCAGAGCAGGCGAGAAAGGCGGCTGAAGAGGCCGCAAGAAACAATAACAGCGGCAGCACGACGGGAAGCGGCGCAACATCAGGCGAACGCCCGTCCTATCAGTGGCCCGTTGAGGGCAAGTATGTCGTTTCTTCGAATTTCGGTATCTGCCGCGGCAGCTATCACAGAGGAATAGATATTCCCGCACCATTCGGAACAAATATCTACGCAGCAGATTCCGGTACCGTTGCCGAGGCCACCTATCATGTCAGCTTCGGTAATTATGTGCTTATTACACACGAAAACGGCTATGCAACGCTTTATGCGCATTGCTCGAGCTTGCTTGTAAAGCCCGGTGATACGGTCGAAAAGGGGCAGACGATAGCGCTTGTCGGAAATACGGGAAATTCATACGGCTGCCATCTGCACTTCGAGACCTATTCAGGCGGTTCGCTCGTTGAGCCGCTCGACTTCTTCGCATATATGAAGGATAAGTACGTTATTAGTATCTATGGCGGCTGATTAAAGTATCGTCTGCCGCTTGCGCGGCATACAGTATAGACGGCATACCGGCACAATTGAATCGGAAAGGGGGGGAGAAATATGGCGAAATTGAGGAGACACATTACATCGCGCAGGGCACGGGCGATATCTGCGCTGTTGCTTCTGTCGGCGGCGATAGCCGTATTCTCGCCGTGTACCTCACCGTCTTTTTATGCGGCATCTGTATCGCAGAATAAGGCGAAGCTGAACGAGCTGCAGCAGCAGATAAACAACTATTCGGATAAGATAGATTCTATCAGCAGCAGCGTAAGCGGTCTGCTCGCCGAAAAGGAGAGGATAGATTCGGAGATCGAACTGCTCAGCGACAAGATGGCGGTGACGGGAAATCTCATATCCGAGTACGATTCGCAGATAAGCGATGCTAATGCGCGGATAGCGGAGATAAATGCAGACCTCGACGATAAGTATGACCGCTTCAAGAGCTGGCTGAAAATGATGCAGTTCTGCGGCGATATGAATCCTGTCGAGCTTGCCTTCTCCTCCGATAACTTTATCGACTTTCTCGAGAGTGCCGATAGGCTCGGAACGATGGTCGAGTATCAGAATGATGTTATGGATGGGCTTCGTGAGGACGTTCGTATGATAGCCGAGCAGACGGCGACGCTTACCTCACTCAAGGAGGAGCAGGTCACCGTTATGGAGTCGCTCCGTTCGGACAGTGAGCGGCTCGAGTCGCTTCGCTCACAGTCGGAGAACTACATTGCAACGCTTCAGGCGGATATGACCAAGTACAACCAGCTTCGATCAGAGGCTCAGGAACAGGAGGATTCGCTGAACGCTGAGATAGAGGCAGAGCTGAAGCGCTTAGCCGAGGAGGAGCGCCGCAGAGCGGAGGCGACGACAGCCGCACCGATTACAAGAGCTCCGGAGACAACGCCGTCCGGCGGTGATGAAACAAAGCCTACTCCGACACCTACGCCCGACCCGGGCGGTGCGCCGAGTATGATCTGGCCGATAGGCGATCGCTTCCTTGTCAGTACGACATTCCATTATCAGCGTCCCGGAGAGTCTCCTCATAAGGGTATCGACATTCCCGCACCGAACGGTACCGCGATAAAGGCGGCAGCCGCAGGCACCGTCGTCACGGCGGCAAAGCATTCGAGCTACGGCAACTATGTTATCGTCAGCCACGGCAGCGGTTACGCCACGCTCTATGCTCACTGCTCAAAGCTGTATGTAAGTGTCGGCGAGACCGTATCGCAGGGACAGACGATAGCTGCGGTCGGAAATACCGGCTATTCGTTCGGCAATCATCTGCACTTTGAGGTCCGCCTTAACGGCGCGCTCACCGATCCGCTGTCGTATTACGACTATATGAGGGATAGGATAACCATTCAGATATATAACGGATAATTTGAATCTAAACAGAATATTGTGATTCATATTCGGGTCCCGTTCTGCCGTTTGACAGAGTTGGGAGTTTTATATATTTTGTTTGATACAGTATTCAAAAAATCACCGTGAACAGTCGGGCAATATCCGCTGTTACGGTGATTTTTGTATGTACTTTTATGTATATGCACGGAGTCAGCCGCAGCAATGCCGAGCCGACTTCATAATCCGCTCAGCCGAGGCATGTATCATTTGTTACATTACCCCGGCGCAGCCGTTTAAATTATTTGCTCTTCTTATTTCTTCTTGTGCAGGCGTTTGTGACATAGCTCCTCGTAGCGGTCAAAATCGACCTCACGCAGAATGTTCTCGAGCTCCTCGTCGCCCATGACGGTTGTTCTGCCGCTCTCGTACTGTGCGTCGACGCGCATTTTCATTGCCGCAACGAACGGTTCGCGCTTGTCTATTGTATTGTCGCCCTCGAGACGGAAGAAGCTGTTTACCCAGTGTGCTATTCCGGCAAGTCCGCTGTGCGAATCGACCGCGACCAATGCGGGACGTCCGAGCAGCTTTGCGGTATCAAAGATGTTGTATATCTCCTCATCCTTGAGCAGTCCGTCGGCGTGGATGCCTGCGCGGGTGACGTTGAAGTTTCTGCCGACGAAAGGCGTTCTCGGCGGTATTTCATAGCCGATCTCGTCCTCAAAATAGCGTGCGATCTCGGTGATCACCGGCAGCTCCATTCCGTCTGTCGTTCCGCGCAGCGAAGCATATTCCATTACCATTGCCTCGAGCGGGCAGTTGCCGGTGCGCTCACCGATGCCGAGAAGCGAGCAGTTGACGCTCGAGGCGCCGTACAGCCATGCGGTGGAGGCGTTTGTTACGACCTTATAAAAATCGTTGTGACCGTGCCACTCGAGCATTTCGCTCGGTGTTCCCGCATAGTGCATAAGTCCGTATATGATTCCGGGAACGCTGCGAGGCAGCGCCGCGCCGGGGTAAGATACGCCGTAGCCCATCGTGTCGCAGGCGCGTATTTTTATCGGAATTCCCGCCTCCTCGCCGAGCCTGTTCAGCTCGGTTGCAAACGGAACTACAAAGCCGTAGAAGTCCGCGCGGGTGATATCCTCGAAGTGGCAGCGTGGGTATATTCCGCGGTCAAGTATGCTCTTGACTACTCCGAGATACTTGTCGAGAGCCTTTGCGCGGGTTAGTCCCATCTTTTTATAGATGTGATAGTCTGAGCAGGAGACGAGCACGCCGGTCTCGCGGATACCGAGATCCTTAACGAGCTGAAAATCCTTCTCCGACGCGCGAATCCATGTGGTTATCTCCGGAAAATCGTAGCCGAGCTCCTTGCAGCGCAGCAGCGACTCGCGATCCTTTTCCGAATAGACAAAGAATTCACTCTGACGGATTATGCCCTTCGGTCCGCCGAGGCGGTGCATTAGCTTATACAGATGTACAATCTGCTCTACCGTAAATGGCGAGGTCGACTGCTGACCGTCGCGGAAGGTGGTATCCGTTATCCAGATCTCCTTGGGCATGCAGGTAGGTACAAAGCGATGGTTGAACGAAACCTTCGGCACGCTTTCATAATCGAAAAGGTGGCGGTAGAGGTTCGGCTCCTCGCGATCCTGGAGCTGATATTTATATGCCGATTGCTCGAGCAGATTTGTCGAGTCGGAGAATGTAAGCGTCTGAGGCACTTCGTGCTGATATTGCATGAAAAAACTCCTTTTCTGTCTCCGCGTTTTGCGGACGTGTGTTAACTTCTATATTATATCACTGTGTGTGAATTATTGCAATAGTACGCCGTCGTTTTTTGATAACAATACGTTGCACCGGGTATAATTATGAATTTTATCGGCTGTGAAAATGCATTATGTACCGTACGCCGTGCAAAATTCGTATGTTTTTATATTAAGAATACAGCTGCGCCGTCATAGCTTTACGTCCCGAAAAAATGCATATGAGCTGCGGTGCTGCAATATTTTTTGCTCTACGCGCCGCAGCAGCGTATTCCTCTTGCATTTTTTCTGCAATTATGGTAAAATAAAATATATATAATTATGCTTAGAGGTAGGCAATGAAAACGGCGCTGCTTGATTTTTCTCTTGACGAACTTAAGGAATATATAAAGGAGCTCGGCGAGCCGGCGTACCGCGCAGGGCAGATAATGAGCTGGATGCTGCGCGGTGTGGAGCTTGACGATATGACTAATCTACCGGCGGCGCTTCGCGCACGCCTCTCGGAGAGCGCAGAGGTCGGTGTGCCGACGGTCGCGCGGCGGCTCGTCTCGTCTATCGACGGAACGGTCAAGTATCTGTTTCGTCTGTCGGACGGGCAGTGCGTCGAGAGCGTCGTTATGAAGTACGAGCATGGCAATACCATCTGCGTCTCGACTCAGGTCGGCTGTCGGATGGGCTGCCGCTTCTGTGCGTCGACTATTGGCGGGCTTGTCCGTCATCTGCGTCCGGGCGAGATACTCGGTCAGGTGATAGCTGCGCAGCGCGACACGGGCGAACGGATAGACGGAATCGTTCTGATGGGAATAGGCGAGCCTCTCGACAACTATAATAATGTGATAAAGTTTCTGCGGCTCGTCGGCTCGCCAGACGGGCTGAATATCGGCTACCGTCATATTTCGCTGTCTACCTGCGGACTTGCGGACCGAATACCGCGACTTGCGGAGGAGCATCTGCCGATAACGCTGTCTATATCACTGCATGCGGTATCTGATAATGAGCGGAGCGAGATAATGCCGATCAATCGGCGCTTTAATATCGACACGCTGCTTTGCGCCTGCCGTGATTATTTCGATAAGACGGGACGGAGAATATCGTTTGAATTTACGCTGATAGCGGGCAAGAATGATGACTCCGTGCATGCGGCACGGCTTGCCTCGCTGCTTCATCGCTATTTCGGCTCCGAGCCGTGCCACGTTAATCTGATACCTGTCAACGAGGTCAAGGAGCGCGAATTTCGCCGCAGTCCTCGCTCGCGTCAGTTCTGCGAGGAGCTGTGCAGACTCGGTGTAAATGCCACCGTCCGTCGGCATCTCGGAGCGGACATAAATGCCTCCTGCGGTCAGCTGCGGCGCGCCGAGGGGCTCGGAGATACCACTGGCGGAATTGCATCGGATGCGGTAACCGACGAGGCGGATATAAGCGGTGCCGCCGTACAGACGAGCGCGTTGTATCCCCGATCGAGTAAAAGTAAAAAGAAAGCAGCGGCAGGAGCATCTCCCGATAGGACAGAGGAAGAAAAAACGCCCGACGGGGCAGAGGAGGACTGAGGGTATGATATTTTACGGACTAAGTGACGTCGGATTGCATCGACAGAACAATCAGGATTCCTTCGGTTATCTCAAAATAGCCGAGAATGCGGAAATATTTGTCGTCTGTGACGGTATGGGCGGCGCAAACGGCGGAAATATCGCGAGCGAGACGGCGGCGCGGGTATTTACCGAATATCTCGGAAACGCGCTCGGACAGTTCGTTTCGCCCGATACCGGAATGCTCGATCTGCCCGAGGATACGGATGCGCTCGGACCGCTTGCCGAGACGACCGAATTTTTCGGTATAAAGAGCGGCGCGGACACAGACGGCGAAGCCGAATCGGAAAAAACGGCAGATAAGACCGTGGCAGCCGATACTGCCGTGTCGGATGATGCTGCTTCGGACGGTGAACCGGACAGCAAGACGGTGGGTGGCTTGGAAGAGTCCGACGGTGATACCGATAAGAGAATCGGCGGCACCGAAACCGACACAACGGATGAAACGGACGGCGACGAATCGGGCGATGATAATGTGACCGAGTTTTCGCCGGAGCAGCCGCTCCCGCACGTTATCGAATCGCTGCTTGCTGACGCTGTTTCGGCTGCGAACGATGCCGTATACGAGCGCGCCTCAAAGGAAAAGAAGCTGCGCGGAATGGGTACTACCGTTGTTGCGGCGCTGACGGTGGATAACAGACTTTACATCGCGAGCGTCGGCGACAGCAGAATATATCTGTTTTGCGGCGGCGACATGGTTCAGCTCACCCGCGATCATTCATATGTTCAGTACCTTATTGATATGGGACAGATAACGCCGGAGGAGGCGCTGACTAACCCATATCGTAACGTTATTACCCGTGCGGTGGGTAATGAAAAGACGGTCGAGACGGATACCTCGTCCATGACGCTTACCGAGGTGCCGACCTACATTCTGCTGTGTAGTGACGGTCTGACCGGGTATATCGACGCGGACGATATCCGCGATATCGTGTGGGGCTACGGCTGCGATGCCGTTGGCGAGGACGATGCCGAGGAGGAGCTGCGGGTAAAGACGGAGCAGCTCATTAACCGAGCAAATGAGGGCGGCGGCGGTGACAACATCACTGCGCTGCTGATAAAATACGTAGGGCAGGACGCCGAACGGGAAAAGGAAAAAGCCAATGGATAAGTACGATAAATACGTCGGTCAGATATTCGACCGTCGGTACAGAATAGTACGGATAATCGGCGTCGGCGGAATGGCGGTGGTTTTCGAGGCGGTCGATACCGTAATGAAGCGCACGGTCGCCGTAAAGATGCTCAAGGAGGAGATCGCGGGGGACGCTCAGGCGGTCAAGCGATTTATCAACGAGTCGCGTGCCGTTTCGATGCTCTCGCATCCGAATATCGTCAGCATCTATGACGTGTCGGTCAGAGATGATCTGAAATATATCGTCATGGAGCGAGTTGACGGCATAACACTGAAAAACTATATGAACTCGCGCGGACCGCTGCCGCCTAAGGAGATAATGAACTACACGGCTCAGATACTCCGTGCGCTCGATCATGCGCATTCAAAGGGAATTATACACCGCGATATAAAGCCGCAGAATATAATGCTGCTGAAAAACGGCAAGATAAAGGTCACCGACTTCGGCATAGCCAAGCTGCCGAACGCAGAAACGGTTACCATGACCGACAAGGCGATAGGTACGGTCTATTACATCAGTCCGGAGCAGGCGAGCGGTAAGAAGATAGATCCGCGCAGTGATATCTATTCGCTCGGCGTTGTTATGTATGAGATGGCTACCGGCAAGCTGCCGTTTGTCGCGGACAGCCCTGTCTCCGTAGCGCTGATGCAGGTCAACAATCAACCGCGCCCGCCGCGCGAGATACTGCCTTCCGTTCCGCCCGGAGTCGAGGCGATGATACTCACGGCAATGGAGAAGGATCCCGATAAGCGTTTTCAGAGCGCGTCGGTAATGCTTCATTATGTGCTGCGGCTGCGCGAGGATCCCGGCTATAATTTTAAGGCGCATCACAGCGGAAGCACGGCTCAGATACCCGTGCAGCGCGGCAAGGGAGGCAGGAAGGCTGCCAAGAAGCAGAGTCGGTCTATGTTTCCGATAATCGCAGCGGTCGTTACCGCGTTTATGCTCGTGCTGATAACGACGGGTATAGTCGTACTGAAAAATGCGCTCGACCGCTCGAAGGAGTCACAGGGCGTGACCGTCAGCGTGCCGAAATATGTCGGTAGTGTCTATAATGACGAGCTGAAGAAGCAGATAGAGGACGAGGGATATTTTAATATAATCGTCAAAGAGGAATTCGATGCCGATCACGAGGAGGGATATATCCTCGCTCAGGATCCGGATGAGGGTGCTGCGAGAAAGGTCAAGCGCGGAACGCAGAAGGCGGATGTCAAGCTCACCGTCTGCACGGGAACAGGCTCGTTTACTCTCGATGACTATTCGGTCGTTGAGTACCGTACCGCAAAGCTCGAGATGCAGAAGAAGGGACTAAAGGTAGAGGAGTACGGAGAGTATGACAATACACTCATCGAGTACTATACTCTGCGCACCGACCCGCCGGCAGGCTCGACCGTCAAGCGCGGAGATACCGTAAAGATATTTTACAGCCTCGGTCCGCAGATAGAGTATGTTACTATTCCGACCTTTGTCGGAATGACCGAATCCGACGCGATAACAACGCTGAATTCACTCGGTATCTCGTACGGAAAGATAACCTACGAAAAGAATGATAAATATTCTAAGGGTCAGATAATTTTTCAGAGCAAGGCGGTCGGTTCAAAGGTGCCGGTCGGCGTTACCGAGATAGACTTTACCGTAAGCCTCGGAGACGGAAGCTCGGAGGAAACGACTGATTCGGATAAGGATTAATGCGCCTTGCCCGTGCGCAACAAGGCGCGTGACGGTCAGATATATCATCGTGAGGCAATACCTCAAAAATAACAGCCTCGCAGATGCGCTGCATAATGCATCTGCGGGGCTGTAAATTTTTACCCTGCCGTTATATAATACCGAATAGCACGGTGCTCTACGGCGCGTATTGTCGGTTGTGTCGTGCCGTAAATTCTGCCGTGCTGCCGTACAAACATTTTGCTTTGGCGCTGTACGTCAATTGACCGGCACCTGCGGCAGCGAGGCAAGCGGAGTGTCCCGACCGTCCTCGCGCAGCACTATCTCGCGCCCCGATGAGAGAGCAAAAATAACGCAGCGGTCGAGCGGCATACGCGTTATCTGCTCCGCCGCACGCATATATGTGCGCATCTGCTCCCCGTATCGCTCGGAGAGCATTGCGGCGGCTTTGTCCGTATCTTGCGGTACACGGTCGGTCTTATAATCGAGCAGGCGCAGCCTGCCGTCTGCGCTTATGTACATACAGTCGATGATTCCCTGTATCAGCAGCTGCTCATCCGACAGCAGCTCTCTGCGTTCCGCACTTTCGGTATAGTCGGAGGCGGGGAGCAGAATGTTGAAGCGGAGCTCGCGCCATACTCGGAGGGCGTTTCGCGCATCCTCGAACAGCGGGGAAGCGAAGAAGCGAGCGGCTTTTTTTCGGTCGACAAGCTCGGCTGTATCGCTCGTGATAAAGCCGCGTTCGGTCAGGCGCGCAAGCTCTGCCTCTATTCCGTTTTCGAGCACATTATTCCAGTCGCAGAACTGCAGAAATACATGTACTGCGGTTCCGATATCGGCGCTGCTTGCTTTTTCCTTTTCGCTTAGTATAAATGCGGGGCGGTGCATTGCACTGTTCCATGCAGGCTGAACTGCCGCTGATCGCGCCGTATCGGTCTGCGGCGCGGTCGCCGTGTCTGCGACGGTTTGCAAGGTATTCTCCGATTCGGGCGGCTCATCCGGTTGGGGCAGCTCATTTGATTCGGGCGGCTCATCCGATCCGGACAGCTTATCCGATTCGGGGCTTCGGCATGGCTCGGGAATGCCGAGATAGTAGCGGTTTGCCTGCTCGGGTGACAGCGGTGTGTCCTCGTCGAGCATGCCGGGATGCAGCGAGGTCACCGACAGCTTTGCGGGCAGACGCGCGGCAAAGGCTCGCGGATAGCTGAAAAATATGCGTCTGTGCAGCTCTGCCTCGTTCGGCTGTGTGAATATCTCGGATGTGTATATCACACCGTCGACGGGGGCGGCGGAGACGGTATCATTACAGGAGCGGCTGATGTCTGTTTCAGAGGATGCCGTCAGAGCATCCTCTGCCGCATTATCCGATAGCGCACTATCATTCGGTGCACTGTCTGCAGTCTGTGCGGCGGCTGCGGATGTGAGCATGCCGTCTGTCAACTGCGAGCGCGCGATTATCGGCACACCGTGCTCCTCGCGGTAGCTGAGCAGCTCTGCCGCCGCGCTCTCGCTTTCCGCAAGCAGTGCCGAACTGCCGGAGGCTAAAACCTCGTTATAGTCCGGCTCGTCCTCGGCGGGTGCGCCTATCGGGAGCATTGCGGAGAGCATCCACTTCATATAGCTTGCACAGTCGAAATGAGTATACTCGGACGGATACCGTGCCTCCTCGCGGGCTGCCTTGAGCAGACGCTCCGGTTCCTTTGTCGCGGCGGTGACATACAGCCTCTCACGGGCGCGCGTCAGGGCTACATACAGTATTCTCAGCTCCTCATCATACATTTCGGTGCTGCTTTTATCCGCTGCGGAGTCGAACATCGGCGTGGTATAGCGGACAAAGCCGCTCTTGTCTTTCAGCCGCGTTACAGCGCCGAGCTGCTTATCAATCAGCAGAATATCGTTTGTATCAAGACGGCCCATGGCATCTATTGCTCTCGCGCATCCGCAGACGAAGCACACGGGAAATTCAAGTCCCTTTGATTTGTGCATCGTCATTATTCGAACGGCGTTCTCGTCACCGTCTCCGTCGTCGAAGGTAAAACCGTCGTCTGTTTTGCACAGCTCGTCTATCGAACGCAGAAGCTGTGACAGTCCTTTGAAGCCGCCGATTTCGCGCTGCCGTGCATATTCGTACAGCCGCATGAGATCGCGGCGCATCACCTCATGGGAAAAGCCGTCTGCGGGGTTTCCGCAGCTGAGCAGAGGTGTGTCTGAAAAGAGCTGCCAAATCAGACGATCGGAGGGGGTGGACGGTGCGAGACTGCGCAGCGCGTCAAGCCGCGAGAGAAATGACGATACCTTGGCATCGTCCGTCTTTTCGGCATAGGCGCAGAGCGAGGCATACATACTTCCGGTCGGGCGCATGCGCGCATTCTCCGCTTCTTCGCCCGGAATTATACCGCGTCTTATCCGTGTCAGCTCTTCGGGGGAAAAGCCGCCTATCGGGCTGAGCAGGACCGAGGTGAGCGGAATACTGCGGCGCGGATTGTCTATCGTGCGCAGCAGTGCGAGCGCGAGCAGAATGTGAGGGCGCGAGAAAAACGGAACCGCACGCTCGGCAGCGAGCGGTACGCCGTGACGGCGAAATGCGCGGACAAAGCTCTCCTTGCCGGACGAGGTGCGCGTAAGGATGCGTATATCGGACGGCGAATACATTCCGCTGCGGATAAGCCGCGCCGACTCTGCGGCAACGTATTCCGCCTCCGCATCGGCTGCGGATACCTCGGGCGCCGATGTCTCGTCGATGCTGTTATTAACTCTGCCGGCCGAGCTGCCGCTTTTGTCGGCAATGCTGTTTTTACCATTCCCCGCGCTGTCGGTGCCGCCGCTTACATCTGCGCCTTGCGCAGCGTCCTCAGAGCCGTCGTCGGCATCGAAGGTCGGCTCAGGCGCTATAAGTACTATGCGTGTTCTTGCCTCCGGGCGTGTGCGCTTCTCCTCGACCTTTGAACAGACAAGCTCATCATCCTCTGTATAGCTGAGCGCACTTCCGCACAGAGGTGTCATTATACGGCGAAAAACGTCGTTTACAAAGCCGGTCACCGAGCGGTCGCAGCGAAAGTTGTTCGAGAGAAAGACTGTCCTGCCGTCCTCTCCCGCGTCCTCGGGATGCGATAGCTTTGCAAAGCGGCTGCGGTAGTCCGAAAAGATATCGGGCTCGGCACCGCGAAAACGGTAGATGGACTGCTTTATATCGCCTACCATGAAGCGGTTGCCGTGCGCGAGCGCTGAAAAAATCGCATCCTGCACCGGGTTGATGTCCTGATACTCGTCTATGTAAATCTCGTCATAATCCGACGCTATTCGCTCTGCGAGCGCGGTGGGATTGCCGTCATGCGTGAGCAGATCGAGCGTTAGATTTTCAGCGTCGGCGTAGTCGATGATGCCGCGCCTGCGTTTCTCGGCGGAGAATTCTTCTCCGAAATCGGATATCACATCATAGAGCGCACGCATGATATGCGCCGATTCGCTCATGGATGCGGATATCGCGGCGGGTGATGGAGCAAGCAGGGCACCGAGCTCCTTTCGATAGTCGGAAAATCCCGCACGGATGTTCTGCACGCGTCCGAGGTCGGGCGAGGAAGTACTGTTTCTGCCTATCTTGACAGGTGTGTATGCGGCGAAAAGCTCGGCAGTCTCGGCATAGCCGGTCAGTGCTGCGATACGCAGCCCGTCCATCAGCTCGAGATCGGCAGTGAGCGAGCTCTCGAATTTTTTTGTCATATCCTCGTCGGCGCGGACAAGTGAAAGTGCGTGCTCGTATTCTGCGCGGTAATAATCGAGCGAGGAGAGTATGCGGCGGCGGTCCGCTTCGCCCCACGGGGTGGAAAAATAGTCCTCACGGCAGGCGTGCTCCAACCGCTCGGCGGAGCTGAGAAATATTCGCTCGCGTCCGATGAATTTCTGAACCTTATTGTAAAAGCCGTACAGCCGCGCGGCGAGACCGTCGTCCCGATCGCTGACAAGCAGGTCGCACAGCCGCAGAAAATCATCCTGCGCGGTATCGGTGTCATCTGCCGAAGCGTCGATGATCGTACGGTCGGGCGCAGGTGCTGCCATCCCGTCCGAGCCTGATGCATCGGCAGCGTTTTCTGCCGATGTATTTGCCGTATCTGTCGATACGCGGTCGGTCAATGAGCTCTCGCTCTGCGAGCCGATGTCATTTCGCGGAGGATTTTGCGCGCTCTCGTAGCGGCGGTCGATAACACGGTCCATGACGGAGAGGGCGAGCGGTACTATCTCGCTGTCGTCCGCGATGCGCACTCCCGGACCTACGCCGAGCGCGGAAAAATTCTCCTTTATAACGCGGTAGCAGAAGCTGTCTATGGTGCAGATAACCGCAGTCGGCAGCTTTTTCTTCTGCCGCGCGAGCGCACGATTAGAGGGATCTGCCTCGCATGCGCGGGTAATGACCTTGGCTATCTTTTCTCTCAGCTCGGTTGCAGCCGCCTTAGTGAAGGTCACTATCAGCATGCGTGATATATCGGCGGGATCCTCCGGGTCGCAGAGTCGTCGAATCAGTCGCTCGGTGAGAACGGCGGTCTTACCCGAGCCTGCCGCAGCCGAGACAAGCAGGTCACAGCCCTTGGCTTCTATCGCGCACAGCTGCGCTTCTGTCCATTTTACGCTCACTGCTTGTCCTCCTCTCTCATACTCTGCTTTGATGTTTCGTTTGTTGCGCCGCTGTTTTTGATTGCCGGCGATCCGTTTTTACTCTTATCGGGTGTGTGCGGCGGCGTCGGACGGCGCAGCTTAGGCTCGCTGCTTCTGCAGACCTGACGCATGGCGCAGTAGTCGCAGGCGGTTCTTTTAAAGTCGATACGCATCGGACTTGCGTCTATGCGCCCGGAGCGTATGCCGGTGGTTATCCCGCGCACTGCCTCTGTCGCCTCGTCGCATTTTTGCGCTATCTCGTCTGCTGTCAGCAGTGCACCCGAGCGGCTTGTGAGACTTCCGTCCCGCTTTATATTTGCGGGGATAAAGTGTCCGTTGCCGGTGTCGTCAAGCGCGGAGGCTGTTTCGGGATCATCGAGCATTATTCCGCGTCGGCGAATCGCTCCCCGCGCAGTGTCGAGACCGATGTCGGCATCGCTCGGCAAACCGCTCGCGCTCTCGCTCGGTGTACGCACCTCGGTATAGAATGCCGCTGCGGGACGAATTTTTGTTATCGGTGCTTCTGCGCTATGATCAATATCGCATTTTGTGATATCTACGCAGCTTACCGCGCTATCGGATGTAATATTGTCCGTATCAGAGGGGGCGATATCGCTGCAGTCGCGGTCTGAACTGCCGTTTTCTGCGTATGCACTCGAGTCGACACTTGTCTTGTATCCGCCGTGTGCGGCATAGCCTTCGCCGAGCAGACGTACTATTCTTCTGTCATCGCGACAGAGCGCAAGCAGGTATATCAGCAGCTGCATGCCCTTGCCGGTGGAGGGCGAATCGGCGAGATCCGGAACTGTTCCGGTCTTGTAGTCGGTGACCTTGACGAGCAGCTCGTCCCCCTGTCTGCATAGGTCGACGCGGTCGATCCTGCCGCCGAGCCGAGCCGTCATGCCGTCCGCCTCAATCTCGACCGGAGGTATCTCCTCGTGCAAGCCGAAAGGAAGCTCAAAGAACGACGGCTTAAAGCTGCTGTGTCGCAGCTCATCCGCCATATCGGATACGAGCAGCCGTGCTGTACGCCTTAGGCGGCGGAATAGGCTCTGCTGTCTTGCATCCGGTTCTGCGCCGCGCAGTATCTCGTTTTCGTATCGCTCGCTTTCCTCGTCGACGAAGTGCGAGTATTCGCCTGCCTCGGTCTCCTCGGCGGGCAGATTTCCCGCGCTCAGCTCCGAGACGAAGCGCTCGAGCATATCGTGTATGTAGTTTCCGACATCCGAGGCGCGGAAGGTCGCACCGCCGCCCTCGCTCAATCCGAGCACATATTTGCCGAAATATGAAAATGCGCAGGCGGAGTAGGTCTCTATCATAGAGTTGCTCATACCGATAGTGTCGCCGTATATAGCGTCTGCAATGGCTCTGCCGAGCGCTGCGCGTGATACCGAGATAGGCATTTCGCGTCCGGCGAGTCGTGCTGCAAACTCCGGTATGGCGGAGAGCGCCGTGCCGCATGCATTCATAGCAGCCGCGCCGTCGTCGCCGAGAGCCCAGTCAAGTGCCGAGGCGGCGCTGAAAACACGCAGCGAGGGCGGCAGAGCAGAAAACTGTACCGGCTCGGTATCGGCGAGCATAGAGAGTACGGTGCTCCATCCTTCCGACGGAGAACATGCGGATGCATCGCCCGATGAGGTGTGACGGGTCAGCACGAGCCGTCTGCTCGGTGCCGAGAGCGCCATATAAAAATACAGAAACTCGTCCGACAGCGCGGCAGCAGGAGCTCTGCCAATTTCGATGCCCAGCTCGCCGAGCCGCTCGCGGTCGCGGTCGCTGAGAAGTCCTGTCTCCGCCGGCACTGACGGAAATTCACCGTCGCAGCAGCCGAGGAGCATCGCGAGCCTGCAGCCCTCCGGACGGTAGAGATCGGCGCTGCCGATAGTTACTTCGTCGATGCAGGTCGGTATCCTGCCTATCGTAACTCCCGCGAGCGAGAGACGGATGAGCTTTGACATTGTGTCCGCCGTGGCTGTCAGCTCTCCGGCGATAGCCGACAGAGTATCGAGCGCGTCTGTTATCGCATTCCACAGCCGCACCGGCTCATCCTCCCCGGATGCCGAAATGTACTCCGGCAGCCCGAGCTCAAGCAGATACGCATATATCGCGCGGCAGTATTCCGAGACTCTGCTGCTGCCGAGGTCGAGCAGCATAAGCGGAGGCACGAGCCTTGCTCTGGCATCGTTTGCAGTTCGGAGTATCTCCTCGTCGTCCTTACCGAGCGAGCTGCTGTAACCGCTCGGGTTCATATTCCATTCGTACTCGTCGTACCACCGTCTGCCGCGTATGTGCCATGCAGAGGCGTATATTTCGAGCGTGTCGCACTGCTCGGCTGTCAGAGGCGTAAGCCCGGTCTTGAGTATCTCTATAACATCCTCTGTCTGCCATCCGTGTCCGACCGCCTCAAGCGAGCTTGTTATGAGACGGACTGCCGGATCCTTAACGGCGTCGCTCCTGCGGCTGATAAAGCAGGGAATACCGTGACGCGAAAAAACAGCATCGGCTATCCCCTCCCAGTCAGAGGTGCGGCGAACGATGACCGAGCAGTCCGAAAATCGCCCGCCGGAGCGGACATGGGCAAGGATTTCGCCTGCGGCTGCTTCCGCCTCCTCGTAGCGGTCTCGGCAGATATAGAATTCCACTCTGCCGTCACCGCGAAGCGTCTTGTGCTCACCCGAGCAGAGCAGAGCCGTCAGGTCGCGCAGAACGGGTGCACGGGTGCTGTCGGTGCCGCTCAGCGTTTCTATGCCGACCTTCACATCGCTCGGTATCATACGGCGAAGCTGCCGCTCTGTGCCTGTTGACGAATCGTGGAAGGAGCTGTAATCACCGGATGCCTGAAGCGCGATGGTCAGGTTGTCCGCCGTTTTCATCATGCGTCCGATAACGCGAAGCTCGTCGGGAGTAAAGCCGTAAAACGAATCGAGGAAAACATCCTTCCCGACAAAAAAATCGTGCTCCTCGAGCAGCTCCGCGAGGCGTGTAATGTCCTCCTTGGGATCGTCATAATCGGCGGACAGCAGTGCTCCGTAGGCAGCCGAGATGAGCGACAGATCGGACAGCTTGTCGGCGAGAGCTCCCTCACCGAGCTGCTCCGACGCGCGCTCGAGAACTGTCGGCGTGATACCGCAGCTGCGCAGCTCGTCGAGCTGTGCGCACATGGCGCTGACCGTGCTGATATCCGAGAGAGATATCCCGCGAAAATACTTCAGTTTATCGCAGAGCTGACCGAGCACGCGCCATGTAATGCCCGCCTTTCCGCCCTGACCTATGTAATGATATGACAGCCCGCCGTATTCACGGAAAACGCGGTTTGCCAGACGGCGGAACGACACTATTTCGAGATCGACGGTCGGTATCCCGTGCTCGGCACAGTAGACAGATAACCGCCGCTCCGCGCTGACAGCCGTCTGCTCGGGAACAATAAGAAAGACGGTCCTGCCCGCCGCGAGGCTCTCGCCGATGAGAGTATATATTCTGCTGCTTTTTCCGCTGCCCGCGATGCCTCTTATTTCGGTTATCATGGCGATTCCTTTCTGACAGTGATTATTCGTATATATGTATACTAAGCGGTACATATTCCGCGCGTCGATGTAATGTGTTCCGTATCAAGACCTTATTCGATATGCACCCGGCATGCAGTTTGCCGCCGATTGAAATGCAGCATTGCCTGCAAAGCCGCATGGGTGCCGACGATATGCGATATAAGTGTCGGGTCTGCGCTCTGTGAAGCCGCAGGGTGTCATAGCGATGTTTTTTATCTTTCGATTATTAATTTATCAATCGAGTCGGAATTTTTTTATAGGCTTGACCGCCGTGCCGTCGTCGGTCTGCACTATTTCTCCGAGCGAGAAAAAGCCGCGCTCATCGCAGAGCCGCAGCCTTGCTCCGACAGTGTCGGAAAATGACCTATCTGCACCGAGTTTTTTTGCGAGAACGGTGCAGCCGCTGCGAAGAAGCCGCGCGTAAAATTCATTCGGCGTGAGCGCCGGCAGGTCAGCAAACAGCGACTCGGTCGGTCGCAGCAGCGACAGCCGCTCCTCTTCGGTCATGTTCTCAAGCTGCGTCAGCGTTACGCAATCCTTCTCCGAGAAGCCGGAGTTTTCGACTCTCCGCAGCGAAGCCATACAGCCGCCGCAGCCGAGATAACTGCCTATATCCGCGCACAGCGTGCGGATGTAGGTGCCGCCTGAGCAGCTGACATCGAGCAGCAGCTCGTCCGGTCGTCCGGTGCGGCTGATATCGAGCGAAAACACGGTAATATCTCTCGGCTCGCGCTCAACCGTTATCCCCTGATGTGCGAGATCGAGCAGCTTCTGCCCTCCGACCTTTATTGCGCTGTACATGGGCGGTATCTGCTTCTGCTCGCCTGTGAAGTGCCGAATGATATCGGGTATATCAGGCTCTGACGGTATATCGTGCTGCGCCGTTACGCTGCCGCAGATGTCCTCGGTATCGGTCTCGATTCCGAGCCGGAGGGTGGCTATATAGCGCTTTCGGTCATGAAGAATATACTCCGCCGCCTTTGCGCTGCGCCCTACAAGAATTATCAGCACTCCGCTCGCCATCGGGTCAAGTGTTCCGGTATGACCGACGCGCGCGGTCGAATACAGCCGCCGCACGGCAAAAACAGCGTCATGACTCGTCATTCCGCTGTCCTTGATAAGCGGCAGAACGCCGCAGGCGGTATCACCTATGTAGCGATTCTGCTTTGCCATATATAATATTATCTCCTATTGAATGTACTTTTTTCGGTACACGCTGCGCGTGCTGCTCGGGATGCTGACGGATGAAAAATCATCGAACTCCCGACATACCGCCGAATCGCGGCTTATTTCCCGAAGTCGAAAAGCTCGAGAGCAGCGGAGATCACCTTATCGCGCAGCGCTGCATAGCTTTCTGCGTCGATAGCCGCGCCCGCCGCGCGGTCGTGTCCGCCGCCGCCGAATTGAGCGCAGAGCTTGTTTGCCGCGATACCGCGTCCGCTGCGTGTAGACATGCGGTAGTGTCCCGCGCGCTCTTCCTTGACAACTATTCCGAGCTTCACTCCGTCTATCATTATCGGTATGGAATTCAGCGAGTCGGTGTCGGCATATGTAAACTCTCCACGCTCAAAATCGGCGGCGCTGACATGTGTTATCGCTATCCTGCCGTCTGCGAAATACTCGAGGTTGTTCAGAGCCACGCGCTGCGCAGCCATCTCAGCCTGCGTGCGCGAGTTGTACAGATGCTCCGCAATTTCGCTGTGGTCGATCCCGAGTCTCATCATGCCGTAGACGCGCATGATCGTGTCGGGTGTTACCGAATCAAAGCGGAAGGAGCCGGAGTCGGATGATACGGCAGCATAAAGTGCGCTCGCGGTCTCAATGTCGAGTGCGCCGAGCTGTACGGCGAGGTCGTAGATTATTTCGCCGCAGGCACTTGCACCGCGATAAATAAGCGACTGCGGAGCAAAATCTCCGCCTATCGCGTGGTGATCTATTTTCAGATCGACCTTGCCATTTAGCTGCTCTGCCATTCCGGTAAGCTCGATAGAGGCTACGTCTACCGTTACGGTAAAGCTTGATGAGAAGCTCGCCGGCAGCCGCTCGGGGCGCAGCGCGCCCGCATCGGTATCCGCTCTGTCTGACGGGCGATATCCGAGCAGAAAGCGCAGATGGTGCGGCAGCACATCGGCGCATATGAGGTATGCGGTCTTTCCGAGTGAGGTGAGCATTCGTTCGAGCGCAACACCGCAGCCGACCGCGTCGCCGTCGGGATGCGCATGACAGACTATCAGGATATCATCCTTTTCGCGGAGCAGCTCCGCAGTCTCGGCAATCGTCATTTCACGTACTGTCATAGCGATTCACCGCCGTCGTGTCCGTCCTCGGATTCGGTAACGAAGCCGCCTATATCGGAAGCGTCGGTCTCCGCGGCGCTATTGTTTTCCTCTGTCAGGGCTGCGGGACGGGAGGCGAGCTCCTCGCTTATCTTATTAAGAATCCCCGCTATATGCGCGCCCTGCTCGACCGAGGTATCGAGGACAAAGGTAAGCTCGGGTGTATTTCGCATATTTAGACGCTTTGCCAGCTGCCCGCGGATAAAGCCGGAGGCGCTGCGCAGTCCGCGCGCGACCTCCTTTGCATCGTCTCCGGTGAGCAGAGTGGAGTAGTATATCTTGCAGAATTTCAGGTCTGCCGAGCAGTCGGCACCGGTTATACATATCATTGCGTCGCTCACGCGCGGATCCTTTACGTCGCGAATGATGGAGGTCATTTCACGGGTGATCTCTCCGTTGATACGTCCCTGTCTGTATCTTGCCATTTTATTATCCTTTCGTATAATATTCCTCATTATATTCTTCAATATTATATTCTACCAAAAAAACGTCAAAATTCAATACATCGGCGGAAAATTAACGAAAAAAGATTTCCGCACCCGTACCCGAATGCGGAAAAGGCGAAAAAATACTTGTGTTTTTTCATGTTGTAGTGTACAATTGAGCTTGACGGGTGCGCTGTTTGGACGCAGCAGTCGCTATGTCGGCAGGTTATGCCGCAGCAGCATGAAAAAATCATCCGGTATATCTGAATATAAGAAAATACCGACCGGAATAATGAAAAATATAAGAAAAAATGTCCGAACGACCGTCTGGAGGAAAAATATTATGAAAAAAACATTATGCGCGATCTCGCTTATGCTTTGTCTTGCCGCTGCCGCTCCGATGCTCTCCGGCTGCGGTGATGATGCGGGTACCGGAACGGTCATAACCACGAGCCCGCTGCCTGATTCAAAGCTTGAATCGAGCGAGGAGAGCGGCGACTATACCTTTGCGCTTTATAAGGACTATGCCGAGATAAGAGAGTATCGGGGAAGCGATCCTGCGCCGACCGTACCCGATGTATACGGCTCTCTGCCGGTCATGAGCATCGGCGAGCATGCCTTTGTCGGCGCGGGAAAAACGCTTGCCTCTGTCAGTCTGCCGGAGTCGGTAGTGATTATCGGCACGCGCGCCTTCGAGGGCTGCAATAATCTTACCTCGATAGATATGCCGAGCGTTACGACGATCGGTATGTATGCATTTTCCGGCACAGGACTCACCGAGATATCCTTTCCGTCATGTCTCTCCGTTATCGGCAGATATGCGTTCTCGGGCTCGGCTCTTATCTCGCTTTCGCTGCCGAAAACGGTCGAGAAGATAGGCGACTATGCCTTTGAGGGCTGCACATCGCTCGTTTCCGTCAAGGTCGAGGATGGAATAACCTCGATTCCGGTGCGTGTGTTTTCCGGATGCACGGCGCTTACCGACCTTTCGCTTCCGAGCAGTCTGAAAAAGATAGACGAATATGCCTTTGCTTACTGTACCTCGCTAAAGGAGGTACACATAGGCGGAGCAGTCGAGCTTGCGGAGGGCGCTTTCTATGCTTGTTCTGCCGAGCTTACGCTCTTCGCACCGTCCGGCAGCGGAGCAGAGAAGTATTCCGCTCGCTACGGCATCAAGTTTTCCGCCGATTAAGGCGGAGCAACGGCACGCCGACCGCTTGACCCTCACACTGTCGTCGGCAGTCCGTAATAGCGTCTTATCCCCTCATATATCCCGCGGGCGAACAGCTCGGGCTCATCCCTCATGAGCGCCGCGTCACCCGCGTTTGTTATGAATCCGAGCTCGACGAGCACTGCGGGCATTGTTGTTTTTCGCAGCACGTATAAACCGGGGCGCGCGGTTGTGCCGCGGTCCTGCAGTCCGGTCGCGAGCGACAGCTCTGTCAGAATATCCTCGGAGAGGGTATAGGCGGCTGAGGGTATCTTATAGACAAGTCCCTCGTTCCCGCTCGCGCTCGATATCGTGCTTGCGTTCGCGTGCAGCGAGATGAATATATCCGCGCCCCAGCTGTTCGCCGCATCTGTTCGCGCTCTCAGGCTCTGTGCCGTTGTCTCGCCGAGAATCTCGGAAGGACTGTTGCGTGAGAGCCGCGCATCAAATTCCGGGTCGGAGTTCAGCAGCTCGGCGAGCCGTATTCCTATCTCGTAAACGAGGTCCTGCTCGCGCAGACCGCTGCCTTCGGCACCGGCATTGGGGTTGGTCGGGTTATGTCCTTGATCTATGAATACCTTTATCATAAAATGCTCCTTTTCTGCATTATTTGTTCAAAATTGCGAATATTATGCATATATATGCGCGATATCCGCACGGTAGATGTATAATAATTCCTGACGGTTGGCAGTCTATTATATGCACGAGTGTATCGGTTTGTGCATAACTGCTATTTGAGATAGGCAAAAACAGATAGAATATGTTTGATATATCAATTGATTTTTGCCGCAAAAAGCTGTATAATCATACACATCAAAGCGAGATATCGTGTATAAACATTCAATTTATGCCTAAAATCCATATAGTGATGCTTAAACACGTTACCGAAAAACAAGAAAAAATGTTTTAAGAGAGGCGTATTATCATGAAGAATTTTATGAAAAAGACCGCGTTTGCGGCACTTGCAGCGCTTATGGCACTTTCTGCCGTATCCTGCGGAAAGACCGCAGACGGAGACGGTGCAGAGACCACTGCCGCACAGAGCGGTGCTGCAAAGGCTGAGCCTATCGTTGTTCAGACCAATGCTTATTTTGCTCCGTTTGAGTATTTTGAGGGCAACGACATTGTCGGTGTCGATATCGACATCATGAACAAGGTCGCTGAAAAGATGAACACCACCGTAGAGTTCCAGAATGTCGATTTCAGCGTCATCGTTGATAACGTAAGCGCAGGCAAGCTCTGCGACTGCGGCGCTGCGGGCATCACCATCACCGAGCCGAGAAAGCAGCAGGTAGACTTCTCCGTTCCTTACTATGAGAGCATCCAGTATGTCATCTATAAGGAAGGCACCGTCAACACCACAAAGGCTGAGGACGGCACGGAGTACATTCTCTGGAACGACCTTGCAGGCAAGAAGATAGGCGTTCAGCAGGATACCACCGGTGATATCTTTGTCAGCGACGAGGTAGATGGCGGCGTGCTCGCAGATACGGGCAGCGAGAGAGTTAAGTACGATAACGCACAGCTTGCAGTCGATGCTATCAGCGCTAACCAGATTGACGCTGTCGTTGTTGATAAGCTTCCTGCAACCTATATCGTTTCCAAGAACAGCGACTATGTTGCACTCCCTCTTTACTACAAGGGTGAGGACGGCGCAGCCGATTCTGCAACATCCGAGCAGTACGCTATCTGCGTTACCAAGGGCAAGACCGAGCTGCTTGATAGCATCAACAGTGTTCTTAACGAGATGATCGCGGACGTTGACGCAAACGGCGAGAACGCTATCGACAAGCTCGTTGCAAAGCACTTCAACGTAGGCTGATACAGCTCTAATACCTACATGCGAAAAAGGCGCTTCTGCGTCTTTTTTCGCGTATATAAGGCGGATGCGATTCGGCTAAGATCGCGTCGGACCGAAAACGGAAGGAAAACAAAATGGTTCAGTTAGTAGAAAATCTCGTAAAGATATTCACGAGCGGAAAGTTCATGAGTATCTTTACGAGCGGTCTCCTTATGACCGTCGAAATGTCGCTCGGCGCCGCCGTGCTCGGACTCGTGCTCGGTACGGTCGTGGCTCTTGTCAACCTGTCGAAGTCGAAGAGTCCGCTTATGGTACTGCCGCGCGTGCTTTGCAAGATATACATAACCGTTATCCGCGGTACGCCTATGGCACTTCAGCTCTTTATAATGGCGTTTGTCATCATCACAGTCCGCGGCTTTCCGCAGGTGCTTGTTGCGATATTCTCCTTCGGTATCAACTCCGGCGCATACGTCGCCGAGAATATCCGTGCGGGCATTATGTCGGTAGATATCGGTCAGACAGAGGCGGGTCTGTCGCTCGGACTTTCGCGCAGGACGACGATGGTGCGCATCGTTATCCCGCAGGCGATAAAGAATGTTATTCCCGCCATATGCAATGAGCTTATCGCATTGATAAAGGAAACCTCCATTGTTTCCATGATAGGAATGCAGGATCTTACCGCGGCTGCGAAAAATGTCGGCGCGGGCAATAACCTTGCCAATTATCTTGCACCGATGCTCGTTGCTTCGGCATTCTATCTGATAATAGTTTATGTGATCGCTTTCGTTATAAAGCAGCTTGAAAAGAGGTTGAGAGCCAGTGATAAGCGTTAAGAATGTATACAAGAGCTTTGGACAGGTCGAGGTGCTTAAGGGTGTTTCGCTCGATATCGAGCGCGGCGAAAAGGTCGCCGTTATCGGTCCCTCCGGCTCAGGTAAGAGCACAATGCTGCGCTGTCTGAATCTGCTCGAGACCCCTACAAAGGGCGAAATTTGGTTTGACGGAAAGCTGACAAACGATGTTGACCCCTCCCTGCATCCCGAGATGCAGGGACTCGGCGGCTCCGCACTGCGCCGCGCAGAGCGTGATTTTATTGCAAATAACGGCATTCCTACAGATATGCTGCGCCGTCGTATGGGCATGGTCTTTCAGCATTTTAATCTGTTCAACAATCTGACGATAATGCAGAATATTACTCTCGCGCCGACCCGTCTCGGACTCGGAACGGCGGAGGAGATAAACGCGAGTGCGGAAAAGTATCTTGCCCGCGTCGGTCTGCTCGATAAGCGCGATGTATATCCGTCCACTCTGTCAGGCGGACAGAAGCAGCGTATCGCAATAGTACGCGCACTCGCAATGAATCCCGATGTTATGCTCTTTGACGAGCCGACCTCGGCGCTCGACCCCGAAATGGTCGGAGAGGTGCTTGATGTTATCAAGGAGCTTGCCGATACCGGAATGACCATGATAATCGTTACGCACGAGATGGGCTTTGCACGCGAGGTAGGCACGCGCGTGCTGTTTATGGACGAAGGCAGGGTAATGGAGGACGCGGCACCCGCCGATTTCTTCGACCATCCGAAAACACCGAGAGCGCAGGAGTTTCTCTCTAAGGTGCTCTGATATAGATAGCTGCAAATGACCGCCAAAAGGCATCTGCAAAGGACAAAAAGGATAGCTGCAATGGAACTTAAATATAAGCTCGCCGCCTCCGATATGGACGGCACTCTGCTCGACGACGGCTGCAATATTACCGATGAGAATCTTGCGGCAATAAGAGCTGCCGAGGCTGCGGGAATGATTTTTACCATATCGACGGGCAGGGCGCTCTGTGCGCTTGAGCGTTATCTGGCGGTTCTCGATATCACTGCGCCGATAATAACATACAACGGTGCTATGATAGTCCGCCCCGACGGGCAGATACTGTACAGCCGCAGCATGAGCGAGAGTGCCGCACTGCGCGTATGGCGTGACGGTGTTCGCGCCGATACGACCATGATACTCTGGTCGGGCAACCGTCTGTATTCAAACAAGGACAATGATATCGTTCGCCGCTATCGTATTATGAGTCCCGCACCGTATCGGCTGATAGGCGACGGCACGGGCATTATTGAAACGCTTGCGCACGACGGCGTTACCAAGATACTCTACTGCGATACGCCCGAGCGTATAGAGGATCTGCGGCTCGCGAAGTCGGACTGCGCCGATTACGGCGTTACCTGCTTCAAGAGCAAGCCCGAATATCTCGAAAATGTTGATAGCGGCGTTTCAAAAGGCGCGGCTCTCGCGCGTCTTTGTGAGCTGCTCGATATCCCCGTATCCGCGTCGGTCGCATTCGGTGATGAGGCAAACGATATAGAGATGCTGCGCACCGCCGGACTAGGTGTGGCTATGGGCAATGCGACCGATACGGTCAAGTCGATAGCCGATACGGTTACTCTGACAAACGAGCAGAACGGCGTCGGCGCTATGCTGCGCTATCTTGTCGGCATCGGTCCCGCGCCGTGCATGACTTTTTAAGAGATAAAGATAAACATAAACATAATATAAATCACCGCAACCGACGGCTTTTCATCGGTTGCGGTGATCGTTTTCTTTTTTGCTGACTATAAGTCTTTCTTTTGATTCGGCTTTAGGTCCGTCATTAAGTACGGTTTTAAGTCCGACTTTAAGTTTATCTTTAGGGCAGGTTATAAGTCCGACATTAGTCTGACTTTAAATCTGTCTTTAGGTTTGACCGACTGCCTCATTCCTCGGTCTGCTCGGATTTTTGTACAAGTGCGAGCGTATCAAGCGTCTTGGCGCGTGTTGAGGTTATCAGCTCCGGCATGATACGTTCAATAGCGAGCAGATTGTAATCGCGGTTTCCCGCGGGGAGCTTTGAGACTACATCCTCAAGCAGCTCGCCGAGCTGCGCGTCCGAAAATGATTTTGTAAGGCGGCAGAACAGCTCACAGTCCTCCTGCGTAAGAATAAGCTCCTTTGTACTCTTCTTAAGATACGCGCATATCGTAGCCGATACGAGCGTCGGGATGTAAATGTTCCGGCAGAAGCGCCCGTCCTCCTCGGCTCTCTGTTCATACAGCTGCTTTCCGAAGCGGCGCATTACTGCGGTGCCTACATCCTTGCAGAAGCGGTTCTCGTCAGCGAGCTGACGCAGATAGCGCCGTATGTACTTTATGCCGCCGGAAAGCCCGAACGATACCGCAAGCGGATAGCAGGGCTCGTTCGGCGGCGCCGCCGGCATAAATTCGCGGTCGTAGCCGAGGACCATTGCGTGACAGCTGCGGAGCGCATCGCGCATAACGGTAGCCTTGACCGGCGGCACCAGCTTTTTTGCCTTTGCGTGCAGCGAGAGCGCCTCGCATTGAAGCACGCGCAGCGCCGCCATGCCGCCGCGTCGCATCTCGCGGACATTTTCATCCTTTACCCCTTTCAGCTGCCTCATGGCAAGGGCGGAATCGGAGAGCGAAATGAGGTAGGTGTCTATTGTGAAGATAAGCGATTGCATAAGCTCTGCTGCGGCAGCGCCGAATTCAAGCTCATCGGTGATTCCCTCGCGCTCGAGATATTCTGCGAGCAGCTCGGTAAGCACCGTGAGTAGGGCAGAGGACATTTTTTCGGCATCACTGTGCTTCAGCGCGCCGATGCGTATACCCTCTGCGAGCAGCGTACGGGTATAGTCGTTATATCTGATGTTCGTAATATCGGGAGCCTTTTGCTCCCCGAGATGGGCAGGTGTGCTCTTTTTTTCCGACATAATAATCTCACATTCGTTTCTGCTTCATTTCTGCGCCCGCAGGCAGCGGACGCGATGATTTGCTTATGCGGTCCGAGATGTATGCTCGTAACAGCTTTGCATATCGGAATACTACGCTCCGGAGCATTGCCTCGAAAAAACAGTTAATTCAAGTGAATTTTCTATTGACAAATGCGGTGATTTGTGATATACTCCAAACTGCAAAGTAAATTGGGCATCTTGTATGCTCTGACAACATATACTGATTTATTGTAGCATATTTTCGTTAATTTGTCAAGAGAGTGTCGAGATTTCGCGTGCCAAATGTCGAAAATGTTATTTCTGATGTCGAATTTGTTACGTGATAGCGTTATCGATGCTCTGTTTTCACAAATTTATGTTAATATGCACAATTTATCGGTCATGCGGACATGTCGATTTTCGGAAAGCGTAACAGAGAGCGGCGGATGCTGGAATCGCCGTACGCGGAGACTGTCGGTACCACCGCGTGCCGCTGGGGCGGATATTACAAATCGAATAGCTGCCGCGCGGCTGCGCGCAGTGTCTTAAATGAGTGAAAAGCTCGGGTGGAACCGTGCGGGTCGCTGATGCATCCACACCCCGAACGACCGACGGTCGTCCGGGGTTTTTCGTTTTCCCGGGCAGAAAGAAACGGAAATATCAAAGCTCGAAAGGAATCAGAAAAGAATGAAGACCGCATATGAAGTATTAAAAGAATCCGACCGCATATCCCGCGAAGTGATCGCGGCTAAGGTCGACGGAGAGGTCATAGACCTTTCACGCGAGGTAGAGGACGGCGCAGACGTTCAGCCGCTGACGTTCGAGGACGCAGAGGGCAAGCGCGTGTTCTGGCACACCGCGTCGCACGTGCTTGCAGCCGCCGTAAAACGTCTGTACCCCGAGGCAAAGCTCACGATAGGACCATCTATTGACAACGGCTTTTACTATGATATCGACTCCGATGTGCCGTTTACTCAGGAGACGCTGCCGCTCATCGAGCGCGAGATGCAGCGCATAGTCAAGGAAAACGCAAAGATGGAGCGATTTGTTCTGCCGCGCGATGAGGCAATAAAGCTGATGGAGGAGGCAGGCGAGCCCTATAAGGTGCTGCTGATCGGCAGAGTGCCTGAGGGCGAGGATATCTCCTTCTACCGAATGGGCGATTTCGTTGACCTCTGCGCCGGACCGCATCTTTTCTCGACAGGCGCTATCAAGGCGCTGAAGCTCATTCAGTGCACAGGAGCTTACTGGGAGGGCGACTCCAAGAATAAGATGCTTCAGCGTATCTACGGTATAGCATTCCCGAAGAAGGACGAGCTTGCCGCATATACCGAGCGTATGGAGGAGGCTAAGAAGCGCGACCACCGCAAGCTCGGACGCGAGCTTGACCTCTTTGATATCTATGAGGAGGGACCCGGCTTTCCGTTCTTCCTGCCTAAGGGAATGGTGCTGCGCAATATTCTCGAGGACTTTTGGCGCTCCGAGCACCGCAAGAACGGCTATCAGGAGATAAGAACTCCTATGATCCTGAATCAGGAGCTGTGGCACCGTTCGGGACACTGGGATCACTATAAGGACAATATGTACACCACCGTCATAGACGGCGAGGATTACGCTATCAAGCCGATGAACTGCCCCGGCGGAATGCTCGTATATAAGAGAAAGATCCATTCCTACCGCGATCTTCCGCAGCGTATGGCGGAGCTCGGACTCGTTCACCGTCATGAGCTGTCCGGCGCACTGCACGGTCTTATGCGTGTCCGCTGCTTCACTCAGGATGATGCGCATATCTTCATGACTCCCGATCAGATCGAGAGCGAGATCCTCGGCGTTATGCGCATGATAGACAGCTTCTACAACGTATTCGGCTTCAAGTACAGCCTCGAGCTTTCCACCCGCCCCGAGGATTCCATGGGTTCCGACGAGCAGTGGGAGACCGCTACCGCAGCACTTCGCCGCGCGCTTGAGGAGAACGGCAAGCCGTATACCATCAACGAGGGCGACGGTGCGTTCTACGGACCTAAGATCGACTTCCACCTCGAGGATTCCATCGGCAGAACATGGCAGTGCGGCACCATTCAGCTCGACTTCCAGATGCCCGAGCGCTTCGACCTGACGTATGTCGGTCAGGATAACGAGCGTCACCGTCCCGTTATGATACACCGCGTCATCTTCGGCAGTATCGAGCGCTTTATCGCTATTCTTACCGAGCACTATGCAGGCGCGTTCCCGCTTTGGCTCAATCCTACTCAGATGAAGGTCATTTCGATAAACGAGCGCAATATCGACTGGTGCGAGGAGGTCGCTGCCAAGCTTGACGCGGCAGGCTTCCGTGTTGAGAGCGACCACCGCTCCGAGAAGCTCGGCTTCAAGCTCCGCGAGGCACAGCTCGCGAAGATTCCTTATATGATCGTTATCGGCGATAACGAGATGAACGAAAAGGTAATCTCGGTACGTTCGAGAAAGGACGGCGATCTCGGAACCATGAACCTCGACGATTTCATCGCTCGCTGCGAGGAAGAGGTCAGACTCAAAAAGTAATCTGCAAAAGCGGTCTGTAAATAGGGCACATGCGAATAAAATTGCTCCCCGTCGAGCCTTATCAGGGCTTGCCGGGGAGCTTTCCTTGTCGGGGAGCTGTTAAGAATTTGCAGTTTCGTACACCGTGACGGTCTGCCCGAATAAAAATCTCCCGCTGTCGATCGTCGTCGGCTGCGGGAGAACTTATATTTGTTGTTAATCGTGCGTCATTTCGCACCCGCGCCTGCTCTGAAGAGTATGACCTCTTTTCACCGTCAGTCGTCGACCCACGAGAAATTATCAATTATGCTTTGTACTTCCTCCATATGAGCATCGTAGTATGCGGGGATCGCCGTATATGTCAGCATATAGACGTTGCCGTTGCGTACGCATATCACGTGCATAAAGTGATACTCTGTCCCGAGGACGGTCGCGGTGTACGAATACTTGAGCGCTTCGGTCTCATCGAGCAGCAGGGACAGCCCGTCCTCGGTGGTTTCATCGTATTTTATATCTGTGAGCGTAGATTCGAGATCGGATTTGTACTTATCCCAGTACTCGGATGCGTTGTAGACCCCGCCGCCTCCTGCGAGGTTCATGCCGATAAACGAAACATTCGAGCGGTCGCTGCCGCCGACATATGCGCTTGTCACTCCGGTCGACATATCGACCGTCCAGCTTTCGGGCACATAGAGACGGTATTCCGACCGGTCGTTTGAGGCAAGTTTCATTCCTGCCGGATACCAGCCCGAATCCTCCTTATCGCAGCCGGAGAGCGCGAGGAGAGATAGCGCCGAGACGGATATCGCCGCGAGCAGACATCCGATGCGTCTGAGAGTTTTTTTCATTATGTAAGCGCCGCCGAAGCGGCATCCTTTCGTAGTATGAGTATATTTTATACGATTTTCGTGAAAAAGAAAAGGTGTATTTTGTTAACAAGCGTGCAGAGCGGGGAAAAGCGGGATCTGCGCAGGCGATATTAACGAAATGAAAATGAATTGTCACTTGACTTTCATCCTTTCAAGGAGTATAATTCGGCATAGCAATTTACATTAGGAGAAAAATAATGAAAAAAACTATCGCACTTATCCTGATGCTCTCGACCATGCTGTCGCTTTTCGGTATCGGAATGCACACTGACGCTGTATCGGAGAATGTGCTGAAATACACCCCTGTTATCGACGGCGTGATAGACGATGCGTATCTGTGGTCGTATCACATCGAGCATGAATGGGTCTCCTGCTGGGCGCTCGGTAAGTATGAAGCCGACAACGGCAAAGATTCCTATGAGTGGGATGTAAAGGCGACGAGCTATTTTCTCTGGGACGAGCGCTCGATATACCTTGCAATCAAGGTGGTCGACGACGATACAGGAGTTATCGACGACTATCATTTTCAGCGTGCCATAAAGGACCGCACACAGTGGGGACCCTATTATCAGGACGGTATAATGGCATACTTTGAGTACGACGGAATGCTTTTTGAGATCCAGGCGGACGGCGACGGAAAGATGGCGACGGTCTATGCCGAGAGCAATTTCGGACAAACGGTGTGGGCAAAATGGAATAGCTTTCCGGAATTTGAAAAGAACAAGGAGGAGGGGCTCTGGGCATTTCGGCGCACCGACGACGGATATGTGCTCGAGTTTGACATCCCCGTGTCAGAGACCCTGCGCGAGAAGATATTCTCGGGAGGCTGCCACTACGGGCTTGCCGTTGGAGATGCCACTGCAGACAGCGGTTATGCAAACGACTACGAGCTCTCGCTCGAGGGTATAATTGCCGAGGGCAACTGCCTTGAGGATCTTATATTCGTTTATGATATAATACCTCCGTATAACGATTGGAGCAAATACAGCCTCTGTTTTTCGGATACCGCAAGCTATGACCGCGGCGATGTAAATTCCGACGGCTGCGTAGACGCGCGCGATACCATACGGCTGATGAAGTATATAGCCGCCGGTGCGGACGAGCACAGCGGTATCGAGGTCAAAAATCCCGATATCAACTACGATGATAAGGTCGATGTGGTCGATCTCGTCCGACTGATGAAGCTGATCTCGAAGTATTGAGATATACCGTGCACCGCGCAGCTGCTGCCCGGCACGACCATGTGAATATTAAAAAAAGAAGCAGCAGATGCGTGCCGCTTCTTTTTTTGACGAAAAAAACTTTTAGATATTGATATGCTGCCGAAAGGTGAAGAGTGCTTGTGTCTCGAAGGCAGAGCCGCTGCGGTTTACTCTTTCTTCTTGCTCTTGGTCGCTGCGTCGATTATTCTGACCGCCGCCGGGCTGAGGAGAATGTTTGAGACAAGCTCAAAGAGGAAGTTGCCGCCCACGAGCACGAAAAGCATATATCTTACGATATCGCCGCCGAAGCTCGTTGCCGAAGCCCATCCGGCAAGAGTGTCGATGAAGAATATTGCGCAGCCGATGAGAAAGATTCCGGTGTTGACGATAGGGCAGACGACCGCGGCAATAATTACCGCAATATAGCGTCCTCTGCGCTCGAAGAGCTTGTATACCGCACCTGCCGCAGCGCCGCAGGCGATGCCCTTGACGAGCACCGTGCCGACCGTGCCGGGAATGCTGACCGCTAAAAAGCTCGACGCATCGCCGCTGAGCAGCACGGTAATACCGAATACAAGACCGAGCCAAGCGCCGATCTGCCAACCGCACAGTGCCGCGCCGATAACTATCGGTATGAGCACGAGTGAGACAGAGAACGGTCCGATGTGGATAAACGCCCCGAGGAATTGCAGCACCGCCACAAGTGCGGTGAGTATCGCCGCGAGTGCGAGCTTCTGTGTACGTTGCTTGTCGTTTTGATTTTCCATGAAAAACTCCTTGCTGTCGTTCGCCTATCGGCGATACAACGCTTTTTTATTATATCAGCCCGCAGCGGTCGGATAATTCCGCCGCGGGATAATACCGTATTTTTCGGTCTCAGCCGCACTGTGCCCGAGCTATGCCGATGCTTCCGTGACTGCTGTACAGCGATAGTCACCTTGTATCGTGCGCGGCTGTCATGCCTGCTGCATATTTTTTTTGAATATTTCGTTCAGACCGATGAGAACGAGATCGTCGTCCCGATGCATGGTGTGTCGGCAATGCAATGCCACCGTTCCGGCGAGACCGCCGGTTATGATGATGGGCAGCGCCTCGCCGATCTCGAAAAAGAAGCGATCTATCATGCCGTCGACCGCCGCAGCGGCACCGAAAACGGCACCGGAGCGCATGCTGTCTATCGTGTTTTTGCCGATAGCAGAGTCGGGCGCAGTCAGCGCGATGTGCGGCAGCTGAGCCGTGCGGTCGGCGAGGGCGCTCAGACTTATCTCAGCTCCCGGGAGTATCGCCACACCCTCAAATGTGCCGTTCTTGCCGAGGTGGATTATCTTGGTTGCCGTGCCCATATCGACGATGATGCACGGGCTGCCGTATTTTTTAGCCGCCGCGACCGATACGCAGATAAGATCCGCACCGACCGACGATGGATCGTCGCAGTGTATGTTGATACCGGTCTTGACACCGGGTCCTACCGAGAGCGCATCTATGCCGAATGCTATTTTCAGCGCCTCGCGTATCGTACCGGTCAGCTGCGGAACGACCGATGAGATAACGGCTGCCGTTAAGCTGTGCGTCTCCGTATCGGAGAGGCGCAGGATGCTGTCGAGCTTTGCGGCGTATTCGTGGCTTGTTTCCTTGATATTCGTTGCGAGCCGAACGACAAAGGCGAGCATATCGCCCTCAAAGCCGCCCACGGCGATAATTGTATTTCCAATATCTACGGTCAATATCATAAATGTAACCTCGTAAAAGCGTCGGCAATACCGCGCCGCGATATTTGTCGCTGTTCGGTATTGCCGCTTGATGTTTTGCTATATCGAGAGTATGCTCTTGGCTACGGTGAAGTAGATGAGCAGCGAGACCGCGTCTACGATGGTCGTGATGAACGGGCTCGCCATTACGGCGGGGTCAAAGCCGATCTTCTCGGCGAACATAGGCAGCGTACAGCCTATGAGCTTTGCTATAATTATTGTACAACAGAGAGTTATGCAGACAACGAGTGCGACCGGAACGGTAACCGCCTTGCCCATTATAAGATTATCTACGAGCAATATCTTGACAAAGGTCGCGGCTGCGAGCGAGAAGCCGCAGAGAACGGAGACGCGCAGCTCCTTCCACATAACGCGTAAGATATCGCCGAACTCAACCTCACCGGTGGAGAGGGCACGAATGATGGTAACCGAAGCCTGACTTCCTGAGTTTCCGCCCGAGTCCATCAGCATCGGTATAAATGCGGTCAGTGTTACCTGAACGGCGAGTGCATCCTCAAAGGACGAGATTATCATACCGGTAAAGGTCGCTGATATCATCAGCAGCATCAGCCAGCCGATACGGCTGCGCCATATCTCGAATACGCCGGTTTTGAGGTAGGGCTTTTCGATGGGCGCCATAGCGTTCATCTTTGCGAAGTCCTCCTCCGCCTCTTCCTGAATGACGTCGATAGCATCGTCGACGGTAACGATACCGACCAGACGGTTTTCCTTATCGACTATCGGAACGGCAAGCAGGTCGTATTTTTCGATCAGCTTACCTACATCCTCCTTGTCGGTGTGCGTGGTTGCGCAGATGACCGCCGTGTCCATTATGTCGGTTATCATAACATCCTCGCTCTCCGACGTCATTAGGTCGAGAGCGGTAACAACGCCCTGCAGCTTTCGGTTCATATCGAGCACATAGCAGGTATAGACCGTCTCTTTTTTTAGTCCTGTACGTCTGATACGCTTCAGTGCATCGCCGACGGTCATTCCCTCGGTCAGGTCTATATACTCGATGGTCATGATGCTGCCGGCACTGTCGTCGGGGTAGTTCATGATCTCGTTTATCTGCCTGCGCTTTTCCGGAGGAATCTTCTGCAGCAGACGGCGAACGACGTTTGCGGGCATCTCCTCGATAAGGTCGACGGTATCGTCGAGGAACATTCCGCTCATGACGTTTTCGAGCTCCGTATCGGAGAATGCGTTTATCAGCAGCTCCTCCTCGTCACCGTCCATGAATGTAAACGATTCCGCCGCGAGGTCCTTTGGCAGAACGCGGAATATCAGCGGTATGCGGTCACGCGGTGCCTCCGATATTATCTGTGCAATATCGGCAGGCTCGAGATCCTCGAGCAGCTCTTTAAGCTCCGTGTACTTGCCTTCCTCGGCGAGCTCAAGCGCCTCGTCCTTCTTTTCTTCTATAGTGTCTATTGTGTCGAGGACGGTCTCATCGTCCTCATCGCCCGAGTCTATGCCTATCGAGTTTATCTTTGCATCGAGCTCCTCGGCGGGTATATCCTCCGCGAGCTTATCCGGATCGGAATATGCCGCTGTATCGGCGGCTGTGTTCTCGGATGACGTATCATTCGTCGTATTCTCTGCCGATGTATTCTCGGCTGAACTCTCCGCTGCCGCATTCGTTGCTGCGGTGTCGGCTGCACCTTTTGCTGTCCCGATCTGCGCAGCTTCGCGTGCTGCCCCTGTCTGCTCTGTGTCGCTGCGCTCTGTCTCGGCGTGCTGAATGTTTTCCTTTTCTGTCATAGCACACACGTCCTTTCGTTTGATTGTCGGTCCTCCGACCGCTTGGACGGCGCAAAAAAACGCCCGTCGCGCTCCGTACCCGTAGGTGCGGCTTTGGCGATGGTGCGTTGACCTTGTGCGCGGAGATATATGCGTGCAAAAAGTACGGATATCAGCAGATATGCGTTAGCGGAGGTACGCCGGGCGCCTCCTCATTACATATACAACCGATGAAGAATATCCGTATCCGACAGATAATATCTCGGGACTGTATCGCTGTGCGGCTCGGTGCGGCGTGTGCCGGCTCGGCTATGCACTGAGATATGTCCTATATCGGCAGCGTGAAAAGAACGGCGCTGCCGTCGCGCCCGGTCATGGCACTACTTCGCCCGGGATCGGTATGCTGACTGCCTCCTGCGTCCATTCTTTTCACTTCCTTTTACTATGTAATTGTCTGTACGGCGGGCAGCTGCCTTTCGGTAGTATGTCTCGCATCGTACTTTTTTATTATATTACATTTCGAGCTTTTTGTCAATGCTTTTTCGCGCTGCCGCTCTCTGTCGGTGCTTGCTCCGCGCTGTTGCCGATGCATTTATACAGATGGCTGCAATTATGATTTTTGTCTCTGCGGTGCGCGGCGGAGATTTTACTTAAATTTTGCGTATTTTTTGAAAAAAATTGCCAAAGTCGCCGTCGGGGTATTGTATTTTTAAGGATAATGTGATATAATTTTACCATCATGGAGTCCCTGTGGCTCGTACTGCGGCGAACCCTACTGCAGAGTGCTTTGCAGAGACTGTACATAATGAAAAAGGAGGTCGGCTTTGACCGCGCAAAGAATGCGCGTATTCGACATTTTTCGCGTTTAAATCTATGCCATAAGGTGCGGATGCCTCACACCTAAAACGGGGTAAAAATATAGGAAGGTTTGAACTCATATGAAGATTAACTCTAAACATCGTGTTTTAAGTATTATTCTTTCGGTTCTTATGGCACTCTCGCTTATGCCCGCAACTGTCTTTGCGGCAGACGAAGCCGGACATATTACCGTAAACGGCAACGAGTATGGTACTTATGACGCTGCCGTTGCGGCTGCAGTGCCGGAAAACGGTATTATTACCTATACCGTGTCAGGAAAGGTGGCTGTGACCTCGACCGATGCATGGATCGAGGTGCTGAGCGCCGGACTTGAAAATGTAACTGCCGTCAAATTTGTCGGCGGCGGTGACGGTGCCGAACTCAGCATAGAGAATCCCACATCCGTTCTTGCGGATCAGGAGTATGATATAGATGTAAGCTTTGAAAAGCTCACTCTGTCTCATCCGAACGGTGCATGGGTCGCTGACCTCGGACATGCAACAAATTATTTTGCATGCTTGCTCCGTAACGTCGGCGCTTCCGAAAATACCGTAACGTACACCGACTGTGTTTTTTCGAACGGTGTATGCAATAACTTTTACGGAAAGACTGTATTTGAATCTTGTAGTTTTAACAATGCGGCAAGCGGCAAGTACAATCTGTGGAACTACGGCGGAAGTACCGATGTCAAGAACAGTACGTTTACGGGAACTCGCGGTATCAAGACCTATAATGAGGGGACTCTTGAGGTTGCACCCGATGTGACCATCGAGAATACTGCATTTACCGGTCTTACTGAGAAGCCTGCTATTGTTTCCTCTAAGGCTACTGACGTTACATTCAATTCAGTTACCGTGACCGACTGTGCCAAGGGTATGCTCACAAGAGATATCAGCGGCAACGATGAGGTGACGATTTCTGCAAACGGAAGTAATATCAGCGGTACCTTTAACATCACAGGCGATGCTGCCGCGGCTAATGTTAAGGATGAGTTTAACATTTCAGGCGGTACATTTACCTCTGAGGTGTCGAGTGACTATCTTGCTGACGGCTTTGGAATTGAGGAATCTGTGGATCCCGACGGCAACAAGACATACGGCGTTGCAGCTAAGGACTATGGCTATATCGTAGATGAGGGCGGCAACATCACCATCACCTCTGCAGACGGACTGTTTTGGTTCGCAGAGCAGGCAAATGCCGGCAATAACTTTGCAGGAAAGACCGTTAAGCTCGCAAATGACATTGACCTGAATGATAAGCTTTGGACTCCTATCGGTATATATAATGACAGTAAAACACATTTCAAGGGTACATTTGACGGTCAGGGACATACGGTCAGCGGCGTTAATGTCGTTGAGAGCAGAAAGAACGGCGTAGGCTTCTTCGGAAAGGTTTATACCGGAACGATCAAGAATCTTACTGTTGCAGGTAATATTACCACTGACAACTGCAATTATGTCGGCGGTATTGTCGGACACGGGTATGCGACTGTTGTAGATTGTGTATTCAGGGGCAATGTCGGCAGCGCTAATACTATGCAGGTCGGCGGTATTGCCGGCTCCGGCGGATTTACCGTTACTCGCTGCTCGGTCTACGGTAATGTTACGGCTGAGTGCTGGGCAGGCGGTATAGTCGGTAACTGTCAGGACGGCGGTTCTTATACCGATTGCTATGTTGAGGGTGAAATCAACGCAGAGCGTACCTATTGGGGCGGCGGAGCTGCCGGAATCACACCGGTACCGCTGTATCCTTCGCAGGTTATTACCGGATGCTATTCCAACACGGTTGTAAAGGTCGCAGGTAAAGAGGTCAACTGCCCGATTATTGCGACTTACAACAATCCTCTTGATTACAACGGATATACCGGCGGACTTAAGATTTATGATAACTCTTGGAACAAGCAGAAGAATCCGAACGATTCTTATCCGCTCTATGCAGAGAAGGACGGCGTAGGCGGTGTGCTTGTTGAGGGCGGGGATGTTGCTCGCGACAACAATCTTGTTATGCTCGATGATGACCTTAACTATGTTGATGATCTCAGCAAGGTCAGAATCATGTCCGGCTCTTCCGTAACTCAGGGGCAGGTAGATGCTCTTGCGGTTGCTAAGGTCGGCGAGATTGCTTATACCTCGCTTGATGCAGCATTTGAGGCTGCAAAGGACGGCGATACCGTAACGCTTCTTGCCGATATTACCGAGGATGTTGTTATCAATAAGAATATAACATTTGATCTCGGTGGTAAAACTATTACCAATACCGGCGCAGGCAAAGCAACACTCACCGTTGCAAGCGGCGCAACTGCTACTGTCAAGAACGGCAGCATCGTAGGCGGCGCAAGCTACTATAACATTCAGAATAACGGTACTGCAATCCTTGAGGGTATCACCGCAACTGCGGGCAATACCGGTTCTTCGATGATTGATAATCGTGGTACACTTACAATCAATAGTGGTGTATATAGTGGTGGTTTGGATACTGTTAAGAATGAGCCTGATGCTAAGCTCACAATTAACGGCGGTTCATTTACATTGAATTATGGTACGAGCAGTGGATATAATGCGGTTGTATTTAACTATGGTACATTAAAAATTACCGGTGGTACATTCGTTCAAAGCTATACCGCAGGCGCTACGTACATCCATCCTCAGGTAATACATACCGATAAGGATGCCGCAGGTACTGTTAATCCCTCTACTGAGATTACAGGCGGTACATTCACTAATAAGCGTAACGGCTCGGCCGATTGGGCTGTCAGAGAGACAAATGCTGCAGCAGGAAGTACAACCGTCAGCGGTGGTTCATTTAATAAGAAGGTAACCGAAAGTTACTGCGCTGAAGGATATATACCTACCTCCACCAAGGACTCTAACGGTATGTACGGAGTCAAAGAGGGCAAGTATGTAGCAAAGATCGGCTCTACCAAGTATGAAACTTTTGAAGATGCGGTTAAGGCTGCAAGCGGAAAGACCATAACTCTGCTCGACGATATTTCTCTCTCGAGTACTGTTACCGTAAATAAGAAGGTAACTATTGACCTGAATCAGAAAACTCTGACCGGCACCGACAATTATATACTCAATATCGGTGCTAACGGCAATGTTACTATCATGAATGGTTCTATCAATGTTTCTGACAGCGGAAGTGCAATTACCGCTTACGGAACTCTTGCTCTTAACGATGTCGACATCACGGGCAAGGCAACCGAGTATTCGCTTCTGTATGTAAATCGGAATGCAAATGTTACCATTGATAAGGATACGACAATAACGGCGACAGATGCAACCTCTTCTGCACCTTATCCTACGATCTTTATCTCGGGTCAGGATTCGGACGGAAATACCTATGATCCGACTCTGAATATTTATGGTACTGTTTCTGCTGCAAAGGCTCCTGCAATTCAGGGCAACGGTACCGACAGAGGCACCTCTCATATCAATATCTATGACGGTGCGCTCATCAAGTCGAACAAGCTCGCTATCTACCTCCCGCAGATTTGTGATGTAAATATCACAGGCGGTACCGTAACCGGTTACTGCGGAATCGGTATTAAGTCCGGAACGCTTAATATTTCCGGCGGTACTGTTCAGGGCGTAGCAAACGATAATGTTATCGGTGATCAGCATTCGCAGACTAACGGAATCAGCTACGACGGCTCTGCAATTATGATCGACTCCTACATCGGTTATGCGGGAAATGTTACTATCAATATTTCCGACAATGCTAAGATAGAGAGTCTCCACTCTACCGCTATCCGTGAGATAGGTAATGATAATAGTCAGACTAATATGGTCGCACTCAACATTACCGGCGGCGAGATCACCGGTGCTGACGGCTCGGATGCAGTCCTCGTTCGTGAGACCACCGCTCCTACCGTTGCTATCTCCGGCGGTACATTCACAACTGCTGTTCCCGAGGACTATTGCGCAGACGGCTTCATTCCTACGCAGAATGAGGACGGTACTTACGGCGTAAAGATCGGCACGTATGTTGCCGAGACAAACGGCGTTAAGTACGAATCTCTCGAAGAAGCAATTAATGCTGCAACGAGAGGCAAAACTGTTACGATGCTCGCAGATACTCGTGAGAATGTTACCATCTCTAAGAATCTGATACTTGATCTTAACGGATTTACTATCAACGGCGGACAGGTCAAGGGCAAAGCCACTGTTATGATTGATAACGCGAGAGTTACAATCATGGACAGCAGCGCGGGTCAGACCGGTACCATCATGCGTGAGGATACCGCAGAAAACTCCGGTGACAGCTCCTACTATGTAATTGATATTCAGGGCAAGAACGGTTTCTTGAAGTTTACCGGCGGTAATGTTAAGAATGGCAGCGGCGTTGTCGGTGTCAAGGGCTCGTCTCTTGTACGCCTCGGCGACGATAACGTACGCGATGCCAACCCTACATTGACAATAACCGGCGGTACATTTACTCAGGATAACTTTGTTGCAATTAAGGTTGACTACGGTACGTTGCATCTCCTTGGCGGTGTAGTTAACTCTGCTAACAGCTATGCTGTTGAAAACTGGCGCGCTGCTAATATTAAGGGCGGTACTGTAAACGGTACTGTTTCCTCTTGGGCATACAGCACGGGTGTTGCTTACAGTACGCTCACAATCAGTGGCGGTACCGTAAACGGCAATGTTGCTTCCGTAAACTATGACAGCGCTGCCGGTAAGCAGGCGCGTATCTACGTTACGGGTGGTACTGTCACCGGAACGCTCGGCACATATACCTACGCAAACGGTTTGGTTCCTACCGATGAAACTGCTATGGCTACCATCGAGGTAACTGCGGGTACATTCGAGAAGGATCCTATCAAGTATGTAGTAGAGGGAAGTGCTGTTAAGACAAATGTTGACGGCACCTTCGGTGTCGAAAAAGCTTACCTTGCCAAGGTAGGCGACACCCCGTACTACACGATGGACGAGGCTTTCCATGCTGCTCTTGATTCTGGTAAGACGCTCTATCTGCTGCGTGACTACACAACCGGTACGGAGCAGAACTCCGGCAGCAAGAATCTTACCATCGATCTGGGCGGTCATACTTGGACATATACCGGAAAAGACACGAACTGTGCGGCGTTCGAGATTAACTACTCCGACGTTACACTCACCGTGAAGAACGGTACGGTCATCAGTAACTCGATGGTTGGTCTCATCCCCACCGCTATGAGCGGTTCTATTACCTACAACAACTCTGCTCTGGTGTTTGAGAATGTCACCATGACAGCCAACGGTCGCAGCGGTATCGAGACAAACGGCGGCAACACCAATGATAATGTTACACTCATTAATTCGACGCTCAATGTCCCGAATGGCTACGGCATTTACTTCCCGAGCAGCGGTACGCTGACCATCAACAACAGCGTTATAAACGCTAAGACTATGGGTGTTCAGATTTGCGCAGGCAGCCTGAATATCATAGGCGACGGCACAAAGATTACTGTCACCGGCGACGGTATTGAAAAGACCGAGAACGACGGCGCGATCGAGGATGGCGCAGCTATCTCCATCGTTGACCGTACCGGCTACAAGGGTCTTGAGAGCATCAAGATCGAAGCAGGTACATTTGTTGCTAAGGACGGAAACGACGCTCTTAAGGCATACAAGTGGGAGAACAAGACCGAGAGTGCATTCGACAATGCAAATAACACTGTCGCAGTCTCCGGCGGTACATTCTCCTCTGCTGTTAAGAAGGAGTATTGTGCAGACGGTTATAAGTCCGTTACCGACAGCAACGGCAACTACACCGTTAAGGAAGCGAACATTACCGTCAAGGTAAGCTCCAACATCTCCGCTGCCGGCACTCTTACCGGAGGCGATATGTACGCCAAGGGCGAGACCGTTACCGTTACCGCAACAGTTAATCCCGGCTATGTATTCCTCGGATGGTATGATGCAAGCGGCAAGCTCGTAAATGCAAATACCACCTATACATTCGAGGCTGCAGAGAGTGTTGGCCTTATCGCAACATTCAAGGGCAATAAAAATGTTAAGCTGTCCGTCGGTCTCAGCGGCGGTATCGTTACCGTCAGCGGCGATGTGACCGCTAAGTGGAGAAACGATGTCAAGGACAATGAGTTCCTGCTCGGAACGAGCTTTGTTCTGACCGCTGCTCCCCGCGCAGGCTATACCTTCCTCTATTGGATCAACTCTGAGGGTCGAATCCTCTCCGACGAGCCTGAGTACAAGTTCACTCTCGGAATGGATACCTCCATCAAGGCTTGCTTCATGGAGACAGAGCAGTGGGAGGACAGCAGCTACGTTATCTTCAGAGATAATATCACCAAGAAGATAATTTGGTCGGGCGATGTTGAGATGACAGCGCACAGCGACGGTATCTATGGTACTGTTGCGGCTCCCGCACTTCTTAACTACTCCGGCGTGACATTTAAGGATTGGCGCGATGCGGACGGCAATGTCGTTACACCCGATGAGAACGGCAATATCCGCATTACCTCCAATATTACGATCTATGCAATATACCAGGCAACCTCCGATACATTTGACGTTACCGTTGACGGCGAGACCGTCGGCAGCTACGGCTTCAGAACGAGCGTAAGCGTTACCGCGCCCGAGACAAAGGACGGCAAGTACTTTGCAGGCTGGTATCGCGACGGCGTACTTGTAAGTACGAATGCAAACTACTCGTTCATCATCAGATCGGCTACCGCGCTTACCACTGAGTATACCGATACCAAGCAGGAGCCTGCTTCGGTAGCTATTCTGACGGTAGGTGACAGAGAGCAGAAAGCTGATGGAGATGTTGTTGCTCCGTTCAGCCTCGACTGGTCGCTTGCAGAGGGCTGTGAGCTTGTAAAGGTCGGTATTATACGTACGTATGATGCATCCCTTAAGGATAAGCTGACGCTTGAGAATGTAAACGGAAGCACTATCAAGACCAAGGAGTCGGTACTTACGACCTCCGACGGTAACTATCAGTTTAACCTTACCATGGGTAGCACCGCAGCAGCAAATGATGTCTATATGACCGGTTACGTTATGTACCGTGCCGCTAACGGCAATATCATTACGCTGTATACCGACGTTGTTACTTCTCCGGCAGGTAACTGATACCCGGAAAGTACAGAAAGGAAAACTATGAAGGAAAAGTATTTAGCTCCCGAAACCGAGATCGTTCTCTTTGAGTCCGAGGATGTTATTACCGCATCCGGCGATATCGACGGAGATAGAGACGACTGATTTATATTTGGTATTCTCGGAAGGATGGCAGGCGAAAGCCTGCCATCCTTATTTTTAATTTGATTCGGAGAAAACAGAATGAAATCGAAAATTAATAAAAGCATGCGCACGGCGTCACTTCTGCTGCTGTCGCTTCTGCTGCTCTCTCTTCTGCCTTTTTCGATATCTGCCGAGACCGTGTATTCCGAGGGGTATTTCAAATATACCATATCGGGCGATGAGGCGGCGATAATCGAATACTTCGGCTCGGAGAGCGAGATAGTTATCCCGAGCAGTCTCGGTGGTAGAACAGTTACCGAGCTTCGCGGGCGGATATTTCGCTCCGATCTGCCGGTCACAAAATTAACTCTGCCGGATACTTTGACGGAGATAGACGATTCGTTGCTCACCGGGCTTTCGCAGCTGCGTGTCGTAGTGCTGCAGTCGCGCCGTATCTCGCCGCGCGTGCCGAGCGGATGTGTTATCATAGAGGATTATCCCGTCTATGTCGATCCCGACAGCGGAAAGTACATCCCGAGCGACACGACTGCGCCGAATAATGCAGTCACGTCCGATCCCGGCACGCCGAGAACCGATGGCTCCGCAGGCGGCTCGGATATCGGCGGTCCCGTCGGCAGCGGCGTGAGCAGCTCCGGAAACAACGGGTCGGGCGCGGGAGATCAGATAGACGGCGACAGCGACGGCACCTTTGCCGAAAAAGGCATATCCGCGGCGAACGGCTGTACTATTACCGTAGACAACACCGGCAATCTCATTATGATCGACCGCAGCGGAAATATTACGGTAATAGACCGGGGCAGAAAATACGGGCTTGCCGAGGGTGAGGACGGAATCATAATAGCCGACGAAAACGGCGACTGCGTCCGCCTTGAGGACGACGGTCTGACCGTGGTATATCCCGACGGCGCAGGCGGTGAAAAGCGCTTCCGCCTGCCCGATGAGGCGGAGACAGCAGCCGACACTACTGCTTACGACGATGCCGGGACGGTGCCCGGGAAAACGAAAGGACACGGGGTGATTATTGCCGTATGCGCGTCATCGGCTGCCGCTCTTATCGCAATATGCGCCGTTCTCGTTATTCGCAGAAGAAAGGGCGTATCCAATGGCGGAGCGGAGAAGCGCTGATGTCCTATTTCGGCAGATGCCGCAAACCCAAGCCGCAAAACAAATAAATAGACGGCTCGTGGTGAAATCAGCTTTCTGTGCTGCATAAAAAAGGTTGACGGAACGTGCCTGACGTGGTAAAATATCGACGGAAAGTGAGGCTGCGCAATGATAATCAAGCTCGCAGACATCAGAATAGCTGTTAATAATATCTATCCGTATATAGAGAAATATTGTGCGGATTATATCTGTTATGACCGCCGCCGCGCAGACTTTACGGTCGATATATCCGATGAGGACATTGCGCGTGAGCGCGCGGCAGTCGAGCGCACCGTCGCTGCCGAGGGACACTCGGGTATCGAATTCGGCGATCCGTACCTTGAGACGCTCGCGGTCTACCGCAAGATAGCGGAGCGTATGCCGAGCTATGATACGGTACTGTTTCACGGCTCGGCGCTCGCCATTGACGGCGATGGATATCTCTTTACCGCAAAGAGCGGAACGGGAAAATCGACCCACACGAGGCTTTGGCGTGAGCGGTTCGGCGACCGCGTTGTTATGATAAACGACGACAAGCCGCTGCTGCATATCGATGCCGGCAGTGTGATCGCTTACGGCACGCCTTGGAACGGCAAGCATCGGCTCGGCACAAATGCATCCGTACCGCTGCGCGGACTGTGTGTTCTCGGACGCGCGGAGCAGAACAGCATTTTTCCTGCCGAGCGCAGACAGGTATATCCGACACTGCTCGGACAGACTTACCGTCCGCATGATCCGGCTGCGCTTGTCCGTACACTTGAGCTTGCTGACCGCATTGCGGAGATCGTTCCGCTTTGGTTGCTGCAATGCAACATGGAATCATGTGCCGCAAGCTGTGCATATCTCGGAATGCAGAGCGCATCACAGCAGAAAGGAAACTGAAATGAAGCTAAAGGATACCTATATTTCTCATGAGAGCGACGGCGAGCAGGTGCTTGTTGATGCCTCGTGCGAATTCTCGGGTGTTATACGCAATAACAGTACCTCGGCATTTATCGTAGAACTGCTCCGTCATGATACGACGCTCGATGAGATAGCGGACGCTATGTTTGAAAAATATGATGCGCCGCGCGACCGGCTGCGCGCCGATGCTGAGGCGGTCATTGAAAAGCTGCGCTCGGTCGGAGCTATCGAAGAATGACATATGAGGAGTACCTTGCAAAATACGGCGAGCTTACATACAGGAATGTCGGTGTCAGCATGCTCCCGCTGATAAGACAGGGCAGGGATACCTTTACCGTTCGCGCACTGCATCCCGGCGAGCTCTGCCGCAGGTGGGATGTCGTGCTGTATACCCGCCCGCCGCAGTCCTATGTGCTGCACAGGATAATTGCCGTACATGACGGCGGGTATGATATTCTCGGTGACAATTGCGTCTCGGTCGAGCGAAATATACCGCGCGAGCGTGTTATCGGCGTTATGACCGGCTATGTTCGCAGGGGACGCGAGCACAGTACCGCGGAGCTTGGATACCGTCTGTATGTTGCGCTGTACTGTAAGCCGTATAGATTCAGGATAGCTTTGCGCAGACTCGGCGCATTGCCGATACGTGCCGCGCATTTTCTGAAAAGAACATTTGGCAGGAGGAGTGGGTGAGCATGACACAGAATCAGGCTGTGCTGATATATCTTCTTGCTTCCGCGCTCGGCGGGACTGCCCCGCAGGCGGAATATATACGTGCGGCGGATATTCCCGAGCTTGTTGCGGAAGCCAAAAGGCAGAATATCTCCGCACTGGGCTTTTCCGCGCTGAGCGCCGCAGGATTGTACGGTACTGCCGCAGAAGCTCCTGCCTTTTCGGGCGCCGGCGGCACGGGCGATGTGTTCGGAGATGAAGCCGCCGCAAAGGCTCTCTCAAAGCTGCGCGAGCGAAAGGACAAGGCTGTTCGCAAGATAATGCTGCTCGACAGCGAGCGCGCCGAGATCTTTCGAGAGCTTGACCGTATGAAGATATGGTATCTGCCGCTGAAGGGCATAGGGCTCAAGTCGCTCTATCCCGGGATAGGAATGCGCGAAATGTCGGATAACGATATTTTGATCGACCCGTGCGGCAGAGACATGGTACACGAGCTTATGCTGCGGCGCGGATACACTGCGCTTTCAAAGCCCGCCGAGCACCACGATGTTTACCTAAAGCAGCCGATATATAACTTTGAAATTCATGTCGGGCTTATAGGGGATTTTCTTGATAAGCGGGTAAGACGGTATTTTGACGATATATCCGATCGCCTGACATGGGCGGACAGCTCACCCGAACGACGCTGCTATGAGAGGAAAATGACCTGCTCGGATGAATACGTTTATTTTATCTCTCATACATACGGACATTATATCTCGCTCGGCACCGGAATCAGAACAGTGTGCGATGCTTATCTTATTGATCATGCACGCGGCAGCTGTCTCGATGAAGAAACAGCCGAAATTCTGAGAGAGCTTGAGCTTGACCGCTTTGAGTCGCTTCTGCGAAGAACGGCGGTCGATCTGTTTGATCGACCGGCTTCGCCCGACGAGATATCTGCGAGACTTGACACAGAGGAGTCCGCTCTTGTCGATTCCTGCTTTTTGGGCGGAGTGCACGGGTCAATAGAGAACGGTATGAAGAATGATATTCAGATCCGCGGCGGTGACATGGAGCTGTCGCTGCGCGGGAAGCTCGGCTATATCTGCCGCCGTATATTCCCGCCCGTATCATGGTATCATAAGCATTTTCCGTACCTCGATAAGCATCCGTATATGATAGTGCTGTTTGCACTGCGCCGACTGACGGTAAGAGCATTCGGCTCGCGCCATCGGCTGAAAAAGGAGCTTGAGGTGCTCGGCAGGCTCGGCGACGACTCGGACAAAAAGCGATAACCGCATATTGTACTGCATTCCGCGCAGCCGAAGCAAAGCATATCGGTGCAGCCCTCCGTCTTTGCTTGATAGCGGAGAACAGCGGGATCGAATATTTGCGAAAACGCTATATTTCCGGCTTGACATACCTCGCGGCATATGCTATAATAGGCACAGAAGTTCTTTGTGACTGACGGAACATCGCGGACATACCGCGGGGGAGCAGAGAACAGAAAATGCCGACCGTCTGGGCGTACCTTCTTTTTAGCGGGAGGGTGCGCCCTTTTTAGACGCAGCGCGGTGTGCCGCGCGAGGGAGATTTCGAGAAGGAAAGAAGGAGTTGCGATATGAATTTTTTTGATGAACTTGCCGCGTATGATAAAGAGGTCTATGATGCCTGCTCGCTTGAGCTTGAGCGTCAGCGTCATAACATCGAGCTGATAGCCTCCGAGAATATTGTTTCTAAGGGCGTGCTACTCGCAGCGGGGACCGTGCTTACCAATAAGTATGCTGAGGGTCTGCCCGGAAAGAGATATTACGGCGGATGTCAGTATGTCGATATCGTCGAGAACATTGCGCGCGACCGCGCAAAGAAGCTGTTCGGCGCAGATCATGCCAATGTTCAGCCGCACAGCGGCGCATCGGCGAATCTTGCCGTTTTCTTCGCGCTTCTTCAGCCTGGCGATACCGTTATGGGACTCAATCTTGCTCACGGCGGACACCTCTCTCACGGCTCGCCCGTAAATATTTCCGGTAAGTACTTCAATATCATCCCCTATAATGTATCGGACGATACCGAGATGCTCGATTACGACGCTCTCAGAGCCACCGCTCTCGAGTGCAAGCCTAAGATGATCATTTCGGGCGCGAGTGCATATTCGAGAACCATCGACTTTGCCCGAATAAGAGAGATATGCGACGAGGTCGGAGCATATATGATGGTCGATATCGCGCACATTGCCGGACTCGTTGCTGCGGGACTGCATCCGAGCCCCGTACCGTATGCCGATGTTGTTACCACAACGACGCATAAGACTCTGCGCGGCCCTCGCGGCGGACTTATTCTTTGTAAGGAGGCGCTTGCAAAGCAGATTGATAAGGCTGTATTTCCGGGCACTCAGGGCGGTCCGCTCGAGCATATTATTGCAGCTAAGGCTGTCGCTTTCGGCGAGGCAATGACCGAGGAATTCCGTGATTATCAGCGCCGCATCGTCGCAAACGCAAAGGTGCTCTGCAACGCGCTGAAGGATGAGGGCTTCCGTATCGTCTCCGGCGATACCGATAACCATCTCATGCTGATCGACCTGCGCCCGTTCGGCATCACCGGCAAGGAGATGGAGCGCCGCCTTGACGAGGTACATATTACGGTCAATAAGAATGCTATCCCGAATGATCCCGAAACGCCCTTTGTTACGAGCGGAATCCGTGTAGGTACGCCCGCCGTCACGACGCGCGGCTTTACCGAGGAGGATATGGTGTCGATCGCGCGCTTTATGAAGCTCGTTGCGACCGATTTTGAAAACTGCCGCGACAGCGTGACCGCCGAGGTCGTTGCTCTCTGTGACAGATATCCTATCTACGAGCAGTGATATTGCGCCGATATGCTGGCGTGATTTGCGTGTCGCATAATTTATAAAGTATAAAATCAGTGCCGATGATAGCTTTGTCGGCACTGATTTTTTATATAGCTTCGATTTGTTCACCGCGCTTAGAGTATCTCCCTGACCGCGCCTGTACAGATAGCTCCGAAACAGATTTTTGTTGCAATTTGTATCCCGCTGTGGTACAATAAGGTAAATAAAGAAGAGAGGTGAGATCGGTGAGTAGGGAGACAAGCTGCTGCTTTACCGGACACAGAGCAATATCTCGCGCCGAGTATGCCGAGCTTGCTGCACGTATCGACAGCGCCGTCGAGCAGCTTATCAAATGCGGCTACACCGATTATTTTGCCGGCGGAGCGCTCGGCTTTGATACTCTCGCCGCGCTGCGCATCATATCTCTGCGGAAGAAGTATCCCTTTCTCCGGCTTCATCTCATACTTCCGTGCCGCGATCAGACTGCCGGGTGGAATGATGAGAGCATTGATATATATAATAGCATAATTTTCGCTTCCGACTCGGTAGAATATATTCGCGAGACCTACGGGCGCGGATGCATGCAGCAGCGAAATCGCGCGCTTGTAGATGCATCGTCGGTCTGTATCTGCTATCTTGCTCGGCGCAGGAACGGCGGGACCGCAGGAACTGTGAAATATGCTAAGCGCTGTAATCTCGAGATAATCAATCTCGGCAGTCTGTCGCCGGACGACAGACAGCAGCACCTTGATATCTGAGGTGCTGTCGGTCGATTGATGATAATAGGCTTTTGACACGCCGATTTATTATGATAACTTATTAAAACAGGTAAAACGAAGCGGAAAAGCTCTTGTGCCTTGAACGACTTTTGTTTCCTATTTGCAGCCGAATTATAATATCAGTATGAGCAACCGCTATGGATATTCCATGGCGGCATTTTGTTGTGTCAGAGTTTATGCTTCTATCGAAGCTTTGCCGCTTTCCCCTTGTTTTATTTGTCTACTTTTTTGTATTTGTCTTTGTTTACTGATTCTACATCAGATATGAGGTTCGCATGCATGATTCTTTTCGACTGTTATTGCCTATATAAAATCGACGTGTGATATAATGGTGAAAATCACATCAAAAAGGCAATTAATACATGCAATAGCCTTAGGATAATTGTATATGATGACTTTGGTATAAAATACAATTCCGTGTATTTACAAATTGAATTATGTATGATATAATCGAAACAGAGTCGGTGCTCATCTGGGGTGTTTATCAGAAAATAACCGTTTGCGACAGATATTTTCGTCGGTGAATTATATGTCAATATGTGTATTGCATTTGTATCGGCGGCAGAAAAACAAAAAAGCCCCGAGCGGGACTTTTTTGCTCCGCACACTGCGGATTCGGTAAACCGATGTTTTCGCTTAAAGCTTATTTGAACTTAGCAGTGTAAATTCAGATGGTACTCTGAACATCACTAATTATACATAAAAAAACAATTTTGTCAATAGATAATTCGGAGGTAATTATGAAAATAAGCGGTAATGACAGAAGAACCGGTAGTTATTATCTTGGACTGGATGTCGGCACTGAGTCTGTCGGCTGGGCTGTTACTTCATGCGAATATGAGCTGCTTCGGCATCGCGGAAATGCCATGTGGGGCGTCAGGCTCTTTGATGAAGCTAAGGGTGCGGCAGAGCGCAGGAGTTATCGTACCGCAAGGAGACGCGCGGCGCGCCGCAGGCAGCGCCTTGACTTGCTCGAACTTATTTTCTCGGAAGAGATAGGCAGAGTAGATCCGTTGTTTTTTGTCAGGCTTAAAGAGAGCGCGCTCCATCTTGATGATAAAACACAGGTCAGATCGAAATACAGCATCTTTGACGATGACAAACTCAGCGATGTGATTTATCACAAAAAATATCCCACAGTCTATCATCTCAGAAGTGAGATTATTCACTCGGATGAGCCGCATGATATTCGTCTTGTATACCTTGCGCTGCATCATATAATGAAGAGTCGCGGACATTTTCTCTTTGATATGGATGCGGGAGACGAATATAAGGATATTCACGTTATTCTCGGCGAATTAAGAACACTGCTGGCGGATGAATATAATACCGAAATCAAATTCGGTGAGGAGTATATCTCGGCTCTTTTGCACAGTGATATCGGTGTTACCGCTAAGGCAAAGCTCGTAAAAGGGGCTCTCGGAGAAATCTCTTTCGATGAGGCTATAGATACAGTGGTGATGTCCGAGGCGCTTGCCGGCAAGACTATCAAGCTCGATGCTCTGTTTAAGGATCCTGCTCTGAAAGAGTCTGAGGAAAAGACGCTGTGCCTGCGCGGCGATATCGAAGAAAAATACGACAGCTATGCAGAGATTCTCGGCGAGAGGATCGAGATAGTAACGGCGATGAAGGCTGTTTTCGACTCTGCAAGGCTGGCGCAGATACTTGGCGGAGATAAATACATAAGTGACGCAAAGGTAAGACAATGGAATGAAAACCGCGCTGATCTTGTCGGACTGAAAGCCTATGTGCGGGAATATGAGAGTGAGAAATACGATAATATATTTGTCTGCAAAAGCGAAAAGCTGAATAACTATGCTTCATACAGTAGATATAATCATGGCAGCGCCGAGCATACATGCACGCAGGAGGAATTCTGCAAGTATTTGAAGAAAGAGCTTGATTCGATGAAGGAGCATTCCGAGTATTCGGAGCTTTGGCAGAAGATACAGAACAATGAGCTTTTGCCAAAGCTGCGCGGAGCGGATAACGGCGTTATTCCGAAGCAGCTGCATCTTATTGAATTGAAAAAGATACTCGACAATGCATCGAAATATCTCGGATTTTTGTCCGAGACCGACTCGGACGGATTGTCCGTAACGCAAAAGATAATTAAGCTGTTCGATTTCAGGATTCCGTATTACGTCGGTCCGCTTAATAAAAAATCGCCGAATGCGTGGGTCATTCGTACCGATGAGAAAATAACACCTTGGAATTTTGAGCATGTTGTTGATACAAAGGCGAGCGCAAACGAGTTTATGGTTCGACTGACCGGAAAATGTACATATACCGGTGAAGATGTTCTTCCTCGCGATTCGCTTCTGTACAGTGAATATGCTGTTCTGAATGAAATTAATCCGATATGCGTAAACGGCAATCCGCTTCCCGTCGATGTTAAGCAGCGGATATTCGAGGATATGTTTGTCGTATCGAATTCTAAGGTGACAAAGCGTAGGATCAAGGATTATCTTATCGGGCATTGCCTGATACAGCCGAGTGACGAGATAACCGGTATCGACGATACGGTAAAATCCAAGCTGAAATCGTATCATGATTTTAAAAAGATACTTGATAAAACGCACGATACCGCAATGGTCGAGGATATGATATCTCATATTCTGATATTCGGTGATGATAAGAAGCTGCTTCGCGAATGGCTCAGAGATAACTGCAATGGACTTGATGCAAAGGATATTGAATATGTCTCGCGTCTGAAATATAAGGATTGGGGACGCCTCTCGCGGGCATTTTTGACCGAGCTTTATACACCTGATGAGCATGGAGAGGCGCTTTCCGTAATTGATATGATGCGCGCAACGAATTGCAATCTCATGCAGCTTATGAGTGACAAATACAAGTTCTCGGAGGCGGCTGAAGCGTATCGGAATAACAAATTCGGAACAGACGAAACTCTTGAGCAGAGACTCGACACGCTGTATGTTTCACCGGCAGTGAAGAGAAGTATACGGCAGACGCTGCGTATTGTTGACGAGATCACAGACATACGCAAGGCCGCACCTGAGAAGATATTTATCGAGATGGCGCGTGGTGCGGACGAATCGCAGAAGGGTAAGCGCACCGAGTCTCGTAAGAATCGTCTTATTTCACTTTACAAGGCGTGCAAAGAGGACAGCGGCGCACTGTATGAGGCTCTCGAGTCTGAGCCTGAAGGACGGCTGCGTCATGACGCATTGTATCTGTACTATACTCAATTCGGAAGATGTATGTACTCGGGCGAAGAGATAGATTTGTCTCAGATCGACAAAGCGTATGATGTCGATCATATCTACCCTCAGTCAAAGATAAAGGACGACAGCCTTGATAACCGCGTGCTTGTTGCTAAAAGGCTGAATATGAACAAGACAAATGTGTATCCCGTCAGTGCGGAAATTCGCAATAAAATGCGTCCGATGTGGCATATGCTTAAAGAAAAAGGAATGATAAGCGAAAAGAAATATGAGCGCCTTGTCCGCAGCACCCCGCTAAGCGAGGATGAGCTTGCTTCTTTTGTTGGCAGACAGCTTGTAGAGACACGGCAGTCGACAAAAGCGCTTGCGACGGTGCTTGGCGAGCTGTATCCCGACACTCGTCTTGTGTACTCCAAGGCGGGAAATGTATCGACATTCAGACAGAAATATAATATTGTCAAATGCCGTGATGTAAACGATCTGCATCATGCCAAGGATGCATATCTGAATATTGTGGTCGGAAATGTTTACTGTACTAAGTTCACCGATGCCTTCTTTAAAAATATCTCGAGAGAAAATTACAGTCTTAATCGAATATTTGATTATGACGTTCCGGGCGCGTGGAATGCATCGATTGATCTCGGCAGAGTGAAGAATATCGTCTCTAAAAACAATATTCTCGTTACAAGAATGGCATATGAGGTCAAGGGTGAGATCGCTAAACGTCAGATCAGTCCGAAAGGTAAGGGGCAGCTGCCGATTAAGGAGGGCATGGATATTGCCGCCTACGGAGGCTACGATAAAATTGCCGGCGCATATTTCTTTGTCGTAGAACATGCGAGCAAAAAGAAACGCGTTCGTACGGTCGAGCCGGTTTATATTTATAAAAAGGCTCTGTATGAATCCGATCCGGTGAGATATTGTACCGAAATTCTCGGTCTTGAGGAGCCTATCATCGTGTATCCGAGAATACTCAAGGATTCGCTGCTTGAACTTGACGGACGAAAAATGTATATCACGGGCAGAAGTGTAGATAAGCTTCTCGGAAAGCATCCGTATCAACTGTCGGTAAGCTATGAATTTGAGCAAAATATCAAGAGAATATCAAAGTACATCGAGCGGTGTGCGGCAGCAAAGTGTGAACTTGAAATCACAAACTACGACGGAATAACCACAGATAATAATATCAAGTTGTATGACTTATTAATAAGCAAACTTCATACACCTGTATATGGCGGATATTATTCGGGTATCTGTCAAACTTGTGAAAATGGTAGGGATATATTTATCTCGCTCTCATTGTATCAGCAATGCGTGCAGTTGCTTGAACTTCTTAAACTGTTTAAGTGCGATAGAACAACCGCAAACTTGACGCTTATCGGCGGAGCAAAAACTTCAGGTGTTATTTGCCCTATGAAAACTGTGTCAAACTGCAATAACGCCTATCTCATCAATCAATCGGTCACCGGACTCTTTGAAACAAGGGTGGATCTATTATCATGAGTTGGCGAGTAGTTGCTGTATCAAGTAACGCGAAGCTCGACTATAAGATGGACTATCTTGTTGTGCGGACCGTTAATGATTTAAAGCGCATCCACCTTAGTGAAATATCTGTGCTGCTGATAGAGTCAACGGCAGTCTCGCTTACCGCATATCTGCTGTGCGAGCTGTCCAAGCGCAAGATAGACGTGATATTCTGCGATGAAAAGCGGCTGCCGATAGGATCATTTATCCCATATTACGGCAGCCACGATACAAGTCTTAAATTTCGCAAACAGATAAAATGGAGTGACGAAATAAAGGGCTTTGTATGGGCGGAGATAGTTCGTGCTAAGATTCGCGGACAGATAGAAATTTTAAAGTACGCTGGAGTCGGCGGCAGCGAACTGCTTCAGGGATATTTGACCGAAATAGCACCGGCTGACGCTACAAATAGAGAAGGACATGCGGCGAAGGTGTATTTTAATTCTTTGTTCGGAATGGAATTCTCGCGCAGTCAGGAGTGCAATACCAATGCCGCGTTGAACTACGGTTACAGTATTATTTTATCCGTTTTTTCACGCGAGGTCGTTGCAAACGGTTATTCTACGCAGCTCGGAATATTCCATGATAACATGTATAATCAGTATAATCTTGCCTGCGATCTCATGGAACCGTTTCGCCCGTTTATTGATGCCGAGGTTATACACATGAATCTCGAAACCTTCGAGCATGAGCAAAAAATGCAGCTTGTACAGCTGCTAAATCGCTCTGTTTTACTTGACGGCTGCGTTCAGTATATGCTGAATGCAATACGACAGTATGTAAAGAGCGTATTTGAAGCAATCAACGAAAACGATATTTCAAAAATTAAGTTTCCATGCTATGAGTTACAGATTTATGAGGATGATGGTGTTCTTTGACCTGCCGACTGAGACGCCGGCACAGAGAAAAGAGTATAGCAAATTCAGAAAATATCTTGTGAAAAGCGGATTTATGATGATGCAGGAGTCTGTGTACTGCAAACTTCTGCTCAATCAAACACAGCTTACCGCGGCGGAAAACGGACTGCGTAAGAATCGTCCCGGCGACGGGCTTGTTCAGCTGCTTACAGTGACCGAAAAGCAATATTCAAAGATGCAGTATCTTGTCGGACGCTATGACGGTGATATTATCAACAGCGATGAGAGGTTTATACAGCTATGATACTCGGACATTTTGAGTTGACTGAGCCGATAGAGTTGAGAGAGGGGGAGATATCGACTGTCGTAATTGAAAATCCGATGCTGTATCGCCGTTTTGTTTGTGCAATGCTTGACCAGTCGGTGGGCGAATCTGATGAATTCAGATTGTCCGACGAGAACGGAGAACTTGAATTCGGAAAGAATGTTTGCGTGATAACCGATGTGTTTAATATCAGTTTTAATACAAGAGCGGTCTCCGTCAAACTGCTTCAGGAACTCGGGGAGAATACACATCAGCTATCGTGCGATACAGAGAAGCTGATAACCGAGCTGAATATGTTTGCGGCAGAGCTGTCCTCTACCGCACCTGTTGATGTTGCATTTACAGAGCTCAGCAGTACAGATGCGCTTTTAAAGCTCTTTAATTTCGCAGTGGATGTTGAAAACTATGACTTTGTCGAAAAAATAACCGAGTATATCTCACTGTCGGATCGCCTTTTCGGGAAAAGACTGTTTATATTGCTGAACCTGAAAAGCGCGCTAACGACAGAAGAACAATCTGAATTTTTCAAGCTGATGAGCTATAAAAAGATAAATGTACTGCTGATAGAGAATAAGGTCTCGGAGCGATGCGCGGAAAATGAAAAAATCAGAATAATTGACAGCGACTTGTGCGAAATCGGTTGATTATTCGGAAATGATATGCTAAAATATATGCAGTTGCTTTAGTATCATCATGGATTACCGTTGCCCGGCAGTGCAGCGGCTCTTACCGGCAAATCTGTTTGCTGAGTGCAAATTTTGAGATTTGAGGTTTGAGAGCAGTGTAAATTCAGATGGTACTCAAACCCGGCCTTGATTTATCGCACTGGAACAGTATGTTTGAGAGCAGTGTAAATTCAGATGGTACTCAAACGGACGCGGTACTGTCAAGAACCGTGTTAATGTTTGAGAGCAGTGTAAATTCAGATGGTACTCAAACTTTTGTGCGCGCACTACGACATACTACGCGGTTTGAGAGCAGTGTAAATTCAGATGGTACTCAAACATCACTCTGGGCGCGAAAAAATACGCGTACGTTTGAGAGCAGTGTAAATTCAGATGGTACTCAAACACACAGGGTACAAGATATTAATCCTACCTGGTTTGAGAGCAGTGTAAATTCAGATGGTACTCAAACAACAGCAAGCAGCCGGAAATCTTCCTATCAGTTTGAGAGCAGTGTAAATTCAGATGGTACTCAAACCGACTCCTCGATCAGATTCTTTGCTTCGTTGTTTGAGAGCAGTGTAAATTCAGATGGTACTCAAACTTAGAATGCGGTTTGCCGCGTTTTTTTTAGGTTTGAGAGCAGTGTAAATTCAGATGGTACTCAAACGAAATTTGTCTGCAAAATATTCTGCTTGTGGTTTGAGAGCAGTGTAAATTCAGATGGTACTCAAACAATCATCCCCGGACGTCGAATACACCCATCGTTTGAGAGCAGTGTAAATTCAGATGGTACTCAAACATCGTGTTCGGCGGCAAGTGCTTCGATGCTGTTTGAGAGCAGTGTAAATTCAGATGGTACTCAAACAAGGCAACAAAGCTGTTCAAGAAAGCAACAGTTTGAGAGCAGTGTAAATTCAGATGGTACTCAAACCGCTAAAAATCTTCCTATCTTGATACTATTGTTTGAGAGCAGTGTAAATTCAGATGGTACTCAAACTCTCGATCCCTTTATCCATCTGTTTACGTTGTTTGAGAGCAGTGTAAATTCAGATGGTACTCAAACAAATTTGCCGATATCATTGTCTTGCACGGTGTTTGAGAGCAGTGTAAATTCAGATGGTACTCAAACTATTCCGCCGCCGTCAAGTCTAAACCGGCGTTTGAGAGCAGTGTAAATTCAGATGGTACTCAAACGAGAGCATAAGGATGTCGCGCCGCATGTTTGTTTGAGAGCAGTGTAAATTCAGATGGTACTCAAACTGACAAATACCGAGAGAAGCGCAGCCTAAAGTTTGAGAGCAGTGTAAATTCAGATGGTACTCAAACTCATTTTTCGCCGTTCGTCAATAGGTTTTTGTTTGAGAGCAGTGTAAATTCAGATGGTACTCAAACCGATAGACGGTAGGTATTATCAGCGATGCAGTTTGAGAGCAGTGTAAATTCAGATGGTACTCAAACGCTGCGACAGAGGCGGCGGGCAGCGGCAGTACCGATAGACCTGCAAACGGCGGTTCGAACGGCGGTGTAGCGGTTGCGAGAGCAATGGCTATGCCGTTTTTTTGCTTTCGGCAAATATTTTTTATATTTTGCTATGGAAAAAAGAAAGAAAAGGTGCTATAATCACTCATATATCAGCGTATGATGCCTTTTGTGCCGATATCTCGCACTATGATCACTATAATCGTGCGGTGATGCTCTCACCCTTGTTTGCCCGCAGCGGTTCAATACAGCCGTTCTCATTACCTTGCATATCTCGGTTGTGTGATTTCTCGGACACATTGAAAATATCAGATATATTTAATGTTTTTAGAAACAACTCAAGGATACATATTAAAGTGATTCTCCGCCGATCATGTATGTCAGTCGGGTTTCACTCTCCGAAAGGAAGCAATTTATGTCAAATGTACGCGCGCGGCGTCGTATATCGTCATTTCAGATAATAATTCTCGGCTTTGCCGGTGTAATACTTCTCGGAGCGCTGCTGCTCATGCTGCCGGTATCCACGCGCAGCGGTGTAGTGACTCCATTCACGGATGCGCTGTTTACATCTACCTCGGCGGTATGCGTAACCGGACTTGTTGTACGTGATACGGGCAGCTATTGGTCGACCTTCGGTCAATCGGTGATAATCCTATTGATACAGATTGGCGGACTCGGAGTAATTACGGTGGCGGCGGCGTTTTCGTTGCTATCCGGGCGAAAGATTTCGCTGCGGCAGCGCAGTACCATGCAGGATGCTATCTCTGCGCCGCAGGTGGGAGGCATCGTCCGGCTGACCCGCTTTGTAATCATCGGAACATTTACGGTCGAGCTTGTCGGTGCACTGCTGCTGATGCCGTCACTGTGTTCGCAATTCGGCGCGAGAGGGGTATGGATGTCGTTCTTTCATGCCATCTCTGCATTCTGCAATGCGGGATTTGATCTGTTCGGTCAGGTCGGCGCCGAGTATGTTTCGTTGACCGTATATGCATCGAGCGTGCCTGTAAATACCGTTATAATGCTGTTGATAGTCCTCGGCGGCCTCGGATTTTTGACATGGGAGGATATCTGCACTCATCGTTGGCGTGTGCATCGCTACCGCATGCAGAGCAAGGTCATTCTTACTGTCTCGGCAGTGCTCATATTCCTGCCCGCAGTGCTGTTTTTCTTCTGCGATTTTGCAGATAGACCGCTCGGTGAACGCATTCTTTGCTCACTCTTTCAATCGGTGACGGCGCGTACAGCCGGTTTTAATACAGCAGATCTTTCTGCAATGACCGGCGTTTCGCACGCCGTACTCATCGTGCTGATGCTGATTGGCGGCTCGCCCGGCTCGACTGCGGGCGGTATGAAAACGACCACCGCCGCCGTGCTGTTTGCAAACGCCACAGCCACCTTCTGTCAGCGTGAGAGCGCGCATTTCTTCGGTAGACGGATAGGCAGTACCGTTGTTAAAAATGCGGCGACCATACTCATTATGTACGTTACACTCATGCTCGCGGGCGGCTGCGCTGTCAGTCTGATCGAGGATCTTCCGCTGTCGGCCTGCCTTTTTGAGACAGCATCGGCTGTCGGTACGGTCGGCGTTTCGCTCGGTATAACGCCGAGTCTCGGGCTTGCCTCGCATATGATCCTGATACTTCTTATGTTTCTCGGGCGCGTCGGCGGTCTTACCGTCATTTATGCCGCAATGTCAGGCAATGATACCTTTACCGCCAAGCTGCCTCAGGAGAAGATAATCGTGGGTTGATTGAGCCCGCCGCCGTAGGATTTTCCGCATATGCCGGCGCTTGATGGCGTACGCTTTGCCGAAAGAACGGCATACCGCTCGCAATGGCGATGCTGCGGCATTGACGGATAGCTCAAAAAAATAAAACTGATAACCGATTGGAGATAAAACCGTGAAAAATGTACTGCTTATAGGGCTCGGACGCTTCGGAATGCATGTTGCCGCACATCTGTATGACCTCGGTCATCAGGTGATGGCGGTTGATACGGATGAGGACAGGGTAAACAAGGTGCTTCCGTTTGTGACAAACGCACAGATAGGAGACAGCACCGATGCCGATTTTCTTCGTTCACTCGGTGTGGATAATTACGATGTCTGCATAGTGACGATAGGCGGAAACTTTCAGAATTCGCTTGAAACTGCGTCGTTGCTGGGTGAGCTTGGCGCAAAAAAGGTCGTCGCGCGTGCCGAGCGTGATGTTCAGGCAAAATTTCTGCTCAGAAACGGCGCCGACGAGGTTGTTTATCCCGAAAAGCAGGTTGCTAAATGGACCGCCATCCGTTACACTGCAGATCATATTCTCGATTATATCGAGGTCGACGACAGCCACGGCATCTTCGAGGTCGATGTTCCTCCCGCATGGATCGGTAAGAGCGTAGGCGAGCTCGATATCAGACGCAAATTCGATATAAACATCATAGCCCTGCGGCGCGGGGGAAAAACCGAGTTTTCGGTATCGCCGGACATGACTCTCGACGATGAATGCACGCTGCTTGTCATGGGCGAGCTGCGCGCACTGCAAAAGTGCTTTCGCATCTGAATAATCAAAAGCTTGGCTGCGCCGGAGCCGCCTGATGCTTTAAGAAGCGGTCGGTGCCTGCCGCCGAATTACGGTGTGCGGGCATATAAGCCGGGCAAATGTGTTTTTATACTGATTAATAGGAGCTTTGCATGGGATATAAGGATATTATTTTCGAGGCAGCTGCTAAGGAGCAGGGGCTGTCGTGGATAACGGTCGTCGAGAATGGCGAGACATCGACGCTTTCGGTCTGCCCCGCGAGCAAAACGCTCGACTGCTATTCCGTGTCTAAGGTGTTTACCGTTACGGCGCTCGGACTGCTCTGCGACGACGGTATGCTGTCGACGGAGGAGCGTGTGGTAGATATCCTGCGCGACTTGCTGCCCGACGGCATGGACGCGAGGTGGGAGAGCGTGACCGTGGATGACGTTATCCGTCACAGATGGGGCATTGATCACGGCTTTCTCGATATCGATGTTGAGAACATTGAGGAATACGAGCGGCTGTACGGCACGCGCGACGACTTTCTGCGTATAGTGCTCTCCGCCCACCTGCCGCTCGAGGTAGGAAGCAAATATGTTTACAGTGACGCGGCATACTATCTGCTCTCGCGTATAATCACGGTGAAGACCGGAATCTCGCTTACCGAGCTGCTGCGCGAGCGGCTGTTTACTCCGATGCACTTTGAGGAGACGGCGTGGTCGTGCTGCCCGCTCGGCTTCGCGATGGGCGCTACGGGACTTTTCATCCGCAGCGCAGACATTGCAAAGCTCGGTCAGCTGTATATAGACGGAGGAGTTTACGGCGGCGAGAGGTATCTTTCGTCAGAGTGGTGCCGCACCGTGCTTGAGCGCGGCTATGAGCTTGAGTCGGTAGCGCCGAATGTTTACGCAAAGGGCGGAATGTACGGACAGATAATCATGATAAATACCGAGCGCAGACTGAGCATAGCTTGGCTCGGCTATGACACCGACGGTTACTCCGAGCGGCTTCAGACGCTTGTTCGCGGACTGTGACTGTCGCTGAGAAATGAAAAACAATACCCGGATCGCTCGTATATCGCAGCGGTCCGGGTATTGCTTTTTCTAAATTATGAGAGGTTGCCGATTATATCGTGCGTACCGCAGCGCAGCGGGCTTTACTTAGCCATTGCAGCGTTCAGAGCGCAGCGGATTATTTTCCGCTGTCGCCGTAGTTCGAGAGCACGCGGGCGGAGGGGTCGTTTACGTCGCAGCCCTCCCAGCTGCGGTTCGGCATCCAAAAGTCAACGACCATCTCGCTCTGACCGGGGTAGTACTTTTCAAATATCTCGCGGTAGAGCAGGGATTCCTTGGTGAACGGCTGCGCGTGGGTATATTTTTTGCGTCTGTGCTCAAATTCCTCATCGGTGTATTTTTCCTCTGCATACTCCTTGAGGTCGTCGACCATAGAATGACCGACGGCGTCGGAGAATGCCGCCTTTTCGCGCATGAGGATGCTCTCGGGCAGATAGTCGCCGACGAAAGCGCGGCGGAGCAGATACTTGCCCTTGCCGTAGGTGTTGAGCTTCTTCTGCGGGTCGATAGACATCACGTAGCGTACAAAGTCAAGGTCGCCGAACGGCACGCGCGCTTCGAGCGAGCAGGAGGAGATGCAGCGGTCTGCGCGGAGAACGTCGTACATATGCAGCTCGCGTATGCGCTTTTCGGACTCGCGCTGAAATTCCTCGGCGGACGGGGCAAAGTCGGTATACTTATAGCCGAACAGCTCGTCCGAGATCTCGCCGGTGAGCAGCACGCGTATGTCGGTGTTCTCGTGTATCCAGCGGCAGAGCAGATACATACCCATGCTTGCGCGAATGGTGGTTATATCATATGTGCCGAGGATGCGGATGACCGTCTCGAGCGAATCGAGTACCTGCTGACGTGTCATAATGACCTCGGTGTGCTCGGAACCGATATATTCCGCGACCTGACGGGCGTAGCCGAGGTCGATAGCGTCGATGTCCATACCGATCGCAAAGGTGCGTATGGGCTTCTCAGAGCGCTTGGCGGCGATAGAGCAGACGAGCGATGAATCGAGTCCGCCGGAGAGGAGAAAACCGACCTTTGCGTCCGCGACGAGGCGCTTTTCAACTCCCGCGACGAGCTTGTTGTGAATGTTGACGCATATCTCGTCCAGGTCGTCCGTGCAGAAGTGCTTGACATGGCTCATGTCCGCATAGCACCGGAACTTGCCGTCCTTCCAGTAGTGACCGGGCGGGAATGGCATGATGCGCTCGCATAGACCGACGAGGTTCTTAGGCTCGCTCGCGAATACAGGCGCACCGGAGGCTGAATAGCCGTAGTAGAGAGGGCGGATGCCGATGGGGTCGCGAGCCGCGATGTATTCGTCATGCTCCGCGTCGTAGATTATAAGCGCAAATTCCGCGTCGAGCTTAGCGAACATATCCGTGCCGTACTCGCGATACATCGGAAGCAGTATTTCGCAGTCCGAGCCGCTGACAAAGGTATATTTTTTGCTCAGCTGCTCGCGCATGCGCTCAAAGCCGTATATCTCGCCGTTGCAGACGCAGTAGCTGCCGTCAAGCTCGAACGGCTGCATTCCCGTAGAATCAAGACCCATTATCGCGAGACGGTGAAAGCCGAGCAGACCGTCTCCGGTGTCTATTATGCGCGAGTCGTCCGGACCGCGCGATATCGTTTCGTCAAAGCCCGCCTTAAAATCGGAAAAGGCGACGCCGCCTGCACAGTAGCCCATTATCGAACACATATCAGTACCTCATCATGTACAATAATTCAGCATTCGATAGGGCAAGTGCTGTACCTCGCGGTGCCACCTATCTTCTTTCTCTCACCTACTGCGGCTTCCTGCCTTATAGGCTGCCGCTGTAACGGGCGGTTCCCGACGCACCTACTCGGCTCTGTACTCGCCGCAGCCGTTTTACAGATGCGTGAATACTATGATGCTTTTCGGATTGCAGCTTGCGCGGTGTTATTCGCACATCCTCCGCCGCATGGCTCTCACCGTCCCATGCTCGCTGTGGGTAAGCATATGTGTTACTTCTCCGCGCTCAGGCGCTTTTGATATTCTTTTTATCAATGCATGCCGGCATTAAGCGGCATTTTACCGATCCGCCGAATTGCCTCGCCGTTCCGAGACTGTACACGAAAGGCGATCGGGCAAGGATCAGCGGTATGTGGGTACAGAGCGGCGTTTGTGCTCGCTCGCACCGTGCATACGCTCTATTGTGGCTATAACCTCATCCGAGGCTACGCCGGTAAGCAGATAGCGGTCGAGCGCCGCATAGCTGATACCCGTCTCCGTTTCGTCTGTCTGTCCGTCGAAAAGTCCTGCCGAGGGCGCCTTGGTAATAACGCACTCCGGACAGCCGAGATAACGCAGGAACGCATAGATCTCTGTGACGGTAAGATCGGCAATGGGGTTGAAGTCATACGCACCGTCGCCCCACTTCGTAAAGTAGCCGAGATAAGCCTCGCTGCGGTTGCCCGTACCGGCGACAAGACGGTTTTCGCTTGCCGCAACGGCGTACAGCGTCGTCATACGCAGGCGGTGATTTATGTTCGCGCTTCCCATATCGGACAGCTCGGTAACTCCGGAGAGCGCCGCAGTCATTGCCTCCTTGACCGGCGAAAGGTCTATCTCGCGCGTTTCGATGCCGAAGTGTGTCGCGACGGTCAGACCGTCGTCGCGGTCGAGACCGAAATTGCGCTTTGATGCGCAGGGCATTATAATTCCGACGGTATTGTCGCACGCCGCCTTGCACAGTGCGCCGACGAGTGCGCTGTCCTTGCCGCCGCTGTTTCCGTAAACGATGCCGCTCGCGCCCGAATCACGCAGCACGCCGCGTATGAATTCAACGCGATCTTCAAGCTCTTTTTTATAATCACGCATGATCATTTCCTCCTATACCGAAATCCTGCATATCCCCGCGCCCGACATGCGGACGCGGAAATACGCGTTTGCTTTTACCCGGCTTATCTGACTCCGAAGAGCAGATCTCCGTAGGTGGGGAAAGGCCAATATTTCTTAGCCGTCAGTGTCTCAGCCTCATCGCATGCGACTCTCAGCTCTGCCATCTTCTGCAGGATAACATCGCGGATAACGAATGCGGAATCGGTGACATCGTCTATTGCGCGCAGACGGATGAGCGAGGACTCGAGTGCGGAAACGGAAGCGTCGATGGAATCCTCGAGTGAGGAGAGTGTTTTCAGCTTTTCCTTCTCGTACTTGCCGGACAGCTCGGGGACTACGCCGAGCTTTGCTCCGAGCGACTCGGCTACCGATGCGGAATATGCCTCGATAGCGGGCAGGATGAGCTTTCTCGTCATATCTATCATGGTCATTGCCTCGATAGTTACCGTCTTGCAGTAGTTCTCGAGGGTTATCTCGTAGCGCGAGCGGATCTCGGATTCACTCATTACCTTGTGTGAGACGAGCAGGTCGGTGTTCTTCTTTTCGAGAATAACTGGGAGAACATCGGGAGTGGTGCGGAGGTTGAGCAGGCCGCGAACCTCTGTTGCCTCCTTTATCCAGCTCTCGTCGTAGCCGTTTCCGTTGAAGATGATGCGCTTGTGCTCGCGAATGACACGGCGGATAAGGTCATGCAGCGCGGTGTTGAAATCCTCTGCGCCTTCAAGCGCATCTGCATACTGGCGCAGCGACTCTGCGACTGCGGTATTGAGCATGATGTTGGTGCATGCGATGCTGTTCGAGGAGCCGAGCATACGGAACTCGAACTTGTTGCCCGTGAATGCAAAGGGAGAGGTACGGTTACGGTCGGTGGTGTCGCGCGGGAATTTAGGCAGCACCTTTACTCCGAGCTTCATTACCGTCTTTTCCGCGCCCTCGTAAGGCTTGTCCTCCTCGAGCGCCTCGAGAACGGCGGTCAGCTCGTCGCCGAGGAACATCGAAACTACTGCGGGAGGCGCCTCGTTAGCGCCGAGACGGTGGTCATTGCCCGCGGTAGCGACCGCGAGACGGAGCAGACCCTGGTAGTCGTCTACTGCTTGAATTACTGCGCAGAGAAATACGAGGAACTGTGCATTGTCATGCGGGGTATCGCCGGGGGTAAGCAGGTTAACTCCGGTGTTCGTAGCTATCGACCAGTTGTTGTGCTTACCGCTGCCGTTTACGCCCGCAAAGGGCTTCTCGTGCAGCAGGCAGACGAGCCCGTGACGGGACGCGACCTTCTGCATTATCTCCATTGTCAGCTGGTTGTGGTCGGTTGCAATGTTTGTAGTGGAATAGATAGGCGCAAGCTCATGCTGCGCGGGTGCGACCTCGTTGTGCTCGGTCTTTGCGAGAATTCCGAGCTTCCAGAGCTCCTTGTTCAGATCAGCCATGTATTCGGCAACTCTCGGCTTGATAGCGCCGAAATAATGGTCGTCAAGCTCCTGACCCTTAGGCGGCTTTGCACCGAAAAGCGTTCTGCCGCAGAACTCGAGGTCGGGACGCTTCTCGTACATTTCCTTATCTACAAGGAAGTATTCCTGCTCGGGTCCTACCGAGGTGCGAACACAGGTCGCGTCGGTGTTGCCGAACAGCTTGAGTATACGCATAGCCTGCTTGTTCAGCGCTTGCATGGAGCGAAGAAGAGGAGTCTTTTTATCGAGCGCCTCGCCGCTGTAAGAGCAGAATGCAGTCGGAATGCAGAGCGTCTTATCCTTTACGAATGCATAGGAGGTCGGGTCCCATGCGGTGTAGCCACGCGCCTCAAAGGTCGCACGCAGACCGCCGGAGGGAAAGGACGAAGCGTCCGGCTCGCCCTTGATGAGCTCTTTACCCGAAAACTCCATGATTATGCCGCCGTCGGGAGACGGGGTGATAAAGCTGTCGTGTTTTTCTGCCGTGATTCCGGTCAGAGGCTGGAACCAATGGGTAAAGTGCGTTGCGCCCTTTTCGATCGCCCAGTCCTTCATAGCCTCCGCAACTGCGTTTGCAACGTCGGTTTCAAGCTTGGCGCCATCGTCGATCGTCTTTTTCAGCGAATTGTAGACATCAGAAGGCAGCATTGCCTTCATTACTCTGTCGTCGAAAACCATCGAGCCGAAATATTCGTTTACCTTTTCCATTGTTCCTTCCTCCTTGGTGCAGGTCATAGCGGCATCGCCGCCCGACCTATATTAAATTATGAAGATACACCGCAGCGCCGGAGCGCACGGAGCATCATATCATCTTCATCAGCCAGCCGTCGGGGCTGTCCATCTTTCCGCTGCGGATATCGCTCATCACATCGGATATTCTGCTGATGATCGAGCCTTCTCCTACGCTGTTGAAGGTGTAGGTGCGGTCGGATGCTGTGATAGTGCCTACCGGAGATACGACTGCTGCGGTTCCGCAGAGTGCGCATTCCTTCATATCGGCAAGCTCCTCGAGCGCTATCTTGCGTTCCTCTACATTCATACCCAGTCTGTCGCGGCAGATCTCAACGATCGAGCGGCGGGTGATAGACGGGAGAATGGTATTCGAGCGAGGCGTTACAAGAGAGCCGTCCTTCGAGATGAATATAATGTTTGCTCCGCCGGTCTCCTCGATGTAGGTTCTGGTCAGCGGATCGAGATAGAGGTTCTCGTCGTAGCCCTGCTCGTGTGCCTCAACGATGGGATAGAGGCTCATTGCGTAGTTAAGACCCGCCTTGATGTGACCGGTTCCGACAGGGGCAGCACGGTCGTAGTCGCTTATGCGCAGGTTTAGGGGCTTAACACCGCCTGCAAAATAGTTGCCTACGGGGCTTACAAAGATACGGAATTCAAACTCTGTTGCGGGCTTTACTCCGAGAACCGGATCGGTACCGAAGATAAGCGGACGAACATAGAGTGAACCGCCGCTCTCAAAGCTCGGAACATAGTCCGCGTTTGCCTTAACGACCTTTCTAACCGCGTCGGTAAACATGCCGGCGGGCAGCGGCGGGATAACCATCCTCTTGCAGGACTGCTCGAGACGCTTCTCGTTCTGGTCGGGACGGAAGCAAACAATGCTGCCGTCGTCAAGACGGTATGCCTTGAGTCCCTCAAAGCAGGTCTGTGCATAGTGCAGCACGCATGCGCACTCGTTTAATAGAATGCTCGAGGAGTGGGTAAGTCTGCCGCGGTGCCACTTTCCGTCCTTGTATCTTGCCACAAAACGGTAGGGTGTCTTTCTGTAAGCAAAGCCTTTGATATCTTCTGTCATTTTTACTCGCCTCTTTCTTGAAATTTGTTTGCTTTTTTGTGCTTGTAAAGTAAGAAGGCAACGATACCTTCTCTCATGGAAAAGACATCATTGCCTTGTTGTGCATATTATAATCCTACACTCGCGTTTTGTCAACCCTTTTTTTGAAAAAATGCAATTTATTTTTTGCAACGCTTCACCACCTTGCCAAAAACTTCATTTTTAATTATATAAACAGGATCTAAATGAATTTTGCGGGTTGACGCGAATCACAAAAACGATGTTTTTTGAGTAAAAGATATTGACAAGCGCGCCACGGCGTGCTATAATTTAGTGCAGTGAGCAATGGCGTTCACCACCCGCAGGGACAGTGTCCCCTCGGGCGGTGGACGCCTTTAACTTTTTTAGGGGGTAGTTGTATGAAGCTTGAAGGACAGGTGAGGATCCCGTCGGGCTGCGCCATTGCTGCGGTAATATCACGCGAGGGCAGGCGTATGACCGGAGAGAAGATTATCGAGGGTATGATACCCATGCACGACCGCTCGAACGGACTCGGCGGAGGCTTTGCAGGCTACGGCATTTATCCCGAATATAAGGAATTCTATGCGCTGCATATATTCTTCGATTCCGAGCATGTGCGCAAGGAGTGTGAGCAGCTGCTGCGCGAGCGGTTCGAGATCGTCAAGGCGGAGAACATTCCTATAAGAAAAACACCCGCGATAACCGACGTTCCGCTTATCTGGCGCTATTTTGTCGCTCCGCTTGCGAGTATTCTCTCGCGTCTGCAGCTCGACGAAAAGGAATATGTCGCGCGCACGGTGATGCACATCAATGTAGCGCTCAAGGGGGCATATGTTTTCTCGAGCGGAAAGAATATGGGCGCGTTCAAGGCGGTTGGTTTTCCCGAGGATGTCGGTTATTTCTACCGTCTCGACGAATATGAGGGCTATTCGTGGACGGCGCACGGCAGATATCCGACAAATACCCCCGGTTGGTGGGGCGGGGCACATCCGTTTGCGCTGCTCGACTATTCGGTGGTGCATAACGGCGAAATTTCTTCTTACGATGCAAACCGCAGATACATAGAGATGTTCGGCTACAAGTGCACGCTGCAGACAGATACCGAGGTTATCACCTATATTGCGGATTATCTGCTGCGCAGGCAGGGACTGAGCGAGGAGGAGCTTGCCTCGGTCATTGCCGCGCCGTTCTGGAGCACGATAGAGCGGCTGCCGGAGCAGCGCCGCAGAGAGCTTGAATATCTGAGAAAAATATATCCGAGCCTGCTCATCACCGGGCCGTTCTCTATAGTCCTCGGCTTTACAGGCGGACTTATGGCGCTCAGCGACCGTCTCAAGCTTCGCTCGATGGTGGTGGCGGATAAGGACGACCTTACCTACATTGCAAGCGAGGAGGCTGCCATCAGACGTATGGAGCCGGATGCGGAGAACATTCGCATGCCCGCAGGCGGCGAGGCTGTTATCATTAAGCTGAAGGAGGGGACGTTTTAATGAATCCGATATATATAGCACCCGAATTTGAGATAATCCGCGACCCGAGCCGCTGCACCGTCTGCCGCATATGCGAAAAGCAGTGCTCGGGCGGCGTTCATCGCTATGACGAAAAGCGCGGCGTGATGGTATGCGATGAGAGCCGCTGCGTCAACTGCAAGCGCTGTGTAAGCTATTGCCCGACTCATGCGTTGAAGATAGTTAAAAATCCCGATACCATCCGCGAGAACGCCGGATGGAGCGATCAGGTCGTTCGTGAGGTATATAAGCAGGCGAGCAGCGGTGGGGTGCTGCTCTCGTCGATGGGCAGCCCGAAGCAGCTCCCCGTATACTGGGACAGGATACTCATCAATGCTTCTCAGGTCACGAACCCTCCGATAGACCCGCTGCGCGAGCCGATGGAGACGCGCGTTTTTCTCGGTAAGAAGCCGGATCATATCGAGCGCGACGCGGAGGGACACATTATACCGTCGCTCGCGCCGCAGCTCGAGCTCGAGCTGCCGGTCATGTTCTCCGCTATGAGCTACGGCTCGATAAGCTACAACGCACACGAGAGTCTGGCGCGTGCTGCGCGTGAGCTCGGTATCTGCTATAATACCGGAGAGGGCGGACTGCATGAGGACTTTTACGAGTACGGTCCGAACACCGTCGTTCAGGTCGCGTCGGGTCGCTTCGGCGTTCACGAGGGCTACCTCAGCGCGGGCGCGGCTATCGAGATAAAGATGGGACAGGGTGCAAAGCCCGGTATCGGCGGACATCTGCCGGGTTCTAAAATAATCGGCGATGTCTCGAAAACGAGAATGATACCGGAGGGCTCGGATGCGATATCCCCCGCGCCGCATCACGACATCTATTCGATCGAGGATCTGCGCCAGCTCGTGTATTCGCTCAAGGAGGCTACCGAGTACAAAAAGCCGGTCATAGTCAAGGTCGCTGCGGTGCATAATATCGCGGCTATAGCGAGCGGTATTGCACGCAGCGGCGCGGATATCATCGCGATAGACGGTTTCCGCGGCGGTACGGGCGCTGCGCCTACGCGAATACGCGATAATGTCGGTATTCCGATCGAGCTTGCGCTTGCCGCTGTCGACTCGCGTCTGCGCGATGAGGGTATAAGAGGAAATGTATCGCTTGTCGCGGGAGGTTCGATACGTTCGGCGGCCGATGTTGTCAAGGCGGTCGCGCTCGGCGCGGATGCCTGCTATATTGCAACGGCTGCGCTGCTCGCGCTCGGCTGCCATCTTTGCCGCAACTGTCAGAGCGGGCTCTGCAACTGGGGGATCGCAACTCAGCGTCCCGAGCTTGTCCGCCGTCTCGACCCCGATGAGGGCGCAGAACGGCTCGTAAATCTCATGAGCGCATGGAAGCATGAGATAAAGGAACTGATGGGCGGCATGGGCATAAACTCCATCGAGGCGCTTCGCGGCAACAGACTTATGCTTCGCGGTGTAGGGATGAACGAAAAGGAGCTTTCCATTCTCGGCATCGGTCACGCGGGCGAATGACGCGGCAAATAAAAAAATCATCCGTTTTATAAAAAATAAGTAGAAAAGCATAAAGCAGTGTGGTATAATATGAGAGTAAAAGAAAAAATAGAGGTTATAAATGCGGCAGAACTCGACTATCGCGCACTGAACGAACGGATCAGGCAGTGCGGCAGCGCAAGGATAAACGCATGTCTCGGTCAGCGCTTTATCGCCTCGGGAATGCGCGAGGGAGAGATAGAGATCCACGGTACACCCGGCAACGCTCTCGGCGCGTATCTTGCGGGAGCGAGCATTACCGTATACGGCAATGCTCAGGATGCGGTCGGCGATACTATGAATGACGGACGTATAATCGTTCACGGCGGCATAGGCGATGCCGCGGGATATGCGATGCGCGGCGGCGAGATAATCGTTCGCGGTGATGCGGGCTATCGCGTCGGCATACACATGAAGGAATACCGCGAGAAGTGCCCCGCCATCGTTATCGGAGGTGTGTGCGGCAGCTTTCTCGGCGAATATCAGGCTGGCGGCAGAATAGTCGTGCTCGGTCTTGACCGCGGTCAGCGTCCGATAGTCGGAAATTTTCCCTGCACGGGAATGCACGGCGGAAAGATGCTGCTGCGCGGCGATGCTTCGGATATCAGATTCCCGCTCGGTGTCTCTGCGTCTGCGGCATCCGAGAAGGATATGAGCGAGATAATGCCGCTGCTGCGGATGTTCAGTGAGTCGTTTGATCGCCCGCTCGACGAGATCCTCGCACCGGGCTTTACCGTTGTAACGCCGAATTCGAGCAACCCGTATAAGCAGATGTATGTTGCAAACTGAGCGTGCATCGACCGTGCCTGTGTCGGTACGGGCTGTGCAGGCGATAAAAGAAAAGCAGACTGTGAAAGGAAGCAGGCAGATATGAATTATTCCGCCAATGAGGTAATGCAGTATGTCAGAGAGGAGGATGTAAAATTCATCCGAATGGCATTCTGCGATATATACGGCAAACAGAAAAATATTTCGATAATGCCGGATGAGCTCGGTCGTGCCTTCGATTACGGTATAGCCATCGATGCTTCGTCCATTGCGGGCTTCGGCGATGTTGTTCATTCCGATCTTATGCTGCATCCCGACCCCGCTACGCTCTCGGTGCTCCCGTGGAGGCCGGAGCACGGCAGAGTCGTCCGCATGTTCTGCTCGGTCTGCTATCCGGACGGGAGACCGTTCGAGAGCGATTGCAGAAGTATTCTTGCCGAGGCTGAGCACGAGGCGGAGCGGGCGGGCTATTCCTTTGCTTTCGGAGCGGAGATGGAGTTTTACCTCTTCAAACTCGACGAGCACGGAGAGCCGACCTGTATTCCATACGACAATGCAGGCTATATGGATATTGCTCCCGAGGATAAGGGGGAGAACGTTCGCCGCGAAATATGCCTGACGCTCGAGCAGATGGGTATAAAGCCGGAGAGCTCGCACCATGAGCAGGGACCCGGACAGAACGAGATAGATTTTCGTTATTCGAGTCCGCTGCGCGCGGGAGATGATGCTGTTACCTTCAAGGCGGTAGTCGGAACGGTCGCTGCCCGCAGCGGACTCACGGCGGATTTCGGCCCGCGTCCTCTTCCGGGGCATCCCGGCAACGGCATGCATATAAATTTCAGCATCCGCAGCGGCGGCGGAGATGATGTTATGGGCTCGGCTATTGCCGGGCTGCTCGAGCATATCGGTGAGCTTTCGCTCTTCCTCTGCGGAACAGAGCAGTCGTATGAACGACTCGGACATTTTAAGTCGCCGAGGTATATTTCGTGGTCGCATGAGAATCGCTCGCAGCTTATTCGCATTCCCGCCGCTCAGGGCGAATACCGCAGGGCAGAGCTGCGCTCACCCGACCCGCTCTGCAATCCGTATCTTGCATATGCGCTTATCATACGCGCCTGCCTCGACGGTATTACGCGTTCGCTTCCGCTTCCGCCGGAGTGTGATCGCAATATGCTTGAGGAGGAAAGTGATGTGGCGCGTCTGCCCGCATCGCTCGGAGAAGCGAAAAAGATCGCCGGGGAGAGCGGATTTCTGCGCAGTGTGCTGCCGCAGACCGTTATTGAGGCGTATCTCGGTTGAGTTGACGATGTATTGTGCCGACTTAGCTACGCTTGATTGTACCGGCTGAGCTACACTCAATTGCAGTGGTGAGCTATGCTCGGATTTTCGGCACTGACTGTGCCGAATTGCGCCGTCGGAGTACCGTAAGGCACCGCACAGACCGTACATGTGTAATTAACATTACCGAAGGGGGGATCATATGGAGATGAACGAGCGCAGATGCCGTGCGCTGCTTGTCTCATCGTCGGAAAAATTCGACGGTGGTATGATCCCGCTGCTTGACGGACACGGCTTTTCGGTGAAAAAGGTAAAGAGCTGCTCGGAGGCGCGACGCGCATCGGTAGAGGAAAGCTTTGATCTTATCGTTATCAACACACCGCTCCCGGATGAGTTCGGCAGCGGACTTGCGGAGGATATCGCGACCGGCAGCGGCTCCGGTGTTCTGCTGCTGACAAAGGCGGAGCATTACCCGGAGCTGTGCGCGGCGCTCTGCCCGTGCGGAGTTCTCGTAATGCAGAAGCCGACAAGCGCCGCGGCAATATCGCAGTCTGTGGTGCTGCTGCGCGCGACGCGCGAGCGGCTGCGACGGATGGAGCAGCGCGCGGATACGGTCGAGGAAAAGATGGAGGAGATACGTATTGTCGGCAGGGCAAAGCTGCTGCTTATCGAAAAGCTGAAAATGACCGAGCCGGATGCGCACAGATATATCGAAAAGACCGCGATGGACCGCTGTATTTCAAAGCGTGCCGTTGCGGAATCCATTATTAAAACCTATGTATAAGCGGAGGCTGTCTGTACGGACTTCGCTATCGGATTGTAAAACGGCATTTCGCCATCGTGACCGGAAGCACGGCGTATGCTGATTTGCTCGGCATCTGCACGGCACATGGATAGAGTATATTTAAGTAAAATAAAGTGAGGGTGATATCATGACAAAGTACATTTTCGTAACAGGCGGCGTTGTTTCGGGCCTCGGAAAGGGAATCACCGCAGCATCGCTCGGCAGACTGCTCAAAACTCGCGGGCTGCGTGTCGCGGCGCAAAAGCTCGACCCGTACATAAATGTCGACCCGGGGACGATGAGCCCGTATCAGCACGGCGAGGTCTATGTCACCGAGGACGGCGCGGAGACCGACCTTGATCTCGGACACTATGAGCGCTTTATCGACGAGGATCTTAACCGTTTTTCCAACCTTACCACCGGTAAGGTCTACTGGAATGTTCTGAACAAGGAGCGCCGCGGCGAATATCTCGGCTCTACCGTTCAGGTCATACCGCATATCACGAACGAGATAAAGGATTTTGTCTATCGCGTGGGTAAGCAGACCGACGCGGACGTGGTAATCACCGAAATAGGCGGAACCATCGGCGATATTGAGTCTCAGCCCTTCCTTGAAGCGGTGCGTCAGATATCGCTCGAGGTCGGACGTGAGAACAGTCTGTTCATTCATGTAACACTCGTTCCGTTCCTCAGCGGATCGGATGAGCATAAATCCAAGCCCACTCAGCACTCGGTCAAGGAGCTGCAGGGCATGGGAATCAACCCGAATATCATCGTCTTGCGCTGCGATCAGCCGCTTGAGGACAGCATATTTAAGAAGATATCGCTCTTCTGCAATGTTCGTCCGGACTGCGTTATCGAAAATCTCACCCTGCCGTGTCTATATGAGGCGCCTCTTATGCTCGAGTCTGCTCATTTCTCTGATGTCGTCTGCCGCGAGCTCGGCATAGATGCGCCTGCTCCCGCGCTCGATGAGTGGAGATCAATGGTCGACAACATAAAGTCTGCCGAGAGGGAGGTCACTATCGGACTTGTCGGCAAATACGTCGCGCTGCACGACGCATATCTCTCGGTTGCCGAGGCGCTGCGTCATGCGGGCTATGCGCTCGGAGCAAAGGTCGATATCAAGTGGATAGATTCCGAGCCGCTGTGTGACGCAAATGCGGACGAGCTGCTCGGCGGGCTTGACGGTATCATAGTTCCCGGCGGCTTCGGCGGACGCGGCGTTGAGGGTATGATTTGTGCGGCAAGGTTTGCCCGCGAGAACGCTTTGCCTTACTTCGGTATCTGCCTCGGTATGCAGATCGCTGTTATCGAATACGCACGCAATGTCCTCGGTATTTCCGATGCCAATTCCGGCGAGTTCGACGAGCTCTGCGCGCATAAGGTCATTGACTTCATGCCCGGACAGAGTGACGATGTGGACAAGGGAGGCACACTGCGTCTCGGCGCATATCCCTGCGTTATACGTCGCGGAACGACGATGGAACGCTGCTACGGCACACGTGAGATATCCGAGCGTCATCGCCATCGTTACGAGTTCAACAATGAGTATCGTGAGGCGCTCGAGGGCGCGGGACTCTGCCTCTCCGGACTTTCGCCCGACGGAAGACTCGTTGAGACTGTCGAGCTTAACGACCGTGATTTCTATGTAGGTGTGCAGTATCACCCGGAATTCAAATCCCGTCCCGATAGGGCTCATCCGCTTTTTCGCGGCTTTATCGACGCATCGCTCAAGAAGCATGAGAGTAGATAACGACTGCTGCATTATTTTCGGTAAGCTGTTTTCGGTGTATGCTGTCTTATATTTGCGGCTGAGCTTGCCGTAAAAACAACATAATAATCTTTTTTGCCCCGGAAAACTTTTCTTCCGGGGCAAAAAATCTTTCCGGAGCCGTTGACGAAATCGTAAAATGTGATATAATATAATTGTATCTCTGTGCGGGAACACAGTCGTTTTATGTCGAATGTAATGCCCGTACGGATGTTGAACATGAGTGATGCGGTCGGCACAGACCGCTACCGCGCTGCGGAATTTTTATTTTTACAGGAGCAGGTATGGCACAGCAGACAGTTCTGATTCTTGATTTCGGCGGGCAGTATAAGGAGCTTATCGCCCGCAGAGTACGTGAATGCAATGTTTATTCGGTCGTTAAGCCCGGCGACCGCATTACGGTGGAGCAGATCCTCGAGATCGGACCAATCGGAATTATTCTCACCGGCGGTCCGAACAGTGTTTATGAGGACGGCTCTCCCCGCTGTGATAAAAACATTTTTAAGCTCGGTATACCGATCCTCGGTATATGCTACGGCGTTCAGCTGCTCGCGTGGTCATGCGGCGGCACCGTTGCGCCCTGCCTCGTCAGCGAGTACGGTAAGACGGCAATGCGTGTAGATACCGGCTCTAATCTGTTCAAGGGTCTGAACGCGGCGCAGATCGGACTTATGAGCCATACCGATCAGATAGTCAAGCTGCCTGAGGGATTTCGTTCGGTCGCCTGCACCGACAACTGTCCGAATGCGGCGATTGAAAACAAGGCTAACCGCCTTTACGGTATGCAGTTCCATCCCGAGGTCGAGAGCACCTCGCGCGGAACCGACATGATCCATAACTTCCTCTATCGCGTATGCGGCGCGGAAGGAGACTATGATCTGCACAATCTTCAGGAGCAGCTTATTCGCGATATTCGTGATCAGGTGGGAGACAAGCACGTACTGCTCGCACTCTCCGGCGGAGTGGATTCCTCCGTTTGTGCGGCGTTGCTTTCGCGCGCTATTCCCGGACAGCTGCACTGCGTTTTCGTTGACCACGGTCTGATGAGAAAGAATGAGGGAGACGATGTAGAGGCGGCATTTTCGGGTCGCGACCTCCACTTTATCCGCGTAAATGCCGGCGAGCGCTTCCTTGCTGCTCTGCGCGGCATCACCGATCCGGAGCAGAAGAGAAAGATAATAGGCGCAGAATTTGTCAAGGTGTTCGAGGAGGAGACAGAAAAGCTCCCCGATAATGTTGCATTCCTTGCTCAGGGCACTATCTACCCCGACGTTATCGAGTCGGGCGGAAGCAAGGCTGCTACCATCAAGAGCCACCACAATGTAGGCGGTCTGCCCGATAATATGAAGTTTACCGGACTTGTCGAGCCTCTTCGCGGTCTGTTCAAGGATGAGGTGCGTGCGCTCGGTCGTCAGCTCGGTCTTGCGCGCTCCTATGTCGACCGTCAGCCGTTCCCTGGTCCTGGGCTCGGCGTTCGTATCATCGGAGAGATAACCGCAGAGAAGATAGCAATTCTTCAGAATGCAGACGCTATCTTCCGCGAGGAGATCTTAAAGCACAGAGTCAAGGCAGATCAGTATTTCGCTGTCCTTACCGATACGCGCTCGGTCGGTGTTGTTGGCGATTTCCGCACCTACGATTATACCATTGCGCTCCGCGCTGTTCGTACTTCCGACTTTATGACCTGTGAGTATACGCCTATTTCTCATAAGATACTCGGAACCATTTCCGCCCGTATCTGCAATGAGGTAAGGGGTGCCGGCCGCGTAGTTTACGATATTACAGGTAAGCCTCCGGCAACTATCGAATGGTGCTGAGCGCTGCTTGACAGCACGGATTTATTCCGCTGCCGCGGGTAATTTGCAATAGTCTGCAATTTATAGACCGTTTAACGGCGGGGTATTTTGCCCCGCCGTTTTTGTCTCCCGCAGTGCTGCGGGGAAGTGACGATGTGCGTACGGCGTTATATTCCCGGCACGCTTTTGTGCCGCACATGGTTAACGGTCGGTGTCGATGTTTGGAATACGCAGACACTTCGACGATGTTGACGCGAGCTGCCGAAACTGTGTGCGCCTTGCGTTTTATGACTCGCACGCTTTTGTGCCGCGCAGTGCCTGCGCGGCTGCGTTGTCGTTTTCCCGTACGGCATCGTCAAGGCTATGCCAATCGCAGAGTGATTCGTACAGAAAAATAATAAAAAAACGCGATTTTTTTTAAAAAGGGGGTTGACAAACGATATGTTCGGGCGTATAATACCACCAACATACCAAATAGGTGGGTAAAACGCCGGGTATCAAAATAATCGCAGCGGCAGCGCCGCGCACCGAAAAAAGGAGATATTTATCATGGCAAACATCTATACATCCGCTGATCAGCTTATAGGCAAAACTCCGCTTCTCGAGCTCAGTGGTATCGAAAAGAAATTCGGGCTCAAGGCAAAGCTGCTTGCAAAGCTTGAGTACTTCAATCCCGCAGGATCGGTCAAGGACAGAATTGCCAAGGCTATGATCGACGACGCTGAGAAGAGCGGCAAGCTGGGGGAGGGCTCGGTCATCATCGAGCCGACCTCGGGCAACACGGGTATCGGTCTTGCATCGGTCGCTGCGGCACGCGGCTACCGCATCATTATCGTAATGCCCGAAACTATGTCGGTAGAGCGCCGCCAGTTGATGAAGGCATACGGTGCCGAGCTTGTTCTCACCGACGGCAGCAAGGGAATGAAGGGCGCTATCGAGCGTGCAAACGAGCTCGCTGCAGAGACTCCGAATTCGTTTATCCCCGGTCAGTTCGTCAACCCGGCAAACCCTAAGGCCCACTTTGAGACAACCGGTCCCGAGATCTACGAGGATACTGACGGTCGGGTCGACTGGTTCGTTGCAGGCGTAGGCACCGGCGGAACCGTTACCGGTGTAGGCCAGTATCTGCGCGCCAAGATCCCGGGTGTGAAGGTTGCAGCCGTCGAGCCTGCTTCTTCTCCCGTTCTTTCCGAGGGTAAATCCGGACCGCACAAGATTCAGGGTATAGGTGCGGGATTTGTACCGGATGTCCTTGATACAAAGGTTTATGACGAGATAATCCCCGTCACTAACGAGGATGCTTTTGCGACCGGTAAGGAGATAGGCAGAAGCGAGGGTGTGCTCGTCGGAATTTCGTCCGGTGCCGCTGTCTATGCGGCGATTCAGCTCGCAAAGCGCCCGGAGAACGAGGGCAAAACTATCGTTGCACTTCTCCCCGACACCGGAGACCGTTACCTCTCTACACCCCTCTTCGCTGACTGAGAGGCGTGCGGTGATACCGACAAGAGAGCAGGCTCGCGAGCTGCTTCTGCGCTATAACAGCGAGCCGTTTCATATAAAGCACGCGGATATCGTTTGCGGTGTGATGGAGTATTTTGCCTGTGAGCGCGGCTACGGCGACGAGGCGGAATTTTGGGGCACAGTCGGACTTCTCCATGATCTTGACTTTGAAAAGTATCCCGAGCAGCATTGTATAAAGGTCAGGGAGATAATGGAGTCCGAAGGCATAGACGAGCGCTTGATACATGCCGTAGTCAGCCACGGCTACGGAATAACCGTAGATACCGCGCCCGAGCATGAGATGGAAAAGGTGCTTTACGCAGTCGATGAGCTTACGGGGCTTATCGGTGCTGTCGCGATAATGCGCCCGTCGCGCAGTGTTGAAGATCTCGAGCTGAAATCGGTTAAAAAGAAGTATAAGAGCAACGGCTTTGCGGCAGGTTGCTCGCGCGAGGTCATCGAGCGCGGCGCGGAAATGCTCGGCATAAGCCTTGACGAGCTTATAATCGAGACCATACTTGCAATGCGGGCTACGCCTGCGGCGGTATTTAATTGATATGAGAGTACTTGCGGCATTGAGCGGCGGCGTTGATTCAAGCGTCGCCGCCCTCCTGCTGCGCAGGGAGGGAAACGAATGCATCGGCTGTACCATGCGTCTCTATGACAATGAGGATGCGGGTATATCACGTGCGCATACCTGCTGTACTCTTGAAGATACGGAGGATGCTCGCAGCGTTTCTCTGCGGCTCGGAATGCGGTAATATGTCTTTAATTTCGCGGAGGAATTTCACCGCGAGGTCATTGATCGCTTTACCCACAGCTATGCGAGCGGGATAACTCCGAATCCGTGCATCGATTGCAACCGATATCTGAAATTCGGAAAGCTGTATGACCGTGCAAAGCTGCTCGGCTGTGATATCGCTTGGCTAATGATATCAAGCGATGGTAAGCCGGAACGATTGTGGCATGAGCGGCTGTGAGATAGAGCTGACGAGTATAGGTGGATGTGGACTCCGGCGGCTGTGAAGCAGACATGAATTTTCGGGCGTATGCCCGACGGGAGGGATAGATATGATTTCCACGAAGGGCAGATATGCACTGCGTATTATGATAGATCTTGCGGAGCACCGCGGCGGAGATTGGATCCCGCTGAAGGCTGTAGCGGAGCGTCAGGAGATATCTCAGAAATATATTGAGAGAATAATGCCCTCACTCACCGGCGCGGGGCTTGTCGAGGGGCTGCACGGAAAGGGCGGCGGCTACCGCCTTACTCGTTCGCCCGAGGAATATACAGCACTGCAGGTGCTTACCGCAGCTGAGGGAGAGCTTGCTCCGGTCGCATGTCTCGGCAGCGGAGCGCCTGCCTGCAGCCGCGCGTCGGAATGCCGAACGCTTGAGCTTTGGCGCGGTTTTTACAAGCTGACCGAGGAATATTTCGGCTCAGTTACGCTCGCCTCGCTGACTGCTGCGGGCGGTGCGGCGGATTACGTCATATAATTCTATCTTCGGTTATCGGAGTGTGAAAGCAAAACGTTGCGGCAGCCGATATGCACGTCATGCATATCGGCTGCCGCAATATGTAACTACTTTGTTCAGATTTGATCTTATCCGCAGCTGCGGATCACTGTTCATGCAGCATGGGAGTGACTCCGACAGCTTTACTTATACAGAATAGCATCCGGCAGATACTCGTCCGGTATCGAGCGGCGCACATATCCGTACAGCTCGGTAAGTGTAAAGCTGCCGTATTTCTGTCCTCCGTGTTCGTTACACAGCTCCTCGGTATAGTCGGAGAGCGGCATAACGCGAAAGGCACTGCGGGAGGAGTTGTAGTGGCAAACGGTCGGCAGAAACGAGATATTATCTATGCTGATCGAAGGTCCGTTTTCTGTGCTGCGGACGGTGAGATCGAAGCCGAGCAGTCCGCCGACAGCATTCTTGGCATAGTACATTCCTGTCATAAAGTTGCCGAGCGAATAGGCGACGAGCGTTGTCCCGCCGTCGGGGCGAGGCAGTGTCTCGATGCTTTGCAGTACGTGCGGACCGTAGCCTATAACGACATCGGCGCCGCATTCGGCGAGCATTGCGGCGAGTGAGCGCTGGCTATTGCCGGGATCGAGTTCGTTCTCGGTGCCCCAGTGCATCACGGCTATGATCGCATCTGCCTTCTGCTTTGCTATTTTCATCTGTGTCTTCATGTCCTGAATATTGACGTACGGAACATAGATGCCGCTTCCGTCGCTGTTGGAGACGTTTGTTTTGCCTACGAAGTAAACGAGCGCGACACGTATACCGTCGATGTCGGCTATTCTGATATTTTCAAGGTCCGAGCGGTCGGCATACTCCGCGAGCGGAAGTGCGCCGCATTTGCGGATGTAGCTCTCGGTGGCGAGAACACCCTCGACACCGCCGTCGAGCATATGGTCGTTCGATAGGTCGATGATGTTGAATCCTATGCCGGTCAGCGCGTCTATCGCGGTCGGCGGGACGATGTATTTCGGAAAATAATCGTAATCACCGCTCTCGGAAATGACTGCTTCGAAATTAACGATAGATGCATCCGAGAGACGTATGTAGTCGGCTATATCGTCATATATCGGGGTAAAGTCGTACTCACCCTCGCCGCCGCAGGCTGCGGCGTATCTTGCGACCGCCTCATGACACATGCTGTCGCCCGCCGCAACTATGCGCACCGTCTGAACATCGGAAGCATAGATATTTCGCTGCGGCTCGCTCTCGTTCGGCAGCTCGGGGGTCACTATTCGTGTCTGCTCGGTCTCGTTCTCCTGCACGGCTTCGCTTCTGTATGCCCCATACTCTCCGCCTGCACCCGACGAGCAGGCACATAGCAGAGATGCGGCAGCGAGCAGCAGCGCCGTCAGTGCGGTGCGGGAGGTTGCTTTGACCTTGCTCATTTTGATGTGTCGCTCCATAGGCTCTCCATGCCGAATTGTGATGTTTTTTCCTCCTCGCAGTCGTTACTGACCGCCGCTGATGCGTCGGTTTTGTCGGCTTCAGCTCTGTTAAGTGTGTCGGAGGATATATCGGATCTTTTCTCAGATGCTGCGCTGTCGGACAGCTTTTCTCCGTCGGAATCCGGCTTAGCTTTGACGGATATGACGGTACTGCCGTCGGGCTTTTCGGCGGCGCTGCCTGAACCCATGCCCGCATTGTCGGCTTTATCCTCGGCAGTCACCCGATCTCCGTCTTTGGTCTCGGATTCTGTGCCGGAGCTGTTTTTCGCCGTGTTGTCTGTCAAGCTCTCTGCCGCGGTGCCGGGAGCGGTCGGCTCATCGTCCGGAATATCGTCGAGGGTAGGCATTATCATATCCTCGTCAAATGCCGCAGGCGTCTGAAAAGGCACGTGCTTGAGCGGGTCATATACAAATTTGCGGCAGGTATAGCGGCAGGAGACTACGCCCTTGCGCTCGCAGAGCATTGTATCGGAATCGAACAGCTTGTGCGCGCGGACGCAGTAGCGGCAGATCTCCGGCAGCTCGCGCTCCGAGCTCTTGTCATGCGCGGCTTTATATTTCGGTCTGAAGCGCGTGAGACGTGTGTCCGAATCGCTCGCGCGGTATCTGTGATCGTCTTTTCTGCGAAAAGCCATTGCTTTTACCCCCGATAAATGTTTATCGAGGGTATTATACTACATTTTTTATTATTTTTCCACTCTTTTTTTAAAATATTGTTCTCAGCCCGCAATATACAGCAGCAGAAAGGTATATCCTGCGCACAGGACAGCCATCGCAGCGCGTACCGGGATAATATATTTTCCGCTCAGACCGCAGCCGCGCATCAGCGTTTTTGTTTGCATCGTGACGCACAGCCCCGACCAGCCTATCTCCGTGCCGCACAGTACGGTGCCGAATGTACCGCCGAATGTCGCCGCGCTGCCGAGACCGCCGCTGACCTCGAGCAGCATAGACAGCAGAAGTGCGGCGATAGGCGGCAGTGCAGCGCCGGTGAGTGAGATGTAGACACGGTCGAGCAGCGCGGCAGCGAGCACGCGGAGCAGCGAAAATACGGTGACGAGCGAGACGACGGTAAGAGTCGCAGAGAGCGCCGATGCTACCGACTCCGGCAGGACACGCAGAACGGACGAATGAGTAGCTGTCGAGTCGGACAAACTTTTATCATATCGCACCCGCTGTCCGGCACAGACATTGCCGAGTCGGTTTTCTTTTTTTCTTTTTCCAATATTATGTATGCCTCCGTGCAGCGCGCCGAGCGTCAGCACAGACAGCAGCTGCGCAAGATAAATAATAATTCCGAGCCTGCGGTCTCCGAGCAGCGTCGTGCCGAGCAGGGCTACGGTCAGCCCCGGACCGGTGTTATTCAACAGTGCGCACCCTCGCTCCGCCTCATCTGCTGTGCACCGACCGCCTCTGTATGCTTCGCAAACAGCTGCAGCACCGGCAGGATAGCCCGCGCACATTCCTATTATGAACGAAAATGCAAGTGAACCCGGAAGCCCGAAAAGCATCGAAAACGGCTGCCCTATTGCCCGTCCGATGTGCTCGGTGGTACCGCAGCGTGATATCAGTGCTGTGAGCACAAGATACGGAAACAGCGACGGTATGAGCGCGGCTGCACACATTTTCAGACTCTCCCGCACCGATTCTGCCGCAGAGTCGGAGAATACAACGAGCAGAGGTATAAAATACAGCAGGGCTATATCTCTCGCTGCCGCCTTAGCGTACCGCCACAGTGCTTTTGGTATATGAGCGCCGGAAACAGCGGATGCATGCATCTTTGTCATTATTATCACTCCCTCCGCATAAGGTAAGGTCGTGGAGCGAAGTGCCGTCGGGAAATACCGTTGCGGCATATCGCTGTCATCGTGATGCCTTACGTTATACTATATTTGGCGAGCGGAGGAAAGATACATAATGAATACGGAGAATAAAAGAAAAGGAGAACGGCGGCTGCTTGGCAGACTGTTTTCGATATCCGATCTACCGCAGGAGGAATGTCCGGGAACGGCTGAGACGGTCATTACGATATTCGACAGGATGCAGCTGAGACTGTCGCGGTGCAGGAGGATAATCTGCTTTCGGGACGACCTTATCATCATGCGGGCGGGTAGATATGAGCTGACCGTTGTCGGCGAGGGACTGACGCTGTGCCACCGCAGCGGCGGTTCGGTCGAGGTTGATGGCTTGGTTACCGATATATCGCTCAGATCGGCATGTGATAGGAGGCGGGAAAAATGAAGGACGGCATTACGGCGCGGGTAGGCAGATTTTTTCTCGGCTGTGATACACTGTATATCTGTGATGATGATGCGCTGAATTTGCTCGGTGCCCTGCATTATTCCGCCGTACGCCGGCAGGATGGATGGGAGCTCAGCATGTCGTCCGCCGACCGTGCGCAGGCGCAGCTTCTGCTTTCCGAGAGCGGGTCGGACTATTCCGTTCTTCGTCGCAGCGGGCTGCCTGCGCTCTGCTCGCGCTTTTCACATCGACCCGGTATACCGACGGGCGCGGTTCTCGCTTGTCTGCTTGCCGCCATGCTCTCGCGCTTTATATGGACGCTCGATGTCGCGCCGCGCGACGGTCAGGAGAGGGATGCGGAGCTTGAGCAGTCGCTGCTCGACGGCGTTCGAGCGCTCGGATGTACCGAGGGTGCGTTTATACCGACGCTCGATCTGTTCGAGGTCTGCTCTGCGTATCTTGCCGAAAATTCGCTGGTCAGCTGGATGAGCATCGACATAGAAGGAACGGCGGCGCAGCTGCGCTACACAAAGACGGCATATCGCGACGGAAAAATAGACGACAGTATGCCGTCGAATGTGATAGCCACCCGGGAGGGTGTTGTCGAATATGTAAATACCGGAGCGGGCGAGGCTGCCGTCGGTGACGGAGACAACATAGCGGCAGGGCAGCTGCTCATCTCCGGCGCACTCGAGAATAAGAATACCGGAGTCGTCCGATATACTCATGCGCGCGGCAGCGTTATAGCGCACACGCAGCATGTGCTCACGGCTGAAGCACCTCTTGCGATAAGCGTGCGCGAGTACGGCAGCATAGCGCGTGATATAAAGTTTTCGCTGTTCGGACACAGCCTGCATCTGCTCCGACATACGCCGCACACGGATGCATCCTACGAGCTTGAGCATAGCAGCGGCAGACTGACGCTGCCCGGCGGTATTGTTCTGCCGATAACGATTGATACGGACAGCTATTGTTATTATACTATTCACAGCCGAGAGCGCTCGCTCGAAGAAGCAGCAAGGGCTGCCGAAGCGCAGATAACGGCTATGCTTCACCGCGAGATAGGCGAGAGCGAGGTGCTCTCACGCGCCGACGAGGGCTTTCTCGAGAGCAGAGCCGAGGGGGATGTTTACATACTGCGTACTACCGTTCACTGCCTCGAGGATGTTGCCGAGGTCGTACCGCTGCCGGTAATGGACGACGGGCGGTAGGACTTGCGTCGGACTGCATTATTCGCGCGAAATTTAAATGTGCCGTCGCCGTTATAATCATACATATCAGCAGCATTAGAGCGAAAAAATACTCGGGCGTTTTGTCGGTTTGCACGCACGGAATTTGACGGCGTATTTCACAGCGACGAGAATAAACCGAAAACATGCTCGTATTTCTTTCCGATGTGCGCCCGCGCTATTGACAAAACCAAGGGATAAGTATAAAATATATGATATATTGAGGGATTTGTACCGTTTTGACCGCAGCTGTATATTTTGCCGATATGTGCGGCGGAAATGCGGCTGCATAAACGGACAGAATTAAGGATGGTAAGATGGCAGATAGCTATACGAGAGAGGTGTTTACCGATTCGCCGGAGCAAACCGCTGCGGCGTTCGGAACACTTGATGCCAATATACGTGCGGTGGAGGATGCCTTCGGTGCCGTTATACGCAGCGAGGACACCGACCGTACCGACGGGAGCAGAATAGTTATTACCGCGCAGAGCGAGCACGATGCCGAGCTTGCCGCCTCTGCCGTAACAGCGCTGCTGCATTCGCCGAGCGGCGCGGATATCACCGCGCAGGAGCTCGGATATATAATTGACAGTGTGCGCGAGGGCAAGAGCGACGAGCTTGACGAGCGCGACGGCGGGGTCATATGTCTCGGCGGCAGAGGAAAACCGATACGCGCCATGACGGCGGGTCAGAAGCGCTATGTCGATGCAATACGCGGCAATACCGTGATATTCGGTGTGGGACCCGCAGGAACGGGCAAGACCTATCTTGCTGTCGCGCTTGCTGTCGACGCGCTGCGCAAAAAGTCGGTAAATAAGATCATTCTCACGCGCCCTGCGGTAGAGGCGGGAGAGCGACTCGGTTTTCTTCCGGGTGATCTGCAGAGCAAGATAGATCCTTATCTGCGTCCGCTCTATGACGCACTGTACGATATGCTCGGCGCTGAAAACTGCGCAAAATATATCGAGCGGGGAACGATAGAGGTCGCGCCGCTCGCATACATGCGCGGCAGAACACTCAGCGATTCGTTTATTATTCTCGACGAGGCGCAGAACACAACACGCGAGCAGATGAAGATGTTTCTGACACGTCTCGGATTTAATTCAAAGATGATAGTGACCGGCGACACAACGCAGATAGATCTGCCTGACGGAAAGCCCTCCGGGCTTATTCAGGCGGTGCGTATTCTCGACGGAATAAACGGAATATACATTCACCGCTTTTCGGAGCGCGACGTTGTGCGCCATAGGCTCGTTCAGGATATCGTCAATGCATATGAGCGCGGCGGTGCAAAAAATGTGCGGACGGACGGCGATGCCGGAGAGGCTGAAGCCAGTCATGACGGTGAAAGCGACGGATAAGCGGAAGCCGACGGCGAACGGAATTGACTGCCTAACGGCTTTATCGGCATTTATCTGCCGCCGCGGAGCTGCCGCAGAAATGCCGGATATTGCACGGCTCGGCTGTGAAGTACAACGGATGCAAAATAATTTGGGAGAAATATAAAGATGGACAATCTTCTTGAAAAAATCGAGCAGGCAGAGGAGAGCGCGCTTGCGCTGTTGCCCGGCTATAAGATCAGCATAACAAATAAGCAGGGAAGATATATCGTGGATATGCGCACGCGCCTGCTCATCCGCCGCGCTATAACCGCTGCACTGCGTCATGAGTATATCCCGGAGGATAGGTTCGCGCCGGAGGTCTCGGTCATGCTCGTATCCGATCGCAGGATACATATGCTCAATATCGAGACGCGCGGGATCGACCGCGCGACCGACGTGCTTTCTTTCCCGCTGCTTCAGGACGGTATCCCTACAGCCGACGACATCGACCCCGAGACCGGCAGAATACCGCTCGGCGATATCGTAATATCGCTCGACCGCGCACATGCGCAGGCGATCGAGTACGGTCACAGTTTTGAGCGCGAGCTTGCGTTTCTCTGTGTGCACTCGGTGCTGCATCTTCTCGGCTACGATCATGAGGGCGGCGGTGAGGACGAGCGTATCATGTTCGACTGTCAGAGAGAGATACTCGACGGCATGGGTCTCACCCGTTGACGGAGCTGCCGATGCTTGACAGACTTCATGATGTAGAGGCACGCTATTCCGAGATAAGCGAGCGGCTTGCAGATCCGTCGGTGATGAGCGATATCTCCGCATATTCCTCGCTTATGAAGGAATATAAGCGGCTTACGCCCGTCGTCGAAAAGTTTCGTGAGTATAAGAGCGCCGAGGCAGCCGTTGACGATGCGCTCAGCCTACTCGCGAGCGAGAATGACCCGGACATGCTCTGCCTTGCCGACGAGGAGCTGCGGAGCGCAAAGGAGACGATAGCGCGTACCGAAGAGGAGCTGCGTGTGCTGCTGCTTCCGCGGGATGAGAACGACGATAAGAATGTTATTGTTGAGATTCGCGCGGGCGCCGGCGGCGAGGAGGCTGCGCTGTTTGCGGGCGACTTGTACCGCATGTACTCAATGTATGCCGATTCGATGGGGTGGAAGCACGAGCTTATGAGTGCGAACGAGACCGGACTCGGCGGCTTTCGAGAGGTATCTTTTCTCATCGAGGGAGAGGGCGCTTATTCGAGATTGAAATTCGAGAGCGGCGTACACCGCGTTCAGCGCGTTCCCGAGACCGAATCCTCCGGCAGGATACAGACCTCTACGGCAACCGTTGCAGTGCTGCCGGAGGCTGAAGAGGTAGAGGTCGAGCTTAATCCCGCCGACCTTAAAATAGAAACGATAAAGAGCAGCGGCGCGGGCGGACAGCATGTCAACAAGACCGAGTCTGCGATACGTCTGCTGCATATTCCGACCGGTATCGTAGTTGAATGTCAGGACGAGCGCAGTCAGTTTAAGAACCGCGACAAGGCTATGAAGATACTGCGCACCCGTCTGTACAATATGCGCCGTGAGGAGCAGGAGAGCCGCATTGCCTCCGAACGTAAGAGTCAGGTAGGCACGGGAAACCGCTGCGAGCGTATAAGAACATATAATTTCCCGCAGGGACGTGTGACCGATCACCGCATCGGACTTACGCTTCATTCTATCGACAGCTTTATGAACGGTGATATCGGCGCTATGATAGACGCACTGATAACGGCGAATACGGCGGAAAAACTGAGATCAAGCGAGGACGTTTCAAACTGAATGAGCGATTATAACAACGCGGTGAGCGGCACGGATGCAGAGGTCGGTCATGTCACCGCCGCAAAGGTAAAAAACACACTGCTGCTCGATGCCGAGCGCGAGGAGGATATCGAGCGGGCAGCGCAGATAATACGGCAGGGCGGACTTGTCGCATTCCCGACCGAGACCGTTTACGGACTCGGCGCATCGGCGCTCGATGCGGATGCGGCACGTCGTATATACGCCGCTAAGGGCAGACCGTCGGACAACCCTCTGATAATTCATCTCGCGCGTGCGGAGGATGCAGAGGAATACGCGGTGACGAGCGAGCTGTACTATAAGCTCGCGCAGCGCTTTATGCCGGGACCGATAACGGTGATACTGCCGAAAAAGGATATTATTCCGCTGTCGGTGACAGGCGGTCTGCCGACCGTCGCGGTCCGCGTACCGCTGAATATCCATGCGCATAAGCTGATAAGCGCGGTGGGGGTGCCGGTGGCTGCACCATCAGCCAACATATCAGGCAGACCGAGTGCGACCTGCGCCCGCTACTGCCTTGAGGATTTCGACGGCAGGATAGATGCCGTGCTCGACGGCGGAGACGCCGCATTCGGGCTTGAGTCAACTATCGTAAAGCCGGACGGAGACGGGTTGAGACTGCTCAGACCCGGCGCGGTAACCCCCGAGGAGCTGTCATCGCTCGGCGTTCCGGTAACGGTCGATCCGTCGGTAACGGAACGCTTCGAAGGTACGCCGGAGGCGCCGGGAATGAAGTACCGCCATTACGCGCCGCGCGCCGAGGTAATCATTCTTGACGGCGCAGACCGCGATGTGTACGACTATCTGCGCGACAAGCGCGATTGCGGAATTCTGTGCTTCTCCGAGGATACCGAGCTGCTCGGCAGAGAGGGCGCGGAATCGCTCGGTTCACGCAGCGACCCGCTCGAGCAGGCGCATCTGCTGTTTCGGCTGCTGCGCGAATTTGACGAGCGCGGGGATGTAACGACGATATATGCGCGTATGCCGAGCCGTGACGGCGCGGGGCTTGCGGTTTTCAATAGGCTGATAAAGGCGGCGGGATACCGTGTAATGAAGCTTCCGCCTATTGACACAAAAGTGAAAAACTGATATAATATCACGTAATTGACACGAAAATTATAATAGTATAATAGAGGTTAGGACTATGGCAGAACAGAAAAAGCTCGTTGAGCAGATAACATCCATGAGCGATGATTTCGCGCAGTGGTATACCGACGTATGTACCAAGGCGGATCTCATCGGCTATACAAGCATTAAGGGCTGCATGATCTATCGTCCCTACGGATACGCTATCTGGGAGAATATTCAGAAGATTCTTGATGCGCGCTTTAAGGCGACAGGACATGAGAATATCTACATGCCGCTCTTTATTCCCGAGTCGCTTCTTAATAAGGAGAAGGAGCATGTAGAGGGCTTTGCTCCGGAGGTCGCATGGGTGACACACGGAGGGAATAACGAGCTGCAGGAGCGTATGTGCGTGCGCCCGACCTCCGAGACGCTGTTCTGCGATCACTATAAGGATATAATCCACTCATGGCGCGATCTGCCTAAGCTCTATAACCAGTGGTGCAATGTCGTTCGCTGGGAAAAGACGACCCGCCCCTTCCTGCGCAGTCGTGAATTTCTCTGGCAGGAGGGTCACACCATGCACGCGACCGCAGAGGAGGCGCGCGAGGAGACCATCCGCATGCTGAATATTTATGCGGACTTCTGCGAAAATGAGCTTGCTATGCCTGTCATCAAGGGTCCTAAGACCGACAGCGATAAGTTCGCGGGTGCTGAGGATACATACGCCATCGAGGCACTTATGCATGACGGTAAGGCGCTTCAGGCGGGCACGTCGCACTATTTCGGCGACGGCTTTGCAAGAGCCTTTGATATCAAATTTGCCGATAAGGAAAATAATCTCCGTTATCCCTTCCAGACCTCGTGGGGCGTTACTACACGTCTTATAGGTGCCGTAATTATGACGCACGGCGACGACAGCGGACTTGTGCTTCCGCCGGCTGTCGCTCCCATTCAGACGGTCGTTATCCCCGTTCAGATGCACAAGGAGGGCGTGCTCGACGCTGCCCGTGCACTTGCCGACCGCCTCTCGGCCCGCTTCCGCGTAAAGCTCGACGATTCCGAGAATACCCCCGGCTGGAAGTTTTCCGAGTATGAGATGAAGGGCGTTCCGCTCCGCGTAGAGCTCGGACCGCGTGATATTGCAGAGGGCAAGTGCGTGCTTGTCTCCCGCGTTGACCGCTCCAAGACCATCGTTTCGCTCGACGGAGTAGAGGATGCCGTTGCCGAAAAGCTTGCAGCTATCCGCGGCGAGCTGTATGAAAAGGCTCTCGCCAACCGTCAGGCTCACACCTATGACTGCACCTCGCTCGACGAGATAAAGCAGAAGCTCGGCGAGAACGGCGACGGCTTTGTCCGCGCCATGTGGTGCGGCGATCCAGAGTGCGAGGATAAGGTCAAGGAGCTGACCGAGGTCGGCTCGCGATGCATCCCCTTTGATCAGGAGCAGCTCTCGGACAAGTGCGTTTGCTGCGGCAGACCCGCGAAGAAGCTCGTTTACTGGGGCAAGGCATATTGATCTGAAAGTTGTCACGCTATTGATTTGATTGTGCGTCCGGCTGCGGCTTAACACGCACGTGCCGGAATATTATTGCGAAACGGAAATAGTACTATGAAAAATAATCGCTCCAACCAATGCCGTGCAAAGGACGGCACCGGGCGGCGCGTCGCCCGAGAGCAGAGCAGTGCCCTCGGGCATTTTTCCTCTCCGGCTGACCTGCGCAGATATAATTTCTGCCGCCGTGCGGTGATAATATCCGCGCTTCTGCTTGCGCTTATCGGGATATTTACCGTATTTGTTGCCGTGAGCACGAGCACGCTTAAGGCATCGCAGGGCATATCCAAGGTGTGGATACAAGCGGCTGCCGTTCTGCTCGGAGCGGCGGGAATGCTGCTGCTCTCGCGTATGCCGCTCTCGCGTCTGTACAGGCGGCTGTGGTGGCTGTTCCTTGTTCTTGCGCTCGGTATTCTTGCCGTTACCATCGTCTACGGAAGCGGTCCGTACGGGACAAAGAGCTGGCTCGCCATCCCGGGGACATCTCTTTCTGTTCAGACCTCGGAGTTTGTAAAGGCGCTGTTTATCGTCGCCTTTGCGGGACATATCCGCCTACTCGGCGAGCGGATGGATTCACCGCTCGGCTTTGCCTCGCTGTTGCTCCACTTCGGTGTTATTTGCGGGCTTGTCGTGCTTCAGCATGACCTCGGTTCGGCTCTTGTATATGTCTTTATCGCGCTGATGATATGCTATTCCTCCGGGCTTTCGCTGCGGTATTTTCTGTTCGGCGGTCTCGGACTTGCCGTCATGTCGCCGGTAATATGGCATTTTCTCTCCGATTATCAAAAGGCTCGGATAACGGTCGGCATCAATCCCGAATCGGATCCGCTCGGCTACGGCTATCAGGTCATTCTCTCGCGCAGTGCGGTGATCGCGGGCTATCCGCTCGGTTCACGTTTTCTCGAGCTTGAATATTCTCCGATTCTGCCCGCGAGTCATACCGATATGGCGTTTGCGGTGCTCTCGGAGCAGATCGGTGCGATAGGTGCGGCTGTTTTGTTCGCCGGGTATCTTGTGCTTGTTTTTGCACTGCTGTCAATCGGTCGGCATTCTGATCGCACCGGCGCGGCTATATGTGCGGGTGTTTCCGCCATTATTATCTGTCAGTCGGTCGAGAATATCGGCATGTGCCTCGGGATTATGCCGGTCGTCGGAATAACGCTGCCGTTTATCAGTTACGGCGGTTCGTCTGTGGTCGCACTGTTTCTCGCGCTCGGTGTTGCTCTCGGCGCATCGAAGCCGGAGCATGTGCTCTCCGAGGATTGAGCCGGCCTTCAGTCTGCTGTATGTGAAAACTGAAGATGTGTGCTGCCGCTGCGGCGCTTTGCTATAACAGCATCAAGCCTCGTTGATCATGAGAGCTTGATGCTGTATTTTTATCGGCAAGCTGTACGATTATTTTACCATAAATTGCATTTTATAAAACCGAATACCTCATACCTATATATGTCAATACTCCTTATAGCCGAAAGGCACGGAGGTGACGATGTACAGAGGCAGAGTAGAGATATGCGGTGTAAATACGGCGCAGCTGCCGCAGATGTCGGAGGAAAAAAAGGTGGAGCTGCTCGGCAGGGCGCGGCAGGGAGATGCTGATGCTCGACTTGAACTGATAGGCGGTAATCTGCGCCTTGTGCTTAGTGTCGTTCAGCGTTTTTCCGGCAGATGCGATAGTCTTGACGATCTGTTTCAGGTGGGATGTATAGGACTTATCAAGGCGATAGATAATTTCGATCTTTCGCTCGACGTGCGTTTTTCCACCTATGCGGTGCCGATGATAATAGGAGAAGTCAGACGATATCTGCGCGATAATAATTCGGTGCGCGTCAGTCGCTCGGTGCGTGATCTTGCATATAAGGCGCTCGGCGCGCGTGAGGCTATTGCAAAGGCACAGGGACGCGAGGCGACAGAGGCGGAGCTTGCGGCGGCGCTGTCTATACGCGGACTCGAGGTCACGGCCGCCGAGGTCGGTGCGGCGCTCGAGGCTATAGCTTCTCCGATATCACTTTTCGACCCGGTGTACGGCGAGGGAGGAGATGCGGTCCTCGTCATGGATCAGCTCAGTGACGGCTCGAGAGCGAGTGAGGGATGGATCGAGAGTATAGCGCTGCGTCAGGCACTGACCGAATTGCCGGAGCGGGAGCGGGAGATAATTTCGATGCGCTTTTATGCAGGCAAAACGCAGATGGAGATCGCGAGCGAGATCGGTATCTCGCAGGCGCAGGTTTCACGTCTCGAAAAGGGTGCTCTCGGCAGACTGCGCGCCGTTCTGTTATGAGCATGTCTGTCTGAATTTTATATGCTTATGCTTTATCACGGGCAAGACCCGAACAAGATCCAAGCAAAGCTGCTGCCCCGACGCACGGTGTTATCCATACGGCGGGGCAGTAATTATATTTGCGCCGGTTGTGCCGGTGTGATTCTGTTTTTTGCAGAGCGTGATTCTTTTATTATTCAAAAAAGCATTTCCACCACGGCTTTTTTTGCGGCGGCCTGCATGAACACTTTTCCTTTGAGGCAATGCTGACTAGTATCGCATCGGTTCCGACACGCTCGACGCACTCCCACGGTATCACTATTACCTCGGGGTGCAGCTGAAAGAGTGAGCCGGAGCCGGGAACACTGATAGATATTATCCTTCCCGTTGCCGAATCCACGGCGAGGTCGCAGACATAACCGAGCCTGCTACCGTCGCAGATATTTATAACTTCTTTATCCTGTAGCGAGCCGGAGCAGTAGCCGTTCATATCAGCCTCAGAGAATGATGCATATCATACCGCCGTTACCCTCGTTGATAAGACGCTCAAGCGTCTCGGAGAATTTCTTTCTCGATTCCGCCGGCATGCGGTCGAGCTTTGCGTGCAGTCCCTCGGTAACGAGCTCATACAGCGTCTTTCCGAACATATTCGACTGCCATATCTTTTTAGGATCCTCCTCAAATTCGCGCAGCATAAACTGCACCAGTTCCTTTGATTGCTCCTCCGAGCCGACGATGGGGTTTATCTCTGTCTCGATATTTGCTTTCATCATATGTATCGACGGCGCGCTTGCACGCAGTCGGACACCGTAGCCGCCGGGACCGTCGGTTATCTCCGGCTCTTCGAGCTCGAGGTCGCAGGCATCCGGGGTAACTATGCCGTATCCCTTTTCCTCTACCTCGGCAAGCGCAGCCGCGACCTTTTCGTATCTCTCGCTGACCGCAGCGAGCTCAAGCAGCGCTTGCATCAACTCCTCATCGCTCGAGATCTCCTTCCCCGACAGCTTGCTCAATACCGAGAAATACAGACCGTCGTCGAGCTTAATATCTACCGTTGCACGCCCGGTGCCGAGGTCGACCTCGCATATGGCGGCGCTCTTAATGTTCTCATCGTCGAGAGCATGATGAAACGCCGGGTCAATATCCGATATTTTATTTACCTCAGAGCCGCATGAGAGCACGGTTTCCGCGAGCATCTCACTCAGCGGGTCGCTGCCGGGAAGCGCCGCCGTCCAGCTCGGCAGGCGAACTCCGATTTCGGTGACAGGAAATTCGAGCAGCACAAGCTCAAGCACGTGTCTGAGATCCTCGGCATCAAGTCGCAGACAATCGAGAAGTGCGACGGGGGCGCCGTATTTTTCTTCGAGCTCGAGCGCAAGACGTGTCGATTCCTCGCTCTCGGGATGCGCGGAGTTGAGAACTATCACAAAAGGCTTTCCGAGTGCGCGCAGCTCGCCGGCGACTCTTGCTTCGCTTTCTACGTATGAAGAGCGCGGAATGTCGCTTATGCTTCCGTCGGTCGTTACAAGCACACCGATGGTTGAGTGATCGGATATTACCTTTTTAGTGCCGAATTCCGCTGCCTGCTCGAAGGGCATCGGAGTGGGCGACCAGGGTGTCATGACCATTCGGGGTGAACCGTCCTCAATGTGTCCGAGCGCCTCCGGAACGATATATCCGACGCAGTCTATCAGTCTGACTTTTGCCTCGGCGCTGCCGCCGAGCATTACCGAGACCGCCTCATCGGGTACGAATTTAGGCTCGGTTGTCATTACTGTTCTGCCTGCCGCGCTTTGCGGCATCTCGTCGCGCGCACGCTCGCGGTCGAATTCACTGTTTATTTCGGGCAGCACAAGCGATTCCATAAAACGTTTGATAAAGGTCGATTTACCGGTTCGCACCGGTCCGCAGATTCCCAGATAAAACTCTCCTCCTGTGCGTTCAGCAAGATCTTTATATACTTGAAATTCACTCATCAGGCATTCCCCTTCCATAATATATGCCATGCTACTCTAAGGTTTCTACCACAATCTATGCACCGGCACAACAGAATATGCCACAAAAAAGCAAAGCCAGCGCTTGCTTTTGTCACGCTATACAACAGCAATTTTCTATACCAAAAAAGACAGTGCATTCATACACTGCCTTTCATACTGTTATCCATATATGTTTATATCTTCAAAGAACCAGACAATGCTGAAAGCTGCTGTATCTCCTTCAAAATAGTGTTCTGATTTGCCACAAAAAACAAACTTACGATGATCAGACAAACCGAAATAAGCAATCCAAAGATCGAGCATACGAGCCCGGCAATTGCCATCCCGGTACCAGCCTTTTGCTTTGCCAGTACATAACCGGATAATCCCAATCCTACAACGGCCAGAATCAATGTGATATACTGCGAGCAACAACATAACACGATCGATAAAATACCACAGATCATTCCGGCTACTGCCATTCCCGGGTTTGGCTCCTCCGGCACATAATATCCCTCCTGCGGAGCTTTCGTGTAACCATTTTCTTCCATTATGACCCCTTTCCGCATTATTTCTGCGTGGCACGATACTTCGCATAGCCCTTGGAATAATGCATTTTTTCATCCTTTGTCACAAACACCGCTTCGACATTGTCCAAAGAGTCGATCAATTCCATCCCTTTCTCCAAACCTAAGCCGAAACAAGTGGTAGACAATCCATCTCCATCTACAGATGCTTTTGAAAGTATTGTCACCGCCATCAACGTATTATCCACCGGGTAACCGGTAGACGGATCCAATATATGATGATAGAATTTTCCGTTCTGCTTAAAACATCTCTCATAAATACCGGAAGATACCACAGAGAGATCCTTCACTGCTACGGTATCAATTACTGCATCCCGATCTGAAAACGGTTGTCTGACTCCGATCCGAAACGCAGTTCCATCCGGTTTATTGCCCAAACATAATATATTTCCACCCAGATCGATCAATGCTGATGTCACACCATCCTGACGCAACAGATCTTTTAAGCGGTCTGCTATATATCCTTTGGCGATCCCTCCAAATTCAATGCCGGTGCCGGGCACCGAAAACGATAAGCGATCATTATGCAAACGAATATGCTCATCTCCCACATAGGTCAGCGCCTTGCGAATCTCCGCGTCCTGTGGCACAGTTGGCTGATCTGTCGAAAAATCCCATAAGCTGCTAACAGGCTCTATTCCCATCGTAAAACATCCTTTAGACAGTTTACCATATTTGAACGAATAATTCACCAGTTTTTGCAGCGTATCATTTACCTGAAAAGATATGCTTCCATTGGAACTAACATGGCAAGCAAGCTCTGTATACGCTTCCGGCAATGCCTGTTTCAGTTTCGTCTCATACTCTGTTCTCTGCTGTTTAGACAACATGATCGTTTGTCCTTTTTGCAAAGACTGACACAATTTGCCCGGAAGAAGCTCCTCATACTTCTTTGACAAAGCATTGATCCGGTACACAGTACTGGTTTCCTTCGTCCGACTGATCACATTTTCGTAGGAACTACATTCCGACACACACTTTTGCAGTGTCTTTTTCGTGCCGCCTTGATAGATCGTGATCTGATAGGTCGTATCAAACGCAAATCCTTGTATATTCTTGGTCTCATTCTGCTGCTTCCGCGGCAAATGACCACTCCCGATCAGATACACCATAACTCCGGCTATTATAAAAATAGCTAACGTATTTATCAAGCGTCTTTTATTCCAAGTCTGCATATTGCTCTGCCAATTCCTTTTCCTCTTCTGATAACTGTGCCTGCATTAACATATCCGGACGCCGCTTAGCTGTCCGAATGACCGACTCACGTCGATACCATTCCTGCAATTTCTTATGATGGCCCGACAGTAACACCTCTGGAACCGCTTCATCTCTCCATATTGCCGGTCTTGTATACTGTGGGTATTCTAACAACCCTTCCGAGAAAGATTCTGTTTCTGCCGACATATCATTGTTTAGTACACCCGGAACCAATCTGGAGATCGTATCCATCATCACTAATGCCGGAAGTTCCCCACCGGTTAATACGTAATCTCCAATGGAAACATAATCTGTAACGATCCGTTCCAACACGCGTTCGTCTATCCCTTCATAATGACCACACAGAAAGATCAGATCTTCCTCTTTGGCATACTCTTTTGCCATCTGCTGGTCAAAGACCTTTCCCTGCGGTGTCAGATAGATCACCTTCGCAGCTGCTGATCCGCCCTGCTCCCGGATTCTTGTCATAATATCCTCATAACAGCGGTATACCGGTTCTGCCTGCATAACCATTCCGGCGCCCCCGCCGTATGGATAATCGTCTACTCTGTTGTGTTTATTATCCGCAAAATCTCGAATATTGACAGCTTCCAGCGCCAAATAGCCTGCTTTTAATGCTCTGCCGGTAATGCTCTCTGACATCGCATTGGTGATCATATCCGGAAATAATGTCATTACATGATAATTCATATTTGTTTTTTACACTAATCCTTTCATAATATGTACCGTTACGATCCCAGCGGAGACATCGACGTTTTTAACACATTCCGGTATAACAGGAAGCAGTACTTCTTTCCCCTCGTGTTCGACAACGTATACAAGATTGGCTCCTGTTTCCAGGACATCTTTCAAAATGCCAAAATCTTCTCCCTCTTCCGTAACAACCTTGGCGTCTATAATGTCTGCCAGATAATATTCTCCCTCTTCCAATGGGATTGCATTTTCACGCGTGACATATAGATCGTGGCCTTTGTATTGTTCAATATCATTAATATTATCAATCCCTTTGAACTTCACGATCACGAGATTCTTAAAAAATCGTGTCGATGCAATTTCTAAGGTCTTATATTCTTTTCCGGTATCTAATAAAACTTCTTTTAATTTTTTGTAACGTGTCACATCATCTGTCGTAGGATACACTTTGACTTCCCCACGAATACCATGTGTATTAGCGATTACGCCAACGCGAAACATATCTTCCATTTTTATCCTCCAATAAAAAAGCAAAGCCAGCATTTTGCTTTGCAAGAATTGCTAAAGCAATTCTTGGTGGCATAGCACCACATTGTGAGCAGTTTCCTATAAAGAAATAAACGCCCATAGCATAAGCTACAGGCGTAAACAGTCAGTTTACTGACCAATTTCCACGATAACCTTTTTGTCTGTCTTAGAAGCGGCAGCCTTGACAACAGCACGGATTGCCTTAGCAATACGGCCCTGCTTTCCAATAACTTTGCCCATATCTTCTTGAGCTACTTTGAGCTCTAACAGAATCTCGTTATCTTTCTCAGTCTCCTGAACGGTGACCTCTTCAGGGTGGTCAACAAGGGACTGTGCAAGAACCTCTACCAATTCTCTCATACCTGAAACCTCCCCGTGTACAAGAATTACTCTGTGATTCCAGCCTGCTTCAAAAGCTTGCCTACTGTCTCAGTTGGCTTAGCACCATTTGCTAACCACTTCTTTGCTGCTTCCTCATCAAATTTGAATACACTAGGGTCCTGATTAGGATCGTAAGTACCAATCTCCTCGATGAACTTTCCATCTCTTGGAGAACGGGAATCAGCTACAACTACTCTATAGAAAGGTGCTTTCTTCTTACCCATTCTTCTTAATCTGATCTTTACTGCCACGATTTTCACCTCCTTAAATCTGCGTTTATATCGTTAAAAGCCAAATGGCAACTTTGGCATGCCTCCACGACGACGTTTGCCTTTACCGCCCATCATACCGGACATCTGCTTCATCATCTTTTTGGATTGCTCAAACTGCTTGATCAGCTTATTAACTTCTGAAATATCAACTCCTGCGCCTTTCGCAATACGACGTTTGCGTGACGGATTGATGATAGCGGGATTACCACGCTCTTCGCGAGTCATTGAATATATGATCGCCTCTGTGCTCTTAAACACATCATCATCTATATTCAGATCAGCCGGAAGCCCCATACCGGGCAGCATACTCAAAATACTTTGAATACCACCCATCTTCTTCATCTGGGCTAACTGATCCAGGAAATCATTGAAATCAAATTCCGCTTTACGGAATTTTTTCTCCATCTCTTTGGCTTTATCCTGATCGATCTCAGCCTCTGCCTTCTCGATCAAGGTTAGCACATCACCCATTCCCAATATACGCGATGCCATACGATCCGGATGAAACTGTTCCAGATCCGAAAGCTTCTCGCCCATACCAACAAATAGGATCGGACACCCGGTAACTGCCTTGATAGAAAGTGCAGCACCACCTCGCGTGTCACCATCTAACTTCGTCAGGATCACACCATCAATACCGATCTTTTCATTAAACGTAGATGCTACATTTACCGCATCCTGACCGGTCATCGCATCAACGACCAGAATCTTCTGATCCACGGCAACACCCGCTTGAATCTCCTGCAGCTCAGCCATCATATCTTCATCCACGTGAAGTCGACCCGCTGTATCTAAGATCACCACATTCAATCCATTCTTGGATGCATGCTCCATCGCTGCTTTCGCAATATCAACCGGTTTATGATTTGTCCCCATGGCAAAAACTTCCACATCCTGTTTCTCACCATTGATCTTTAACTGGTCGATCGCTGCCGGACGATACACATCACATGCTACAAGCAAAGGCTTTCTGCCTTTTTTCTTAAGCTTTCCGGCTATCTTCGCCGTTGTTGTCGTCTTACCGGCACCTTGCAGACCACACATCAGCAGTACTGTTATTTCATTGGAAGGTCGGAGTGCGATCTCTGTCGTCTCGCTTCCCATCAATGCGACAAGCTCCTCATTTACCAGCTTCACGACCATCTGGCCCGGTGTCAAGCTGTTTAGAACATCTTGTCCAACTGCGCGTTCCTGCACTTTTTTCACAAAGTTCTTAACAACCTTGAAGTTTACATCAGCTTCTAACAAAGCCATCTTGACTTCCTTAAGTGCTGCCTTTACATCCTCCTCGGTCAAACGACCTTTGCTTCGAAGGTTTTTAAAAACATTTTGTAATTTTTCTGTCAAATCGAATGCCATAAATAACCTCCTCTTTGTCAAACACAAGTCATAGTATAACGAACCAGAAAAACTTTGTCAAGCATTTTTCTTGACAAAGTTTTTCTAAAGTTAAAATCTATTATCATTGTCCGGTGACACAAATACTGCTATTATCGATACGTATAATAGTACTTTCCGGTCGACTTCGGATAAGAGGCATTACGCAGATCCTGTGTTTTTTTAATTTTCAGCTTGGATTTCTTGATCTTAAAGGTATATGCCTTAGATTTACCGGATTTCAAATTGATCGTTAATTTCTTAGCTGAATATACGCCAATTTTCTTTCCTTTGCCGTTTTTTACCGTAATCTTAAAATTCTTCAAATATTTTGCCTTGTAACCACGGTTATTTAACATTCTGGCTTTTAAGACAAGGTTGCCTTTCTTGTCATAAGACATCTTATATACATTCACGCCAAAACTTCCTGCCGGCAATGCACTCACAGCAACTTTCCGTACCGTATATACATTATCTTTTACAATTACCTTGCAAGGAATCGTAAAACCGGTAGACGTCTTTACCGTGATCGTCGCTGTACCTTTCTTCTTAGCTGTCACCTTACCCTTGCTGTTCACTGCTGCAACCTTTGCGTTGCTGGACTTATAAGTAATCCTGGCACCACCTGCATTTAAGATCTTTATTTGATCCTTAAATCCCTTTGTGATCGTCAACGTCTTAGAGTCAATGGTTGGAGCCAACTTCGGCGTCGGTGTCGGCGTAGATGTCAGATCAGGCTGTCCAAGAACTGCATAAGCCAACTGATCAACGTCAAAAGTTACAGAAATGGTATATGTTCCCTGCGGCACATTCACTGCAAATGCAAATGCAGGATAACTTCCTGTTGAACTCCACTGGGAATCTGACTCCAAAAAAGTCTTTGGTCCATATACTGTCTCTCCCGCACTATTACGGAATGAATATGTTACATTACATTGCGTTGCTACAGCAATTGCAAACTGAGCCACGCCACTGCTCTGCATCGTAAATGTTGCCTCGATCGGCACTCCTGCCGTAGCTGCTCCGGATGCCTCTAACATATAGCTCTCATCAGTTGCCGCCGAAACGTCTTTCGTACTAAATGGTACCATCCCTACAATAAGTGCCAATGCTAACAGTATTGCTAATACTCTTGATGTTTTTTTCATACTTCACCCTCCTATTCTTTTAAAGGTAGTGTCAAAAGACTACCTCTTTTTTGTTCTAAAACCTTTATTTTAGGGAGTT
>ERZ827496.54-NODE-54-length-149727-cov-20.196069_pt1 | contig 149727 bp, 112 predicted proteins | sample MGYA00519769_ERZ827496 | MGnify/ENA primary metagenome ERZ827496 (study PRJEB31778, sample SAMEA3449327) | human gut metagenome | biome: human gut; feature: human-associated habitat; material: faeces | place: United Kingdom | collected 2010/2012 ...
TCATATACCTCCTGATAGTTTACTTTTTCTTTTGCCATAATCATTATTGTTAAAGATTACGGCGCAAAGGTAGGGTTGTGAATAATGTGCGTCAAGGCGGAAAATAGTATGCTTACAGCATAACGCTTCTTTCATTTTCTAATATGTCTCGGACAGAGTGTGCTCCATCCACTTGCAAAGATAGAAAAAACTCTGACATAGATAGAATGTAATATAGTTAAATAATACTTTTTTATTCTTTGCAGGGTTTGATTTTGTATTATAGTAATTAGAGATTTTTTATTGTTTGTGGTGAGATTGAGTATTATTATTGAGTGAGTTAATGGTTCACCGTTATGATTATTCGCTTGTATCTGGTCAATGCGGGCTCTCCATTGTCTGATACTTCACAAATTATGTGTATGGTTTCTCCGGTATGTGCATCTTGGGGAACTGTAAAGACCGTCTTCGGATGCTCAGATTCAAAATGGAAAATCCCTTTATAACTGCCGGCCTCCGGATACATCCACCAATGAACTTTCAGCGAGTCTCCGTCTGGGTCTTTGCTTTGTGATGCATCCAATTTAATTGTTTCTCCTGGTTGTGCGTTCAAATCAAGTGATTTTAAATCCAGGTTGATGATAGGGTGATGATTGGCTGAGGCATAATCTTTTACACACCATTCTGCTCTAGCTGCAAAGTCAAGTTGAACTTTGTCCAGCCAACGCCATAGAGGCTGAAAATAACGGGTACGCATGGCTATTTGTGCAGAATCCGTGTAATGTTCCATCATTTTCGACCAACTGTTGTCAAAACCATATTGTCCGGTCGGATAATTGTATTCTGATAAGGGTTTCGGGTCCATCCATACATTATTTCTTACCTTTACATAACGGCCTCCCCAGCCACCATATCCCGGGTTTTCCATGTTGCGCAGACCGGTAGAAAGGTTATGTAGGAAAGAGGGAGTGTCTCCTTCTGCATTGAAGGCTCCTTTTTTGTTCGGGTATGCTTCGCAAAGGGCTCCATGGCCTTGGAGGATATGCTGTGTCATCCATTCTTTCTGAAAGAAAGATTGCACAGTAGCAGGAAGTACCTTGTTCCATATATAAGCCATACAGTCAAACTGGTCGGAAATGATGGTTGGTATTTGATAGTGCTCCCAGTTAGGACGGATGTATTCCTGATAAGCTTTGTCTTGTTCCCAGATTAAGAACAGGCGCATCTTGTCTGCAACCTGCTCCATTTTTTCCGGGTAATCTTCCTGGATGATTCTCAGTGCGGAAGCCAGTGTGTTACAGCCTCCCCATGCTTGAATCCAGACAGGGCGCGGGTCATGGTCTTCGGTCAAAAGTGTTTTGGCGATAAATCGTGCTCCTTCAGTGCGTTCCTCATATTCTCCGTTTCCTTTTATGTTTCCCACTTTCCATTTATTCAGTAGATATTCAGGTGACGGATAACGTTTGTCGTGCAGCAATAAATTATGGTATACTTTTCCGTAGAGTTCAATATATTCTTTAATCCATTCAACAGGATGGAAAGCATTCCATCCTTTTCCTCCTTCCCAATGGAATTGCGAACTGCTGTTGATGATTCCTTCTACATCGAATTCATTGGTGGAAAGCAGGAAGCGTACCATGGAAGCCCTGTCGTCTGCTTCGCCGTCAGTGATGACTATGACACGCGTTTTTTCTTCTGAGATTGAAGGGTTTTCAAATTCCTGAGCCGTTCCATAGGAAATATAAGCACTGAATAGGATGCTGAGCAGAAATGTTTTTTTCATGTAGGTACTTTGTATGTTTTTCACTTACAAATTTACGGTAATTCAATGAAGTGGCAAATTTTCCATACAAATACCTGTGAATACATTTTTTATACGCCTCCTTCATAAATCCTTTTCAGTGCCTCCGTCACTTGGGTTATGGAAATCAGGCTGGTATTGAACGTGGCATGATAATTCCGTGAGTCACCCCATTGCCGGCCAGTGTAATGGAAATAGTGTTCTTTTCGAGACTTGTCCACTTGGGTAATCTTGCCTGGTGCCTGTGCGGCGGAAATGCCATATTCAGAAATGACGCGTTCTGTCTTGGATTTCATGTCGCCGAACAAGAAAATATGGAGGGTGTGCGGGCGGTCTCTCAGGATATAGTCGGCGCATCGTCCGACGATGACACACGGCTTTTCCGCTGCCAGACGGCGGATGACCCGGCTTTGTGCCACGAACAAGGCGTCGTCGTACGACAGACTTTTGTCCAGCGGAGCCTCATAGTCCTGCATGACCATCTGGTAGAGCAGGGCACTGGGCATCTTCTGTTCGTTCCGTGAAATGAATTCTTCACTGAAACCACTTTCCTTGGCTACGAGGGTAATCAGTTCCTTGTCGTAGAAGGTGATGCCTAGCTCTTTGGCCAGTGCTTTACCGATTTGATGACCACCGCTGCCGTATTCGCGGGAGATGGTAATGACCGGCGGATAGTGTGCTGGTGCGGCAACAGATGAAGTGGCAGGGATACCCGGTTCGGCCAGCCAGTGACGGACGAAGGCCAGGCGGGGCATAATCAGTCGGACGAACGGGCCGGTAATCAGGGCGGCAATCACGGTCCCCTCTCTCACTCCCTCGATGCGTCCAGACAGTGCCCATGAACACAGGATAGCGCAGACTACCAGGGTCACGTCGAAGCAAATTTTGATGTTGCCGAAGTTTTTCTTGAAGCGTAGGGTGGCAAATTGTATGGTATATTCGGCGCTGATCATCGTCACATCGGCTATGACTTCCAAGCAGATTCCGAGAGCCAGTACCACGCAACCGATAACCAGCGAGATGATTTTCATATAATAGGCTTCCGGGGAGAATCCGGCAGTCATCCACATGCCGAGGTCTGTAAAGACAGACAATACGAAGGCCACCGGAAACTGCATGAGGAGTTCCATTTTCCGCTCCATGATGCCTCTTCTGCCCAGCAACAGCAGTTGCATGCCTATCAGTACGAGGGTGAACAGGAAAAAGTACGTACCCAGGCTGACGGGGGTGTGAAGACTGGCTACGTAGGGCACACTCGTGATAGGGGAGGTACCCAGATTTGAACGGGTGATGAGGCTGATACCACATGCGATGATAAAGAGTGAGATACCGAACACCAGGTATCGCCGAAAGAGTTCGGCTTTGTGCTTTTTACGACTTTCTTCCATTAAATGCGACTGTTTTATTTGACGCCGCAAAGATGTTTCATTATTTTTGTTCCTAAATTACATATCAAGACATAAATCATGCAATTTACGCCAGACGACTTAGTGACCGAAGAGCGGATTTCTTCAATTGATGCCATGTCGGTCGAGGAAGTGTTCACCAAGGTGACCGGGAGGGAAGAAGTGAACCTGCATCCTCATTGCCACGACCGCCATCAGATAATTTATATCCTTTCAGGGACACTTCATGTGGAAGTGGGAGAGGTCAGCTATTTTGTGACCGACCGTCATCTGGTGTGGATACCTGGAGGAACCTTACACCGTCTTTCCAGTAACAACCGGCAGATAACCCTGCTGACCAGTTATGTTTGTCTGGAGCATTCCCATGGAGAAGAATTTGCCATTTACCGTACCGATGAACTGATAGCCCGCAATCTGAAGTTCATCAGTACTTTTCATTGCTTGTCCAAGTGGGCGGAACCGGAAATCTTTTCGTTTGCCAGAAGCTTTTTTCAGGTGTTACCCCGTATCTGTCAGAAAGCCACGTTTCCCACCCAGCCGTTTATTCTGGCAAAGGATAGTCGCCTGTTGCCCGTATTGGAATATATGAAGACAAATCTGCATCAGGACCTGACCCTTGAGCGGGTGGCTTCCCATTTTGGATTCTCGGTGCGCAGTCTGACCCGGTTGTTCACCAGTTCGGGCATCCGTTTCGTACACTATCTCAACTACCAGCGTGTGGTGCGTGCCATCGAGATTCTGACCGATAACGTCCTGAACATCGAGCAAACGGCCTACGAAGTAGGATTTAACTCGCCTAACAGCTTCAGCAGGGTGTTCAAGCAGATTACTGAAGAGGCACCTTCGGCTTATTTGCGCAGGCAATAGTGTCTCAGCAGTTTTTTCGTATCCTTTTGCAGATAAGCAAAATTCCTCCTACCTTTGACTCAGGTAATTTATAAACTGAAATCCTATGAAAACAGAATATGAAAAAATGCGCAGTCAGGAACTCGATGATTTACTCGGATAAAATTTTTCCATATTTTGCCAACGTCACATTAACGAATAGCAATTGCTTGTCTCAAAAATGTTACAGTGTTATGGCAAGCGTGAATAATAGTTCACGTCCACGCAGTTTGTAATTATAGCTGTAGGTATTGATGGAATTGTATATCGTATAGCTATATGAATCTTGGTCTAACGCATTTTGCAAGCTTAGATGAAACCTGAAAGCCTTGAATAGCCAGGTTATGTCAAAATCCAGCAAGCCCATTGTTTTATTCTGATTTTCGTTTAAGTCCTTTTTCACGATGTCTGATGAGGCGGACAATATAAGGGATTGTATCGGTGTGATTTTGAATGAGATTTTATGTACTTGTGACCAATAACATCTCTTGATGTCCTCATAGCTCAAGAAGGTCTTACTTATTTCACCGGAATAGTCCAATTCAACATATTTGCAGGGCTGTGAAGTCAATGTCGGGGAAATACCGACGTTTTGCCAGGAATAGGTTGTAAGCAAACTGTTCTGTTCCGCTTGCTGCTTTCTCCATATATATAGTCCATTTAATGAAATTTTTGTCTTTATGGATTCAATTTGTTTGGTGATGCCCAGTTGTGCCGTTATATGATGGGTATTGTTAGGCATGTATAGGTAAGTTGACTGAATCAAGTCTGAGGCTACCTTCTGGGATGCCAGTAGATTGTTATGTTCACGTTGGTACATGATGTCAGCATTTATAAACCACATATCCAATGGTATCTTATAATCATAGTGCAGGTTTGCCATCAACGATTTATTGTCTTGTAGAATGCCGGAACTGATTTTTTGAGTTGTGTTGTCTGTCTGCACCGGGAACGTAAGGAAGTCCAGGATGTCCCCAAAGTTTCGTGTATAGATTACTTGCGTCCTGAATGTAGAACGGCTACTGACTTTATAGTTGAAATAAATTCCGGGACATACGGAAAAGAAACTGAATTTATCTTTTCCATTCTGTATGTGATTCCTGTGGTATATGTAATCTATCCGCATAGGTACATCGGTTCGAAAGACATATATGTGTTTCGGATGGGTATATTCATACTGCGGGGCAAAAGCAACGCTTAAATTACCGCCTGTTATATCGTTCTTATTGTCTGTATTGTCCCGGCAGAACTGTAAATCTGTTTGTATTTTATCTGCCGAATAGTTCAGTGACAGTGGAAAATAAAAACGCGAGTTCTTGAAATCATAAATCGCAGACAAGAGATTCTTAGTCTGAAGGTTCAAGCTGTTTGCATGCTGACGAATGTCATTTTCTTCGTTCGTTACGGTAAGCCTGACTTGTGGTGTGTTGAATAACAGAACGGAGGATGATAGCCTCCAGCGCAGTTTCTTCTTGCGCCAGCTATATGAAAAATTATTTCCTACGTAATAGTCACGCATGGACTGTTGCTGCATAAGTGCCTGGCCGTTTTCCGTAGTCGGCAAGTCGTTGCTCAGGAATGTGGCCTTGCCAAATAATGAATTGTGAAGATAGCTTGTCGACGCATTGTTTTTATAAACGATGGAGAAACTGGAGGTATGACTGGTTGAAAGCGGATTTATTCCTTGGTTAATGAGGATATTCTCATCCCCGTCGTAGAAGTTACGTTGAATGTCATAATCATATTGGCTTTTGGAATGACTGTAGTCGATGTTTCCCCGCAATGTGGCTGTTTCTGTTATTTTTTGGATAAAATTGACTGAGCCCATGAGTTCGGTAGGTGAGGCATACCGGTCTTTGTCTATCGGAGGAGTGGAAGCCGATATATTGCCCATCAGTTTTTCTGCCTTAGACTCCTCCTGGATTCCTCCGAAAAGGGAAGTCACTTCATCTGAAGCAAATGAATGTACGTTTCCGACTTTCAATGTGGCAATGGTTTGGAACTTGGGCTTGAAAAGCATGCCGGCACCGCTTGCCTGATATAGCCAGTCCTCACCATACCCGACAGAGCCTTCATACGTTCCAATGGGTTTAAAGCGTGCGTTGTGGTTCATGTGGATGTTTATGGCCACGTCATCTGAAAAAATATCCTTATTCATGTTTACGGCCTGATGATTGTTCAGTACCTGAACAGAATTTACATACGAGGCCGGTATATTTGTGGTCGCGATGTTATATTTCCCGCCCAGTAAATCCAGACCGTCAATGTAAAAGTTTGAGATGTCCTTCCCCAGGTATTTGATGTTGCCTGATTTTTCCACGTTGATGCCTGGAAGTTTTTTCAGGGCGTCCTTCAATGTATAGTCACTTTGAGTGGTGTATGCAGAAAGATGAAAGGACAAGGTATCACCGCGTTGGTAGATGGCCGGAGCCTTTACGACCACTTCTTTCAATTCCGTCGTTTTTTCTTTCATTGTAATGTGGCAAGTCTGGGACATATTTAAGATTTCCTTTTCCACAGATTCATATCCCATCGACTCTGCGATTAACCTGACTTTTTTTGAATCTGTGTGAAAGGCCACATTAAAATGTCCCTTGTCAGAAATTGCATAGGCAATGACGGTGCTGTCCGTAGAAATTTTGATTATCGCACCGTCAATGCCTGCACCGGAAACATCTCTAAGCCTTCCTTCTACCCGACTTTGAGAATACGCGAGGCCTGTAATCACGCAAAATAATATACTGAAGAATAAACGCATAGTCAAACTTTCATTCTAATTCCAAGGGAGTGTAACCATTTGGGCGAATCCGCAACTGTACACCGTTGATAAGGATGGAGCTTTTCCCGTCTTCATTCTTTTGCACTGTCATATCACTGATTGATTCAAGTGGGATGTTTTTCATGGGGTCCTCTTCATATTTGTTCTTGCTTTTGACAAACTTGTCTCTTTCTACGGTCACGATGTGGGGGATATCCGGCACAGCGATGGGCAATGTGCCTTTGCGGAAAGTGATGGCTTCAAAACGGTGTATGTTCTCTGTATCATAAGCCCGCATTACGAGGCCGGGAAGACCGCAAAATTTCCAGGGACCGTAAGTGGTCGGTATTTCCGGTGCGTACCATACGACCCATTTCCTTCCTCCGTATTCACCCGTTGCTTTCTGGCAGACGTAACCACAGACGGTATCAGTTTCATTGCTTAAGCTCCATTGTATCGGGCAGAGCTTTTCCTTGTACATATAATAATCCGGCGGTATTACACTGTAGACAGACATTTCACCTTGCGGATGGTTCTGTAATACCGTTTGGTCGAAAAACAAACTGTTTTTCATTTCCTGCATCTGGTATTTTTTTATATCCTCGTCAGAAGCTTGGGGGGTGGCGTTGACAGAATCGGACTGGAATGCCGTGTAATCCATAAAACAGGAGCAATCACGTCCTATCTGTAAAATGGTCGTATAAGTGTCCGTAATGGATTTTGAATTTGTCACCTTATATTCGTACAGGCATTCATAATCTGTCGGAAACGTGTTGTTTTGTTGTGCGGACAATGATAAAGAAAGTCCCAGACTTGCACAGAGAATAAAAAAATGTTTCATATACAATAGATTTTATGGAGTTAATATCTGTTTATAGTTATTCCTTCGCAATTTGTAAAGGCGGTGGAGTTGTGCAAAGGTATCGGGGCTGTGACAGACTTGAAAAAATAATCATTATCCTATTCTTATAGAATTATTATTAAATTATTATAGCGGATTAATATTGCCTGGACCATGCTATCCATTCAATTCAAATTGCCATATATTTGCATCATGGAAAGAAGAATCAAAATACTGAATTACCTGACCGTAATTGTGATAGTGTTATTTACCATCGTGCAGGGCAAATGGCTCTATTCCCGATATAAGTACACGGTACAGACCTGTGCGGATACACTTTACAGTCGTGTTTTTGAGTCCATTGATGAATACAACAAAGTGCGTCAGAGTGCGGTCAATAACGAAATTGCCGTTGAATACACGACCAGACGGTTTATAAGGGGAGGTACTGAGATGTTTTTATTTGATATCTATACGGCAGATATGCGACATTGTTCAGCTATTGATTCACTTTCAGCTGATTTGTTTTCCCGAATATATGAAATGCAACATCCTGACTGGCTGGCTAGAGAAGTGCAAGTGATTGTTGTCAAACAGGAACGGAAAGAATCGGAGGTTCTTGATGCAATAGAACGTAGCTGTCTTAATAGACGGTCTCCTTTTTCAGTGGAAAAACTCGACACGAGAATGCGGTCTAATCACATTAATATCGATACCATTTTCGCCGAAACGGCAGATTCGATAGTCTGGGAATCTTCCCGTGCAGAATGGGGCTCGTTGTTCCATCCTGTACTCTCCATAACCTATCCATACGATATTCTTGGAAAGAAGCTGGTACGAATGGATTGCCCAATTGCGTTGCCGCTGATTATAAGAGAAATGTCGGATATTCTGTTCTTTTCATTCACCTTATCTGTTTTATTGGTTTTTTGCCTTGTGGCACAGATTGCTACGATCCGCAAACAGCGTAAAATAGAAAATCTGCGGTCAGACTTTATACAAACAATGATTCATGAACTAAAACGTCCGATTGCAACGCTTAAGATGTGTGTATCCTATATGGGTAATGAGCGGCTTATGAAAGATATTCAGGGTAGGCAAATGGTAGTTGCTGATTCCCATACGGCCTTGGACAGCTTGTCTGCTTTGTTCTCCAAACTGAGAGACTTGACTTTCAGCAATGCAACCGAGATTCCACTTAATATTTCAGCGTTCAGTCTGCACGATTTGCTGGATACGTGTATCCATAAACTGAATGTACCAAGTGATAAAAATGTCCATATAGTTGTTCTTCCCCACGAGGATGTGATTATTACTGCTGATAGGATGCACATGATGAATATTATCGACAATCTGTTGGAGAATGCACTAAAATACTCGCGAGAAAAGGTGGAAATCGAAATAGATTATCAGAAATGTGACAATGACTACGTCCGTATCTCAGTTAAAGATAATGGATTGGGTATCCCTAAATCAGAACACAGGCATATTTTTGAAAAATTCTATCGTGGGCGGATTGGTTTTGAAAAAAATATCGCAGGTATGGGACTCGGACTGGCCTATGTCCGTATGCTTGTGGAAGCTCACCGGGGGGATATACACATAGAAAGTGAGTTGAATCATGGAAGTTCTTTTATTATAGAGTTACCACAATGAATAAACATGAAATACATATTTTGTTGGTTGATGATGACAGGCAGAATTCATTGCTTTTGAAACGTTTCTTAGAACTCGAAGGGTATACAGTAACCTACGCATCTGATGGAGCTGCTGCGTGGGAAATGTATAAGCAGCAACATCCCGACTTGATATTGTTGGATGTGAATATGCCTGTAATGAACGGATTCGAACTTGCACAGAAAATCCGTGAGATTGATAGTGAAGTATTCCTTTTTTTTCTTACTGATCGTACGGAAAAGGCAGACCGGTTGAAAGGATTCCACTTGAAAGGTAATGACTATATTCCCAAACCGTTTTATCCAGAAGAGTTGATTGCGAGAATTGACGAACGGTTTGAAAACAGGAAAGTGAATGTTCAATGTCACTATATGATTGGAAAAACATTGTTTGACAGTCAAAATTCAACAGTCTCATACAACGGGATAACCCGTAATCTATCGGCACGTCAGACGGATATTCTGGTTCTGTTGTCACGAAGTGTCGGCACTCTGGTGACACGGGATGAAATTCTGAATCAGGTATGGGGTGACATCAGCTATTCTAATTCGATGTCTTTGAATGTACAGATTACTTATTTACGACATATTCTTGCTCCTGATAATACCCTTCATATTATTTCTGTGAAGAAGAAGGGGTATATCCTTCAGATACAATGAGGAACTACAAAGAATAAGTCTTTGATTTTATGTCGGGTGGAACGGTCTTATGGGTCAATCCGGACTTCTTGTTCTCCTGTCCTATAAAACGGTAATAGGATAGTGCAACGAAAATTCTTTGCAAAAATCATCGGTCATACATTAAATCTCTGTAATTTTAAACTTTGAGAACATCGTGATAATCGTTTAAATGTGATAATTGGTCACTATAAATTTAATACCCTTTTTGCGATGTGGCTATATTCCAATAGATTATATTTATTTTTATGTCGAATTCACGTGAAATAATAAACTGAAATCCTATGAAAACAGAATACGAAAAAATGCGCAGTCAGGAACTCTATTATTTTTCCGATCCTGAAATACACGCCAGTTTGATACATGCCAAAAAAGTCTGCGCCCGTTTGCAGACGATGACTATTTACGACGACGATTACCGTCAGGTGATGGAAGACCTCATTCCAGGTATCCCGAAAAATACCACTATCTGTCCGCCTTTCCATTGCGATCACGGCAACGGCATAATCCTGGGTGAAAATGTGTTCATGAATTACGACTGCATCATGCTCGACGGAGCTTATATCCGCATCGGAAAGAATACGCTGATAGGACCTCATTGCCAGTTCTACACACCACAGCACCCCATGGACTATGTGGAACGCCGTGAGGAAAAGGAAACATCCTATCCCATTACGGTGGGCGAGGACTGCTGGCTGGGTGGCAATGTGGTGGTCTGTCCGGGGGTGACCATCGGCAACCGCTGCATCATTGCGGCAGGTAGTGTAGTGACTCGTGATATTCCCGATGATTCTCTGGCGGCAGGTGTGCCGGCAGTGGTGAAAAGAAGCCTGAAAAAATAATTTGCTTTCTACGGTGTATAAATGAAAAAACTCCCTGCTGCATACTCTTTTTTACTTTGATAAATTCTCTGTACCACACTGCGGTTTTTATATTCCACACAGTGAAATATGTATCCCACAGTGTGGTTTTTGTATCCCACACTGTGGAACAGAGAAAATGCAGGTAGTGAGGGACTTTTTTCATCAAGGTGTTTCCCTTTTTATGGGAGAGAATTTAGTGTTTTTTAGGACAAGGTTGGGTGAAAAAACTTAACTTTGCGCGAAACAAACCTTTAGATTATGAATGTAAGACTCTTCTTGATGGTAGGCTGTGTGGCAGGAATGTGTGCTGCCTGTATCCATAAAGGGACTGGATTTCAGCATGATAATCAAGCTGTTGTACATACACTTATCTTGGAAGCAGACAGTCTGATGCGGAGCGATTCCTTGTTCTGGAATACGCCGGTCGATAGAGCACATCCGCGTGTTTGCATTCATGCTGCCTTGATTCGGGAAAAATTGGACAGCGCCATTTCGTTGCGTCCCGACAAGCAGACTTACCTTTTGAAATATACTTATTTGCTCCGTAGCTGGCGTCTGCCGGAGGTGTTGTCGTTGCTTCGCGAGATGGATGCTTGCATGCGTGATTCCATGTCACCCGAATTGTGGAATATGAAAGCGATGCTGGAGGACTATCAGGGAGACTCGGTGGTAGCAAGGAAGGATTTTCTACGGGCGGATTCAGCCTATGGAGTCAAAGTGCAGGAAGTGGCACAAGATTCTCTGATGTACGGGTTTGTTCGTCTGGAGAAGGCTTTTAACCTTGCATTGATGAAAAACGATTTCCGTCCGTTACGAGAAGAAATTGCGTTTTATGAACGGGTACATGGTTCGACCATCAGCGGAGTGGAGCAGTGGAAGAATCTGATAGATAAAGGCGAATATTATCGGCAGGTGTTTGGTCAGCCGGAATAAGCAGGATAAGCAATGGAAATCACGGAACGGATTATCATAGAGCAACTGAAACGGGGAAATGAGGAAGCTTACAAGCATCTTTATCGTCATCATTATGCATTGTTGTGTCATGTGGCCCGTGAGTATGTGGGTGATGATTTTCTGGCTGAGACACTGGTAGGCGATGTCATTTTCCATTTGTGGGAAGTGCGTGCAACACTCGAAATTCAGATTTCGCTGCGGAGTTATCTGGTTCGTGCCGTACGGAATCACTGCATGGATTATTTGGCTTCCAAGAAAGAACGGATAGAAGTGGCTTTTTCCACCATGCCGGAAGAAGGAGAAACACGTTATTTGCAGTCTGATGATTATCCGTTGGGTAGCCTGCTGGAGCATGAGCTGGAGGAAAAAATTTACCAGGCTATCCATCATTTACCGGAGGTCTGCCGGAAAGTTTTCGTGAAAAGTCGTTTCGAGGGGAAAAAATACGAAGAGATTGCCACGGAACTGAATATCTCTGTCAATACGGTGAAGTATCACATAAAGAGTGCGTTGGCTTCGCTGCATGCCGAACTGGGGAAATACCTGCTGGCTCTTTTGCTGTTTTTTTTCACCTTCAAATAAAAAAACAATATTTCTTGCCTACCCGCGTAGGCAAAATTTTCGTCTCACTTATAGAAACCCTGAAAATGGAAGAAAGAAATTCACATATCGACGAACTGATTGCGGTGTTTTTGAGCAGAGGATTAGACAAGGAAGCGCGCGAGGAACTGGAGGCATGGATCTCTGCTTCCGAAGACAACCGCCGTTATTTCATGCAGCAGCAGGAAATTTGGTTTTCCGCTGTGCAGGAAGAAGAACGTATGCGATATGACGCCGACCAGGCTTTCGAGGCTTTCCGCCAACGGGTGGCCGAACATCGGACTCCGAAACAGCCGAAGAGGGTTATCGGATGGAAGTCTGTGTTCAAATATGCGGCAGCGGTGTTGGTGGTAGGGCTTGTCTCTTTCTTCTCTTATCAGAAGGGAGAAAGTAACCTGAAAGAGGCCTTGACTCAGGTAGAGGTGGAAGCTCCTTTGGGAGCACAGACCCGTCTTCGTTTGCCCGATGGTACGCTGGTGGTGCTGAATGCCGGTTCGCGTTTGGTCTATCCGCAGGATTTCGGAGTAGATAATAGGGAAGTGGAACTGAGTGGAGAAGGCTATTTTGAGGTAGCTCGCAACGAAAAGCTTCCTTTTCATGTGCAAACGCCTTCCTTGTCGGTCCGAGTGTTGGGTACCAAGTTTAATTTTCGAGATTATCCGAATGATGAAGAAGCAGTGGTATCTCTTTTGGAAGGAAAAATAGCCTTGGATAATCGTCTTCATGTAGAAGCGGAGATGATTTTGTTTCCGGATGAGCAGGTGACACTGGATAAGGAAGAGGGGAGGATGCGAAAAGAAACTACTAAGGTGAAGAATATGATGAAATGGACTTCAGGCAAACTCTTCTTTAATGAAACACCGTTACCTGAAGTAGCTAAAATCTTGGAACGTAGTTATAATGTGCATATTAAATTTGCTACGGATACCTTGCGTGGCTTTTGCTTTTATGGTTGTTTTGATTCTAATGATCAAAGTATCAAAGATGTTCTGGAAGCATTGAGAAAAACTGGGAAAATACAATATGTACAAAAAGAAAAAAATATAACCTTATATTAACCGATTGTTAAACACATTAAAAAACCTTGCGTATTATGAAAGTAGATAGTTGATTTTTTGTTTGTGGAGAAATAAAGAAACCGGAAGAAAAGGGCGTTCTTCCGGTCATAACCTTAGTTTCTCCTAACTTGTTCGTTTTAAGATGTTTCTAAGGAATTCGGCAAAAATAGTAAAACATTCCTTGTAAAACACCTTTTATCAGAAGTTTTTAATCTTAAAATCTTAAATTTATGAATTACAGGAAAAAAGCCATATTAATGGCAGGGGCTTTGTTATGTCTTAATTTAAGTCTGTACTCTCAGAGTATATCGCTGAAAATGAGGAATGTAACGGTTCGAAAAGCAATGACGGAACTTCAAGCCAAAAGTGGTTATTCTTTTGTGTACATAGCTGGTGATGTGGATACAGGTCGTACTGTTTCTGTTGATGCCAGTCAGTTAAAAGATGCAGTAGCTCAGATTCTGAAAGGACAAAATGTATCTTATGAAATTCAGGGTAAAAATATTGTCGTTAAAAAATCGAACCAGCGTCAGACTTCAACTGTTAAGAAAAAAGTTTCGGGTACAGTAAAAGATGTGAATGGAGATCCCATTATTGGGGCTACAGTGATGGAAGGAGGTACAACGAATGGTACAATTACAGATTTTGATGGCAACTTTGTATTGGAAGTTACTGATGGGGCAGAATTGGATATTTCTTATATCGGTTATCAGACGCAGAAATTGAAACCACAGTCAGGCAAGCTTTTAGCTGTGACTTTGAAAGAAGATTTGGAAACTTTGGATGAAGTTGTTGTTGTGGGGTATGGAACTCAGAAGAAAGTTTCTGTCACAGGAGCTATGGCAAGTAGCAAAGGTAGTGATTTGGCTAAAGTACCTACGGCTAATATAACAAATACTTTGGCAGGGCGTTTGCCGGGTTTGATTTCATATAACCGAAGTGGAGAGCCTGGCTATGACGATGCAGGTTTGTTGATTCGTGGCGCAAGTACAACGGGTGATTCTTCTCCGTTGATTGTTGTGGATGGAGTAGCCGATCGTGCTGGAAGTTTAGGACGATTGGATCCCAATGATATTGAAAATATTACGATTTTGAAGGATGCGTCAGCAGCGATTTATGGTTCTCGTGCGGCAAATGGAGTGATTTTAGTCACAACAAAACGCGCGAAGGCTGAAAAATTTACGGTAAATTATAATGGGAATATAGGTATTAGCTCTCCTACTATATTACCTGAAATGTGTGATTCTTGGCAATATGCGGAATTGATTAATGAAATTACTCCGGGGACTTATTCGGATGAGGCTATTCAAACATTTAAGGATGGGAGTGATCCGGTCAATTATCCGAATGTAAATGCTTTTGATATATTGCTAAAACAAGCCGTACAAACTCAACATAATGTCTCAGCTTCTGCAGGTGGAAAATATGTCAGTTTTTATGCTTCTTTAGGATATAAGTATCAGGATAACTATTATAAAAACAGTGCAAGTAACTATAGTCAGTACAATTTTCGTACAAATATTGACTTTACTCCTCACAAGGATGTGAAGATCGGATTGAATGTGGCTTTCCGTCAGGAAGACCGAAATTCTCCAATTACGGGGTCTGAAGATATTTGGCGTTATCTGATTAAGTATAATCCGATGGTGAATATTTGGTTCCCTGGGACAAATTACGGAAACGTATCTTCTAAGCAAGATAACTTTTCTCCTGCCACGGGATTAGATGGAACAACAGGCTATCAGCGTGACAGACAGTCGTATTTAAATGCGGATTTGACTTTACATTGGGATTTGCCATGGATTACAGAAGGACTGTCTATTGATGCAGGTTTATATGTGGACCGTGCTGATGCATTTTATAAGAAATTTGAGAAAAAGTATTATATGTATGAGCAAAGTGGTGATGAGTACATAGCTAAAGAACAAGGTTCCAATATTCTGGACCAGAATATGAATCAGACTTTGGGTATCACGATGAATGCTCGTCTGAATTATAAACGTACATTCAATGAGCTCCATAATTTGAATGTATTTGTGGCATACGAACAATACCAGAGTCGTTATGATTACATGCAGGCCCGACGTCAAGATTTTATTTCTACGGCAATCGATGAAATTTTTGCAGGAGATATAAATAGTGCTACTAACGACGGTAAGGCATCAGAAACAGCTCGAATGAATTATTTTGGTCGTTTAGATTATGATTATGCTGGTAAATATTTGTTCCAGTTCAACTGGAGATATGATGGCTCAGAAAACTTCCCAGCAGGTAAGCGTTTTGGGTTCTTTCCTGGAGTTTCTGTAGGATGGAGAGTTTCTGAAGAAAAGTTCTGGAAAGAGAATGTTTCTTGGATGGATTACCTGAAGGTACGTGCTTCTTGGGGGCAAATGGGTAATGACAAGGTGGATGCTTTTCAGTACTTGACAGCTTATACATTTGATAATCCGGCTATTTTAGGTGGTGGAATTGAAAGTGGACTTTGGTTGTTGAGAACAGCCAATCCTAATATCACATGGGAGGTTGCCAATACTTATAATGTGGGTATTGAAACCAGATTCTTGAAGTATTTTAACTTTGAAGCCGATTTCTTTAAGACAAAGCGAAACAATATTTTGGCCACTCGTAATGCGGCTATTCCAGAGTATGCAGGTTTGACTTTGCCGGATGAAAATATTGGAATTTGTTCGAATATAGGTACAGAATTGACTTTAGGCTTTAGTAAACAGTTGAATAAGGATTGGTCCATTATGGCTAGTGGTAATTTTACTTATAACCATAGTACAATTGATTTCATTGATGAACCTGAAGGAACCTTGCCTTGGCAGAAGAGAACTGGTCTTTCTATTGGTACTGATGGAGATATGTATCTGATGTATGAAGCGGATGGAATTTTCCGTACGCAGGAAGAATTGGATTCTTATCCTCATTTGGCTGAAGCTAGAGTGGGGGATGTACGATTCAAGGATGTCAATGGTGATAAAGTCATAGATGGTAATGATAAGGTTCGTCAGGATAAGCCGGCGATACCTCGCATTATGTATGGTATAAATTTAGGTGCAAATTATCGGAATTGGAGTTTGAGCATGTTGTTCCAAGGGGCTGCGCAAGTCTGGCAATATACGTTTATGGAAGCAGGAACTATTGGAAACTTTACGAAAGATTTCTATGAGAATCGTTGGACTGAAGATAATATCAATGCAGAATATCCCCGTACCTACAATCGAGATGCAACCGTGACAGGAGGGGGAAATTATAGGAATACATTCTGGTTGAATAATGCTTCTTATTTGCGTTTAAAGAGTATAGAACTTGCTTATGACCTGCCTAAAAGCTGGTTAAAAAATACTCCTATATCTGCTGTTCGTCTTTCTTTGAGTGGATATAATTTGTTTACGATTACGGGTATACGTAATATTGATCCGGAGACACAAGAAAATAGTCAGGGATGGGCTGCTTGGAATACTCCTCAGTCTAAAGTTTATAACTTTGGTATTAATGTCACATTTTAAATGAATGCTGTATGAAAAGGTATGTAAAATATATATTGATGGGGTTATTGAGTGCTCCAATTCTTTCTTCATGTTCTGATATATTGGACAAAGCACCGCTAACTGAAATTGGAGAAGATCAGTTGTGGACAGATCCTGCATTGGTGCAGGCCTTCGTAAATTCACGTTATAATCAAGTGGGGCATGGATGGACAGAGTCTATGCAAAGTTCTGTGGTGGATGAAACAGAATTGCCTTGGTTGCGTGGTTGTGAGGTGCATAACTTTGCACGTGTGAATTCTAGTGATTTAGGACGAATGAATGGTGGTTGGTATGGATGGGATAATCGTTCCTGGAGTACCAAATGGAACAACATTGCAAATTGTAATATTTTCTTTGAACGAATAGATGAAGTCCCTTTTACGGATGAGGATTTGAAAACACGTTTGAAAGGAGAAGTTCGATTCCTTCGTGCTTTTGAGTATAATGATCTGATAACTCGTTGGGGAGGAGTTCCTCTGATTACAGAAAGCTTTACAATTGATGATTTGGATAAAATCAAACAGCAGGTGCGGGCTTCCTATAAAGATTGTGTGGATTTTATGGTTGAAGAATTAGATCAGGCAGCAAAAGAATTGCCTGCAAGCTATTCGGGAGATGATTATGGACGTGCTACAAGTGTGGCAGCAAAAGCCTTGAAGTCCCGTATTTTGTTATATGCAGCAAGTGATTTGATGAATGTGAATGTACAGATGCCTGAAGTTGGATATACTACACCTGATGCCCAACGGTGGGAAAAGGCTGCTACTGCAGCTGATGAAGCATTGACAGAGGCATTGAATAATGGTTATGGATTGTTGAAGACATCTTCTACTGCAACGGAAGATTTATCAGCAAATTACCAGAATATATTTTTGGATAATACCTCTGCTAATACAGAAGTCATTTTTGCACGAATGGGCACAGCTAGTAATTTAGGCGAAAATTTGTCTTCTGTAGAACAATATAATTATCCTAATGGATGGAATGGTTGGGGTGGAAACTGTCCTTTACAGGAGTTAGTGGATGATTATGAGGTTGTTAAGAATGGAGCAGCTTCTCGATTTGATTGGTCTAATCCTGATGAGGCAGTTAGCCCTTATGAAAATAGAGATCCTCGTTTTTATGCCAGCATCTTATATGATGGTGCTCCTTGGAAAGAGCGTACAGTCGAAACTTATTTTGATGTGGATGCTTCTGGAAAAGAAACTGGAGGAGGACGGGATACAAAATATGGTGTGGATAATTGGAATACTTCTCCTACAGGATATTATCTTAAGAAATTTTTGGAAGAAGATTATGTGGGGAATTCATGGAACTTTAAAGCTAAAAACTGGATTTGGCTTAGAGTGGCAGAATTGTATTTGAATAAGGCTGAGGCTTTATATCATACGGGAGATGAAGGTGGCGCACGTGATGCAGTCAATGAAGTTCGTAATCGGGCCGGTATGCCGGACATTACTTCTACGGGTGAACAGCTTTTAGAGGATATAAAACATGAACGACGTATTGAGTTGGTATTTGAAGAGCACCGTTATTTTGATGTACGCCGCTGGATGGAGGCTGATAAATATTTAGGAAGAACCATGCATGCCATTACGGTAAAGAAATATCCGGATGGACATAAAACTTATGAAGTATCTGCTTTGCGAAGTGATGTGGGAGGAAATCGTATTTGGGATGATAAAATGTATTGGTTGCCTATCATGAAATCGGAACGTGATAAGAATCCTAATTTGGTGCAGAACCCATATTATACAGATTAAGAGTGGATAACTTGTAAATTTATTGGATATGAGAAAGAAACTTGCATTAGGCTTGCTTGCCTTGACTCTTCTCTGTGCTTGTACGGAGAAGAAAGAGCCAGAACGGAAAGTCTTTGCTGAAAATGAGTTTAAAGAATGGGCTCAGACTCCTCCTATGGGATGGAACAGCTGGGATTGTTACGGCCCTACTGTAGAAGAACATGAGGTGAAGGCAAATGCAGATTACATGGCTGAATATCTTTTAAAATATGGCTGGGAATATGTGGTTGTCGACATTCGCTGGTTTGTAGAAAATGACAAGGCTGGAGGATATAATCAGACTGACCCACGTTATGTTTTGGATGAATATGGACGTTATCAACCAGCCGTAAACCGTTTCCCTTCGTCAAAAGATGGCAAAGGTTTTAAGGAGTTGGCTGACTATGTACACCAGAAAGGTTTGAAATTTGGGATACATATCATGCGTGGAATTCCGAAAGAAGCCGTAGCCCGTAAAATGCCGGTAAAGGGAACGGATGGTATTACTGCCGACCAGATTTATTCTAAAGAAAATTTGTGTAAATGGTTGTCAGACAATTATACGGTGGATACGTCCAAGCCGGGAGCACAGGAATATTATAATTCCATCATTAATATGTATGCGGATTGGGGAGTAGACTTCATCAAAGTGGATGACTTGTCAGCTCCATATTATCACAAGGATGAAATCGATATGATACGCTATGCGATTGATCATTGCGGGCGACCTATTGTTTTCAGCACTTCCCCTGGAGAAACGCCTATAGAGGAAGTGGAACATGTGCGTAGTCATGCAAACATGTGGCGTATGGTGAACGATGTATGGGATGTGTGGGGAGATATAGATCATTTGCTTTCTGTGTGTCAGAAATGGTATCCTTATATTGCTCCAGGCACTTGGCCTGATTGTGATATGATTCCTTTGGGACGTATCTCTATTCGTGGAGAGAGAGGAGAGGACCGAATGACTCGCCTCACCAAAGATGAGCAGTACACTTTGATGACATTGTTTACTATTTTCCGTTCTCCGTTGATGTTTGGAGGTGATTTACCCAGTTGCGATGATTTCACGTTATCTCTGTTGACAAATGAAGAGGTACTGAAGATGCACAAGGAGTCTGTGGATACGCGTATGTTGTATCGGGAGGCAGATAAAGTGGCTATTACTTCTTGTCATCCACAGACGGGGGCAATTTATCTGGCATTGTTTAATACTTCCAATGACAAAGAAATTCCTGTCAGCGTGAATTTAAAGGATTTAGGAATAGAGGGTACTGTGGAACTCACCAATCTTTGGACAGGACAGAGTATGGGTAAAGTTTCAGGTAAGGTAGAACAGAAACTTAAGCCTCATGCTTCTATCTTATGTAAAATAAGTCAATGATGTGTTGACGTAATTTGAAAGAAAGAATGGTTCTGGTGTGTATGCATCAGGACCATTTTTTTATATTGTATCGATATCCTCCTATAATCCCACATTTTCATCCTATCTTATTTCGAGGTTTTCTATCTACATTTGTTTTTGTAAATCGAATCACGGGATTATCCGAAAAAAACGAATCGTAAATTCTTAGAAAACAAAAAAATAGGCATGAATCAATTTGTATTATTAAGCTGTTTGTGGCTGGGAGCCTGTGCAACGGCTTTTTCTCAGCAGACCAGTGGGGTGAACTATCAGTTGGAACCCATGCCGTCGGTGCATAAACCGCTGCCGGAAAATTCTGTTCCGATGGGGGACAGCCAGACTTTTGAGGAAGTGAAACTGGATTTACCAATTACTTCCGGGCCGTATGAGCCCACGTGGGCATCGATAGAGTCCAATTATCCGGGTACGCCCGAATGGTTGCGGGATTCCAAGTTTGGGATATGGATTCACTTCGGACCGCAGTCGGCCGGAGAAAGTGGTGACTGGTATGCCCGCAAAATGTATGTGGAAGGGACTCCGGCTTACGAGAATCATCTGAAGAATTACGGACATCCTTCGGAAGTAGGCTACAAAGAGGTATTGCGCGACTGGAATCCGAAGAAGTTCAATCCCAAAGAATTAGTGGATATTTACAAGGATGCCGGCGCACGGTTTCTGATTATCCAGGGGGTACACCATGATCAGTTCGACTTATGGAACTCCAAGTATCAGGCTTGGAATGCTACTCGTCTGGGACCGAAACGGGACTTGATTGGCGAGTGGGAGAAAGCGGCGAGAGAGGCCGGAATCCGTTTCGGACTCACTTTCCATCATGAATACTCCTGGTGGTGGTGGCAGACGGCTTTCCAATGTGATACGAAGGGCGACAAGAAGGGAGTGCCGTATGACGGACACCTGACATTAGCTGATGGAAAAGGAAAATGGTGGGAAGGACTGGACCCTAGATACCTTTACGGCATCAATCTGAGGGAATATGAAACAGTGGCTGAGGCAGCCAATTCCCGTTGGTCTCCTCCCAAAGCAGGTATTTTTAGCGGGCATCTGGCGTATGCGGAATGGTATGCGAAATGGTGGGCCTTGCGCATGATGGATGCCGTGGATAAATATAACCCGGATTTCATTTATACGGATGGTACGGACCAGCAGCCTTTCAGCGGTTCCGGTACGGGTACGGGGTATAAGTGTGATGCCATGCAGCGGGTGATTGCGGATTTCTATAACAAGACACTGGCCCGTCGTGGAAAGGTGGATGTGTTCAGCATCGTGAAGTTCCGCAAACAGACGAACGGTACGGTGAATACGTGTGAATCGGGAATCCCGGAGAATATCAAGACTGACCAGGCTTGGATTGCGGAAACTCCGGTAGGCGACTGGTTCTATGGTCCGAATTTCGTGTACAGTTCGGATGCGATGATACGTTATCTGCTGGAGATTGTGGCACGTGACGGCTCGGTGGGGGTATCTATTCCGTTGCGTCCCGACGGCTCATTGGATGAAGGCTGCGTAAAGATGTTGAAAGAGGTCGGCCAATGGATGCGGGTGAACGGACAAGGCATTTACGGCAGTTCAGCTTGGCGTGTATTGGGTGAAGGTAAGGACGGCAAGCTGAATGTGTTGCCGGGTGGATTCATCGGGGGCAGTCAGGCAAACCATACGTTCTATTCTACGGATTTCCGTTTTACGGTAGGAAAAGACAAGGCCTTGTATGCCTGGTGTATGACGGTGCCAAAACCGGGAGAGACTTTGAAGATTATGTCTTTGGGTACAAACTCTACAGTGGAAAAGAAGAAGGTGACTTCAGTAGAACTGTTGGGTGTAAAAGGTAATAAATTAGAGTGGAAACAGGAGGCAGACGGATTGCGTATTGTGTATCCGGAATCTGCTTCTTTGAAGACGGCTGTCGGATTCCGAATTGTATGTGAATGAAGATAGCGGTTAATAAAAGGCATGAAACAAAAAATGCGGGATGTGAGTGTCCCGCATTTTTTGTGATATAGTCTGATAAGTTTACAACTTATATCCCCACTGCTCCAAGGCGAACGACCAGTTCTTTTCAACCAGTTCAACGGTCTCGGGCTTGTATTGGTATTTGTTTTTCTTGTACCCTTTCTTCTTGTTGACGTATGCTTCGATGTCGGCACGGGCTTCGTCAAAGCCGGGGATTTGCAGCTTCTGGTAAATCTCTTGCGTCATATCGAAGGCGTTCTTTTCGTAATCCTCGAAACGGACTTCCACCAGATTGCCTTCCGGAATGAACTTCTTGTCGGCCTCGTACTTGTGGTACAGCTTGGCGTAGACAGAAAGGATGTTGGCCTGCAGTTCTTCGTTGCTGATGTCCTGCAGTTTCAACGGCTGGATGGTGTTGGTGAAGAAACTGCGGGTCGATTCGAATACCGTGTACGGGTTACGCATCAGGTAGATGAACTTGGCGTTCGGGAACATCTTCACCAGCTCTTTCACGCGTCCGGTATGCGGCGGGTTCTTACTGAGGAACTGTGTGCCGTGGGTGTTCCACAAGGAAATCTTGATCAGTTTGGTGAAGGTTTCCTCAAACACTTTCAGTTCGGCGTCGCTGATGTCATCGAACAACAGGTACTTGTCGGCATATTCCTGCATGTATTTCGGCAGGAACCAGAAGTTGTAGTACGTGTAGGGCATCATGTTGGCCAGGGCAAACTCTTCTTCCTGTGGAAGGTCGACGGCCAGCTCCATGTTGTCGGTCGGACGTTTGTCCGGCATCAGCCAGCTCATGTTCTTCTTGAAGAAGGGTTGTCCCCACATCATCAGGTGCGGAAACACCGTCTGATAGGTGGTGTTGTAGCCAAAATGCTTGTCGCAGGAGAACACGTTGTGCATGAAGGTGGTGCCGCTGCGCCAATGTCCGAGGATGAACACAGGGTCGTGTTCCAGGGGCTTGTCGGCCAGCAGCTTTTCATACCGTTTGTTCTGCAAGGGAACCAGGGTGGACAACAGACGGCATACGGCCTTGGTCAGGCGGTATTTGCCCTTGTACGCCGGGTCGATGGTACGTCCGGCAGTGATTTGTTTGAAGGTTGTCCAGTCGGCTCCTACCAGCGTATTGATGGGGAGTTTGTTAAATTCGAGTAATCCCATTTCTTTAATTGATAATTGACAGTTGTAAAACTCAGCTTGTCGATTTTAACTTTTAATTTTTAACTATTAATTCAATAGCGTATCCCTGACGTTCCAGTTCCTTTACGGCACGTTCGATGGCTTCGTAGTGTTCCGGACCGATTCCCAGTTTCGGCAGGTTGAGGACAGGCAGTTCCATCTGGTTGTGCATGTCTTTGTCGGCTACCTGGTTGATGATCATACCTACGGCACTGGTGTTGTTGGTAATCGGGTCAATCAGGATGAAGGCACCCGTAGCTTTGTTCTTGGTATAAGGGTCGAAGAACAACTCCTTGGAAGAAGTCAGTACCACATGGGCAATCTGGTTGAGCTGCATGGGCACATCTTCCTTGGTCAGGCGTCCGTTTTCCACAGACAGGTGTTCCATGGTGTTAATATCTACCTTATACTTGATGCTGTCTACGCGGGTACGGCTGGTGTTAGTGGTCTGTTTCAGGAAGAAAGATTTCTCCATGTCCATCTTTTCTTCGTCCATCCATACCAGCATGGCTTCGAAGTTACGTCCGATCATCGGCATGTTGTCGGGATGTACCAGCATTTCACCACGGGATACGTCGATTTCGTCTTCCAGGGTCAGGGTGACAGACATCGGCGGGAAGGCATAGTCGAGTTCTCCGTCGTAAGTTACGATGCTCTTGATGTGCGAACGCTTTCCGGAAGGAAGGGCTACTACCTCATCACCTTTGTGTACCACACCGGAAGCCACCTTTCCGCAGAAACCACGGAAGTCAAGGTTCGGACGAAGCACGTACTGCACCGGATAGCGGAAGTCTTTCAGGTTATGGTCGTTGCCGATGTGGACGGTTTCCAGGAATTCCAACAGGGCGGGACCTTCGTACCAAGGGGTACGGTCGGATTTTGCTACCACGTTGTCGCCTTCCAAGGCTGACAGCGGAATACACTGCACATCGGGGATACCCAGCGGCGTAATGAAGGCCATGTAGTCGGCTACAATCTTGTCGAACACTTCCTTCGAGTAGTCTACCAGGTCCATCTTGTTGACGGCCAGTACCACGTGCTTGATACCCAGCAAGGATACCAGGTAAGTATGGCGGCGGGTTTGGGTGATGACGCCGGTACGGGCATCTACCAGGATGACGGCCAGGTTGGCAGTCGAACCGCCGGTAATCATGTTGCGGGTATATTGTTCGTGTCCCGGAGTGTCGGCAATGATGAACTTACGGTTGTTGGTCGAGAAATAACGGTAAGCCACGTCGATGGTGATACCTTGTTCACGTTCGGCTTTCAGTCCGTCGAGCAGCAGGGCATAGTCGATGTGTTCACCGGCGTTACCCATACGCTTGCTGTCGCGTTCCAGGGCATCAAGCTGGTCTTCATACAATTTCTTACTGTCGAACAACAGACGTCCGATGAGGGTGGACTTTCCGTCGTCGACTGAACCTGCGGTCAGGAAACGGAGCAGGTCCTTTTGTTCGTCTTTTTTCAGGAATTCCTCGATAGACATCTTGCCTCTGGCTTCTCCTTCCATCGGGTTGCCTGATTTGCTTTTATCTAAATGTTCCATGTCGTTGCGTAATTAAAAATATCCTTCACGTTTCTTTTGTTCCATACTGGCTTCCTGGTCGAAGTCGATGACACGGGTCGTGCGTTCACTCTTGGTGGTGGTCATCATTTCCTCCACAATCTTTTCGATGGTGTCGGCTTCGCTTTCAATGGCGCCTGTCAGCGGCCAGCATCCCAGGGTGCGGAAACGGATTTTCTTCATTTCAATCTTGTCGCGGTATTTTTCCGGCAGGCGGTCGTCATCGGGCATAATCAGCTGTCCGTCGATGTTGACCACCGGACGTACCTTGGCGAAATACAGCGGTACGATAGGGATATTTTCCAGACGGATGTACTGCCAGATGTCCAGTTCGGTCCAGTTGCTCAACGGGAATACACGGATGCTTTCTCCTTTGCGGATGCGGGCATTGTAGATGTCCCAAAGTTCCGGACGCTGGTTCTTGGGGTCCCACTGGTGGAACTCGTTACGGAAAGAGAAGATACGTTCCTTGGCACGTGATTTCTCTTCGTCGCGGCGTGCGCCTCCGAAGGCTGCGTCGAACTTGTATTTGTCAAGGGCGTGCAGCAGGGCCTGTGTTTTCATCAGGTCGGTGTGTACCTTACTTCCGTGAGTGAAGGGGCCTACGCCTGCGCGGAAGGCTTCCATATTGCTTTCCACAATCAGGTTCCAGCCGTATTTTTTAGCGTATTCATCGCGGAACTGAATCATTTCCTTGAATTTCCATTTGGAATCGATGTGCATCAGTGGAAAAGGTACTTTTCCCGGAGCGAAGGCTTTTTCTGCCAGACGGACCATGACGGATGAGTCTTTTCCGATGCTGTAGAGCATCACCGGATTCTCAAATTCGGCAGCCACCTCACGGATGATATGAATGGACTCGGCTTCGAGTTCTTTTAAGTGGCTCAATTTGTATTCTTCTTGCATGGCTATATAATGTTTATTTTTTAGTGACTTTGGGAAGAATCAGGTCGAGCAACTGGTCGACGGATTCTTTGAGTGACAGCTTGGAGGTGTCGAGCGAAAGGGTCGGATGGACGGGGGCTTCGAACGGAGCCGAGATACCGGTGAAGTTCTTGATTTCTCCCCGGCGGGCCTTGGCGTACAGGCCTTTCACATCGCGGCGTTCACACTCTTCCAGCGGGGTGCTGACGTAGATTTCCAGAAAATCGTTTTTCCCGATGATCCGGGCGGCCATTTCGCGGATTTCGTTATTGGGACTGATGAAAGCCGCCAGGGTAATGATACCGGTATCGACAAACAGCTTGCCCACTTCGGCAATGCGTCGGATATTCTCTACCCGATCTTCGGCTGAGAAGCCCAGGTTGTTGTTGATGCCGCTGCGGATGTTGTCTCCGTCGAGGATACGGCACAACAGCCCTCGCTGTTGGAGTTCGCGTTCCAGGGCAATGGCGATGGTACTTTTTCCGGAACCGCTCAGTCCGGTGAACCAAATCATAAGTCCGTGTTGGTGAAGGAGCTCTTCCTTGTCTGCACGCCCCAGCATGCGGTCGAATATCGGATAGATATGAGTTGCTTTTGAATCGTTCATATTGTAATGTCTGTTTAAGTCTGTTTTAAAACGGCCATATCAGCGGAATGAGAAAGACCGATATCAGGAATGTGATGATGTTCAGCGGCAATCCGATACGGACGAAGTCGGTGAACTTGTAGTTTCCGATACCTTGTACAATCAGGTTGGTCTGATAGCCGATAGGGGTGGAGAAACTTGCCGAGGCTGCCATGCAGATGACCACGAAGAACGGCATGGGATTGACTCCCAGCTGAGTGGACAGTGACAGGGCAATGGGGAAGGACAGGGCCGCCGCTGCATTGTTGGTAATCAGTTCCGTAAAGATGTTCGTAATGATGAACAGTACGGCCAGCAACACATAAGGACCGTAGTCATGGCTCAGGCTGATGATGTAACCGGCCAGCAAGTCGGCCACTCCGGAATTTTCCATGGCTTTGCTGATGGCAAAGGCACAGGCAATGGTAATCAGGATGTCCCAGGAGATATACTTGGTATATTTTTGTGGAGGGAATATCTTGGTCCATGCCATGATGACCGTAGTGATGGACACGAAAAAGAACATATCCAGCTTGATGCCTTCGGGAAGGTATTTCTCAATGCCCGGCAGTTCACCGATGGTAGCTCCTACAATCATGAACACGAGCAGGAAGAGGGTGAACCAGCGTTTTTTCTTTCCGGCCGGTTCGTATTCTTTCCCATTGGCCAGCATCAGGAAGACAGAAGATTCTCCCCATGTCTGGATGAAGCTGTCGTCTGCCAGTACCACCAATGTATCGCCTTCTCGAAAACTGACTTTGCTCAGGTTGGTATAGGTACGTCCGCTACGGCGGAGTTCTTTCACTTCCGCTCCATAATGGCGCTTGAAGTCGAATTCGTTCACCGTCTTGTTGATACCTGGGAAACGCGGACCGATGACGGCTTCTACCAGATGCAGTGAAGAGTCGTTTTCTTCCTCGTTGGCCGTGTCCGGACGGTTGGCGGGCAACAGTTTTTTGGAGAACAGAAATAGGTAGATAATGCCTGCTAAGGCGATGAATACCCCCACTTTTCCCAGTTCGAACATGCTGAAGCCTTTCATCCCGGTATCGAGAATCATGCTGTGTACCACCAGGTTGGTAGACGTACCAATCAGCGTACAGATACCACCGAGAATTGTTACGTATGACAGCGGAATCAGGAAGTAAGTGGCCGGAAGCTTGACATAGTTGGCCCACCGCTTGATGATGGGGGCAAATATGACCACCACCGGTGTATTGTTCAAGAAGGCGGATATGAAAGCGATGCTGGGCAGCATGCGTGCCTGTGCCCGGAAGACGGATGTCGTCTGCTGGGGAAGCAGCTTCTTGATGAGCTGGGTCAGCGCTCCGCTTTGACGTACACCTTCACTGACCAGGAAAAGCAAGGCCACGGTAATCATCCCCTTGTTGCTGAAGCCTTCCAGCATTTCTTTCGGGGTGAGGATTCCTGTACAGAGAAAGATGACCACTACCGAGAATAGAATCATTCCCGGACGCATCTTGTCCATAATCAGTGCGGTCAGCATGGCCACAAGTGAAAGTAGTACGATAATAATCTCGATAGACATAAGTTAGTTGGATTATTCTGCAATGAACCAAGGGTTCAGCAAGTCTGTTTTGTTGTATTGTAGTGGTTCTTTTTTCCCTGCCTGATACACTTCCTTCCCGGAAGCACGGATAATGGCATGTCCGGCAGCTGTGTCCCATTCCATAGTGGGTGCAAAACGGGGATATACATTGGCATTTCCTTCTGCGATGAGGCATAACTTCAGAGAACTTCCTTTGGAGATGGTTTCCACATGTGTATGCTTTTGCTGCATTTCGTGGATATAAGCTTCTGTTTCAGGAGTCAGGTGTGAACGGGAAGCCACGACGATGAATGTATCGTCTGTACGGTGGGCATTCGGCAGACGCTGTGCATGCGCAATCAGTGCATCCAGTGAAGTGCATGAACCGGTTTCTGTAATTTCATTGATTTTATAGGCTCCTAGCGTGGTATCGGCAAAATAAAGTTCTTTTTTGACGGGGATATAAATGACTCCTGCTTCCGGGCAACCATCTTTTACGTATGCAATGTTGACGGTGAATTCACCGTTTCGTTTGATGAATTCCTTGGTACCGTCCAACGGGTCGACAATCCAAAGTTCTTTCCATTGCTGTCTTTCTTCAGGTGCGATTTTGGCCCCTTCTTCGCTCAGCAGGGGATAGGGAGTGGAAGCCAAAGCCTGGGCTATGACGGCATGCGATTTGCGATCGGCGATGGTCAACGGGGAGTTGTCCGCCTTTCTCTCTATTTCAAAATCTGCATTTGGGTCTGTATACACCGACATGATTTCTGCTCCAGCGGTGAGTGCAGCCTGAATGGCAGTATATAATATATTTTTATCCATAATAGTATAAATTGCTGTAAAATAACAGCTTTTTTTAATGTCGTTTGTGGTTTATTATTCGTATTTTCTGTTCCTGTCTTTTTTTTATAACTTCTTTTAAGAAGCTACCTCCTGGTTTGACTGATTCACTTTGTCATGTGGGTGTTTCCAGATACGCCATAGGTAGAAAGCGCAATGAGTGAAGGCAAAGACAAAGGAGATGGTAAGCAAGGTCTTGTCCTCGTCCCATCCTACGGTTTGCTGATGCCACAGTCCGGTAATCACACTGAGAATAGACAAAATCAAGCCTGTAAGGTTTAATACCATATTCCCTTTCCGGTGCTTTTGTCCGGGTTCCAGTTTGCTGTGATGGATGCCGTAGGAGGCATATACATCCAGTCCGATGAGCATCCATAACACCAGTCGTATCCACGTATCGGCGGGAAGGAAACTCATCATACACAGGCAGGTAAGGATACCCATGATGGGTACGAAGGGAACAAATGGAGTCTTGAAAGCTCGGTGTACGTGGGGCATGGTCTTACGTACAACCAGTATGGCAGCGCAAACCAGGGTGAAGGCCAGCAGCGTACCGATACTGGTCATCTCTCCGGCTACCTGCGCTGGAATGAAGCCGGCCAACAAGCTGACTACGACCATGAAAAGAGCATTGCTATGAACCGGTGTACGGAAACGGGGGTTGATTTTGGAAAAGAACGGGGGAAGCAGTCCGTCGCGACTCATGCTTAGGAAAACACGGCTTTGTCCGAGCAGGGTGACCATGATAACCGAGCAATAACCGAACAAGATGGCCAGGATGATAGCCTTGTTCAGCCACGGATAAACGGGCTGGATGACACCCTGGGCATCGGGGTATCCCATTTTTTCAATGGCGACGGCCACCGGGGCAATCCCGACCTGTCCGCTGAACTCGGTGTAGTGTGCCACCCCCGTCATGACATGGGCGAAGAGGATGTATAAAATGGTGCATACCAGCAGAGACACTAAAATACCGATAGGCATATCCCGTTTCGGATTTTTGGTCTCCTGAGCAGCGGTACTCACTGCGTCAAATCCCAAAAAGGCAAAGAAGACGATGGCGGCTCCTCGGAAAATGCCCGAAATGCCGAACTCACCCAACGTGCCGGTATTAGTCGGAATATAAGGTATGTAGTTGTCGCTTTGGATAAAGCGCCAGCCCAATACCACGAATATCAGAATCACCGCAATTTTCAGGAAAACAATCAGTCCGTTAAAGAAGGAACTTCCGGCGGTACCCCGCATCAGAATCAGGCTCATGAGTACCACGATCACCATGGCGGGGATGTTTACGATGCCTCCGTCCCACGGACAGGCCGTGAATGCGTGGGGAAGTTCAATTCCTACTCCCTGCAGGAAGACGGTCATATAGCGGCTCCAGCTGATACTGACGGTGGTAGCGGCTACGGTATATTCCAGTACCAAATCCCATCCGATAATCCAGGCGATGAGTTCACCCATGGTGGCGTATGAATAGGTATAGGCACTTCCTGATACAGGAATCATGGAAGCAAATTCCGCATAGCAGAGTCCCGCAAAGCAGCATCCGATGGCTGCAATGATGAACGAAAGCGTAATGGCCGGACCTGTGTAAGAAGCCGCCACGGTTCCGGTGATAGAAAACAAGCCAGCTCCAATAATGACTCCCACTCCGAGTGCTACCAGACTGACGGGTCCTAATACCCGTTTGAGGGTGCCGCTTCCCGTTTCCTTGGCTTCAGCCTGTAAAGCCTCTATACTTTTTCGAATAAAAAGCCCCATGGTGATTGTATTTGTAGATTGTGCGGCAAAGATACAAAAAATTATGAAATATTTTATTTCAGGTATTGCGTCACCTTCCCGCTAAGTTGCAGCAGGGATATTTCACACATTTTCGTATCATATTCTGCAGAAAGAATGCGTTCTTCCGCATCGAGAAGGCTTTTCTGAGCTTCACGCATTTCAATTCCGGATAAATCTCCCAGCAGGTAGCGTTCTTTGGCTATCTCGTGGTTCTCTTTGGCGGAAATCAGGTTCTGACGTTCCAGGTTCAACAAGCGGATGTTGTTGCGGTAGGCTTGCCACAGGTTACTCAGGTCGGCCCGGAGTCCTTGTTCCAGCTCGTCGCGGGCCAGCTGGGCGTTGCGGATGGCTAGACTGGCATTCCGTTTCTCGCGTTTCCGGTTACCGTCGAAGAGGTTGAATCCTACGGTGATGCCTCCGCTGAATCCCCAGTTGCTGCGCTGGCGGGTGGCATTGACATCGTATTTATTCAGGGTATAACCGTAGCCGGCATTCAACCGTACATACGGATAATTGCGCGACAATACTTTTTTATAATCCAACTGGGCCAGTACGGTATTCTGGTCTGCTTGCAGCAAACTGGAGTTCGTTTGTAGGGTACCCTCCCACAAGGCATTGAAATCCAGGTTTTCGTTGACGTCAATTACCGAGTCTTTCACGCTGAGCGGGCGGTCCATATCTTTGGCGGCCATCAGCTCGTTCAGGTTGATACGGGAAGTATGCACCAGTTCCCGTTGTTTGATATACTGTGCCCGGTCGGCATTGAAGTCCACGGTGGCTTGCTGATAATCCAGCCGGGAGAAGTTTCCGATGTGGTAGCGTTCTTCCACGATGCGCAGACGTTCCCGGGACAGCGACACGGCATAGCGGAAATTCTTCAACCGGATTTCCTGTTGGATGTAGTTATAGTATTCTGCCGTGAGGGTGGCGATGAAGTCCTCGACGGCAATCCGGGTGTTAGTGGCTCCCTGTCGTTCGAGCTCTTTCAGCTGCTTGTAAGTGGTGCTGATGTTGAACCCGTCGAAAATCGTCCAGTTCAGGTCGATACCCGCATCCAAGGTCTGGTCGTATACGCCACGGAGCTTGGTGGTTTCTCCCGTTTCACGCGACTGGCTGTTGCTGTTGTCTGCGTTTCCGGTATAGCCGGCTGTCAGGTCCACTGTAGGCAGGTAGCCTGCATTTCCAAGGGTGGCGTTGTTTTTGCTCACCTGCTCTTCGTTGCGGGTGATGCGGAGCGAATAGTTGTTGGCCAATCCTTCTTCCAGGCATTGTTGCAAGGTATAGGTGTACTGGGCCTGTGCCGGAAGTCCCAGACCGAGGAAAAAAAGTGCATAGTAAATAGACCGTTTTCTCATTTCTTTTCTTTTTTAGCGCGGTTAGTCGAAATATAAGAATAAATGGCCGGTACGATGTACATGGTCAGGAAAGTAGAAACCAGCATACCGCCCACTACAGCCACTCCCATGGCGATGCGCTGGTTGGCTCCTTCACCCGAAGCGAAAGCCAGCGGCAACAAGCCGAGGATGGTAGAGGCACTGGTCATCAGAATAGGGCGCAGACGCTGGAGGGCCGCATCGCGGATGGCCAGCATCTTTTCTTCGCCCGCCTCCTGTTTCTGGTTGGCAAATTCCACAATTAGGATACCGTTTTTGGCCACCAGTCCAATCAGCATGATGATACCAATCTGACTGAAGATGTTCATCGTGATGTCGCCGAAGTACATGAAGACCAGGGCACCGGCGATGGCCAGCGGCACGGTGAGCATGATGATGAGCGGGTCTTTGAAACTTTCAAACTGTGCCGAAAGAATCAGGTAAATCAAAATCAGGGCCAGGATGAAGGCGAACATCAGGCTGGAGGAACTTTCGCGGTATTCCTTGGAGTCGCCCGACAAGGCGGTGCGGAACGTGTCGTCCAGCACCTTGTCGGCAATCTTGTCCATCTCGTCCAGACCGTCGCCGATGGTTTTGCCTTCGGCCAGTCCCGCAGAAATGGTGGCCGAGATGAAACGGTTATAATGATACAGTTTGGGCGGTGCTACAGCTTCCACAAATTCCACCAGGTTGTCCAGTTGTATCATTTCTCCCTTGTCGTTCCGGATATAAATCGACTTTATGTTGGCCGGCTGGTTACGTTGCTGGCGGTTGATTTGTCCGAGAATCTCATACTGCTTGCCATTCATGTAGAAATAGCCCATGCGCTGCCCGCTTAACCCGTATTGCAAGGTTTCTCCGATGTCGCGCACACTTACACCCATGGTGCCGGCCTTGTCGCGGTTGATGGTGACGCGCATTTCCGGACTGCTGAACTTCAGGTCCACGTCGGCCATCTGGAAGGTCGGGTTATCGTATACTTGGGCTAGGAACTCTGGTAATACCTCCTGCAGCTTTTCGATACTGACCGCCTGAAGCACATATTGTACCGGCATACTGGCTCTTCGTCCGCCGAAAGAGGACTGCTGTTGTACGAAAGAACGGGCCTTGGTGTGTGTACGGATGGCCTGGGAGATTTTCTCGGCTACCTCCATCTGGGTATAGTCACGTTCCTTGATGTCTTTCAGGGTAACCTGGATGTTTCCACTTCCACTCGATACACGGGCTGTGACAAAAGCGGCATCCGGGACGATGGAATCCACCAGTGTGTTGATTTCTTCCGTATAGTCACGGATGTATTCATAGCTGGCTCCTTCGGCGGCACGGGTCCGGATATTGATTTGCGAACGGTCTTCCAGCGGTGCCATTTCAGCCGGGATGTGGCTCCATAGGTAACCGATGAGGGCCAGGGTAATCAGGATGAACGGAATGGCTATAACCCGTCTGCGGAGAAAAGCTTGGAGGGAACGGGCATACAGGCGATTCATCCCTTCGAAGAAAGGCTCCGTTTTCCGGTAAAACCAGTTCTGCTTTTCCCGGTGCTTCAACAGCTTGGTAGCCAGCATCGGGGTGAAGGTGAGGGCTGCGAAAGCCGAGATGACCACCGAACCGGCTACTACAAAACTAAATTCGCGGAAGAGTCGTCCGCTGGTACCTTCCATGAAAACAATCGGAATAAACACGGCGGCCAGGGTGATGGTGGTGGAGATGACGGCAAAAAAGATTTCCTTGGCGCCTTCGATACCCGCCTCAAACGGTTTCATGCCCCGTTCGATACGGATGTAGATGTTTTCGGTCATCACGATGGCATCGTCGACCACCAGTCCCACCGACAAGACGACGGCCAGCATGGTGAGCACGTTGATGGAGAATCCGGCAATGTACATCACGAAGAAGGCTCCGATGAGGGACACCGGAATTACGATGCAGGGAATCAAGGTGACGCGCCAGTCGCGCAGGAAAAGGAAGATGATGATAATCACCAGTGCGAAAGCTTCGTACACGGTGCTTTCCACTTCCGCAATGGAGGCACGGATGAAGCGAGTGTTATCAAAACCATAGGTATATTGCACGTCATCGGGTAAATCCTTCTTCATCTGCTCCATGCGTTCGTACACGGCATCAGCGATGTCAATGTGATTGGCACCCGGTTGCGGAATTACTACGACACCCACCATGGGTACCCCGTTCATCTTCATGTAACTCTTCAGGTCGGCTGGTCCCAGTTCGGCATAGCCGATGTCACTGAAGCGTACCACCTGTCCGTTTTGTTCTTTCAGGATGATGTTGTTGAATTCCTTGGCCGTATGCATCTGTCCCATGGTGCGCAGGGTCAGTTCCACGGTGTTTCCTTCAATGCTACCGGAGGGTAGTTCCAGGTTCTGGTCGTTGATGGCGTTCTTGACATCCACAGGCGTAATGCCATAGCCGGCCATCTTGACCGGGTCGAGCCACAGACGCATGGAATAACGTTTTTCTCCCCAGATGGAGACGCTACTCACGTCGGGAATGGTTTGCAACTGCTCCTTGACGGTCAGGTCGGCGATTTCACTCAGTTCCAGCAAGGAGCGGGTGTTACTTTGTATGGCTACCATCAGGATGGGACTGGCATCGGCGTCGGCTTTGGACACCGTAGGAGGGTCACAGTCGCGGGGCAGGTAGCGCTGGGCGCGCGACACCTTGTCACGCACGTCGTTGGCTGCCGTTTCCAAGTCGACCGACAGTTCGAATTCTACGGTGATACGGCATTGTCCCTGTTGGCTGGTACTCGACAGGGAACGGATGCCCGGAATACCGTTGATGTTCTGTTCCAACGGTTCCGTAATCTGGTTCTCAATCACTTCTGCGTTGGCTCCTGGGTAACTGCAGGTCACGGAGATGATGGGATTGTCCACCGATGGGTATTCACGTACCCCCAGGGTGGTGTAACCAATCATTCCGAAAAGCAGGATGATGATGGTGAGCACAGTGGCCAATACGGGCCTTCGTATGCTAAGTTCGGAAATGTTCATAGGCAGAAAGTTAATTGATTTGGTCAAGAATTACCGGCATACCGGTACGCAACTGCAAGGTACCGGAGGTCAGGATGGTATCTCCGGCAGACAGTCCTTTCAGTATCTGTACTTCTGCTTCCGTACGGATGCCGATTTCCACATCCACCGGTTCGGCCACTCCCGAGCGGTACAGGAATACCTTGTTCTTCCCCATTTCCGGGACGATGGCTTCCGAAGGGATGGCGAGGGCATTTTGAATCTCTTTCTGCTTTAGTTCGATGTCCGCATAGCGTCCGGGCAACAGTTCCCCATTCCGGTTCGGATAGAGGGCGCGGACGGTCAGCGTATGAGTTTCTTCATTGATGCGTGATTCCGTGGCATAAACTTGGGAATTGAAGGCTTCCAATCGTCCTTCAATCTTGAAGGTCAGGTTTGTGCCTTTCTTGATTTCGCGGGCATAACGTTCCGGTACGGCAAATTCCACTTTAAGTGGTGTGATTTTCGTCAGTTTGGCGATGACGGTTGTGGGGGAGGCGTAAGCTCCCAGGCTGACCTGCCGCAATCCGATGATGCCGTCGAACGGGGCCCGGAGTTCCGTCATGGCAATGTTTGCTTTCACATTCTCAATGTCGGCGTTGAGGGTAGCCAGTTCCGTTTTCACCTGTTCGTAGGCTTCTTTGCTCACTGCATCACGTTGCAGCAAGGCATTCTGACGGAACACACGGTCTTCGGCCAGTGGCATCTGGGCTTCCAGCCGTTTCAGCTGGGCTTGCAACTGGCTGTCGTTCACTTTGGCCAGCAGCTGGCCTTTGGACACGAAAGAGCCCTCCGTGAAATCAATGCTCGTGATTTTTCCGGAGGTCTCAAACGACAAGTCCACTTCTTCATCCGGCATCAGTTTGCCGCTGACAAACAGCTGGTCGGTGAGCAAGTGAGGTTTGAGTATTTTAGCATTTACGTTGAGTGCTTTGGACTTGCCAGTGGGTACTTGCTTCTCGGCTGCTTCCAGTTCTTCGTTCTTCCCGGGGGTAAACGTGTGAATACCTAAGGCAATAACTCCAGCCCCTATCACTACGATGATTCCCCATTTGATTCGTTTGTCCATGTGTGTTTTTCGTAAGGTTTGAGGTTAAAAAAGTTAATAGGCTGACCGGTATTTTCCTTCTTCCTTGTCTTCCAGTATGTTCAGGTAAGAGGCATACCGCGATTCGCTGATGTAGTGGTTTTCCACGGCTTCACGTACGGCGCAACCCGGTTCATGCCGGTGGGTACAGTTCCCGTATTTGCAGTGCGCGGAAAACTCGAATATTTCCTTGAAGTAGTGTCCCACTTCCTCGTCCTTCATGTCGAAGGTGCCGAAACCCTTGATGCCCGGGGTGTCGATGATATAGCCGTCGCCCGCTACAGAGAACATTTCAGAGAAAGTGGTAGTGTGCATGCCTTTGTTGTGTGCCGTGGATATTTCGCCGGTTTTGACATTCTGTTCCGGCAGGATGGCATTGATTAAGGTCGATTTTCCTACGCCGGAATGGCCGGAGAACAAGGTTACTTTTCCTTGCAGAGCCTGTTTGATTTCCTCTATTCCAGTGCCTTCCAGCGCCGAAATTTGGTAGCAGGGGTATCCGATGTGGGTGTACAGGTGAATCAGTCCCTCCAGGTAATGCATTTCCTCTTCTGTATAGCGGTCCACTTTGTTAAATACCAGGCAGACTGGTACGCGATACGCTTCTGCCGAGGCCAGGAAACGGTCGATGAATATGGTGGAAGTTTCCGGATAGTTCACCGTGACCACTAGCATGCACTGGTCCAGATTGGCTGCGATGATGTGTGATTGTTTGGACAGGTTGGAAGAACGGCGGATGATGTAGTTTTTCCGGTCTTCAATTTCGGTAATGAATGCGGTTCCTTCCGCATTGACATTGATTTGTACCCGGTCGCCCACGGCGATAGGGTTTGTGCTGCGTATTCCTTTCAGGCGGAAATTTCCTTTTATCTTACACTCAATTAGCTTTCCCTCGTCCGTTTTGACCAGATACCAGCTTCCTGTATTTTTAATGACCAGACCTTTTTCCAAAATGAATATGTGCAAAATTAAAAAGAGGAGGGAAGAGACCATAAGGACTCCTCTCTCCTCGTGTATGGTGAATAAGATTATACTGTCATGATTTCTTTGTCCTTGGCAGCCAGCATGTCGTCAATCTGCTTGATGTACTTGTCGTGTACTTTCTGCAATTTGGCTTCCGAGTTCTTCTGCTCGTCTTCCGGCATACCGTCTTTTACGGCCTTTTTCAGGGCGTCGATGGCATCGCGGCGTGCGTTGCGGATGCTTACCTTGGCAGTTTCTCCTTCACCTTTGCACTGCTTGCTCAGCTGTTTACGGCGTTCCTCAGTCAATGGCGGAATACCCAGACGGATGATTTCACCGTTGTTTTCCGGCATGATACCCAGTTCAGAGTCGATAATTGCCTTTTCAATGATGCGGAACATGCTCTTGTCCCACGGCTTGATGGCAATGCTGCGTGCGTCGGGAGTAGTCACTGCGGCTACGTTGTTGATGGGCACCATGCTTCCGTAAGAGTCTACGCGGATACCGTCCAGCAGACGTACGTCGGCTTTTCCGGCACGGATGTGAGCCAGCGCTTCGTCCAGGTACATGATTGCCATATCCATTTTCTCTTCAGCTTCGCTGATAATTGTTTTAGAATCTGCCATATATTTCTTACATTTATAGGTTTTATATTCTCTGATAAGTATTTATGTGAACAAAAATAAGCTATTTTTTATTCTCATGCAATACTTCGGAACATAAGTTTGTGTCTGTCTGGCTCGAAACTTGCCGGAAACTTCTTATCTTTGTTTGTCAACTTAATAGCAGCACGGTTTATGATTACAGTTTATTTGGCCCGTCACGGACAGACGGAGGAGAATTTGAGTCGGATTTTTCAGGGGCATTTACCTGGTACATTGACGGAAGAAGGCAAACAGCAGGCCGTGGAACTGGGGCAGGCCTTGCGTGAGATTCCGTTGGATGCCGTGGTGAGCAGCGACTTGCAGCGGGTGGTGGATACGGTACGGCTGGCCGTGGGCGACCGGCACCTGCCGTGGCAGCAGACGACTTTGCTGCGGGAAATCGACTGGGGACCGTGGACCGGACTGACGGTGGGGAGTGTGGATTTGAGTCATCCGCCTGCCGGGGTGGAGACCCCTCAGATGTTGTACGACCGTGCAGGAACTTTCCTGGAGTATCTGTGGCAGCATTATGACGGCCAGCGGGTGCTGGTCGTGGCGCACGGGCAAATCAACCGCTGCCTGGAGGCCCGGATGAAAGGGGTAGCATTGGACGACCTTCGCACGATTCCCTTGATGAAAAATGCGGAATTCCACCGTTATGAACTGGCGGGTGAGTAAATAAAAACGGCAAGGAGCAGTCGTAGACCGCAGCTTGCCGTCATTTTATAGAATAGAAAAGGGTTGGGATAATCAGTTGTGTACCAGTGTACCGATATTTTCGCCCGACATCACTTTCTTCAGGTTGCCTACGGTATCCATATCGAATACAATAATCGGCAGGTTGTTTTCCTTGCACATGCAGGTAGCGGTCAGGTCCATTACCTTCAGGCCGCGTGCCAGTACTTCATCGTACGTAATGTCATCGAACTTCGTGGCTGTCGGGTCTTTTTCCGGGTCGGCTGTATAGATACCGTCTACGCGGGTACCTTTCAGCATGACGTCGGCTTCGATTTCAATGCCTCTCAGTGACGAACCGGTGTCGGTGGTAAAGAACGGATTTCCGGTACCGGCCGACATAATGACTACTTCCCCGTTTTCCATGGCCTCAATGGCTTTCCATTTGGTATAGAATTCACCAATCGGTTCCATGCGGATAGCCGTCAGTACACGTGCCTTTACGCCGGCAGCCACCAAAGCTGAGCTTAGTCCCAAGCTGTTGATAACCGTAGCCAGCATACCCATCTGGTCACCTTTCACGCGGTCAAAGCCTTTTCCGGCTCCCGACAATCCGCGGAAAATGTTACCGCCACCGATGACGATGCCAATCTGTACGCCCATGTCATGGATTCCCTTGATTTGCTGTGCATATTCGCCCAGCCTTTTTTCGTCAATACCGTATTTTTTTTCTCCCATGAGGCTTTCGCCGCTGAGTTTTAACAGAATGCGTTTGAATTTTGCCATAATCGTAGTTGTTTTATTAGTTTGTAGCAAAGTTAGTAATAATTTCGGATATCTTCCGCTTTGCGAAAAAAACTATGACAGGGTGTGTAAATCTGTGATTCTCTTCCGGTAAAGGATAATTCCTTGTACGATACCCCGCAGACTCAGGTAGACAATGAAAGCCATCCAGAGGGCATGGTTTCCTAATGTGTCGTGCAGACTGTAGTAAAGGAGGAAGAAACTGGCCGAGGCAATCCACATGGCACGCAGCATGAGGCGGGTGGCTGTGGCCCCGATGCAGATACCGTCGAGCAGAAAAGCCGAGAATCCAGCCAGCGGAATGGCCAGTACCCAGTAAATGTATTCTCCGGACGCGGCAATGACAGTCGCGTCGTCGGTCAACAGGCTGAGAAAACCTTTTCCTCCCAGTCCGTAGAGCAAGGTAAACAGCAGGGAGAGTGAGATGCCCCATTTGAAAAGATGTTTTACGGTTAGTGTCAGTGCCTTGTGGTTCCGGGCTCCGATGTATTTCCCGCTCAGCGCTTCTCCAGCGTAGGCAAATCCATCCATGAAATACGAAAAGAGGGTGAACAGTTGCATGAGCAAGGCATTGACGGCCAGTACCACATCGCCGTATGCGGCCCCCGTGGAGGTGAAAAAAACAGTTACGGCAATCAGGCAGAGGGTACGGAAGAAGATATCCCGGTTCACCTGAAAGAAACGTTTCATTTCGGTTCGGTCGAACAAACCTTTCTGGTGCAGGTACTTTCGTAGCGGACGATAGTAGACAAGCCAGAGCAGGCAGGCCATTCCCAGTCCCGCATATTGTGCTAAAAGGGTGCCGAGGGCCACACCTTCCACTTTCATGCCGAGGGAGAAGACGAAAAACAGACTGGCGGCAATGTTGACAATGTTCTGGGTGAGGGCGATGAACATCGGAAAGCGGGAGTTCTGCATACCGATGTACCAGCCGTTGAATCCGTAGAGTCCCAAGGTGGCAGGAGCTCCCCAAATGCAGATATGGAAATACAGCGTGGCCAGCTTCTGCACCTCTTCACTCGTATCGATGAAGGTAAAAGCCAGGCTGCGGATGGGGAATTGCAAGATCAGCAGGGCAAGGGCCAGCAGCAGACTGATGCTCAGCGAGCGGAGCAGGATTCGGGTAGCCTCTTGCAAGTCGTGTCGGCCATAGGCTTGGGCGGTGAGTCCTCCCGTTCCCATGCGGAGGAAGCCGAAGAGCCAGTAAATCATATTGAACAGCATGCCTCCCACGGCGATGGCTCCGATGTAGGAAGCCGCTCCCAGATGGCCTACAATGCTGACGTCAATTAATCCCAGCAGCGGGACGGTGATGTTCGACACGATGGAGGGCAGGGCAATGTGCAGAATCTGTCTGTCGGTCGTCTTCATAAGATGTATTCCACTTCCTTGAATAAATAGCCTCTTTGTTGTCCTTGCGCGTCTTCCAGTATCAGGCGTCCGCTGGGCTCGATGTCCACGATGCGTGCCTGGAACTGTCCGTCCTTGTCCTGATACGGATGCATTCCTTCCTTGCGATAGAGGGCTTCCTTGTAACGTGTTTCCAGTAGGTCGGTCTGTCCTTCCTTCAGCCGTTGATAATAGTAGGTAACCTTGTCCATGATTTGTGCCAGTATTTCACGGATGTCATACTGGTTGCCCGTAATCTGGCACAAGGAGATGGGGTTGGGGGCATCGCTGTAGAAGCGTTCCTGGTTCAGATTGACCCCGGTGCCCGAGATGGAGCGGCTGATATGGATGCCGGTCAGGTCGTTCTCAATCAGCGTGCCGCAAATCTTCTTGTCTTTCCAGTAGATATCGTTGGGCCATTTGATGGAGATGCCTTCCGTATGGCTCGACAGTACGTCGTACAAGGCCAGGGCAGTGACCTGTGACAGATAAAACTGGCGATGTGCCTCCAGAAAGTCCGGGTACAGTACAAAGCTGAAGAGCAGGTTCTTACCTGCTTCCGATTCCCAACTGTTGCCCCGTTGTCCGCGGCCAGCCGACTGGAAAGAAGAATATACGCTGGTCAGTTCCGGACGCGTCTGCGCATTGCAGAGGTCTGCCAAGTAAGAGTTGGTAGAAGTGGTTTCTGCCAGTACGATAGGTTCAGGGTATTTCATGATGTTTTATGCATTAATTAGTTCCATACAGGCGGGAAGAAGGCATCCTCGATGTGCTCTATCTTGAAAGGAGGCTGCATTCCCACTACGGTGATAAGGTCGAAACGGACGGGAAGGTCGACGGCGAATTTCCGGATATAGGCATCGGCGGACGCCACGATATTGCGTATTTTCCGGTTGGTTACCGCCTCTTCCGGTTGGCCGAAACGGTCGTCTCTTCTGGTTTTGACTTCCACAATGATCAGGATGCCGTCTTTTTGTGCCACGATGTCCAAATCACGGTGTCCGGAGTGCCAGTCCCGATGCCTGATTTCGTAGCCTTTTCTGGCCAGATAATTCACTGCAGCGTCTTCTCCTTCCTTTCCCAGTTCATTATGTAGTGCCATTTTCTCGTTTTTTGCAAAAATACGCATTTTTATGCTTCAATTTTAACGGAATACGCTAATTTTGCAGGACAAATGGTAAATACCGGGAAAAAAAGAAAGAAAGTACCAGTCAGCAATCCTCCCCGCCGTCAGCGGATGGTTTGCCTGATGAGCGAAGAAGAGGTGCGGATTGTGGACCGTTATCTGGAAAAGTACCAGATAACCAACAAGGCACGCTGGCTTCGCGAAACGGTCTTGTCTTTTATCCATCAGAACATGGAAGACGATTATCCCACTCTTTTCAAGGAACATGACATGCGCAGATAACCATGGCAGACGATTCTTTTTACATGAAACAAGCGCTGGCTGAGGCTGTACGGGCCGCAGACAGAGGAGAGGTACCCGTAGGGGCCGTAGTGGTCTGTCGGGACCGTATCATTGCGCGTGCGCACAATCTGACTGAGACCTTGCACGATGTGACGGCTCATGCCGAAATGCAGGCGGTGACGGCGGCTGCCAATGCGTTGGGGGCGAAATACCTGAACGACTGTACCCTGTATGTCACGGTGGAGCCCTGCGTGATGTGTGCCGGAGCGATTGCCTGGGCACAAGTCGGCCGTCTCGTATTCGGGGCAGAAGACGAGAAAAGAGGTTACCAGCGGTATGCGCCGCAGGCTTTGCACCCCAAGACAGTGGTCGTAAAGGGCGTGTTGGCTGATGAGTGTGCCGGATTGATGAAAGACTTCTTCCGGAAAAGAAGATGAGGACTTTTATTTGATTTCCTCAAAGTCCACGTATTCTCCTTCTTCTTTATCGATAATCTTTTTCCGCGGACGTGCGGCAGAATTTCCTTCGGCAGAATAGTCAGACTCTTTTTGACTCTTGTTTGAGTTTGATGAATAAGTGTGGCGGGATGCAGACCCGTTGCGTTGCATGCGGCGTTTGAACCCGAATACCATACCGATGATTCTGGAGAGAATGGTCAGTCCGATAAGCAGGACAACCAGTACGATGAGAAATAAAATACCTAGAATATGGAACATTGTCTTTTGTTTTTAAGTTGAAATGAACAAAAAATGTGCCACATCGTTTCCCCATTTATTTTTTATATGTCAGTAAGGACAAAATGATATACCATACGATGACAGCTGCGAATCCGCTCAACTGGAAGATAATCAGCAGTGGAATGCTGACAATCAGGAAGATATAACTTATCTTGTTGTGTCCCCATGACAAATCTTTAAACTTCAGGGAGAACATGGGCAGTTCGGCTACCAGCAACAATGACATGACAATTACCAGGATGAAGAGGTACAGGGCATTGAAGCTGTCGGAAATAAGAAAATCGTGTGCCCCTACGGTCAGTGAGCCCCAGAACAAGGCGTTGGCAGGGGTTGGCATGCCGATGAACGAGCTGGTCTGACGTTCGTCCAGGTTGAATTTAGCCAGTCGGAGGGCAGAAAATACAGCAATCAGAAAGGCCGTGTAGGGCATGAGTCCCGACAACGGAAGGAGAAAATCCGGATAATGCACCTCCTTGAACAGGGAGAAAGCAATGGCGGCCGGAGCCAGTCCGAAGGTAATGTCATCGGCCAGCGAGTCCAGCTCTTTCCCGATGGGAGAGGATACATGCAACAGACGGGCTGTCATTCCGTCGAAGAAATCGAACGCCGCTCCCAGTACGATGAAAAGCAGTGCCCATTCGTATTTGCTATGAAAAGCCATGTAACAGGCTATGCATCCACAAAACAGATTACAACTGGTAATCGTGTTAGGAATATTTCGGATAATCGCGTGAGCCATGATGCTATATAAATAAGGTATATACTATTTTTTGATTAGGGCAAACGGGCAATCACTGTTTCATTGCCGGTTGTTTTCTGTCCCATGGTCACACAGACTTCTGTACCTAATGGCAGATACACATCCACCCGCGACCCGAATTTGATGAATCCCATGTGTTCGTCAATGTAGCAATCCTCTCCCGGTACCGCATAAGTGACAATGCGTCGCGCCACCGCACCCGCAATCTGACGGGCCATGACGGTATGGCCTTCCGGTGTATCGATAACGACCATTGAACGTTCGTTTTCCGTGCTGGCTTTCGGAAGCCAGGCTTTCATGAAGCGTCCGTTATGATGGTCTACATGCTTCACCACTCCATCTACCGGATACCAGTTGGCATGTACGTTGGTGATGTCCATAAAGATGGAAATCATCAGGCGGCGGTCATGGAAGTATTCATATTCATCCACTTCTTCAATGACTACTACACGTCCGTCGGCCGGTGCCACTACCATTTTTTCCGTGTCACCTTTGAACAAGCGTATCGGACAACGGAAGAAATTAACCATCAGTCCATAGACAATGAGGCTTGCAATAGCTACTATATAGAATGGTATCTTACACTCAATTCCCCAATACAAAGCGGTATTTATAAGGAGTAATAAGATTGCACCGGTAATCAGAATGTGAGTTCCTTCGTGATGGAGGCGGATTTTTTTAAGTTTCTTTATTCTGTTCATTCGGGTCATAACAAAGTTGAATGTTTTTATCGTGCGAAGATAGGGCTATTTTAAGAACTCTGCAAATAATAGAATCAGAAAAACGTGTAGAAGGTGGGATTTCCTCTTTCTTAAAAGAGAAAAAAGATGATTTAAACCTCTTTTATAAACCTTGTAGAAAACGTAAAAGTACTTGGATTGGAATATATGAGCGTTTTCTTGGAACAATTCAGTATAGATTGTGGACGCTTAAACATTTTGGAAATAGATAAAAGTTAATGTAATAAAATATGTTTTGTAGCCTTTTGTTTTTTATATTTCATTGAGAATTAATTGTTTTGTAATAGATGCGTTCTTGTGTATACCTTTTGGTGAATATTTTTACCCCCTTAAATGAACTATTTTGTCCCACCTTTATATAATAAAACGGTACATTTGTGACGAAAACTTTAAAATCTAAATTTAATCTAAATTCATTGTATGCAAACCGAATTCCGAACTTTTCTATGGAGAAGGGGATTGAGCATAATGTTGTTCGTCCTGTTTTCTATGACTGCGGCTATGGCCCAGGTGCTCGTGAAGGGTACTGTGATCGATAAGGCAGGTGAAAGTGTCATTGGTGCCAGTATCCAAGTGAAAGGGACTACTCAGGGAACCATTACTGATGTGGATGGTAAGTTCTCTTTGACTGTACCCGACAAAAAATCTGTCATTGTGGTTTCTTTTATTGGTTATGCCACGAAAGAACTCAAGGTGGATCCCTCTAAACCTATGTCTATTGTATTGGAAGAAGATACGAAGGTATTGGACGAAGTGGTGGTAGTAGGTTACCAGGAGGTGAGAAAGAAAGACTTGACCGGTTCTGTGGCCAAGGCGGATATGAAGGAATTGTTGAACACTCCGGTAGGTTCGTTCGACCAAACGTTGGGGGGACGTATTGCCGGTGTGAATGTATCTTCTAGTGAAGGTACTCCGGGTGGAACCATGAACATTGTGATTCGTGGTAATAACTCTCTGACGCAGGACAACTCTCCGTTGTATGTAATTGACGGTTTCCCGGTAGAAGATGCATCCATTGCTAGTACTATTAACCCTTCGGATATTGAATCATTGGATATCTTGAAGGATGCATCAGCTACAGCCATTTATGGTGCTCGTGGTGCAAATGGTGTAGTCATCATTACTACAAAGAAAGGTAAGGTAGGTAAGCCTCAGTTGACATACGATGGTAGTGTGACTATGCAGCATGTGACTCGGACTATTCCGATGATGGATGCGTATGAGTTTGTAAAACTGCAAGCGGAAATGTATCCGGATGCCATGACTTCTTCTTCAGGTGGTTATTTGATGAACTACGATGGAAAGCAGTGGACGTTGGAAGATTATCGTAACATTGATCAGTATAACTGGCAGGATGAAATTTTTCGTACAGCATGGCAGCATAGCCATAATCTACGTTTGACAGGTGGTACTGAAGGTATTCGTTACAACGCTTCTCTTTCTTATTATAATCAAGATGGTGTTTTGTTGAATTCTGGTTACGAACGTTTGCAGAGCCGTATGAATACGGTAGTTCGTCGTGGAAGATTGAACATGAGTTTGACAGCTAACTATTCTCGTGCAATTCAGACAGGTTCTACTCCTTCTGAAACTTCTTATAGTGGTATGAATAACTTGTTCTACAGTGTATGGGGATATCGTCCGGTTACTTTCCCGAACAGACCACTTAGTTCTTTGATGGACAGTGCGATGGATGATGCCGTGGACAACAGCAACGACTATCGTTTTAACCCGATTATGTCATTGAAGAATGAATATCGTAAAAATTATACCAACAACTTGCAGTTAAACGGTTTTGTAGAATATGAATTCATTAAAGGTTTGAAATTAAAGATTTCAGGTGGTTATACATACGATGCACGTAAACGTGACGTATTCAATAACTCTAAAACTCGTTATGGAGGTCCTACTTCTACTGATAAAGTAAATGCTGAAGTTGTACGTAACGAACGTTTGACGTGGTTAAATGAAAATACGCTGACTTATCAGACCAACATTAAGAAAAAACATTTCTTTAATGCATTGGCTGGTGTCACGTTCCAAAATTCAGACTACGAATATTATTCTTTCAAAACGACGCATATTCCTAACGAATCGCTCGGAATGGCCGGTATGTATGAAGGTCAAGCAAATACAACTAGTTCAAGCAAGAGTTCATGGTCAATGATGTCCTATCTGGCTCGTTTGAATTATAATTATATGTCTAAGTATTATGCAACTGTTTCCTTCCGTGCCGATGGCTCTTCTAAGTTTAGTAAAGACAATCGTTTTGGTTATTTCCCTTCTGGCTCTTTGGCATGGAGCTTTACGGAAGAGGAATTTATGAAACCTATTTCAAATGTTTTCTCTGCTGGTAAGTTGCGCTTGAGCTGGGGTTTGACTGGTAACAACCGTATTGATGAATATGACTATTATGCTCTGCTTCAGGTTCTGAAGGCAAAACAAGGTGATTATATATCTAATGGAAGTATTCCGAGTGGTGTGTATCCGTTTGGAGGAGATAATTCTACGGCAGGAGTTGTACCGGTATCTATTGCTAACAACAACCTGAAGTGGGAGACAACAGAACAATGGAACCTTGGTTTGGATTTGGGCTTTTTCAATGATCGCATCAATATTACGGCCGATATATATCGGAAGACAACTCGTGACTTGTTGCTGGATGCCTCTTTGCCATTGAGCTCTGGTTTCTATAGTGCGACGAAGAATATTGGTAAGGTTCGTAATGATGGTTTGGAATTGAGTTTGAGTACGGTAAACGTAAAAACAAAGAACTTTACTTGGACGACTGATTTCAATATTTCATTTAATAAGAATGAAGTGTTGGAGTTGGCTGAGAACCAGACTTCCTTATTGACTTCTGCTACTTTTGATAAGGATTATAACTCTCAGCCGAGTTACATTGCCCGTGTAGGTTACCCGATGGGTATGATGTATGGTTATATCTATGAAGGTACTTATAAGTATGATGATTTTAATAAGTCAGGTAACAGCTACACGTTGAAGTCAAATGTACCTCATTTCACTTCGGAAAGCAATACACAACCGGGTATGCCGAAATATAAGGATTTGAATGGTGATGGTATTATTGACTCAAATGACCGTACTATTATTGGTCGTGGCTTGCCTATCCATACAGGTGGTTTTACTAACAGCTTCACTTACAAAGGCTTTGATTTGAGCGTTTTCTTCCAGTGGTCTTACGGTAACGACATCTTGAATGCCAACCGTCTGTTCTTTGAAAGTTCAAACAACAAATCTCGTGAATTGAACCAGTATGCAAGTTATGCTAATCGTTGGACTCCTGAAAATCCGAATAGTGATATTCCGGCAGCTACTACATCTTCTTCCAATAAGGTCTTTTCTTCACGTGTAGTAGAAGATGGTTCTTTCCTTCGTTTGAAGACTGTGACATTGGGTTATACTTTCCCAGCTAATAAGATAGCCAAGGCAAAACTGACTAGTGCGCGTGTGTATGTAGCTGCTCAGAACTTGTGGACATGGACAAGCTATTCAGGTTACGATCCTGAAGTTTCTGTACGTAACAGTGCTTTGACTCCAGGTTTGGACTATTCTTCTTACCCGAGAGCTTATTCTTTGAGTTTTGGCGTAAGTCTGGGATTCTAATTTAAGTCATAATGATTTAATAAACAAAAAATTATGAAAGCATTAAAATATACAATTTTGTCTTTGATGTTCGGAGGGCTGGTTGTGTCTTGCGATTTCTTGGACAAAGAGCCAACAAAATTGACGCTCGATAATTATTTCACTACGGCAGATGAAGCCAGTTCTTTCCTTACAGGGATTTATGCGGAATTGGGACAGTCTACTTTTTATGGTGCCGATTACTTGTATCTGGTTGGAGGAGATGACCTCGAACATTATGGAGGTGTGAACCGTTCTCCGGTATCCAGTGGATTAATTTGTAACAATGCTACCTCTAGTGATGCAGCAGTAACAGGTTTCTGGTATACGTTGTATTCAGGAATTAATCGTGCAAACTTGTTTCTCGAGAACATTGACCGTGTATCGGATATAGATGAGACAGTGAAAGCACAATATGTGGCAGAGGCTCGTTTCCTGCGTGCCTTCTATTATTTTAATCTCGTACAGTGCTGGGGAGATGTACCTTTCCGTACGACAGCTACCAGTGATGTGATTGGTTTGGACGCTCCTCGTGAGGACAAACAGAAAATATATGATTTCATTATATCTGAAATGGAGGACGTTTCAGATGAAGAGAATGGTGGATTGCTAACGGCCGCTGAGTTGAATTATATGCCTGGTCATGTGTCTAAGTCCGCTGCATGGGGTATTTTGGCTCGTGTATTCCTGTTCCGGGCCGGTGAATGGCATCGCGATAATCGTGCGGCAACTGAGGTGGAAACTACTACTTATTTCTCTGAAGCATCCAAATATGCAAAAAAGGTGATGACATTAGGTAATCATGATTTGACACCAGATTACTGGGATTTCTTCATTGACTTATGTGCAAACCGTTATAATAGTTCTGGAAAGAACGAAAGTATCTGGGAGGCAGAATTTGCCGGAAACAATACCACTGATATCAAGGCAGAAGGTCGTATTGGTAATATTATCGGTCTGGCTGCTCCTGACATGTCTTCCAAGAGTAGCGTAGTAGGTTCTGCGGATCCGGGCTTTTCTTATGAATTTATATTTGCCACTCCGAAGTTGTATAAACTTTACGGTACAGACATTGCTGCTTCTACACTGGCTGATCCGGCAAGTGCGGAAGCTAAAGCATTGCGTGAGAAAGATGTTCGTTATTATTGGAATATCGCTCCGTTTAAATATGTGGAAGCTGGCGGTAAGAATACGGGTGTGACAGGACGTGAATTTTATGAACAGGCTGGTCTCAATTTCGTATTAGCACACGATAACGGACGTTCATATAGCTATGGTGATAAAGATGTGCTGACTACAGCTTCTTATGTAGATTATGCACGTGCATGTGCAAAGTTCCGTCGTGAATATGAGGCAGATAAAAAAGATAAGAATAGTACAGCTATTAATTTTCCGATTTTGCGTTATTCGGATGTGTTGTTGATGTTTGCTGAGGCTGAGAATGAGGTGAATGGTCCGACGGATGAAGCTAGAAATGCTTTGTATAAGGTAAGGAGTCGTGCTGGATTGACGGAGGCCCTGCCTTCCATGTCGAAAGATCAGTTCCGTCAGGCAGTGAAAGATGAACGGGCACGTGAACTTTGTTTTGAATACACCCGTCATTTTGACCTGATTCGTTGGGGAGAATTCGTTAACAATATGAATGCATTAGTAGAGGAAGCTACAAATGGACAATCAAGTGGCTGGAAACAAGGTCCTTCAAATGTGTATACTTATTTCCAAGTTTCTTCTGCCTATAACTATTTCCCGATTCCTGAGGCTGAAATGGCCGTGAATAAAGCTATAACAGAAAATAACCCAGGCTGGTAATAATCAGAATGTTTAATTTTAAAGTGTAAATCAATGAAACTATATAAATTATTTGCACTGAGTATGGTTACCTTCGCATTGGCCTCATGTGACAAGTCTTTGGAACAGGGACTGGAGGGAGCAAATGTCTCAGTAGAAGTAAATGACAATGTGGTGTCTGACGGACAGATTATTACCGTCTCCAAAGGTACACCAATCAAGTTCAATATTAATGGTGATCCTGATTACGTTACTTTCTTCAGTGGGGAAAGCGGACATAAGTATGCGTATCGTCAGCGTACGTTGATTGATATGGATCAGATTGAATCTTCAGAAATGACTTTCTCTGTGGAGGCTCAATATGGAAATCCTGCGGGAATCTTTCATCTGTATTATTCCGATCAGTTTACAGGATTGTACAAGAATGATTTTCAGGCCGATTCTTTGTTGGTAGAAGAGTCTTCGTGGACTGATTTTGTACCGATGAATGAATTGCCGCAAACAGCAGGAACCGCATCTTTTACCATAGATATGAAGCCTTATTTCGGAAAGAATATTACTTTGGCAGTGCGGTATAAAACGGTAGATGAGACAGCCACACAGTCAAAGATTATATTTAATGACATGAAGATTACCAACCATATGAAGAATGGTGATGTCATTGAGGTTGGGGCAAATGAGTTTGGCTTTACTCCGATAAATATGAGCTATAAGAGTCGTACACAAGCTCAGATTACTGATCTTCCGGCTGATTTGAAAGCCAGTGCGACAGCAGATATCGATGCGTTACAATATGCCACTGTGACAAACGGTGCTTCTGGCTTGTGGGCTTTGCATCAGATTGGTACAGGTAAATTCTGGATTAATAGTGCATCTGCTGATAAATCAAAGACTTATAGCTGGCTTGTTTCTGATTATTTGGTGGTAAATTCTTGTGAACCGGATGCTGGTGTGAGTGTAAAGAATATGGCTACTATGGTCAATTCTTATGAATATACCTATAATCAGGTGGGAACTTATACGGCTACTTTCTTGTTGAACAATGGAAACTTTGAACATGAAGCTTCTAAAGTGTGCAACATTATTATTAATGTAAAATAATTTAATACCATAGTATAGTTATGAAAAAATTAAAATCCTTATTGCCTTTTTTGCTGATGCTGTTTGCGTTAGTGGGATGTAAAACTGACGATTTGGAAAAGGACATCGACAGTTTGAAAGATCGTGTGACTAGTCTGGAAGCACAGGTAAGTCTGTTGAATGACAACTTGAATGCCATTCGTGTGATTTTGGATGGTTCTAAGACTATATCTTCTTATACCTCTGAAAACGGAACTTATACTTTGACGTTGAGTGATGGATCTACTATTACACTGACACAAGGTTCAGAAGGACAGATTGTAATGCCTGATATTACCATCAATGAGAATGGCCAATGGGTTTTGAATGGTGAAGTGATAGGACAAGCTACAGGGAATAGCGGTATCACTCCGAAATTTAACATCAGTGCTGATAAGTACTGGCAGGTTAGTTTTGATGAGGGTAAAACCTATGAATATGTACTCGATGAAAATGGCGCAAAGGTGGCAGCTACTACTTCAGGAGATGTCAGTGTTTCTGATGCCTTTTTTGAAGGTGTGAAGGTAGAAAATGACATGCTGGTGGTAACCTTAAACGGTGGAAAAACATATTCATTGCCAATTGTTGCCGATTTGAAAGCAAATATCGTGGATCCAGCAAAAGGTTTCAAGAACGGTGTATGGACCATCGGTTATGGTGAAATCGTAACTACTGAGGTAGAAATCTCCGGAGACAATTATTTTGTCACAGTTCCTGCCGGTGGATGGACTGCTACATTGAGTGAAGTAAAAGAAGGAAAGGCTACTTTGACAGTGACTGCTCCGGCTCAGGCTTCTACCTTGAGTCGTGCTACTGCCGATAACTCTACAGAATTGGTTTTGCAGGTAAATAAGGGTATTAACTGGGCAATTGATAAAATCAAAGTGGAAGCGAAGACTGTCATTGCAAGTTATAAGGCATTGTATGATGCAGGCCAGACTCTGAACATTGGTGGAGTTGAAATCAGTAAAGAAAAATATGGAGAGGCTACTTTGGTAGATGCTGATAAAACATTAACAGATAAGAGTGAGGCTTATGGAGTGTTCTTTGTGAATCCAGGAGTTACTTTGACCTATAATATAACGAGAGAAAGTTCAAGGCGAATGATTGTAATTGGTAATAGTGATCTTGGTAATACTGCATGTTTTAAATTGGCTCAACGCCTTCAGACTAATCAAACTTCAAATCCGGAAGATATTGATGGTCATTTCGTATGGCAGAATGTTGTATTTGATGCTTCATCCTTAACTCAAGGATGTATGGTTGCATATACAGCAGAGCAAAGAAGTGTGGTTTTTGATAAATGTGAAATAAAATTGCCAAAAGGGAAGAACTTATTTGAGGTGACGAACAACGGACGTTATGTAAAGAATTTTGTGATGCAAAATTGCAAAGTAAAAGTAGAAGCCAATTCTAATATGCTTCAACTTGGTGATAACAATACTTCTGATAAGTTTGAAATGTTGAAGGTTGTGAACAATGTTTTTTATGCAGAGACTCCATTAACTAATGTAAAATTATATAATGGACAGAATTCTAAAATAGCTTCTATAGAATTGAGTAATAATACATTTGTAAATCTTCAATCAACGACGAGTGGTTATTTCTATGGAACAGTAACTTCTTCTATAATTTGTCAGAATAATTTAATTTATTGTACTAATGTTAGTGCAAATCAGGTAATTTTTAGATTGAAGGATAATGATACTGCTAAATTGTCTGGTTCATGTTTAAAGAATATTATTTATAAAGATGGTACATTGAACTGGCAATTGTTCTATGGTGGAAAGATGCCTGTTACAGGTGGAGAATCGGCTGAAATTCTTACTGAAAATCCGTTTACAGGCGGAACATTTGATTTGTCTACTGGTACATTCGTTCCAAATGCTACTTATGCAGAATATGGTGCAAAATTTGAATAAAAACCTTTGAACCATGAAGAAACTGATATTTTTATTTATTAGTATATTCTCTCTCGTCGCACTGAATTCGTGCGACAAGAGAGACGATATCCGAAAGGATATTGATGATTTGAATTCCCGGTTGGATCAGTTGGAAGCGAATCTTCCTCAGTTTAATGAGGATATCTCAAATTATCAGGGATTGTTGAATGGAAAATTACTGGTAATGGGATATTCGTTGAGTGAGAACGGAGACTATACCGTGGAGTTGAGCAATGGAGAAACAATCCATGTTTGTAGTGGAAATCCTACAGAAGAACTTCCTCTGCTTTCAATTGGTGAAGGAGGATGGTATTACACACAAGACGGTGAAACTTATCCTTTGATGAACTCAAATGGACAGCAGGCTCCGGCTTTGGGAGAAACAGGAGTGACTCCACAGATTCGTGTTGATGCACAAGGTATGTGGGAGTATTCATTGGATGGCGGATTGTCATGGCTGGGAAATATTGGTCCGGCTAATCCCGGAAAAGGTAGTGCGGGAACTTCTATCTTTACAGGAGTGAAAGTGTCAGATGATGAGTCTTCCTTGACTTTTGAATGGAAGAATGGAGATGAAACACTGAGTAAAACCATTTCTTTGTATGGCGGTTTGGCACTGACTGTGGAATATGGTTCAGGTCCGGTGGCTTTTGCCTTGGGAGAATCACGTGAATTTAATGTGACTCAGGAAGGAGTGGAAAACGTAGTGATTGAAACCAATACTTGGGGAGTAAAGCTGGATGAAACAAAAATCCGGGTGACGGCTCCAGTGGTCAATACACAAGGAAAAGAGTATGAGGATAACATTATCCTGAAGATATTCTCGAAAGAAGGATATTGCAGGGTGGTGAAGATTCCGGTGAAGTTATTAACAACAACAATCGATGAAAATTCTGCCACAGCGTGGCAGAATTTTTTATTTAATAATGCCGAGAATGTTTTGCTGGATTATTCGTATGCTGGATATGACCACGGTGAAAGTGTACCGGTAGACGGATTTGCTTGGGGATATAAAGTGATTAATGTAAAAGATCGCATGGACAAGGATCACTTGTCTGCACGCGAAGCTTTGATAAAAATCTTGGATGAAAACAAACTGGTACGTGTTTCCAGTACTTCTGCGACAAATGCGAATGCAAAGATTGTGATTTATTTTCCAGCAGGGGATTATGATTTGCAGCCGGAAGGTACCTCTGAAAAATTCCCTGAAATTTATGGGGGAAATTTCGTGATAAAAGGGGACGGAGCAGGCAAAACACGTCTGCTGATGAATAACCCGATAGGGACCAGTGAATCGACTACTGCTCCCCTGTTTGCAATCAAGCATACCAATAGTCCGTCGAATGTGAATAATTCCAAAATTCTGGCAACGGTATCTGAAAATGCAGCCAAAGGTAGTTTTAGCGTGAAAGTAGGATTGACCAGCGGTTTGTCATCTGAAAAGTGGGTACAGCTTCGTTTACGGAGTGGAGATGATGCCTTGCTTAAGGAAGAGTTGGGCCCAATTTATAATCAGAAGAAAGCTGACTGGTCTATTGCTCAACAGCCGGGATTGTCTGGAAGCAATGAGGATGGAAAGGGAACTAATGTCATGGAATTTCATCAGATTAAGTCTGTCAGTGGAAATGTGGTGACTTTTTATGAACCGATTATGCATGAGGTGAATGTGGCTTACAAAGACTATGACGGTGGATGGGTGATTCGTGATTATAAATATTTTGAAAATGTTGGTGTAGAAGACCTGAGCTTTGTCGGTAAGGCTATTACTCCTTATTACCATCATGGAGAAGGACAAGATGAATCGAAAGCATGGCTGTATGACAGTGGATACGTACCTTTGCAGTTGAATCGCGTGGTAAATTCATGGGTACGCAATGTAAGTTTTGAAAGTGTGAGTGAGGCCATTACCTTTGGAGAATCGGCCAACTGCTCTGCCTATAATATTACAATCACAGGAAATCGAGGTCATTCGGCTGTACGTGCGCAAGGTTCCAGCCGGGTATTTATCGGAAAGGTACAAGATGAAAGTGTTGATTCACGCGGACATGGGCAGTGGCATGGTTGTGGCGTGTCAAAACCCAGCATAGGAACTGTAGTCTGGAATTGTAACTGGGGACAGGATGCCTGCTTCGAGTCACATGCCACTCAGCCTCGTGCTACGTTGTTCGACAACTGCCGGGGAGGTCTCGTTCGCTATCATGCGGGTGGAGCAGAAAATGAAGCTCCCAATCATCTTGCAGACCTTACTTTATGGAACTTGTATGTGACGGGTACAACTGATGAAAAAGGTGAGAATTTCGCTTCTGACTTTAAGTGGTGGGATGCAGGAAATATTTGGTGGAAAATATGTCCTCCTATTGTAGTTGGTACTCATGGCAATGCTGTAACGTTCTCGAAAGAAGAAGGTCAGGTGACTTATGAAGAAAGTACGGGTACAAAGGTGACTCCGGAATCGCTTTATGAGGCACAACTTCAGAAACGTTTGGGCTATGTTCCGGCATGGTTGAATGCGTTAAAATAATATTTCATTATAAATGCCCCGTAATAAAGATAAATTATTGCGGGGCAATTGTCCTTAAAAGGTAAACACTTAAACTAAATACAGATGAAAAGAAATCGTTTCAAGTCTTGGATAAGTCAGTTAGGCTTTGTGTTTTTCATTTTCTCTTTGTGTATCATGTCCTCATGTAAAAAAGACAATCTTTCAGCGGATGAGGGCACAGGGGCTGATTCTCCAACAGCAGATGGAGGCTTGGCACAACTGAATCGTGACATAGCTGATATGCAGCAGATAGCGGAAGGTAAGGTGAAAGTATTGACGTACACGAGGGAAAGTAGTGGCCGATATTTGGTGGAATTGGATAATGAGCATATACTTACCGTATATGCAGAGTCTGAACAAGTGAAGAAGAATTCCATTCCTTTGGTGGGAATTGATGCAGACGGATATTGGGTGTATGAACTGGATGGGCATACACAAACGTTGACAGATGCTGATGGACAGCCTGCTGCAGCCTTAAGTTCGACAGGAAAAGGTATATTAACTCCTCGTTTTCAGGTTGGAGAAAAGCGGTTTTGGGAGGTTTCATATAATGGTACTTCCTGGATGCAAATAGGGAATCGGCAAGTATGGGATACAGAAAAAGCATCGTCCGCTGCCTATTCTCCTTTTGCCGGATGTACGGTGGATGAAGATGCGCGGACCTTGTCGTTGTCGTTGCGTTGTGGAGAACAGGTGATTACATCACAAATAACCGGTAAGACTACAACGGAAGCATGGAACAAGTTTGTGGCTGGTTCTGCCGATAATGTCTTGCTGGATTTCTCTTATGCGGGGTATAAGCATGGAGAAGAAGAGGCTCCGGATGGATTCTCTTTAGGTTATCAGGTGGTGAATGTACGTGACCGTATGGTACAGAAGAATATGACGGCCCGAAATGCCTTATTGGATATTATGGCAGAATATAAATTAGATAAAGGCGTAAAAGAGGCTAAGGTGGTAATTTATTTTCCAGAAGGACGGTATGTCTTGCATAATGAGGAGGACAATACGTATGATCCTGATAAGACGGATTTTGATTCGGATGGAAAGGGAAATAATACCAGTAATGAGATTTTAATGTTTGGAGGAAACTTTATCATAAAGGGTGATGGGGCAGATAAGACATTTTTAGAAATGGAAACTCCTAATTTGCCTAAACAAAAGTCGGATATGTACTCTTCGCCGGTAATGATTAATATCAAGAATAATGCATGGCTGGGTACAAAATACGAAGTTATAGGAAATGCTGGAAAAGGCACTTTTACGGTGAAAGTATCCGGCTCGTCTAATTTTAAGGTTGGAGAATGGGTATGTCTCTATTTGCATGACAATAATCCGGAATTGGTTAAGCAAGAATTACTTCCTTATGCTTGGGAATCTAATATGACTAATATTTCCACGGAAGGTGTGCAGGTGGAAGATTACCATCAGATTGTGAGCATTAGCGGAGATGAAATCACCTTCAAGGAACCAATTATGCATGAAGTGGATACGCAGTGGGACTGGAAACTATGTAAGTATTCTTATTATGAGAATGTAGGTGTGGAAGACTTGACGTTTGTAGGACATGCTGTGGATGACTTCAAACATCATCGTAGTTGGATAGACGATGGTGCCTATAAACCTATTGCTTTTATGCGCGTGGTGAATTCATGGATGCGAAGGGTAAATTTTGAAAGTGTAAGTGAAGCTGCTTCTATTATTTCCAGTGCGAATTTTTCTGCATACAATATTGATATTAAAGGAAACCGAGGCCATTCGGCTATTCGTTCTCAGGGGTCCAGTCGCGTGTTTATTGGTGCTGTACGGGATTATACGGATGGCCCATTGGCTGATGCTTATCCTACGATGCAGAAGAATGCCGGGCAATATCATGCTTGTGGGGTATCGAAGCCTAGTATGGGAGCTGTAATTTGGAGAGTGACATGGGGACAGGATGCTTGCTTTGAGTCGCATGCTACCCAACCTCGTGCAACGTTGATAGATAATTGTACGGGTGGATTTGTACAATCTCGCCAAGGAGGAGATGCCAATCAAGTTCCTAACCACTTAAATGATTTGACAATTTGGAATATGTGTTCTACGAATACAAAAGTGAATGGAAATGGTACGCTTCCGGCAAACGGGGAGTTTGATTGGTGGCGTACGGGATGGCAATATTGGAAAATCCTTCCTCCAATAATTGTCGGTTTTCATGGTGAACCTGTCAAGTTTGTGCAGGAACAGGTGAAACTGGATGAAAGTAATGGCATTCCTGTAGAGCCTCAGTCACTTTATGAGGCACAGCTGGCACATCGTTTGGGAAGTGTTCCGGCTTGGTTGAATGCTTTAAAATAAGATGGAATGAAAAGCGGGCAAACTTACCGAAAAAAGAATATCGGTAGGTTTGCCCGTGTTTACTGAAGGTCCCAATCTAGATAGATTAATCTTTGTCAATTTTCAGGATACCTCCCGTGGTGGAATTGAAAATAACCCGGGTATTGATTTTTTTCTCAAATAGTCCGTCTACAAGTGCTTCTGTATATCCATACTGGGTAAGTGGCATTTCTTCATTGAAAAGTTCTTTCCCCTTGTAGCTGACTGTAACTTTTCCTTTCCCTGGTATATTATAGATGATATCATCTTTTCTTTTTTTCTTCTTTTTCTCTTCAGGTGCGTGGAAAGAAGAAATGTTACGGATACGAATATAGATGGGTTCTCCCGCCAGGTTATCAGTCGGAAGTACGCCTAGTTGAGTTGAAAAGCGTGCCGCAATTTGTTCTTGTGTCTCTTCTCCAGGTTCTATCAGAATGGTAAATACCTTGTCTGTACGACTGGTTACGCCTGTGAACGCTTGCGTCAGTGCTTTTTCTTGTTTGCTTAGTTGGTCGATGACCAGTTGCAAGGAGGCTCCATCTTTAGGCATAGTATCAGCTTGTCCACGTAGAATAAGGTTCTTGCTGTCGCGAATGTTATAGATTTCACGAGCGGTAAGTTCAGCCATCTTGGCAGTAGAACCAGCCATCAGTATGTCTTCAGTCATGTATGTGCGTGCGTCTTCTCCCGGTTGAGTCCTTTCCAGATTGTAGTCTGGAAGTGTCTCTTCCTCAGTCGAGGTGGTATTGATGGCTTTTACGATGCCTTCATCAGTAAGTTCTACATTGGAAGCCATATTTTTGTCTTTGATCTTCATGATATACGCTTTTGTTGAATCAGGGACACCTACCAAGCGTACTTGAATATCTTTGATTTCCCAGTGACTTTCAGGATGGGTATTTACATCGTTCAGTCGGAGATAGCGATTGGCATAAAGACAAAAATCTCCCGGCTGATAATTGATTTTTGTAGCAATGATATCGATAGCGATTTTTGTCTTTGGCAGGAAGTAGACAATTCCTTCCCCTTCCTGTGGCACGTAGCTTTCTTGGGAATAGACACTTAGAGAGGCCAGTAATCCCAATGCGATGATTCCTCTTTTCATATTGTCTGTCATTTAGTTTCAGTTAGTTGTTTCCATGCTTCAGGCAGGGCTTCTACAATATCGCCGGAAGTCATGCTGATAACTCCTTTCTTCTGGCAGGCAATATCACCGGCCAATCCATGTACGTAGACTCCCAGCCGACAAGCTTCTTCCTGAGTGTATCCTTGTGAAAGGAGAGAGAGAATAATGCCTGTAAGTACATCTCCACTTCCAGCTGTAGCCATTCCCGGGTTGCCTGTCGGATTGAAATAGGTGACTCCGTCAGGAGTAATAATAGCGGTCCATGCACCTTTCAACACAATGTAGCATTGTAGGTAAGCCGCTAGTTCTTTGGCTTTGGAAAGTCGTTCGTAACTGTTGCTGCAACGGCCGATGATACGTTCCAATTCCTTGACATGCGGTGTGAGGATGCTGTGGCGTGGTATGCGGGTCAGATAATTACGGTAGTTGCTGAAAATATTCAAGGCATCTGCATCCAGTACTAACGGAATGTAGCAATTACTTATCTGGTCGAAAAGAGCTTGTACGGTCACTTCTTCCTGTCCTAGTCCAGGGCCGATAGCTACAGCTTGAAAATTGTCTAGGTCGGCAGCTTCGGCAAAATATCGGTCGTGTACATCGTCTTGTACCATGGCTTCCGGGACGTTGCTTTGTAGCAGGTTGTGATTGCAAACAGGAGTATGTACGGTTAACAAGCCAATACCTGTACGTAGGCAGGCACGTGAAGCCAGTATGGCTGCACCTCCCATTCCGTATGAACCGGCTATCAACAGGCCGTGTCCGAACATGCCTTTATGAGCAAATTTCTTTCTTGGTTTGATGAGTGCCCGCATTTCATCGGCTTCGGTGATGAGGTAGGGCGTTTTGGCTTTTTCGATAAATTCATGGCTGATGCCGATGTCAAGCAATTGCCATTCACCTACTATGTCGGCATTTTCTGCAAAGAGGAAAGAAAGCTTAGGCAATTGGATGCTCAGTGTCAGATTGGCTTTGATGATGTTCTGACGGATATTGTGGGTGTTATCTTCTCCCATCAGTCCAGAAGGAATATCAATGGATACTACCTGTGCAGGGGAAGCGTTGATGTATTGAACAACGGATGCAAATCCGCCACTCAGAGGTTTGTTGAGGCCTGAGCCAAACAGACCGTCCACGATGACGTCATGACCTCCAAGACGAGGAGGGTCGAATTGACTGCTGACTTCGGTATAATTGGCAAATCCGCAGTCTTTCAAACGTTGCACGTTGGTCAGACATTCTTCAGATAGCGTACCTTTTACGTTAAAAAGGTAAGCTTCGACCGGATAGTTCTTCAGAAAAAGAATGCGGGCTACAGCAAGAGCATCACCTCCGTTGTTTCCTGGACCGGCAAAAACGATGATGCGATGAGATTTGTCCCATTTTTCGCTGATGGCTTGTGCCAATAATCCGGCAGCCTTTTCCATAAGGTTGATAGATAATATGGATTCATGGGCGATGGTGTATGCATCAGCCTCCTTTTGTTGTGTACAACTCAAAATTTTCATTGTGTATAAATAGCTATTTGTCGGTAAAAGTACGAAAAAAGCCTCGAATGGTGTATATGTTCTATTGAAAATATCTTTAAATACTCAGGGGGATGTGCGGCGGTTTTAGGGAAAATCCGTAAATTTGCGCAATTTCTAAAAACTACATCATAACATGGAGACGATTCAGATAAAAGACAAGCGTTTCAAAACGTTTATCCCGGAGGCGGAAATATTGAAGGAAGTGGCACGTGTAGCCGATGAAATCAATCGTGATTTGGAGGGTGAAAATCCGTTGTTCTTGAGTGTATTGAATGGCTCGTTCATGTTCACTGCCGACTTGATGAAGCATCTGACGATTCCGTGTGAGATTTCGTTTGTGAAATTGGCTTCATACGAAGGTACGGCTTCTACTGGAAAAGTGAAGGAACTGGTGGGCTTGAACGAAGACATTGCAGGACGTACAGTGGTGATTGTAGAAGATATCGTGGATACGGGACTGACCATGCAGCGTCTGCTGGAAACATTGAAAGCGCGTCATCCGAAAGAAATCCGCATTGCCACACTGCTGGTGAAACCGGACAAACTGAAAGTCGACTTGGACATTCATTATGTGGCCATGAATATTCCTAATGATTTTATTGTAGGATATGGTCTTGACTATGATGGACTTGGTCGGAACTATCGTGATATTTATACGGTTATCGAATAATTTTTTATAAATCATATCTAAACAACATGTTGAATATTGTAATTTTTGGTGCTCCGGGTTCAGGTAAGGGAACTCAGAGTGCTCGTATTGTGGAAAAGTATGGTTTGAACCATATTTCTACGGGAGATGTATTGCGTGCAGAAATCAAGAACGGTACAGAGCTGGGTAAGACAGCCAAAGGTTATATCGACAATGGTCAGCTGATTCCTGATGCATTGATGATTGACATTCTGGCTAGCGTGTTCGACAGCTTCAAAGATAGCAAGGGTGTAATCTTCGATGGATTCCCTCGTACCATTGCTCAGGCAGAAGCATTGAAGAAAATGTTGCAGGAACGTGGCCAGGAAGTGTCTATCATGCTCGACTTGGAAGTGCCGGAAGAAGAACTGATGACTCGTCTGATCAAACGTGGACAGGAATCAGGCCGTGCCGACGACAACGAAGAGACTATCAAGAAACGTCTGGTGGTATATCATTCTCAGACAGCTCCGTTGATTGACTGGTACAAGAACGACGGTAAATATTGCCACATCCAGGGTCTGGGTACTATGGAAGGCATCTTCGCTGACATCTGTGCAGCTATCGATAAACTTTAAATAATGGAAAAACTGGCGGGCTGGGGACAGTCTGCCAGTTCTTAAACTTTAAATTATGGCTGAATCGAATTTTGTTGATTACGTAAAAATCTATTGCCGCTCCGGAAAAGGAGGCCGCGGTTCGGTGCACATGCGCCGTGAGAAGTATATGCCCAACGGAGGTCCAGACGGTGGCGACGGTGGTAGAGGAGGTCATGTGATTTTGCGGGGAAACCGCAACTATTGGACGTTGCTGCACCTGAAATACGACCGTCATGTGTTTGCGGAACACGGCGGAAACGGTTCGAAGAACAAGAGCTTCGGAAAAGATGGGGCAGACAAGGTCATCGAGGTTCCATGCGGAACCGTAGTATATAATGCCGAAACCGGCGAATATGTGTGCGACGTAACGGAGCACGGACAAGAAGTCATCTTGCTGAAAGGCGGACGTGGCGGACTGGGCAACTGGCATTTTCGTACAGCTACCCGTCAGGCACCTCGTTTTGCTCAACCGGGAGAACCCATGCAGGAGATGACGGTGATTTTGGAATTGAAATTATTGGCTGATGTGGGTCTGGTGGGTTTCCCGAATGCGGGAAAATCAACCTTGCTGGCAGCCGTTTCTGCGGCCCGTCCGAAGATTGCCAACTATCCTTTTACCACGCTGGAACCGAATCTGGGTATCGTGTCTTATCGCGAAGGAAAGTCGTTCGTGATGGCGGACATCCCTGGTATCATTGAAGGGGCCAGTGAAGGAAAGGGGCTGGGACTGCGTTTCTTGCGTCATATCGAGCGTAACTCCCTGCTGTTGTTCATGGTGCCGGGCGATACGGACGACATCCGGAAGGAGTATGAGATTCTGCTCCATGAGTTGGCTACCTTCAATCCGGAGATGCTGGATAAACAGCGGGTGCTGGCTATCACGAAGTGTGATATGCTGGATGAGGAGTTGATGCAGATGCTGGAGCCTACATTGCCTGAAGATATACCGCATGTCTTTATTTCTTCGGTGTCCGGAATGGGTATCCAACAGTTGAAGGACCTGTTGTGGACGGAATTGAATAAAGACAGCAACCAGTTGGAGGCCGTACGTCGGGAAGCCATCGTACATCGTCCGAAGGACCTGAAGAAACTCCAGAAAGAACTGGAAGATATGGGTGAGGACGAGGACTTCGAGTATGAATACGAGGAGGATACGGACGAAGATGACTTCGACTACGAGTACGAAGAGGAAGACTGGGACGACGAAACACAGAAGTAATGGATCATCTGACTAAGGATAAAAGGATGTGGGTGTACGACCGGATGAGCTCGCGCACCGACATCTTTTGTTTTTCTACCACCCGTCATGGAGGCTATAGCGAGGGAAACTATGCCTCGTTCAACTGTAACCATTATTGTGGGGATAATCCTGAAAAAGTGGAACAGAACAGGGAGTTATTGTGCTCATTGATGCCTGTCCGTCCGAAAATGCTGGTGGTGCCTCATCAGACACACGGCACGACGGTGAGGGTGATTGATGATGAGTTTATAGGATTTCCTCCGGAGAAAAGAAGAGAATTGCTGGAGGGAGTGGATGCTTTGGTCAGTGACAAGGCGGGAGTGTGCCTTTGTATCTCTACCGCCGATTGTATTCCGGTGCTTTGTTATGATAGGAAGCACAAGGTGATGGCGGCTGTTCATGCCGGATGGCGGGGGACGGTAGCCCGGATTGTGGAAAAGACCCTCGACCGGATGCGCGAGCTGTACGGCACGGAAGGAGAAGATGTGTGGGCCTGTATCGGACCGGGAATTTCTCTTGAAGCGTTTGAGGTAGGCGAGGAGGTGTATGAAACTTTTGAAGTCGCCGGATTTGATATGTCGAGGATAGCCCGACGGTATGCAAAGTGGCACATCGACCTGTGGGAGGCCAATCGCCTGCAATTGTTGTCGAAAGGTGTAAAAGCATCTCATATTGAAGTGGCAGGTGTTTGTACCTATCAGCATTATACGGATTTCTTTTCGGCACGTCGTCTGGGCATTCATTCCGGACGTATTTTGTCGGGAATTATGCGAATGGAAAAATAGAAAGGAGAGTTTGCAGAATGGATTTGAAAATTGAAGTATCAGAAGAGTTACGGCAGGCTTGGCCGCAGTTTCGCGGGGCTGCCGTGTTTGCTACCGTGAAGAATTCACCTTACAGTGAAGCGTTATGGAAAAGAATCGGGGAGTTTACCGAACTCTATCGTCAGAAATATACCATTGATTCCATCAAAGAGATGCCGGCTATTCAGGCTACCCGCCAGGCATACAAGAAATGCGGAAAGGATCCTAGCCGTTACCGTCCTTCTTCAGAAGCCTTGTGCCGCAGATTGCTGAGAGGCCTTTCGCTGTATCAGATTGATACGCTGGTGGATTTGATTAACCTGGCTTCCATTTACAGTGGACATTCCATCGGTGGTTTCGACCGTGACAAGATTCAGGGCGACAAACTGGTGCTGGGCATCGGAAAGGCAGGTGAGCCTTATGAGGGCATCGGCCGTGGAGAACTGAACATCGAAGGAATGCCGGTGTATCGGGATGCAGTGGGAGGTGTAGGTACGCCGACCAGTGACAATGAGCGGACGAAGATTTCGGAGCATACCACGCATCTGTTGGCAATAATGAATGCATACAGTGGCAGTGAGGGACTGGAGGAAGCGGTGAACTACATGGTGAACTTGTTGAAGGAGTTTGCGGATGCACAGGATGTAGAACTTTGTTATTTCAAGTAAGATGAAGCGGTTGATATGGTTGATGATTGCTTGGTGCTTCTGGGCAGGAAGTATTCAGGCCGGTGAGCCGGTTTCCACTGGATTCACACACATGGAGCGTAATCATGTCAGGGTTCAGACTCCGGGCTTGTTTGCTAAAGGAAACCGTTTTGAAATTCATTTGGAATGTTTGGCCGATTCGCAGTTTTGTTTTCCGCTTCGAAATGGAAAGGTTATTTCGGCATACGGAAGCCGTGGAGGTCATTCAGGGGCAGACATTAAGACGAAGGCCAATGATTCTATTGTATGTGTATTCGATGGGGTAGTACGTATGTCTAAGCATTATGGAGGATACGGAAAAGTCATTGTGGTACGGCACGAAAATGGCCTTGAAACATTGTACAGTCATAATTCTAAGAATCTGGTGGCATCGGGAGATACCGTAAAAGCGGGACAGGTCATTGCGTTGACTGGCAGGTCGGGACGTGCCACTACCGAACATCTGCACTTTGAGCTGCGGGTAAACGGACAGCATTTCAGTCCTGGACTCTTGTTCAATTTGCAGACACGCCAGCCTCTGAAACGTACTTTGATTTGTACAAAGTCGGGTAAGCATGTAAAATTACAACCTAAAAAATAAGCAGATTATGGATATTGAAAAGATATTGACCGAAGGAATTATCTTTAAAGGAGGAAAATCCTCGGACGGAAAGAAAAAGGAAGAGAAAGTAAAGACGAAGGCCAAGAAGAAAACGTATATTACGGGACTTCATGGATCGGGCTCTGCCAAGATGAAGGCAGAATACCGTCGCCGGAGAGCCAACCGCCACAAACAGGGTTGAGTGGGCTGAATATAGGATAGGAAGAGAGATGAGTGTATCAAAATAAATTGTAGAACTAAAAAAGAAGATTATGAGAAAGTTATTTTTGCTCGTAGTGATTGTTATGGCTGCCATTTCGGCCAGTGCACAGGAAGGTATTTATCTGGGAGGTGGCATCAGCTTGTGGAGAAACAATGATGTGGATAAAACATCGTTCTCTATTACGCCGGATGTAGGTTATAACTTGAGTAAACAATGGGCTGTGGGCGTGGAACTGGCCTATGCGCATACTGGATATGATGATAAATATGATGTAAGTACCAATGCTTTTGCGTTGGCTCCTTATGCCCGTTATTCGTTCTATGAAAATAAGATTGTCCGTCTGTTCGTAGACATGGGATTCGGATTTTCTACTTTCAAGGCTAAGCATGCGGATTCTGTCAATGGCTTTGAAATCGGTTTGAAACCAGGACTGGCCCTGAAATTGAATGATCATTTTAGTTTCATTACGAAAGTTGGATTTGCCGGTTATCGTGATGATTACTATCGTGATATGGAAGGTAATGGATTTGGAGTCGGATTGGATATGGAAAATATCTCAATTGGTATTGACTACGAATTCTAAGAGAATATCGAAATTTTTTGTAAGGAAGCAAAAAGAAGTAAAAACTTCTTTTTTGCTTCCTTTTTATTTGTTCGTCTGTTTTATATTCCTAAATTTGTGTAATTCATATATTTTGAGCTTATGAAAAAGATAGTATGTATAGTGGCATGTTTGTTCTCTGTATTGACGATGGCCGCGCAGACAAAGGTAACGTGGAGTATGGAACTTGGATTGGGGATGAGTTCCTGGATGGGAAAAGATGCCGGAAACTCTTCTGCATTGTTCAATCAGAAAGTTGGTGTGGGTATTGATGTACCTTTAAGTGGACTGGTTTCTTTTCAGACGGGTTTGAACTGGGTTTCAAAAGGTGCCAGTATGGACATTGATTTGTCGGGGGCTGATATGGGGGTAGTGAATATGCACGTCAACCAGAACTATTTTGAGATGCCTTTACTGGCTGCCTTTCATGTGGGAACAGCTGCTAATTTTGATATGGTATTTTCGGTAGGTCCTTATTTGGCTTACGGAATAAGTGGGAAGCGAGATGTGGATGTAGACGATTTGACTGTGTCATGCAATACATTTGGTGATTCAAAAATACAAGAGCAGATTGTCCCAGGACTTCAACGTTTTGACGCTGGTCTGATGGGCGGGGTAGCTTTGGACTTTAAACGTTGGACCGTGGGACTTGATGGAGAATTTGGCCTTTGCCGTTTGGTAAGTAATACAAATATTCGCAATTTGGCCTTTTTCTTTACTGCTGGCTATAAATTCTGATTCTGCTGAGATATACGATGAATGCTGGACGGCTTGTACCGTTTTTTGACAGGCAGGCTGTGCAGCATTTTCAAAGCTGCCAGGTGGCGGTTACGCCATATTCGGTAGCTGAGTACGATTACTAGGAATACCGTTCCAATGATGCAGACCCAGCCGAACAGTTCTTTCAGGCTGGTCAGCATGGTTTGGGTGTTGACTTCATTGTAGAGTTGCATGAGGGACGAATTGGGAATCGATTCTGTGAGGTCGTCCAAATCACGGCTCAGTAATGCCCAGTTGTCCAGCTGGAGATGTTTCATCCAGCGGTTCAGTATGGCACTGCCCAGCGGGGTGGCAATACTGGTCCGGATGAAGCTGAGTACGCATAGTGACTGGAAGAAATGTTTGAACGGGATGTGCTTGGCCACGTAGATAGTCAATGCGATGTAAAGAATCCCGTGTCCGATTCCTTTCAGAAAGTTCGGCAAGTACAGGCTTTCAATGTTCAAGTCCGGATAAATCAGGAAATACATGTAGTACTGGTACACGACAATCAGTGTGAACCCCACTGAAATCAACAGTTTGTATCCTTTTTTTAGTACGGCCTGCCGGAAGAAGACGACTCCGGCTCCGGCTAGGATTCCTACGAATACGCACCAGTTCAGCGAGATGGCGTTGAGGGTATCGTATCGCAGAATGGACATCATAAAGGCATTCTGAAGTACGGATGAAGTGGCCAGAAACAGGCAAAGCATCAGGAACAAGAACAGGATGACGGGGAACTTCTTGTATTTGAATACTTGCGGGTCGATATACGGATGACGGATGGAGGTCATCCGGTTGATGTTGACCAGCAGGGCTACCACGGCAATCACGATGCAGGCACGTATCTGTGCGCTGTCCAGCCAGTCATAATAATCCCCGTAAATACAGATGAACACAATGGCAAACAGCATGGTGGTCCATAGGCTCAGTCCTATCCAGTCGATGCCGTACAACGGCATTTTCTTCATCAGGCGGACAGAGCGGGTAAGACACATGACGCAGACCCATACAATCATCAGCATACCGATGACGAACCAGTGCATGTATTGCCAGTTGGCCCAGTCGTTGATGTGCATCGTGACCAGTCCGGAAAGCTGGATGCTTTCGAGTACAATGATGTAAATCACAGGGTAGAACACGGAGAAGTTACCCGAAGGTGTGATGCTCAGACGGATGTTGGAAAAACATTCAAACGTCCCCCACATGCGGAAGAATCCCGACACAAAGCATACGCAAATCATCAGGAAGATGTTTTCCGTGTGCATGGTAACCAGGTTACAGGCAATCAGTACCGGACAGACCGTCATGAAAATGGAGCGGGTAGTAAACCGTGCCTTCAGACGGAACAGAATCGGGAAGATGATGGTCATACCGATGAAAGAGGCATATCCGGCCATGGTGACATCTTCCTGAATGCAGCCCAAGGCACTCGACATCTGGGTGGCTGCAGGCAGGAATACTCCTCCGTTGAACTGGAATACCATGGCAAAAAACATGGACAAGCCGATGCAGACGGAGGTGGGCAGAAAATCTTTAAAGTATAGGATACGGGGACGTTGTTCAGCCATTTCTCAACTTATTGTTTTACGTAACATTCTACATTCATTCCGGCTCTCAGGCGTTGCAAGTCTTCCGGACGGTTGTTTTGGGTAAATTCAATGCGGACCGGGATGCGTTGTTCCACTTTCACGAAGTTGCCGGCCGAGTTGTTTTGTGGAATGAGCGAATAAGAGGCTCCGGTGGCATCCGAGATGGAAGCGATGCGTCCTTCAAATTTTACTCCCGGAATGGCATCCACTTTCACTTCTACCAGCTGGTTTCTATGCATGTCGGTCGTTTGGGTCTCCTTATAGTTGGCGATGACCCATTTTTCCGTGCCGTCTACCAGTGTCACCAAGGCCTGTCCCGGTTGTACCAGTTCCCCTTCGTGGATATCCTTTCGTCCGGTCACTCCGTCGGTCGTGGCCAGAATAACGGTATAAGAAAGGTTCAGCTTGGCCAGGTTAAGAGCTGCTTCCGCCAGTTTGATGGCCGATTCGTTCTGTTCCAGTCGCTGGGTCTGTTCCTGTTTCTGGAGCAAGGTAGACTGTTTCTGTCGCATCAGCTGTTCGTAGCGGGCCTGGGTGGCTTCGTAGTCCGTCTTTACCCGGTCGAACTGTTGGGGGGTGACCGCCTCTTCTTTCAGCAGTTCCTGATAACGTTTGTAATCGGTTTCTGCATTCTTCAGGCGGACCCGTTGTTCGTCAATGGCTGCATCCGTGACGAGGATGTTGTTCTGCGTGGTGTTGATGGTGGTGTACATGGCACTCTTTCCGGCCAGGGCATTGCGGTAGTCGGCCTCGGCTTGGGCCACTTTCAACCGGTATTCCGTGTCTTCGATGATGGCCAGCGTGTCTCCTTTCTTCACGGTTTGGTATTCCTCAAAACAAATTTTCTTGATGAATCCCTGTACCCGTGTGCTGACGGGGGTAAGGTGCTGTTTCACTTGCGCATTGTCGGTGTATTCCACGTTGCCCAGGTGGATGAACTTGCCGCATACCCAGCTGATGCCGGCTGCGAGGACCAGAAGTATAAAGAAGTTGGAAATCGCTCTTTTCTTGTTTCGTATCATGTCTTGATTCTTTTTGTGTGAATATAAATGGAGTTAAAGGGTTCCTGTAATCTTTTTCAACAGGTAGTACTGATACAATATACCAATCTGATAGTTGGCCAGCTGAAGTTCCATGTCCAGTTGCATGTTGCTGGCATCCAGCATGTCGGTAATCAGTGACAGCCCGTTCAGGTAGCGTTGGCGGACAATCCGGAAATTCTCGTGTGCCAGCTGTACGCTCTTCTGTTGGGTCTGGAGCCGTACGTAGGCTTCGTTCAGATTCACGTAGGCTTCATGCACGTTGTTCTCGATTTCTTCCTTGGCCAGCTCGTAGTTTTTTTCCGCTTTCGAAGTGGCAATCCGTGCCTGTCGCAGTTTTTTCTTGCTTTTGAACAAGGCATCCAGGTTGTATGAAATACCGACTCCGGCAAACCAGTAGGTGAAATTATTGTTTAAGGGCGGTACCTCTACCAGAATCGGGCCGGTGAAGTCGTTCGTGGCTGTCAGGTTGATGTGTGGTCTGCGTTCCGAACGAATTAGGTCCTGCTGGTTGTGGCTTAGCTTGATGGCGGTTTGTGCCTGCTGAAGAGTAGGCGATTCCTGCGAGTCTTCCATCCAGGAAATTTCCTGTCGTTTGTCCACATTTATATGGAACAAAGCTGTGGAATCCGGGACGATGTGTACCGAAGGCTCCAGTCCGATGGTCGTCGTCAGTTTGTGGTTCAGCACGTTGAGCCTGTTTACGGTAGAAGTCAGTCCCAGCTGAAGATTCTGAAGCTGCAGTTCGTAACGGGTGATGTCACTTTTCAGTGCTGTTCCTTGCTGGTAGGCAGCCCGCATATCCTTTACCAGCAGGCGCGTCTGCTCGATGTTCTTTTCATATACGGTCTGTTGGTTCCGTAGCTGAAATAAGTCTAGGTAGTAGCCCAGCAACATGAATCGTAAATCCTGCTGATTGTTGTCGTAAGTCTGTTGGGACAGTTGGTGTTGTAGTTTCGCTTTTTGTATGTTTGCGTGGATACTTCCCCCTGCATAGATGACCTGTGAGGCCTTGAGTACAAAGGTATTCCCGAAGTGTGGCATGTCGGCATGTACTCCGTTACTGAAATTTCGGTCGGTCATGCAACCATCCCCAATGTAATTGAGTTCCAGTTGGGCATTGATAGACGGCAGCTTGGCATCCTTGGCCACTTTTACAGCCTGTGCACTTTCGTCGATGGCCAATGCATGCAGCTGAATGCTCTTACTGTTCTGGTCTGCCAGCTGAAACAGTTCATCAATGGAAAGCACCCGCTCCTGGGCCGCGATGTACATAAAAAAAGAAAGAACTCCGATACTTGCAATTAGTCTTTTATTCATTTGTCTGTGTGATATTGAAAAACAGTTTGAAACCAGCTGACCACTCTCTCGATGACCGGTTGCTGGAACCAGTATAAATCGCCGTGTCCGGCACCTTCCACCGTGACGTAGGTGGCTTGGTTGCCTTTTTCTGTCAGAGCTTTGAACAGCTGTTCGCTTTGCACGGGCGATACCAGCTTGTCGTTACTTCCATGCATAATCAGGAAGGGAGGCATGTGCTCCTTTACGTGTCCCAGCGGACTGGCTTTCATGGCCTTTTCCGGGTCGGAAAGGATGCTGGCTCCCGCAAAGTCTGCAAAGGCAGGGCCGTGTACGAGCAAAGCTTCTGTTACAGCCGGTGAGGCATGAACTTGCTGTATGGCATCAGAATAACCTTCGCCGATGTTCAGTAAATTGCTGATGCCGTAAATGGTGACAGCAGCCTGTACGTCAGATGACTGGTTGAGATAGTCTCCTTGGTCAAATTCTTTTTCGCCATTGGTCGTGCCTACCATTTGTGACAGATAACCGCCGGCAGAATCTCCTAGTACACCGATGCGGGTCGGGTCGATACCAAACTGTGTGGCATGTGCTCTCAGGAAACGTACGGCCGCTTTTCCATCGATGACCAGTGCCGGAAATTTGTCGGAAACTGTACGGTACTCTGCAGCGGCCACCACGAATCCGGCTTTGGCCAGTGCCATACGCATTTCGATGAACTTCTCATAATCTGCAGATGTGAATCCTCCTCCGGGGAAATATACAATTGCAGGTTTAGGGGTACGGGTCCGTGGAACCAGTACGGTCATCCGCAACGCACGGTTGCTGCGAGTGGAAATGACCTGTGAATAGATAATGCCACTGATTACATCTATCTGCCCCTCCGTAATTTCCACTTTGATGCTTTCCGGTTTGTTCTCGGAAACTTTTTCGGGCATGGCCGATGTGCGGAAGGTGGTTCCTGCAAGCAAAACTGCAATTGCCAAAATACATTTCATCATAATTTCATCGCTAATTTATAGTCTCTTCTATTGCTGGTGCAAAATTAAACCTTTATTTTTATGCGGAATATGCGATTTATGCAAAAAGATTATCATTTTAAGCCATAGAACTAGCGATGAATCAGGAACAGGAGAGTTACATTTCGTTGATAAACCGTACCAGTCGGGAGACCATCCGAATCAAGAAGACGGGTTGGGAAGAGATAAATTTGCCGGGTCATACGCACGGCCAGTGCCAGATTGTATATACCCTTTCGGGCACATTGCATGTACAGATTGGTTCGACCAACTATTTTGTGCCGGAGAAGCACATAGCCTGGATTCCAGGTTGTACGGAACACAAACTGTGCAGTAACAACCGGCAGACTTCGCTGGTAATCTTTTATTTGTCGCTCGACAGCGATGGAGGCGATGAAGCGTTGAAGGACTTTTCCATTTACCACACCGACTCTTTTGTGGCGGAGAACCTGAAGTTTATCGCTTCGAAAGGGACGGAGATAAACCGGGAGGATACCCCTGATTTGTATGCTTTTGCCCTGGGCTTTTTCCGTTTGCTTCCTTCCATCAGCCAGAACATGGGCTTCTTGTTGAAAACCCTGACCATTCCCAACGATGCCCGTTTGCATCCCATATTGGCATACTTGCAGGAACATCTGCAAGAAAACCTGAAGATGCCGCAGCTGGCCGAACATTTCGGTTTCTCGGTGCGAAACCTGAGCCGTTTGTTCAATGAATCGGGCATACGCTTCAGCTATTATGTGAACAACCTCCGGATTATGCGGGCCATCGAGCTGTTTGCCGACGGAGGCAAGACCATGCAGCAGATTGCCTACGAAGTGGGATTTACCACCCCGAACAATTTCAACCGGGTGTTCCGTCAGATTACGGGCATGTCGCCCAATGCGTTTATGAAAAACGACTGAGTCCCTTTCTTCCGTGCGCGGGCAGGGAAAGAAAAGGACTCAGCTATAATGAGAAATAAGAAATGCAGGTAGTTTATACGTAAGTTTCCAGGAAGGACACTTCACCGTCTGGCACGACTTCCAGGTTTTGGGTCGTGGCAGGGAACAAGACAGACTCACCGGCTTTCAGGGAAATGCAGTTACCTTCATTGTCGGTCACGGTACAGCTTCCTTTCATGCAGATGTAGATGACGAAAGAATCCAGTTCACTGTAGTCCATCGTCATGGATTCTGTCAGGTTGTAGACAGAGGTGGTGAAATACGGACAGCTGACTAACTCTACTGGTTCATCCTTGCGCGGAGTGTAATGGGTGCGATAGTCGTTTTCTACCGTATAGTCGATGGCATCTTTCGACAGTTCGGTGTGCAGTTCGCGAAGATTGCCGTTCTTGTCTCTGCGGTTGAAGTCGTAGATGCGGTAAGTGATGTTGGAAGTCTGCTGGATTTCGGCCAGAAAACAACCCGCTCCGATGCTGTGGATACGTCCTGCCGGCAGGAAGAACACGTCGCCCGGTTGTACGTCGTATTTGTCCAATGCGTCACAGATGGTGTTTTCTTCAATCATCTGGGCATATTCTTCGGGGGTAATTTTTTTCTTCAGTCCGGAATAAAGATGCGCTTTTCCGCCCGTATTGTCGATGATGTACCACATCTCCGTCTTTCCCATGGACTGGTGGCGCTTCATGGCCAGCTCGTCGTTGGGGTGTACTTGGATGGATAAATCTTGTTTGGCATCGATAAATTTAATCAGCAAAGGGAATTTGCCCTGGAAACGCTGATAATTTTCTTTTCCTACCAGTTTTTCCTTATATTCTTGCATCAGTTGGGTAAGGTTCTTGCCGGCATCTGCTCCGTCGGCCACTACGGATTCATCGCCCGGCACGTCGGATATTTCCCAGCTTTCTCCCACCTGTTCCTGCTGGCAATCCAGTTGTTTGAAAGGAATGATACGTTCTCCTCCCCAGAGGGTGGATTTCAAAATCGGTTTGAATTTTAAAGGATACATCATATACTTATTGTTTAGGTTTGTACAAAAATAGGAAAAACCCTTCATAAAATCAGGAAATAAGGGAAAAAGAATCTCCGGCTTTCATGCGTGGCGGATACTTTGCATGAAAACCGGAGAAGAAAAGCAAATCAGTGTGATGTGTTATGGTTAGAATTTATAGCCTGTCCAGCTGAAGGCTGTTTGGTCGGCTCCTGTGTTGCCGTCTGTGATTTTGATATTTTCATAAGAAGTACCTCCATCATTGATTTCCTTGCCACTGAGTGTAGAACTGATTTGGTTGGTGACACTCATTTGGGTAGCAGTAGTGGCGTTTCCTTTGGAGTCGGTTACGTCGATGAAGTCTTTCATCTGTCCGTTTCCAATTACCAGGGCGTTTTCAATGTGTGCGGTAGCTCCTCTGCGCACCTTGATGGCGTCGTCCATCACCTGGCCGGTGGCATAGGTAGCAATGGTCATGTTCTTGATGGTGAAATCCGACTGTCCTTGGTGGTCGGGTCCGTTTCCGTCCAGGTTACCGTCGGCTTCCACTCCACGTGGGTCTTCCTCTGTGCTGGTGTATCCGGCTTCCCATACGCCGTAGCAGTTGCTCAACGTGCCTTTATAACCTTGGGTGAAATCGAACATGTCGTCGTCGCAGTTTACAGCCAGTATGTTTTCCACATTGACCGTTCCTCCAAAGAATTCAATGGCATCGTCCGCACTGTCTGTGATATAAAGGTTCTTGATGGTCGTTCCTCTTCCCACACCGTTCAGGGTCAGTCCGTTGTGCTCGATGTCCGCACTGGAACGTGCACCGGTGAACCGCAATTCCACGTATTCCAGCGTACCGCTGTTGTCGTTTTCATCCGTACCTCCGTATTTCTGGTTGTTGTCTACTTCTGTAGAGCCCTGTTCGCCGCTGGTAGCTCCTGAAATCGGTGCCTTTCCGTTGATAATCAATCCACCCCAGTATCCCGTGGTGGCATTTTCTTCATCGTCGGCGGTAAAGACAATAGGTTTGTCGGCTGTTCCTTTGGCATTGATTTTACCTCCCTGTGCCACGAGAATATAGTTTCCGAATCCTTTGGCAGCTTTGATGGTGGTACCAGCCGGAATTTCCAGTGTGGCTCCGTCGGCGACGGTCAGCGTACCGTTCAGGATATATTCATTGTTGGCATCCAAGGTCAGGGTGCCTTCCACGGTTCCGTTCAGTTCAATCTTTTCACCTCTTGTGCCTGTTTCTTCCGGATTATCGTCGTTGGAACAAGCTGTCAAACTTACGCTGCTTACTATGGCTGCAAAGGCCATTGCTGTAAAAAATACCTTTTTCATAATGAATAATTGATTAAGAAAATTGATTGTCTTTATTGCTAGTTTATGTTATGTAAAGTCTCTTGATTAGAAGTTGCAGGCCACTCCGATGCTGAAGTCCATGCCTCTCTTGTATTTGCTCAGTACCACTTCCTTTCCGTCGGCATTGCCTTTCCGGGTCAGCTGGTGGGCCGGATTCAGCAAGTTCTTTGCTTTCAGGCTGAGGGTCACGTATTTGTTCAGCTGAGCGGAAGAAACGAAGTCGAGTGTCGGGACACCGTTTTCCACGATGTCCTGATATCCCTCCGTGCCGATGGTATGGATACGGTCGCTGAAATAGTTCACCACCAGCGTATTGGTAAAACTCTTCTGCCCTTTCCGGAACAGATGGCTCAGGTCTGCATTGAAAATCCAGGGTGCGGCTCCTTCCAGTTGTGAACCGGTGGGGTCGGTGGCCAGGGGCACTTTGGCGTAGGTGTACGTATAGGCCCCGTTGATGCCCAGGCTGAGTTTGCTGACTCCGTTGCCCTGCAGGTTGCGGTTGAACAAGTCCTTTCGGAATTCCATTTCCACTCCGGCCACGGTAGCGTGGTTCGCAATGTTCTCATAAGAGAGAAATCCTCCGGCACTGGCAATCTCGATGCGTGAAATCGGGTTCTGGATGTATTTGTAGAATCCGGTGACGGAAAACAGCTCGCTCGGAGAAATATAGAAATCCCACTTCAAGTCTACGTTGTAGTTGTCCGAAGGCTTCAAGTCCGGGTTACCCTGGCTGTTGAAACTGACACTGGTATAACGGAACGGGGAAATTTCTTTGGCTTGCGGCAGGGTGTAAGTCTTGCTGGCAGCCAGGCGGAGCGCATGCTTGTCGTTGAAATTATAGCGCAGGTTGAGGCTGGGGAGGAAATAAGATTTGTCGATGGTATTTTCTCCTTTGGTCCCTCCACGGTTCACATTGTAGTCCACGCGGATATTGACATCGTCGTATTTCAGCCCGAGGTTGGCAATGAAGCGCGAGGTAAACTGATAAGTGGCTTCCGCATAGGCCGAGTGGATATTCTTCCGGACACCGTATTCATCCACGTTGCGGTCTAGCTGGAACATACCGTTGTCCAGGCTCTCCTGGTTGTAGAAATCCCCGAAGGAAATGTGTGCCAGGTCGAAAACCGACTGCTTGACAACAGACATGTCGTATTCCGTAGCTTCGAAGTTGTCATCTACTATCCGGCCCATGTAGCCCAGTTGAATGTTCGACAAATCCCCATACCCGTCGTGGAGCTTATAGGTCAGTCCGGCCCGGAGATTCAGGTCGTTTTCCTGCAATTCAGAGAAATAACGCTGTTGCACGCCCGTACCTTTCATCGGTACATAACCCTTGTCGGTTTTTACCAGGTTGTTGATTCTTCTGTCGGGTTCGTTTCCTTGAATCGTGTTGTAAGAAAGTCCGGCATCCAGCAGGAAATTCTTGCCCAAGTCCCATTGCGTGTGAAGCTGGTTCACAAACAGCAGGTTATCGTTGGTCTGCTGACGGCGCATGAATCCCTCGTATGTGTCCGACGACTGATAGTCGGCATCCATTCCAAAGTAATCGCCCACAGAGGAATTGGAGGCATGCACCATCATGAAGTTGTAGGACAGGTGATGCTTCTGGTTGTGGGTGTAATTCAGGTTGGCCATGGCCAGCTGGCTGGTTTCGATGCGGGAGATTTCGCCGTTCATATCTTGCGACAAATCGCCGCTGGTAATGGTATTTCGCACTTCCTCGTCGTAGTAGGAGAAGCTTTTGTGGTGACTGGCCACGATGAAGAAGGAGAGCGGGTTGCCGTGGATACGAAACTGTTTTCCCCCCGACAGACTGTAGTCCTGGTTGATGGGGATATTCTTTTGGGAAGGGTCGATGGCATTTTTAAAGCGGTAGCTGTGCAAATCCTCTCCCGGTTGGGTGGTATTGGCAAATCCGAACAAGTTGCTTCCGCTGGCTTGCAGCAGGTCACCCGACAGCGCTTGAGTATTGACACCTCCCGACAGGCTGAAATCCAGTGTGGCGTCTCCCGTCAGTTCCTTCGACGTGATGTTGATGTCGGCTCCCGATGCATCGGCAGGGGTGTTGCCATAAAAAGCCTTGTTCACTTCCACCGACTGGATGACGTCGGTAGAGAAAAAGTCGAGGGCAACATTCTTGTATTCAGGGTCTTCCGACGGAATGGGATAGCGGTTGAGAGTGGTGAGGTTGTAACGGTCGCCCAATCCGCGGACAAAGACATTTTTCACTCCCTCCTGTTTCGAGATACCCGATATCTTGGTCACGGCAGCCTGTGCGTCGCTGACACCTTTTCGTGCCAGTTCTTTGGCGCCGACTGCCTGAACGGCCACTACCGACCGTTTTTGTTCCAGCAGGGTCACGCTTTCAGATTCGCGGTTGGCCTTGGCTACCACCACCACATCCGACAACAGGTGGTCGTCGGTCACCATTTCGAAATCGAGCGTGGTGATTTTATTGTTTTCAATCTTGACCTGTCTTTTGATGGCAGTCTTGTAGCCTACATATTTAATCTCGATGTCGTAGATACCGTCTTCCACTCCTGAAAGCTGGAAATTTCCGTCCATGTCGGTCACGGCTCCGATGCTGCTTCCTACAATCTGTACCGTGGCACCAATCAGCGGCTCTTTTGATTTCTGGTCTGTAATGCAGCCCTTGATATTGACATTTACCTCTACAGCAAACACTTTGGCAGTAATCAGTGAGGTAAAAAGCGCTGCGTGAATCCATCTTCTTGTTCTGTTCATGTATCGTTTGCTTTTTTCTGCCGCAAAGTTGCGGACTTCCCGTTACAGGGTGAAAGCAATCCGATGAAGTTGCATTTACGAAGATGTGTCGTCTGTGTTGCCGTTTTTTCATTTTTATTTCAACAGGAAGCGGAAGGTCTGTGCATCGCTGGAGGCCGCATCGTAGGAAAAGCCTTCCCATTCAAAGGCTTTCAGCTGTTCCGGCTGTTCAATCCGGTTTTTCAGGATGAAGCGGGTCATTTCGCCGCGGCACATCTTGGCATAGACCACCACGGTGGTGGGTTTTCCGTTCTTCAGGGTATAAAATTCGGGAGTAATGACCTGGACTTCCCGGCATATCTTGTCCCAATGGAACAGGTCTTTCATTTCGCCACTGGCCAGATTGATCAGAATACCGCCTTGCTGGCGGACAGCTTCGATGAAGTAGTCGGTCAGAATCGGTTTCCAATAGTCGAACTGCGTTTGGTGCTGGTGCTCCGGCAGGCGGACATTCCCCTCCATCCGGTAGTTCCTGATGGCATCCAGCGGACGCAGCAACCCGTATAAGAAAGAAGTGATGAGCAGGTGCTGCTGGGCAAACCGGAAATCTTCTGTAGTAAAGTCGGCCGGATGGATGCGTTTGAACACCATACCCGTGTAGGCCAGCAGTGCCGGGAGAGACGGAGTGTCCGGTGAAAGAAAATCCTGGTAACGCAGGCGGTTCTCTGCGGCCAGCTTGGCATTCACTTTCAGCATCCGGCCCAGTTCCTCGGCGGTGAACTGGTTCATGTACAGGGCATTTTCCCGGGCTTCCTCCTGAAAATGAGGCACAGTGGTTTCGGGGAACTTTATCTTGGTGCGTGCCGTCATGGTTTTGGCACACGAAATGAAGGTCATCATATTGCAGGCTTGTTTTTTCGTTAAAACTCTTTACAAAGATAGGTTCCCCGGCGGATTTTCCATCGGTTTACGGTATCTTTGTCAGGATTTAACATTTACAGAAAGGAAAAAGACAATGAAAAGCGTACGAATCTGGAGCCTTCTGTGCCTGATTTGGATGGGGGTGCTGGCAGCCTCTGCACAGGATGCGGGAAAAGAAAAAATCAAAGTGGGGGATGCGATGCCCGCCATCACCCTCAACTCGGAAGTGTATGGGAAAGTGGCTCCGGCCGACTTGAAAGGCAAGGTGGTACTGGTGAGCCTGTTTGCCACGTGGTGTGGTCCTTGTCAGCTGGAACTGGCGGAAGTGCAGAAAACCTTGTGGCCAAAATACAAGGATTGCAAAGATTTCAAGTTGCTGGTTATCGGGCGGGAACATACCGATGCCGAGTTGAAGAAATACAACGAACGGAAAAAGTTTACCTTTCCGCTCTATCCGGACCCGAAGCGGGAAGTGTTCTCCCTGTTTGCCGATCAAAGTATTCCCCGTGCCTATCTGTTCGGAAAGGACGGCAAGTTGATTCGGGCTTCCGTTGGCTATACGAAAGCTGAATTTGAGGAGCTGATGAAAGCCATTGAATCGGCTCTGAAATAAGTAAAAAAAGGTATTGAAAAAACGCCTTTGCGTTTGGAGGAAAACGTAAGTTCGTTTTACCTGAAACGTCGAAGCGTTTTGTTTCAAACGTCGAAGCGTTTTATAGAAAACGTCAAAGCGTTTTTGTTCGAACGCTTTGACGTTTTTTTTAGGTCGTCAAAAGTCTTCAGAAAATCTTCAAAAGACGTCAAAAGTCTACACTTTTCATTTGTATTCCTGCCAGCTCTTTATCTGGATGTCTTCCTGCTTCAGATGGCAGAAAGCCTCGATGAATGCCTTGGCTAGACGGGCATTGGTAATCAGCGGAATGTTGTGGTCGATGGCCCCGCGGCGGATGCGGTATCCGTTGGTGAGTTCCCGCTTGGTATGGTTCTTCGGGATGTTCACAATCAGTTCAAACTTGTGTTCCGCAATCATCTTCATCACGTTGTTTTCGGCGTGCGGACGTTCATCGGGCCAGAACACCGGCGTGGTCGGAATGCCGTGCGAGTTCAGGAAGGCAGCCGTGCCGGCAGTGGCATAGATGTCGTATCCTTTCTGGTGCAGCATGTGGCTGGCATCCAGCAGGTCCACTTTCGATTTGGTGGCGCCGGAAGAGAAGAGCACCGATTTCTTCGGAATCTTGTAGCCCGTCGCAATCAGGGCGTTCAGTAGGGCTTCGTCAAAGTCGTCGCCCAGACAGCCTACTTCTCCCGTAGACGACATGTCGACACCCAGTACCGGGTCGGCATTCTGCAGACGGGCGAACGAGAACTGGGAGGCCTTGACTCCAATCCAGTCGATGTCGAATGCCAGTTTATCGGGACGCACGTACGGGGCATCGAGCATGATGCGGGTGGCCGTTTCGATGAAGTTGCGTTTCAACACCTTCGATACGAACGGGAAGCTGCGGGAAGCACGCAGGTTACATTCAATCACTTTCACGTCATTGTTCTTGGCCAGGTACTGGATGTTGAACGGACCCGAAATGTTGAGTTCCTTGGCAATCTTGCGGCTGATTTTCTTAATTTGGCGGGCCGTCGCAAAATAAATGTGCTGTGCGGGGAATACCAGGGTCGCGTCGCCGGAATGCACGCCGGCATATTCGATGTGTTCCGATATGGCGTATTCCACAATCTCTCCGTTCTGTGCTACGGCATCGAACTCGATTTCCTTGGTTTCCTGCATGAACTGTGATACGACCACCGGATATTCCTTGGACACCTCACTGGCCATTTGCAGGAAGCGTTCCAGTTCCTCTTGGTCATAGCATACGTTCATGGCCGCTCCGGAGAGCACGTACGACGGCCGAACCAATACCGGATAGCCCACTTTCTTCACGAACTCTTTCACGTCGTCCAGGCTGGTCAGTTCCTGCCAGGCCGGTTGGTCGATACCCAGCTGGTCGAGCATAGCCGAGAACTTGTTGCGGTTTTCCGCCCGGTCGATGGAAATCGGAGAGGTTCCGAGTACCGGTACCGACTGGCGATACAGTTTCATGGCCAGGTTGTTCGGAATCTGTCCACCTACGGAGACAATGACACCGCGCGGCTGTTCCAGGTCGATGACATCAAGTACCCGTTCGAAGGAAAGTTCATCGAAATACAGACGGTCGCACATGTCGTAGTCGGTAGACACCGTTTCCGGATTGTAGTTGATCATGATGGATTTGTATCCCAGCTTGCGGGCGGTCTGGATGGCATTCACCGAGCACCAGTCGAATTCCACGGACGAACCGATGCGGTAGGCACCCGAACCGAGGACAATGACTGATTTCTCGTTCTTATAATAATTGACATCGTAACCTTCCACGGCATACGTCATATACAGGTAGTTGGTCAGTTCCGGATGTTCGGAGGCTACCGTGTTGATGCGTTTCACTGCCGGCAGGATACCCAACTTCTTGCGGTAGGCACGTACTTGCAGATTCTCTTTCTCCATGTTTCCCTGCGTGGGTTTCAGTACGAAGCGGGCAATCTGGAAATCGGAGAAGCCCATCACCTTGGCCTGATGGAGCACGTCGGCCGGAAGTTCTTCGAGTGAGTTATATTCGGACAGCTTATGTTTGTAGTCGACAATGTTTTTCAGTTTGCCGATGAACCACGGGTCAATCTTGGTCAGTTCGTAGATGCGCTCGATGGAATAACCTTCTTCCAGCGCCTGTGCGATGGCAAAGATACGCAGGTCGGTCGGGTTGGCCAGTTCATCGTCCAGGTTCGTGAAACGGGTATGGTCATTGCCCACGAAGCCGTGCATGCCCTGACCAATCATACGCAGTCCTTTCTGGATAATCTCTTCAAACGTCCGTCCGATGGACATGATTTCGCCCACCGACTTCATGCTGGAGCCGATGCGGTGGGATACGCCGGCAAACTTGTTGAGGTCCCAGCGCGGAATCTTGCAAATCAGGTAATCCAGTTGCGGAGCCACATAGGCCGAGTTCGGGGTACCCATCTCACCGATTTCATCCAATGTATAGCCCAACGCAATCTTGGCGGCCACGAAAGCCAGCGGATAACCGGTGGCCTTGGAAGCCAGTGCCGATGAACGGCTCAGGCGGGCATTAACCTCAATGATACGGTAGTCGTTGGTTTCGGCGTGGAACGCATACTGGATGTTACATTCTCCCACAATGTTCAGATGGCGGATACATTGCTTCGACAAATCTTGCAGCATGCTGACCTGTTCTTCGGTCAGTGAGCAGGTAGGCGCCACCACGATGGATTCTCCGGTATGGATGCCCAGCGGGTCGAAGTTTTCCATGCTGGCCACGGTAAAGCAATGGTCGTTGGCATCGCGGATGACCTCGAACTCGATTTCTTTCCAGCCTTTCAGGGATTCTTCCACCAGAATCTGCGGGGAGAAGGTGAAGGCACTTTCAGCCAGTTCGATGAATTTTTCCTCATCGGGGCAGATACCGCTTCCCAGACCTCCCAGCGCATAAGCCGAACGGATCATGACCGGATAGCCGATGGTGCGTGCGGCTTCGAGTGCATCCCGCATGTTTTCCACTGCCCGGCTGACGGGAGTCTTGAGGGGGACTTCGTTGAGTTTCTTGACAAACAGGTCGCGGTCTTCCGTGTACATGATGGCATCCACTGAGGTGCCCAGCACTTCCACGCCATATTCTTTCAGCACGCCTGTTTGATAAAGTTCCGTACCGCAGTTCAGGGCTGTCTGTCCGCCGAAAGCCAGCAGAATACCGTCCGGACGTTCCTTTTTGATGATTTCAGTTACGAAATACGGAGTCACGGGCAGGAAGTAGACTTGGTCGGCAATACCTTCCGAGGTCTGGATGGTGGCAATATTGGGATTGATGAGGACGGAGCGGATACCTTCTTCGCGCAATGCTTTCAAGGCCTGCGAACCTGAATAGTCGAACTCTCCGGCTTGTCCGATTTTCAGTGCGCCTGATCCGAGAACCAGGACTTTTTTCAATTCTTTCTTCATGGTTATAGATAAATTGGTGTTTTTCTCAAAGGTTGTTTGTGTCCGGCGGCTGCTTTTGTCGTTTGGGACTACTTGCAAAGAAACGATTTATTTTGAAGAAAACAAAGGATTTATATATCTTTGCTGCAATTTAGAAAGTAGAAACAATAGCTTGTAGTATGAAAAAGGAAAAGATTATTTTGACCGGTGACCGCCCTACCGGTAAATTACATATCGGCCACTACGTGGGTTCGTTGCGCCGACGTGTGGAGTTGCAGAATTCAGGACTTTACGACAAAATCTTTGTGTTCGAGGCCGACGGACAGGCTTTGACTGATAATATTGACAATCCGGAAAAGGTGCGTCAGAACGTGATTGAAGTGGCATTAGACTATTTGTCTGTGGGACTTGATCCGGCAAAGTCTACCATTTTTATCCAGTCGCAGATTCCGGAACTGTGTGAATTGACGTTTTATTACATGGACTTGGTCACGGTATCCCGCTTGCAGCGTAATCCGACAGTGAAGACCGAAATCCAGATGCGTAATTTTGAAACGAGCATTCCGGTGGGCTTCTTTACTTATCCCATTAGTCAGGCTGCCGACATCACCGCCTTCAAGGCGACTACCGTACCGGTGGGAGAAGATCAGGAACCGATGATTGAACAGACGCGTGAAATTGTGCGTCGTTTCAATCATATCTATGGAGAAACGCTTGTGGAACCGGATATTTTGTTGCCAGACAATGCCGCTTGTCTGCGTTTGCCGGGAACGGACGGTAAGGCCAAGATGAGCAAGTCGTTGGGCAACTGCATCTATTTGTCGGATTCAGCAGATGAAGTGGCAAAGAAGGTGAAGAGCATGTATACCGACCCGACTCACATCAAGGTGAGCGACCCGGGTAAACTGGAAGGCAACTGCGTATTCACGTATTTGGATGCCTTCTGCCGTCCGGAACACTTTGGCCGTTATTTGCCGGAATATGCCAGCTTGGATGAATTGAAGGCTCATTACACTCGTGGTGGACTAGGTGATATGAAGGTGAAGAAGTTCCTTGCTGCCGTAATGCAGGAAGAATTGGAACCGATTCGCGAGCGTCGTAAGGTATTTGAAAAGGACATTCCGGCTGTCTACGACATGCTGAAGAAAGGTTGTGAAGTAGCCCGTGAGGCAGCTGCACAGACGTTGGACGAGGTGCGCCGTGCCATGAAAATCAACTATTTTGACGATGCCGCACTGATTGAAGAGCAGGCAAAACGCTTCGCAGAGCAATAAGAATATGGAAATAGAGGAACTATATAACCGCTTTACGGAATGTAACGGACTGACGACCGACAGCCGCCATTGTCCGGAGGGTTCTATGTTTCTGGCCCTGAAAGGAGAAACATTCAATGGGAATGCCTTTGCTGCTCAGTCGTTGGCACAGGGTTGCCGCTATGCAGTGGTGGATGAACCGCAGTATGCTTCTCCCGAGAATCCACGGATTATTCTGGTGGACAACTGTCTGGAGACCTTACAGAAGCTGGCCAACTATCACCGTCGTCGGTTGGGTACCCGCATGATTGGGGTGACCGGTACGAACGGAAAAACCACCACGAAAGAACTGATTGCGACCGTGCTGGGTGAGAAGTTTAAGGTGCTTTACACGCAAGGAAACTTCAACAATCATATCGGAGTGCCGTTGACCTTGTTGCGTCTGAAGCCTGAACATGAAATGGCAGTCATCGAAATGGGGGCCAACCATCCGGGAGAAATCAAGACCTTGGTACACATTGCCGAGCCGGACTACGGTATCATTACCAATGTAGGAAAGGCGCATCTGCAGGGATTCGGTTCCTTTGAAGGGGTTATCCGTACTAAAGGAGAGTTGTATGATTTCTTGCGGGAAAAGGGAAATTCCACCATCTTTATCCAGAATGAGAATCCTTACCTGAACAAGATTGCTGCCGGATTGACCTGCGTCCGTTACGGACAGACTCCGGGACTGGATGTGACGGGAAAAGTGGTAGCTTGTTCGCCGTTCCTGCATTTCAGCTGGACAGCCGAAGGAATCTCCCATGATGTACAGACGCATTTGATAGGGGCCTATAACTTGGACAATGCCTTGGCGGCTGTAGCCATTGGTCGTTATTTCGGAGTGGAGGATACAAAAATCTGTCACGCACTGTCTTCGTATGTGCCACAGAACAATCGCTCGCAGCTGGTACATACCGCTTCCAATACCTTGATTGTGGATGCATACAATGCCAATCCCACCAGTATGATGGCGGCGTTGGAAAACTTCCGTCAGATGGAGGCGGCGCACAAGGTAGCAATTTTGGGTGACATGAAGGAACTCGGAGAAGGAAGTCACGAGGAACACCAGAAGGTGGTTGATTTCCTGAAAGAATGCGGATTTGAACGGGTGATGTTGGTTGGTCTAGAATTTGGAGGTACTGCCTCTTCCTTCGAGCATTATAAAGATGTGAAGGAAGTGGAAGCTCTGCTGGCAGCTCATCCCTTGCAAGGATGTTGTATCTTGGTAAAAGGCTCTAACAGCATGAAGTTGAGCGAGCTTCCAGCCAGTTTGTAATAAAAAGTCATTTATTTTAATAAAAGTCCATGTTTGAGAGGGAAATCTCTTGAATGTGGACTTTTTGTCTATTCTGAAAAATAGCATGCGGAGAGATAGAATAATTCGTCCAAAAAATGGATAATATTGTCACTTGCTTGTTTTTCTTCTTTCCTTGACGAAATTTTTATCCCTTCTTTTGATGTGAAAAGCCTATTTTTGTAACTGTACTTAATATGTAAACTATGAAGCGCATTTTTCTATGTTTGATAGGCATTTTCTTTTTGGGAACTCTTGCCGCACAACGTTTGGTAAAGGTGGGTGACGGATATAGCTCGACTTCAGTCAATACGACCGTATTCCGGAACAGCCCGCTGGTGACGGACAAGGGTACGCAATACATATCTTATTATGATGCGGACGGTTATCTGGTGGTAGGTAAACGTGCTTTGGGTATGGAGAACTGGACGTTGCATCGTAGCCAGTATAAAGGAAACGTGGCCGACGCACACAATGTCATCAGCATGATGGTAGACGGAGACGGCTATCTGCATCTTTCTTTTGACCACCATGGGCACAAATTGAATTATTGTCGGAGTACGGCTCCCGGAGCACTGACCTTGGGAGAAAAAGAGCCGATGACCGGAAAGGACGAGGATGATGTGACTTATCCGGAATTCTATCGGATGCCCAGCGGCGATTTGCTGTTTGCCTATCGTTCGGGAGCATCTGGAAGGGGCAATCTGGTGTTGAACCGTTATGATTTGAAAAGCCGCAAGTGGTCGCGTGTGCAGGATATCCTGATTGATGGAGAAAACCAGCGGAATGCCTACTGGCAGCTGTATATGGATGAGGCTGGAGTGATTCATCTGTCGTGGGTGTGGCGTGAAACGTGGATGGTGGAAACCAACCACGACCTTTGCTATGCATATTCTCCCGATGAAGGAAAGACGTGGTATAAGTCGACCGGCGAGAGATATACGCTTCCTATCCGGAAAGACAATGCGGAATATGCTTGTTACATTCCGCAAAACAGGGAACTGATTAACCAGACCAGTATGAGTACCGATGCGGAAGGACATCCTTATATTGTGACTTATTGGAGGGATGCGGACAGCGAGGTGCCTCAATACCGATTAGTTTGGAACGATGGTAAAGGCTGGCAGAACCGTCAGATAATGAACCGGTCACAAGGATTTACCTTGAAAGGCGGGGGAACGAAGATGATTCCGATTTCGCGTCCGCGCATTGCGGTGGATAAAGGAAAGGCTTATTTCGTGTTCCGTGATGCGGAGCGGGGAAGCAAGGTTTCAGTGGCTTATACAGAGGATGTGAAGTCGGGCGAATGGCAGGTGAAAGACCTGACCGATTTTTCCGTGGATGCCTGGGAACCCAGTTGTGATACGGAACTGTGGAAAACACAGAAGAAGCTGCATGTGTTTGTGCAGGAAACCCATCAGGGAGACGGCGAGAAAGTGAAGGATTCAGCTGCCACCCCGGTTTATGTATTGGAAATAAACTAATCTCAAGATAAAACTATGAAACAAGTATGTAAACTTTTATTGGCTTGTGCGTTGGGTATATGGTCAGGATCAGCGGGGGCTAAGGACTCCGAAGCGGGTCAGGTCCGCAAGATGATTGACAAGGTAAACCAGCACTGGCAGGCTGAAAATTCACCGGAAGTACGTTCGTTCTGGGACAATGCCGTGTATCACACGGGAAACATGGAAGCTTATTTTTTGACTGGAAACGAGACGTACCGCACTTATTCGGAAACATGGGCAAACTACAATCAGTGGAAAGGAGCCAAGAGTGACAACCGTTCAGAATGGAAATACTCCTACGGGGAATCAGATGAATATGTACTTTTTGGCGACTATCAGATTTGTTTCCAGACGTATGTGGATTTATACAACCTGGCTCCGGAGGATTGGAAAATCCGCCGTGCCCGTGAGGTAATGGAATATCAGATGAGTACCTCACAGAACGATTACTGGTGGTGGAGCGATGCGCTCTACATGGCCATGCCGGTGATGACCAAACTGTATAAGGTGACGCACAATACGCTGTACTTGGATAAATTGTATGCGTATCTGCAATACTCTGACAGCATCATGTTCGACAAGGACGAAAACTTGTATTACCGCGATGCGAAATACATCTATCCGAAGCATAAAACAGCCAGCGGAAAGAAAGATTTTTGGGCCAGAGGAGATGCCTGGGTGCTGGCTGGACTGGCTAAGGTGTTGAAAGATATGCCGGAAGAATACAAGCATCATTCGTTCTTTGTGGAGAAGTTTCAGAAAATGGCGAAGGCCGTGGCTGCCATTCAGCAGCCGGAAGGTTATTGGACCCGCAGCATGATGGACCCGGATTTTGCCCCAGGACCGGAAACCAGTGGTACGGCGCTGTTTACATACGGATTTTTATGGGGAATCAATAATGGGTATTTAGGAAAAGATACATACATGCCGGTAGTGGAGAAGGCATGGAACTATTTGTCAAAGAAAGCACTTCAGAAAGATGGTACGGTGGGCTATGTGCAGCCGATTGGCGAAAAAGCCATTCCCGGACAAGTGATTAACGCCAATTCTACGGCAAATTTCGGGGTAGGAGCATTTTTGTTGGCAGCCTGTGAATATGTACGTTATCTGGAAGCTCCTCAGGCTGCCGACCGTGCCTACTGGTGCAAACTGGCTTATCAGATGGCGGCTCCGGTATTGCGTAACATGGCCAAAGGAGAATTGCAGAAGAACATGCAGCTGGAAGTCAGCCCTACCTGGGATGGACGCAACAAGAAAGTGGCTTACATGGAGACCTTCGGACGCCTGATGGCCGGTATCGCTCCTTGGCTCACTTTGCCGGATGACGATACAGAAGAAGGCAAGATGCGCAAGGAACTGCGTGAATGGGCGTTGAAGAGTTACGCTAACGCCGTGGACCCGCAGAGTCCGGATTATCTGCTGTGGCGTCAGGAAGGACAGACGCTGGTAGACGGTGCGTATGTGGCCGAAAGTTTCCTCCGTGCCTACGACCAGCTGTGGATGCCATTGGATGAAACCACTAAGAAACGCTATATCGAGGAATTCCAGCAGCTGCGTCGCATCGACCCTCCCTATACCAACTGGCTGCTTTTTTCGTCTACCATTGAAAGTTTCCTGGCCAAGGCGGGGGCACCGTTCGATGAATATCGGGTAAATTCTGCCATCCGTAAAGTGGAAGAGTGGTACACCGGCGACGGATGGTACTCAGACGGTCCTTCTTTTGCGTTCGATTATTACAGCAGTTACGTGTTCCATCCCATGTACCTGGAGACGCTCCAGGCCATGAAGGATGCCAAAGTGCGCAGCCGGATTGACTACGGAAAATATTATGACCGCGCGTTGAAACGTGCCCAGAAATACAGTCTGATATTGGAACGTTTCATTTCACCGGAGGGAACTTTCCCTGTATTCGGTCGTTCTATTCCGTACCGTATGGCTACCATGCAGCCATTGGCCCTGATGGCCTGGTATCAGGAACTCCCGGCAGGGGTGACAGGGGCGCAGGTACGTTGTGCCTTGACTGCCGTGATGAAGCGTATGTTTGCTACTGGTCATAATTTTAATGAAGGCGGTTTCCTGACCATCGGTTTTACTGGTCGCCAGCCGAATGTAGCCGACTGGTACACCAACAACGGAAGCTTGTATATGACTTCTCTGGCTTTCCTGCCATTGGGACTTCCAGCTTCCCATCCTTTCTGGACTGATGCACCTCAGGAATGGACCAGCGTGCGGGCATGGGGTGAAAAACCGTTCCCGAAAGATCATCAATGGAAAGACGAAATCCGTACGTGGGATTTGTTTTAAGAGATTGGGGTCTCTTTTATTATGTATTTCATAGGTAAGAAAAATGAAATTGTAGAGGCTGTCTCAAAATAGAATTGCAAAAGTAAAAATCTTATAGATTAAAACCTAGAAGTAAAAAATCTCCTGCTTTAGCCCTTGTTTATTGCAATTATAGGACTAAAAGCAGGAGATTTTTATGTTGTAGCTTATAGATTGTAAGTAACCCTATCTCTATTTTCTATTTTGAGACAGCCTCTATTTTTATTGTTTTAAGAAATAATATGTTCAAAATTAATTTCCTCTTTGTCGAAATATGTTCTTTTTATTCTGTCATTAAAGTAGAGTTTTCATAAGGTAAAAAATGGTATTTATAATTATTTGACTATTAGAGATTTATAAAAAATAAGCAATTGATATATGAGTATAAGATGAATAATTTTTATATGTCTAATGATTAATTTTTGTTGTTCTCTGTTATATGTATTTTATACTTTTGCATCCGTAGGTTAATTACTCAAGTTTTACATTAAAAAAATAAAATAGAGCAATGGCCTGCACTGCATGAGATAATTTAATCCTTAAATTTTAAACAGAGAAAAACGATGAAATCAGATTCATTACGAAACATTTCTGGGTGGAAAGCTTGGGTAGCATTCACTGGTTTTATGGCATTTTCTCCGATTACATTAATGGCGGAACCTTCTGTGGAAGGGATTTCCGCAGTACAACAACATCAAACGATAAATGGTGTGGTTGTAGACAATTCGGGAGAGGCCATAATTGGTGCAAATGTCATTGTGGAAGGAACCTCTATCGGTACGATTACCGATTTTGACGGGCGTTTCTCTTTATCTGTCCCTAAAGGGGGAAAAATAAAAATTTCTTTTATTGGGTACAAAGATCAGGTAATAACTCGTTTCAGTGCAAATAAAGAGCTGAAAGTTGTTTTGGAAGACGATTCTCAGATGTTGGGTGAGGTAGAAGTCGTAGCCTATGGTTCTCAAAAGAAGGTATCTGTGACGGGTGCTATTTCTTCTATGAAAGGAGAAGATTTGTTGAAGACCCCGGCAGCTTCATTGTCAAATGTATTGTCTGGTCAGGTGACAGGTATTTCTTCTGTTCAGTATTCAGGTGAACCAGGAGCTGATGCGGCTGATTTGTATGTACGTGGTATTGCCACATGGAACAATGCAGCTCCGTTGATTCAGGTAGATGGTGTGGAACGTGATTTCTCGCAGATTGACCCGAATGAAGTAGAAAGTATTACGGTATTGAAGGATGCCTCTGCTACGGCTGTGTTTGGTGTGCGTGGTGCGAATGGTGTAATTTTGATTACGACTAAACGTGGTTCTGAAGGAAAAGCCAAGATTTCATTCTCTACTTCAGCTGGTGTGAACTTGATGACTAAGCAGTTGACGTTTGCAAATTCTTATCAGTATGCCTCATATTATAATGATATGATGGTAAATGATGGAGGTGTACCAACTTTTTCTGACGAACAACTTGCCAAATTCCGTGATCACACCGATCCAATTCTTTATCCTGATATAAACTGGCTGGATTACTGTATGAATGATGCTTCTTTCCAGTCACAGCATAATGTGAACATTTCAGGTGGTACGGATAGAATGCGTTATTTCGTTTCTGCTGGTATGTTTACACAGGATGGTATGTTTAAGCAGTTGGCTGCATCGGATGACTTTAACTTTAACTATAAACGTTATAACTATCGTGCGAATTTGGACTTTGATGCGACAAAAACCACATTGATTTCTGTAAATATTGGAGGTCGTATCGAAACAAAACGTACCCCTGAATCTGGAGAAGATCAAAACCAGTTGTTCCGTAAATTATATTGGGCGGTTCCATTTGCGGGAGCAGGTTTGATTGATGGAAAGCGTATTGTGTCGAATGCGGATTATTTACCGTTTACCGGAGTAGATGGATTGGATTCTTATTATGGAAAAGGTTTCCGTACGACTACTACCAATGTATTGAACGTTGACTTGGTATTGGATCAAAAACTGGATTTCATTACTAAAGGACTCTCATTCAAGATTAAGGGATCTTATAACTCAAGTTATTGGACACAAAAAGTAGCCAGCTCTTCTATTGCTACTTATACGCCTGTAATACAGGAGGATGGTTCTATCGCTTATCGTAAAAACGGTTCAGATTCGCAGCTGTCTTATTCTCGGAATACCAATGGAGAAGGAAAGTCACGTGACTGGTATATGGAGGCAGCTTTAAATTATAGCCGTAAGTTTGGCGATCATAATGTAACGGGATTGTTGTTGTATAACCAGTCTAAACGTTATTATCCAGGAGGAACTTATGATGATATCCCTTCTGCATACGTTGGATTTGTAGGTCGTGTGACTTATGATTGGAAGACTCGTTATATGGCTGAATTCAATGCCGGTTATAATGGTTCTGAGAACTTTGCACCGGGTAAGCGTTATGGTTTCTTCCCCGCAGGATCCGTTGGTTGGATTGTCAGTGAAGAATCTTTCTTTAAACCGTTGAAAAAAGTTGTGAGCTATTTAAAACTTCGTGCTTCTGTGGGTATGGTTGGTAATGACAATAATGGAAACAACCGATTCTTGTATTTGCCAGATGCATATGTATTAGGTGGTGATGGCTATTATTTCGGAACAAATGCTGGAAGTGCTCAGCCAGGTGCATACGAAGCCACAAAATCAAATGCAGATGTGACATGGGAAAAAGCGGTAAAACAGAATTATGGTATTGATTTTTCTGTCTTTAATGACCGTTTAAGCGTTTCGGTCGACTGGTTTAAGGAGAATCGTAGAGATATTCTTACTACACCAGATTACATGCCAGGTATTCTGGGTATGACGTTGCCGATTATGAATGTAGGTAAAACCGAGAACAAAGGTTATGAAGTACAGTTAAAATGGAATGACAAGATTGGGGATGAATTCCGTTACTGGGCTAATTTCAATATCTCATTTGCGCGTAACAAGATTGTCTACAAGAATGAAGTGAAACAGAATGAAGATTGGATGTATGAAACAGGACGTACCATCGGCTCTCGTTCAATCTATAAATTCTGGGGATTCTACGACGAGACAGCGGATGCAAGATATTTGGCTGAGTTTGGTGTTCCTATCGCAGACCATGGATTAACTTTGAAACCTGGTGATGCTGTTTTCGTGGACTTGAATAAAGATGGTGTGATTGATGGAGATGACTCAAGCCGTGATTTGAGTTTTACTGATACACCGGAATATACAGCTGGTTTGAACATCGGATTCAGTTGGAAAGGATGGGACTTCTCAGCACAGTTTACAGGGGCATGGAATGTAGACCGTTTGTTGTCTGAATTTAGACAACCTTTGGGTGATACACAAAACAAAGGTTTGCTTCTTTACCAGTATGAAAATACTTGGCGTTCATCCGAAGATACTTATACGGCGAAATTCCCTCGTATCTCTAAATTGGCTGCAGCAAATAACTATCGTGGATCGGATTTGTATTTGTGCAATGCCAGCTACCTGCGTTTGAAGAGTTTGGAAGTGGGTTATAATTTCAGTTTGCCTTTCATGAAGAAGTTGAAGATGGATCAGTGCAGACTTTATGTAAGTGCATATAACTTGTTTACTATTACAAGTTTCATGTGGGGCGACCCGGAATCTCGTCAGAGTGACCGACCCAATTATCCGCTTACCCGTGTTGTTAATCTTGGTTTGAAGGTTGGATTCTAAAACTTATAATCTATGAGACATTTTGGAAAATGGTTTATAATGGCATTTGTCGGGGCTACAACGGCCACGTCATGTGTTGATGAAATAAAATTTGGAGATAGCTTTCTGGAAAAGGCGCCTAGTGTAGCCGTTACACAGGATTCTATTTTTGGCAAAGCCGATTATGCCCGTCGGTTTTTGTGGAATACTTACAGTAAATTGTATTACGGGCTGGCTACTAACTGGAATGATGTGGACGGAAAAATGAACACCGGCATGTTTGAATGTCTGTCGGATTGTTTCCATAGCCATAATTCATGGGATGGATTGAACCGTCATTATTATTCTGGTACTTATACGGCTGTAAATGAAGATAATACTTCGGAAACACGCTTTGGATTTACAAAAGAAGAAACTTGGCAGGCAATACGTCAGGCCTGGATTTTCATTGAAAATGTAGACCGTGTGCCCGACATGGAAGCTTCTGAGAAGGAGCGTTTGAAAGGTGAAGCAAAAGTTATTATTGCTTCTCGTTATTTTGATATGTTCCGTCACTTTGGTGGGCTGCCAATTGTGGAACAAAGTTTTGCAACAGCCAATGAATATGAGGTGCCTCGTGCAACTGTAGAAGAAACCGTAAAATTTATGATTCGTTTACTGGATGAGGCAAAAGAGGTGTTGCCATGGGATGTGACTGCAGACGGTGAATCCAACTGGCAGGGACGTATGACTCAGGCCGCTGCAATGGGATTGAAATGTAAAATTTTGCTGTTTGCTGCAAGTCCGTTGTTTAATGATAATGAACCTTATTGCACAGAAGCTCCTCAAGAGGCTGTAACACAAAACTTGGTATGGTATGGAGGTTATAAGGCTGAATTATGGAGCCAGTGTTTGCAGGCCTGTGAAGAATTCTTTACCACTTTGGCTGAAAAAGGTCATTATGAACTAGCACAAGCCTCAGGTACTACTTGTGACGATTACCGTAGTGCCTTTAATAAAGCTTATTTCACCAGAGACAATACAGAGTTGTTAATTTCTACCCGTATCATTGGTAAATACAATTGGGACTGGTGGTATTACTGGGGTGATTGGGTTCCTTATGGGGGATATACTCCAACACTGGAATATATGGAGATGTTCCCAATGGCAGATGGTACACCATTTGATTTTGATAAGGCAGTAGCCGAAAACAAAATGTTTTTTGAAGAAAACGATTACAATAAGCCGACTCGTGACCCACGGTTGTATGAGACAATTCTTGTAAATGGAGCTAAATGGGCCGGACGATCTGTAGAATTGTGGAATGGAGGTCGTGAAAATGCAAACAGTACAGCTACGGAAACAGGAGTATATGCAACTGGATTCGGCTTGTATAAGTTCTATAAAGAAGGAAAGGGTAGTCTTGCTGGAAATTATCTGGAATGGCCTTATTTGCGTTTGGCTGAGGTATATTTAATCTATGCAGAAGCTTTGTTGAAGAACAATCGTCCTGCAGATGCCATTGCGCAAGTTGACAAGGTCCGTGCTCGTGTGGGATTGAAAGGATTGGTGGAATCTAATCCAGGGAAAAATATGGAAGACGCAAATGTGCTGTTGGAGGCTATCTTAAATGAACGTGCCTGTGAACTGGGATTGGAAGATGTTCGTTTCTTTGATATGATTCGATACAAACGTGCCGATTTGTTTACTCGTCCGTTGCATGGCTTGTTGATTGAGCGTGCAGATGGTGGAACAGGTTCTTGGTCTGATAAACCGAGTGCAGACAGAGGCCCTTTCCCAACAAAGTTCAAGTATACAGAATTCCAGATTTCAAACTCTGCTCGCTCATGGTGGAGCAACTTTAGCAGCAAATGGTATTTGTCTGCCTTCCCGGTAAGTGAAGTAAATAAGGGATACGGACTGGTTCAGAATCCAGGATGGTAATGCTGATTTTTAATTAACAAAGACAGAAAGACGATGAAGAAACAAATATTAGCTTTGACTACGCTTGCCTGCATGAGCATGCATGCTATGGCTCAAGAAGCAGTTGATGTAACTGGTTTTGTAATAGATAAAGCTGGTAATCCTGTGTCGGGAGCTGCTGTTTCAGTAGTAGGTGTGCCTGCATCTATGGTGTCCACTGATGCTACTGGAAAATTTACGATTTCAGTTTTGAAAGATGATAAACTGCAAATTCTGACTCCTACGGATGCAGTAAAAACGGTGAATGTAGAGTTGGGAAAGAAAATGACGATTGTGATGGACTTGTCTACGGAAAAAGTAAATTATGGCTTTAATCTGAATCAGACATTTGCCGAATCTACAGGAGCTGCAGCTACGGTATATAGTGACAAGATAGACAATCGTTCTTCCTATACATTAGGAAATTCCATGTATGGAAATTTAGCAGGTTTGACAACCATGCAATCTACAGGTGTGATGTGGGAACAGATTCCTTCCATGTTTATCCGTGGACAGAAGACCTTGAATGGAAATAATGGAATTTTAATCGTAGTGGATGGTTTGGAACGTGACAATGCATACAATGTATTGCGGTATTTGACACCTGAAGAGGTAGAATCTGTAACGGTATTGAAGGATGCAGCTGCGGTAGCTTTATATGGATATAAAGGTATCAATGGTGTATTGAATATTGTAACTAAGAGAGGAAAATATAAATCTCGTGAGATTAACTTCTCTTACGATCACGGCTTTACTTATCAGAATCGTTTGCCTCAGATGGCGGATGCATATACGTATGCCAATGCAATGAATGAGGCCTTGGCCAATGATGGAAAATCTGCACGCTATACTCAGAATGAATTGAATGCTTTCAAAAGCGGTAAATATCCTTATTATTATCCTAATATTGATTGGTGGGATGAAGTGTACCGTGAAAGAGGAAAATCGGATATTGCGACATTAACCTTCCGTGGTGGTTCCTCTAAGATGCGTTATTTTACGATGTTGAACTTGCAGAATGGCCGTGGCTTTATCAATAATGCAAATTCGAATGAAGGTTTTTCTACTCAAGAGAAATATTCAAAGGCAAATTTACGTAGTAACTTGGATATTGACCTGACTTCTACAACAAAGTTGCAGGTAAATATTATGGGAACTTTGAATGAGTTCAGTCGTCCAGGATTGGGGTCTGATGATTTGATTGGAAAACTTTATACAACTCCTGCTGCAGCTTTCCCGATTCGTACAGAAAGTGGTTTGTGGGGTGGTAATGCCACATGGACTGGTTGGGCTAACCCTGTAGCTTTGACTCAGGCCAGAGGATATTCGAAGGGACATACTTTGGGCTTGTGGGCCGACATGACATTGAGACAGGATTTGTCTTCTATTACAAAAGGATTAGGGGCTTCTTTCCGTATGGGCTATGACAAGGTTGCTTCATATTGGGAAGATCATACGATGGAATACAAATATGGTAGTACTTCTGTCATTGGATGGGAGAATGGAGAACCTAGCAACTTTAGTGACTATGAAGCCGGTAAGGACACTGAAATGGCAGGAGGTAGTAAGCTGGACTGGCAGTATCGTTCTTTCAACTTTATGGCGAATGTAGACTGGAACCGCCAGTTCGGTGATCACAAAATTTATTCTACATTGATGTATACTTACAAGTATGATAACAATGTGAACATCAACTCTACGTTGTATCATTGTAACTGGTCTTGGTATACACATTATGGATTGAAAGATCGTTACTTCTTGGATTTTGCGTTAGTAGCTTCTGCATCTAATTTGCTGGAAACAGGTAAGCAATGGCATTTGTCGCCTACAGTGGGCTTGGCATGGAACCTTACCAATGAAGATTTTCTGAAAGACTCATCTTGGTTGAATTTCATGAAACTGCGTGCTTCTTTCGGTATTATCAATACGGACAATATTCCTTATAACGGATATTGGAATACCACCATGAATGGTAGTGGTGGAGGATATCCTATTCAGGATAACTTTGGTAATGGTGGCGCTTGGCAAGAAGGAACATTGCCTTCTTTGAATGGAACCACAGAAAAAGCCTATAAATATAATGTGGGTGTAGATGCAACTTTATTTAGCGGACTTACATTGATGGTTGACGGATTCTATGAAAGACGTCAGGATATATGGGTTTCTACGGCTGGTAAGAATTCGGCAGCATTAGGAACTTCTGGTTCTTATGCGAATGCCGGAATTGTAGATAGCAAAGGGGTTGAAATTGGTGCTGATTATACAAAGAAATGGGGTGATTTCCGTTTCAATGTAGGTGGTAATTTCAGTTTCACTAAGAATATTATAAAAGAACAGTTGGAAGAGCCTCGTGCCTATGATTATTTGTATAGTACAGGAAAGCCTGTTGGACAGATTTTCGGATATCAGGCAATTGGTTATTTCATTGATCAGGCTGATATTGATAATAGTCCATCTCAGCAGTTTGGTGAGGTGAGTCCTGGAGATATTAAATATAAAGACCAGAACGGTGATGGAGTAATCAATGAATTTGACCAGGTTGCATTGGGTTATAATTCAAGCGTCCCGGAAATCTATTATGGCTTTACGCTAGGAGCAGAATGGAAAGGTATCGGATTTAGTTTGGCTTTCCAAGGGGTAGGACATTATACTTCATGGACTACTTTGACGGGACTTTATCGTCCGTTGACGAATGGAAATACGATTTCTCAGTATTATTATGAAAATCGTTGGACTCCTGAAAATCCGAATGCCCGTTATCCACGTTTGTCTACAGAAACAGTTCAAAATAACCAACAGAGCAGTACTGTTTGGTTGGAGAATGGCTCTTTCCTGAAATTACGTAATTGTGAGGTATATTATAAATTCCCTCATGAGTTGATTAGTAAATGGCATTTGAATACAGCCAAACTATACGTAAGGGGTGTTGATTTGTTCTGCTGGGATCATATTAATCAGATTGACCCGGAATCATTGGGTAATGGTATTCCGACTACTCGTTCTATTAACGTGGGCCTTTCAGTAGGTTTCTAATTCTTTAATATTAATTGTAAATAAAAAACTATGAAACTTAAAAAGATATTATTTGGATTGGCTTGTATGTCTTTGATGGCTTCCTGTGCAGACTTGGATTATCATGAATATACAACTTATGATAAAAGTTATGTCTTTACGGATTTTGGTCGTACGGGGGCTGTGGTAACAAATATTTATAGCTATCTGGATTCAGACCTTCCGGCAGACGGATCACTTTGTTCTGCTTGTGATGAAGCTGAATATGCGTGGAGCTGGTCTTCTGTACTTGGCTATACAGATGGTCGTTGGAGTCCGACGAACGCTTATAGCAGATGGAGCTTCGAAGGAATTCGTAAGGCAAACTTTTATTTGGAAGAATCTAAGAATGCAGATTTTTCAGAGTTGAAACAGGATAAAAACTACGAGGCAGAAATGAAGCGTTTCAATCGCTATCAATATGAAGTTCGCTTCTTGCGTGCGTATTTTTATTTTAATTTGGCCCGTGCTTATGGAGATGTACCCTTGATTACGAAGGTAATGACAGAGGATGAGGCGAATCAAGTAAGTCGCACTCCGGTGGCTGATGTGTTTGATTTCATTGTGAAGGAATGTGATGAAATAGCTGATGAACTTCCGGTAGACTATACAAAACTGGAAAATGATGCGGCCGATGGCACGAATCCAGAAACGGGACGTATTACCAAACAAGCAGTTCTGGCCCTGAAGGCACGTACGTTGTTGTATTGGGCAAGTCCGTTGTTTAATGCTTCGAATGATAAAAACTTGTGGAAACAGGCTGCCGAGGCCAATAAAGCCGTGATTGATTTCTGTGCAGCTAATGGAATCCAGCTTGGAAAATATTCTGAGATTTGGGGAACAGATAATTATAAAGCGAAAGAAATGATTTATGTTCGCCGTGTAGGTGATACAGATTCTCCTGAACGTACAAACTTCCCGATGGGTATGGAAAACGGTAATTCAGGAAACTGCCCGTCTCAGAACTTGGTAGATGCGTATGAGATGCAAGCTACGGGTAAGGCATGGAATGAAAAGGGCAGTGGATACGATCCTTCTGACCCCTATCGAGGCCGTGACCCACGTTTGGCAATGACTATCGCGGTAAATGGAGAAAAATGGCCGAATACGAATCCGATTCCTTTGGAACTTTATGTAGGCGGACGTAACGCATTGCCGATTGCGGGAGCTACTCCTACCGGATATTACTTGAAAAAATATTTGGATGGAACGATTGATATCAGTGCTTCTACTAGTAGTGGTGGCAAAAGACATAGTTGGGTAACTTACCGTTTGGGAGAATTCTATTTGAATTATGCGGAAGCTGTGTTTAACTATTTAGGTTCTTCTGATGAGACAAGTGCTGAATTCCCTATGTCTGCAAGAGAGGCTGTAAATGTGGTTCGTAATCGTTCGGATGTGCGGATGCCTGATTTCCCTGTTGAAATGTCTGCAGATGAATTTGTAACGAAATACCGTCGTGAACGTATGGTGGAATTGGCATTTGAAGGACACCGTTTTTGGGATATCCGTCGCTGGAAGGATGGTGACTCACAGAAGAATCTGGTAGAAATGCAGATTACTAAGAATGGGGATACTTATACTTATACCCGTGTCATGAAGTCACGTTATTGGGATGATAAAATGTATCTGTTTCCGATACCGGATAGTGAAATCCGTAAGAATCCTAATTTGTCTCAGAACCCAGGATGGAATAATTGATTATTGTTTTATTTAAAGACAAATAACTTATGAAACTTAGATATATAATGGCAGCATTTATTGTTGCTTGCATAGGAACAGGATGTGATGATAAGTTGGAGACCTTTGAGCCGCAGGGGTATATGGGAACTCCAACAACGGTAGAGGATATTACTTCAGAAGCATTACCAGGTCAAATACATTTGACTTGGAATGTGCCGGAGAATGCTCAATTTTCTTATATGAAGATTTGGTATAATGACCCTTTATCAAAAGAAACAATTTATAAGGTGGTTTCAAAAGGAACTTTTGAATTGGTGATTGATGATACTCGTGCCCGATTTGGTGACTATGAGATATTCTACCAGACTTTTAATGCAAACAATGAAGGTGGAGAAATAAAATCCATTAAAGCTCAATCTGGTATTGCTCCTGTAGTGGTGACAGAGAGCAGAAAGGAAGTGAAATTATCTGGAAACCAGTTGAGTACAAATGCACAGGAACCTTCAGAAGGTCCGATTGCCAATTTGGTAAACGGCAATACCAATGACTTCTTCCATACTCGTTGGAGTAGTCCTCAGATTCCGTTGCCTCATTACATTCAGATTGATTTCAATGAAGAACATCAAATTTTTGCATTGGAATGGTGGGATCGTGTGGTTGGTAACTCAGATGGTTTCCCCACTGTAGCTGAACTTCAGATAAGCAATGATGGAAATGATTGGGAAACTGTGGAAACATTGAGTGGATTTGCAGCTTCTTCAGGAGCACATGTTACGACAGAGTATGTAGATGCGGGTAAACCGTTTACCCACTTCCGTTTCAATGTGACTTCTACTACACAGAATAGTTCTTATTTCCACATGGCGGAATTTAAATTTTATGATGTTGAACTTGATGTTTATGATCCGGAAACTGTTGAATTAGATTAATCGTATTGTTTTATGAGATTTTTAGGAATAAAAGCGATAACCGCATTATTTGCTGCTGGCCTACTTGCAACAGGCTGCGGAGAGGATGAAAAATATAATACAGACTATCAATGGCTGGCCCTGTCTCAAGCTACTGAAAAGTGGGATGGAAGTGCATGTAACCAACTGTATACATTAAAGGAAGAGCAGGTTACAGATACAGTTATAAAATTGACTGTCTCTTTGTATCAGAATCAAACGGCTTCACAAGATTGTACGGCAGATATAGTTATAGCGAAGGACTCTTTGGCTAAAGCTATTAGTTTATCTGGTAATGGTGGTAAGTATGATGTATATAAAAATGCATTATTGATGGATGATTCTTATTATCAATTGTCCTCCACTCAGATAACTTTGAAAGCAGGAGAAGCGCAATCTGCTCCGGTGGATGTCACAATTCATCGTGAAAAATTATTGAAAGATCCTGTACGTACTGAAAATGAAAATGCCATTTTTGTTCTTCCAATACAGATTGTGAATTCTTCATCTTATAAGGTGAATGAAGTGGTGAACACTTTGATGCTGATGTTCCAATTGCCACAGATTGATCCAACTCAGCCGGATATGACTGATCCGAAACCGGAAGTAGATGGTATGAAATTAATCTGGCACGATGAGTTTAATGGAACAGGTGCTCCTGACCCGAGTGTGTGGGGCTTGGAAGAAGGTTTCCAAAGAAATAATGAACTGCAATGGTATCAGAAGGAAGGCAATGCGGAGATGGACGGAAATGGTAACATGGTATTCATCGCGAAAAGGGAACGTGTAAAGAATCCTAATTATGTAGCTGGTAGTGGAGATTGGAAGAAGAATAGGGAGTATGCAGAATATACTTCAGCAAGTATGAATACCAGCGGAAAGTTTGTTTTCAAATATGGACGTTTGTTATGTCGTGCTAAAATTCCTACTGGTTTGGGTGCATGGCCAGCTATTTGGACTTGTGGAAACTGGTGGGAATGGCCTTTGAATGGTGAGATTGACCTTTTAGAGTATTACTTAGTGAATGGAAAACCAAGTATTCATGCTAACTTCTGTTGGGGATCAGATACGCGTTGGTCGGGTACATGGAAATCTTATAACAGACCTTTGGAGGAATTTGTGGCAAAAGATCCTGATTGGACCAATAAGTATCATATTTGGCGAATGGACTGGGATGAGAATTATCTTCGTTTGTATCTGGACGATGAGTTGCTGAATGAAGTTGATTTGCGCACTACCGTAAATGGAAGTGGTGGTGGTGCTCCTGAAGGAGGATATCAAAATCCATTCTCTAATAATCATGAGGGATTCGGTGCTTATGTATGGCTTAATTTAGCTGTAGGAGCTAACGGTGGTGATCCAAGTGATACAGAGTTCCCGATGAAATATTATGTGGATTATGTACGTGTTTATCAATTAGATAAATAATTGTTGTAGGAGATTCCATTCCGTATGTAAGATGTATGGAATGGCATCTTTTTTATAAAAGAAAGGAGCTGAAAAAGAATGACAAGAATTATTATAGGTCTATTTTTATGGGGCATGTTTCTTACTGTCGGCTTTGCTCAGGATAATTATAAGTTGGTTTGGAGTGATGAATTTAATCAGGATGGATTATTGGACTCTACGGTATGGAATTATGAAAATGGGTTTGCACGTAATGAAGAGTGGCAATGGTATCAATCGGATAATGCTTATTGTAAAGGAGGCTGTTTGATTATTGAGGCTCGAAAGGAAAAACGTTTGAATCCGATATATCAGGAGGATAGCAAAGATTGGAGGAGTTCACGTGAGTTTATAGAATGTACTTCCTCTTCGGTTACCACAGCTGGAAAGAAGGAATTTTTGTATGGGCGATTTGAAATACGTGCCCGTATTCCAGTAGGAAAGGGAGCTTGGCCTGCAATTTGGTTGTTAGGTAATTCGATGGAATGGCCTTCATGTGGTGAGATTGATATCATGGAGTTTTATCGTAAACAAGGAATACCTCATATCTTGGCCAATGCAGCGTGGGGGACAGATCAGCGATGGGTTGCTGAATGGAATAGCAAGGCGATTCCATTCAGTCATTTTCTGGCAGAGAATCCAGATTGGGCTTCAGAATTTCATATATGGCGTATGGACTGGAGTGAGGAAGCTATTCGCTTGTATCTAGACGACGAATTATTGAATGAGATAGTATTGACAGATACTTATAATGGTGTAATAGGGAAGAAACGCAATCCGTTTATGCAGCCTCAATATTTATTGTTAAATTTGGCCGTGGGAGGTATAAATGGAGGAGAGGTTTCGGAAGAAGCTTTTCCAATGCGTTATGAAATTGATTATGTAAGAGTTTATCAACAATAATTTAATAGTATGAAAATTTTAGGATTATGGATTATGTGCTTGTGCACATTGATTTTTCCGGACTTGGCGTTAGGAAAAAATGCGAAGGAGATTCGTAGTGGAGAAATTTGGCCTGATAACCAAGGGGTACATGTTAATGCCCATGGTGGAGGAGTATTATATCACAAGGGAACTTATTATTGGTACGGGGAGAATAAGTCGGATACAACCAGTAGTGCAATGGTGGGGATTATGTGTTATTCTTCTCGTAACTTATATGATTGGAAAAAAGAAGGAGTTGCATTGCCCGTTGTTCTGGATGATGGATCCAGTGATATTACGCAAGGATGTATTATGGAACGTCCAAAAGTGATTTATAATAAGAAGACTAAAAAGTTTGTCATGTGGTTTCATTTGGAATTAAAAGGAAAAGGCTATGCTGCTGCCCGTTCTGCTGTGGCTGTCTCAGACACTCCTCAGGGACCTTTTAAGTATATTCGTTCGGAACGTATTAATCCGGGAAAACTTCCTTTTGATATGACAGAAACACAGCGTGCGATGTTGGATACTTTGGATGCTGATAAATATAAACAATGGTGGACTCCTGTATGGTACGAAGCTATCAATAAAGGATTGTTTGTCAAGCGTGATTTGCAAGGAGGGCAAATGGCACGTGACATGCAGCTTTTTGTAGATGATGATGGAAAGGCATATCATATTTATTCTTCGGAAGATAACTTGACATTGCAGATTGCTGAATTGAGTGACGATTATTTAAGTCATACAGGAAAATATATCCGTATTGCTCCTGCCGGTCATAATGAAGCTCCTGCTATTTTTAAGAGAAATGGAGAATATTGGATGATCACTTCAGGATGTACAGGATGGGCTCCTAATGAAGCCCGCATGTTTTCGGCTCCCAGTATCTGGGGACCTTGGAAGAAGCATCCGAATCCTTGTCGTGGGCCTAAGTCTGAAATTACTTTTGGAGGCCAGAGCACCTACGTACTACCAGTAGCGGGGAAAAAGGATGCTTTTATTTTTATGGCAGATATCTGGCGTCCAAAGCATCCGAGTGATGCACGTTACATTTGGTTACCTATTCAGTTTGAGAATGGAGTTCCTTATGTAGAATGGATGGATAGTTGGTCACTCGATTTTTTTGACAAGAAATAATCTGAATATAAATGCTCATCAAAAAATGCTCGCCATTGCCTTCATGTCAATAGCGAGCATTTTTTGATATGACGGGTTTTCTCAATAAAAGAAAAAGAGAGAGGTTACTTCCGTTTCTTTTTTAGATATTCTGTAGGAGCCATTCCATATTCATCTTTGAAGCACTGTCTGAAATAAGCTATGCTGCTGAATCCGGTAAGATCAGATATTTCAGCCAAAGAATAATTCTCACTGTTAATCAACTCTATACTTTTTTTCATTTTTATTTTCCGGACAAATTCATTTACCGACATTTCTGTCAGGCCTTTGATTTTACGGTACAGAGTAGAGTGGCTCATACACATTTTGTCTGCAATAAAGGCAACGTCCATTTTTTCGATGCTCAGGTTTTCCTCAATAATACCTGTAACCTTATCTAAAAATTCTTGATCAAGTTTGTTGAGGTTTTTCCGTTCATTTTCAATATCTTTCTGTTCATTTTCTGTTTCAGGTATGGCTGTGATGAGTCCTGCTATCTTTCTCCTGTTCTCCAGAATATTATTAATTCTGCTGTTTAATAATCTGGCACTGAAAGGCTTGGTAATGAAAGAGTCTGCTCCAGCTGCATAACCTTCTTCTTTATCTTGGAGTGTGTCTTTGGCAGTCAGCAGGATGATTGGGATATGACAGGTTCGCACATCTTTCTTCATGTTTCTGCATAATTCAATACCGTCCATTATAGGCATCATAATGTCGCTGATTACAATGTTGGGTATTTGGTTCTGCGCTATTTCCCAACCTTCTTTTCCATCGGCGGCTGTTATAACCTCATATCTGTCTTCAAATGAACTTCGAATATATTCTCTGATATCTTGATTATCTTCTACAAGAAGAATGATGGACTTTCCGTCTTCTGTTTCTTTCTGTTCATTGGATATACTTTCTTGTAATGGAGTATCGGTTTTTATTGTTGGGTGTTCGGCATTGGGGTAAGTGTTTTCTGTGAGTAGCCTTAATGTAAATTTGCTACCTTTTTCAACTTCACTTTCTACCTCAATAGTAGCCTGATGCAAGTCTGCCAGAGATTTTACCAAGGCCAGCCCGATACCGGAACCAGAGGCTTGGTATTTCCCTTGTCCTTGATAATACCGCTCGAAGATATGGTTGAGTGATTCTTTTGAAATGCCGTGCCCTGTATCTTCCACGCTGATAGTTGTATATTTTATGTCATTTTTTTCACAACTGCCGATGGATAAAGTAATCACTCCTTTTGGGGTATATTTTAAGGCGTTTGACATCAGGTTGTCTACGATGATGGTGATGATTTCCTGATCATAGTAGAGGCTGGCGTCTTGTGAGTCTGTTTTTATATGAATCTCCACATTGGGATTCTGATTCAGTTCTTTATATTTTATTCCTATTTCTTGGATTAATCGAGTCAGATTGTCATAACGTACTTTTAGTTTTCTATTTTCAGTCTCAGTTTTTCTGAATTCAAGAATTTGGTTGATTAGATTTAATAATCTGTTGGCACTATCCCGAATGATACTGATCTTATTGACCTGTCGTGAAGATAATGTCTTGTCTGCTTGTAAATCTTCCAGTGGCCCTAAAATTAATGTCAAAGGTGTACGTAGTTCATGCGTAATGTTTGTATAGAATCGCAGACGTTCGTTGTTGAGCTTTTGGTCATTTTCATGTTGGTGATGTTCCAAATTAAGACGACTTTCCAATGCCGGCTTACGTTTATAGAAATACAAGATGGCATACATAATGAGGCATATCGTAATAAAATAACCAAGTTTGGCATACCAGGTAAGCCAGATTGGAGGATCTATCGTAATGTGAATAGCACTAAAGTCGTTTCCCCATTCTTGATTTCTCATTCTGGCCTTTACTTTAAAAGTATATTCGCCTGGAGGCAAATTACGAAAAGTAATCCGGTTTTCATTTTCGACTTCAAACCATGTTTTTCCTAAACCTTCCATGGTGTAGGAATATTCAACTTGTGGACTTTGTGTGTAATCCATTACACTGAATGTAACGGTAAAAGTGCTATTTCTGTAAGAAAGGTTGGCTTTACCATCTATGATGGGTATAATAGACCCTTTGCTGTTGGGGTTGGAGTACTCATAACTTCGTACACAGGTAATTTGCACAGGAGCGATGGGTATATTTTCGACAATGTCTTCTGGATTAAAATAGCAGGCCCCGTTTTGAGACCCGAAAAAGAGTGTGCCATCCATTCCTATACAAACAGCGCCATCCATAAAATCACCTCTTGGAACTCCTTGATGCCAAGTGTAATTGAGAAATTTCTTTTCTTTTTCTTTCCATTGGGCAATACCTCCATTGGTGCTAAGCCATATTCTCCCTTGTTTGTCCTCGATAATGGCTCGGACATTTTCGTTAATTAATCCTTGCCTATGATCAAGAATTTCAATTTGAGGTTTGGAAGTGTTGTCAATATGGGCGATGCCTGCGCGTGTAGCGGCCCATAGACCTCCTTTCTTGTCTAAATAAAGAGAATTTACAGCATTGGTAGCCAGTCCATTGGTCGTATCGAATTTCATGATAAGTTGTTTTTGAGGAGAAAAAACGGCAAGTCCCTTCCCGAAGGTTCCAAGCCACAGTCGTCCTTGATGATCTTTCTGTATGCCATGTATCATTAAATCAGATAGCTGTTCGTTTATTGTTTTTTCTTCGCTTATGATGCCGTTTTCCCAAGAGTATAATCCATTCTGGGTACCAATCCAGATTTTATTATGGTCTTCATAAATGCAACAGATTTCCGCATCTTTATCATCTATGGGAATACGAACAATAGCTTCTGTCTTAGGATTGCAAGTAAGTATTCCATCTTTGTATAAACCAAGCCAGAGCATTCCGTGTTTGTCTTTAAAGATTACAGATGCATGCGTGTGGGGATTGGCTTTTCCGGTTAGTGGAATAATTTTTTGAAGTTGCATTTTTTCGTTGAATACAGCTATTTCGTGCTCTCCTCCTAACCAGACTTGTGATTCGTCATCAATCGTAAGTCCCCATACTTGTTTGTCTGTCAATGCTCCATCTTTTAGAATGTTGTATTCTAAGGTTTGGAAAATAGGTTTATCATAACTTAAGAAGTCCACTCCTCCACGATAGTTGCCAATCCAGATGTTGCCAAATGAATCTTGCATAAAGCTTTTGGCATTGGGAGATGAAATCCCATGCAGATCGTTGGTAGCCTTGATGTTTTGAAAATGCATGTGCTCTGGACTTGTAAATACATTGTCATTTAAATCTAAAATACTGACTCCTCCCATTTGTGTACAGATCCACAGTTTTCCGTCTTTGCTTTCTCCAATATCATTAATTTGATTTGATAAAATGGAAGTTGGGTTATTAGGTTGGTTCTGAAAAGAAATAAATTGTTCTTTTTGAGGGTTGAATAAAGCTAATCCATCTTCTGTACCTACCCAGACTGAATTTGTCTTACTGATAAAAATGCAATGAACTGTATTATTCGGAATGCTATGTGGATCGTTAGGATCATGTCGGTATATCTTGGCAGTCCGTTTTTTTATGTCAATTACTGCCAGTCCTCCTTTCTGGAGCCCCGCATAAAGGTGTCCGTTTTTGTCTTCCCTTGCACACCAAAAATGACCAAAATCTAATCCCTTAATATCTTTCGCTTTGTAGTGTGTAATTTGTTTTGTTTGGTTGCTATAATAATCTATTCCAAGATGATAATGAGTAATCCATATTCCTCCGTCGGAAGAGGGGCTTAAGTCTGTTACATCTTCCGTCATCATTCCTGCCAGATTGGTAAATGTTTGTGTTTCGCAATTAAAAATACAAACACCGTCACGTTGTGTACCTACCCATACTGTATTGTCTGCTTCGTTGTAGTACAGCACATTATGTGCATTGTTTTTAATGGCTGAATTACCTGTATTGTATATTGTAAAGTCTTTTCCGTCAAATTTGCATAAGCCGGATTCAGAAGCCATCCATATATATCCTTGTTTATCTTGAATTACATCAACAATATAATTACTGACCATTCCGTCAGTCATTGTTAATCGTTTAAAAGTATATTGCGTTTGAGAAAAAATAGATTGAAATTCTCCAAGTATAAGAAGGCAAAGTAAAATAAGGTTATTTCTCATGGTTATTGTATTTAATGAACAAAAATACAATAAACTTATGAATAGATAACTTCCTTTTGAAGGAAATCTTTTGTTGGGATGTTTTTATTCTGTGGTAGTAAAATAAGTTCTGAAAGTTTGATTTAAAGAAATGAGATGGAAATTTGGAAATGTCATGGGGGGGGACCTTTATATAAAAAAACATCGTCTACATTGCTGGGACACTTTGTAGACGATGTGATAGATTTATAAAGTAAATGCTCCTTTATCCGATATTCTTTACTTTAATCAGGTATTCTGCAATCTGTACTGCATTGAGTGCGGCACCCTTCTTAATCTGGTCGCCTACAATCCAGAAGGTCAGTCCGTTTTCGTTAGACAAGTCCTTGCGGATACGTCCTACATATACAGGGTCTTTTCCAGCCAGGAACAACGGCATCGGATATTCTTTCTTTTCCGGGTTGTCCATCAGCACCAGACCTTCTCCGTGAGCAAAGGCTTCGCGGGCTTCTTCAATGGATACCGGACGTTCCGTTTCAATCCAGATGCTTTCTGAGTGAGAACGAAGAGCAGGCACGCGTACACAAGTAGCGCTGACCTTTACGTCAGAGTGCATGATTTTGCGTGTTTCGTTATACATCTTCATCTCTTCTTTTGTATATCCATTGTCCGTGAATACGTCAATCTGAGGAATCAGGTTGAAAGCCAGCTGGTAGGCGAATTTTTCTACCTTGACAGGCTCACCTGCCAATACCTGACGGTATTGTTCATAAAGTTCGTCCATGGCAGCTGCACCGGCACCGCTGGCTGCCTGGTAAGTAGCCACGTGTACACGCTTGATGTGAGTGAGGTTTTCGATGGCCTTCAGGGCTACTACCATTTGGATGGTTGTACAGTTCGGATTGGCAATAATACCGCGTGGGCGGTTCAGGGCATCGGCGGCGTTGACTTCGGGAACCACCAAGGGAATGTCGTTGTCCATACGGAAAGCGCTGGAATTGTCAATCATCACCGCTCCGTATTTGGTGATGGTTTCCGCAAATTCCTTGGAAGTGCCTGCACCGGCTGAGGTGAATGCAATGTCAACTCCTTTGAAATCATCGTTGTGCTGCAGCAGTTTTACTTCGATTTCTTTTCCGCGAAAAGTGTATTTGCGTCCGGCACTTCTGGTTGAGCCGAACAACAGCAGTTCATCTACCGGGAAGTTTCTTTCATCGAGCACGCGCAGGAACTCCTGTCCTACGGCTCCGCTTGCACCAACAATTGCTACTTTCATTTCTTATGTTTCTTGTTTAAGTTAATAAATTCCGTGATTGTATTGCTTTCTGTGCTTCAGTAAGATATTTAAAATTCGTCCTGTAGCTATTGATTCGCAAAATTAAAACATTTTGGAATACCAAACGGGAAATGCGGAACTTTTTTCGTATTTTTGTCCATAAATTTAAAACAGACCGCTCATTTATATGGAAGAATTGTTAGATTTGTTTCATTTCGATATAGATTTTCCCATTACTGATCCGACCTGGATTTTTTTCTTGGTTTTGGTTATCATTTTGTTTGCACCGATTGTGCTGGAACGTTTGCGTATTCCGCACATCATCGGCATGATTCTGGCGGGTATCGTGATTGGGGAACATGGGTTCAACATCCTGGCCCGTGACAGCAGTTTTGAACTTTTTGGTAAGGTGGGATTATATTACATCATGTTTCTGGCCGGTCTGGAAATGAATATGGAGGATTTCAAGAGTATCCGTATGAAGGCGACTGTGCTGGGATTGTTGGCGTTTATTATCCCGTTGGGTATCGGAGTGTGGACGAACCAGCATCTGTTGGGATATGGCCTGATTACCTCCGTACTGTTGGCTAGTATGTATGCCTCGCACACCTTGATTGCCTATCCGATTGTGATTCGTTATGGCATTAACCGTCAGCGGGCGGTAAGTATTGCGGTGGGAGGTACGGCGGTGACGGATACGCTGACGTTGCTGGTGCTGGCCGTGATTTCCGGTATGTACAAAGGAGAAACGTCGGATATGTTCTGGATTTGGCTGGTGCTGAAGGTGATAGTGGTGAGTGCTGTCATCATGCTGACTTTCCCTCGCATCGGACGCTGGTTTTTCCGGCGTTACAGCGACCAGGTGGTACAGTATATCTTTGTGATGGCCATGGTGTTCCTGGGAGCGGGACTGATGGAGTGGGTCGGTATGGAAGGCATTTTGGGGGCTTTCTTGGCCGGATTGGTCTTGAACCGCCTGATTCCGCATGTGTCTCCGCTGATGAGTCACCTAGAATTCGTGGGGAATGCCTTGTTTATCCCGTATTTCCTGATTGGGGTGGGCATGCTCATCAATGTCAATGTGCTTTTCGGACATATCGATTCCCTCAAGGTGGCTTCGGTGATGATTGTGGTAGCCTTGCTGGGGAAATGGATTGCCTCTTGGCTGACACAGAAGATTTACCGCATGAAGTCGGTGGAACGGGAACTGATGTTCGGCTTGAGCAATGCACAGGCGGCGGCTACTCTGGCTGCGGTGCTGGTGGGCTACAATATTATCCTGCCTTCGGGTGAACGTCTGCTCAATGAGGATGTGCTCAATGGCACGATTCTGCTGATTCTGGTGACTTGTGTGGTCAGTTCGTTCATCACGGAGCATGCGGCCAAACGGATTGCGATGGATGATGCGGAGCTGGACGAAGAGAAGGAGCAGAAAAAGGAACGTATTCTGATACCGGTGGCCAATCCGGATACCTTGGAGAGGTTGATGCAGTTGGCCTTGGTGGTGCGCGATGAGAAACGTACGGACAATCTGGTCGCACTGAATGTGATTAATGACAACAATGACTCGGTGCGTCTGGAGATGCGGGGCAAGAGGAGCCTGGAAAGGGCGGCGCAGATTGCGGCTTCGGCCAATGTCCCGCTGAAAACGGTTTCTCGTTTCGATTTGAACATTGCGACGGGAATTCTGCATACGGCTAAAGAAACGGAATCGACAACGATTGTTATCGGTTTGCATAACAAGTCTAATCTGGTAGACTCTTTCTTTGGAAATCTGACGGAGGACTTGCTGAAAAATACTTATCAGCAGGTGATGATTGCCCGTTTTCAGATGCCGGTAAACACGTTGCGGCGTATCATTGTGGCCGTGCCTCCCAAGTCGGAGTTTGAGCATGGCTTTGTGAAATGGATTACACACCTGTGCCGGATGAGCAGTCAGCTGGGATGTCGCTTGCATTTCTTTGCGCATCCGCAGACATTGGGCTACATCAAGGGATATATCCAGAAAAAGCATAAGGATGTGATGACGGAGTTCCAGGAACTGGATAACTGGGACGACCTGCTGATTATTACCGGGCAGGTGAATTTCGACCATCTGCTGGTGATTGTAAGTTCTCGAAGAGGGTCTATCTCGTATGACTCTTCTTTTGAACGCTTGCCGATGCAGGTTTCCAAGTATTTCAATAATAACAGCATTATGTTGTTGTATCCTGACCAGAAAGGCGACCCGAATGAAACACTGAGCTTTGCCGACCCGCGTGGATGGGCCGAAACACAGTATTATGACAAGGTGGGCAACTGGTTTTATAAATGGTTTAAGAAAGATTCATGAACGAAAATAAGAATATAGAATGGCAGCAGCGTACGGAACTGTTGCTGGGAAAAGAAAAAATGGACCGCTTGCGGAACGCACATGTGCTGGTCGTTGGCTTGGGCGGTGTAGGTGCCTACGCGGCAGAGATGATTTGCCGTGCCGGAGTGGGGCGGATGACGATTGTGGATGCGGATACGGTGCAGCCTAGCAACATCAATCGTCAGTTGCCGGCCACTCATTCCGTAATTGGCCGACCGAAGGCGGAGGTATTGGCAGCCCGTTTCCGGGACATCAACCCGGAACTGGATTTGACGGTACTCCCGGTCTATCTGAAGGATGAGGCGATTCCGCAGCTGTTGGACAGTGCTTCGTTCGATTTTGTGGTGGATGCCATTGATACGGTGGCTCCCAAGTGTTACCTGATTTATCATGCGCTTCAGCGGGGGCTGAAGATTGTCAGCAGCATGGGAGCCGGGGCCAAACGGGATATTACGCAGGTACGTTTTGCCGATTTGTGGGAAACGTACCACTGTGGGCTGAGTAAGGCAGTACGGAAGCGCTTGCAGAAGATGGGTATGAAGCGGAAGTTGCCGGTGGTGTTCAGCACGGAACAGGCCGACCCGAAGGCGGTGATATTGGTAGACAACGAGCAGAACAAGAAGTCGACGGCAGGTACGGTAAGCTACATGCCGGCTGTATTTGGCTGTTATCTGGCAGAATATGTGATTCGTAAATTATAAAGCGTATGATTCAGTTGGAAGGAATAACCAAGAGCTTTGGCACGCTCCAAGTGTTGAAAGGAATCGACTTGGAGATTGCCAAAGGGGAAGTGGTGAGCATTGTAGGCCCCAGTGGCGCGGGAAAGACCACGTTGCTTCAGATTATGGGTACGCTCGACAAACCGGACAGCGGACGCATTGTCCTGAACGGGACGGAGGTAAACCGGCTGAAGGAGAAGGAACTGTCTGCTTTCCGTAACCGGGAAATCGGTTTTGTGTTTCAGTTCCATCAGTTGTTGCCCGAGTTTACGGCGGTGGAGAATGTGATGATGCCTGCCTTGATTCAGGGAAAAGCGATGGGGACGGCCCGGAAAGAAGCGTTGGATATTCTGGCGTTTCTAGGTCTGTCGGAACGTGCTTCCCATAAGCCGGCCGAGCTGTCGGGAGGAGAGAAACAGCGGGTAGCTGTGGCCCGGGCTTTGATTAATCATCCCTCGGTGATATTGGCCGATGAGCCTTCGGGCAGCCTGGATACGCAGAACAAGGGCGAGTTGCACCAGTTGTTCTTCGATTTGCGCGACAAACTGGGACAGACGTTCGTGATTGTGACCCACGATGAAGGGCTGGCGGCACAGACCGACCGTACGATTCACATGATAGATGGTAAAATAAAAATAGAAGCATTATGAGTCATATAAAATTAGGAAAATATAATCAGCTGGAAGTGGTGAAGGAAGTGGATTTCGGAGTGTATCTCAATGGAGATGAAGACGGCGAAATTCTGCTTCCGAAACGGTATGTACCCGAAGGTACCAAACCGGGTGATGTGTTAAACGTGTTCATTTACCTTGACATGGAGGAAAGGCTGGTGGCTACCACCTTGCAGCCGTATGTGCAGGTGGGTGAGTTTGCCTGTCTGGAAGTGGCATGGGTGAACCAGTTCGGAGCTTTCCTGAACTGGGGACTGATGAAGGACTTGTTCGTACCTTTCCGCGAGCAGAAAATGAAGATGCAGAAGGGAAAGCGTTACGTGGTGTATGTACACTTGGACGAGGAAAGCTACCGTATCGTGGCTTCAGCCAAAGTGGAGCATTTCTTGTCGACCGAAAAGCCGGATTACCAGCCGGGTCAGGAAGTGGAAGTGCTGGTATGGCAGCGCACGGAGCTGGGATATAAGGTGATTGTAGAAAACAAGTTTAGCGGTATGCTGTACCACAATGAGATTTTCCAGCCCTTGGAAGTCGGCATGCGACTGACGGCGTTTATCAAGCAGGTACGTCCGGACGGAAAGATTGACCTGGTATTGCAGAAGGCAGGTGCCCGGAAGGTGGATGATTTTTCGGAGGTGCTGTGGCAATATATCAAAGACAACGACGGATTCACTCCGTTGAACGACAAGACGGATGCGGAAGTGATTTACCACACGTTTGGGGTAAGCAAGAAGACTTTCAAGAAAGCTGTCGGCGATTTGTATAAGAAACGTCGTATCGTATTGGAGGAAGACGGCATTCATTTGGCTTGAGTCAATCCATCTAAAAATAAAAAGTGCTGAAGTTCCCGGAGAAAGTTCCGGAGGGCTTCAGCACTTTGTGTTTATAGACGCTTAGAGAGAGATTTTCGGTCGTGGTCCGCTTCTTTTTTCTGATTCTGTCGGGAGCGGCTTTGTCCGGGTTTTACCGTAGTACCTTTGTTCGGCTTTGCCTGAGGGCGAGTGGCCGGCCGTCTTTGTGGAGCGGCTTCAGGTCTTCGCTGTGGTTGGTTTTCTGGCCTTCTTTGCGGACGGGCTTCCGGACGGGCCTGAGGCCGGTTGTTGGGCTTTTGTACAGGTCGGTATTCCGGTCTGCCGTTTGCCACGGGTTGGTGTCCCGGGCGGGGAGCCGGTGTCCAGTGATTGTCTTTAGGCGGGCGGTTTCCCGGTTTTGGTCTGGCAAAATCTTTGGGACGCAGCTGGGGACTGATACGGCACGGACGGCTGTACACCGGATGGCGATAGCGTATCGGATAGTTTCTCCGGTAGAAGCTGGCGCCGCCGAAATGGGCCCGGCAGTGTCCTCCTCGATAAGTCAGGTAGTGGCGGGGCGGGCCGAAGTAAAAATAGTTCCGGTTGGGATATACCTGATAGATACGGAGGTAGCACACGCTGTTGAGGGCATAAATGGGGCGGAAGAAGTATTCTATTCCCATGAAGCGTACATATTCCGTATTGGAAAGTACCCAGCGGAGGTCATCATTGCGTTCGTCCAGGTAGCGGTAGTAGGCATCCAGGGCGCGGCTGTCGGCTATGGCGATGCCTGAAAGGTAAGGGCCTACGTTGTTCAGGAAATCGTAGTTGATTTCATACAGGTCGTTGTATTGGTCGGTGCTCAGATGCAGTTCGAAGGCCATGCGGTCGGTCAGGAAGCGTGCGTTGATTCGGAAGTCTCCGAGGCCGGAAGCGCGACCGGACAAGGCAGTCAGGCAGAAGGCCAGTAAGCAGAGGAAAAATGTCTTTGTTTTCATAAGCGTTGTCTTTACCGGCTGAATGTGATTCCTTCAGCTTTTTGTTATGTGACAAAATTAGCAGAAGAAAAAGCGCGGGTCAAGATGAAAACGCCCATTCTTTGATAGGGTTTTCCCTATCTTGTATAGGAGTTTTGCCGTTTGGCTTACCGGATAATCTTGAGGAATTTCTCGATGTCTCTCCGAATCATCTGATAAAGGGGTGAGTGAGTATAGAAGTTGTTCCGGTGGATGACGACTTCCACGCCCACCTGGCTCCGCTGGTAGCTGGTCAGTTCGTTGTGCAGCTGCATGTCGTGAAGGGCCAGGTCATGAATCTGCTGTTCCCGTTCCCGGCGCAGCACGGTGCATACGGGGATTAACAGGCGCAGCACCACGTTGTCCATGATGTGATGGCCTTGGATGAACATATAGGTGTTGTCGGGATGTACACCGAGCTGTTCGAATTCTTTTTTCATGTCTTCAATTTCTCCCAAGGCATCGGGATGACGGTGTTCCAGGTCGTGCAGTTTCCGGTTGACTTTTTTCGCCATGTTTTCCAGGCTACGTTCCGGATGGTGGGTACTGACCTGATCCAGCTTGACGTACGAACAGAAATCCAGCAGGGAGAATTCGGAAAGGATGTGCCGGCGGTAGAACCATACCGACCAGATGAACAGCGGATAAGCAATCTGGGAATACAGTTTCATGAACTCCACAAAGTTGATAAGCTTGTGGTCGTTCAGGGTAGCCATGACACAGACCTCGTGCAACCCTTCCGCGTAGCAATGATAGTTTTCGATGGCGTAGGCGTAGGTTTGCATCACGTAGGGACTTTCGATGATGTATTGGGAAGTATGGGTACGTCCTTGCAAGAGATAGTCGTAATCGCTGTCCACACAGGCAATCATGTTCTCACCCAGCTGTTTTCCGAGTTGGTTCATCAGTACGGTTTTCTTGCCTTTGGCCAACGATGTCTGGGAAGGCAGCATCACTTCGAAGTAACGGGTGTTGTCTTCGTATTCCGAGAGGATGGTTCTCCAGAAAGAAATATCGTCGTAGCTTTCTACATAAGCCACGATTTTTCTTCTCGCACGTTTGGGCTTGAGGCTGTTGGCCGCTCCAATGTACAGGGAAGAAAGGTTCTCAGTCAGTCTTTTTCCCATACGGCTACTTCTTTTTTAACGGGTTGTAATGTCACTCACTTCGGTCACGGCATCCATCCAGCCGTTCATGATGAGGGCCGGAGAGTGGGTGGTCAGGATGATTTGTACGTTCGGATTCAGGCTCCGGATGAGAGAAATGAGGCGTTGCTGCCATTCCACGTGAAGGGAGATTTCCGGTTCGTCCATGAAAAGGGTACACGGTTGGTTGTCCTGCACCAATACGGTGAGCAGGATGACCAACATCTGCTTTTCGCCGGAAGACAACTGGTAGGGCGTCAGGATATCGCCGTCCTGTTCAAACAGGATTTCGTTGTTCTGGCGGAGGATTTTCTTTCCGGTCTCACTGAACAAATCGTCCATCAGGTCCTGGAAATGCGTCTTCGGTCGGGAGATATCGGCCGCCTTTGCCTGATTCTCCGGCTTTCCGCTCGTCAGCAGAGAGATAATCCGGTTGCCGATGTTCACCTGATAATCCAGGTAGCGCCGCTGGAGCAGATAAAGCTGCCAGTCGAGCTCCGTCTTTACGTTCTGGTTCCCGATTTTATCCAGCAGTCCCGCGCTGAGTAGCGGACGGTCGAAACTGCGTATCACATCGAAATGGATGTAGGTGGCATCTTCCGGATAGAAGGTGAACGAGACTCCTTCATGCACTCCGTTGCTGAGGGCACCACCTTCCAAGTCGCTCAGACGGCGTACGGAGTTGTTCAGAATCGTGCTTTTCCCGATACCGTTCACTCCGCTCAGGATGTTGACGTCCGGGCGTAAATCCCAGGCAATGTTTTTCCGGCCCCATAAGCCTTTAATCTCAATGCGCTTGATGTATTCAGCTTGTTTCTTCATGGCTGTCTTTGTTTACACGTCAAACAAAAATAGCAAATTATCGGGAATAAATCAACGGGGAGCCGGTTCTTTTTTCAAAAACCTCGTAACTTTGCAGAAATTAGAGGGAAAGAGGGCTTTCACACGAGCGTGAAAAGGTTTTTTGTGGCTGAAAGCCCGACCTCTGCAAGCTGAAGAATAAGAAATGAAGAAAGAAAATACAGTCATCCAATCGCCGGTGTTGTACTTGCAGCATCAGTATGAGCTGTTGAAGCTGGAGTATGAGTATGAGAAAGCGCAGTTCAAGCAGCAGACCGAACTGATGGGCATCGGACGGAAAATCAAGCGGGGCATGTGCTGGTATCCCTTGTCGTTGGGAAGAAGTTATTACAACGCCTTGAACCAGCTGATCATCGAGGTGGAACGGAAAGAGGACAAGGAGATTGAGCATCTGTTCGAGTATGGGCGTCCGGTGTGTTTCTTTACGCAGGACTTGTCGGGCAAACTGACCTACCTGAACTTTGTGGCCACGGTGAATTATGTGGAGGAAGACCGCATGGTGGTGATTCTGCCGGATGCCAATGCGTTGCTGGCTTTGCAGAGCAAGGAAGTGCTGGGGGTACAGCTGTATTTCGATGAGACCAGCTACCGGCTGATGTTCGAGGCGCTCAAGCAGGTTCTTAGTGCGAAGAACAACCGTCTGGCAGAGCTGAGGGACATTTTCCATGGCACACAGCCCGTATCCACCTTCTCGTTTCAGCCGGTGCGTTTCCCGTGGTTGAATGCCACGCAGGAAGAGGCGGTCAACAAGGTGTTGCATGCCAAGGATGTGGCCATCGTACACGGTCCTCCCGGAACGGGAAAGACGACCACGCTGGTGGAAGCCATTTATGAAACCCTCCACCGGGAAAATCAGGTGCTGGTCTGCGCACAGAGCAACATGGCCGTCGACTGGATCAGTGAGAAGCTGGTCGACCGGGGCGTGAGTGTGCTGCGCATCGGAAATCCCAGCCGGGTAAACGACAAGATGCTGTCGTTCACCTACGAACGGCGTTTCGAGGCCCATCCGGACTACCCTCAGCTGTGGAGCATCCGCAAGGCCGTGCGCGAATTGTATGCCCGCAGCCGGAAAGGGGCCGACCGGGAGAGTATCCGGCAGAAAATCAATTCGCTGAAAGACCGGGCCACGGAACTGGAAATCCGCATCAACGAAGCTTTGTTCAGTGAGGCAAGGGTGATTGCCTGCACGCTGGTGGGAAGCGCCAACCGTCTGCTGATAGGACAGAAGTTCGGAACGGTATTCATTGACGAGGCGGCACAGGCGTTGGAAGCGGCCTGCTGGATTCCGTTGCGGAAAGCCGACCGGGTGATTCTGGCCGGCGACCATTGTCAGTTGCCGCCTACGGTGAAATGTCCGGAGGCCCTGCGTGCCGGACTGGGTCATACGCTGATGCAGTGCATTGTGAAGAACAAGCCGGAGGTAGTGTCGCTGTTGAAGGTGCAGTACCGTATGAACGACGAAATCATGCGCTTCTCGTCCGACTGGTTTTACGGAGGCATGCTTCGTTCGGCCCCCGAAGTGAAATACCGCAGCATCCTGGACTTCGATACTCCGATTGAGTGGGTCAATACCGAGGGGATGGATTGCAACGAGGAGTTCGTGGGTGAAAACTACGGGCGCATCAACAAGCCGGAGGCGGAACTGTCCATCGGGCAGTTGAAGGAATACATTACGAAAATCGGCCGGGAGCGTTTCCTGGAAGAACGCATCGACGTGGGACTGATTTCGCCGTATAAGGCGCAGGTGCAGTACCTCCGCCAGCTGGTCAAGAAAGATGCGTTCTTCAAGCCCTACCGTTCCCTGATTACCATCAATACGGTGGACGGTTTTCAGGGGCAGGAACGCGACGTCATCCTCATCAGTCTGGTACGGGCCAACGAAGACGGGCAGATTGGTTTCCTGAACGATTTGCGCCGTATGAACGTGGCCATCACGCGAGCCCGCATGAAACTCATCATTTTGGGGGATGCTTCCACTTTGACCAAACATGCCTTTTACAAGAAGCTCTACGAGTATATCCATAGTTTGCAGGAGTGAATTCAGAAGTCGGGATAAGGATATTCGCAAAATTTGTTTATCTTTATCCCGATTTTATTCACACTATTCTAATTTTTTATGTTGACAGACTTACTGCAAACTTCGTATTTTGCAATTTTCTTGATTGTAGCCTTGGGCTTTATGCTCGGACGTATCAAAGTGATGGGGTTGTCGCTCGATGTGTCTGCCGTGATTTTTATCGCCCTTGCTTTCGGGCATTGGGGCGTGTCTATTCCAAAGGAACTGGGAACCTTCGGGTTGGTGCTGTTCATTTTCACTATCGGCATCCAGGCCGGTCCGGGTTTCTTTCATTCTTTCCGGAGCAAAGGAAAGACCTTGATTCTGATTACCTTGCTGATTGTGGCTTCTGCCTGTCTGACGGGGGTGGCCATGAAGTATCTTTTCGATATCGATACGCCCAGTATCGTGGGGCTGATTGCGGGGGCGCTGACCAGTACGCCGGGTTTGGCGGTGGCCATCGACAGCACGCAGTCGCCGCTGGCTTCCATTGCCTACGGTATCGCCTATCCGTTTGGGGTGATTGGGGTGATTTTATTCGTGAAACTGCTTCCCAAGCTGATGCGTATCGACTTGAATGAAGAGGCCCGGCGTTTGGAAAAGGAACGGCGCAGCCAGTTCCCGGAGCTGAACACTTGTCTGTTCAAAGTGATCAACCCTACGGTTTTCAACCGTACCCTGATTCAGTTGAATATCCGGGCCATGACGGGTGCCGTAATTTCGCGTTTGAAGCGGGGCGATGAGATTCTGATTCCGAAAGCCCATACCGTGTTGCAGGAAGGCGACCACATCCAGGCGGTGGGCAGTGAGGATTCCCTGAAGAATCTGGCCCTGATGCTGGGCGAACGGGAGGAGGGAGAGCTTCCACTGAGCCATACGCAGAGTATTGAATCCTTGTTGCTGACCAAGAAAGACATGATTAACAAGCAGCTGGGTGAACTCAACTTGCAGAAGAACTTCGGTTGTACGGTAACCCGCGTGCGCCGAAGCGGTATCGATTTGTCTCCCTCGCCGGAACTGGCCCTGAAGTTTGGCGACAAACTGATGGTGGTGGGCGAGAAGGAAGGGATACAAGGAGTGGCCCGCTTGCTGGGGAATGACGTGAAACGCCTTTCGGATACCGATTTCTTCCCTATTGCCATGGGTATTGTGCTGGGCGTGCTGTTCGGCAAACTGCATATCTCCTTTGGAGGAGGGATGACCTTCTCTCCGGGACTGACCGGCGGCGTGCTGATGATGGCGTTGTTCCTGAGTGCCATTGGCAAGACGGGACCGATTATCTGGTCCATGTCGGGACCGGCCAACCAGCTGTTGCGTCAGTTGGGCTTGCTGCTGTTCCTGGCCGAAGTGGGTACGTCTGCCGGAAAGACCTTGGTGGCTACCTTCCAGGAGAGCGGTTTCTTGCTTTTCGGGGTAGGTGCTTTGATTACCTTGGTACCGATGCTGTTGGCGGCAGTCGTGGGACGGCTGGTGTTTAAGGTCAGTCTGCTCGATTTGCTGGGCACCATCACCGGCGGTATGACCAGTACCCCGGGACTTGCGGCAGCCGATTCCATGACCGACAGTAACATACCGGGAGTGGCCTACGCTACAGTGTACCCCATCGCCATGGTGTTCCTGATTCTGTTTATTCAGTTGATAGCACTGGCCGTGATATAGTTTGAGAAGGCTTGCTTTGCCTTCGGTGAGGAAATCCTGAAAGTCTGTATCTGCCAAGAGGGCGGCTTTCAGGATTTTTTTTGTCGCATTCGGCGGATACTTTCAGATGCTTTTGAAATAAAGTTCAGATGTCTTGCTGGATACTTCTTTGTATCCCGAAGAATTCTCTGTCTCACGCTGCGGTATTTGTATCCCACACTGTGAAATATATATCCCACACTGTGGTTTTTGTATCCCACAGTGTGGAACAGAGAAATTATCCCGAAGTTCTTGAAAATACACAAGGAGAAACGGAAGTTTTTACCGGAGTAAATTTTGCTTGTCACCGGGGAAGATGAATCCTGAGTTTGGAACAAATTAGGATAAATTCTTCTCCTTTTGTTCTTTTCACTTGGTTTTTCGCTATATTTGTAATTAACAATTACTTCATCCTAATTATCAATTGAATCGTATGAAATACCCCATTGGAATACAGAGCTTCGACCAGCTGATAGAAGACGGTTATGTGTATGTGGACAAAACTGATTTGGTTTACCGTCTGGTGAAGGAAGGTAAGATTTATTTTCTGAGCCGTCCGCGCCGTTTCGGAAAGAGTCTGCTGGTATCCACGTTGAAAAACTATTTCCTCGGCAGGAAGGAGTTGTTCAAGGGCCTGAAGATGGAGGCGCTGGAGAAAGACTGGAAGGTGTATCCGGTGTTTCATATCGATTTCAATGGAGGAAACTTTACCCAGAAAGGTGTTTTGCAACGTTGGATTGATGGGTATGTATCTTCCTGGGAGCGTGAGATAGGGATGGAGGCAGACAAAAGTCTTCCCACCGGATTGAGGTTTATCGAACTGCTGAAAACGGCCTATGAGAAGTCTGGTTTGCGTGCCGTGGTACTGGTGGATGAATACGACAAACCTATTCTCGATGTCTTGGACTATGACAAGGACCTGGAGGAGGAACACCGTAATATACTGAAAGGTTTTTATTCCACTTTCAAGGGGGCAGATGAATACTTGCAGTTTGTTTTCCTGACGGGTGTGACAAAGTTTTCGCAGGTGAGCGTATTCAGCGGTTTTAACCAGCCTAAAGACATCAGCATGCACGCCAAGTATGAGACACTGTGCGGTATATCGCAGGCAGAATTTGAGCATTATTTCAGGGAGTCTGTCGGGCAGATGGCAGATGATTACGGATGTGCTTTTGATGAAATGATGAATATGCTGAAATTGCAGTATGATGGTTATCATTTCAGTGACAGAATGACGGATGTATATAACCCTTTCAGTTTGCTCAATGCGTTTGATTCCGGAAGAATTTATGATTACTGGTTCAAGAGCGGTACTCCTACCTATCTTATCCGTTTGTTGGCGCACTCAAACGAAAATATGAACGAGATTACAGGAAAGTATTATTCTCCGGAGGAATTTATCGATTACAAGGCGAGTGTGGAACAACCTTTGCCGATGATATATCAGAGCGGCTATCTGACCATCAAGGAGTTTGATCTGGAAGAAATGACGTTTCTTCTTGATTTTCCCAACAACGAGGTGAAGCGTGGGTTCCTTACAATGGTGGCTTCCTCGTACTTTGATAAGACTGAGACTGCCGCATGGATAAGGAAAGCGGCCTCACAACTGAAAAAGGGGGAACTCGATGATTTCCGCACAGGCCTGACTTCTTTCCTGGCCAGCATCCCCTATACCATGCGCCGTAAGGAGAACGAGCGTGAGAGGGAACGGTATTTCCACTATACTTTCTATCTGATCATGCGCCTGATTAGTGTCTATACGGTTTATACGGAGAAGGTGCAGAGTCAAGGTCGGGTAGATTGCATTGTGGAGACTCCTAATTATGTGTATATCTTTGAGTTCAAGCTTGATGGTACAGCTGCAGAGGCCATGCGGCAGATAGAAGAGAAGGGTTATGCGAAAGAATATGGGGCAGATACCCGTAAACTGTATCAGATAGGAGCCGTATTTTCTTCGGAAACGGGAACGATAGAGGAGTGGATAGTCAGATGACGACTTATCCACTTCGATTCTTTGGGTTATAGTTTGCTCAAAAAACGTTCCCGGTCCACAATATATCGGATGTGGGTACCTTCTCCGACCAGTCCCTTGCGGTCGGAAGCACTTACCTTGAAGGTCAGTTTCCGGCCTTCTACTTCGGTAAGTTCCGCGGTGGCGGTAACTTCCTCTCCTAAACCGGAGGGTTTGAGGTGCGTGGTCTGTATCATGGCACCTACGGTAGTGGAGCCTTCCGGAAGAGCCGGTTGGACGGCATGCATGGCCGCATTTTCCATTAAAGCCACTAAGGCGGGAGTGGCAAATACTTCCATGTCGCCCGAGCCGAGTGCCAAGGCGGTGTTAGTGGAATTTACCTGTACGGTACTGCTGTATGTAAGTCCTGTTTCCATTGTTCTTTTTTATTTTGAAGTTATAAATTCATTTTTCTCATTGGGTTGAAAATCGGTTCCGGCAGGGCGCTGGAAGATGTGCAACCCGAATTCCGGTACCATGGCAATCAGGTGGTCGAAGAGTTCACCTTGCAAGGTTTCGTAGGGAATCCAGTCGGGCGTGTTCGAGAAGCAATACACTTCCACAGGGATGCCTTCGGTGGTAGGTTGCAACTGGCGGACCATCTGCATCAGGTTATGGTTCACGTCGGGATGGCTGCAGATGTACTTCAGGGCATATTCCCGGAACACGTACAGGTTGACCGGTGGTTCGCTGCCTTCTGTGGGGGCACTTATCCATCCTTTTTCCGTGAAGCGGGCCATTTCTTCCGGGGTACAGAAATGTACGGTGGTCATATCAATGAACAGTGAACGCTTGATGCGTCGTCCGCCACTTTCGCGCATGCCCCGCCAGTTCTGGAAGGAGTCGCTGACCAGGGCGTAGGGAGGGATGGTCGTGATGGTCTTGTCGAAGTTCTGCACCTTGACCGTAGTCAGCGAGACTTCCACCACGTATCCGTCGGCCCCGTATTTGGTCATGGTAATCCAGTCGCCCGGACGCAGCATGTCGTTGGCCGAAAGCTGTACGCCGGCCACCAGCCCTAGAATGCTGTCCTTGAATATCAACATCAGAATGGCGGCCGAGGCTCCGAGTCCGGTCAGGATGGCCGTCGCATTCTGGTTAATCAAAATACTGATAATCAGTATGATTCCGATTCCGATGGCTATCAGGTTAATCATTTGGTAAATGCCTTTGAGCGGACGGTTTTTCAACGCCTCGTGCTCGCTGGAAATCTCATACAGTGAGTCCAAAAAACATTTAATCAGCATGAGAGCGGTGATGATGAGGCAAATCAGACTGATTTTGAGTAGAATCTGAAGAAGATAGGCCGAGGAGTCGTTGAAGGCGAAAGGGAGTAGAACGTACCAGATGATCGGAGGAATCATCCGGCAGAACGAGGTCATCATCTTGTCGTTAAACAGGTAGTCGTCCCAGGTAGCCTTGGTGCGGGCCGTGATTTTCCGTACTGCCGGCATGATCAAATGGCGGAATACCAGGGTCATGAGATAGGATATTAATAAAATAGCTAAAATAAGCACTACTTGGGTGCTCCAGCTGAGGTCGTTCTTTTCAATGCCGGTCTGCTGGAGAAGTTGTGCGATTTCTTGATTCAGTGTATTCATTTTGTAAAGTATTTTTCTTTTGGAGACTCAAAGATAAACAAGTTCTCAGAGTTTGCAAAATAGAAATATCCTCTTGTAGAAACATTTATTTTCTTCATATCTTTTTGCGGAACAAATGGTTTCACTAAATTTGCCGACAAGAAATTACTAATACCAAAATAAAGAATCTAATGAGTTTGAAAATTGTAGTATTGGCAAAACAAGTTCCCGATACACGTTGTGTGGGAAAAGATGCCATGAATGCCGACGGTACGATTAACCGTGCGGCACTTCCGGCGATTTTTAATCCGGAAGACTTGAATGCCTTGGAACAGGCACTCAGACTGAAAGACACACATCCCGGTTCTACTGTGACAATTCTGACAATGGGACCAGGCCGTGCCGCTGAAATCATTCGTGAAGGATTATACAGAGGAGCCGACAACGGTTATCTGCTGACAGACCGTGCCTTTGCCGGTGCCGATACGCTGGCCACTTCGTATGCGCTGGCCACTGCCATCCGTAAGATTGGTGCATACGACATCATCGTAGGTGGACGTCAGGCTATCGATGGAGATACCGCACAGGTAGGTCCGCAGGTGGCTGAAAAACTGGGATTGCCGCAAGTAACTTACGTAGAAGAAATTGAAGAAGTGAAAGACGGACGCATCCGCGTGAAACGTCATATCGACGGCGGTGTAGAAACGGTAGAAGCTCCGCTGCCGATTGTATTGACGGTGAACGGTAGTGCCGCTCCTTGCCGTCCGCGCAATGCGAAACTGGTACAGAAATACAAACGTGCACTGGGTGGTCAGGAAAAAGCGGCCATTACCAAAGACGGGGCTGAACTGCCTTATGCTTCTTTGTATGAAAGCTGTCCTTATCTGAACATCACGGAATGGAGCGTAGCCGATGTAAACGGTGACACGAAACAATGCGGTCTGTCGGGCTCTCCGACCAAGGTGAAGAAGATTGAAAACATCATCTTCCAGGCAAAGGAAAGCAAGACACTTACCGGCAGCGATGCAGACGTAGAGAATTTGATTGTTGAACTGTTGGCTAACCATACTATCGGATAAAGACTATGAATAACGTATTTGTATATTGTGAGATGGAAGGTGCCCATGTGGCCGATGTCAGTCTCGAACTTTTAACCAAAGGTCGTAAGTTGGCCAACCAGCTGGGATGCCAGTTGGAAACCATTTGTGCCGGCAGTGGCCTTGCAGATGTAGAAAAACAAGTTTTGCCATACGGAGTAGACCGCGTACATGTGTTCGACGTTCCGGGCTTGTTCCCTTATACTTCACTTCCTCATACTTCAATTCTTGTTAACTTGTTCAAGGAAGAAAAACCGCAGATTTGCCTGATGGGTGCTACCGTCATCGGTCGTGACCTGGGCCCGCGTGTGTCTTCAGCCTTGACGAGTGGTCTGACTGCCGACTGTACGCAGCTGGAAATCGGTAACCATGAAGACAAGAAGAACGGTATCACTTACGAAAACCTGTTGTATCAGATTCGTCCGGCTTTCGGCGGTAACATTGTGGCTACCATTGTCAATCCGGAACATCGTCCGCAGATGGCTACCGTTCGTGAAGGGGTAATGAAAAAAGAAATTGTGGATGCCAACTATCAGGGTGAAGTGATTCGTCACGACGTAGCGAAGTATGTACCCGAAACAGATTATGTGGTGAAGGTTATCGACCGTCACGTGGAAAAAGCAAAACATAATCTGAAAGGAGCACCTATCGTGGTAGCCGGTGGTTACGGTATGGGTAGCAAGGAAGGTTTCGACATGCTGTTCGAACTGGCCAAGGAACTTCATGCAGAAGTAGGTGCTAGCCGTGCGGCGGTAGATGCCGGTTTCTGTGAACACGACCGTCAGATTGGTCAGACAGGGGTAACGGTACATCCGAAGTTGTATATCGCTTGCGGTATTTCCGGACAGATTCAGCACATCGCCGGTATGCAGGATGCAGGTATCATCATCTCTGTGAACAGCGACCCGAATGCTCCGATTAATACTATTGCCGATTATGTCATCAACGGTACGGTGGAAGAAGTAATCCCGAAAATGATTAAGTATTACAAAAAGAACAGTAAGTAATAATTTGAGGTAAGTATGGACGGTAAATGGTGGCTGTGGTATTTGCTGATATTCTTTTTTGCAGCTCCTGCCTTTTCGCAAGATACGATTTATTTGGATAAAAAAGGTAGATGGCTGGATAGCAAGGAGAATGCGTTTCGATATTGTATTCGGGTTGATTTGGCCGAAGACAATATTGAGGTGAAGGTTTATAACTTAGGAGATACACTGCTCTATTTACATCACTTTTCCTATTTTGTAGATGACCCTAAAAAATGTATCGTAAATGGAGTGTCGTCCATTTTTTATGCAGATGGACAACTTTCGGATACCTATATGAATGTAAAGGGAAAGAAGGAAGGTGAGTATCGTCGGTTCTATAGAAACGGCGAGTTGAAGTACCTTTGCCATTTTGAGAATAACAGACGCGAAGGACAGTTGGAGATGTATTATCCCAATGGTTCTTTATGGCGGACCGAAGAGTTCCGAAAAGGACGTTCACAAGGAGGTCATGTGTACAATGCTGCAGGAAATGAAATTGAGTTCTATCCGTCTGAGCGGATTGTAGGTTTTCCAGGTGGAGTGGATGCGTTGGCACTTTTTATGAAAGAGCATGTGCATTACCCTTTGGAAGCCTCGGAACAAAAGGTGGAAGGACGTGTGCTTGTACAATTGACTTTTGACCAGCGTGGTAGAATCGTGGAATATCATGTACTTCCTCAAAGTACGGAGAATTATTATTTGAGGAAAGAAGCGATTCGTTTCGTGGAAGAAGACTTGATGAAAACAGAGTGGGAACCAGCCGTGCAATTTGGGGAATTTAAAAAAATTCGTTTTGTGTTGCCGATTGCATTTAAGATACCGAACCTCAAAGCCTCAAAATAAAAAATTAAAATTATGGCAAACTTTTATACAGAACATCCGGAACTCAAGTATCACTTGAACAATCCGATGATGGAGCGTATCTGTCAGTTGAAAGAACGCGATTACAGAGATAAAGACGAGTACGATTATGCGCCGCAGGATTATGCGGATGCCATCGACTCTTACGATAAAGTGTTGGAAATTACCGGTGAAATCACGGGTGAGGTGATTGCACCCAATGCCGAAGGAGTAGACCAGGAAGGTCCGCATCATGCCAATGGCCGTGTGGAATATGCTTCGGGTACAAAGGCTAACCTGGAGGCCATGGTAAAGGCCGGATTGAACGGAATGACCATGCCGCGCCGTTTCGGTGGTTTGAATTTCCCGATTACGCCGTACACCATGTGCGCGGAAATCGTGGCTCAGGCCGATGCCGGTTTCGGTAACATCTGGTCTTTGCAGGACTGTATCGAAACTTTGTATGAGTTCGGTAACGAAGACCAGCATAGCCGTTTCATCCCACGTATCTGTGCAGGCGAAACCATGTCTATGGACTTGACTGAACCGGATGCAGGTTCCGACTTGCAGAGCGTAATGCTGAAGGCTACATACGATGAGGCCAACAACTGCTGGCGCCTGAACGGAGTGAAACGTTTCATCACGAACGGTGATGCCAATATTCACCTGGTACTGGCCCGTTCGGAAGAAGGTACTCACGATGGTCGTGGTTTGTCTATGTTTATCTACGACAAGAACGATGGCGGAGTTGACGTACGTCGTATTGAAAACAAGCTGGGTATCCATGGCTCTCCGACTTGTGAACTGGTGTACAAGAATGCGAAGGCTGAACTTTGTGGCGACCGCAAGCTCGGTTTGATTAAATACGTCATGGCATTGATGAACGGTGCCCGTCTGGGTATCGCGGCGCAGTCAGTAGGTTTGAGCCAGGCTGCTTATGATGAAGCATTGGCATACGCAAAAGACCGTAAGCAGTTCGGTAAGGCGATTATCGAATTCCCGGCAGTGTACGACATGCTGGCTACCATCAAGGCGAAACTGGATGCCGGTCGTGCGTTGTTGTATCAGACTTCCCGTTATGTGGATATCTACAAAGCATTGGACGACATCGCCCGCGAACGCAAGCTGACTCCGGAAGAGCGTCAGGAGCAGAAACGCTATGCAAAACTGGCCGACAGCTTTACACCGCTGGCAAAAGGTATGAACTCTGAATATGCCAACCAGAATGCCTACGACTGTATCCAGGTACACGGCGGTTCCGGCTTCATGATGGAATATGCGTGTCAGCGTATCTACCGTGATGCCCGTATCACCAGCATCTACGAAGGAACCACTCAGTTGCAGACGGTTGCTGCCATCCGTTACGTGACCAACGGTTCGTATGCGGCTACTTTGCATGAATTTGAAACGGTACCTTGTGCGCCGGAATATGAAGGTTACATGAACCGTATCAAGGATATGACCCGTAAGCTGGAAGCTTGCACCAATGCAGTGAAAGAAGCACAGAACCAGGAACTGCTGGATTTTGTGGCTCGTCGTTTGTATGAAATGGCGGCTGTCTGCGTGATGAGTCACTTGTTGTTGCAGGATGCCACCAAGGCTCCTGAAATGTTCGGCAAGTCACTGAATGTGTATGTGAACTATGCAGAGTCAGAAGTGGAAAAACATTTCAACTTCATCCGCAAGTTCCAGGCTGAAGAACTGGCAAGTTATCGGAAATAAGTTTCTGGCTGTATTTTCAAATAAGCACGGCTGACTGAATAAGTCATCCCATAAAATCCTCCTGTGGTTAGTCTGAATCGGATGAAAGACTGGCACAGGAGGATTTTTTTTTAGGTGTTAGTGAATAAGTTTTTTTAGTTTGGTGACTTGCTTCTGAATCTTTTCTTTAAGTGTGTGAAATGAGTTTTTTCCGTAGCCATCGGTTGAATAGGAAGAGCAGGAAAAGGGCGAAGAGAATAGGCAGATAAAACAGACAGGTCTGTAGGGAAGGACTACCTTCTTGCAAGATGTGTAGCAGGGAAAGTAGCTTATTCCCGTATTGCCAGCACAAAAGTATTAGGCAACCTCCGATCGCCAGAAAGGTAGTGACGAGCATAAGGATGAACAATCTTTTCTCTTGCCGCTTTTCGCGTAGCAAGGTTTCCTGATGAATCTTCTGCATCATCCGGTAACTGAAATTGCTGGGCAACCGGTAGTCAGGCTGCTGGCTGAGAGCCTTTTTGAGTCCTTTATCGGTGGTATTCATAAGTCAATCCTCCTCTTTCATTAATGTACATAATTTTTTGCGGACGCGGTGTAGCTTCACTTTCACATTGTTTTCGGTCAGGTGAAGGATATAGGCTATTTCCGTCACCGGTTTCTCTTCTTCATAGAAGAGTGTCACCAAGGCCTTCTCGTCCGAAGTTAGACGGGTGAGTGCTCGTTGCAACTTTTCTATCTGTACCTCATCGTCTGTATTGAGTGTTTCGTCTACTTCCGTATCCGACAAGCTGTTCCACATCCGGTTGTCGAACGAAAGAAGCTCATGCTCTTTTTTCCGCAGGGCAGACGTGGCGGTGTTGTAGGCAATGCGGTAAATCCAGGTAGAGAAACTGCTGTTCTCTTGGAACGAGGAAAGGTGGGTGAAGGCTTTCATAAAACAGTCTTGCGTCAGTTCTTCTGCATCCTCCGGTGAACCCACCATGCGAACAATCAGGTGAAACACCTGTGGTCCGTAGGTATCCAGGAAATAGGAGAACTGTTCGGTTCTCCCGCTTAGGATGGATGCGATGATATGTGATTCCTCGTTTTGCATGATGCCTTTTAGACGCGATGCCTTGTGAAAGGTTACAGCCTGCGGAAAAAATTTTTTTCCTGCTCATTGAGTGTAACCTTTTTCGTAGGGATGCGTCTAAAGGGGCAAAGTAACAAATTAAAAACGAAACGACGATGGAAGAATTAATGATTGTAGCCAATGTGGCCATTGTATTTGGAGTGATTTATAAATTGTTTGAACTGTTTGCCGGAAGAAGAGAACGGATGATGCTAATTGAGAAACTAGGAGATAAGCTGACACCGGAAACCTTTAAGAAAGGTATTGTGTATCGGCCCAGCCTGTTTTCTTTTGGTGGATTACGAGTGGGATGTCTGCTGCTGGGGATAGGAGTAGGCCTGTTGGTCGGATATGGGTTGGTGTATGCCACTCAGCCGGAATATTTTATGGAAGACCCGAGTCGGGCAGTAGAAAATACAGTTTCCGTCATTTACGGTGCCAGTGTGTTGCTGGGAGGCGGTTTGGGTTTGGTCATTTCTTATTTGATTGAAAAGAAGCAGCTGGACAAGGAAAAATAAAAGCTTATTTTACTTTCAGACAAAGCGGTTTGATACGGGATTGACGTGTCAAATCGCTTTTTTAATGGCGTGATTTGCCTTAAAGATGTACATTTATTCTTTATTTATCCAAACAGATGCAATATTTTGAACTCAAATAGGATATTCTTTGTAATTTTACTGAGAGGTTAATTATGGAGGTTTTGGGTTATGAAATGGAATTGCATAACAGGAGTGGTATGTGCTTTCATGCTGTTTGCAGGTCAGGTACATGCACAAGTGGAAGGAACGGATTCGCTTCGGATGGTAATGTACCACGACGGAGCGAATGAATTAAAGGAGATGATTATCTGTCCGCCGGTGTTTTGTTCTTTACCCGATGGAAAGCGCGTGAAGATGAAAATTTGCAACGACGGAGAAGAAACAGTACGTAAAGTTTCTTTTTGCTTGTTTTATAAGAAGAAAAGGCTTTGTAAGGTCCGGCTGCCGCACATGCAGAAAGGAGCGACCTATGAGTTTGCGGTGAATATCCACGAAAAACTGTCGCGGAAGGATCGGGAGAATTTGGAGTTCGAGTTGAAAAAAGGTTCTTGTTATCGGATGTATAAACTTCCAATACATTGATGGAATTATAATTCTATATTTTTTGGTTTTAGTATTTTATCTGTTAAGAGATTTAATTACATCATGCAGAATGATTAATATATGTTGTAAAGCATGGTTTTTTGACTCTGCTTTTTGTAGTTTCAAATAAAATAAATACTTTTGCACTGTGTTTTTCATAGTATTAGATTTAAGGTTAACAAAGGTTGGAGTTCAGCGGAACTCCTTTTTTTATGTCTGTACGTCTGGACATGAAAAAAGGCCATTTCCACGGGTGGTGGAAACAGCCTTTTCAAGCAGGAAGGAATTTTATCCTTATTTCTTTTTAGTATCAGCTGCTACGTCATTGATGACTTTGGCTTCATAGTTGAATTTAGAGAATCCTTTTTTCAAGTTTTCTACGGATGTCTTATCTGCATCGTACACAATGGTTACGGTTTTGTCCTGTAAATTGGTTTTCAACTCTTTCAGGCCTTTTTCAAAAGCGATGTTCTTCTGTACTTTCTTTTCGCAGTTCTGGCATACCATCTGCTGAACTTTGAAAGTGACTTTACGCATGTTTTTAGCTGAAGCATTCAAGCCGCCCAGCAGGACAGCCAACAATGATAATACTACAATTCGTTTCATAATTTAAATATTTAAATGGTGAATGTAAAAAAATAGTTTTAATCTAAATTAGTTTCTTGCCCAGTTAAACCGAATGCCGATATATCCTTTTGCTCCGTGCATTGGTCCCCATACCATAGTGGCATCGAAGGCATCGCCCCAGGGGTTGTCTGCTCCAATAATCGGATTCTTTTGGGTAAAATTGGTCAGGTTTTCTCCTCCGATATATACAGACCATCTGCGGAAATTGCGGGTAATCTGCATGCTTAATTGTTCAAAGGATTTGTAGCGTGCATCCCAGGAAGCATTGCCGTTTTCCAGTGTGTAAGGTGTCGGCATACGGCCTCCTCCGTTCTGTTGCCAGGTGACATCAAACTGCCATTTGCCGAGGGGAGTCTTGTAAGAGGCAGTAATCAAGCCTTTGTATCTGCCGGTCAGCGGCTTTTCGTATAAAATACCGTTGATTTCATTTTTCACATATGTCATTCTCCATGCGGCTGTCAGGTTGAAACCTTGGAAGAAAGGGTAAGTGGCTTCTACCTGAAATACATGAGAATACGACTGTCCGTTCAGGTTGGAGAAGATGACTGCATGGGGATTGGTTTCCATATCTACTACCACCTGATCGACAAACTGTGTGTAATAATATTCCCCATTCAGGTTTAATGTCTTTCCACATACCGGAAGATAGCTGGCGATGCTGAATCCGTAATTCCAGGCTTCTTCCTGCTTTAAGTCCTTATCAATCTGGATGCTTCTGCTACTAGCCAGCAGGAAATTGTTTTCGGCCAACACATGATTGGTGCGGTAGCCTTTTCCGGCAGAAGCACGGAAAGTGACGTAGTCATTGGGTGCATAGCGGATGTTTGCACGTGGAGTGACAAAAAAGCCGTACATGTCGCTGTAATCGCCGCGCAATCCCAGCATCAAGGTAAGCTTGTCGTTGGGAGTGTAAGTATATTGGGCATATCCACCGGTAACTGCCTCGTCATCGATGGCCTTCAGCGGAGTGTCAGCTATGTTGTTGGTCAGGCGGTAATCTTGATCGTAACGGTCGTAGTTGAAACTGAGTCCAGCTGACAGGGCATGCTGGTCTGTGAAGTTGCTCTCAAAGATCAGCGATGCATAGGCATTCTGCTGGTTCACATTATACAACTTGTGTCCGTAGGTTGCATCCAAGTTATGGATGGTCCCGGTGGTAATCAATGCCAGGTTGGTGTTATGCTCTTTATCAAAGATATAAGCTTGTTTTACAAATGCCTCATAGCGGTCGGTATTCATGTCAATCAAGTAAGGATTGCTGAATGAATGTCCACCGTGTGAAACCTGTCCGCTGGTACGTTGCTCGTTGAGGGCCTTGATACCCGCCTGGAACAGATACTTGCTGCCCATGTAGGCCCAGCGATTGAAGAAGTTGTACTGTTCCACTTCGGGGATATCGGTGAATCCGTCTTCGTTGGCATCGTGTGCTTTCGTTTCGTTTTCGTAGTGAGCCAGTAGCATGGTGCTCCATTTGTCATTCAGCTTGACCGTTGCATCGGCATTGGCTTCGTAACGGCTGGTGGTGCTGGCAAAAAGGTTGGCCGATACCCAGTCGGCTTCCGGGTTCTGCGGTTTCTTAAACTCAATGTTGATTTGTCCGGTCAGTGCTTCATAGCCGTTCTTCACGGAAGAGGTGCCTTTGCTTACTTGGATACTCTGCATCCATGGACCAGGTACGTATCCCAAGCCATAGGCCGAAGAAGTGCCTCTGAAATTAGGAATGTTTTCAGTCAGAATTTGTACATAGGTACCGGACAATCCCAGCAGACGAATCTGTTTGGCTCCGGTAGCCGCATCCGAATAGTTGACATCGACCGAAGGATTGGTTACGAAACTTTCTCCCAGGTTACAGCAGGCCGCACGGAACAGCTCGTCCTTTGAAATCAGATCAGCATTGCTCACACTGTTACGGATTTTTTGTGTTCCAGCTTTGCGGGCTACTACGTTGACTTCCTGGAGTTCTACTCCTTCAGATAAGGTAATGTCGATGTATTCTTGTTCAGAAGAGATGTTCAAGGTGTCGGTGTTGAATCCGATGCAGCTTACTACCAGTTGGTTGTTTCCTTCTGCTCGTTCCAGTTCAAATGCACCGTTGGCGTCCGTACTGGTTCCTGTGGAGGTGTGCAACCAAATCAGGTTGGCTCCTGGGATGGTTTCTCCTTTCGTATCGGTCACACTGCCACTTAATGTTCTGTGAACAGTAGTGGCGTAGGTTGATAAATTCAATAATATGAATAAAAATGTAATGGATAAATGTCTCATAAAACTTGTTCTAATTAATAGCATGAATCATTGTGGAATCTATGTGACAAATCAGTTAGAAACTCGGGATGTTTCTAACGCTACTTTCCATGGTCCCTAAAGGGAATTTTCGCTAAATAATCAGAATGGAATGTCGGATGAGCCTGTTTCTACCACTCAGGGGAGGTGCATGGGATAAAACCCTGTGCGACCGGACAGATTGCACCGGGAAGAAATACCAGGTCAATACAGGAGTTGGTAAATCCATGGGCATCACGGCTGGCAGCACATAGTCTGCGTGGCTGAAATAGAAGTCTGCGGTGTAATCAATCTGGAAACAAGTGCATGAGGAAGACAGTTGCTGGGAATTTACCTCTGAAGATAGTGATGCCTCACAGCAGCTTTTAGTGGCTGGTTGTATGGAGGAATGCACCAAGCATTCCTTTGCCTTGCAACACTGGTCGGAGCATATATGGATATGACTCATTCCAGTACTCAGGCAAAGGATTGTAACCGATAAGATAAATATCAGAAAATGATGCAGTCGTTTCATGTCATGAATGCAGTTGATTAATTCTCAGAACCGTTTGTCTTTTCTTTATAATAATCTTGTTTGAATTTCTCTATCTCTCTTTTTAACGCAGCAAAATGGCGTTGGTTCAATAATGATTCTTCTTTTTGGGCCAAGTGTACATTCAAATAGGATTCAACATCATCCAAATGAGACTCTACATAGAGCTTGGCATCGGAACGTGAAAATGCAGCATTGGCCTTCCGGGATTCTTCACTTTGGGGAACCAGCATGTTGAGGAGGAAGGATACATACATGCGCTCCATCTGCCGTGTGTAATAATTGACACGCTCCGGAGAGGACTCCATTGGCTTCCAGATGGCATCGAACACATCTTTCAGGTATTTATCCACAGGATAAGGTTCTGAGGCTACAAAGGAGGCATTATGCAGGTTGCAGAGCAGCCCGGGAGCCAGTAGAAACGAGATGACGGAACTTTGACGGTCGAAGATTTCTGTGACGGGATCTACCTTGGAAATATGTTCCAGCACATCTTGCGGATACAACCAAAGAGGGGCTTCAAACAGATTCCGGCCAAACCATTCTATGGCTTCTTTTTGTCTGGAAGCAGGAACCCAGTCCTTAAATCTGGAGCCGGGAAGATTGCCTTGGTAATAGCGTCCGATATTTTTCTGTACATGTCCGATGTAGCGTATGTATTGGGCTCTTACGGCATTATAAATTGTATTCAGGTCGTCGTATTGTTCATCCGGCTGGTGTGTCCACTCTGTAATATGTTCCATCACTCGCTTCAGGTTCTGGATACCATATTCATTGGCCTTCATGTTGTTGTCGCCCAGATCCTCGCTCTGGCTTCTTGGATCGTTGCCTTTTCCTTCATCTCCTACATAGAACAGGCGTGGGTCTGCCTTCAGCTTCTGAGTGACAAGAGTTCGTAAAGCGTGTTTTTCATCCTCTGGGTCCTTAAACTCCGGATGCCATCTGTATCCCCAGTCAATTGCCCATTTGTCGTATACTCCGATACGTGGAAACAACCCTTTCGGGGAGATATGGTCTTCGGGTTGCGCTACATAGTTGAAACGGGCATAGTCCATAATAGAGACTGTATGTCCGTTCTTTTCTACCCATTTCTTGTTACGCAGGTTCTCCACGGGGGTAGCTGAACTGGCTATCATGTTATGACGTAAGCCGAGGGAGTGACCTACTTCGTGGGAAGATACAAAACGAATCAAGGTCCCCATCAGTTCGTCATTAAAATTCATAGTACGTGCGCGTTTGTCCAAAGGACCGCATTGCACCATATACCATTTTTTCAACAGGTTCATTACGTTATGGTACCAGCAGATATGACTTTCGATAATTTCTCCGCTACGTGGGTCTACAATGCGGGGACCGTATGCATTTTCTTTCTCGGAGGGAAGGTAGCGTATCACGCTGAACCGTGCATCGTCCAGACTCATGGTGGAATCGTTGGGCCATTCTTTAGCTATAATGGCATTCTTGAATCCGGCGGCTTCGAATGCTACATTCCAGTCTTCCACTCCCGCTTTCAGGTAAGGAATCCATTTGGCTGGCGTGGCTGGGTCGATGTAGTAGACAATGGGATGCTTCGGCTCGGTCGGCAATCCTTTGGCGTAACGGGCTGGGTCTTTGGGTTCCAGCCGGTAACGGTGAATCAGGCTTTCGGCCTCGGTCTTTTGTTGTGTGTCGGAGAAAATGGTAAAAGCATTCTGGAAATAGCCTACCCGATTGTCTGCCAAACGCGGACGCATAGGTGTTTTAGGGAGCAGTACCATACTGGTATTCAGCTTGAGTGTGACTTTTCCGCTTTGTGCAGCTGGATATTTTCCTGATGATACCGCATAGGTACGTAAGGTCTGTACCTCCGTATTGATAGGATACGTCTTGACGGTATCCATAAAGCAGTAGTCTTTTTGAATACTGTTTACGTTCAGGATTTTTTTATCATTGGTCGTAAAACCACATACTTGGTTATCCTCCAGAAAGAAACTGGTCACTTTGATGAGCTGTGCATGAGTTTTAGGATTACGTCCGATTACCGTGAATTTGCTGATAATCGGGTCGACGGTTGATTCCTTCAGTGATTGTGAAATGTGGTCTTTATCTTCTGCAAACTGGGTTTGTACGTATTCTCTTAGGAATAAAGTTTTGGTGTCATGTTGTTCCAGATAGATTACGCAATGATTCACTTCTTCTCCACTCAATAAATTGAAGCCTTGGGGAACGGCTTTAAAGCGGGTGACTGCCAGTATGTGCCGTTTCAAGAGGGAATCGGGTACTTCAAAATACCAGTCGTCTTTAATATGACGAACGGTGAACATTCCCACCTTTTCGCTGTGGTCATCTTTTACAAGTTTGGTATATTCATCTTCACTCACCTTGGTGGTGTCTGCCTGGGCGAGATGAGAAGAGGCTTTTGCCGGATAAGCATAGAGAGAAACACTGACCGGCTGAAAAGCCAGTCCGGTCAATGCGGCTATGAGTAATTGTCTGTACATCTGTTTCCTGTTATTCATCGGTGTTGAGTGTTAAATTCGGGTTCTTTGTGCGTGCATCTTTGGGGAACGGAATGACGTACAAGCGTGAATCGGGCGCCAAGGTATAGGTCTGACTGGGAACCTCGGTGGATACCAGCGGGAAACGACGGGTTTGTGTCTTGGCATATTCCGGTTCCGTGTTCAATCTTTTCAAGTCCCAGAAACGGTTGAATCCGAACAGAAGTTCTTTTCTCCGTTCGTCAATGACAAGTCGGACCATCTCCTCTTTAGTTGAAGGCTGTGGAGGAACGGCTTCTTCTCCTTTGATGCGTTTGACTCTCAAGTCGCACAATGCCTGCATGGCTCCATCCAAATCATTCAGGCGAGCTTTCGCTTCGGCCAGAATCAGGTATACTTCGGCTGTACGCATGCCGACAGCCATATATTGGAATTTTGAATACGTGATGGAAGAGTTCCAAAGGGCTGCTCCTGAACCTTCATCAAAATAATAAGGACTGTTGCCTGTTGTGCGGAAAAACATTGTGAAGCGTGTATCGTTTTCACCGAATAGCTGAACGAGTTCAGGGCTGATCATACCGTAGCAGTAGGTCGGGTTGTCGGAATAGCTTCCCATGTAGGCATAGTTTAATACTTCTGGATTGCCGCCTTTTGCATAGGTATTGTCTGACAGAGGACCTCCGTTGTTTTCCAGGGCGACGTAGTCAATCAGGTCACTTTTCAGTTTCAATGATTCTTCAGCCGCGTTTTTGGCTTTTTCCCAATCATGATGGAACAGATAGACTTTGGCTGCCAGGGCATAGCCGAAGGCTTTGGACGGGTGGTATACATTCGACGGATTCTCCTGCAGATAGGGGAGCGCCTCTTCAATGTCGCGTATGATGAAATCGTATACTTCAGCTACCGTTGATTTGACCGGTACCACTTCCAAGTCATATTTATCCATAATGGCTACGCCTCCATCTGTAGCAGCGGTAGCAGGATTATATGCCTTGGCAAAGGTATTGATTAGAATAAAGTGGTCCCATGCCCTGAAGATTCTGGCTTCCGCTTTGGCTACTTCCTTGAGTTCCGGATTGCCCAGACTTTCGTCTATCAGTGAAATGACGATATTTGAGCGAAGAATGTAGGAATAACAGTTGGCATACAAATTGTTGTCACTTAATTCTTTTCGGTCGGCTGCTTCGTTGAAGGTCATATTGATTCCGTCCCAACTGATAAATTCATTTCCTATGATATTGGATTCTTTGGCCCACGTGTTATCACTGAGAAGAGCAAAAGCAGAAGGATAATAACATCTGTTGGGCAATACAATCAGGTCATAATAAGTGGCTGTTGAATCAACCGTTTTTTTACCTGTTGGAGTGATGTCAATGTATTGTTCACAGGATATAAGTCCCAATGTAATACAAGACAAGAGAATATAAATGAGCTTATGCATAATTGTCTGTTTTATATAAAGTTAGAAACTTGCTGAAATACCGATGGAATACGTTCTAGGAATAGCCATTCCTCGTGTTCCAGAGTTCAGACTATAGCTTTCTGGGTCGATTCCTTTGCCTGCTTTGCACCATGTGAACAAATTATCTACCTGAAACTTGAAACGCAAGGAATTGAGTTGCATCTTTTTACAGATAAAGGTAGGCATGGTGTATCCTATGCTCAGGCTGCGCAGTTTGAAATAATCAGCGTCTTTTACATTGAGATTGCCATATTTCCACCAGTTGTCGAGGGTGCTGGCATAGGTCCGGTTTTCAGTCGGCATATCCATGTACATACGTACATTGGCATTGGGGTTATCGGCATCCCATCGCGTCGCTATTTCTTCGATAGTTTGAGAACCTGCCATATCGTTCATGCTGATGACGCAGTTACGCATCTTGTGACCGCCGGCAAACACAAAGAATGCATTGAAGTCAATGTTTTTATAACCGATTCTCCAAGTGAAGGAACCGTTGTATTTTGGGGTCAGTGTACCCATATTCACCAAATTCTCCGTTCCTTGCATCGTTGTTTTGATGTCTTTGACCGTTCCATCTTCATTAAATGTAATCAAGTCATTGCCGTCTTTATCTACCGCAATCGGATACCCGTTTTCTATGCGGTCTATGCGATAGGCCCATAACGTATTGTAGCTGGTTCCTTCGATGAAATAGTTTTGCGGACTCAGAATGAAGTTGGTAGATGAAGCCGTCGCATCGTGGTCTACTTTAGTCATCTTGTTTTTGTTGTATGAAAAGTTAAAGTCCACGCCCATGTTCCAGTCTTTTTTCCGGACGATATCCAGCATCAAAGACAATTCCACTCCTCGGTTACGCATCTTTCCGTTGTTGACCACGCGTGAGTCAGCGCCGATAGTAGGATCCATGTAACGTCTGACAAGTAGGTCGGAGGCACTACGATTATAGTATTCAATACTACCTCTGATTTTGTCGTTCAAAAAACGGAAGTCGAGTCCCATATTATAAGTCGCTGTCTTTTCCCATCGCAATTGTGGATTAGGCAAGTCATCGTCTTCATACGTGAGATAATTGGTCTTGATGGGGTTACTCTGCACTTTTTGCTTGACCACAAAGTAGGTGGTAGAACTTTGGTCTACGTTTCCGTTGATACCATAGGTAACACGTAGTTTCAAGTAATTCAGCCAGTCAATGTTTTTCAAGAAAGATTCTTCCGATAAAGTCCATGAACCTCCGACAGACCACAACGGATGACGCTGGTTACGGATGTCCAATCCGAACAGGTCGGCTTGGTCCCAGCGCAAACTTCCTGAGATGTTGTATTTTGACTTGTAGGAATAGTTGGCATTGGAATAGAATGAGGCGTATCGGTGACGGGTTTCCTGCAACGTGTTGGGCAGTCCGTTTAGTTTGATGGTAGAACCAGACAAGGCGCTGGTGCCCACACCGTCTTCAAAGTCCTGCCAGTTCATGATGTCGGACGTCAGTGTTTGTGGGTCGTATCCATAGAGTAACTGCAGGATGGGTTTGGGAATTTTGTTTTCCCGAAATTCCAATCCGGCGATGGCTGTTACGGTATGGTCTTTCCACGTTTTGTCAAAATTAATCTGATTACGCAGAATGTAGCGGCGGCTGCCCAGTTCTGAACGGTATAAACGTCCTCCGTCGGGCATGTGGGATACGCCGTCTGTATCAATCATACTGTTGTAGGTCATGCGCATCTGATAAGAATCCACGGAATCAAATAATTCACTTTGTCCGTAGTTCCATTCATATTGATACATCAGGTTGTAGGTGAACATTTTCAGGAACTTGGCCTGCAGACTGAAGAAAGGACGTATGCTTAAATCTTGTGTCTCTGTCATTCCTTCGTACAAGGCATCAAGCACATTGAATCCGAATGATTTGTAGGGCTCCGTGTTTTCATACATGCTGACTACGCTGCCATTATAAGCGCTGCCGGTATATCCGCTTACATTGACATAGGGACTGATGTACCGGTTTCCATCGGCGTCGAGTATGCGTTCATATCGTTGTTGCAGGGTATAGCTGGTATAAGCACCGTTGGCGGTATTGCCATGGCTTAGGTTCGCATCGATGCCGAGGTTCAATGTCAGCCAATGGGTGAGGGCATAATTGGATTTGTAGTACAAGGAGAACCGGTCATTGCTTTCTGAAATGATACGTCCTTTTTCTTTTTCGTAGCTGAAAGAGGTGTAATGGTTGCTTTTTCCTCGTTTCTGCGAAATGTTGATGTTGTAACGCTGGCGCAGAGAAGTTCTCCAGGCATTATCCCGGAATTCTTTATAATAATCGTTGTTTCTCCATTGACTGAGGGTAGCATTGACTTCTTCTTGGCTTAGCTTGCCAGTGGATTGGTCCTGATACAATTGAAATAAAGGATTATAGTATCCTGACCGGTAGCTGGACAGAAAGTTTTCAATACTGCCGGCTTCTGCTACATTGTCATTGAATACCGCCGTCTGATAATCGATGATGTCACTCGTAGAGGCCAGATGAAGATTGTCAAAGCGGGGCTTGGTGGTAATGAACCAGTCTGCATTTATATTGACGGCAGTCTTTTCCTGGCTTGCCTGTTTGGTGGTGACCACAATTACTCCGTTGGCGGCTAATGCTCCATAAATACTGGCTGCCGCTGCATCTTTCAACACAGTAATGCTTTCCACGTTGTAGGGGTTGATGTCGTTCAAGGTCATGTTGGTAGGCATGTCGTCAATGACAATCAACGGTGAGGTACCAACTTCGCTGGAGAAAGTACCCACACCTCTCAGTACCGGAGTCATATCGCCGGTGTTGGGATTGATGTTCATCTGGAGTCCGGCAATTTTTCCTTCCAGTGAGGAACTCAGGTCACTGTGCATCTGACGGTTCAGGTTTTCGGAGTTGATGAACCCGTAGGCAGCCGTCGACCGTTCCCGGCTGATATGCTGATAACCTGTGACAACAACTTCCGACATCAGATGAGTGTTTTCTTCAAGGATAAAGGTGTTTGTGGAGTTGAGTTTTACTTTTTGTTCAATACTTTTTTTCCCAATATAGGAAATCTGCAAAGTGACTTTCCCGTTATTGGAATGAATGTGTTCCAAGCGGAACCGGCCGTTCATGTCGGTAGCCAGTCCTTGCCGGGTTTCTTTTACGACAACAGTGGCGCCAATCACGGCTTCTCTGGATTCATCCAGTACTTGTCCGGCGACGAATCCTTCCTGTGGACGCTGTGTGGTTCTTCGTACCTGAATGGTATAGATGCCGTTGTGGTAGGTGTAAGTCAGGTTGGTTCCTTTCAGCAAGAACGTGATGACGTCGTTCACTTCCCTGTTCCGGAATGAACAGGCCTTGCATTTAATGTTTGAAGCCACATCCGTATTGTATACTAGCTGGATATTGTTTCCTTTCATGATTTGTTGGAAAGCCTGATCCAGGTTGCCTTGTTTGATGTGTACGGTTACTTGCTGTGCCCACATTTCTCCAGGTAATATGGAGGCAAGGCCTAAGCTGAAGGCCATAAGTACCTTCCCCAACCGTTGGGTGCTACTTTTGTAAGAACTTGCATGTTTGTGTCTCATCGTTGTATAGTATTTTATTGTGTAATAATGATTTCTTTTTGGTTTATCCGGAATTTGATGCCGGTGCTGGCTTCATAACTTTGCAACAGGATGCGTATGTCTTCTTGGCGGTTCAGTCGTCCGGACAGTCTGATGTGACGTATTTCATCGGATTGGAACACGGGGGTGAAGTCATACCAGCGTGACAGCGTATTCATAATATTTTCCAGTGTTTCTCCTTTGAATATAAACTGATGATTGATCCAAGACGTGTAAATCAGGGTATCTACCTCCTGCACATCGATGTGGTCATATTGTGTATGGTAGACTACACGTTGTGAGGGACGTAACCGGACTGATTTCCCATGGGGCGATTGATATTCAATACTGCCGCTCACCAATACAGCCGAAAAATCTTCCTGATCATAGTCGGTGACATTGAACCGGGTGCCATACACGCGTATATCTCCTCCGGAAGTCGTGACTGTAAAGGGGTTTCGGGTGTCCTTCGTCACGTCAAAGAAAGCTTCGCCCTTGAGGTATACATGCCGCCCTTCTTTGTCGAAATTCTCCGGGAAGCGTAAGTTGCTTTTGGAGTTGAGCCAGACTTTGGTTCCGTCGGGCAGTACGTACTGGAATTCTCCTCCTGCAGGTACGCTTAGTTCGTGATAGGCGATCTTGTCTGCTTCTTTGAGGGCATCGGCTTGTGCCACTTGTTGAAGTAGTGTGTGCAGGCTGTCCGTATTAGTAGATTGCATGTCGAACTGCCGTCCGTCTGCCAGCGTCAGTATGGCAGCTGTGCTGCCGGGCTGAATCAGACTGACAGGAGTCGGGGGCTGTGCAGGCTGTGATGTGTGTTCAGAAAAATGGAATAAAACTGCGAGGAGTATGCAGGCTGCCGTTCCGATAGCTATGAATGTGTGTTTCCATAAGCGGCGATGTGAGGACTGGAGGCGTTTCTTCTCAAAACGTTCGGCCATACGTGAGCCGTAGCCGCTTTTCTCCAGAAGCCATATTTGTTCTACCAAGTCTGTTTCTTCTACGTTCTGGTAGGTTTGCTGGTTTTGCGTCGATGTCTCCAACCATTGGTCGAGTTGGGCATTCTCCTCATCAGTGAGTTTATCTCCTAAAATACGACGGGCAATGAGTGAAGCTATTTCTTGTGGGGTTTCCATTTCTTTTGGCTGCATTGTTTTATTAAATAGACTGCAGGGATAAAAGAAAAGGATGACAGCTTATAGAATTTTTAACATTTCAATAAGCTAGTAGCAGAAGCAATAACAGGAAATCCTCTTTGGATAATAGGCTGGACAGACGTTTTAAAGCTCTGTATTTTACGGTTTTTACGGTATTGATAGACAAGTCTAATTCTTGTGCGATTTCGGGTATACTTTTCCCTTCCATACTCATCAAAAGAACTTGATTGCTTTGTTTGGATAATTTTTTTAATGCCTCGGTGATGAGCTGGGCACTTTCCATTTCCACAATATGATGGAAAAGAGAGTTGTCTGAAGGTATTTCTTGTATTTCTGGGGATTCTATTGATACCTTATGCGTCGGGGTGGATGCTTGTTTGTCCAGGATGGTGTGATAGAGGAGGGTGTAGAAGTAATTGCGCAATGATTTTACTTCACCGATGGATTTGCGGTGAGTCCATAATTTGATATAGGCTTCTTGCAGGAAGTCGTCAATTATATCAATGTCTTTTACGTAACGACTGGCAAATACACGGAATAAAGCTGAATTTGTTTCGATAAAGATTTTCATGCAGCGTTCGTCCCAGATTGACAAGTCGGAAGGTAATTCGTTCTCCATTTTATTGTTTCTCCTTGTTTCTGTTTCGCAAAGTAAAACAAAAACATAGAATTTATATGTGTTTTGTTGAAAAAAAGAATGGATTATCCACTTCTTCTAAATAAAAAGAATAGGATAACCCATTTAAAGTTGACAGATGTTTCTTCTGTTATTCCGACTTCAGACAGTCTATCGGATTGCTGGTGGCTGTCCGGTAATTCTGTATCGTAATGGTGACCAAGGTGATGGCGCTGATAAGCAGGCAGGTGCAGAGGAAGACCCAAGGCGAGATGGGAATCCGTTCATTGAACTGCTTCAGCCATTCTGATACGGCATACCAGGCGATGGGACTGGCGATGAGGGAACATACCACTGAAAGGATTAGATAGGAACGTCCGAACATCCAGAGGATTTGCTGGATGGAGGCTCCGTAGACTTTGCGCACGCCGATTTCCTTCTGCCGGTGTTCAGCCTCGAAAATAATTAGTCCGAATACGCCTACCAAGGAAATGAGAATGGCCAGCAGACTGAACCAGGTTATGATTTTTTGCTGGTCGGTTTCTTTCTGATACAGTTGTCCGTATATTTGGTCATAGAACTTCACTTCGGTGGGATAACCGGTGAAGCAGTCGCTGATGGTCTCGCGGATGTGTTTCAGGGCAGTGTCCATGTCGCTCCCAGCTTTTACGCGGATATAGGCAAACGGCAAGACTTGGTTGCTGTAGGCACCGTTGGGGCAGAATACGTAATGCACGGGATTCATCTTTAATGAAGTAAACTGCACGTTGTTCACATACCCTTTGAGAAGGGCCTTCATTCCCCATGAGGAAAAGTCGAGTGTCTCTCCTGCTGGAATACCGCTTTCTTGCTGCAAGTCCTGTGTGGCGATGAAGTTCAGCTGGGAGGTGTAGATGGAATCGCTGGGCAGAAAGTCACTTCCCGACAGGATGTGCATGCCCATGACGCGGCAGAAATTGGGAGTGACGTCAATATACTGATGCCCATATTGAGTCCCTTTGTAGGTGAAAGCATATTGCGTGTATCCTTCGCTGGCCCCCAGTTCCCATTTGGCATAGGCGATGTCGTCGATTTCCGCAAAACTCTTCAGCTGGCTGTCGAACTTGCGGTACGGACTGCTGTGGAAAGACTGTTGGGGGAGGGAAGCTACCAGTATCTGGTCTTTGTCGATGCCCAGTTCATGGTTGCGCATGAAGCGGTTCTGCAGGAAGATGAAAGCGGCAGTAGTAATCAGGGCAAACGAAACGATGTACTGGAAACCGATGAGTACCGTACGCAACCGTTGTCCTTTTCCGCTCAGGGCGTAGTTGCCTTTCAGTACGAGGGCAGGCGGGAAGGAGGTCATGTACCACGCCGGATACAGTCCTGCCACGATGCCGGTGAGCAGGGCTATCAGTCCGGTGTAGACCACGTATTTCCAGTAGACAAGAAGGGAGGGCGTAAAGCCCATGAAGGATAGTACGTTCAAGTGAATCAGGGCGGCTACGATACACAATGAAAGCAACCAGCTGACCAGTACGATGACGACCGATTCGAGGGTCAAGGCACGACGTAGTTCTCCGTTGGTACTTCCCAGCACTTTCTGGGTGTTGATGCTGCGCATGCGCACCGGAGCCAGTGCTGTACTGAAATTGATGAGGTTGATGCACGCAATGAGGATAATCAGGAAACCGACACTAACCAGTAAGGTCATGGTGCTGCGGCTGCCTGTCTTGAAATAGTAGGGGGAATACATGTCATAATACAGTTTCTGTATTGGGAAGACATAGAGTTTCTGTGTGCCTGGCTCCCCGGTGAACAATCGTGCGTCGACCCCTGTAGCCGTAATCTGTTGGTTGACTTCTTCTATGCTGACGCCCGGTTTCAGCAGGAAGAACGCATAGAAGTTCTGGCTGCCCCATTCGTTTTCTTGCAGTTTTCCCATCGGTACGAAAAGGTCGTTCTTGAACTGGCAGTTCTCAGGGAGGTCTTCAAAGATACCGCATATCCGGAACTTCGTGGCTTCCGGACTTCGCCAGTCTGGGGTGTCTGTATACAGATAGGAGCCCAAGGCATTTCCTTTAGGGAACAGCTTGCGGGCATAGCTCTCGGAGATAATGACACTTTCCGGCTGGTTCATTTCCTGGTCGCTGCCTTCCACAAACTTCAGTCCGATAATTTTGCCGAAATCCGGATATACGGCCCACGGTTCCTCGTAGAAATATTGCGGATTCTTGGGGTCGGTGTAGAAAGCCTGCTTGGACCAGGCAGGGGAATAGATGGTACCGTATTCGATGCCGGGCACTTGCTGGATGAGGTAGTCGATGGGGCCTCGGGGAAGGGTACTGACATAATTGCTTCCTTTGGATTGTGACAGGTTCAACATGACCAAGCGGTCGGCATGGGGATAGCAGGTATCGAAATTGCGTTCGTAGCTCACCTTCATCATGAGCAGGACAAAGGCGGCAAAGGCAGCCGAAAGTCCCAGGAGGTTCAGCACGGAGGCGGTCCGGAAGCGCTTAAGGGTGTAAAATAGGTTTCGTAAAATGGTTTTCATATCGTTACTATTTTATGTTTTGGGTTTGATAGAGGTTATTCAGTCTTCAGGTTGCACACCGGGTTTTCCCGTACGGCTTTTCGGCTGATAAGCCAGACGGAGGCCAAGGAGATGAGGCTCACAATCAGGAAGGCGGCAATCGGTACCCACCAGGGGAAACTGCTCTCGTAGGTTACAATCTTGTCTATCTGGCGGATTCCCACATACATCAGCGGGAGCGCAATCAGCAGACTGATAACGAGTGAGGCAGAAGAGAATTTCATCAGTTGCAGCATCTCGTGGCGGCTGTCGGAACCGAAGACTTTGCGGATGGCAATGTCGCGTTTCCGCTGGGCGATGAAGTAGATGCTCATGGCGGTCAGTCCTAGCAGGGAGATGACCAGTGCCGCGCAGGTGAAGATGCGGATCAGCTGGCTCATGCGGGTAATGTTCTCATAGATGTCTTGCATCAGGGTGTCATACCATTTCGATTCAAACGGGTACCCGTCTATCACCTTGGAATAGAGCTGGTCGAGTTGCTTCTTATATGCATCAGGTTGGTCGTCGCGTACTTCTACCAGAATGTTCCAAGGGCTGATGCTGTCGGCAGGAGCAATCTGCATGCGCAGCGGATGAGGCTCTTTTTCCAGCAGGGAGCGGACTTGAAAATCCTTGAACTCGCCGGTGATGTTCCAGGAATAGTTTCCGTCACTGCTGTTAACATGGTCGGTAAATCCCAGTTGTTTCAGCTTTTTCATGGCCGATTGGCTCACCAGATAATTGTGCGTATCAAATCCGGCATGACGGTCGTCCGTGATTTGGATGTGAAACATGTCGATAAAGGCAGAGTCAACGATAAAACTCTGGAAGCTCAGTACTTCTGTACTGTCGGCAGAATTAAAGTTCATCGTGTCGTTGTTGCCTCCGTCCAAGGGGGTACCCTTTGAAAAACTGACGCGCTTCACAAAAGGAAGTTTCTGGGCTTCGTGGCGGAAGAGTTGCAGCTTCTGGTCGCTGGCCATAGGAGGGTAGTAAATGACGTGTCCGTATTCATATCCTAATGGGGCGTGCAGGATGCGGTAAATCTGTACAGTCAGATAGAGGGCACATCCCAACATGGCGATGGTCAGTCCGTTTTGCACGATGTTCAGCAAGCGGAGATATAACGTCTTGGTCTTCCGGCGGAAGGTACCTTTCACGATGTCCAGCGGATGGTAGTGCGACAGCATCGTGGCGGGCACGAAACCGGAGAGCAGGGAAAGTACGACAATCAGCAGCAGATAGCAGGATACGGTGACAGGATTTAACCCTCCCACGATGTCGAGCCGTGTGTGGAGCAGGTTCATGGCGGTCGGTTCAGCAGCTTTGGCCAGCAAGAAACCCACCAGGAAAGCGAAGGTGGTCATCAGGAACGACTCGGCAATCATGCGCCAGAAAATATTTTTCTTGGAAGAACCTAGCAGACGGCGGGTAGCCATTTCCTTTGCCCGGTAGCTGGTCTGGGCCACGCTCATACTGATGTAGTTGAAAATGGCCATGCACAGAATCAGGATACCGATGGTCAGGAAAATAAGTACCAGTTTCCGGCTGTACTGGTTAAGGGTTGCTCCGGCAGCATAAATATCGGAGAAATAAAAATCATGTACAGGTATAAAGCGTACTTCTTTGACAATGTCGTATTGGTAAATCCAGAAGAATTCCTTGAAGAAGCGAGCAATGTCACCGGCCTTGTCGTTGGGGTTGACACCCGGATGGAAACGCAGGAAGAAGATGCAGCTGGCAGCATTGCCCAACTCGGTATTTTCTTCGCTGGCACTCCAATGTACATACCGTACATTCTTATGAGGACTGAATGCTTCAATGTGGGAAGGAAAGATGGAGTTGTCAATGTCTTCTATGATACCGCTTACCGTACATTTCTGGTTGCCGAATGCTTGTTCTATGAGGGTTTTACCTAGCGCATGCTCCGTACCGAACAGCTTGATGGCGCAGGAACGTGTCAGCACGATGTTATTTTCATTGCTCAGCAAGGTTTCGGGATTTCCTTCCAGTAGGTGGAAGTTGAAGAACCGGAAGAAGTTTTCGCGGACAAACATCATTTGTATATTCACGGGCTTGTCATTGGTTTTGACAAACTGTTCGTAGGAACCGCTCACGGCGCACCAGTCTTCTATTTCCGGATAACGGCTTTGTAGTTTGTCTCCCAGTAGGATATGACCTCCTGCCCATATTTCGCTGGCCAGTACGTAAGTGCGGTCTGCGTCTTTCATGTCTTTGTCTACAGTGAGTTGTCGGGTTACCATGTGGCTGATCAGCAGGAAGAACATCAGGGAGATGCTCAACCCGATGACGTTGACAAAAGTGAAGAGTTTGTTGCGTTGTAAGAATGTAAGGTAAGTTTTCATGCGCTATGGTTATATTTTTGTTTGTTGTCATTCTTGATACAATTTCCGTGCCATTATCGCAAGTAGCTGATTGATAGAATTATGCTGATTTTGCGATGAAGAAGGAGTGTCTAATTTTTTGACAATGAGTGTATGATTTTTAGACAACCGTAAGTCTTATTTCAAGAGTATAATATCCCGCATCGTGGAGTGTTGCACTTTTTCAGTTTTAATCCTTGTTCTGTTAATGGATTTTATCGGACAGTGTCAGATGGTTAATATGTGTTGTAAAACATAACTTTTCAGCTGTTTCTTTTGTGCTTTCAACTGGAATGTTTACTTTTGCACTGTGTTTTTCATAGTATTAGATTTAAGGTTAACAAAGGTTGGAGTTCAGCGGAACTCCTTTTTTTATGTCCGTATGTGAGGTCTTCTGTTTTCAATCCGCTTTTATCTTCCTGGTTTTCTGTAAGTTTTCCCTCAGACTATTTCCCCTGTTTTTCCGTATGCGGCTTTTCTGTTTTTTTCCTGTAAACGGTCCGTTTGTTTTTTCTGTGTTTCGTATTCTGAAAGTGTCGGCAGGATAACCTTTCTTTTTCTTTATGTTTTCTATGTTTCCGGTGTGTAAACCGTAGGTTTTCCTGTCGGGAACCGTAGGTTTCCGCCGGGTAGAACGTACGTTTCCCGGCAAGGAAACATAAAAAATGCGGGCCGTCCTGTGCAAAAATGTCCCTGCGATGCGAGATTTCCGTGACGTCATTTGCCCTGCTGCATGGAAAAATCCCGGTTCTGTTTGTGGACATGTAGCTCCGTTTCCAGTTTTTCCGGAAATTTTTTTCGGATTTCCTGCCTTTCGGGGGAGAAATTTTGGTCGGGATTTCCCAGCCGGGCGAGGAAAAATGGTCGTTGGATTCATTTTTTTTCGTCTTCCGGCTGGCGCAGAACTGGCCGTTTCTGGGAAATTCTTGTCCTCCTACTGGTACAAAAATGGTCGTTTTCGGGAATTTTCGGTCCTTCGGCTGGCAAAAAATGGCCTTTCTCAGGAAATTTTTGTCTTTCAGATGGCATAAAATTGGCCTTTCTCGCGAAATTTTTGTCCTTCGGCTGGGATAAAAATGGTCGTTTCTGGGAAATTTTTGTTCTTTGGATGACATAAAACTGACCGTTCCAGGGGAACAGATCCGAAAAATCCGGGATTTTTTCGGGGGGAGGAACGGATTTTTTCAGGCTTTTCTTTCCGTTCCTTGAAAAAAATGTCCTTGATTGCGGATAAGCTTTACCGTGTTTCGGTT
>ERZ827496.66-NODE-66-length-140586-cov-13.186293_pt1 | contig 140586 bp, 129 predicted proteins | sample MGYA00519769_ERZ827496 | MGnify/ENA primary metagenome ERZ827496 (study PRJEB31778, sample SAMEA3449327) | human gut metagenome | biome: human gut; feature: human-associated habitat; material: faeces | place: United Kingdom | collected 2010/2012 ...
TCCGGTAATTTGACAAATTTTCGACATTTCTATCTAGTTTTTATAGTTTTATTCCATGGTTCTCTCAAACGGAGTGCAAAGTAAGTGATTTTATTTTATATAAACAAATCTTTTTCCAATAAATTGAACTTTTACTCCTCTTTTCCCTGATTTTGGCATAATTCCAACAACAATTGGAGGGTTTTTGCCGTTGCAGCCTGAATATTTTTCTCACGGCCTTCATCTTCGGTCAATTTAGCTGTAAGCACCGCATCTTTTGTTCCGGCTGCTACCCAAATCGTACCGACCGGCTTTTCCGGACTTCCTCCGCCAGGACCGGCAATTCCGGATGTAGCCATTGCATAATCCACATTCAAAGCCTTGATGGCACCCTTTACCATTTCCACAACGGTTTCTTCACTTACCGCCCCATGCTGTTCCAGTGTTTCGGCATTTACATATAAATGCGTTTTCTTTACCTCATCTGAGTAGGCAATAACCCCACCTTTATAGAAACGAGAACTACCTGGGATAGCAGTTATGATGGCTGCCACGTTACCAGCCGTACAACTTTCTGCAGTAGCCAATGTATAGCCTTCTCTCCAGAAAATTTCACTTATCTCCTTACTTAGTGTTTTGGTTTCTACTGACATAATCTGTTTTCTCTAAATTGTTACTTAATGGTTACCCGTGAATAAGCGGGTTTGTCTATAGTGCAAAAATCCTTGTCCAAAAACTTATAATATCCCGTAATGGCGATCATGGCCGCATTGTCGGTAGTATACCCGAACTTCGGTATGAAAATGTTCCAGCCATATTTTTTCGCATGCTCACGGAAAGCGTTTCGCAGACCGTTGTTTGCCGATACTCCTCCGGCTACGGCCACTTCCTTGATGCCTGTATCCTTTACCACCTTACGTAATTTGTCCATCAGAATGTCTACAATTGTTTTTTCCAACGAAGCAGCCAAATCTGTCTTATGATGTTCTACGAAATCGGGATCTTCTTTCATCCAGTCTCTGAGCGAGTACAGAAAAGAGGTTTTCAGTCCGCTAAAGCTATAGTCATAGCCCGGGATATGCGGTTTGCTGAATTTAAAGGCTTCCGGATTACCCTGACGCGCCAGTTTGTCGATAATCGGACCACCTGGATAGCCCAGCCCCATCACCTTGGAGCACTTGTCGATAGCCTCTCCTGCCGCATCGTCGATGGTCTGTCCCAACACCTCCATATCATTATACGCATTCACACGGATAATCTGAGAGTTTCCTCCTGAAACCAGCAGGCAGATAAAAGGATATTTAGGCTGTACGTTTTCACCGTCGGGATCCTGAATAAAGTGCGCCAGCACATGGCCCTGCAAATGGTTCACCTCTACCATCGGAATATCCAGCGAGCGGGCAAGTCCTTTGGCAAAAGACACTCCTACCAGCAAAGAACCCATCAGGCCCGGTCCGCGAGTAAAGGCAATGGCACTCAAATCTTCCTTTGCCACTCCGGCACGTTTCAATGCTTCGTGCACCACCGGAACAATATTCTGCTGGTGTGCACGTGAGGCCAGTTCCGGAACCACTCCTCCGTAAGCTTCGTGCACCGCCTGGCTGGCAATCACGCTCGACAGCAATACGCCATCCTTTATCACTGCCGCAGAAGTATCATCACAAGAAGATTCTATTCCTAATATTATTGTACTCATAACGTTCTTCTATTATTAATAGGTCAATATTTCAAGTCCCTGCTCCGTCATCACGAAGGTGTGTTCCCACTGTGCGGAAGGAAGCTCATCCTCCGTCACCACGGTCCATCCGTCTTCTTCGTCAATGAAGACTTCCCAGGTCCCCATATTAATCATCGGTTCGATGGTAAATACCATGCCCGGCACAAGCAACATACCTGTACCTTTCTTGCCAAAGTGTTCTACATCCGGTTCTTCGTGGAACTCCACTCCCACACCGTGGCCGCACAAATCACGAACCACTGAGAATCCGTTCTTCTTCGCGTGTTTCTCTACGGCATGGCCGATATCTCCCACAAAGCCGAAAGGACGGGCTGCTTCCATACCGACTTCCAGACATTCTTTTGCCACACGCACCAGTTTTTCTTTCTGTGGAGTGGTTTTCCCGATAATGAACATACGTGAAGCGTCGGCATAATAACCGTCCAGAATCGTCGTACAGTCCACATTAATAATGTCGCCTTCTTCCAGAATTTCCTCTTCGCTCGGAATTCCATGGCAAACCACCTCATTGATGGAAGTACAACAGCTCTTCGGAAATCCCTCATAGCCCAGGCATGCCGGAATGGCTCCGTGATCCCGGGTATATTCATACACCAGCTTGTCTATTTCGGCCGTACTCATTCCAGCGTGGATTTCCTTTTCCACCAGGTCGAGCACTCCCGTATTGATTACGCCGCTACGACGAATTCCTTCAATCTGTTCCGGAGTCTTAATCAACTGGCGAGTCGGAACCAAATGCCCTTTATCCTGATAAAACAGCACTTTCTTGTCCAATTCCGTCAGTTCTGCCCCTTTGGGTACCCTCCAGTTTATCTTATGTCTCTTCATAATCGTCTTTTTTACTTACATGCAAAGGTATAAGAAAAAAATGGAATAGTGTACGGGAAGCGATATAAAAAAACGCCTATGCCGTCCGGATTTCTTGTCACATTTCTGTAATATAACCACTCATTTTCTTATAGGAAAGAAGAATATCCCGCAATATGGCATTAAATCATCATCAAATTCTTTGTTATAATGACAAATTTTTATATCTTCGCAGTAGCTACAACAACCACATTATTCAAGATTATGATGAACAAATATCAAATTGGAACAAATGCGGGCATCGTCTGGAGAATCCTTTCGGACAACGCTCATTGGGACTACGAGAAACTTAAGGAAGTATCCGGTCTGTCAGACAGAGACCTGAATGCCGCAATCGGATGGCTGGCACGGGAAGACAAAATAGATTTCGACATTGACGAACAGCACGACCGTTTGTTTTTACATGTCAACGTCTATATCGGTTAATGCAAAAAATACCATCAGGACACTCTCCCCGATGGTATTTTTTGTGTATCACACAATCCGGTTTACCGTAATGTCCGGAAAATCATGAAGCATCATCAGCAGCAATCCTTCTTCGTTCACCCTCTTCGCCTTTATTACCATCGTAATGCGATAGGCTTCGCGGTTATTCTCATACACCTTGTTCATTTCGTATGAAGCTATCTGGAACTTCTCGGTGTTGAATTTGCCGGAAAGGACTTTCAAGGCCTCGGCATTCTCCGCAGTAAGTTCGATAATCATGCTGCGCATGCCCATGCTCTTAAAGCAATAGCTGAGCACTTCAAGCCCTGCCAGCACCAGGAACGTGGCCAGAATGCCTATCATGTACATGCCCGACCCTATGGCCAGCCCTATGCCTGCCGTAGTCCACACACCGGCTGCCGTGGTCAATCCGCGCACCACCTGTTTCTGCAGCAGGATGATAGTTCCCGCACCGATAAAGCCGATGCCACTGACCACCTGGGCAGCCAGACGGCTCGGGTCCAGACGCACCAGGTCTTTTTCCAGCACATCCATAAAGCCGTATTGCGACACAATCATCAGCAACGCACTGCCCAGTGCCACTAGGAAATGCGTGCGATAACCCGCCTCCTTTGCTCGGTATTCCCGCTCAAGCCCGATAAGCACTCCCATCAGGCCGGCCACAAACAACCTTAATGAAAAATCTACGTAAATGTTCATATACTTCCAGCTAAAAGTTCTTTCCGAAAGATACGAAAAAACATCTGAAAACCCAAGCACACGGACAAGAATACGTATTTGTTTATTCTATGTTTTCCAAAGCGGAGACATACGTTTTCCAACACAGAAACGTACGTTTCCCGTACGGAAAACATACAGTTTCGCCCTGAGAAACATAGAATACGAACAAACAATTCCCTCACACTCCCCTGACATTTTCTCTATTACAGAATATCTAAGCGGTTTCAGGTCAAATTCTTCCGCTTCTTTTCACCACACCTTTCTTTTCTTACATTTCCGTAGTTTCGTTTTTTTCCGTAATTTTACGCTCGATTTTACAGCATAACTTTATGAAATATAAATTATTAGTATTAGACCTCGACGGAACGCTTACCAACAAGCAGAAAAAAATTACCCCTCACACCAAGGAAACACTGCTCAAGATTCAGGAGCAAGGAGTGAAAATTGTACTAGCCTCGGGAAGACCGACATACGGCATTGCCCCGCTGGCCGAGCAACTGGAACTGCAAAAGTATGAAGGCTACATTCTGGCTTACAACGGTGGAGAAATCATCGACTGGAAAACGAAGGAGCTGATGTACAAGAATCTGCTCGACCACGATGTGCTTCCCTACCTTTACGAATGCGCCAAGAAGAACGACTTTGCCATTGTGACTTACGACGGGGAATACGTACTGACCGAGAAACCGGACGATGAGTATGTGCTCAAAGAGGCGTTGCTCAATGTCATGAAAATAAAGAAGGTAGACAATTTCCTGGATGCCGTGAAACATCCGATTGCCAAATGCCTGATTGTGGGCGAACCGACCCGACTGGCCGAGCTGGAGAAAGAGATGTACGAGCACCTGAAAGACCGCATGGGTGTTTTCCGCTCAGAGCCTTATTTCCTGGAGCTGGTCCCTAAGGGCATCGACAAGGCCCAGTCGCTGGCCATTCTCCTGAAGGAAATCGGACTTACGCGTGAGGAAATGATTGCCATCGGCGACGGATTCAACGACCTGTCCATGATTCAATACGCCGGACTCGGCATTGCCATGGCCAATGCACAGGAGGTGGTAAAAGAAAACGCCGACTTCATCACTTTGTCCAATGAAGAAGACGGCGTGGCCTACGCGGCTGAAAAATTTATTCTGTCTTAGGCTTCCGGTCGAAGAACGGATTTTTGGATGATGCACTCACGGGTATGGCGTACACCTGGGTGCATCCATCCAGCCAGTCCAGTTGCTGGGCCGCCAGACCGGCCGAGAACATCACACGTGTATCTACCCGATGGTCGGCCGCTACCGAACAAGCCGAACCGATGGCAATTCCTACATCCACACTATTGATGGCACAGGGTACTCCTTTTTTGCGGTCTCCGCAATGCTCATATCCGCAATGTCCGCAATCCAGCCCCTGCGGAAGCGAGCGCGTACCTATCAGCACCACACACTCTGCCTGGAGAATGTTATCCGCATCGCGCAGGAAAAACTTAAAACCATTGTCTTCGTACATCTGCTTCATCGTATCAGAAAGGATACGGATGTTGCTTTCCGTCACCATGGCCACTTCAATAATGTCTACCCCCTTTCCTTTGGGAGCTGTACGTGCCGCCGTCATCATTTGTTGCGCCACCTGCAACACTTGTTCATGACGGCTGTCTCTTTCATTCAGTATCATATTCCATTAAAGTTAAAAACATACATACAAAAAGGGTTATATCCGAGCTTTTGCCATAAGGCATCAGACGCTCTAAATATAACCCTTTCTCGATAAATCCGCTACGGATTTATTTCTTTTTTCCTTTTTTCAGGTCATTTTCATGAATGGCCTCTTCTACTTGATAAGCCGGAGCATGTTTTTTATGCATACCCTTCGGTTTTTTATTACCGGCAGCTCCCATAGTAAATACCTCCTTTCAATTCCTTAAAAAGGTCAATGTAAAAATGTGATTATTTAAGTATATCCAATTGTTTGAAACACTTAATCAATTTTTCAATAGCGAAGTCCACCTGTTCTTTGGTGTGAGTAGCCATCAATGCAAAACGCACCAGTGTATCCTGAGGAGCACAAGCTGGAGGAATTACCGGATTGATGAACACTCCTTCGTCGAAAGCCAGCTTGGTTACTTCGAAAGTCTTGTCCGTGTCGCGTACGTACAGAGGAATAATCGGACTTTCTGTTTCACCGATTTCAAAGCCTGACTCACGGAAACGTTTCAGAGAGTAGTTGGTGATTTCCCACAAACGCTGCTGACGTTCCGGTTCTGCCTTGAAAATATGGATGGCTTCTCTTGCTGCAGCCGTAGCAGCCGGCGTGTTACTTGCCTGGAATATATAAGAGCGGGCATTGTGGCGCAACCAGTTGATCACGTCCTTGTCACCTGCCACGAAACCACCGATAGAAGCGAGTGATTTACTGAATGTACCCATAATCAGGTCGATGTCTTCCGTTACGCCGAAATGGTCGCACACGCCTCGTCCCTGTCTTCCGAATACACCCAGGCCATGTGCTTCGTCCACATAGATGCTGGCATTGTATTTCTTCTTCAGACGGACGATTTCCGGCAAGTTGGCCAAATCACCTTCCATAGAGAACACGCTATCCACCACAATCAGTTTGATGGCATCCGGTTCACACTTCTGGAGCTCTTTTTCCAGGGCATCCATGTCGTTGTGTTTATACTTCAACTGGGTAGCAAAAGAAAGACGACGTCCGTCCACGATAGAAGCATGGTCACGGTCATCACAAATGATGTAATCGCCACGTCCGGCCAACTGAGGAATCACACCTTCATTAACCGTAAATCCGGTAGAGAAACACAATGCTTCATCTTTACCGACGAACTCTGCAAGTTCTTTTTCAAGTTCTACATGAATATCCAGCGTTCCATTCAACAGACGAGAACCCGCACATCCTGTACCATATTTGCGAGTAGCAGCAATAGCCGCGTCGATGATTCTCTGATCATGAGTCAGACCCATATAGGAATTTGAGCCGAACATCAATACTTTCTTTCCGTCCATCATTACCTCTGTATCCTGGGCACTGTCTATTTCACGAAAGTACGGATAGACACCTCTTTCCATGTACATCTGAGGTACTCTGAATTTACTTAATTTTTCTTGTAATAATCCCATATTCTAATATCTGGTAAGCATCCCAGCTTACATTAAACTTCATTACTTTTGCAACCGTTTCGTTACAACATTTTCATTAAGAACGTGCAAAGATACAAAAAACTCAAAATTCCGATACGAATCCCTGAAAAAAAATAACAAGAGTATCAATTATAGGGGCAATTTGCCCTAAACTATGAAAGATAATATTATTTTTGTACTCCCAAATTTTAAGGAAACAGGTTTATGGAGACAAAAAAGCGAATCACCTTTGTGGTAAACCCCATATCCGGTACTCACGGAAAGGAATTCATCCTACGACTTATTGAAAAAGAACTGAACCATTCTATATATGATTATTCTATCCGGAAAACAGAATATGCAGGTCACGCTTCCGAGATAGCCGCACAAGCCGCCGCCGAACATACGGACATCGTAGTAGCCATCGGCGGAGACGGCACCATCAATGAGATAGGACGGGCGCTTATCCATACCAATACCGCGATGGGGATTATTCCATGTGGTTCGGGCAACGGACTGGCACGCCATCTTCATATTCCTATGGAGCCGAAGGGAGCCATCAATGTGCTCAATGCCGGAAATGTGAAGACGATAGACTACGGTATCATTGACAACCACCCCTTCTTCTGTACATGCGGAGTGGGATTCGATGCCTTCGTGAGCCTGAAATTTGCCGATTCCGGGAAAAGAGGTCTGCTGACCTACCTGGAAAATACCCTGCACGAAAGCCTGACGTATGAACCGGAAACGTACGAAATAGAGAACTCTACAGGTACCGTACGCTACAAGGCATTCCTGATAGCCTGTGCCAATGCTTCGCAATATGGCAACAATGCCTACATCGCTCCGCAAGCCTCGCTGACCGACGGAATGATGGACATCACGGTGCTGGAGCCGTTTACCGTGCTGGATGTGCCTTCTCTTTCATTCCAGTTATTCAACCGGACACTCGACCAGAACAGCCGTATCAAAACGATGAAGGACAAGAGCATCATCATACACCGTGCGCAGGAGGGGGTGTTCCATTTTGACGGAGACCCGATGATGGGCGGAAAAGACCTGAAGGTAGAAATCATTCATCAGGGGCTGCACGTTATCGCGCCGATACGTCCCAAACAGATGCCTTCTCCCCCACTGAACATTCTCCAGCACTTCACCGACTTTATCGGACGACGCCCTATCACTTCGGCCATTGCCCAGAAGCACAAGCAACTCCTGATGCTGAATCATCACATTCTGAGACGCTTGTCGAAGAAATAATCATTTCATCTCACAAGGCCAGATAGAAATCTTTAGCCAGCTCACTAAACTCCGGTGTATAGACATGACGCTCCGTCTCGATGGGAAGGTGCGTGATTTCCGTCTGCGCACAAGGATGCTTCACGAACGCCATCAGCACACGCTTGGCGGGCAATTCCTGGCGGGGATGTACCCAGGTCTGGCGTGAAAGATGCAAGCCTTTCCCGAGGGCTAAGGCCACAAAATCGGCCGAAGCCGTAGCCGGAAGTAGCACCGAAAAACTACCTTTTTCGGACAACAAAACCGAGACTTTCGATAACAAAGCGTCAAAGTCCAGTTCATCGGTATGCCGGGCCGTATTTCTCTGTGCCTGAGGGCATTTCACGGACTCCACAAAATACGGAGGATTCGACACGATGGCATCAAAACACCCGTTCCATTCTTCCGGTGCCTTCCGTATATCAAGCCGCTCTACCTCCATCCGGTCAGACCAGGGCGTACGGGCCACGTTTTCACGAGCCTGTTCCACGGCCGCTTCGTCAATATCTACAGCGGTGACAAAGGCATCCGGATTCCGCTGGGCCAGCATCAAGGCAATCAATCCGCTTCCGGTACCAATGTCAAGCACCTTCCGTGCCCCGTCCATTTGCGCCCATGCGCCGACCAGCACGCCGTCGGTGCCTACCTTCATGGCACATTTATCATGAAAAACTACAAAATGTTTGAATTGAAAATATGGATTTGGCATAACTTATGTCTAAAAATTTACGCCAAAATTAGTGAAATCCCCATAGAAAACGCTTCAACCTGCCATTATTTTACATAATAAAAGAGGTATTTGACACAAATAGTTTCCAAATTACATGCGGAATGATTAACTTTGTGCCGTTTTTGAGTAATAAAAAAGCTTCTTAATTCAGAAGAGAAAACAAGTATGGTAAAAAAGACAAAAAACAACGAGATTCTGGTAAGTGCAGAAGGTAATGACATTCCGATGATGGCAGAAATTGAAACGCTTCCGGTGGACAATGCAACGGATGACCTCACGGGAGAACTGCCCGTCATGCCCCTGCGCAACCTTATGATATTTCCCTCTATTGTCATGCCCGTCAGCGTAGGCCGGCAACCCACATTGAAATTAGTCAATCAGGCACTTCAGAGCAAAGAGCCTATCATCATTACCACGCAGAAGGTGAGCGAGGTAGACTCACCCAAACAGAAGGATTTGTTCCCCATTGCGGTAATCGGCAAGGTGCTCCGGGTGTTCGAAATGCCGGGAGGAACCATTACGGCCATCCTTCAGGCTACGGGTCCGAAGGTGCAACTGGAGGAAATCACTTCTACCCGTCCCTTCCTGAAGGGTAAGGTTTCGGTGATTGAAGAGGACATGAAGGACGAGAAATCCGATGAGTTCAAGACACTGATTGACACTTGCAAGGAGTTGAGTGCCAAGGTAATTGAACTGTCCGATGAAATTTCGCCCGACACTTCTTTCGCCTTGAAGAACCTGGATAACAACGAGGTGCTGGTCAACTTTATTTCCGGCAATTTCCCCTTCCCTATCAACGAGAAGTACGAATTGCTTCAAACGAACAACCTGAAAGACCGGTTGTACCGCCTTATCCAGTTGCTGAACAAGCACATCCAGCTGGCCACTCTGAAACAGAGCATCCAAATGCGTACGCGTGAGGAACTCGACCGCCAGCAACGTGAATACTTCCTCCAGCAACAAATCAAGAACATTCAGGATGAGCTGGGCAACGGACAGGATGACGAAATTGACGAACTTCGCAAGAAGGGAGAAAAGAAACGCTGGAAACCGGAAGTAAAAGAGACTTTCGATCGTGAGCTGTCCAAGCTGGAACGTATCAACCCGCAATCGCCCGACTATAACGTGCAACTGACTTATCTTCAGACATTGCTTTTACTTCCGTGGGGCGTGTATACACAGGATGTCATCGACATTCCGAATGCCAAGAAGATACTCGATAAGGAACACTACGGACTGGAGAAGGTGAAAGAACGTATTCTGGAGCATCTGGCCGTACTGAAGCTGAAAGGTGACCTGAAGTCGCCGATCATCTGCCTCTACGGTCCTCCGGGAGTAGGAAAGACTTCTCTGGGACGTTCCATCGCCACGGCCCTGAAACGGAAATACGTGCGTATGTCACTGGGTGGCGTGCACGATGAAGCTGAAATCCGCGGTCACCGCAAGACGTACATCGGTGCCATGCCGGGACGTATCATCAAGAGCCTGATTAAAGCGGAAACATCGAATCCGGTCATCATTCTGGATGAGATTGATAAGTTGAGCAGCGATAGCCACGGCGACCCGAGCTCGGCCATGCTGGAAGTGCTCGACCCGGAACAGAACAACACGTTTCACGACAATTATGTTGACATTGACTACGACTTGTCGAACATCATGTTCATCGCTACGGCCAATAACCTGGGCACCATCCCATCGCCGTTGCTCGACCGTATGGAGCTGATTGAAGTGAGCGGTTACATCACCGAAGAGAAGATTGAAATCGCCCGCCGTCACCTCATTCCGAAAGAGATGGAGAAGAACGGGCTGAAGAAGGAACACGTGAAGTTCAGCAAGGCGGCCATTGAATACATCATCGAGAACTATACCCGTGAAAGCGGCGTGCGTGAGCTGGAAAAGAAAATCAGCAAGGTGATGCGTAAAATCGCACTGGAAATTGCCAGCGATGAGTTTACCGGCACACATGAGCTGAAGCCGAAAGACATCGAGAAGTTCCTCGGTGCACAGGAATATTCCCGCGACAAATACCAGGGCAACGAATATGCCGGCGTAGTGACAGGACTGGCCTGGACGGCCGTAGGCGGAGAAATTCTGTTCGTAGAAACCAGTCTGAGCCGTGGGAAGGGACAACTGACCCTGACCGGTAATCTGGGCTCGGTAATGAAGGAATCGGCCATGCTGGCACTGGAATACCTGAAAGCACATAGCCACCTGCTCGATTTGCCCGAAGGTATCTTCGACAACTGGAACATCCATATCCACGTACCGGAAGGAGCTATTCCGAAAGACGGACCTTCTGCCGGTATCACCATGGTTACTTCATTGGCTTCTGCGCTTACCCAGCGCAAGGTGAAAGCCAACCTGGCCATGACGGGCGAAATCACCCTTCGCGGAAAGGTACTTCCCGTAGGCGGTATCCGGGAGAAAATCCTGGCGGCCAAACGTGCCGGCATCAAGGACATCATCCTGTGCGAGGAAAACCGCAAGGACATCAATGAAATCCAGCCGATGTACCTCACCGGAATGACTTTCCACTACGTGAAGGACATCAAGGAGGTGCTCCGTCTGGCACTGACCGACGAGAAGGTGGCCGATGCCATCGACTTTACCATCAAAGAAGATAAAAACAAAGAAAACCCTGCACAATGAAATTTGAATTACAATATACGGACTCCAAATCGAATGCCCGCGCCGGTCTGATTACCACAGACCACGGGCAGATTGAGACCCCTATCTTCATGCCGGTGGGCACACTGGGTACGGTGAAAGGCGTGCATCTTCACGAACTGAAGAACGACATCAAGGCTCAGATTATCCTGGGAAACACGTACCACCTCTACCTGCGCCCCGGACTGGACATCATCGAGGGGGCTGGCGGACTCCATAAGTTCAACGGATTCGACCGTCCGATGCTGACCGATAGCGGCGGCTTCCAGGTATTCTCTCTTTCCGGCATCCGCAAGTTACGCGAAGAGGGCGTGGAGTTCCGCTCGCACATTGACGGCTCGAAACACTTGTTCACTCCCGAACGGGTGATGGACATCGAGCGTACCATCGGTGCCGACATCATGATGGCTTTCGACGAGTGCGCCCCCGGAACTTCCGACTATAACTATGCCAAGAAGTCCATGGAACTGACTCACCGCTGGCTAGACAGATGTTGTGCCCGCTTCAACGAAACGGATCCCAAGTACGGCTACAACCAGTCACTCTTCCCCATCGTGCAGGGATGCGTATATCCCGACTTGCGCCGCCAGTCGGCCGAATACATCGCCTCGAAGAATGCCGACGGTAACGCCATCGGTGGACTGGCCGTGGGTGAGCCTACCGAGAAGATGTACGAGATGATTGAGGTGGTCAACGAGATTCTGCCTAAGGACAAGCCCCGCTACCTGATGGGTGTAGGTACTCCGGTCAACATTCTGGAAGGCATCGAACGCGGTGTGGATATGTTCGATTGCGTGATGCCGACCCGTAACGGACGAAACGGCATGCTCTTTACCAAAGACGGTATCATGAACATGCGCAACAAGAAATGGGAGAACGACTATTCGCCCATCGAAGCTGACGGAGCATCTTACGTAGACACGATGTACAGCCGTGCCTACCTGCGCCACCTGTTCCACGCACAGGAACTGCTGGCCATGCAGATTGCCTCCATCCACAACCTGGCCTTCTACCTCTGGCTCGTAGGCGAAGCCCGCAAGCACATCATCGCCGGCGATTTCTCTACTTGGAAACCGGCCATGGTGAAACGTTTATCTACCCGATTGTAATTGTAGTTTACGACGATAAATATGAAACACAATGTGTTCCAGTTGTTCCGTTCCTACCTGCAAGCCGGAAAGGAACAACTGAAAAATTTAAAAGGAAACCCGTTCAAGAAGAAATGGTTGAAACGGCTGGACAGGTACATCATCGTGAAGTTCCTGGGCACCTACTTTTTTGCCATCGCCCTGATTATCTCCATCGCCGTGGTGTTCGACATCAATGAAAACATTGACGACTTCATCAACAACAAGGCGCCTATCAGTGCCATCATCTTCGACTATTACCTGAACTTCATTCCTTATTACACGAACCTCTTCAGTCCGTTGTTCGTATTCATTGCCGTGATTTTCTTCACGTCGAAGCTGGCAGAGAACTCCGAGATTATCGCCATGTTCTCCACCGGAATGAGCTTTAAGCGCCTGATGGTGCCCTACATGATTTCGGCCGCCATCATCGCACTGGTCACCTACGTGCTGAGTACCGAGGTGATTCCTACCGGTAGCGTCACCCGACTGAAGTTTGAGCAAGTGTACAAGAACAAGAAGCGGGCAGACTATGTGCGCAATATCCAGCTGGAGGTAGATACGGGTGTCATTGCCTACATGGAGCGCTACGAGGACTACAACAAGACGGCTTACCGCTTCTCGCTCGACAAGTTTGAAGACCACAAGCTGGTATCGCACCTCACGGCCCGCCGCATTACGTACGACACTACCACCGTGCACCGCTGGATTATCAAGGACTACATGATTCGTGAGATGAAGGGCATGCGTGAGACTATTACCCGAGGAGAGCGTATGGACTCCATCATCAACATGGAGCCGCAGGACTTCCTCATCACGCGCGGCCAGCAGGAAACGATGACCAGTCCCCAGCTACGGGAGTACATCGACAAGCAGAAGCAACGAGGCTTCGCCAACATCAAGGTATTCGAAGTGGAATACTACCGGCGCATTGCCACCTCGTTTGCAGCCTTTATCCTGACGGTCATCGGGCTCTCGCTTTCGTCACAGAAACGGAAAGGAGGTATGGGACTTCACTTGGGAATCGGTATCGGACTGAGTTTCTCCTACATCCTGTTCCAGACCATCTCGTCCACCTTCGCCATCAACGGAAATGCGCATCCGAATCTGGCCGTGTGGATTCCAAACATCCTGTATCTGTTTATTGCGATTTATCTCTACCGCAAAGCACCGAAATAAATACAAAATCTCCTCACAAATCACCACGAGACATGGGTTTGTGAGGAGATTCTGTATTATAAAGATTCAATCGCTTCTATTGAATGAAATTATTTACCTGACTCTCCGGATTAAGAGGAGTCTGATCCGATAAGACCAACGTTTTAATCATGTGCTTTGTTCCTTGTTTATATTTCTGAAAATGCTCCGACGCAATATGTGATTTATAAGCCTGCCCACTTGCATAGGTTTCAAGAATCGTAACCTTACACGGATTTTCCTTTTCGGCAACGGCATACATGGTCAATACCCCCGGTTCAGTACGTAATGAAATCTCACCCACTTCCACCGCATATTGCATATATTCCTTTATAAACTCCGGATACACTTCTATTTTCGATAACCTCACAATGCCATCGGGCGACATCGGAAGTTTGGCACACATGCCGGGCTTCTTGTCTAAGTTCAAACACTTGCCGATTATTTCTCCCGTGGCAAGATACGAGTACGTCGGAAACTCAAACAACACAGGTTTCAATCGGGTATAATCCAGTTTCCCGTCTTGACCGAGCACTTCTGGAGCTGCATAGGTATTAGCTATGGAACAAATAAAATTGTCAAATCCCTCGGTTTCATAAATATCCACCACATCACATTCCATGGTTAATGGTGATTTGTCAATAACCGGAGTACCATTCTCTCCAAAATGATAGTCAAACACCGTCGATTTATCCACCGAATTTCCACTTACACTTCCCACATAATCAGCCGCAGGCAACATTTCACGGCTCACAAGGTTTACAGACAATTTCTTTGACCTCCTTATTCCCTGATTGGTATAATGATGTTTACTCATACTCAGAAGAATACGGTCATGCCCAATAATTCCAGTATGTCCCACTACAAGCCAGTTTACTTTTCCATTGACTACCGCCCCAACCACCGTCATCGGTTTGGGATAAAGCGCCAGTACCGAACCTAAATTTTTCTTTTCCATATCCGTTTCATTTTGCAATATCACATTTTCTTCATTCCTCGTGCTACAGGAGCACACAAGGAACAACAAACATACATACTGAATAAATTTTAGCATAGCATTCTTATTATTTCTGTTACTTATCAATCTGACTCTCGGTAAACGGATCGGCACGATGCCCCATAAGGTCTATTTGTGAATACTCCCTGTCAAATTCCTCCATCTCGTAAGCCGTAAGCCGCACATGAGCTGCTCCCAGGAAATCATCGAGGTGGTTCGGATTCGTTGTGCCGGGGATGGGAGCAATCCATGACTTACGCGAAAGCATCCACACCAAGGCAAACTGGGCAGGAGTAATATTCTTTCGCTCTGCCCATTTACGCACAAGTGACACAAGCGGCATATTATGCTTCAAGGCTTCAGGCGTGAATTGCGGCAATGTGGCCCGCCGGTCGGGTTTCTCAAAACGGCTTTCCTCATGAATCACTCCCGTAAGGAAGGCCCGCCCCAACGGACAATAAGGTACAAAACCAATACCCAGTTCTTCCAGCGTAGGGAATATTTTGGTCTCCGGTTCGCGCCACCAGATGGCATACTCGCTCTGTACGGCCGAAAGCGGACAAACGGCATGTGCCCGACGAATAGAACGTGCACTGGCTTCCGACAATCCCCAGTGCAAGACTTTTCCTTCCTGCATCAGCTTCTTTACCGTGTCTGCTACCTCCTCCATCGGCACCTTCGGGTCTACACGGTGCTGATAAAGTAAGTCTATGTGATCCGTACGCAAGCGTCGCAATGAACCTTCCACTGCCCGACGAATATGGTCAGGACGGCTATTCAAGGCCGTGGGCTGTTTCTCTTCCACCCCGAAACCAAACTTCGTACCGATTTTTACTTTGTTACGAAAAGGAGCAAGTGCCTCGCCTACCCACTCCTCACTGGTATAAGGGCCATACACCTCTGCCGTATCGAAAAAAGTAACTCCCTGATCATAAGCCCGACGAATCAAGGCAATCATATCCTTCTTTTCATACCGTCCGCCATAGTAGCCTACCATGGGAAGGCATCCCAGCCCGATAGCCGATACATCCAGTCCGCCCAAATTGCGACGTTCCATATCTCCACGTAAAGACTGCCCCTTACCATCCGATGACTGGGAGAAAACCTTCGATACACCGGTCCATGCACATACCGCGGAAAAGGCGGCTACAGACGACATCTTCAAAAAATCTCTTCTATCCATAATCTGAATTTTTTTACGAGCCACTACGGCTCAACAACTCTCGTAAAATTTCCATTTCGTTATCCGTCAGGCGGAAAGGGAAGCTTTCCTTTTCAGGCGCGGGAACCTCGGCTTCCTGCACTAAAAAGCATTGCATCACTCTTTCCGTAGTCGTGCGATAACGGTCTGCCATGAAGCAGACCACTTCATCCTCGTATAAATTGGCGGGAATGTCCATTGCTTTATCCATCTTTCTTGTTTTCTTGATACGGCAAAATTACCCCGACACGGGCAGAAGGCCGTAACAATACCACGGAAGGTCGTACCGTTTTTACGGATTTTACCTGCTCACGTGCGGCCAATTGGCTGAGATAATGTATTTTTGTGAAGGGACATCCCGACGAAAACAAAAGAATGGTTATGAGCAAGATTTTGAAAATAAGGAATGTAGGCGACTATAGCCAGTGGGTGGGACATACAGACACGCATCCGCTGATCAGCGTCATTGACTATGCAGAAGTGTCTCCCGTGCGCCATTGCCTGAACAACTATAGCGTGTATGGCATCTTCTTTCACGACGAGGCAAACATCGACCTGGCCTATGGTTGCGGCAAATACGACTACAAGGAAGGAACCGTCATTTGTGTGGCTCCCGGACAGATAGGAGGAAAGGAAGACAACGGCGAGCTGGTCAACCTGACGGGATGGGCCTTGCTCTTCCACCCCGATTTGTTGCAGGGCACGGCACTGGAGAAGCACATCAGGGAATATTCATTTTTCGACTACCGCGTGAATGAAGCCCTGCACATGACCGACGAGGAGCACGACATCCTCGTGTCGCTGATGCGCCAGATAAAAGATGAGCTACAGAAAAAGCACGACGCGCTTCAGGATGCCATCCTCGTGGGCTACATCGAACTGATGCTGAACTTTTGCCAGCGTTTCTACAACCGCCAGTTCATTACCCGCAAGCTGGTCAATTCGGACATGCTCATGAAGTTCGACCAGCTTCTGCGCGATTACTACGAAGAAAAAATCCAGCTTACCTCGGGCATGCCCACCGTGCAATACTGTGCCGACAAGCTATGCATGTCGGCCAACTATTTCGGCGACCTTATCAAGAAGATGACCGGAGACACGGCCAGCAACTACATCCGCCAAGACCTCATCCAGCGAGTGAAGAACGAACTCGCCAGCGGAGCAAACATCTCGCAAGTGGCCTACGAATTAGGCTTTGAATACCCCCAGCACCTGAGCCGCATGTTCAAGAAGTTCTGCGGATATACCCCGACCGACTACCTCAGACAGATACAGAAAAAGCCCGGTTGCTGATTGTTTCGGCAACCGAGCTTTCCCGTCTCTGTGCGATACCGCACCGCGCATCACTTCAGGTACGTCTGGAAGAAGTGCGTAATCTTGTCAAAAGGAATCACATCCAGCCGGTCGTACAGGTCGACGTGATTGGCTCCCGGAATAATCAGCAACTCCTTGTTGTCGCCCTTCAGCTTCTTGAAGGCATCTTCACTGAAGTAGCGCGAATGGGCTTTCTCTCCGTGAATCATGAGCACGGCACTACGTATCTCGTCGCTATACGACAGGATGGGCATGTTCATGAACGACAAGGAGGAAGTCTTGTTCCACCCGTTGTTGGAGTTCAGCGAACGCTTGTGATAGCCGCGCGGTGTCTTGTAATATCCGTAATAGTCTTTCACAAACTGGGGAGCATCGTCGGGAAGCGGGTCTACCACCCCACCGGCCAGCGCATACGTGCCCTTGCGGTAGTCTTCCGTACGCTGGGCGTTGAGCTGCTTGCGAAGCTCATAGCGCGCATCGGCATCCATGGCATCGAAATAGCCGTTGGCATTCACCCGGCTCATGTCGTACATCGTAGCGGTGACGGTAGCCTTGATGCGCGTGTCGATGGCCGCCGCATTCAGTGCCATGCCTCCCCATCCGCAGATGCCCAGTATGCCGATACGGTCGGCATCCACCTGCTCGCAGGTAGAAAGAAAGTCCACCGCCGCACAGAAGTCCTCCGTGTTGATGTCCGGAGACGCCACATAGCGGGGTTCGCCCCCACTCTCACCGGTGTACGAGGGGTCGAAGGCAATAGTCAGGAATCCGCGTTCGGCCAGTGTCATGGCATACAGGCCCGACGATTGTTCTTTCACCGCTCCGAAAGGCCCGCTCACGGCTATGGCCGGAAGTTTTCCTTCAGCCTGCTTGGGTACGTACATGTCGGCCGCCAGCGTAATGCCATAGCGGTTGGTAAAAGTCACTTTCCGGTGGTTCACCTTGTTGCTCAACGGGAACACCTTGTCCCATTCATGTGTCAAATTCAAACTCTTTTCCATCTTCATCTCCGATTTTAAACCGTCCGTTGTGGCAAGCAGGCTGCCCGTAGTCAGAAGCCAGGCCACCGATGCCGCGCACAACGTCTTCCACAATATATCCATATAGTTATCACTCTATTATTCTACGAAGGCAAAAATAACACAAAAGCCCCACAGAGACATTTCTGTGAGGCTCAAATATCGTTTCTGAAAAGTTCAAATGCACGAGGGAGCGGCCAGTGCCGTGGGCGGAATGCCGTAGCGTTTCTTGAAGGCCGTAGAGAAATGCGAAGGGTTCTTGAAGCCCACCTCCGCATAGACATCAACCACCTTCCGCCGTTCTTCCTTCAGCAGGTGATAGGCCACTTCCAGGCGCTTGCGAATCAGCCATTTCTCGGGTGTCAGCTCGCTCACCTTCTTGAAGTCGCGCTTGAAGGTGGCCAGGCTACGGCCCGTGTAATGCGCCAGCTCCTCCAGAGTGAACTCGTACATATAGTTCTCGTTCATGAAGTCGAGAATGTCCATCTTCCACGGTGTGCTGAAGTCGAATAACGCGGTCATGAAGCGCTTGTCGGTATGAAGCAGGGCCAGCAATCCTTCCTGCAACTTCAGGTGCATCACGTCGTCCTGCGGTTTCACTTCCGGATTGAAGTAAGGAGTCATCGAAGCAAACAGGCTCTCAATCTCGGCCGAAGGTGGGAGCTTCATCACGCCGGGCACGAACTTCTCCACGGGCTCTACCGTGTCCGTGTGGCGGGCATACTTTCCGTACATCTCCCGGAGGAAAGAACGGGTGAAGCACATGTAAATTCCGCAATACTGCTCTCCGCCCGAGGCTTTCTTGTACATGGTCACACGATGGTCGCGCGGAATGAACACGCACTCTCCTTTTCCCACGTGTATCTGCCGGTGTCCGTCGTCGAGCACCATCTCGCCAGACAAGACATAGTTCATGGCGTATTCCCTGGAACGGTGCACACACGCATCAGCATCGTCATAAAAGAAACTGAAAAACACATTCTGGTAATTGAATATGACTTTCATGGGATTGTGGCGGGAGGTTGTAGGGTCTGTTGTCATCTTATTTTTTAGTTTTAGCGATACAGAAATTTTCTTTCTCGTAAAGTTCCATGCACGTAATAAATGAACTTCATCCTTAATGGAAAGAATCGAATATATCGCAAAGATACGAATAAAAAGCTAATCCCGTTGCTTTCATCCTATTATTCAACGGATTAAAAGATATGATTTTCTCAATCTATTATAATTTTCGGCACATTTCTAAAGCCCAAAATCTATCCTCAAACACAAGTGCATTTGAAAACAAACGCAAAGGCGTTTAAAGAAAAACTCCTTTGCGTTTTGAGCAAAACGTCAAGGCGTTTCATCCAAAACACAAAGGAGTCTTTTCAGGGTATCAAAAGTCTACAAACCACTCGTCTCAGACGGGCAGTCTTGTACACCTTATTATATATTAGTAACCCAGTTCTTTTTCAAGAGCGTTGTATTTTTCCTTGTCAAGCTTCCAGTAGATGTTCAGCAGATACTGTCCCCACAACTGACGGTTGTCTGGTTTAGCTTCTTTTGCTTTTTCGTAGAAAGGAAATGCTTTTTCGTACAGTTCCTTAATCTTGGCTTCGTTGGTAGCATACTTCGGATCATCCATAGAAAGCTTAGAGTTTTCTTCTACGATTTCCTGAGCCGGGAAGAATGAGCAATCACCAATCTTAGAATAAGCTTCAGCTACGAAGTCCTTACCTTCTGCAATAATCTGGTTGAATGTAGCGATGGCACCATCGTAGTCTTTCTTTTCATACTGAAGCACACCCTTCACGTACATGAAGTACGGAGTAGAGTTCTTAGCCAGTACGGCATCCATCTGAGCCAGACCTTCGTCAATCTTACCTTTCTGGATGTAGTAGTCCATCAGGTTACCGATGAAGTATTCCTGTGACGGGAATTTTTCTACACCTTCCTGGATAGTAGTCAACCATTTTGCAGAGTCAGGAGTTTCGCCTTTTCCGTAAGCTTCTGCTAGGCACATCAGTGAACGATAACCTTCTTCTTTGTGTTCCTTACCGATAGTAGCGTATTTAATTACGGCTGCATTGTCTTTCAATGAGTTAGCGGCAAGAGCGGCATAGTTGGCAATCAACGGAGTCAATGTGTCGTTCTTTACAGCATCCTGGTCAGCAAACAACGGATTCTGCGGAGCGTCCACATACAGACCGAAGAATTTCAATGCGTTGGCATAGTTGCCAGCATTGTAAGCATCTGAACCGGCGTTAGTCAACTGAGGACGTACGGTAGCCAATGTCTTAGCCAGTTTCTTTCTCAATTTCGGTTTCTTCAATTCGCCGCTCTGTACCTTAGCCTGTTCTACTTCGTCACACTTTGTGTAGTATTCGAACATTTTAGCCAAGCTGTTATACAATTTAGCAGTATCAGCCTGACCACCCGGCAAATACAATTTCATGTTTTCGTCGTCATAGATAGACTTCTGGAAATCACCAGCCAGTTTCCATGTTTCAGGATCATTGGCAGTAGAAGGATCTGTCAAAGCAGGTTCGATGATTTGTGCTGCCTTCACGGGATCGCTCTTGGCAGATTTTGCTTCCTTTACCACGCTTTCCTGAGCAGAAACAGCGCATGCGGTAAAGAACAAAGCAGCTGAAAATAATACTTTCTTCATAAGGTTTAAATTTAGTAATACAAATATTCAAATTAATTTTTATCCGGATTATTCATTTGGTTCGTCCGTAGCGGGCTGAATGGTTTCTTCGTCGGCGGGCTGGATGTCCGTTGCCGGAGTTGCTTCGTCCTGAACTTCTTCTTCGTTTTCAGAAGCTACCTTACATACGGAACCAATCTGGTCGTTGCGCTTTTCAAGGTCAATCAGGCGCACACCCTGTGTGGCACGTCCCATAATGCGCACATCGGCCACCTTCAGACGGATGGTGATACCCGACTTGTTGATAATCATCAGGTCATTTTCATCGGTTACCGACTTGATGGCTACCAGGCTTCCGGTCTTATCCGTAATGTTCAGTGTCTTCACACCCTTTCCGCCACGGTTGGTCTTGCGGTAGTCTTCAATGTCTGAACGCTTGCCGTAACCGTTTTCAGATACCACCATGATGGTTTCCGTTTCAGGGTCTTTGATACAAATCATTCCGATTACTTCATCCTGACCGTCTTCATCAAGTGTGATACCGCGTACACCGGTAGCCGTACGTCCCATTTCGCGTACCGCGCTTTCATGGAAACGGATGGCACGACCGTTACGGTTGGCAATCACGATTTCATTGTTTCCGTTAGTCATACGTACTTCAATCACACGATCGTCTTCGCGGATGGTGATGGCATTCACACCATTCTGACGTGGACGAGAATACTGTTCGAGCAACGTCTTCTTGATGACACCGTTCTTCGTACAGAAGAGCACATAGTGACTATTGATAAATTCCGTATCGTTCAGGTTCTTCACACGCAGGTAAGCCGTTACCACATCATCTGCCTCAATGTTCAGCAGGTTCTGGATGGCACGTCCCTTCGAAGTCTTATTGCCTTCCGGAATTTCATATACCTTGAGCCAGTAGCACTTACCCTTCTGCGTGAAAAACAGAAGCGTGTTGTGCATAGTAGCCGGATAGATATGTTCGATAAAGTCTTCGTTACGGGTTTCACTTCCTTTCGAGCCTACGCCGCCACGGTTCTGCGCACGGAACTCAGAAAGCGGTGTACGCTTGATGTATCCCATGTGCGAGATGGTGATGACCATTTCGTCATCGGCATAGAAATCTTCCGGATTGAACTCTTCCGAAGCATATACGATTTCCGAACGACGGTTGTCGCCGTATTTTTCTTTCACTTCGATCAGCTCGTCCTTGATGACCTTCTTGCAAAGTTCCTCGTTGCTCAGAATTTCTTCGAAGTAAGCGATTTGCTTCATCAGGTCTTCGTATTCGGCATGGAGCTGGTCCTGCATCAGTCCGGTGAGCTGGCGCAAGCGCATTTCTACGATAGCACGAGCCTGGATTTCGCTCAGGTTGAAGCGGGCCATCAGGTTCGTGATAGCTTCGTTCGGAGTCTTGGCGGCACGGATAATGCGGATTACCTCGTCAATGTTGTCCGAAGCGATAATCAATCCTTCCAGGATGTGCGCACGTTCTTTGGCCTTGCGCAAGTCGTAACGTGTACGGCGGATTACCACCTCGTGACGGTGTTCCACGAAATATTTGATCAGCTCCTTCAGGTTGAGCAGACGTGGACGGCCATGAACCAGAGCCACGTTGTTCACACCGAAAGAAGTCTGAAGCATGGTCATCTTGTAAAGCTTGTTGAGCACCACGCTGGCGTTGGCATCACGCTTGATGTCGATGACGATACGCATACCTTCGCGGTCGGTTTCGTCGTTCACATTCGAAATGCCTTCGATTTTCTTGTCATTCGACAAATCAGCGATGCTCTTGATCAGCTCAGCCTTGTTCACACCATACGGAATCTCGGTCACTACAATCTTATCGTGTGTAGGATGCGATTCGATTTCGGCCTTGGCACGCATTACCACACGTCCGCGTCCGGTTTCGTAGGCATCGCGCACACCGCTGATACCATAAATATATCCTCCGGTCGGGAAATCAGGTGCCTTGATGTACTGCATCAGGCCGTCTACGTCGATTTCATTGTTATCGATGTATGCCACGCAAGCGTCAATGACTTCACGCAGGTTGTGTGTCGGCATATTGGTAGCCATACCTACGGCGATACCCGAAGCACCGTTCACCAGCAGGTTCGGGATGCGGGTCGGCATGACGGTAGGTTCCTGCAACGTATCGTCGAAGTTGTTGGTAAAGTCTACAGTTTCCTTGTAAAGGTCCTGCATCATCTCCTCACCAATCTTCTTCAGACGAGCCTCCGTATATCGCATAGCGGCGGCACTATCTCCGTCGATAGAACCGAAGTTACCCTGACCGTCGACCAGCGGATAACGCATCGCCCAGTCCTGTGCCATACGCACCAGGGCACCATATACAGACGAGTCGCCGTGAGGGTGATACTTACCCAGTACTTCACCTACGATTCTGGCTGCTTTTTTATACGGTTTGTCGGATGTATTTCCCAGTTCCATCATTCCGTAAAGAATACGGCGGTGAACCGGCTTGAATCCGTCTCTTACATCAGGGAGGGCGCGTGCCACGATTACTGACATGGAGTAATCAATGTACGACGACTTCATTTCCTCTTCGATGTTGATTTTTATAATTCTGTCTTGTTCTTGCATTTAATACATTATTAATTATACTTCTTTCAAGGCTTGTGAAAAACCATGCTAAAGTACGACTTTTAGCGGATATACAAAAACTTTTCCACCAAAAAATACGTATAAGCCTGCATTTGGAGACATATGCAGGAAATGTGGCACACATTTTGTTAAATAGAAAGAAAGACTTCATGAAGAGTCTTTATAATAATGTATATTTGCAAGCCTATTTTGAACATAAACGATTGGAGAAGATATGAATTTGATGAGCAACGAATTTACACAACAAGTGTCCGACATCGTCGTTTACGGAAAAGAGGAGGCCAACCGCCTTCTGAACGACCATATCGAACCGGAACATCTGCTATTGGGCATCTTGCGCGATGGAGAGTGTAAAGCCGCCGAAATACTGAAATCACTCTATCTGGACCTGAAAGGTATCAAGAACGAACTGGAAACACAATTACGGGAAAAGTCCATACTTGAGAATTATTCACAAGACATCTCATTCAGCGAAGAAGCTTCAAAGATATTGACATTAAGCAAATTAGAGGCAAGATTGATGAATGATGAGAAAGTGGACACCCCTCATATTTTATTGGCCATTATGAGAGACAACCAAAATAACGCATATAAGGTATTGGAAAAGAATGACGTAACTTACGAAAAAGTAATAGACCGCATAAAGCAGGAGGAAGCTCCTTTTGACGGACTGGATTTCAATGACGACGAAGAAGAGGAAGGCATCGGACGTCGCGGAAACGCGGACAAAAACAATGGAGCCTTCGGGTTTTCCGCCAACCGCCAGGCAACCCAGACCGAACAGAAACAAGCGGAGGAAGACACGCCCTACCTTGATAATTACGGCATCGACCTGACCAAGGCGGCCGAAGGAGGAAAACTCGACCCCGTGGTAGGCCGTGAAAAAGAAATTGAACGTATCGCACAGATTCTGAGCCGGCGTAAAAAGAACAACCCGATTCTGATTGGTGAACCGGGTGTGGGCAAATCGGCCATAGCCGAAGGACTGGCGCTCCGTATCGTGGAGAAGCGGGTTTCGCGTGCCTTGTTCGGCAAGCGCATCGTTTCGCTCGACATGACAGCGGTAGTGGCCGGAACCAAATATCGCGGACAATTTGAAGAGCGCATTCGTGCCATTCTGACAGAAGTGAAGAAACATCCTGACGTCATTCTGTTCATTGACGAGATACATACCATCGTGGGAGCTGGCTCAGCCGCTGGTTCCATGGACGCGGCCAACATGTTGAAACCGGCGCTGGCGCGTGGAGAAATCCAATGCATCGGAGCCACCACCCTCGATGAGTACCGCAAGAACATCGAAAAAGACGGGGCATTGGAACGCCGCTTCCAGAAGGTACTGGTGGAACCGACCTCATCGGAAGAGACTTTGCAGATTCTCCGGAACATCAAGGATAAATACGAGGAGCACCACAACGTGACATATACGGACGAGGCGCTGGAGGCCTGCGTACGCCTGACCGACCGCTATGTGACCGACCGCTATTTTCCCGACAAGGCTATCGACGCCATGGACGAAGCGGGTTCCCGCATCCACCTCACTCACATCTCCGTACCTCAGGAAATTGAGGAGCAAGAGCGATTGATTGAGGAAGCGCAACAACATAAAAATGAGGCCATTCGCTTGCAGAATTTCGAGCTGGCCGCCAGCTTCCGTGACCGTGAGAACCAGTACACGGAGCAATTGGAACGCCTGAAGAATGAATGGAAAGAAAAGTTGAAGGACAATCGCGAAACGGTAGACGCACCACAGATAGAAGAAGTGGTGTCCATGATTTCGGGCGTGCCCGTGCAACGCATGGCGCAAGCGGAAGGTGTACGGTTGAAGGGGATGAAGCAGGCATTGCTTTCGAAGGTTATCGGACAAGACAAAGCGGTAGAGACACTGGTAAGAAGTATCCAGCGGAGCCGTGTGGGACTGAAGGACCCGAACAAGCCTATCGGTACGTTCCTTTTCTTAGGACCGACGGGTGTAGGAAAGACGCACCTGGCGAAAGAGCTGGCCAAGAACATGTTCGGCACTACCGACGCCATTATCCGTATCGACATGAGCGAATACATGGAGAAATTCACCGTGTCACGTCTGATCGGAGCTCCTCCGGGATACGTGGGCTACGAAGAAGGCGGACAACTGACGGAAAAGGTACGTCGTCATCCCTACTCTATCGTATTGCTGGATGAAATCGAGAAGGCTCACTCCGATGTGTTCAACATGCTGTTGCAAGTGATGGACGAAGGCCGGTTGACGGATAGTCTGGGACGGACCGTAGATTTCAAGAATACCATTATCATCATGACGTCCAACATCGGTACGCGCCAGTTGAAGGAGTTCGGCAAAGGCATCGGTTTCACGGCACAGACCGGCGAGAACGAGAAAGAGCATGCCAACAGCGTGATTCGCAAGGCCTTGAACAAATCGTTCGCTCCCGAGTTCATCAACCGTCTGGATGAAATCGTAACCTTCGACCAGCTGGATATTGCTTCACTGGAGAAAATCATTGACATTGAGCTGGCGGGACTCTACAAGCGTATCGAAGGTTGTGGCTACCATCTCCTGCTCGACCAGGAGGCTAAGCGTTTCGTGGCAGAAAAGGGCTACGACGTACAGTTCGGTGCCCGCCCGTTGAAACGCTCCATCCAGAATCATCTGGAAGACGGACTGGCAGAGCTGATTATCAACGAAGAACCGCAGGCGGGCGATACCTTGCATGTGTGCATGAACGCCCAAGGTGACGGAGTGGAAATGAAAGTAGAAAAAGCATAACGGAATTCTGACAGAATTTCGGTATACAGACAAAATGTCAGGTACAAACGTATCTGGCATTTTTTTTGTGTAGGGACTGGAAAAAAATTTATTCGAACAATCATAAAAAACAAAGAGATATGCAAAAAGGTAATATCGGGGTTACAACAGAAAACATATTCCCCATCATAAAGAAGTTCTTGTATAGCGACCATGAAATTTTCCTCCGTGAACTGGTTTCCAATGCGGTGGATGCAACTCAGAAATTGAAGACACTGGCCGCTACGGGCGATTTTAAAGGTGAACTGGGCGATTTGACGGTACGTGTAAAAGTGGACAAGGAAAACGGTACCATCACCATCAGCGACCGTGGTCTGGGTATGACAGCCGAAGAAATCGACAAGTACATCAACCAGATTGCCTTCTCAGGAGCAAATGACTTCCTGGAAAAATACAAGGACGATGCCAATGCCATCATCGGTCACTTCGGTCTGGGATTCTATTCAGCCTTCATGGTAGCCAAGACGGTAGACATCGTAACTCTTTCTTATAAGGAAGGTGCCAAGGCCGTGAAATGGAGCTGCGACGGAAGTCCTGAGTTCACCCTCGAAGAAACAGAACGTAGCGACCGTGGAACCGACATCATCCTGCACGTGGATGAAGATTGCAAGGAATTCCTGGAAGAATCTCGCTTGCAGGGCTTGCTCACCAAGTATTGTCACTTCCTGGCCGTACCGGTAGCCTTTGGCAAAAAGAAGGAATGGAAAGACGGCAAGCAGGTAGAAACGGATGAAGATAACCTGATTAACGACACTTGTCCTATCTGGACCAAGAAACCGTCGGACTTGAAGGAAGAGGATTACAAGAAATTCTACCGCGACCTGTATCCGATGGCCGACGAACCGTTGTTCTGGATTCACCTGAACGTGGACTATCCGTTCAACCTGACCGGTGTGCTCTACTTCCCGAAAATCAAGAGCAACATCGACTTGCAACGTAACAAGATTCAGTTGTATTGCAACCAGGTATATGTGACCGACTCAGTAGAAGGTATCGTGCCCGACTTCCTGACCCTGCTTCACGGTGTCATCGACTCTCCGGACATTCCGCTGAACGTATCTCGTTCTTATTTGCAGAGCGATTCGAACGTGAAGAAGATTTCTACTTACATCACGAAGAAGGTATCCGACCGCTTGCAATCTATCTTCAAGAACGACCGTAAGGAATTTGAAGAGAAATGGGACGACCTGAAGATTTTCATCAACTACGGTATGCTGACTCAGGAAGATTTCTATGAAAAGGCTTCCAAGTTTGCTTTGTTCAAGGATACAGACAACAAGTATTACACTTTCGAAGAATACCAGACACTGATCAAGGATAATCAGACCGACAAGAACGGCAGCCTGATTTACCTCTATGCCAACAATCTGGACGAACAGTACACTTACATCGATGCGGCCAAGAACAAAGGCTACAACGTATTGCTCATGGACGGCCAGCTGGACGTACCGATGATCAACATGCTGGAACAGAAGTTCGAAAAGAGTCACTTCACCCGTGTGGATAGCGACATCGTAGACCGCCTGATTGTGAAGGAAGACCAGAAGGGTGAAGAACTTCCGCACGACAAACAGGAAGTGCTCAGCTCTTTGTTCAAAGGACAGATGCCGAAGGTAAAGAAAACAGAATTCCACGTAGAAGCACACGCACTGGGCGAAAACAATGCGCCGATTGTCATCACACAGGCCGAATACATGCGCCGTATGAAAGACATGGCCAGCATCCAGCCGGGTATGAGTTTTTATGGTGAAATGCCCGACATGTTCAATCTGGTATTGAACAGCGACCACCGCCTGATCAAACAGGTATTGAGCGATGCCGAAACAGCTTGTGCGGAAAAACTCGTACCGGTAGAGTCTGAAATCGCCATGCTGACTCTCCGTCGTAACGAACTCCAGAAAGCACAGGAAGGAAAGAAAGATGAAGAAATCCCGACTGCCGAAAAAGACGAACTGAGTGAGGTAGAAAAGAAGATTGAAGCGCAAAAGACTGAAAAGGAAAACATCCTGAACGGTTATGCCGCCGGCAACAAAGTAGTTCACCAGCTTATCGACCTGGCCTTGTTGCAAAACAACATGCTGAAGGGTGAAGCCCTGACCAACTTTGTAAAACGAAGCGTGGAAATGATCTGATTTTCCCCCGTAAAATAAGGAAAGCCATTCTTGCAGATATGTAGGAATGGCTTTTTTTGTGCTTTTTATGCCCGTGGATAGAAGATAATTTGTACTTTTGCCCAGAAACACGCAAGCAAACAACCATGGGAAACAAAACCGAATTGATATTAATCCGCATCAGCGGAGTGGACCGACCGGGACTGACCGCATCGGTGACTGCCATCTTGTCTAAATATCAGGTAGACATTATGGACATCGGACAAGCTGACATTCACAGTACCTTGTCACTGGGTATTCTTTTCAAATGTTCCGATCAGGATTCCGGAAATATCATGAAGGAATTGCTTTTCAAGGCTTCTGACTTGGGTATCAATATCCGCTTCTATCCTATCAGCGACGAAGAGTATGAAACGTGGGTCAACCTGCAAGGAAAGAACCGCTACATTCTGACGCTATTGGGCAGAAAGCTTACGGCACAACAGATTGCCGGCGCTACCAAGCTTTTAGCAGAGCAACAACTGAACATCGACGGCATCCGGCGTCTGACCGGACGTATTCCTCTGGACGAGAAAAAGGCAAACGTAAGAGCCTGCATCGAATTTTCGGTGAGAGGTACGCCCAGAGACCGTGAAGAACTACAAAGCCAGCTCATGCAGCTCAGTGCTTCATTGGGCATGGACTTCTCGTTCCAGCAAGACAATATGTACCGCCGTATGCGTCGTCTGATTTGCTTTGATATGGATTCCACGCTCATTGAAACGGAGGTTATCGACGAACTGGCCATACGGGCCGGTGTGGGCGACCAGGTGAAAGCCATCACGGAAAGAGCCATGCGTGGCGAGATTGACTTCTGCGAAAGTTTCAAGGAACGGGTGGCCCTGCTCAAGGGACTGGATGAAAGCGTGATGCGCGACATTGCCGAACATCTCCCGATTACCGAAGGAGTGGAACGCCTGATGTTCGTCCTCAAGCGCTACGGATACAAGATTGCCATTCTGTCGGGAGGTTTCACGTATTTCGGCAACTACCTGAAAGAGAAATTCGGCATTGACTATGTGTATGCCAACCAGCTGGAAATAGTGGACGGCAAGCTGACCGGCCGCTATTTAGGTGACATCGTAGACGGAAAACGAAAGGCTGAATTGCTCCGTCTGCTGGCACAGGTAGAAAATGTGGACATCGCGCAGACGATTGCCGTGGGCGATGGAGCCAACGACCTGCCCATGCTTTCTACGGCAGGTCTGGGAATCGCCTTCCATGCCAAGCCGAAAGTGGTGGCTAATGCGCAACAGGCCATCAATACCATCGGACTGGATGGCGTGTTGTATTTCTTAGGATTCAAGGATTCCTATCTGGACGAACGCGGCAAATTATAATGACAAGATAACATTACTATATGAAGTTTTCGGAACTGAACTTAGAAGATAGCGTCCTCGATGCCTTGGACGCAATGAATTTCCAGGAATGTACGCCCGTGCAGGAACACACCATCCCTGTCATCCTGGAAGGAAAAGACCTGATTGGCGTAGCCCAGACAGGTACGGGAAAAACGGCGGCCTACCTGCTTCCGGTGTTAAACCAGTTGAGCAAGGGAGGTTATCCGGAGGATGCCATCAATTGTATCATCATGTCGCCCACCCGCGAACTGGCCATGCAGATTGACCAGCAGATGGAGGGTTTCTCCTATTTCATGCCGGTGTCAAGCGTGGCGGTGTACGGAGGAAATGACGGTATCCGTTTTGAGCAGGAAAAGAAAGGGCTGACTTTGGGAGCGGATGTGGTAATCGCTACTCCGGGACGTCTGATCAGCCACTTAAGCTTAGGTTATGTGGACTTGTCGAAAGTATCTTTCTTCATCCTCGACGAAGCGGACCGCATGCTCGATATGGGATTCTCGGACGACATCATGCAGATTGTCAAGTATCTTCCCAAGGAACGGCAGACCATCATGTTCTCTGCCACCATGCCGACCAAAATCCAGCAACTGGCCAAGACCATTCTTCACGACCCGGTGGAAGTGAAACTGGCCGTATCCAAGCCGGCGGAAAAAATCATTCAGGCCGCTTACATCTGCTATGAGGCACAGAAACTGGGTATCATCCAGTCGCTATTCCAGTCCCAGCAACCGGAGCGTGTCATCATCTTTGCTTCTTCCAAACTGAAGGTGAAAGAGGTGACCAAGGCCCTGAAACGCATGAAGCTAAACGTGGGCGAAATGCACTCCGACCTGGAGCAAAGCCAGCGTGAGGAAATCATGCACGAGTTCCGCAACCGCCGCATCGACATCCTGGTGGCTACCGACATCGTGGCCCGTGGTATCGACATCGACGACATCCGCCTGGTCATCAACTACGACGTGCCGCATGACAGCGAGGACTACGTACACCGCATCGGACGTACAGCCCGTGCCAATAACGATGGATGTGCCATCACTTTTGTAAGTGAAACCGAGCAGACCCGTTTCAAGCAAATCGAAACATTCTTAGGAAAAGACATTTACAAACTCCCCGTACCTGAAGAACTGGGCGAAGGTCCGGTATATGCTCCCCGCACTTCCAGAAAAGAAGGAGGCAAACAGGTGAAGAATTTCTCCCGCAACAAAAAAGGCGGATGGAAAAAGAAAGGGGGAAACCATGCGAAAAAACAGGGAGAAAGAACGGTTAAGAACTGATTGCCACATCTTCCTGACAGCATAAAAGAAGCCCGTACAAGTTCTTGTATTTTCATCGAACTTGTACAGGCTTTTCTTGTCAGAAATTCATGGAATACGCAGGGAGTATAGTCACCTCCCCTGCATCATGCGCCAGCTTACGAATCCGAGAAATGAGGTTTACTCCCTCTTGGTAGTAATAAGAATCACGCCAAATTTTCCTTTCTTACCATATTTTGCGGTAGCGGCTTCATTCTTCAGCACACTGACGGATTGTATCTTTTTCGGATTGAGCTTCGTTATCACATCGTCAGACACTTCCAGCCCGTCCATAATGACAAGCGGAGACACTCCGGAGGCTTTGGAACTACCCACTGAATCTATTTTGAAATCTCCTGTAATGGACAATTCATCCATAGGATTATGGAGTTTAATAGTAGGCACATCTACCGATTCCTCGCTTTTCTGGACTCCATACCCCACTACTACGACATCATTGTCGCCTGCCTTCGGCTTGCTGTTGGTTCCCTCCAGCATGAAAGTCACCGGGAGAGTAAATTTCACGCTGACCGGCTTTCCATCCTGCATGCCCGGCTTCCATTTCGGCATGGTGCTGATTACGCGGATAGCTTCTGCATCCAGCCATGGGTCGACCGGACGGAGTACCTTGAAATCGCTCAGTGAACCGTCTTTCCTTACCACAAACTGCACGATGACACGCCCCTGCTTACCGGCTTCCCGTGCCTTTGTAGGATACCTGAGATTGCGTGCCATAAATTCCAGACCAGCACGCATACCACCCGGATATTCCGGCATCTGTTCCACTACGCTAAACGTCTGGTCATCCGATGTCACAGCTTGCGGAGCAGGTGCTACCACCTTCACATCTTTCTTTGTGTCGCTTTCAGTCAAGACAATTGTCTGGTCGGCTTTCTTCAGGCAGTCTTTGACCGACATGGTAACCGTACTCATACCGATGTAGGCCACCTGGATGCTTTGGTCGGAACCGACTTCCAGCGTGAAATTGCCGTTTTCATCGGTAATGGTACCGTTGGTCGTATTCGCCACAAGTACAGTTGCCGCGATGATGGGTTCTCCTTTCTCATCCACCACCTTCATCTTCAGTTTGGTCTTTTCGGCGGGGTTCGACACATTTTTATCGGCATACGTTTCCAGAACTGCCGATAAATCATTAACTTTGACACTTGAAATCTCATCGAGAGGTTTGGAGATTTCAGGACGGGCAAAAGCAGCTACGGTAACGGCTGCCAACGGAAGTACATAGAGGTACTTGGCACGTGCCCACGGATTGGATTTTTTTCGAATCATCATAGTGATACGTTTTTTAAGTGAACTGTGATTAAAGCTGTTGGCAATAGAGTAGAGCCTTGCGCCAACGGCTTTTTTTATTAATAGCATTTGATATTCTTTCGCGTTGATTCCCTGACGGAGAACTTCTTCGTCGGCTTCGTATTCGTGGATGTTCTGCAACTCCTGCTTGAGCAGCCAGATGGCCGGATTGAACCATTGCAGCCAAGCACAGGCTTCGGTCAGCAACAAATCCCATGAGTGACGGTGATGGATGTGAGCCATTTCGTGCACCAGAATGTGATGTCCGCTTTCCTTCAGGTCTGTTTCCGAAATCACGATGTAACGCATCCAGCTGAAAGGAGCCAGTTTACGACGGTGGACTACCAAGCGGATACCATTGTCCAACCTTTCACACCGGCTGTGACGAATGAGATAAAGCATGCGTCCCAGCGACCAGAGGTGACGGACGATGACAAAAAACAGCCCCGCAAAATAGACTAACACCAGCCCTTCCTGCCAGTGGAACGAGTGACTTCCCTCTTCCACCACTACCGCTTCGCTATTCCATTGGTACATCAGCAGCAAGTCTTCCATCGACATCACTTGTGCATTTACCGGCGAAGCCTGTTCCACCGTCACCTTTACCAAAGGCAGCAGGCACGAGAGCAGCATCACTCCCAGTAAAGCCATCCGGTTAAAACGGTGGAAAGTTTCTTTGCTGAGCAGCAGGCGATAGAACAGATAGAACATCGCCAGGCAGACAGCCGACTTGAGTATATAGACTAAAAAGGTTCCCATAGGCAGAAGTGTTTTATTGTGGTTTCTCGTTCTGTCCCTCTTCCACCTGACGGATGAGTTCTTTGAGTTCTTCCACTGAGATGTCTTCCTCTTTCACCAGCGAGGAAACAGCCCCCAAGAAAGAATTGTTGAAATATTTGGAGATGACCCCACGCAGGGTTTTCCGCCGGAACTCCTCTTCCGACACTACAGCATGATACTGGTAGGTATTACCAAACGCGGTATGCGACAGGTACCCCTTTTCTTCCAGTCCCCTTACAATGGTCGACAGGGTATTGAAGTGCGGCCGGGGTTCTTCGTAAAGTTCCACCAGCTGTTTGACGAACATCGGACCTTTCTCCCAGAAAAATCCCATGATTTCTTCTTCTTTGGCAGTAAGTGTTTTCATATCCGTTTCAATTGGTTACTGCAAAGAACTAAAACTTTTAGTTGATAAACTAATTTTTATAGTTAATATAACTAAAGAACATAGTTCTCGCCTAGTAGCTTTCCTATACCAATAAAGAATAAGCCACTGATTTTAAATGAGTAAACAGAAGAAATCTCTATATTACTTCAAAGCGAGAAAGTTTGTCGGATACTCTCCTTTAACTTTGAAATATTACCACTTAGAATTGAGGAGGAAGATGCTTACGATGTCCGGGAGCATCAAACTTTGCAGATTTTTTACCACGTATTTTCTTCGCATGGCCAGGAGGAATCTCCTTCTTATGTGGTGGCTTAGGTGCATGACGATGCACCACACAAGAACTTCCGCCCAAACACAAAAGCAGACCAAACAGGGCAATCAACAATTGTGTTTTCATAACTTTCAATGGTTTTTACAAAGTTAGAAAAAACACAGACATATTCTTCTGCGAACCTCCCCTAATTACAGAAAATAAAAGCACCCTCAATTCTTTTCTAAAACGCAAGGCCGTTTGAATTAAAACACAAGTACATTCGAGCCCAAACGCAAGTGCGTTTAAACTAAAACACAAGTGCATTTGAACCAAAACGTAAGTGCGTTTTTTCACAAAGATATGCAAATGCAAACAGATGTAAAACCAGCACGAAAAAGCGTGTGAAAATGCCTTCAAGCAAAGGCCTCAAGCAAAAATAAGGGAGAATGGAAGAAAAAACATACTTACTTGATTTACAAACATTAAACCGCCAAATGAGCATAAGCCAACAGCGGAGAGCTTGACGGGTTGACGGGTTGGCACCGGTTTTTCAAACTTCCTATATACAGGTGTGGAAACAAGCACGACAGACTTGTTTCCACACCCCGCGTATATACAGTTTATAAAAATGCCTGCCAACCCCGACAACCCGTCAAGCACACGGCCGAAAACGGACAATAAAAAACCTCCTTCACTTCATCTTTCCAGAAGCAAAGGAGGCTTTCAAATTTCCGTATTCATTTAGAACGGCAGGTCGTCTTTCTCGTCTGTCATAGAGAAGTCGGCCGGAGCTGCATTTACCGGAGGGAATGGAGCTTCTACCGGAGGCATCTGAGGAGTGGCTCCCACACGTTCCACCTTCCATGCACGGATACTGTTGAACCAGCGTCCTTGCCATTCACGGGCATCAATGTCGAACGATACGTTCAGTTCCTCGCCCACCTGAATATTAAACTGTTTGATTTTGTCGTCACCAAAGACATCAAAGCACATGCGACGCGGATACTGGTCGTGTGTTTCGATGACATATTCTTGTACCTTCCATTCGTTGCCGTTCCGCGATGTACCGCCTTTCGGTTCCAGAACCGCAATCACTCTTCCTGCTAATTCCATAAATAGTATTTTTAAATTCGGTGACGAAATTACGACTTTCCATAGAAGAAAACTAATTTTTAAGACCTTTTTTTGTGGGGTATATACAATCTTTTCGTAACTTTGGCAATTGGTTTAGAGCATCCGTAGATGCATTTAATAATAAAAACAGAACAAAAACAAATATAAAAACAGCTATGAAGTTTATCGTTTCAAGTACTGCTTTATTCAGTCATTTGCAGGCTATCAGCCGAGTAATCAACTCAAGAAATTCATTACCCATTCTGGACTGTTTCCTCTTCGAACTGAGAGACGGTACACTCTTTATGACTGCTTCGGACAATGACACTACGCTGTCTACTTCCATCGAAGTGAACGAATCGGACAGCGACGGCCGTTTTGCCGTTTCTTCCAAGACATTGCTGGAAGCATTGAAAGAGATTCCTGAACAGCCGCTGAGTTTCCACATCGAACCCAGCAACATGGAAATCACCGTGGAATACCTGAATGGAAAATACAGTCTGATGGGACAGAATGCCGACGAATACCCGCAGGCACAGGCGTTGGGTAGCAATGCCGTACAGGTGACCATGGGAGCAGAAATCTTGATGAACGGCGTGAACCGCAGCATTTTTGCGACAGCCGACGACGAACTTCGTCCGGTGATGAACGGTATTTATTTCGACATCAGCACGGAAGACATTACACTGGTTGCTTCCGACGGTCATAAGCTGGTACGTTGCAAGACTTATGCCGCACGAGGAGCAGAGAAAGCTGCCTTCATCCTTCCGAAGAAGCCGGCCAACCTGCTGAAGAACCTGCTGCCGAAAGAACAGGGCGACGTACAGATTGGTTTTGACGACCGCAATGCCATGTTCACTCTCGAAAACTATCAGATGATCTGTCGTCTGATTGAAGGACGTTATCCAAACTATAACTCTGTCATTCCGCAGAACAACCCGCACCGTGCCATCATTGACCGTGCGCTCTTCATCAGTGCCCTGCGCCGTGTGTCTGTGTTCTCTTCACAGTCAAGCAGTCTGATCAAGCTGAGTTTGTCGGAAAACCAGATGAAGATTTCTGCACAGGACATCGACTTCTCTACTTCGGCCGAAGAAACCATCGCTTGCCAGTATGGCGGCAACCCAATGAGCATCGGTTTCAAGTCGTCGTTCCTGATTGACATTCTGAACAACATTTCTGCACAGAACATCATCATCGAACTGGCCGACCCGTCACGCGCTGGTGTCATCGTTCCTGAAGAACAGGAGGAAGACGAAGACCTGCTGATGCTGCTGATGCCGATGATGCTGAACGACTAATCATTTTTTGTTACACACAGACTCATGAAACTGAACTTGAAAAATCCGCTCGTGTTCTTCGACCTGGAGACCACGGGCACCAACATTAATACAGACCGTATTGTAGAAATCTGCTACTTGAAGGTTTATCCTAACGGAAACGAAGAGGCCAAGACCTTGCGCATCAACCCGGAAATGCACATTCCGGAGGCATCGACTGCCATTCATGGCATTCACGACGAGGATGTGGCCGACTGCCCTACTTTCAAGGAAGTGGCAAAGGACATTGCCCGCGACATTGAAGGGGCCGACATTGCCGGTTTTAACTCCAACCGCTTTGACGTACCGGTACTGGTAGAGGAATTCCTCCGCGCAGGCATAGACATCGACCTGACCAAGCGGAAGTTTGTCGACGTGCAGGTGATTTACCACAAGCTGGAACAGCGCACACTTTCGGCTGCCTACAAGTTCTACTGCGGAAAGAACCTGGAAGACGCACACACGGCAGAAGCCGATACAAGGGCTACCTACGAGGTGCTGAAGGCACAGCTCGACCATTATCCTGACGTGCTTCAGAACGACATCAACTACCTGTCGGAATATTCCAGCTATAGCAAGAACGTGGACTTTGCCGGAAGAATCGTGTATGATGACAACGGCGTGGAAGTGTTCAACTTCGGAAAATACAAAGGTATTCCGGTATCGGAAGTGCTCAAGAAAGACATGGGCTACTACGGCTGGATTATGAACGGAGACTTCACGCTGAACACGAAGAATGTATTGACAAAAATCCGCCTGCGCGAAACGGGGCTGGTCAAGTAAACGGAAGGTAGCATGAATACACTACAAGGCAAAAAAATTGTACTGGGTATCACGGGTAGTATTGCGGCCTACAAGGCGGCTGTGCTGACACGCGGACTGATTAAGAAAGGCGCAGAGGTGCAGATTGTCATCACGCCGGCAGGAAAGGAGTTCATCACTCCCATCACGCTGTCGGCGCTGACCAGCAAGCCGGTCATCAGCGAGTTCTTCTCACAGCGTGACGGCACATGGCACAGCCACGTGGACTTGGGATTATGGGCCGACGCCATGGTCATTGCCCCGGCTACGGCTGCTACCATCGGAAAGATGGCACACGGGGTAGCCGACAACATGCTGGTGACGACCTACCTGTCGATGAAGGCGCCGGTGTTTGTGGCTCCGGCCATGGACCTGGATATGTTTGCTCATCCTTCTACCCAGCATAACCTCGACATTCTGCGCAGCTATGGCAACCATATCATTGAACCGGCTTCGGGTGAGCTGGCCAGCCACCTGGTAGGAAAAGGACGCATGGAAGAGCCTGAGAAAATCATCGAGGTATTGGAAGCGTTCTTTGCCCGTCAGCAAGACCTGGCCGGACGGAAAATCGTCATTACCGCAGGGCCTACTTATGAGAAAATTGACCCGGTGCGCTTTATCGGCAATTACTCTTCCGGAAAGATGGGTTATGCCCTGGCCGAAGCGTGTGCTTCACGCGGAGCGGAAGTGGTATTGGTGAGCGGTCCGGTTACCCTGCAGACGGTTCATCCGAACATTCAGCGCATAGACGTGGAGAGTGCGGCCGAAATGCACCGCGCAGCTGCCGATGCCTTCAAGGATGCGGACGCAGGAATCTTGTGTGCGGCCGTAGCGGACTTCACACCGGAGCAGGTAGCCGACCAGAAAATCAAACGGGAAAAGGACGACCTGGTGCTGCGGTTGAAACCGACTTGCGACATTGCCGCTTCCTTAGGAAAGGAAAAACGTCCGGACCAGCTGCTAGTGGGATTCGCATTGGAGACTTGCGATGAGGTCAGCCACGCCCAGGATAAACTGGCACGCAAGAACTTTGACTTTATCGTGCTGAACTCGCTGAATGACAAAGGAGCCGGTTTCCGTTGCGACACCAACAAGATCACGATTATAGACCGTACTGAAGCTGTTTCCTACCCGTTAAAGCGCAAGCAGGAAGTGGCCGAAGACATTGTGGATAAACTTTCCAGTCTGTTTCATTCCTAAACCGTTATGCTACAGTCTATCTTTATACAGAACTATGCCCTGATTGATAAGCTGGACATTGACTTTACGTCCGGCTTTTCGGTGATTACCGGTGAAACCGGCGCCGGAAAGTCTATTATCTTAGGGGCCATCGGACTCCTGTTGGGACAGCGTGCCGACGTGAAATCCATCAAGAAGGGGGCTTCCAAGTGTATCGTGGAGGCGACTTTCCGGATTGCCAACTACGGCATGGAACCGTTCTTTCAGGAGAATGACATCGAATTCGAACCGGACGAATGTATCCTTCGCCGTGAAGTGTCGGCCAACGGAAAAAGCCGTGCTTTTATCAACGATACGCCGGCTTCGCTGGCACAGATGAAAATGCTGGGCGAAAAACTGATTGACGTGCACAGCCAGCACCAGAACCTGCTGCTGAACAAGGAAGGATTCCAGTTGAACATCCTGGACATCCTGGCACAAGACGAGCAGGCATTGTCGGCTTATCAGGCGGTATACCTTTCCTATAAGAAGGTGGCAAAGGAACTGGATGACTTCATCGCACAGGCTGAAAAGAGTCGTCAGGATGAAGATTATATCCGCTTTCAGCTGGAACAGTTGGAAGAAGCCGGACTGAAAGACGGAGAGCAGACAGAACTGGAACAGGAAGCGGAGACCCTGAGCCATGCCGAGGACATCAAGGCCGGACTCTATAAAGCCAGCCAGCTGATTAACGGTGAGGAAGGCGGTACGGTTTCACTGACCAAGGAGTGCATGCAAACGCTTCAGAGCCTGACACAGGTATATGCGCCCGCTAAGGAATGGATGGAACGGCTGAACAGCTGCTACATTGAACTGAAGGATATTTCCCGCGAAATCGGCAATGCGGAGGAAGAAGTGGAATTCAATCCGGCACGTCTGGATTTTGTCAACGAACGGTTGAACCTGATTTATTCCTTGCAGCAGAAACACCGCGTGCAGTCGGTAGAAGAACTGATAGAACTGACGGAAAACTATCACAGCCAGTTGAATGCCATCACTTCTTTCGACGACCGGATTGCAGAGCTGGAGGGAGAAAAGAAGAAATTGTATGCCGAGGTGCTACGTCAGGCCGAAAAGCTGACCGCGCTTCGTACACAGTCGGCACGGCACATTGAATCGCAGATGGAGTCCCTGCTCATTCCACTGGGTATGCCTAACGTGCGTTTTGCCGTGGAACTGACTCCCAGAAAGGAACCCGACAGCAAAGGGATGGACAGCGTGACGTTCCTGTTCTCGGCCAACAAGAACGGGACGTTGCAGAACGTGGCTTCCATCGCTTCGGGAGGTGAAATTGCCCGCGTCATGCTTTCACTCAAGGCCATGATTGCCGGAGCCGTCAAACTGCCGACCATCATCTTCGATGAAATTGATACCGGTGTGTCAGGTTCCATCGCAGAAAAAATGGCACTGATTATGCAGGACATGGGACGCCAGAACCGCCAGGTTATCAGCATCACTCACCTGCCCCAGATTGCCGCACGCGGAATTGCGCACTACAAAGTGTACAAGGAAGATACCGACACCGGGACCAACAGTCATATCCGCCGCCTGACGGATGAAGAACGGGTGCAGGAGATTGCCCACATGCTCAGCGGTGCCACCCTGACAGAGGCTGCCGTACAGAACGCCCGTGCCCTGTTAGGCTTTAAACAATAACAAGAAACAAACAAGACCATGATAGAAAAGAACGAAATGATTTTCGGCGTACGCGCCGTTATCGAGGCTATCCAGGCCGGAAAAGAAATTGACAAAGTATTAATCAAGAAAGACATTCAGAGCGACCTGTCGAAGGAGCTTTTCGCCGTGTTGAAAGATACGTTCATCCCCGTGCAGCGCGTACCGGTGGAACGCATCAACCGCATCACCAAGAAGAACCATCAGGGAGTGGTGGCCTTTATCTCGCCTATCACTTACCAGCGTACGGAAGACATCGTGCCTTTCTTGTTTGAGCAGGGCAAGAACCCGCTGCTCATCTTGCTGGACGGCCTGACCGATGTGCGCAACTTCGGAGCCATTGCCCGTACGTGTGAATGTGCCGGTGTGGATGCCATCATCATTCCGTCAAAAAACAGTGTCAGTGTCAATGCGGATGCCATCAAGACTTCTGCCGGAGCCTTGCATACCATCCCGGTGTGCCGCGAGAACAACCTGACGAATACCATCAAGTTCTTAAAGGACAGCGGATTCAAGATTGTAGCAGCCACAGAAAAAGGTGACTACGACTACACCAAGGCCGATTATCAGGGACCTACATGTATCATCATGGGTGCGGAAGATACCGGTGTGCCCTACGACCACCTGGCACTTTGCGATGAATGGATCAAGATTCCGTTGTTCGGCAACATCGAGTCACTGAACGTGTCCGTGGCAGCAGGTATCCTCATTTATGAAGCCGTGAAACAAAGAGGATTCGGAGAAGAATAAAACAATAAAACATACATACTACCATGAAAATAGGAAAAATTACCCTCGTGCTGACATGCTGTGGGATGGCTTTTCAGACCGGAATGGCTCAGGAACTTCCTAAGTGGGCTAACAAAGCCAGAAAAGCTGTGTTCTCTGTCATCACGTACAATAAGGAGAATCAGATTCTCAATACCGGAAACGGATTCTACATTGATGAAAACGGTACGGCCGTATCCGATTATACGCTGTTTAAAGGGGCCGAACGTGCCGTAGTCGTAACTGCCGATGGAAAGGAACTTCCGGTGGAATACATTCTGGGAGCCAACGATATGTACGACGTAGTGAAGTTCAAGACTGCAGCCGATAAGAAGACCGTAGCCTTGCAGCCGGCATCCCGTCCAGGAGCAGTAAGCGAAACGGTGTACGTACTTCCCTACTCTACACAGAAAGCGGCTTCGGGCACACACGGCACCATTTCCAAAATCGATACCATCAGCAACAACTCTTTCTATTATACACTGAACATGAAAACGGGAGAAAAGACCGTAAGCTGTCCGGTAATGAATGCAGAAGGAGAAGTTGTGGCACTGGTACAGAAGAATAGTGACAAGGAAAGCACATCAAGCTATGCCATCGGAATAGGCTATGCAAAGAGCCTGTCTATCAGTGCCCTTTCTGCCAACGATTATACGTTGAATACCATCGGCATCAAGAAAGGATTGCCGGAAGACGAGTCTCAGGCACTGGTGTACCTGTACGTGTCTTCTTCTAACCTGTCAAAGGAAGAATACCTGAACCTGCTGAACGAGTTTATCCAGCAGTATCCGAAAAACAGTGAAGGCTATTCCCGCCGTGCCCTTTGTTATATGGGATACGGTGACGACGCACACTATGCACTGGCAGAAAAAGACCTGCAAACCATGGTGGAAGTGAATGAAAACAAGGGAGACGCATACTATAACCTTTCCAAGTTGTTGTATAATTACGTGCTGGGCCTGCAGGGAGCCAAACCGTATGGCGACTGGACCATGGAACGGGCACTGAAGGAAATCAATACGGCCTTGGAGAACGACAAGCAGGGACTGTACTACCAGCTGCAGGGAGACATTTATTTTGCCATGCAGAAATATCCGGAAGCATTTGCCAGCTACGAAGCGGTCAACCGTTCACCGTTAGCCTCTGCCGCTTCTTTCTATGCCGCAGCCAAGACTAAAGAACTGATTGAAGGTGCTTCAAAGAAGGAAGCCATTGCCCTGATGGACAGTGCCGTGGCGAAATACAATCCTCCCTACGGAAAAGAAGCTGCTCCTTATCTGTACGAACGTGCCCGCATGAAAGCGGAAGACAAGCAGTTCCGCGAAGCAGTGATAGACTATAACCTTTTCCACGATGCCATGATGGGACAAGTGTCCGCCGATTTCTATTTCATCCGCGAACAGGCTGAAATGCAATGCCGTATGTATCAGCAGGCCATCAATGACATCAACAAAGCCATTGAAATGGAACCGAAAAACGCAGCATACTGGGTAGAAAAAGGAAGCGTACATTTGCGGGTAAACCAGCCGGAAGAAACGGTGAAGGCCTTGAACAAAGCCATTGAACTGGATGCCAAGAATGCGGCAGCCTATCGTATGCTGGGTTACTGCCAGGTACAGCAGGGAAAGAAGAAGGAAGGTATGGCCAACCTGGAGAAAGCAGTAGAGCTGGGTGACACCGTAGCCAAGAACCTGATTGAGAAATATAAAAAATAACTGACTGATATGCAGAACAGAGTCTGTCACCTTTTCGGCATCCGCTACCCCATCATTCAAGGTGGAATGGTATGGTGTAGCGGATGGAGACTGGCCTCAGCCGTAAGCAACGCCGGTGGATTGGGGTTATTGGGGGCTGGTTCCATGCACCCGGAAACCCTGCGCGAACACATCCGCAAGTGCCAAGCTGCCACCGACAAACCGTTTGGAGTCAATGTGCCGCTGATGTATCCGGAGATTGACATCCTTATGGAAATCATTCAGGAAGAAGGCGTAAAAATCGTGTTTACGTCTGCCGGAAATCCCAAGACATGGACTTCCAAGCTACAGCAGGCAGGCATCAAGGTGGCTCACGTGGTATCTTCCAGCCGTTTCGCCATGAAATGTGAAGAAGCCGGAGTAGATGCCATTGTGGCAGAAGGCTTTGAAGCAGGCGGACACAACGGACGAGAGGAAACTACGACTTTCTGTCTGATTCCGGCCGTCAGAAAGGTGTGCAGAGTGCCTCTTATTGCGGCAGGAGGAATTGTATCGGGCGAAGGCATCTTGGCCGCCGAAGCGTTAGGTGCAGAAGGGGTACAGATGGGTACCCGCTTTGCTCTGACGGAAGAAAGTTCGGCGCATTTCAATTTCAAGGACCGCTGCCTGCGGCTGAATGAAGGAGATACCCTCCTGACGCTTAAGCAGCTTTCCCCTACCCGTCTGGTGAAGAATGACTTTTACAAGCTCATTGCAGAAGCGGAGCAGAAAGGAGCCTCAGCAGACGAACTGAAGGCTTTGCTGGGAAAAGGCCGGGCCAAAAAGGGAATCTTCGAAGGTGACCTCTACGAAGGAGAACTGGAAATAGGACAAGCCGCATCCCAGCTTCGCAAGTTACAGACGGTGGATGAGGTGATGAAAGAACTGGTAGAAGACTACCGGACAGCACTTCGCCAGATGCAGGACAGACAGGGCTGGTAAATCTTTTGCATACTAAGACCGTAAGCTCTTACTTACAGACTTTTCAAGCTCCATAAATATCCTTTAAAATAAAAAGGCAAATGAAGATGACAGTGTAAAATCATCTTCATTTGCCTTTTTTATATGGGTTTCTGTATCTGATTTCATTTCTCATATTCCCCTGAGAAACACTTGAACACAGATTCTACCCGGAAATGAAACACAGATGTGCTTTCTCGCAGAAAAGAATCTGCGTCCACCAGAATAAGCTTCTTCATTTATTGCGTTTCAAGAACAAAGAATTCGTAATGGTAGCGGGCAGTTCCTCCTGATAGTGGGTTACCATAATCAGGGTTTTATCCTTCCGCGCACAGAATGCCTCGATGACATCCTTCACCAGCCGGCGATTACGCATGTCCAGTCCGTGCAACGGTTCGTCCAGAATCAGCAGTTCCGGGTCTTTGACAAACGCACGGGCCAGCAACACCATACGCTGCTCTCCGCTGGAGAGTTGCAGAAAACTACGGTCTTTCAGGTCAGCAATGCCGAAAATATCCATCCACCACACACACGTATCTACATCCTTCTCCTGTGTCTTGCGGTACAGGCCAATGGAATCATGCAATCCGCTGGCTACAATGTCAATGGCCGGTAGGTTCTTCAGATAAGCGCGGTGCATTTCGGGACTCACATAACCGATGTGCTTCTTGATTTCCCAGATACTCTCGCCGCTACCGCGTTTGCGACCGAACAAAGAAATATCGCAGGCATAGCTTTGCGGATTGTCAGCACAAATCAAACTAAGCAAGGTAGACTTCCCTGCCCCGTTTTCGCCGCTGAGTGCCCACTTTTCGCCGCATTTCACCGTCCAGTCGAGTTCTTTCAGAATCACCCGTTCTCCGTAACGAATGCTTACCTTGTTCAAGTCTACGATATGCTCTGTATGAAACAGGTTATCGGCATACGGCAAGTCCAGTATCCGCTGCCGTTTCTCGTCAGACAACACATGAGCAGGGTCCGGTTCACGGTGTGCCAGATATTCCTGCAAAGTGATTTTCGGCCCGCAATGACGGTCTTCCACCGGTATCACGTGTGTTATAAATGTCGGGATGTCGTCTGTCTTCGACAAGACCAAAATTACCTGCAAGTTGGTCATTTCAGTCAGTTTTCCCAGCAATGTGTGCAGCAGTCCCCGGGTCCGTGCATCCAGTCCGATGAAAGGATTGTCCATAATCAGTACTCTCGGACCACTCAACAGGGTCTTGGTCAGCTGAAACTTGCGGAGCTCTCCGCTCGACAGCAGAATAATATGTTTGCTGAGCATTTCCTCAATGCCAAACAAATCGTACAGCGCTTTCCGCAGTTGTTCGTCCTTGCAGGGAGGAAGCAAATCGGCTACGATAGGCGTATCGTCCAAATCTTGCGAATTCCAACGCTGCTGGTAATAATAGTTCCCGTCGGCATCCCCGTACGAGTCACGGAAAGTGATATACTTGATATTATCGCAAGCCATCTTCGATTCCGAAGGCGAGAAGTCGTATTTCACTTCATTCATCAGCAACGGATAGCGTCCGGTAATGGTGTCTACCAGCAGACTCTTTCCGCCGCCGTTCGGTCCCACGATGGCCACATGTTCGCCTGCCGCAATCTGCAAGTTCACAGGCTCTTTCATCCGGTACAACGGATGACGAGTCACTCCGTTCTCAATTGTAATTACATTCTGCATTGTCTTTCTCTGTTTTTATTTTGTTCCTTTAAGTAGTTGTTCTCTTGGTTTATTGATGCACAATCATGGCCGTACGAGGCGCTACCACCAGTTTGTTGCCGGTCAGCGTACCCAGTCCCAGTACATTGTCTATGCGTCCGTCACGACAGGCTATCCAGTAACGTCCCTCAGGTACGTCAATCTGCACAGGTTCTGTACGGGCATTGAGCACCACAATCGTATTCAGCCATGAATCACCCGCCGGACTTCCCTTGATACGGAAAGCCACCACGTTGCTTGCCGGTACCGGCAAGAACTCCAGGTGTTTGGCAATCAAATCTGCATCTCCCATACGGAAAGAAGGATGCGCCTTTCGCATGGCAATCAGGCCCCTCACATAATCAAAGAAATCACGCTGCGAAGTCTTCCGTCCCCAGTTGATGGCATTGATTTCGTCCGGACTCTTGTACGAATTAGCTACTCCCTGCTTGTCGCGCAGAATCTCGTCGCCTGCATACCAGAACGGGATGCCCTGCGAAGTAAATATTGCCGTGGCGGCCAGTTTGGCCAAAGCATTCATTTCCTGAGCCGAAAGGCCAGGCAAAGTAGCTTTCAGACGGTCGGCCAGGCAGAGGTCATCATGGCAGCTCACATAACTAATCAGCTGCTCCGGTTGTGCAGCCCAGAAAACCGGTACGGCAGATTCTTTGTCACTGACCAGTTGAGGATGCGGTATACCTCCCACCAGCCCAAACTTCACCCCGGCAGCATATCCCATACGCCCGATAAGAAAAGCCCCCTTGACATCGTTTCCCCACGGGCCACGCAAGCTGTCGCGCATCTCGTCACAAAACATGCCGATGTGCGGGAGCTGCGAAGCATTTTTTTTCTTTGCCAGCAAACTGTCCGGCAACTGTGGTGCATTGGCTGCCCATCCTTCCCCATACATGCAGATTGTAGGGTCAATCTCATCAAGTGCCCGACGGATGGCATTCATGGTTTCGATGTCATGAATCCCCATCAGGTCAAAACGGAATCCGTCTATGTGATACTCTCTGGCCCAATAGCAGACCGACTCTATCATAAAACGCCGCATCATCGGTCGTTCGCTGGCCGTTTCATTGCCACAACCTGATGCGTTGGCCCATTTTCCTTCCTCGTCCGTGCGATAGAAATATCCCGGTACAGTCCGTTCGAAGTTACTTCCTTTCGTGGCAGCCGTATGATTATACACTACGTCCATCACCACCCGGATGCCTGCCCGATGAAGCGCCATTACCATCTGCTTGAACTCCCGGATACGCACTTCAGGCTGATAGGGGTCGGTGGCATACGAACCTTCCGGCACGTTGTAGTTCTTCGGGTCGTATCCCCAGTTGTACTGCGGTTTGTCAAGTTTGGTTTCATCCACCGAAGAAAAGTCGAACGATGGCAACAACTGCACGTGTGTCACACCCAATTCCTTCAAATGGTCAATACCAGTTTTCTCGCCCAGATACGTATGCGTTCCTTCCTCCGTCAAAGCCAGGAACTTTCCTCTGTTCCGGATACCGGAGATGGTATCAATAGAAAAATCGCGATGGTGCAGCTCATAAATCACCATGTCGGAGAAGCGTTTCAGCGGCGGACGCTTGTCTTCGTTCCAGCCTTTCGGATTAGTCTCTTTCCAATCGATAACGGCCGCACGGTCGCCGTTCACCCCCACGGCCTTTGCCATGAGTCCGGGCGTATCTCCCTGCCATACATCGTCTATCTTGACATTGAAGGTATAGAACTTTCCTTTCAGGTCTTCGTCCACGCGAGCCTGCCATAAACCATCGGATGCCGGTTCCATCTTCACCATGCGGTAGGCAGAACCTCCCTGTCCTTTTTCGTACAGCAGCACCCGCACTTCCTGAGCCGAAGGAGCCCAAAGCGAGAACCGGGTTGAAGCAGGCGTGTAAGCCATTTCCACCCATTCACCCTCGTACACCGGATATTCATCAAACGGCGTACTGGTATGCTGCTGTGAAGAAGTACATCCGGTAGCCATAGCCACGGCCGACATTACTACAAGCTGTTTTAAATTCATGGTTATAATCTCCTATTTCTTTATGCGTCCCGGATTTTTGGCAATGAAATCCTTCCAGCTGGAATAAGCTTTCGGCATTTCCGGACGTCCCATCTGCAAATAATGGCAATAAGCCGCTCCCAGCGCATCCGTCGCATCCATAAAGGGGCCCATTTCCGAGTCGGGTATGTGCAGCATGCGCTTCAGCATATCGGCCACCTGCTCCTTGCTGGCTTGCCCGTTGCCGGTAATGGCCATCTTGATTTTCAACGGGGCATATTCTGTCACGGGGATGTCACGTGTCAATGCTGCCACAATAGCCACCCCCTGCGCACGGCCCAGTTTCAACATAGACTGTACGTTCTTTCCAAAAAACGGAGCTTCAATAGCCAGTTCATCAGGAAGGTACGAAGAAATGATACCCTGCACGCGCTCATAAATGTGTTTCAGCTTCAGATACGAGTCGCCGCATTTACGCAGGTCGATGACGCCGAGTGTCATCACTTCCGGTTTGACACCAGTCACCTTCAGTACCCCGTATCCCATGATGTTCGTACCCGGGTCGATACCGAGAATGATTTTTTCCTTAACCGGCTGTATCACCTTATTACCTCCATTAATGTGGGGAAACCGATGACCTTATCCTTGAACACTTTCATCATCTCCGTATTCAAGGCAGCCCCCTGCTTTACATGCCAGCGATGCAACGTCGCGCTGTCTTCCACTTCCCACTGGAGTGAAAAGCATTCACTGTCCTGCTCCTTATGGCTCAAGATACGCAGGATACGGGGATTTTTCAGTTCACCCGATTTTTCCACTTCCGGAATGTAGAATTCATTCAACCATATCACAAAATTACGGGCATCACCCATCTCTACATGAAAAGTAGTATTATAAATCAGCATATATCTTCTTATTTTAATCCGATTACAAAATTATACAATACGATGAAAACAACCTGATCAGGAATACCGGCGAGGATAACGCAACAGAATGCTCAGCACAGCCGCCACTCCCAGTGCCATGGGATAATAAAGGTTTCCTATGATGTGGATAGGAGATAAACCCGAAAGCTCGGCCGCAATCAAGAGTTGCGCACCATAAGGGATAATACCCTGAATCACACACGAAAAGGTATCGAGAATACTGGCACTCTTCCGTTTGTCTACCCGGAACTGTTCGGCAATGTCATTTGCCAATGGGCCCACAGTGATAATGGCAATCGTATTATTGGCCGTACAGATATTGGCCAGGCTCACCAGTGCGGCGATACTTAGTTCGGCTCCTCGTTTTCCTCTTACATGCTGAGTCAGACGGTGCAGCACATAATCCACACCTCCGTTAAAACGTATCAGCTCCAGCATTCCTCCGGCCATCAGGGTTATGATGATAAGTTCACCCATTCCCGTCATCCCTTTACCCAAAGCCCCAAACCATCCGAACACATCGAATGTACCGTATGCCATGCCCACAATACCCGTAGAAACCAGACCCAGCAACAGTACCAGCAATACGTTGACACCAGCCACTGCCGTTCCAAGCACAATTATATAAGGTATGACTTTCATCCATTCTACATGGGGAATATCCTGCACCACCTCAATATGGCTTCCATATATAACATAATACACGAATACCAGCAAGGCAGCCGGAAGGGCAATCAATGAATTCACCCGGAACTTGTCGCGCATCACACATCCTTGCGTACGGGTCGCTGCAATGGTCGTATCGGAAATAAAAGACAAGTTATCACCGAAAAAGGCACCTCCCACGACTATCGCCGTCATGAAGACCACACTGACATCCGTCTTGGCCGCAATACCCACAGCCACAGGGGTCAGTGCTACAATCGTGCCGACCGAGGTACCGATGGACAGGGATATGAAACATGATGCCAGAAAGATTCCAGCCAACAGCAGATTGCCCGGAAGCAGCTGTAAAGTCAGATTTACCGTCGCATCAATAGCCCCCATCGCCTGTGCCGACTGTGCAAAGGCACCAGCCAGAATGAAAATCCAAATCATCAGCATGATGTTCTTGTTGGCCGCCCCTGTAGAATACTGTAGCAAACGGTCGTTCAGGCTCAGCCCTTTCGTAATGGCCACGGCATAAATCGAAGAAAACATAAATGCCACTGTGATAGGAATCTTGTAGAAATCATTGATGAGAAGAGAAGTTAACAGATAAATACATAAAAAGACCACCAGCGGGCTTAAGGCCCAGGCGTTGGGTTTGTTTATGATAGGAGTCAGTTTCTGCAAATTCATTCTTTTGTATTTTTTGGCAAAGGTACACATTTTTCAGTATTTTTTGCGAGAAAGTTTCCATTCCAGCGAACATTTCAGCAAAAAGAAATGTCATTATAGCAAAGCATGAGGTATTCAAGCTTCTCAATCTTGAAACTAAAAGGAAATATTCCAGCAATATTTTGCCCAGATTAAGAATATTATCTATATTTGCCGGAGTTTTAGTAAAAATAGAAATTGAATATATGAAACAGACCATATTTAAAATAATGCTGTTACTGGCGGTCATCTTTATGAGAGTAGAGATGGCAGGGGCTGTTTCATGTAACCATGCGTTCCATGATGCCCAGACCTCATCTGCGGTATCAAACCAGACGGATGCAGACGAAACCTTCCATTTTATCCATGCGACTCTGGATAAAACGCATGATTTGTTCAGCACGCTTACCCACGACCATTCATTCAACAAATTGCTAGATAAACGTGTGATGCGCAATGATGAACAAAACATCAAGTTTTCCTTACGTTTATTATTATTCTATCATTCCCTACGTGAGGTAGGTTTATTGAAGAACAAGGAGAGCCTTTACCCTTCAACAAACATTCATTGTGTGATTCCTTCATGCGAATACTATGTATTTGCCATGAGGAAAATCATTATTTAGCCGTTTTATAGGTTAGTTGTTTTTCACTGCTCCGGCACCCTTGCAAAGTGTCGGAGTGGATATGGATTTCTTGCTTCACATGCTTGACGCAAGCCAGTTACTTATTGTCTAAACTTTTCAAAAAAACAAAACTCTATAAAACGATTAAATTATGAAAACGAATAACTCAAAACAATCTTTCAAAGGAATAGAAGCCGCAGGTTTAATCATCATCGCATGTTTCATCGTAGCCATTTGCATTTATCATTTTGTGTTTGGAAACCCGGCCAACTTCATGAACAATGACCCTAACAATCATCCGCTTCCAGGAAACATGTTGGGAACTATCTATAAAGGAGGTATCATTGTGCCTGTTATCCAAACTCTTTTGTTGACTGTGCTCACCTTAAGCGTAGAACGTTATTTTACCCTTCGCGCCTCTTTCGGAAGAAGCAAGCTCTCCAAATTCGTGGCGCAGATTAAAGATGCCTTGAATAAAGGAGACATGGAGAAAGCACAAGAATTATGTGACAAGCAGCGCGGCTCAGTGGCCAATGTAGTGAGCTCCACTCTCCGTAAATACCGCGAAATGGAGCAGAACAATGAACTGGCGAAAGACCAGAAAATTCTTGCCATACAAAAAGAGCTGGAAGAAGCCACCGCACTTGAGCTTCCCATGATGCAGCAGAACTTGCCTATCATCGCTACCATCACTACCTTAGGCACCTTGATGGGATTGCTGGGAACCGTAATCGGTATGATCCGTTCATTTGCCGCGCTTTCTGCCGGAGGAGGTACTGACTCAGTTGCATTGTCTACAGGTATCTCTGAAGCCTTGATTAACACCGCATTTGGTATCTTGACCGGTGCACTGGCCGTTATTTCCTATAACTATTACACCAACAAGATAGACAAGCTGACGTACAGCCTTGACGAAGTGGGCTTCTCCATTGTACAGACTTTCGCAGCTACTCATTAATTCTGCCAGCCGAGGTTTTCCTCATGCAGACAGAAACAGAAGTTTGATTTAAAATTTTCAATTATGAGTAGAGCTAAAATTCAGAAGAAAAGCATGTTCATCGACATGACAGCCATGAGCGATGTAACCGTACTGCTGCTTACTTTTTTCATGCTGACAGCCAGTTTTGTGAAAAAAGAGCCTGTGCAGGTTGTCACTCCCGCATCAGTTTCTGAAATAAAGATACCCGAAACAAACATCATGTCCATCCTGGTAGGCCCTGATGGAAAAATCTTTATGAGTCTTGACAAGCAAAGTGACATGGCAGCCACATTAGAAGCAATGGGAAAGGAATACGGGCTTTCATTTACCCCGCAAGAAATAAAGAAATTTTCTTTGTGCCAGACTTTCGGAGTACCAATAAGCCACATGAAATCTTTCCTGGCCCTTAGCACAGAACAGCAGGACCGCACCTTAAAAAACCAGGGAATCCCTTGTGACAGTATCGACAACCAGTTCAAAGCATGGGTGCGCAATGCACGTGCCACGAACCATGACTTGCGCATTGCCATCAAGGCCGACCAGCAAACACCCTACGCGGTCATAAAAAAAGTGATGAACTCTCTTCAAGACCTCAAGGAAAACAGATACAATCTGATTACCTCCTTAAAATCGGGTCCGGAAGAATAAAGAAAAAGAAATATGGCTGAAATTCAAGAAAACAACAATAAAGAAAAGAAAGGTAACAAGCAGAAAAAAATGAATATCCGCGTGGATTTCACTCCCATGGTCGACATGAATATGCTGCTGATTACTTTTTTCATGCTGTGTACTTCATTGAGCAAGCCGCAAACAATGGAAATCAGCATGCCATCCAATGATAAAAACATCACCGAAGAGCAACAGAATAAAGTCAAGGCCTCTCAGGCACTGACTTTATTGCTGGGCGAGGACGGAAAACTCTATTATTACGAAGGCGAACCGGACTACAAGAACTATGCTTCACTAAAAGAAACCACCTACGAAGCCAGCGGATTGCGTAAACTATTGCTCAGCAAAAACTACGAAGCAGTCAAGAAAGTACGTGAGCTTAAGGATAAGAAAGCAAGGCTTGAAATCACCGAAGAGGAATGTAAGAAGGAAATTGCCAGCGTGAAATCGGGAAAAAACACTCCTACCGTCATCATTAAGGCAATGGACAAGTCGACTTATAAGAATCTGATAGATGCGCTGGACGAAATGCAGATTTGCAGCATAGGGAAATACGTAATTGTCGACATTACGGACGGCGACCGTTTCCTGATAGACAACTACCTCTCTCATGGTGAGTTAAGTCAAAAAGCGACAGATAGGAATGTATAACTTCAAAAAAGGGAAAAATGTCAAAGGTTGATTTAACTTCTTTGGAATGGTGCGAACTCATTTTCAAAGACAGAAATAAAAATTACGGTGCCTATAAAATGCGCCGTGACCTGGGAAGACGGCAGACGGCCTCTCTGGTTATTGTCACAGTTGTGGCATTTGCCGGATTCACCTTACCCCGTCTTGTCAAAATGGCTATGCCGGAACAGAAAGAAGAAATGGTGGAAGTGACACAGCTTTCTGCCCTGGAGGAGCCGGAAGTGAAAGAAGAAACATTGAAAAAGGTAGAACCCATTGCCCCACCCCCTCCGGCTCTCAAGAGTACCATCAAATTCACGGCACCGGTCATCAAGAAAGACGAGGAAGTGCACGATGACGATGAGCTCAAGAGCCAGGATGAGCTGACAGAGACCAAGGTACAAATATCCATCGCCGACGTGAAAGGCAATGACGAACTGAACGGAAAAGACATTGCCGACTTGCAGGAAGTCATTACCCAGGCACCAGAAGCTCAAGAAGAAGAGCCTTACATGATGGTAGAACAGATGCCACAATTTCCGGGAGGGCCTGCAGAGCTTCTTAAATACATAGCCAAAAACCTGAAGTATCCGGTCATTGCACAAGAGAATGGCATACAAGGAAAAGTCATTCTGCGTTTTGTTGTCAATGCACAAGGCCATGTGGAAAATGTCAAGGTGATCCGTTCACTGGATCCTTATTGCGACAAAGAAGCGATACGCGTGGTAAAATCGCTGCCACAATGGATTCCCGGGAAACAGAACGGGCGTAACGTACCGGTTTATTATACCTGCCCTATTGTTTTTAAATTACAGTAATCACCAAGTGTATGAAAAAGAAATTAATACTATATCTGTTGTGCATGCTCACGTTCTCGGCTTGTAATTCCTCCGGGAAAAACGGTAAAGAGGAAAACTTGTATTCGGGAGAAATCCGCATTGCCGTAGACGAATCGTTCAAGCCTATCATGGAAGAAGAGCTGCAAGTATATCAGGCACTGACTCCCGAGGCTTCAATCACCCCGGTTTATTGCAGTGAGGTAGAAGCTGTCAACCTGTTGCTGAAAGACAGCGTACGTCTGGCAATCACCAACCGCCGGCTGACAGAAAAGGAATTAATTTCTTTTCATACACGCAAATTCTTTCCGGAATCCATTCAAATGGCTTCCAGCGGAATCGCACTGATTACCCACCATTGCAATCCCGACTCACTCATTACAGTGGAAGACTTCCGGCGCATCGCCACCGGAGAAATCACGGAATGGAAAGAGTTAAACCCAAAGTCAAGGCTGGGACGCATGCAAGTAGTGTTCGACAATCCGAACTCAGGAACCGTACATTATGTCATCGACTCCATCTGCCAAGGGAAACCTCTTTCTTCCTCATTAAAGGCACGGAAAAGCAATGAAGAAGTAATTGATTATGTAGCTGCCACACCGGATGCCATTGGCATTATCGGTGCCAACTGGATAGGCAACAAGGCAGATACGACACGGCTCTCCTTCAACCAAAGAGTCAGGGTCATGTCGGTTTCGGAAAGCAGTGAAGCTACTCCAGAAAACAGTTACAGACCTTATCAGGCTTATCTGGCGTTAAAACAATATCCGCTGACGAATGAGGTGTACATCCTTATCAATGACCCCAAAGGAGCACTCCCTACCGGACTGATGACGTTTCTGACAGGAGAGCGCGGACAACGGATTATCCTCAAGTCAGGACTGATACCGGCTACACAGCCAGTCCGGATTGTAAACGTAAAAGATGATTTCTAATTTAATGAGCAATTTATGATGAAAAATAAAATTTTATGCTTTGTATGCAGCGGAATGATATTTTCTGCCTCATACTGCTATGCCCAGGAAACTCTTACAGCTGAAACCCACAGGCTAATTACACAGATAGCTTCCGGTATCAATGAAACACCGGAAACAGCCGCCAAAGAATTCAGCGAGTTACTAAAGGGGAAAAACAAGAAAAACATCTCCTTGCTGGTTGCCATAGGCAACGCCTATCTGGATCATAACCGCCCGGCTGAAGCACAAGTTTATGCTGACCGTGCCATGAAAACAGACTCCAAATCGGCTCCGGTATATATGCTGGCAGGTGACATTGCCCTGGCACAGAAAAATGTAGGCACGGCATGCGGATATTACGAACAGGCCATTTTGTTCGATGCAGATTGCTACGATGCCTATTACAAATACGCACGTGCCTACATCGGGGTGAACCCTCAGCTCTCTATTGACATGCTGACAAAATTGAAGGCAAACCATCCTGAACTGCTGGAAGTAAACCGTGAATTAGCCAATGCGTACTATCAGGCAGGGTACTATGGCAAAGCAAAATCTGCTTACGACGAATTCATGCAACAAGGAACTCCTGATGCGCAAGACTACGGGTATTACGCCATGCTGCTATATTTGAACAAAGACTATGCGCAATCACTGAAGGCCGTAGAGAAAGGGCTTGCTACAGACAAGGACAACCATCTCCTGAAACGTCTGCGTATGTACGATTTGTATGAAATTGCCGCCTATAAAGAAGGGCTTGAAGCTGCTGACGCTTTTTTTGACCGTCCGGACGGAAGCGACTACGTCTACCTGGACTTTCTATACCGTGGACGTCTGTCATTGGCAGACCAGAGGAACGACGAGGCAATGCAATGGTTTGAAAAAGCCCTCGAAGCGGATGCGGCACATGAGCATCCGGAAATAGCCAAGGAAGCGTCTGCCGCCCACGAAAAATTGCAAAATTACCCTGAAGCCATCCGCCTGTACCAAGTGTATCTGGACGGGCTGAAAGGAAAGGCCGAGGTGAGCGACATGTTCTTGATGGGAAGACTGTATTACATAGCGGCCGGAAGCAGTACCGCCAATGAAACCGAAAAAGAAGCTTATTTGAAGAAAGCCGACGAAATCTTTGCAGAAGTATCTCAACGTGTACCCGACAATTACCTGGGCTATTTCTGGAGAGCCCGCACCAATGCCATGGCCGACCCTGAAAGTACGGAAGGACTGGCCAAGCCTTATTACGAATCGGCTCTGGCCTTGCTGGAAAAGAAAGCAGACGCGTCCAAATCACTCCTCATCGAATGTGAAAGTTACCTGGGATACTATTATTTCCTGCAAAAGGACTATGAAAAGTCTAAAGCATACTGGAACAAAATTCTGGAACTTGATCCGGAAAACGCTACGGCCAGACAGGCCCTGCAAGGGCTTCAGGCTACCCAATAGTTCTCTTTAATTTTCAACTACAAAAACAAGAAATTCATGGAAACATTTAATCTATCACAGTCATATCCCACACAGGATATACGGAAACGCACCAGTTTCCTCACCATAGGCCTTTCAATTTGTTTGCTGGCTGCCGGTATCAGTCTGTTTTTCTTACCGGAAAGCACCTCAGAATCCAATATTAATGCCCTGAAAATCGCTGCCGGAAGCTTGCTGGCAGTCATTTCATTCTATTTTCTGATTTTCCGTGCCCGCTATCAGGCCTATGCAGGAACAGGCAGCATGGTATGCAAAAAAAGCCTGACATTCAGCAAAGAACAGTTCCAAGGCTTGAAAAAATACCTGGCAGATTATTGTGACCTGCCTGCCATGTCAGGAGAAGAGCCGCAGCTGTATTTGCTGATTGTTCACTCAAAAGACAACCAATATGCCGCATTTCAACTGCTGACCTATAGTTCTTTCTTGTATAAACCAGTCACAGAACTGTGCTGCCTGAAAGGAGAAAAAGCCAGTACATTCATGAAAAACCTGCATACGTCACATGGATTTCTTCATTGATATTTTCCTACATATAGACCAGCATCTGATTACACTCGTGCAGGAATACCATGAATGGACATATGCCTTGTTGTTTTTAATCATTTTCTGTGAAACCGGACTTGTAGTCACCCCCTTTCTGCCCGGAGACTCCCTTCTGTTTGTCTCCGGTGCAGTGGCATCCCTTCCGGGGATGCCACTGGAAATAAGCCTGCTGATGATGGTTATTTTCATCGCAGCCGTGCTTGGTGATTCCTGCAACTACCTGATTGGACATTATTTCGGGAAAAAACTGTTCTCCAAACCAGACTCAAAGATCTTCAAGCAAAGTCATTTGGAGAAAACCCATCATTTCTTCCAGAAATATGGCGGAAAAACCATAATCATTGCCCGTTTTGTCCCCATTGTCCGCACTTTTGCACCGTTTGTCGCCGGAATGGGACACATGAATTATTACTTGTTTATGATTTACAACCTTGTCGGGGCAGCTGTCTGGGTCTTACTTTTTTGCATGACAGGCTATTTCTTTGGAAACATCCCTTTTGTGCAGCAAAACCTCAAAATACTTTTGATGGGCATCGTACTGGTTTCACTCTGCCCTGCCCTCATTGAATATATACGAATAAAAAATAAACGAACAACAGTATGAAAAATTCCCTGTTAAACCGATTTGTACCCAAAGAAAGCAAATTCTTTCCTTTATTAAACCAATTGTCACAAAGCGTACTCAATGCTTCTGAACTTCTGATTGACAGCATGAACCATGACACACCAGAGACATGGCAGGAGTATTATCACAAAGTGAAGGAAGCTGAAAGAAAAGGCGACCAGATAACCCAGCAGATTTTCATGGAGCTAGGCCAGACCTTTATCACCCCCTTTGACCGGGAAGACATACATGACCTGGCCTTTTCCATCGATGACGTGACCGACCGCATTCACAGTGCCTCGAAGCGGATTGCCATCTACAAGCCGCACGCCATTTCAGACAGCGGAAAAGAGCTGGCTGTCCTCATACAACAAGGAGCCTCCATCATCTGCAAGGCCATGGATGAGCTGGAAACCTTCAGCAAAAATCCGTCCAGACTGAAAGATTACTGTCAGAAGCTCCATGAGATAGAAAACCATGCGGATGAGGTCTATAACCTTTTCATCATGCAACTGTTTAATGAAGAAACCGACTGCATTGAACTGATCAAGACAAAAGAAATCATGCAGGAACTGGAAAAGACGACAGATGCCGCCGACCATGTAGGAAAGCTCCTGAGAAACATTATCGTAAAATATGCCTGAAAAAAGAATTGCACATGGAATTACTCATCACCATCATTGTACTGGCCCTGATTTTTGACTATATCAACGGTTTTCATGATGCAGCCAACGCAATAGCTACCATTGTTTCTACCAAGGTGCTGACTCCGCTCCAGGCTGTAATCTGGGCTGCCTTTTTCAATTTTCTGGCGTTTTTCATCGCTAAATACCTTATCGGTGATTTCGGCATTGCCAACACTGTGTCAAAAACAGTCTATGAGCAATACATTACTTTGCCAGTCATCTTGTCTGGAGTGATTGCAGCCATCATCTGGAACCTGTGGACCTGGTGGAGAGGAATTCCTTCTTCTTCATCCCATACACTTATCGGCGGGTTTGCGGGAGCCGCCATTGCAGCTTATGGATTTGGTGCCATTCAAAGTTCGGTTATCCTGAAAATCGTGCTTTTCATTTTTCTGGCTCCAGTCATAGGTATGCTTGTAGCCTTCCTCTTCACTCTGATAGTGCTGAATCTGTGCCGTAAGGCCCATCCCCACACCGCAGAGAAATGGTTTAAAAGACTACAGTTGCTCTCATCCGCCCTGTTCAGCATCGGGCATGGACTTAACGACTCGCAAAAGGTAATGGGTATCATTGCAGCTGCCCTGATAGCAGCCCATTCGCAAGGCATTGGCATGGGGGTAAACAACGTAGGCGATTTACCCGACTGGGTCGCTTTTTCCTGCTTTACCGCAATCTCACTGGGAACCATGTCGGGAGGATGGAAAATAGTGCGCACCATGGGAAACCGGATTACCAGAGTTACTCCGCTGGAAGGTGTCGTAGCCGAAACAGCCGGTGCATTTACGCTTTATTTTACGGAATATCTGAAAATTCCGGTCAGCACCACCCACACCATATCAGGAGCCATCATCGGAGTGGGCGCCACCCGTCGCCTGTCCGCAGTGCGCTGGGGAGTTACCCGAAGCCTGATGACAGCCTGGGTGCTTACCATCCCGGTAAGTGCGGCATTGGCAGCAGCCATCTATGCACTGATCGGGTAACCAATCTCTTTTTTCAAGGAATAACAAATAAGGAAGAAAAAATAGCACAAACATCAGATTCCAGCAAAAAAAGGACTTTCATAGAGATAATTCTATTAACTTTTATTACTTTTGCACACATTGTGTCAAACATTGTGCAATTTGAAAATGGAAATACAAGACAGTTTTATACAACTTGTTGAAGAAAGCATCCGCGCCAACTGGGACCGTGATGCACTGACAGACTACAAAGGAGCTACCCTGCAATATAAGGACGTAGCCAGAAAGATAGAGAAAATGCATATCCTGCTCGAACGGGCAGGTATCCGGAAGGGAGACAAAATCGCGCTGTGCGGGCGCAACAGTGCCAACTGGACAGCCACTTTCCTGAGCATCGTAACTTACGGGGCAGTAGCCGTTCCTATCCTTCACGAGTTCAAGGCCGACAACGTGCACCACATCGTCAACCATTCGGAGGCACGTATGCTTTTTGTAGGCGACCAGGTGTGGGAGATGTTCAACGAGGCGGCCATGCCCAATCTGGAGGGAATCATCGAACTGAAGAACTTCGACCTGGTAGTGTCACGTTCGGAAAGGCTGACGTATGCACGCGAACACCTGAACGAGGAATTCGGGAAGAAATATCCCTGCCGCTTCCGTGCCGAGCAGGTTTCCTACCGCCGGGAAGAACCGGAAGAACTGGCCGTCATCAACTATACTTCAGGAACTACCGGCTATTCAAAAGGAGTAATGCTTCCTTACCGGAGCATCATTTCAAACATCGTGCACATTGACCGGAAAGTGGGACTGAAACCAGGCGACAGCATCGTTTCCATGCTTCCGCTGGGACATATCTTCGGACTGGTGTTCGATTTTCTTTACGGCATCACCAGAGGAGCGCATCTGTGGTTCCTTACCCGTATGCCGAGCCCGAAAATCATTGCGGAATCGTTTGCCATCATCCGCCCGCGCGTCATTGCCTGCGTACCGCTCATCGTGGAAAAGATTTTCAAGAAGAACATTCTCCCGAAAGTGGACAACAAACTCGGAAAACTGCTGCTGAAACTGCCGATTATCAGCGATAAAATAAAGGAACAAATCCGTCAGCAGGCCATGGAGGTATTCGGCGGAAACTTCATTGAAATCGTAATCGGAGGGGCACCGTTCAACCCCGAGGTGGAAGCCTTCCTGCGTAAAATCAACTTCCCCTACACCATCGCATACGGTATGACGGAATGTGCGCCGCTTATCTGCCACAGCCGCTGGGATGAGATTCTGTACACTTCATGCGGAAAGACCGTGGCCAACATGGAGACCAGGGTGATTTCGGAAGACCCTGAACGGATTCCGGGTGAATTGGTGTGCCGGGGTATGAACGTCATGCTGGGATACTACAAGAATGAGAATGCCACCGCACAGACCATCGACAAGGACGGCTGGCTGCATACCGGCGACATGGCCATCAAGGATGCGGAGGGAAACATCTTCATCAAGGGCCGTTGCAAGAACATGCTGCTTACCGCTTCCGGACAGAACATCTATCCGGAAGAAATTGAGGCCCGCCTGAACAACATGCCTTACGTAAACGAGTCGCTGGTGATTCTGAAAGAGAACAAGCTTGTGGCACTGGTTTATCCGGACAATGAAGACGCATTCTCGCATGGAATGAACAAGAAACAGCTGGAGGAAGCGCTGGAGTTGAACCGAATCGAACTGAACAAGGTGCTTCCGGCTTACTCGCAGATTACGCAGGTGAAGCTCTATCCGGAAGAATTTGAAAAGACGGCCAAGAAGAGCATCAAACGCTTCTTGTACCAGTAAAAAAACGGACATAAAAAACGCCTTTGCGTTTGAACTAAAACGCAAGGACATTTCAGATAAAACGCAAGTACGTTTGAAGTAAAACGCACTTGCGTTTTGTTTTAAACGTACTTGCGTTTTCTGTTTCTTAAAAAAGCCTGAGATAGAAAACCTGCAAATTACTCACTTTCAGACTTATACATTTTCCTGTACTGCATGGGAGTCATCCCATGATGCCGCCGGAAAAGTTTGTTCAAATAGCAGGAATCTATGTAACCCATCCGGCTGGCTATCTCCTTGACGCTCATACGGCTGCCTGTCAACAGTTCTTCTACCCGCTTCAAACGGTTCTTGGATACATAGAGTCTGAAATCTTCCCCGAAATTACGCTTGAAAAAGCGCCCTATGTAAGTGGGTGACAAACGGAATTTCGCAGCTAGCACGCTCAAACGCAATTGCTCCGGCTGGTCAATATGCTGTTCTATATAAAGCAGCAGATGCTGTGCCTTATCTTCTTCCGGCGCAATCCCTGTGTCAGGTAAATGAAGTCCCCTGGCAGCCAGCAGGATAAGACTGTCTACATAATTCGACCACAACATCTCCGACAAGGAACGCTTGTGTGAAACCTCCCCGACCAGCAGTCCCACCAGCTGACAAACGGCTTCCTTATCGTCCGGCGAAAGTTCCATCCGAAAACCTGACTGTATGTCAAGGGCATGCCCTATGTAGCGGCCGATGCAATCGAGCACATAATTCTCCGTAAACCGGATAAAGACATAGCGGCTATGCGTACGGATGGTGTACAGATGTATCCGGTTGGGAGGCACCAGAAAAAGGTCACCCGCCTCGTAGGTATGCCATTCACGCTCGCTCCCCATCGTGTACGCGCAGAAGTCGCCGCTTCCTTCCAGGATATATGTCATCTCAAAGAACGAATGCTGGTGTTCCCCTATCGGAAACTCGTCGTGCTCTCTCAAGAGAATCTCCACCTGCTGATACAGATTTTCCTTCCACATAGTCGTATTCTTCATGATTATAGCACAAAAGTACAATTTTTCTCCTTCATACCTTTCTAACTTTGCAGCACTTTTTTGAAAATCATCAAACGAAGAATATATGGAAAAATTTTGCTGGAAAGGACATGCTTCCATGCTGGGAGCAAATACAATGTGGGGGCTGATGTCTCCTCTTTCTAAATTACTTATGGCCGGAGGAGCCGTTACTCCGCTGGTGGTTACAGACCTCCGCATTGGGGGAGCCATGGTGTTGTTCTGGATAGCTTCTTTCTTTCAGAAGCCGGAACACGTCAACCATAAAGACCTGATTACGCTGTTCTTTGCCTCTCTCTTTGCCATCGTGTTCAATCAGGGATGCTTTATCTTCGGCGTAAGCCTGAGTTCACCGGCCGACGCATCTATCATCACTACAAGCATGCCGCTGTGGGCCATGCTGCTGGCGGCTTTCATCCTGAAAGAACCGATTACCGGCAAGAAAGTGCTGGGCATTGCCTGTGGGGCAGGCGGTGCCTTGTTGCTCATCCTTGGAAGCAGCCAGAACCAGCCGATCGCTTCGTCTGCCAGCCATACGGCAATATGGGGCGATTTACTGGTCTTGTTCGCACAGTTCTGCTATGCGTTCTACATCGTACGCTTCAAGGATTTTGTCAACAAATATTCGCTCATCACCATCATGAAGTGGATGTTCACCTACTCTTTTATCTGCACGATTCCTTTTTCTGCCAGCGATTTGATGAACGCAGACTGGGGCGGACTGAAGGCGGTGGAGATTGGCAGTCTGACCTTTATCGTAGTAGGTGCCACCTTCGTCAGTTACATGCTGATTGTGGTGGGACAAAAGAATCTCCGTCCTACGGTAGCTGGTATGTACAACTATATCCAGCCGCTTGTGGCTTGTATCGTAGCCGTATGCTGGGGAATGGATTCCTTTAACACGACCAAAATCATTGCCGTGGTACTTATTTTCGGTGGGGTGTATCTGGTGACTTCCAGCCGTAGCCGGAAAGAAATGGAGGCTTACAAGCAAGCGCAGGTGGAACGAGAATAAAACCTTTCACTACCTTTGAAGAAGTCAGGATGCGGTTCGGAAAAGCCCGGCTGAAAAACTATGTTTTTCGCTTGGCTCTCCTCTCACCTTTCACTACCTTTCGATAAGTTAGGATGCGGTTCGGAAGAGCCCAGCTGAAAAACTGCGTTTTTCGCTTGGCTCTCCTCTCACCTTTCACTACCTTTGCCGCAGACTTAAAACGAAGGGAAAATGATGGAATTTCTTTACATACACTGGAACCCGGACCCGGCATTGTTTCACCTCGGCGGTTTTACCCTCCGATGGTACAGCGTGCTGTGGATGATTGCCATTCTGACCGGCAGTCAGGTAGTCTACCATTTGTACAAGCAGAAGGGACTTCCGCTGGATACTTTCCAGACGCTGTTTACTTATAGTTTTATCGGTATCTTTGCCGGGGCACGCCTGGGTCACTGCCTGTTCTATGACCCGCAATACTTCCTGAGTCATCCGCTGGAAATCATATTGCCGGTACATTTCCTGCCACAGGGCGGATGGGTGTTTACCGGATATGCCGGACTGGCCAGCCACGGAGGTACGCTGGGACTGATTCTGGCACTGGTGCTTTTCTGCCGGAAAACGAAGATTCATTTCCTAGATATTCTGGATATGATGGGAGTGGCTGCTCCCATAGCTGCCGGATTTATCCGACTGGCCAACTTGATGAACTCGGAAATCATCGGCATGCCGTCGGACGTGCCCTGGGCGTTTGTCTTCGAACGGGTGGACATGCAGCCCCGTCATCCGGCGCAGCTCTACGAAGCACTGGCCTACTTCCTGTTCTTCCTGATAATGGTGGTCATCTTCCGGAAGAAGAAAGAAAACGTACGGAAAGGCTTCTATTTCGGTTGGTGTATCACCCTGATTTTCACCTTCCGTTTCTTCGTAGAGTTCCTGAAAGAAAGACAGGTGGACTTTGAGAATGCGCTCCCTATAGACATGGGACAGATTCTGAGCATTCCTTTCATCGTAGTAGGATTGTATTTCGTATTCCGTAAAAACCATTCCGCTCATGTGTGATACAGCGACCTCGCATACCTGCCTGCTCTGCATGGGTTCCAACCTGGATGCGCTTCTGCACCTGAAGAATGCAGAAGATGCCCTGCAACGTCTTTTTCCGGATATTGAATGGGGAGGAATCGTAGAAACCGTACCGGAGAAAATGGAGAATCCGCAACCGTTTCTGAACCGCGCCGCACGTTTCCGTACCTCACTGCCCATGACGGAGGTGAGAAACATCCTGAAGCAAATTGAGCAGACAAACGGACGGACTCCGGAAAGCAAGAAGGAAGGACGCATTCCGCTTGACATTGACTTGCTTTCCTACGACCAGCAGGTACTCAAACCGGAGGACTGGCAGAAAGAATATGTGCGTCTGGCCTTTCGTCACGCCAGTTTCACGTAACCCAGACGGGTATAGCGCACCCCATGCGACTCATATTGTGACATGACTTTGGCCGAAAGCAAATGCAGGAACTCCTGCGGCTGTATCTGACGGCTGCGGCAACTCAAGGCATTTGGTGTCAGACTACGGGCACGGGCTTTGACCAGAAAGGTAAAGCGATTACCATCGCGGTCGGCCGCCAGTACATTCTGGTCGACAAAGAAATCGGGTTTGTACGTATCTACCTGAAGTCGCACGTTCAGCACCGTAACCTGCAAGTCCTTCAACGTCTCTCCCACCGTTCCTACAAAATGGCTTACCGAAGCAATGCGCGGCTTGCGTACAGTCAGTTCAAAATGCACCACGGCAAATCGCTTGGCCAGCTCCACCACCCGTTCGTACCGAGGGTTGGTAGGTTCAAACTTATTGGCCAGCCAGAGCATGTAAGAAGGATCCACGTAATAGATTTCAGCCAGATGCTTTCCCTTGTATTTTCCGAAGGGCATCAAATCGTCCAGTGCCCCGTAATAGGATTCAAACTGTGCATTGTCGGCGGTCTCCAACCGCACATTGCAGTTCTGCAGCATGGAGAAAGCACGGGCCGAAGCCGCATCCAGCGTCACTCCCAGCGTACGGACAAACAGATAAGAATGAGGAGAAGGAAATTCACGCCACAAGGCATAATACGGACGATATTCTGTGGCCATGCTGATAAGATAGACACCCTTGTCGCTCGTACGTCCACGATTAAACAGTTCCAGTTCCTTTAGTACTTGTGCGGTGATTTCCATACCTGCCTCCTGCTTTGAAAGGCAAGATAAACAAAAAGAATTAAAAATGCAAGTTTATACATGCAAAACGGGAGGAAAAGGCCCGAAACAGGCCTCTCCTCCCGCATAATGATATGGAATTCTAACAATTAATCGTTACAGAATGGCTTTCACGGTTTCCAGCATGCCTTTTTCCTGAATGCTGTCCAGGTTCTTCTTCACGGCTTCTGCCAGTCCCGGAATCAGGTTCAGGTCTTCGCCCCAGATAAAGGTGGCACCCAGCACGCCTTCGGTTACCTTGGCTGTATCACCTGTAGCCCACAACTGTTTCAGCAGGTCCATGATTTCCTGTGCGTCATTAGGCACGATTTCTGCGCCATCGGCACGTACACCACCTTTGTAATAGGTAATGATGGCGGCCAGTCCCAATACCAGTCCTTCAGGCAACTTGCCCTTGCGTTCCAAATAAGTCTTCAAGCCCGGCAAATCGCGTGTCTGGTATTTCGGAAAGGAATTCAGCATGATGGAAGTCACCTGATGGTCTACAAACGGATTGTTGAAGCGTTCCAGCACGTCATGTGCAAATTTTTCCAGTTCTGCTTTCGGCAGGTTCAGGGTTTCCATCAGTTCCTCGAACATCACCTTATGGATAAACTTGCCCACTACCGGATGCTGGCAGGCATCGCGTACAATGTTGATACCCGACAAGTAAGCCACTGGAGAAAGCACTGTGTGCGGTCCGTTCAACAAAGTCACTTTCCGTTCGTGGTACGGTGCTTCCGACGGCACAAAGAGCACATTCAGTCCGGCTTTGTCGGCAGGGAACTCGGCAGCCACCTCCTGCGGTGCTTCAATCACCCACAAATGGAAAATTTCAGCCTGTACCACCATGTTGTCATCGTATTGCAGTTTTTCCTTGATAGCCGCAATATCCTTGCGCGGGAATCCCGGTACGATACGGTCGACTAATGTAGCATACACACCACAAGCCTTTTCAAACCATTGTTTGAAGTCATCTCCCAGGTTCCAGAGCTCAATATACTGATAGATGGTTTCTTTCAACTTGTGTCCGTTCAGGAAAATCAGTTCACACGGGAAGATAATCAATCCCTTTGACATATCCCCCTGGAAAGTTTTATAGCGATGATACAAAAGTTGTGTCAGCTTGCCCGGATAAGAAGATGCCGGTGCATCTTCCAGCTTGCAGGAAGGATCGAACGCAATACCTGCTTCGGTTGTATTGGAGATTACGAAACGCATTTCCGGCTGTTCGGCCAGTTTCATGAACTCTTCAAACTGGCTGTAAGGATTCAGCGCACGGCTGATTACGTCAATCATGGTCAGGCTGTTCACCGTTTCCCCTTTGTCCAAGCCCTGCAGATTGACGTGATAGAGACAATCCTGCGCGTTCAGCATGTCAATCATTCCTTTTTCGATGGGTTGAACCACCACTACACTGCTATTGAAATCAGCTTTTTCGTTCATGTTGTAGATAATCCAGTCTACAAACGCACGAAGGAAATTACCTTCGCCAAACTGAATAATTCTTTCCGGACGGACCGTTTTCTTTGCGGTCTCTTTGTTTAATGCTTTCATATTATATCTTTAATAACAAAATTGTTGTCCTTTCGGCCTTTTGAGCTCATTTAACCCTTCAAACATTAAAAGAGTTGAATTTAACCCGTTGTTTTTCACATACTTGTCTACCCTTTCATGAATTTAATTTTCATAAATGAGTGCTGCAAAGGTAATAAATATTTTGTTATTCCAAATAAAATTTCTACTTTCGTGTTCGATAACGGATAGGTATTCGATATTTTATGTTGGGCAACATAAATAAATTGTAACTTCCTATCACAAGACAACCCTGAACACTTAAAAACACATTTATCATGAAGAAATTTATGGATGAAAACTTCCTGCTGCAAACTGAAACCGCACAGGAATTATATCACAATCATGCGGCTAAAATGCCGATTATTGACTATCACTGTCACCTGATTCCAAAAATGGTAGCCGACGATTACCAGTTCAAATCCATTACTGAAATCTGGCTGGGAGGTGACCACTATAAATGGCGTGCCATGCGAAGCAACGGAGTGGCAGAACGTTACTGCACCGGAACAGACACTACCGACTGGGAAAAGTTCGAAAAATGGGCTGAAACTGTTCCTTATACATTCCGCAACCCGCTGTATCACTGGACACACCTGGAACTGAAGACTGCTTTCGGCATCGACAAGATTCTGAATCCGTCTACTGCCCGTGAGATTTTTGACGAATGTAATGCCAAACTGGCTACTCCGGAATATTCTGCCCGTAACCTGATGCGCCGCTACCATGTAGAAACAGTCTGCACAACGGACGATCCGGTAGATTCACTGGAATATCACATCGCTACCCGTGAAAGCGGATTTGAAATCAAGATGCTGCCTACCTGGCGTCCGGACAAGGCAATGGCCGTAGAAGTACCGGCTGACTTCCGTGCCTACGTAGAAAAACTGGCAGAAGTAAGCGGTGTCAGCATCTCCAACTTTGACGACATGATTGAAGCCCTGCGCAAACGTCACGCTTTCTTTGCAGAACAAGGCTGTAAATTGTCCGACCACGGTATTGAAGAGTTCTATGCAGAAGACTATACGGATGCAGAAATCCGCGCCATCTTCAACAAAGTATACGGTGGTACGGAACTGACACACGAAGAAATCCTGAAGTTCAAATCGGCCATGCTGGTAGTATTCGGCGAAATGGACTGGGAAACTGGCTGGACACAGCAGTTCCACTACGGTGCTATCCGCAACAACAATACCAAGATGTTCAAGCTGTTAGGACCTGACACTGGTTTCGACTCTATCGGTGAATTTACCACAGCCAAATCTATGGCAAAATACCTAGATCGCCTGAACTCAGAAGGAAAGCTTACAAAAACCATTCTCTACAACCTGAATCCTTGCGCCAACGAAGTAATCGCTACCATGCTGGGTAACTTCCAGGACGGTTCTGTTCCGGGAAAAATCCAGTTCGGTTCAGGCTGGTGGTTCCTCGACCAGAAGGACGGTATGGAAAAACAGATGAACGCACTTTCTCTGTTGGGATTGCTGAGCCGCTTCGTAGGTATGCTTACCGACTCACGTTCCTTCCTTTCTTACCCGCGTCATGAATACTTCCGCCGTACCCTCTGTAACCTGCTGGGAAGAGATGTAGAAAACGGAGAAATCCCTGAATGCGAAATGCCGCGCGTACAACAGATGGTGGAAGACATCTGCTACAACAACGCTAAGAATTTCTTCCAGTTCTAAGAAATTACGGTATATCTAAAAACAGATACAAACCGTTTGCAAGGCTGTTCCTTTTCGGAATGGCCTTGTTTTATTTTTACCTTACTTTTTCGTTTGTCTCTCCTCTCACCTTTCACTATCTTTCCATAAGATAGGAGGCGGTTCGGGATAGTCAAACCTGAAAAACTTTGTTTTTCGTTTGTCTCTCCTCTCACCTTTCACTATCTTTCCATAAGACAGGAGGCGGTTCGGGATAGTCAAACCTGAAAAACTTTGTTTTTCGTTTGCCTCTCCTCTCACCTTTCACTATCTTTGCGTTCCTTTAGCAAAAAAGAGAGAAAATGACAGTAAGATTTATGAGTCTGGCCAGCGGCAGCAGCGGAAACTGTTACTACCTGGCTACTGACAACACCGCCATATTGGTTGATGCCGGTATCGGTATCCGTACCATCAAGAAAGTATTTAAGGAACGTATGTTGAACCTTGAAGGGATACAGGCTGTACTGGTCACTCATGACCATGCCGACCACATCAAGGCAGTAGGACATTTGGGAGAGAAACACGGGATTCCGGTATATACCACTCCGGAAATACACGAAGGCATGAAGCACAGCTACTGCATGACCGAACGGTTAAGTCCCGAACGTACCCGCTTTATCCGGAAAGAAGAAACATTCAGCGTGGGCGATTTCACCATCACCTGTTTTGAAGTGCCTCACGACGGAACTGACAACGTAGGCTACTGCATCACGGCAGGCGATAAGACATTCTCTTTCCTGACCGACATCGGGCATATCACCCCGACTGCCTCACGCTTCATACAGCAGGCTGATTACCTGATACTGGAAGCCAACTACGACGACAGCATGCTCCAGATGGGACCTTATCCACAGCATCTGAAGGAGCGCATCGCCGGCCCGAACGGACACATGAGCAATCACGAAATGGCCGACTACCTGAGTCATCATTTCCCCCAGCGCCTGAAACATTTATGGCTCTGCCACCTGAGCAAGGACAACAACCATCCGGAGTTGGCTTTCAAGACAGTGGAACTGGCATTCCGGCAGGAAAACATCATCGTAGGAAAAGACGTGGAAGTAACTCCACTGAAGCGAACCACTCCTTCTGAAATGTATATCCTGGAATAACAAAGAAAATAATAAAAGCCATCGGGGCGTTTCCTCTGAAGTGAAGAAACGCCCCGATGGCTTTTTATATTACAAATTGCGAATCAGCGCAATCTCTCGTACGCCTTTACCAGCATCTCATCCTTGCCGATAGCACGGATAACCAGCCAGTTCAGGATAATGCTTACCAATGGAAGACAAACTGTCCATGAAGGCATGAAACTGTAGTCATCGAATGCCTTGTCCGGATTTACGACAAAATAGGCCAGTACCAGATAGTAACCAACCAGCACAATCGTATTGAAGATGGTCAGACGAATCTGCAACATACGTTTCCGGTAAAGGAAAATAGTCACCAAAGCCATTACAGCCACTACTACCAGTATCGCAAACAAAGCCCACGGCGTATAGTTCACCGCTCCGTCCGGAAGCAGGTATGAAAGGTTTGTCATCTCACAAATATTTTTATCGGTATAGAAGCTGCCCACGGGAACAGACATCATTACTACCATCAAGATAGCTACTACGAGCAAATAAACGGTCTGTATTCTCTGTATCATAATCAATCGTATTAAGGTTTCCAAAACAAATGTCATTCTGAGGGCGACGGTTCTTGCCGTCTACACTCAGAATGACAAGCCCAAATGCGCATGCGCATTCACTAAAATCTTTACCTATAGGAGGATTACTGCAATTTTTCCTTTTCCTTTGCCGGGTTTCTGTAATAAACCTTTCCTTCTATGTACTCCTGAGTCGCAATCAACGTCGGTTTCGGGAGTTTTTCATAATAACGAGAGATTTCAATCTGTTCTCTGTTTTCAAACACCTCTTCAAGGTTATCGTTATAAGAAGCAAACTCCTGCAGTTTCTTGGAAAGGTCATTCTTCATTTCGGCAGCAATCTGGTTGGCACGCTTGCCGATGATAGATACTGTTTCATAAATATTGCCTGTGTCCTCACAGAGTTCCATCAAATTACGTGTAACCGTATTTGTAGGAGCGTTTGTTTTTTTGTAATCCATAACTTAATTTATAATTATAAACGTTTATATTATTCTTCGTCTGTAGAAATGTACTTGCTGACTTCCTTGAAGATGTCTTCCACTTCTTTCATGTATTTGCTTTCCGGGAATTCATTCTTGAAAGCATAATATTCATCCACGGTTTCGCGCATACGGTCTTCTCTCTTTTCCAGCACACTCTCCTTTGCCATGTGATACTTGGCGCGGAGAATCAGAATGGAAAGTTCCTCACGCATCTTGGTGTAGGGATATTCTTTCAACACATTCTGTGCAGTAACGATAGCTGCCAGATAGTTATTACCCGTACTGCTGTAAGAGGCATTTCCGGAATAAGAGCCCAAGTCATAATAAAGTTTGGAAGAAAGGTATTCCTTTTCCACCAGTTTGTCCTGCAACTCGAAAATCATGCTCTGAGCTATATCCTTTCGCTGACTTGTAGGGAAATACTCCATAAACATCTGCAGTTCCTGAATGGCCTTGTACGTGCTGCTCTGGTCCAGACGTGGTTCTGGAGTATCAAGGTACAGAGCCTTTCCGCTATGAAAACGCGCCAGTTCCGTATAAGTACCGCGCGGATAAGTCGTATAATAGGTATTGAAATAATGCGAAGCAGTCACAAAATCACCCTGGTTGTAATAAGTCATTGCCAGCATATACAAAGACTCTTCTCCGTTGGCCGTACCTTTCAGGATAGGAATCAATTCTTCCAGAATGGTTGCCGCACGTGAATTCTGTCCTTTGGCAAAATAGCTTTTCGCCGCTTCGTATTTGTATTCATAGTCAGTGCTTTTCAGCACTTTATTGTACTCTCCGCATGAAGACAAAACTCCAGCAGAAAGGAGGACCATTGCGATGTATTTTTTCATATATAATTGATATAGTTGCGCAAAATTACTCTTTTCCAGCGAATAATGCAACTCCAGGCCATTTTTTAATGTAATTTTTCAGGATGTGCAAAGTATGGTATAAAATATATATGTAATTTTACAACCGTTTTCATTCACCAATATTCAGATGCAATGAATTTTGAACTGATATCCGACTATCAGCCTACCGGCGACCAGCCGGAGGCCATCGCCCAACTGACTGAAGGTATCCGGCAGCATGTGCCTGCACAGACGCTGCTGGGAGTAACCGGCTCTGGGAAGACTTTTACCATTGCCAATGTCATCAAGAACATCAATAAGCCGACACTGATTCTGAGTCACAACAAGACACTGGCTGCTCAGCTTTACGGAGAATTCAAGAATTTCTTCCCTCACAATGCGGTGGAGTATTACGTGTCTTACTATGACTATTATCAGCCGGAAGCATACATTCCGTCGACCGATACTTATATTGAAAAAGACCTGGCCATCAACGAAGAAATCGACAAACTTCGTCTGGCAGCGACTTCTTCTCTCCTTTCCGGCCGGAAGGATGTCATCGTGGTATCGTCCGTATCGTGTATCTACGGTATGGGAAACCCGGCAGATTTCTACAACAACGTGATTGAAATCAAAAAAGGAAAGCTGCTGGACCGCAACGTATTCCTCCGCCGGCTGGTGGACAGTCTGTACGTTCGGAATGACATCGAGCTGAACCGAGGCAACTTCCGTGTAAAAGGTGATACGGTGGACATTTTCCTGGCTTATACCGACAGTGTACTGCGGGTAATGTTCTGGGACGATGAGATTGACGGCATTGAAGAGATAGATCCGGTTTCAGGACACCGTATCGGTACGTTCGAAGAATACAAGATTTATCCGGCCAACCTGTTCATGACGACCAAGGAAAGTACGCTCCGCGCCATTCATCAGATTGAAGACGATCTGACCAAGCAGGTGGCCTATTTTGAAGAGATTGGCAAGCCCTACGAAGCCAAACGTCTGTACGAGCGTGTGACCTACGACATGGAAATGCTGCGCGAGCTGGGGCATTGTTCGGGGATTGAAAACTATTCACGTTACTTCGACGGACGCGAACCGGGCACCCGTCCCTACTGTCTGCTTGATTTCTTCCCTGAAGATTTTCTGATTGTCATCGATGAAAGCCACGTCAGCGTACCGCAAATCAGGGCCATGTACGGCGGCGACCGTGCCCGCAAGACAAACCTGGTGGAATACGGATTCCGTCTGCCGGCCGCCATGGACAACCGTCCGCTTACATTCGAAGAGTTCCAGCAGATGGCCAAGCAGGTGATTTACGTGAGTGCCACTCCGGCCGAATACGAACTGCAACAGAGTGAAGGTATCGTAGTGGAACAGGTGATTCGTCCTACGGGACTGCTGGACCCGGTGATTGACGTACGTCCCAGCCTTAACCAGATAGACGACCTGATGGAAAAGATTCAGCAACGCATCGAAAGAGAGGAGCGTGTGCTTGTCACCACCCTGACCAAACGCATGGCAGAAGAACTGACGGAATACCTGCTCAACAATGGTATCCGCTGCGCTTATATCCACAGCGACGTGGAAACACTGGAGCGTATCAAAATCATGGACGAACTGCGGGAAGGTATCTACGATGTACTGGTGGGTGTCAACCTGCTGCGTGAGGGACTCGACTTGCCGGAGGTGTCGCTCGTAGCTATCCTGGATGCCGACAAGGAAGGTTTCCTGCGTTCGCACCGCTCGCTCACCCAAACGGCCGGACGTGCTGCCCGCAACGTGAACGGAAAGGTCATCATGTATGCCGACCGCATTACGGACAGTATGCGACAGACCATCGACGAGACCAACCGCCGACGGGAGAAACAGCTGGCTTACAACGAAGCACACGGCATCACACCGAAACAGATTACCCATTCACGTGCCAATGCCCTGCTCGACATTGAAAAACAGTCGTCTCTGGAAGACAGCAGCAAGCCCAAAGAACCACGGGCTTATACCGAAACCGAAGCCCAGCTTCATGCAGCCGCCGACCCTGTGGTACAGTACATGACAAAGGGACAGTTACAAAAGAGCATCGAACAGACCCGCAAGCTGATGCAGGAAGCAGCCAAGAAGCTGGACTTTATCGAAGCAGCACAATACCGCGACGAGTTGCTTAAACTTGAGGAACTTCTGAAAGAAAAGTCCTGATATTGGCCAGGGCTTTCTGCGACAAACGCTCTACGCTTTGAACGGATTTTCCGGATATATAAGGCGTGTACAGCACATTCGGAATATCCTTCAGGGCATCACGAGCTACACCCATGCCGGTCGCATCACACAGGTAATAGCTGTGCTTGCATGTTCCCAGCCATTTCTTCAGGGCATCTACCTCAAAAGTAGGTCCTACAGACGTATTTACCAGTATCTTACGGTCGCCCATCAATGCAAACTCCGGCTCACCCAGCAGGTAATTGTTGCGTGGCAGGCAGGTACATACGATTTCCGCTTCCTTCAGCAAATCGGCCAACGGGCGATAGGCAATGCCTTTCGCTTCGGCTTCCGGTTTACGGGTACGACTGTAGTACAGCACCTCGGCACCGAAAAACCGCATGGCTTCAGCAACCATTCCCCCGGTCTTTCCTAAGCCGATGATTCCCACCTTACGCCCTGTCAGTTCCGTACTTTCTTTCAACCAGCGTACATTACCAAAGCCATGGAGCAGACGCACCAGTTCACTGACTACGTATTCCACCACACCTTCATCGCCATAATCTTTCACTCCTAACACCGTAATTCCCCTTTTGCGAGCCTCAATCACATCAACATTCGAGCTTTCCGGGTTATAGAGCGTACAGCACATGCCTATATAACGGATGTTCGGGCAAGCATCCAGCACAGACCGACGGATAGGCGTACGGAAAGATACCAGCAGACAGTCGGCATTGCCAATACGGCGAATTACTTCCTCTTCTTCAGTGGGAAAATCATGATATACAACCACTTCTTCCCCTATTGCTTTCAATTGTTTGAGCGCCGCTTCATTCAGCAGCGTCTCGTCTACGGCTACTATTTTCTTGAAATTCATATCTTCTTTATGTAAATTATTCATTCGAAAGTACATAAAACCCGATAATGCCGCAAGGAAAATCCGCAGAGTCTTGTGAAAAAATATAGCAAACCAATTGGAATCACTTCCTCGTAAATATTCTTTCAAACGTACTTGTATTTGCCATAAAACGTAAGTACATTTCATTTCAAACACAAGTGCATTTCAGGGCAAATATCTAAGCGTTTTGATTAAAACGTACTTACCTTTTTTTACGCCGCCATAGGAGAGTAAATAAGTATCTAATATACAGCAATTTACACAAATCCAATCCCAATCATCAACAAACAAAGAGCCCCGGAAAACCTTATGCAAGTCTCCGGGGCTCTTCTTATTTATCAATCTCTCTTATTTTGCTTCGTTCAAGTCGATGCCTTTGTTGCGCAGTGTCATGGCCATCAGACGAACATAGTTAGAATACTGTTTGTCGTCCAGCGTCTGCTTCATCAATTTCAAGTTTCCGTAAACAGCTTTACGAACTTTTTCTTTGTTATCTGTCTTTGATGCGTTTGCACGAGTCATTTCTTGTTCAAAGTAGTCGCAGATGTCAGCAACTTTTTCATGCTGGTTAGATGAAAGATTCAAATATTTAGTCAGCTTTGACTTGTTGATTGAACCATTCCATTTCTGTGCATTGTTGTCCTGTACACCTTCTGCAAACATAGAAACTGAAAATACCAATGCGGCTGCTAATGTTAATCCTAATCTTTTCATACCTTTAAAATCTTTTACCTAAAAACTTTGTTACCTAAATAATTTAAAATCTAGCTTAGCTCGAGCTTTTTCCTTTTACCGCTACAAAGATAAGAATATGTTGGACAACATAAAAACAAACCACAAAGAAAATTACTCTACCCCTATCATTTATTGACGTATATCAAGAAAGGTATAGCAAAATGAACAATTTCTTAACCATTTTGTAATATAAAGATTCATTTCACTCAAGATTGATTGCCTCTTGTGTACCTATAGAAAAACATACATATACATTTTAGATAGCCGGCCTCAACGTTCTTTACTTCCACAACTCAATTAAATATGTAATACTTAGAATTTAGCTATTTTCATTGAATATTCTCTACCTTTATTCAATCATATACCTCTATCTTGCACTCTATATTCATTCGGCGTACACCCGACCACTTTTTTGAACATCCGGCTTAAATGATGAGGATACTGGAAACCAACCTCGTAAGCTATCTCACTAATGGTCTTGCTTGTGCTTGCCAGCAATTCCTTTACATGGTTGATAACGGCAAGATGGATATACTCGATGGCAGATTTACCTGTCTCTTTCTTGATAAGGTCGCCGAAATAGTTGGCTGAGAAATGGAGCTGGTCGGCACACCATGTCACGGTAGGCAAACCGTTCTGTTCCGGTTTGTCCGAATTGAAGTAATCAAGCATCAATGCCTCAAAGCGAGTAAGAACATCACGATTAATAGCCTCGCGTGTGTCAAACTGACGATCATAAAAACGGAGGCAATGATTGAGCAGGACTTCAATATTGGAGGTGATAATATTGCGACTATGCTTGTCGATAGTGTGATGCAGTTCTTCCTGTATTTCAGTGAAACAGTTGAAAATAGTCTGACGTTCACGCTCAGACATGTGCAAGGCTTCGTTTACTTCGTAAGAAAAGAAGGTATATTCCTTCATCTTATGGGCTAAGCTTGTACCTCGCAACAAATCAGGATGAAACAGCAGGGCGTAGCCTTCAGGATTGAGAGTCTCACCGCCATCATCAATACCAGCCACCTGACCGGGAGCCACAAATACCAGCGTACCTTCCTGATAGTCATACAGACTACGACCGTAAGTCAATTTACCGTGTATTTTCTCTTTCAAATAAATGCCATAGAAGCCAAAGTACTTACGTTTATGTTTCAGAATATTAATTTTTCGGAAGTCGATGAACGTAACCAACGGGTTGAGTGTTTCAATCCCCAAAAACTCATTATAATCGTGAATGTTGCTGATATTTATAATGTCGCTCATATTTTCCTCCATTATTTTAGTTCATGCCACAAAAGTAGTCTTTTTCAAAATCTTTTAACCACGCTGAAAGTCAAATCTGTAAAATCGGTGCAAGATTCAGTGATATGTGTTATTCGATAGTCTGGATATTAATCTTACAGTCGGAATTTCGTTGATATTGGTGTTCCATTCTGTAATCTGTGTATAGATGAAGGATCACTTACATACTACCTTTGCATTATCAAAATTATAAAGTCAAAATGAAAATGATTATCAATATCTGTTTGCTTATGGCAACATTATCTTTCAGTAATTGTGACAAAAAACAATACGAATCCTATCCACCTTCCGACAACGAAAACATTTCTGTTTCTGAAACCAAGGAGCACCTTACTATCCACAGTACTATTGCCGATGTATTAACCCATCCTGCATTCGACGGGTTCAGCCGCTACATTCTGCCACTGGAATGGGGGTATGATGCAGACATGCAGCTTTCTAATGTGTCTCGGTTACTTCCTTACCATAATTACATAGATGCGGAGCGGTGTGTAGGTTATATCAATCAAATGATTGATTCGGTAGCCACCGGACGCAGAATTTATTATGACCTGGGACGTGAGGATGCCGGGCTGTTCTTCTTCCGCGGACGACCGGGCGCACCGTTCGCTGTTATCTGTCCCGGAGGCGGATTCTCGTATGTAGGTTCCATTCACGAAGGCTTTCCTCACGCATTGGTTTTGAGCCAGATGGGATATAATGTTTTTGTTATCCAATATCAGACTGGCAGTGCGCAAACAGCTTGTGAAGACTTGGCTGCAGGTATTGAGTATATCTTCCGTCACGCCACGGAATTGCAAGTCGATACAGCTGGCTACTCCGTGTGGGGCAGTTCAGCGGGAGCGCGTATGGCGGCTTATATCGGTTCTTATGGCACTGCAGCTTTTGGAGGTGCGCAACTTCCACGTCCAAGTACGGTAGTAATGGCATACACAGGGCACAATGAATACACACGGCAAGATCCGCCAACGTATGCTGTAGTTGGATCGAACGATGGAATTGCCTATCCAAATACAATGCGCCGTCGTACGGAAGCATTGCAGGCTATTGGCATACCGGCAGAATTTCACCTTTATCCTAACCTACGTCATGGTTTTGGACTGGGTATAGGTACAAGTGCCGAAGGCTGGATTGACGGTGCAGTCCGTTTCTGGGAAGAAAACCGATAAAAAAATTCAAACATGAACTCACATCTGAACTAATGTGTATTATGGGTATCCCCGACAAGTCCATTCGGTAAAATGGGTGTTTATATCTGTAATCTGTGTATGGACAGAAGACTTTTACCGATGTAATTTTGCATCATAACTTTGATAATACATTAAAAATAAAAAGAATATGGATACAGTAAAATTGAGAAACGGCGTGGAAATGCCGATTTTGGGTTATGGAGTATATCAGGTTTCACCATCGGAATGTGAACGATGTGTAAGAGATGCCATTAGTGCAGGTTACCGCCTGATTGATACGGCACAGGCGTATGGCAACGAACAAAACGTGGGTAATGCCATCCGGAATTGCGGTGTGCCACGCGAGGAACTGTTCATCGTGACCAAGGTATGGATTTCCAACGCTGGCTACGAGCGTGCCAAAGCCTCTATTGATGAATCTTTGCGCAAACTTCAGACCGATTACATAGACCTGCTGCTTATTCATCAGCCGTTCAGCGATTACTACGGTACATGGCGTGCTATGGAGGAAGCGTACAAAGTAGGTAAACTGCGTGCTATCGGCGTATCAAACTTCTATCCCGACCGCTTCATCGACCTGGCGGAGTTCAGCGAAATACCGCCCATGGTCAATCAGGTGGAAACGCACGTGTTCAACCAACAGATAGAGGCGCAGAAGATTATGGAGCAATACGGCACACACATTATGGCATGGGGACCGTTCGCCGAAGGGCGCAACAACTTCTTCGGTAACGAAACACTGATAGCCGTCGGTGCAAAATATAACAAAAGCGCGGCACAGACCGCCCTGCGCTACCTCATCCAACGCGGCGTGATTGTCATTCCGAAATCCGTCCGAAAGGAACGTATGGAGCAAAATATCAATGTGTTCGACTTCACGTTGAGCAACGAGGACATGCAGCGCATCCGCCAGTTGGACTTGGGGCAGAGCCTGTTCTTCTCACACTATGACCCGCAGACGGTGAAATGGCTTTGCAATTATGGTAAGAGCAAATAAGGACAAGCGACTGAAAGTGCTGTTGGTAAACGGAAGTCCGCATCGCAGTGGAAATACGTTTACCGCACTTTCGGAAGTGGCGAGCACGTTGGAAGAAGAAGGCGTGGAGGCTGAAATCGTCCACGTCGGCAACCGTCCCGTGCAGGGATGTATCGGTTGCTACAAATGCAGGAAAAAAGGTGTCTGCGTATTTCACCTGACCTTGCGCGAGAAACTGGCGGAAGCGGATGGCATCATCATCGGTTCGCCAGTCTATTTCGGCGGACCGCCGGCTTGTACTGTGCCTTGCTCGACCGCCTGTTCTATTCCAGCGGCCGGTTGGCACAGTACAAGCCGGCGGCATCCGTGGTGGTCTGCCGTCGCGGAGGAGCCACCGCCACTTTCGACCGGCTGAACAAATACTTCACCATCCTCAATATGCCCGTCGTTCCGTCACAATACTGGAACAGCGTGCACGGGCGAAATCCGGGCGAAGCCTTGCAGGATGCGGAAGGCCTGCAGACCATGCGCACGCTGGCTCGCAACATGGCGTGGATGCTGCGCAACCTGCGCGACAGTACTCACCCCTTCGAAACCGAAGAAAGGCTACATACAAACTTTATCCGATAATTTGTGTATGAGAACAATATTCCAGATATTCTGCCTGCTGCTTGCCGCGACAACGGCAACGGCTTGCAACAACACAGAAGAAAACGAATGGTTGCCGGAAGTAACGGTAGAAACCATTGTTACGACCGACATAACCGCCACATCCGCCATTTCTGGCGGACGCATCTCCGGTAACATGGAAGACATCACCGAGTTCGGTATCTGCTGGGGAACCTCCGCCGAGCCGACCGTGAGCGGTTCGCATGCGGCATCGGACGGATCTCCCGAATCATTTGCCTGCTATATAATGGGACTTACTCCCGGCACTACTTACTATGTCCGTGCATACGCCACCCTTGCGTCGGGTACGGTGTATGGAACGGCACGCCGCTTTACCACCGCGGACGAAGACGGCGGAGAAGGCAGCGAGGACGAGATGCAACTACAGATTTATCTTTGGCCCGAAGGCAATATGCCGACAGTAACAAGCTATACCATAAACAACGGCAATTATCAGGACGACCCAGACTTCTGTCCCAATATGGTGTGGTATCCTGTACCGGACAATGTGGAGGTGAAAGGTGCCGTGATGGTTTGCCCGGGCGGGGCGTTCATGTTCCGTAGTCCCAATGAAGGAGCACCCGTTGCCCGGCGGTTAGCAGAACTGGGTTGGCAAAGTTTTGTAGTGAACTATCGTGTCCGTCCCTATACGATGGAAGAAGGTAGTCTGGATTTGGCCCGAGCCATCCGTTATGTCCGCAGCCATGCCGCCGACTATGGCATTGACTCCAATCATATCGCATCGGTAGGCTTCTCCGCGGGCGGCATCCTCTGTGGCGATGAAGCATTGCACTTCGACGGACAAGTAAACGGAACGGCACTGGACGATGGGTATATACCCGATGAACTCGACCAGGTTTCGGCCGACGTATGCGCCATCGGCATGATTTACTCGTTCTACGGACGGTTGAGCGTATCAAATAACAACGTAGATGATTTGCGTGCCGGAAATATTCCTCCCACATTCTATACTTACGGCACGGAAGATCCGTTCTACCGCCAGTTCATTGCCAACGCCAACGCTGCCCGTGAAGCCGGGGTGCAGGTAGAAGAACATGTACTGGATTGCTGGCCACACGGTTTCGGCGTACAAGGAGAATGGACTACGTGGTTCGACAACTTCTTGACACAAATACTATCGTATTAAATATTATAAACAACTAAAAACAAACGGATATGAACAGATTGAAAAAAATCATCTTCTTCGCCATCCTGCTGATAGGTGGCTTATGTGCAATGAATGCACAAGAAAAGACGACAACCGCCGGTGTACCAGTAGTTAAGTTGAACAACGGTGTGGAGATGCCACGCTTCGGACTGGGTACCTTTCTGCAAGGCTCCAACGAAATATGCAAGCAGTCGTGTCTTACCGCTTTGCGTGCAGGTTATCGTCACATTGACACTGCACATGCTTACTACGATGAAGAAGGTGTGGGTGAAGCTGTTAAGGAAAGCGGCATTCCACGCGAAGAAATCTGGATAACCAGCAAGCTCTGGCCTACAGAATACGGAGAAGGCAAAACGCTGAAAGCCATTGATGAAATGCTTGCCCGGCTTCAGACGGACTACATAGACCTGCTCTATGTCCACCAGCCCGTTGGCGACTTTGTGGGTGCGTGGAAAGATATGGAAAAGGCCGTACAGATGGGCAAAGTACGTGCGCTCGGCATCAGCAACTTCGATGCCAATGACGAGGTGTTTAACGAAATAATGGAGAAATCCACCATCAAACCCGCTGTACTCCAAATAGAATGCCATCCTTATGCTCAACGGACAGAAATGCGTAAGAAAGCTGCCAAGTACGGCATCCAGGTGGAATGCTGGTATCCGCTGGGAGGTGCACAGAGTCAAGGCTTGTTACTTCGTGATTCGGTCATTACGAAGATAGCTGATAACCATGGTAAATCGCCAGCCCAAATCATCCTGCGCTGGCACATTCAAGAAGGTTTCTCCGTCATACCCGGTGCCACCAAACCCGATTATATAAAGGAAAATATCCAGATATTTGATTTTGCCCTCAGCAACGACGAGATGCAGCAGATACGTTCGCTCAACAAGGAGCAACGCATCTTCAACGCTACATTGGATGATGTGAAGCGAATGGTTTGGGGAACAAAACTGTAAACTAAAAGACTTTTTTAAGAAGGGGAAAGCATCTTCGTTTTTTTGAGGATGCTTTCTTCGTTGATATTGGTGCTTCAATCCGTAATCTATGTATGGACGAGAAAGCTTGCACCATATAAATTTGTATGCAAAATAATAAATTAAAAGTTGTAATGTTATGAAGCATATTTTTTTACCAGTAATCATATTTTTTTCTATAGGCTTGCTTACATCCTGCGGAGGAAGTAATAAGCAAACATCAGAAACTGAACAAAGCCGTTATGGCATCAACTATTCTGACACTTCGACCATTAAGAAAGACCATAAGAACGTATTAGTAATATCTTCCAGTCCACGGCGTGAAGGAAATACAGATCTGCTCTGCGATGAATTTGTCCGTGGAGCAAAAGAAGCTGGAGCACGTGTTGAAAAGATTTTCTTGGGAGACTATGATATAAAGTTCTTTCAGGAGGCAGACGAGCAACACGTAGGCGACAGTGCGGACGTGGCTAGGGATGATGCACCGATGATTGTCCGTAAAATGCTGGAAGCCGACATTATCGTCCTGGCAAGCCCTGTTTATTTTATGAATATCAACGGGCAATTGAAAACACTCATAGATCGTACCTACTCGCATTTTATGGATTTGAAGAACAAGGAGTTTTATTACATCACCGCCTGCGCAGACAATGCCGAGAGCACTGCTGACTTTGCAATCACAGGCTTCCGTGGCTTTGTGATGTGCCTGCCCAACCCCACGGAACGAGGTATGATAAAGGCTATCGGATTGGGTCGGAAAGGCAGCGTGAAAGGGACGAAGTTTATGCAGCAGGCGTATAAAATGGGAAAAGGGGTATAACGCTTTTTTTGATTCGATAAAAAATTAAATAAAATATTATCTGCTTAAATGATATAACGTGATGAAAAAGAATTTTTGGAAAAAAACTATACTGGCTCCGTTGCCAGTACTGATTGTGGCTACTTATGATGAAAACGGTACGCCCGATGCCATGAATGCCGCATGGGGCGGTCAATGCTCTGCTCACCATGTAGCTTTGAACCTGTCCATCGGTCATAAGACTACAAAAAATTTATTACAGAAAAGAGCCTTTACCTTGAGCATTGCCAATCTTGACAATTTGGTCCTGTCAGATTATTTTGGTCTTGTGTCGGGACATAAAACCAATAAAATAGAAGTAGCAGGTGTACATGTATCGAAGAGTGTCTTTGTCGATGCGCCTGTCATAGAGGAATATCCCTTAACATTGGAGTGCAAAGTGGTTAGTATGGAAGAACGCTTCGGTGAAATGTATGTGGTAGGCGAAGTTCTCAACATGCAGGCTGACGAATCCATACTAGATGCTGCGGGCAGAGTGGATTACGATAAATTGAAGCCATTGTCCTTCGACTCATCAGCACGTACTTACCGTGTATTGGGCGAAACAGTTGGAACGGCTTTCAAGGACGGAGAAAAACTATTATAAAGGAGATTCAAATATGAAATACAGAAACCTGGGGAACAGAGGACTTCGTGTTTCTGCCATAGGTTTGGGTTGTATGGGTATGAGCCATGCTTATGGTGCACCAGCCGACCATCGGGAAATGACGGAGCTGTTGGCAAAAGCTGTGGATATGGGTTATGACTTCTTCGATACAGCTGAAATCTATGGTACGCCTGACAATACTCACGACAATGAGGAGTTGCTGGGTAATGCCTTGAAAGCTTATCGTAATAAGATTATCATTGCCACGAAGTTTGGTCTGCGCTTTGATATGGAGAGCGGACGTGTCCCTTACCCATTAATATCGGATTCACGTCCCACAACGATTAGAAAAGCAGTAGAGGGTTCACTCCGCCGTTTACAGACGGACTATATCGATCTCTACTACCAGCACCGTCCCGACCCACAGATTCCAATTGAAGAAGTAGCAGGAACTATACAGGATCTGATAAAAGAAGGCAAAGTGCTTTATTGGGGATTGTCGGAGGCGCCAGAAGCAGACATCCGTCGTGCAAATGCTGTCTGCCCTCTTACTGCCGTTCAAAACCGCTATTCGATGATGGCTCGCTGGTACGAAACCATGTTCCCAATATTGGAGGAATTGGGCATTGGTTTGGTGGCTTTTTCACCACTAGCTAACGGACTGCTCAGCGATCGCTATGACGCGGCCTCACATTTCGACGAACGCACGGACTACCGGGCAGGAATGCCGCAATTTCAGCCTGAAAGCTATAAAAAAAATTACGAACTGCTGCAGTTCATACGTCGCATCGCAAGTGAAAGACATGTGACCCCTGCACAAATATCCCTTGCGTGGATGCTCTGCAAAAAGCCATGGATAGTACCCATTCCTGGCACACGCAAGTCCGATCGGTTGAAAGAGAATGCAGGTGCAGTAGATGTCCTTTTGTCGGAAGAGGAAGTGAAACAGATAGACCATGCGCTGGACACAATGTCAATGTCCGATGTGTACGGTGGAACAAAACTAACAGTAAAATGAATATGAAACATATCAATTACATCATTCTGTCCGCAGTGTTAACCCTGTGTGTTGCTTGCGGACAATCGTCTTCCATACAAAGTGAAGTACAAACAGATGACAGCATTATTGCCATTCGTGAACAAGGTAGTTTCCTTATTGGCGGGACAGTGAAAACCGCACAAGGTACATACGACACAAATCAGCCACTGGAAGAGAACGGTCAGACCTTGCACGGTGACCATGCCTATGTGTCTTATCAAATTCCGGCAAACACACGAAGGTATCCGCTCGTATTCCTTCACGGAGCCGGTCAGTCTGCCAAAACATGGGAAAGTACTCCCGATGGACGGGAAGGGTTCGCTACACTTTTCCTGCGACGTGGTTTCAGTACGTACCTGATAGACCAACCACGCCGCGGGCGAGCCGGACGCAGCACAGTTGATGAAAATATCAAGGCTACTCCCGATGACCAGTTCTGGTTTGAGAATTTCCGTATGGGAATATGGCCCAATTATTATGAAAACAGCCAGTTCCCACAAAGTGAAGAATCCCTGGATCAGTTTTTCCGCCAAATCACACCCAACACGGGTGCCTATGATGCACAACTGATTGCAACCGATGTTGCAGCTCTTATGAATAAAATTGGTGGCGGTATTCTCATTACACACTCACAAGGAGGTGAACCGGGATGGCATACCGCTATCAAGACCGACAAGGTACGTGCTATCGTTTCCTATGAGCCCGGTAGCGGTTTCGTTTTTCCTGAAGGTGAAGTGCCGGAACCCTTACAGACTATCAGTCCGTTCGGTGCACTGGGGGCAACATCCATTCCTTTGGCAGATTTTGAAAAACTGACCCGTTTCCCCATCATTATTTATTATGGTGATTATATTCCTGATAAGCCAAGCGACAATTGGGCTATGGATAGCTGGAGGGTACGTCTGCAAATGGCACGGTTGTTTGCAGAGTGTATCAATCGTCACGGTGGCGATGCCACGGTGGTACATCTGCCAGAACAGGGAATCAAGGGCAATTCGCATTTCCTTTTTGCTGAGAAAAATAATGTGCAACTTGCCGATATGTTATTTGATTGGATAAAAGAAAAAAGATTGAATTAATAAGTTCTTCTTAGTCACATAATATATAGACTCAAGCATCCTCAAAATGAAAATTTTTGGGGGTGCTTTTTTTTGAATATAAACAGGGGCAATGCGTAAGAAAATACATTCGTTGATATTGGTGTTTCTATCTGTAATCTGTGTATGGACAGGCTACGAACTGCACTGTAACTTTGTGACAAAATAATTAAGACAGAAAACATTATGAGAACAACGATTCTATTTATTGTAATTATTATGTTAAGCTTTTATCAATCTGCGCAAGCGCAGCAGACGGATACGCTGAGTATTCGCCAGCAAGATATCGTATTTATCGCTTCGACAACGGCACAAGGTGAGTTGGATAGCCTGAAAATATCCCTTGCCCGTGGCTTGGACAATGGAATGACGGTAAATGAAATCAAGGAGGTTTTGGTACACGCCTATGCTTATTGTGGATTCCCCCGCAGCCTGCGTGCCCTGCAAACTTTTATGGAAGTGTTGAATGAACGCAAGGCACAGGGTATTATTGATACTATAGGACGTGACGCATCTCCCGTTACAGGCTCTCAGGATAAATACACCCGAGGTGCGGAACTTCTTGAAAAGTTAAGTGGTGCGCCCAAAGATGCCCCCAAGACAGGGTATGCCGCTTTTGCTCCAGTTATTGAGCAATACCTGAAAGAACATTTATTCTGCGACATTTTTGAACGCGATCTTTTGACATGGCAGGAACGCGAGCTGGCTACCGTATCCATTCTTTCAGCTATGGGAAAGGGTGTGGAACCTATGTTAAACTCGCATTCAGCTATTTGCCTGCGTCAGGGTATTACCGAAAGCCAGCTTCAGCAAATGGCGGCTATCGTGAACGGTCTGAGAAAAGGTGACGACCCGTTCGCACTCGGTACGCTGATGCCAGGCAATCCGAACTTTACGGACAAGGCTTGGTTACAAGGCTATGTCGCACCACAAGATGGTTTTGGATGTACTGTAGCCAACGTGACATTTGCTCCTGGATGCCGAAACAGCTGGCACAGCCATAAAGGCGGACAAATCCTACTCTGCACTTCCGGCAAAGGATATTATCAGGAAAAAGGGAAACCTATCCAACTGCTGCTGCCTGGAAACGTAGTGAAGATTGCCCCCGATGTCATCCATTGGCACGGCGCGGCTCCTGACAGTGAGTTTACACACATCGCCATAGGTACCCAACTGGACAAAGGGGGCGTAACGTGGCTGGAACCTGTGACAGAAGAGGAATACAACAGTTATGAAGAAAAATAACCCATAAAAACATAGAAACAATGAAAAAGTATTTAGTTTACCTGATGATGGCACTTGCCGCTTTCACTTTCAACGCTTGCGGGGATGATGACCCCATGACGGAAGAACCAGGAACAGAACAACCCGAAACACCTGGTGATTCTACAGATAATCCAGACAATCCAAATAATCCAGATACACCTGCTGGAAACAGCAACATTCTTGTGGCATATTTTAGTTGGGGAGGTACTACACAGCGAATGGCGCAACAAATAGTGTCTCACACTGGAGCGGATTTGTTTCGTATAGAACCTGTCACACCTTACCCGGAAGATTACACTGAATGTACGGAAGTAGCATTGGCAGAACGTGACAGTAATGCTCGTCCAGCCATAAATTCTATCATTGAAGACGAAGCGTGGGCTGAATATGATACAATTTTTATCGGCTGTCCCGTATGGTGGTGGACAACACCTATGATTATATGCACTTTTTCTGAAAGTTATGATTTTACAGGTAAAACCGTCATCCCGTTCTGTACCTACGCATCCACATATCGCGATGAAACGTTGGCAAGAATCGTTGAATTGACATCTGGAGCTAAAGCACATCTTGAAGGATTAGGTTTGACTAGTGGAAGCTTGAGCAATGAATCGAATGTGGAAAACTGGCTTCGTGAGATAGGAATCATTGAATAATAATTAAACTAAAACGATAAAGAAGATGAAAGCAAAGATTATCACCCTTATAACTCTTATTCTAATGGGTGGAATGAATTTATACGCACAAAATAGGAGGACATTAATTGCTTATTTCAGTTGGAGTGGAAACACGCAGCATGTGGCAGAGTATATTGCCGGACAGACCGGCGGCACACTCTTCCGTATCGATCCGGTAAAGCCATATCCTACAGACTATAAACCTTGTACAGAGGTAGCAAAGAAAGAAAAGGAACAGAATGCCCGCCCTGCTATCAAGAACAAGGTGGAAGATTGGGACAGTTATGATACAATCTTTATCGGTTGTCCTGTATGGTGGTGGACTGCACCAATGATTATCAATACTTTTACCGAAAGTTATAATTTTAAGGGCAAGACGGTCATTCCTTTCTGTACCTACGCATCTACCTACCGTGACGAGACCCTTGCCAAGATTGCAGAACTCACACCTGATGCCAAACACTTGAAAGGATTCGGTGCCGTTAGCAGAAATACGGACGGTATCACAGAATGGTTAAAAGAAATTAGAGTTATCAAATAATGGAGGATAAAAAATGAGAATATATACATATTTTGCATTGTTCTGCGTATCGTTAATACTTGCTTCGTGCAGTGACAACGAAGATAACAATATCAGTTCCCCGACTGAAGAAGTGGTGCCTGGAACAAATCATCATATACTTATCGCTTATTTTTCTGAACCCCTACCGGATGGGGTGGATGCCAATACTTCCGCTAGCCGTGTGATTGTAAACGGAGATTTGTATGGAAGTGTAGAATATATGGCTACCGTGATAGGCGAAGCTACTGGAGCTGATATGGTAAGAATACAGACAGCAACACCTTATCCGGGTAATTTCGATGATTTGGCTTCACAAGCCGACAATGAGCGGCAGAATAATATACATCCAGCTCTTGCTACCGACATAGAAAACTTTGATGATTATGATGTCATCTTTGTGGGCTATCCCATTTGGTGGTATCAGATGCCTATGGCTATGTATTCATTCTTTGACGAATACGACTTTGCAGGTAAAACAATTATTCCTTTTTCCTCACATGGAGGTAGTGGCTGGTCAGGAACAGTGGATGACATTGCTGGAATGGAACCTAATGCCACAATGGTAAATGGATATAGCATTTCACGTAGCAGTGTGGCCGGATCGGAAGAAGGCATCCTCCAATGGCTGGAACGGATAGGAATGTTGGAACAACAAAATTAAAGAGGAATTATGAAAACAATAGGTTATTTGTTGGTAAGCCTTTTTTTGCTTTGCTCCTGTGTTCAGGAACAAAGCAAAGTGGTCAGCTTGACAAGCGGTCAGGCACAAGGTGTATATGCGGACAGCATCTACAGCTTCAAAGGCATTCCATACGCCAAAGCTGCACGCTTTATGCCACCTGAACAGCCCGATATTTGGGATACGGTACGGATATTTAATACATATGGAGAGATATGTCCGCAGGCTCTCATACCACAAGGAAACGACTTCATCGCCATGCGTGAACACCCTGCTGAGGGAGAGGATTGCCTGAACCTGAACGTATGGACTCCAGGCATCAACGACGGCAAGAAACGTCCGGTAATGGTGTGGTTGCACGGAGGTGGGTTTCAGACTGGTTCTGCCATCGAGCAACTGGTTTATGATGGAGCAAACCTGAGTCGCAAAGGAGATGTTGTGGTAGTGTCGGTTAACCATCGGCTGAATATGCTCGGCTTTCTTGATTTGTCCGCTTACAGTGAAAAATATAAATACTCCGGTAATGTCGGTACGATGGATATGGTAGCAGCCCTGCAATGGATACAGAAGAACATTGCTGTCTTTGGAGGTGATCCAAACAATGTCACTCTATTCGGGCAATCAGGTGGAGGTGCCAAAGTACTGGTACTGATGACAGTTCCGGCTGCACAGGGGCTGTTCCATAAGGCCATCGTTCAGAGCGGAGCTGTAGAAGCTTGTGGAATGACCAATGTTACGCAAAAAACAGCACACCGGGTAGCAGAACTGATGCTTGACTCATTAGGAATCTCACCGCAAAATGCCGACAAGCTACAAACCATTCCCTACAGCCAATTGATGGCAGCAGGAAATAAGGCAATGGCTCAAACCGCTCAAGAGGAAAGCAGCATAGACAGTTGGGGTAATCCTGGACTGCTATGGACTCCCGTGGTAGACGGTGACTATCTGCCATATCAGCCGGTCATAGATTCCATTGCTTCACAGGCAAAGGATATTCCGTTGCTTATCGGTTCGTGTATGACCGAATGGACTACAATGCCGATGTTGGGAAATCCGGATAAATTTGCCCATGACAATATGCATACATGGAATAAGGAAGAGACAATGAAAAAGTTGCAAGCACGATTCGGAAACCGTACAGACTCGGTTGTTGCTGCCTTCATATCTGCCTATCCCGGTCGTTCCATCAGCGAAGCACTTTACATAGATACAATGTTGAGACTGCCTGCCTTGAAGACAGCCCGCTTGAAAGCCGACCAGCATGGGGCTCCTGTATATAATTATTTGTTTGCCTGGGACACCCCTATTCACGGAGGTTTTGCCATGTCATACCATTGTTCGGAAATACCGTTTGTATTCAGCAACACCAGTCTGTCACCTGCAGCCTCTGCAGGAGGCCCGGAAGTCAAGGAGTTGGAAGAGCGCATCAGCAAAGCATGGATAAATTTCGCCCGTACCGGCAATCCCAATCACGAAGGACTTCCTTCATGGCCTGCTTTTACCCGTGAAAACGGAAACACGATGATATTTGGAAACAAATGTGAGGTAAGGAAAGATTTCGACTATAAGCTGTTGTCACTGTTACGACCCAACTATAAATTTTAAACAAAATGACACACAAAATAATATCATTCCTTAGCATCCTGCTGCTTTCCCTACTGCTTGTGGCTTGTAGTACAGATGACTCTGATGTTGAAACACCAATTAATCCAGACAACGGAGAAGAAAATTCTTCGTCTGATGACGTGGCAATGATCAGCTTCACACATGCTGTGCCAGACGGTTATGAGCAGGAAACCGAAAAAAGAGGCAGCATAGTCCGCATCGATTATGCCACACGGGACTATGCAGAAGGCACTGGTGCGAAACGTACCAATACGGCATACGTCTATCTGCCTTATGGATATAATGAAAGCCAACGGTACAATATCCTCTATTTTGTACACGGTCATTACAGTACGGAGGCATCCACCTTTGAAGATGAAAATGGTGTAGTACGCAAACTGCTCGACCAAATGATAGCTCACGGTGATATTGACCCGATGATTGTGGTCACACCCAGCTACAACTACGGACAGCCTACACCAGACTATGCGGATGCAGACCCTTACTGCAGGGCTTTGCCCATAGAATTGGTAAACGACCTGATTCCAGCTGTAGAAGGCCGTTACCACACGTATGCGGAAACAACCGACAGGGAAGGTATTGAAGTATCACGCAGTCACCGTGCCATTGGAGGTTTTTCAATGGGAGCAGTCACCACTTGGTATACCTTTGATGAAACATTGAACGCATTCCGATACTTTATGCCAGTCAGTGGCGATTGCTGGTCTTTGGGACGGTTTGCCGGGATGAATCGTCCTGACGATACAGCAGCTTATTTGGCAGAAAGGGTACAACAGTCACCTTATGCCGGAACAGGTTTCTATATCTGGGCGGCAAGTGGGACAAACGACTCCGCTTATAGAGAGATACTTCTTCAAATAGAAGGTATGGCACGTTTGAACAACATGTTCAATACGGCTAATATGACCTTTCATCAGAAAGAAGGGGCACGGCATGAGTTCCGTCCTATTCCGGAATATCTGTACAATGCTTTGCCGTTCTTCTTTCCGAAAAGTGATGAATAAACAGAAAAAAACAAAGACATTTATGAATAGTTTTACTTATCGATACCCTGTCCGTCAACATTTTGGCAAAGGGTGCGCAGAGAACGCAATCAAGGAAGAATTAGACCGTATAGGACAGAATGTGCTGCTGGCATATGGCGGCAGCTCGCTGAAACGCACAGGGCTGTATGACAAAATTATAAGCTGGCTGCACGAACGTGGCAAGAACGTGGTGGACCTCGGAGGCATTATGCCCAATCCCACTTACGACAAGGTACAGGAAGGTGCACGACTGGTGCGTGAATACAACATAGACTTCATCCTTGCTGTGGGCGGCGGATCGGTTATCGACTGCTGTAAGGTAGTATCGGCACAAGCAAAATTAGACGAGGATATTTGGGAGATGCAGTACACGAAGCACCAGTATCCTACTGAATTTGTACCTATGGGCGCTATCGTAACAGCATCAGGAACGGGTGCCGAGCAGAACAACGGGGCGGTTATCACCCACACCGAAAAGAAACTGAAACAGCCGTTGACAGGCGCTTACTACAGTTTTGCTATACTGGACAGCGACTTGACACGGACTCTTCCGATGGGGCAAGTCGTCAGCGGTGCATTCGACACGTTGAGTCATTGTATGGAAATCTATATGGGCAAACCTCAAACGGACAATCTCTCCGATGAAATCAATGAAGCGGTCATGCGTAACGTCATCAAAAAACTCCGTGAACTGATAGCCGATCCGGACAATGATTTTGCCCGTGGAGAACTGATGTGGGATTCTGCCCTTGCGGAAAACAGTCTGCTAAAACTCGGCAAGCAGACCGATTTTCAATGCCATATGCTGGAACATGCCGTAGGAGCCTATACCGACTGCAACCACGGAAAGGCGTTGGCGGTTATCCATCCGGTTCTCTATCGCCATTTGCTGAATGAGGGCAAAGAAAAACTGGCTCGTATGGCGGAACGGGTATGGAATGTAAAGGGTGATACGGTAGAACAGACTGCTATACTTGGTATCGAAGCGTTGGAGGCTTTTATAAAGGAAATCGGCTTACCATCGCATTGGAGCGAAATGGGCATTAAGGACGAAAGTATCCTCCGTGCCGCTGCAGATACCTGTTTACTGATGCCGGGATGCTGCAAGCAGTTTTCCCGTGATGAACTGTTTGAGATATTGAAAGAATGCATGTAACAAACTTCTAAAAGAAAAGAATTATGAATACCTTATTAAAAACAATATTGTGCGGTGTTACTGCACTTTTGTTCGCCGGAGCTTCAGCCGCTCAAAACAAACAACCATTTATTTCAGAGGATTTCTCTGCTATCCAAAGTCCTAACGACAATCCTTTCGGACTGGTTTATCGGGGAGCTATCACCAAGAATGAAACGGACAAAGTTAATATCCATCGCATTACTTACGACTTGAATGGCTTGAAGATTGTCGCCAACGTTTATACTCCAGCCGGATATGAAGTTTCAAGAAGCTATCCCGCTCTTATTGTTGCACATCCAAACGGTGGATGTAAGGAACAGGTGGCAGGATTGTACAGCCAGCGGATGGCGGAACAGGGTTACATTTGTCTGGCATTTGATGCCGCCTATCAAGGTGGGAGCGAGGGTGAACCGCGCAATGTAGATAAGCCGGCCAGCCGTATCGAAGATATCCATCGTGCAGCCGATATACTGGCACAATATCCCGGAGTGGATGCAAATCGTATCGGTATACTCGGTATATGTGGCGGAGGTGGCTATACGCTTAAAGCTGCACAGACTGACAAACGTTTCAAGGCAGTTGCCACACTCAGTATGTTCAACTCCGGACTGGTACGTCGTAATGGCTTCCTTGATTCACAGATCGGCGATGTGCAACAACGACTTGCAGACGCCTGTGCTGCACGTCAGAAAGAAGCCAACGGAGAAGCTCCTGAGTATGTAGGTGATATGAGTGGAATGACACCGGAACAGGCCAAACAGCTTCCGTTCGATCTCTATCGTGACGGTTATGAGTATTACCTTCAATCTCACGCGCATCCGGGTTCTACCTTCCGTTATACAAAGAGCAGTCTGATCGATCTGATGGCATTTGATGCCAGTGAGGGAATGTATCTCATCAACCAACCGTTGTTAATGATGGCGGGCAGTCTTGCCGACACGTTCTATATGACCGAACAATGTTTCAGCAAAGCTACTGGAACGAATAACAAGGAATTGTATCTAATCCCTGGTGCAAGACACATCCAGACGTATTGGGTACTGGAATATGTAGATAAGGCTGTAAACAAACTAACTGATTTCTTTGGTAAACATTTGTAATGAATCCATCTCATCCAATACTTGAGATGCTTTCATTGGAGCTCATACCGTTTTCGTTGATTTTGGTGTTTCAATCCGTAATCTGTGTATAGACTCACCACGACGGAAACGGTATTTTTGTATCAGCACATAAAAACAAATAATAGTAATGAACGATATACAGTCACTCACTATAGACGAGTTCAACAAACAGATGCGTCAACCGACATTACATCCTCAAGTAGCGGTCATTGATCCGGGACAACTTGAAGATGATACTACGTTGTGTTTTACAGGTAACTTCTATGCAGTCCGTTTTGTAAGGACACGGTGTGGAGAAGTACGCTATGGCAGGCAATGTGTCGATTTTCAATACGGCACGCTTACATTCACAAAACCGGGAGATACAATCTGTATCAGTCACGAAGATGCGATAGACGGTAGTATATCGGGGCTCCTGTTACATCCAGAACTGTTTAGCACCAAGAGCCTTGTATTCAAGAAAGCGGACTATACTTTCTTTGATTATCGGGAGAATGAATCACTGCATCTTTCCCTGCAGGAGAAGCATATCGTACAAGACCGTTTGAATCATATCCATGAAGAACTGCAGCGGGATATAGACCCTTACAGTCTGCGATTGGTATCTGTGGGTGTAGAATTATTGTTGGACTATTGTCTCCGCTTTTATGAACGTCAGTTTGCCTGCCGTTCCGACATTTGTCAAGAATACCTTGCAACAGCAGACAGGACACTCTCCCGCTATTTTTCCCTATGTGGACAAAAATCTCTGGAAGATGGAATCTGCCGGGTCGAATCTGCGCTTTCGTCTCTTTCGACAGCTTATCTGAACGAAGTAGTACGTGTAGAAACAGGAAAGACGCTTGCTGAGTATATCCGCCTAAAGATGATGGAATACATTAAGAAACGTGTTCGCAAGGATGGTTGCTCATTAGAGCAGGTGGCTGGAGAGTTCGGCTTTTATCAACCGCGCATATTAGCCTTATTGTATCGGCAACTCTTCGGTCATCAGTCCGAATATTCTATTTTGACGTCTGATTATAAACTAAATTGATAACACTATGTATCCACAAATCATTTGTCATGTAATGGGCTCCGTAGATGGCCGCCTGCTGACCGACCATTGGACGGAACCATTCAATGGAAAGAAGAACGAACTAATTGGTATATACGCAGCAATTGGTCGTAAACTGAATACCGATGCTTGGATGTTCGGAAAGTATACATTATGTGAAGGTTATTTTCCAAAAAACTTTCATACAGGGGATAGCACACCACTTGCTCATCCTGTACCTTATATTGCCGGAAGTACTTCTGAACGCCTTTTTGTGATAGCCGATCCGGACGCAAATATTCTCTATGAATCTTCCACTGTAAGAGGGGACAGCATTGTAGTCATCCTGCCTGAAACAGCTCCGGCATTTTATTTAGAGTACCTTCAGAAGAAGGGTATTTCCTACCTGTTTGCCGGAACAAAAGGTGATAACCTCAACATTGCCATGCAGACATTGGCGGAAACATTTGGTGTGGAATCTCTTTCTTTACAAGGTGGCGGCATCATTGACGGAGCATTTCTGCAAGCCGGACTGATAGATGAACTGAGCCTTGTTATTTATCCCGGTATTGACGGCTCGGCTAATTCAACATCTATTTTCCATTATATCGGTAAAGGAAATCCCTCACAAGGGCAATCGCTTGAATTATTGTCTGTACAAAAAATGGAGAACGGAGTGATTTGGTTAAGATATAAGTTCCATAAGAATCTATCACATTAAGTCAGATTAGCTCTTTGACATATTCTTTATGCTATTGGTTTACTCCCTGAAACCTATCCGAATGAAGTAAAATCTTGAAGCTTATTATCTAATCTCAAAATTCTCATTTCCTTACACTTCTCATTTTAAAAGCCAATAAAAGAAAAAGAGGCCATCTTCAAAAAGTTCATTTTGAGATAGCCTCCTATGTTTTACTTCAATACTTTCCCGTCGGAAAAGGCATTACCCACCTTCTCTCCTATCACCAGATAGTGATGATGAATCGGGTCGTACGTAACCGGTTTCAGACGGGTTGGGTCAATCTGGCCGTTTTCATCCAGAATCTCTTCTGCTGCCGACACGTTGACAATTCGGCCTACCAGGTGATTACTCTCCTGATCGTATGAAACCAACTCACATTCCAGCGTCATAGGTAGTTCCTCAATGAGCGGTGCATTCACAAACTCCGATTTTACGGCATGGAAACCGGCTTTGGCGAATTTATCCGGTTCTTTCTTTCCTGAGACAAGGCCCACATAATCGCAGGCTGCTACATGGTCGACTGTAGCCATGCTCACGGTAAAGGCCTTCGTGACCAGAATATTCTGGGTCGTCTTGTGTCCTTCGGCGAGGCAGATACCTACCATGTCATCCGTATAGATTCCTCCCCATGCTGCATTCATGGCGTTGGGTTTTCCATTCTCGTCGTACGCTGCCACAATAAATACGGGCATCGGGTACAACCATGTTTTTACTCCAAAATTCTTTCGCATAGTCTGTATATTTTTAGTTGCAGTATCATATTATTTGTCGTTCCGAGGGCTCACCGCCACCTTAATCACCCCGTCCAGACGGTTCTCGAAGATGCGGTAGGCTTCTTCTATTTCATTAAGCGGAAAGCGGTGTGTGATGAGCGGCGTAGTGTCAATCTTTCCTTCCGCTATCAACCGGAGGATTTCGGCACAGTCACAACCATCTACTCCGCCTGTCTTGAAAGTGAGGTTCTTACCGTACATGTCAGGCAAGGGAAGCACCTGCGGACGGTCGTACAAGGCCACAACGGTCACAATGGCATTCGGACGAGCGCACTCCCAAGCCAGCCGGAAGGTATCATCAGCTCCGGCCACTTCAATGACTACGTCGGCTCCTCCATGCGTACTGTGGGCTTTCACAAACTCCTGACACTGTTCCGGTGTAGTGACCAGAACTTCGGGATAATGAGTCTGCACAAAACGGATACGCTCTTCCGATTTCTCACATACAATGAGACGGCGCGGATGTTTCAGCCTGGCACAGAGCAACGTACAGATTCCCGTAGGTCCGGCTCCAATCAGCAGTACCGTATCTTCGGGTGTGATTTCCGAGATACGGGCAGCCCAGAAACCAGTGGCCAGAATGTCACCCACGAAAAGTGCCTGCTCATCCGTCACCCCGTCGGGAATGCGGTTCAATCCCTGGTCGGCATGCGGCACCCGCACATATTCCGCTTGTCCCCCGTCAATGCGACAACCCAGTGCCCATCCTCCGTCGGGGTCCTCACAATTGTTTACATACCCGTGCTGACAGAAAAAACATTCTCCGCAGAAGGTCTCCACGTTGACCGTTACCCGGTCACCCGGCTTCACGGTAGTGACCTCCGCTCCTACTTGTTCCACAATGCCCACCATCTCATGCCCCACCGTAATCCCCGGTACAGCACGCGGCACACTTCCGTGCTTGATGTGTAAATCGCTGGTGCAGATACTTCCCAACGTGACGCGCACCAGGGCGTCCTTCGGGTCTTTCAGTTCGGGCACAGGCTTCTCTATCAGTGAGAAACGACCGTGCTCCATATACGTATAAGCTAACATATTCTTAAATTTTAATGAAAATACGCCTTCAACACTTCTCCGAACACCTCTCCCGGTGCTATCTTATCAAACAATTTCATCGAGGTATGCAGTTTCAGCACGTCCACCTCCGACCCCATCAGTTCCCGAACCGTACGATGGCCACGATGACCTAACAAGGCATGGGAGATTTCCCGCAAACGAGCACCCAATACAGGATGTGACAGATAAGCCCGGGCCTCTTCTTCCCCGTCCAGTCCATAAAACTCCGAGTTGTAACTATAGCCTAAGCCCTTCTGCTGAGGGAAGATATACCAAATCCAATGGCTGCGCTTACCGCCATTCCTGATTTCCTTCAATGCCACGGGATACACACCTTCCTGCGCATCCAGAAACCGTTGCAGATTAAACTTCGTGTGCGACATATTCCTTCATTTTTATCTTTATTCAAATGTAAGGATAATCCCTTAATGAGCCAACGGTCGCGAGGAGAATTATTTTTGTCACAAGTATGATTTTCCTCCCTAATTCTTCGTTAATTAAAGAGTTATGCTTATATTTGTCCTGAAAATCCGCACAAGGCGGTTTTCATCGCACATTGATTTTTAGATACAACAAATGATCGTTAAAGATGTCACACAAAGTTTTCGTTACGTTCCGCTGAGGTCCTGACCGGATTTTTCTCAGCATAGGAATCGAATGAATTATTGCTTCCGACAAGGAGGCCGGAATTGTTGTGCTCTTTGACGTACTAGCTGCGCACCTCTCTTTCGATGGGGAAACGAGAGGGAATTTACGCTGCTACGGACCTTCAGTGTCCGTAAGCTTCTATCTTTATCTATTTCTATTTTCTCATTTTAAAATTCGTTTGTTGTATATGAAAAATGTCATGTTACGTGCTACACGCACCTTTATTGAAGATCTTTGTGCTCCCGAATATGCTCACAACCACCTTGCCGTGGAAATCTCTCATCCCGATGGTTTTACCGATGCCCAAGAGCTCTCTATCCGGGTATATTCCAGCGAATACCGCCTGTTGGGCTGTGACACCCGTTCACTGAAAGGGAAAAGGCCCCGAAAAGTACGGTTCGACATCCTCTCTGAAGAAGAATGGGAAACCGGACTCTACCGTATCTACGTCTACCGCAACGGACGCCCGGTGGGATGGACGCTCCTGGAACTCTATTCCGGCTACGAATGCTGGGACAAGACCGAAGTCGAAGATTTCCAGACCCGCCCTGAAGAAAAATACTTTGCCGAGACTTTCTGCTTCCTCCCCTTGTTCTCCTGGATGCATCAGGAACAATGTGACTCGAACCTCATCCGGCAGTTCCTCGAAACATTGTATGCGCTCGACAGCCATCAGCTTGCCGTACCCCACCTGTTTGTTTCAGGCAATCAAGCCCGCAAATATGCCACCCGCCTGCTAGCCCTTCATTTCTGCGAGAAACAGACCGCTCTTTGCAGCCATTTCTCCCTACAAGAATTGCTGGAGGGTTCCCTGCAATGGAAAGTCCTGCAAGAGAAGATGGATACTCGAAAAGTGGTGCTGGTGGAAGTACCCTACAAGGAGTACACCCGACAGGAATCCAACCTGCTCGACCTGTTAGGAAATCTGATGGAACAGAAAGCTTCTTCCGGCCCTATCTTCATCTTCTACGGTACGATGGACAGTACCTATCAGTTGCGCAGATGCAGCACAGCGATGAGCCGCATCTTTACGGAAGAAAACACCATTTATACACCCGACAAGACGGAAACCGATGAACCGGACGAAGACTTTCCGGTAGATGATCTTCCTTTATCGTTTGACGAAGAAAAGCCACTTCTACATACCGAGGATAATCCACTTCCCGAAGACGGCACACCATCGGATGCTGAACAGGCTTTGCAGGAGATGGTGGGACTGACCCGCCTGAAGGAAGACTTGCGGGAGGCCCGGATGCTGGCCGCCTTCATGAAGCGGCGTATGGAATTAGGGCTCGACACGGAGCTGGATAACCGCCACCACATGCTGTTCTTAGGCAATCCCGGTACAGGAAAGACGACGGTAGCCAAACTCATCGGACAGCTGTATCACCAGATGGGACTGCTTTCCAGCGGACATACCATAGAGACATGCCGCACAAAGCTGGTGGGTGAATACATCGGTGAAACAGAAAAACACATCAGACAAGCTATTGAGGAAGCCCGGGGAGGCGTACTCTTCATCGACGAAGCCTACACCCTGATTACCACGAAACAAGAAACGAAAGATTTCGGGAAAGAGGTGATTCACGCCCTGCTCACCGTGCTCTCGGAACCCAATCCCGACATGATTATTATCCTGGCCGGCTACGAGGACAAGATGCAGCAGATGCTCCGTACCAACCCCGGCTTGCAGGAACGTTTCCCTCTCCAGTTCTACTTTGACGATTACAATGCAGACGAACTGATGGAAATGGCACACCGCCTCTTACAGAAACGCAATTTCCAGCTAACTCCCGAAGCGGACAAGGAACTGTACGCTCTGATTACGGAAGCCACTGCCCAGCGTGATGAGTATTTCGGCAACGGACGCTGGCTGCACAACTTGATTGAGCAAGGCATCATCAAGTGCATGGCCCAGCGTATCATGTCGCAACCTTCCATCCCCGATAATACCTTCCTGTTCCGTACCATCACCCAGGAAGATGTCGTGAGGGCAGGTAATCGTCTCCGCGGCAAGCAGGTAGTGAAACTGGAACCGCAGCCCATCCGTCGCATCGGGTTCAGGGCCTGAAAAACAAACCTGACTTCTTTATCAAATAAATAAAAGTCCCCCTGCTTTCGCTGCAATGTGAAGCAGAGGGACTCTTTTATTTCCCATATTCTTTTTCTCTCATTTGTTGAACACCAGTCTGTCCGTATCATATCCACGCTGGCGCAATTTTTCAATCAATTCCTGAAGTACCCCGTCGGACAAGTTTTCCTCACGGCTCATGATCCAAAGATACTTGTCACTGCTACTGCCTATCAGCACGTAGCGATAGTCCGGGTCAATATCGAGCACGTAATAATCGGCATAGAACCACAGGAAGAACGAAACTTTCAACTTGCCGGGGTCGTTCGGATCGGGCTGTTTGGCCTTTCCCTTGATTTCCTTATACTTTCCATCTTTGTATCCCGCATTCAGCACCTCAATGCGTCCGTTGGAAAGCAAGGTATATGTGGCCGTTACACGGGTCATGCCCTTTTCAAAGCGGTGGTCGTAACGGGCTATTTCGTGCCACTTCCCCATAAAACGCGGTACGTCGAACGTCTGTACCGTCCGGTTGTCTATCTCAGTATTGTTGCTGCTTTGGCAACTGCCCAATCCCAGTAGGGCACACAAAAGAATCAGGATGTGTTTCATAACGTGTATTTTTTAAGTTCAAAGGTTGTATCTCCCACAAATATACCCAAACCTGACCAATTACGGAGAAATCGATGAAAAATAAATTTCCCAATCGTTAGGTCAGCTACACAAGAATACCTACCTTTAAGACCGTTATTTTTTACCAGGCAATCTATCAGAAAAATATGAAAAAGACAAAACTATTTTTTGTAGGTGCTGCCGTCCTGATAGGAGGAGGGACGGCCGTACATGCCCAGTCGTGGAGAAACGGCGGGGCAGTTTCTTTGGATAAGCAATATGCCGATTATCCTTGTGTGAATTTACTGGACAGTACCAGTGTGACGGTAGAACCCACCGGACAAGGTTCGTTTGCGGTCTGCCGGGCCGTACGGGTGCAGACAACTGCCGGAGCCTTGCAGCAACGGGTACTGAAATACGATTACGACCCGCTGACGGCAGCCGCTGCCTTCAAGCAAGTGACCATCTACCATGCCGACGGAACCTATACATCGGTCGATGTGAGCAAGGCGTGCGACTATGCCGCTCCGGCCAGAGCCATCTACTGGGGAGCCCGCCAGATTATGCTGGAACTGGGTGCATTGCAACCGGGCGACATCATCGACTATGAAATCGACAAGAAAGGATTCACGTATGCCCTGCTGGGGGATGCATCCCAGGCAGGCGACGACTCCCGTTTTATCCCGCCCATGCGCGGACAGTTCTACGACATCGTACCCTTCTGGTCGGCCGACCCTACCCTGCGGAAAGTGTACCGCGTCAGTCTGCCGGCCGAAAAAGAAATGCAGTTCCAGTTCTATCAAGGCGACTGTGCTTCCTCCATGCGCTACGAAGACGGACGGAAAGTCTATACCTTTGCTAAAGATGCCATCCTGCCCTTCCGTCGGGAACCGAATATGGTCGATTTCTATGACGCCGCACCGAAGTTGATGATGTCTACCACTGCCGACTGGAAAGAAAAGTCACGCTGGTTCTACGGAGTCAATGAAGACTACGGCAGTTTCACCGCCATTCCAGAGGCCCAGAAGAAAGTAGACGAACTCATTCGGGGTAAAAAGACCGAACTGGAGAAAGTAGCGGTACTCACCCACTGGGTGGCCGACAACATCCGTTATGCAGGTATCTCCATGGGCAAGGGAGAAGGATTCACCCTGCACAACCTGAAAATGAACTATACCGACCGCTGCGGCGTGTGCAAGGACATTGCCGGCACGCTGATTGCGTTCCTGCGGATGGCAGGCTTCGAAGCCTTTCCGGCCATGACCATGGCAGGCAGCCGGGTAGAGACCATTCCGGCCGACCATTTCAATCACTGCGTGGCCGTAGTGAAACTCAGTGACGGCACAATGATGCCGCTCGACCCCACGTGGGTACCTTTCTGCCGGGAACTGTGGAGCAGTGCCGAACAGCAGCAGAATTACCTGCCGGGCACACCGGAAGGCACCGACCTGTGCCTGACTCCCATCTCCGACCCGGAAAACCATTACGTACGCATCAAGGCACAGAACACCCTCGATGAAAAAGGCACGCTGAAAGGCACCTTCACCATCGAAGCCGAGGGACAGAGCGACAGCAACATCCGCCGCATCTTCACCACCGGATTCCAGAGCGAATGGGCACATACCATGGAACGCCAGTTGCTGAACGTATCGCCCAAAGCCCGACTGAAAAGTGTGGACTACGGACGGACACCGAAAGACTACCAGCGCGCCCCTATCCATATTACGTTCCGCTACGAGATTCCGGAATATGCGCTGAAAGGCGACCAGGGAGAAATGGTTTTCAAACCTTTCGTACTGAATAACCTCTACACGCAAGTCCTCTCCTACCTGCGGATAGATACCAGCCTGGAGAAACGGGCCTACGCCTTCAAGGACGGCTGCTCCCGTCTGGTGGAAATGGAAGAAAACCTGAAACTTCCTGCCGGATACGAATGGCAAGGAAAGGAAAAGCAGGACCAGATGGATGGCTCCGGAGCCGGATTCACCGGACACATGGGCCAAAACGGCAACCAGTTGCAGGTGAAAACATCCTTGCGCCTGAAGAAGCGGGTCTACGAAGCATCCGACTGGGAAAGTTTCCGAAATGCGGTGAACACAGCCAAGGGATATGGAGAATATATTGTGGTAAAGAAATAACCACTCATACGAGGATTTAACAAGAAACGAAGCGTAATGAAAACATTATCAATCTACATAGGAATCATAGGAATGCTTTTGCTGGCTGTACTGCCGGCCAGAGCCGCATCGGAAGCAGAATTCCGCAAACTCTCGAAAACGTACACCCTGCGTGCCGACGGCAGTCAGGAGATGCGGGTACAAAAGGAACTCACCCTGTTCACCCATGCCGCCATGAACGGCCTGTACGGAGAAACATTTATCGTATATAACCCCGACTTCCAGAAGCTGGAGATTCACGCGTCTTATACCCGCCAGAAAGATGGCACCGTGGTTCAGACACCCGCCAATGCCTTCGTAGAGGTATTGCCTGCCGCAGCTGCCAACGCACCGGCCTACAACCAGCTGAAAGAAATGGTCGTGGTGCACACCGGACTTGAGTTAGGTGCCACCATCGTGCTGGACTACTCCATTGTGAGTAAAGCCGGTTACCTGCCGGAACTCGATGTCTGCTGTCCGGTCAAGGAACTCTCTCCCATCAAGGAATTCACCTTCCGCCTGAACGTACCAGCCGGAAAATCGGTACACTATGAACTGCTGAACGCCTCTGCCCAGCCGTCCATTGCCCAAAGAGACGGAATGAAATCCTTCACCTGGACACTAAAGGAAGTGAAGCCCCGCCCTTACGCCTATCCTTCTGCAAGAGGAAGTATGGGACAAGCACAAGCAGTAGCCAGCGGCATGATGCCCGTCTTCGTGGCCTCAACCTGGTCACGATACGATGAAGCCCTGAAAAGCCTGAAAGCACAGTTCCAGCCCGGAAATCGTTCTGTCATTGAAGCAAAGGTAGCCGAACTGACCCGAGGCATCCAAGACAATCCGCAAGCAGTCCGCAACGCCATTGCCCGCTACATGACCGAACTGTATCAATTGGGCCGTTGCGGCGTATCACTGCAGGATGCCGGCTACCGTCTCCGTCCGGCATCGGAAGTCATCCGTTCGGCTTACGGCACCCAGGCAGAATTAGTAAACCTGGATGTCACCCTGCAGCAGGCAGCCGGACTGGAAGCGGAAGTAGCCGTATGTGCCCTTCGCCCGTCGAAAGCAGAAAACCAAGGTTTGTCTACCATCGTATCGCTGGTAGCCCAGAGCAAGCTGATGCCCGAAAAAGTCGCCCTGACAGGCACCGAAGAAGCCAACCTGCAACCCTTCCTGGCGATGACCAGTCTGGATGGAAAACCACTGACAATGGAAGCTTACTTAGGAGCCAAGGAAATGCAGCAGACCGACACCCTGAAGGTGGACGAAAAGAAGTTGCAGCAACCCGCCGAAGGATGGGGAATCGTGACACTGAACGACCCGACACCGGCCCGCACGCTCTATGCGTATGCTGCCAATACAACCATTCCAGAGAATATCCTTCTGCCGAGAACTATGAACTGCACGCTGGAGACCATTGTCTGCCTGCCGGAAGGTATGAAAGTAACTCCCCGCACCAACAAGGAAATCAGCAATGCCTGCGGAAAAGTAATATTCAGCTACCAGCCCACGAAAGAAGGCATGAAAGTGACCCGCAGCCTGCGCATCAGCCGTCAGTTACAGACCCCATCAAATTACAAAGAGCTGTATGCCCTCCTGGCAGAATGGAGAGATACCAATAACCATACGCTGGTGGTAAAGAAAGTAGCAGAATAAGCTGAAAAATAACTCTCACGAAAAAGGAATCGCCTCTTAAATGGGTCGGTTCCTTTTCTTTTTTCCCCGAAGCTGATACCATACCCAACAACATTTCCAGCCAACTTTTCCGTTTCCTGTTTCCTGCCTGTTTGAATGTTCGCTGAAAATTACTACATTCGCAGTAGAATCTAAATCCAGTGGTTATGAGCAAGCTATATCCGGTAGGAGTACAGAACTTTGAGAAAGTGATATTGGGTGGTTATGAATACGTCGATAAGACCGCCTTGATTTATCAGTTGTTCAATACAGGAAGTTACTATTTTCTGAGTCGTCCGCGACGCTTCGGAAAAAGCCTGCTATTATCGACCCTTGAAGCCTATGCACAAGGAAAGAAAGAGCTTTTCAAGGGACTGGCACTGGAGAAGCTGGAGAAGGACTGGACAGTATATCCGGTGCTGCACCTGGATTTGAATACACAGAAATACGATACGCCGGAATCGCTGACCAACGTGTTGGAAGAAAACGTACAGAATTGGGAAGCACTTTATGGAGCATCTTCCAGTGAAATCGGTGTGGCCCGGCGTTTTCAGGGTATCATCCGCCGTGCATGCGAGCAGACAGGCCGTCGGGTGGTGATTCTCATCGATGAGTACGACAAGCCCATGCTGCAGGCCATCGGAAATGAAGCCTTGCAGAACGAATACCGCAGCACCCTGAAAGCTTTCTATGGAGCTTTGAAATCCATGGACGGGTGCATCCGCTTTGCCCTGCTCACGGGAGTAACCAAGTTCGGCAAGGTCAGCGTGTTCAGCGATCTGAACAACCTGATGGACATCTCCATGGACGACCGCTACGTGGAAATCTGCGGCATCAGCGAACAGGAAATCCATGCGTATTTTGAGGAAGACATTCATGCGCTGGCTACAGCTACGGGCCTGACTTATGAAGAGACTTGTGCAGAGTTGAAATCCAATTATGACGGTTATCACTTCACGGAAAATGCCGTGGGTATGTACAATCCATTCAGTCTGCTCAATACGTTTGCGAAGAAAAAGTTCGGCAGCTACTGGTTTGAGACAGGCACACCGACCTACCTCGTCGAACTGCTCAAGTTCCATCACTATCCGATAGAAGAACTGGAACACATCGTCACCAGTCAGCCTGTACTGGACAGCATTGATACGGCCTCAACCGACCCGATTCCGGTTATCTACCAGAGCGGCTACCTCACCATCAAGGGCTACAACAAGATGTTCGAGAATTACACATTGGGCTTCCCTAACCGTGAAGTGGAACAAGGGTTCTTCAAGTTCCTGCTGCCCAACTACGCATCGGTGAGCGTAAGCAAGTCACCCTACCAGATTCAGTGCTTTGTGGAGGAAGTAATGGCGGGCAAGGTGGACGATTTCTTCGAACGGTTGAAGACTATGTTTGCCGACATTCCTTACGAGCTGGCGCGCGACCGTGAAGTGCACTACCAGAATATCCTCTACATCATCTTCAAGCTGATGGGCTTCTACGTGCAGGTGGAATACCATACCAGTCGCGGACGGATTGACCTGGTACTCCAGACGCAGGACTACGTGTACATTATGGAATTCAAGTTGAACGGCAGTGCGGACGAAGCCCTGGCTCAGATTCGGGAGAAAGGCTATGCCGCACCTTTTGCCAAGGACAGCCGTACGGTCTACAAGATTGGCGTCAACTTCAGCGATGAGCTTCGGAACATTCAGGAAGTGAAGGTGGAAGTGGAGTCTTGAGCATCGTGTCAGTTTATTTCAATGGCATAAGAAACTACAACCGCTTTTACGCCTGCATCCGGGTATTTGCTCTTATAGTGTGCTGTCCCTAATACACTGATGTCATCTTTTATTGCGAGCCATTTTGGTCCTTCACTGTGGGCATAATAGAAATAGTGATACTCCAATGGCAGAATAGAGTTATTCTTCAAATCCTCTTCAATCACCTCTTTGTTATTTTTAATGATTGTTGCAATAACTATCAATATAACAATTGCAAATAAAAGTATCACTTTATGTTTCAGGTCCGAGTCAGTATCGCAAATATAGTGCTTATAATAAAGATTTAGAGATGAATCTTGTTCTTTTATATAAATATCAGTATATTGGCATAAAAGTAAATTCTAATATGAAGGAAAGACTTCTTATAAAATGTGATACTACTATTTATGCAGACGAGATTACAAATCTGCTTATTGAAAATAACATTGTTTCTCGCCAGCATGATGAGGGGCAAGACCAAAATCCAGGTGCTTATGGTGCTATCACAGGTATTGCGATATATGTTTTCGAGAAAGATTATGAAAAAGCTGTTGAGATAATAAATCCTATTATTGACAGTAGAAATGAGTCTCATGTCTGGTGCCCTAAATGTGGAAGTTACAATGTGTCAGCCATAGCCGTAAGTAACAAATACGGAACTGCTATAGCATTATGGTGCATCTTTCTTGTTCTTATTCCGGGGCTTTATCTTGTTTGGGCAAATGATTTGGGTATCAGATCAACTATCGCCGATTATATAGCATTGTCTATGTTTATTTCGTTTTTTATAGTTGCATTCTTAGGGAAAATTTCTAATGCCAATTATATATGTAAAGATTGTAATAAAAGGTTCCACCATAAATGATTTTTTGTATCTCATGAAATAAGCCGGCCATTACCGATTCATATTCATTTATTTCCATACCTTTGTGTCTATACAAACAAAGAAATATGATTGGAAGCATCCTTGGCGACATCGCAGGCAGCGTCTACGAGTTCCACAACATCAAGACAAAAGAGTTTCCTTTCCTCACTCCGCAGAAGGGATATACCGACGACAGTATTCTGACCCTCGCTACGGCCGACTGGCTGCTGCACGGAAGAGACTGTGCCACCTATTATTTCCGCTATGCCACCCGTTACCCGTGTCCGCTGGGAGGCTTCGGCGGACGTTTCCGTGAATGGCTCCACCAGGGACAGCAAACGGGACAGCTCCGTCCTTACGGCAGCTGCGGAAACGGTTCGGCCATGCGCGTAGGTCCCGTGGGATGGGCATTCCGCACGGAGGAAGAGACGCTGGAGGCTGCACGCATATCGGCTGCCTGCACGCACAACCATCCCGAAGGAATCAAGGGTGCCCAGGCTACGGCACTCTGCATCTTTCTGGCCCGGAACGGGAAGAGCAAGGAGGACATAAAAAATACCGTCGAAGCAAAATTCGGCTACAACCTGAACTTCACCTGCGACAGTATTCGTGACACCTATCAATGGGATGCCACCTGCCAGGGTACCGTACCCCAGGCCATCCGCGCCTTTCTGGACGGGACGGACTTTGAGGACTGTGTACGTACGGCCATCTCACTGGGTGGCGACAGCGACACACTGGCCTGCATCACGGGCAGCATTGCCGAAGCATTCTACGGCATTCCCCCTGCCCTGCACGCTCAGGCCATGCTCTACCTGCCGACGCATTTCCAGCAGATAGTGGCGGAATTTGAAGAAAAATATGGACCGGAAATTCGCTAAAATTCATCCCATAAAAAAACGCAAGTGCATTTAAGACAAAACGCCCTTACGTTTTACCCAAAACACAAGTGCGTTTCAAGTAAAACGTAAAGGCGTTTGCATTCAAACGTCGAAGCGTTTTTAAGGTGACAGAAAACCTGTCTGAGGATTTCTTATGACAACATTCCACCCGGCACGCGACCGATTTCCACTTTCTCGAATTTATATCCCAGGCGTTTAAGTTCAATGGCCACCCCGATGCGGAACATCGTACGGCAGGCACGGGCAAACACATGGAAGGCCAGCGGGCTTTGCGGCTCTATCTGTTCGTGGCGAATCAATCCCACGGTAGTCTGTCCGCAGCGGCGATATCTTCCAGCTGGCGGGCTTCTTCACCGTCGAGCGACAGGCCGAGCAAATCGCGCACGATGTGTTCATCCATGTCGTCAAAGCCCTGCTCTCCGTAGTACGACTGATAAGTAGCCTGTGCACTGGCCTCCCAGTCTTCATCCCAGCAGAAAGCTACTCCCAGGCCCAGATAAGCAGCCCAGGCCACCGACACCACGGGATAATCACGAATCTGTTCTACGGCATCGGCCACATACTCCGGTGCCAGGTCGTGCCAGCGGTTGTCCAGGTCCTCCGTAGCCAGCAGAGTGCCGTCCAGCACATGATAGTCAGTACACAAACGCAGCAATTCCTGCTGCAATCTCTCTTCAAAACGGTTCAAATATTCTGTATCCATTGGGGTTTCTTTATTTTTTTGCCAAAGATACGAGTTATAGTTTTTAAATCGTGTGAATTGCTTTTAAAATGATTTGACATTTTAAGGACTTATGCCTAAATTTGACATAGGCAGATGCTTTACTTTGCCGCATCACCAAAACTTTTCATTTTATTATTTATGGCAGCAAACAAATTCGGACGATATATATGGCTGGTGGATTTAATCCGATGCCACCCATACATCACCTTCAACGAAATCAGTGAACGATGGGAAACCTGCGGACTAGGCGACGGGAAACCGCTTCCGTGGAAAACCTTCATGAATCACAAGAAGGCCGTGCAGACCATCTTCGACATTCTCATCTCCTGTGATGCCAGTCGAGGATATGGCTATTACATAGAGGATGCGGAATCGCTGGAAGGCGACTCCTTCCGTTCGTGGCTCATCGACTCGTATGCCACCCTGAACCAGCTTCAGGCAGACCGTCAGCTGGAGAAACGCATCTCATTCGAGAAGATTCCTTCGGGCAATAAATATTTGCAGACTTTCCTTCAGGCCATGCGTCAGAATTGTGTGGTAGAAATTACTCACCAAGGCTTTGGCAAGTCTCATGCCAGCACGTTTCAGGTAGAGCCTTATCACCTGAAGGTGTATAACCGCCGCTGGTACCTGATTGGATACTCGGTCTATTCCGAGGAGATAAGAACATACGCGCTCGACAGAATCCAGCACGTGAGCCTTACGGACGTGAAATTCCAGCTTCCCAAGGATTTCAGCATAGAGCAGTATTTCGAGGGATGCGTAGGCATCATCTCCGACCCGGAATATGACATCGAGCGGGTAGTTATCAAGGCATACGGATGGGCACGGAACTACCTCTCTACCCTTCCCCTGCACGAATCACAACGCGAAATTGCTTCGGATGACGAATCCATCACGTTTGAGTTCTGGGTTCGCCCGAACTATGAGTTCTTCCAGTTGTTGCTACAGCAAACCGACCAGATTGAGATTCTCGAACCGCAGTGGGCAAAGGATGCCATGTGCCAGATGGCGGAGAATATATTGTCTTACTACAAGAAATCCGAAAATGCATAATAAATCCGGTATAAATTTCCTAGCGATAGACTTTGAGACGGCTGCCGCCGAATTTGAGGGAATTAGAGGATAATTATAATTACAATAAAAATATTACTTATGTCAGATTTAGTTAGAAGTGTAAGTGAACTCTTTAATGACTCACAATTGAAACAGATGCATTATAATATACCCGATTATCAGAGAGGTTATGAATGGGGAGAAAATGACGTCAGATTGTTATTGGAAGATCTGAAGAAATTTCTTGATAAGATTTACATCTCCGATACCGATAAATTTCTTGATGATAAATTGTTTTATTGTCTGCAACATATCACAATCATAAGTAAAGATAATGGAGAATATTATAATGTTGTTGACGGGCAACAGCGTTTAACTACCATTGCTATTATTCTTTCATATTTTGGCAAGACAGATTTACTAAAAGGGAAACTTAAATATTCCAGTAGAGAAGATACCGGAGAATTTCTGAATAATGAGATTTTTACCAGAAAGTATTGGGAGCAAAATGACAAGAAGCATGTAAAGCATAAGGATGAGTTTTATATAAGAGCGGCTGCCAATATGGTTCAGATCTGGGATAAAGAACAAACGTGGAATTCCAATCAAAGAGAACGGTATATTGAGATTTTACTGAATAGAACCAAATTAATAGTCAATGTAGTTTCTGGTAATGAAGAAATGATTTTTGCCAATATTAATGGTGCTAAAGCTGAGTTAGATGGAGCAGACCTATTGAGGGCAGTACAAATAACCCATTCATCTAAAGAGAAGTATGAAACAACACATTCAGATAATAGCAATGAAGTAAACGAATATAGGGTTAAGATGGGAATGTTGTTGGATGAAATTAATAATTGGTGTGGACAGAAAGATGTAAAGATATTTCTTGACAGATTACTTACAAATAACTCATTTGACAAATCCGGTTTCAACGAAAAGTTATACCCTATAAATTATCTTTACAGAATGATGTATGAAATGCATCCTGATAATAATATGCCTTTTGAATTCCGTTTTTTTGAATATGGATTAGACATTAAAGGTAATGGTGTTGGCGATGATAATTGGGAAATGTACATCGAACTGAAGCGTATTTATAGATTTGTGCGCGATTGGTATGAGAATGATGATATATATCACTACTTGTCTTATCTGTTTTCAAACTTTAAATCTAAAGTTAATTTTGTTGCAATATATAAAACATGGGAGAATAGTAAAGGTAAATTATCATTTATAACCGAACTAAAGAAAGAGATATCAAAGTATATATTGGAAATATACAGTAACGACGGTGAAAACAACGAAGAACCAGCAAAAGAAAAATTGAAAAATAATCTAGCGAATTTAAGCTTTAGCTGGTATCACGACAAAGAGTCACTCGTAAAGATACTTATACTTTTAGACGTAATTTACTCCTGCAAATCCAAGTATCGTTTACCTATAAATTATTTTGTATCAAGGGATGAAGACATAGAACATATAGGATGCCAGACTCCAAACGAGGAAGACTTAAACAATAAAGAAAAATGGTTGGAGTATATAAAGAAACTGAATGATTATAAATTTGATATAGACAAAAGCCGACTTGATAAGTGGGAAGAAAGATTGCTTAAAGAACAAGAGGTTATAGATGATGTTACATCAAATATAATAGATGAACTTAATTCGTATGGACTTAACTCAATAGGCAATTTGGTCTTACTGCATTCAAGTCAGAACAGAAGCTATCGTAATGCCTCATTTAATACAAAGAAAAGTATAATAATTGAGGATTATTATAATGACAAATATTCTATCAGACCATATACTCTGAAGGCGTTTTCATCTAATCATACGAGTATGTGGACACTTGAGGATATTAAGAAAAGCACTGAAACTTTAGCACAGGATATTATTGATTTTTTAATTTGATAGAATTATGATTGAGAAAAAAATAGCAGAACTTTTGGGCAATTACATGGTTGTACCTGAAATTCAAAGAGAATATGTTTGGGGTAGTAATAAAAACATAGTAAACCAGTTTATTGATTCTATAAAAGATAATAAAGATATTAATGTCGGATTCTTATATTCCTATTCTAATGGAAACCAAGAATATATAATTGACGGACAACAGCGACTGACAACACTTGTGTTGTGTCTTTATTATGCATCCCTTATGCAGGGGAAGTATGATAAATTCAAATCTTTATTGAAAGTAAACAGTCCAAATATGTCTTTCACCTATCGTGTTCGCTCTAATACGGAGGAATTTATGCAATGTTTGTTCAATAGCGGGTTGTATAAAGAAAAAGAAATAAAGGACAGTAAATGGTATCATACATGTTATGATGCTGACCTATCTATATCTTCTATGATTGATCTTTTAAACTATTTGGCTGATATCAAGTTTGATGTAAAATATGATGATATTCTCAACATAGAATTCTGGTATTATCCTATAGATGAAACTTCTTTGGGAGAAGATTTGTATATTACCATGAATAGCAGAGGAAAGACACTTGATAATGCCGAAAAACTGAAACCATTGCTTTTTGAAAAAAGCAGGAAAGAATTAAAAAATTGGGGTAAAATATGGGATGACTGGGAGGATTTCTTTTTTACATTGCTAAATGGTGATGACATCACTAAAATCAACGTAGCGATGAATAATCTAATCCGGATTGTTTGGGAATTGAAAACTTGCGGCGAACATAATGAGTTGAAACCGTTTGAAGCAATAAAAGATTTGAATTTATCTGACATCGAACTGTTTTTTGATGCACTCAAATTAATCGTAAATTCTGAGTTTAAAGACAAGGTCGATTTACTGTTTGGCAATAAAAAAAGTGATGAGAGTGATGGTAATTTTTTAATCTTGAAATCTTTGCTGTTGGTATGCATTAAGTACGGAGAAGATGAAAAGATGAGAAATGTAGAGATGAAGCGAGTTTATCAGTTGATTTATAATAAGATGTATCGCAGAGGCTCTCAAAAGCATATTCCTTTACTTACATTACTTAAAACTTATCATGAGCGTATTAATGGTAATTTCTATAATATAGCGCTTGATGTATGTAGTGGTGACGGAAAGGATGACTATTTTGATGCATCTGATTTATTGATGATTCAGATAATGTCGGATTCTGTAAAAGACAACATTTCAGAGCTTTCTGAAGTTGAGAAAGAATTCTGGAAAAATCAGAGTACGGATGTTGTTAAATGTCATTATATATGGAAGGGTGATTTGTCTACTTTAATAAACTGGAGTTCGGAAAATAATAATTTTAATATTGAAACTTTCCGTAAATACTCGTCTTTTTTCGACAGTTTGTTTACTGATTTTTCAGGACATGAGATTAATTCGTTAAGGCGTGCCTGGATAGTGGGAATGAAAGAATATTCTCCTGTAAAAGTAGGCTCATATTATACTTTCTGCTGGGAATGGGAAGACTGGAGAAGGTCAATTACACAGCACAGTACCGACTTTAAATTGTTTATGGACAATCTAATCAAAGATAAAGAATGTGGAAAGACTTTAAATAAAGCTATGCAAGAGTATATTGATAATAGTAGTGATAAAGATTATATTGAGTTTGCAAAAGATTCATATTTAATAGATTTCACAATAGAATCAGATACATGTGATATATATTATCATTGGGGAACTGAGGATTGGTGGATTTGTACAGACGGTTCTAGAAAGCGTCATACTGGATTTATTTCACGGCATAATGCATATATCCTAAAAAAGTTTGGAGCAAATTATAAGAATAATAGTTTAAGCAATTCTAAAAAGATAGGAATAGGCGACTGGTGTGTATGGTATTGGGCTACGTCAAATAATAACTGCATAGCCGTTGAGAATTCTACTTATCGTATCGTTATTGATATAAAGTATGATAATAAGCAGAAGAAATGTAGCTTTATTCTAAAATCTCGTGACTCTCAACAAAATATTGAAGATAAGTTTGTAGAAGGATTTATTAAAAAAGAAAATGAGTATCACCTTGAGTTGGATATGCAGGATGGATTTAATGCTGATTTGATTAAAGATAAAGTGCTGGAATGTATTAATCGTTTCGAGCAGCAAAATAAAAATGAAGAATAGAATAATTACATTTTTTCTTGCTATCCCTCAATTTGGCATATTCGCATACATACTTTTGGCATATCAAAGATTAATAACAGAATGTCTAACCTTAAAAAAATGAATTTATGTCAAGAGTATTCAGAGTAACTCCGAAGAGAGTAAAGAGAACAAATGGAACAGTACTGACACCTGAAATGGAAGTCACAGTAACTACCCAAAGTCACACTTCTGACCCATTTTATAATGGAGCAAAAGAAGTGAAAGAAGCATATATGCGTATGTACGGCTTTGATTATCAGAAAGCTTGTTGCAGTAAGAATGATTTTGATTTCAAGAAATTAGATTAGTACTTACATTGACTTAACGGAAGGCTGTCTCAAATAAACTTTGAGATGGCCTTTTTTTGTGTTTGCAAAAAAATTGGGCAGGCCTAGACTTCGCTCAGTCAAAACTTGCCCATCTCCCGGATACAGTAACCATCGAAACCGTCATCAAACCAGTATTCAACTTTAAAGCAGCTGAATAAAGCGTAATCTCGCTTCCCCTTAAAAACACCTCAGGCTGTAACTCCCCGCTCCTCGCGGGAAAGTTACAGCCTGAGTACTATATCAACAAGCCGTTAAGGCTTACAAACTCTCTTCAATCACAGCCTGCGCCGCAGCCAGTCTGGCAATCGGCACGCGGAACGGTGAACAGCTCACGTAATCCAGACCTACCTTGTGGCAGAACTTCACGGACATCGGTTCACCACCATGTTCACCGCAGATACCGCATTTCAGTGCCGGACGTACGGAACGGCCTTTGGCTACCGCCATTTCGATGAGCTGGCCCACACCATTCTGGTCGAGTACCTGGAACGGGTCTACCTTCAGGATCTTCTTTTCCAGGTAAACCGGCAAGAAGGAAGCGATATCATCGCGAGAGTAACCGAAGGTCATCTGAGTCAGGTCGTTTGTACCGAATGAGAAGTATTCGGCATGTGAAGCGATGCGGTCGGCAGTCAGGGCAGCACGCGGTACTTCAATCATGGTTCCCACCTTGAACGGAATTTCCACGCCTTCTTCCTTGAACAGTTTGGCAGCAGTTTCACGGATCACCTTTTCCTGTGCTTCGAATTCATACAGGATACCAATCAGCGGCACCATGATTTCAGGATGCGGGTCGTAACCTTCCTTCTTCAGTTCGCAGGCAGCACCCAGGATGGCGCGAGTCTGCATTTCGGTGATTTCCGGATACGTATTTCCCAGACGGCAACCACGGTGACCCAGCATCGGGTTATGTTCGCACAGACTTTCCACGCGCTGGCGGATATAATCTACGGTTACACCCATGGCCTGTGCCATTTCTTCCTGACCTTTCAAATCGTGCGGTACGAATTCATGCAACGGCGGGTCGAGCAGACGTACGTTGACAGGCAGTCCGTCCATGGTCTTGAAGATTTCCTTGAAGTCAGCTTTCTGGTAAGGCAACAGTTTGTCGAGGGCTTTCTTGCGGCCTTCTACGTCCTTGGCCAGAATCATTTCACGCATGGCCACAATCTTTTCGTCGTCGAAGAACATGTGTTCCGTACGGCACAGACCGATACCTACGGCACCGAAGCCACGGGCATCCTGTGCGTTGCGCGGCGTGTCGGCATTGGTGCGGACTTTCAGGCGGGCATATTTATCGCAGAGTTCCATCAGTTCGGCAAAGTTACCCGACAGTTTGGCCGGCTGAGTCGGAATTTCTCCGGCATATACATATCCGTTGGTTCCGTTGATGGAGATGTAGTCACCTTCTTTCAGTACGACTCCGTCAATTTCCACCGTACGGGTCTTGTAATCTACGTTGATGGCTCCGGCACCTGATACACAGCACTTACCCATTCCGCGGGCTACTACGGCTGCGTGTGAAGTCATACCTCCACGGGCGGTCAGGATACCTTCGGCAGCCTGCATACCGGCCAGGTCTTCCGGAGAAGTTTCAATACGTACCAGTACCACGCGATGACCGTTGTTATGCCATTCAGCGGCATCTTCTGCGAAGAAGACGATGCGTCCGCAGGCAGCACCCGGAGAAGCCGGCAAACCACGTGTCAGCACGCGGGCACGTCCCAGTTCTTCCTTGTCGAATACCGGATGCAGCAGCTCGTCCAGCTTATTAGGTTCGCAGCGCATCAAAGCGGTCTTTTCGTCAATCATGCCCTGATGCAGCATTTCCATGGCGATGCGCACCATAGCGGCACCTGTACGCTTACCGTTACGGGTCTGGAGGAACCAGAGCTTGCCTTCCTGCACGGTAAATTCCATGTCCTGCATATCGTGGTAGTGATTTTCCAGTTTGGTCTGGAGTTCATCGAGTTCCTTGTAGATTTCCGGCATGGCTTCTTCCATAGAAGGATATTTGGCCACACGTTCTGCTTCCGAGATACCCTGCAGTTCGGCCCAGCGCTGAGAACCGATTTTGGTAATCTGCTGCGGAGTACGGATACCGGCTACCACGTCTTCACCCTGCGCATTGATCAGGTATTCACCGTTGAACAGGTCTTCACCGGTAGCGGCGTCGCGTGAGAAGCATACACCCGTAGCCGAAGTCTCACCCATGTTACCGAATACCATGGCCTGTACGTTCACGGCTGTTCCCCACTCTGCCGGAATGCCTTCCATCTTACGGTAAAGGATGGCACGTTCGTTCATCCATGAATCGAATACGGCACAGATAGCGCCCCACAACTGTTCGTAGGCACATGACGGAAATTCCTGTCCGGTCTGTTTTTTCACAGCTTCCTTGAAGCGGACTACCAGTGTCTTCAGGTCGTCCACGTCGAGTTCGTTGTCCAGACGTACGCCCTTGGCCTTCTTCACTTCTTCAATGATGGCTTCAAACGGGTCGATGTCTTCCTTGTTCACGGGTTTCATGCCCAGCACCACGTCGCCGTACATCTGTACGAAGCGGCGGTAAGAGTCCCACGCAAAGCGAGGGTTGTTGGTCTTGCGAGCCAGTCCTTCTACTACTTCATCGTTCAGACCCAGGTTCAGAATGGTGTCCATCATCCCCGGCATGGACGCTCTGGCACCCGAACGTACGGAAACGAGCAACGGATTTTCCACATCGCCGAACTTCGACTTCATCAGGGCTTCTACTCCCTTGATGGATTTTTCCACGTCGTCTTTCAGCAGCGCAACCACTGCTTCTTTTCCTTTTTCAAAATATTCGTTGCAGACTTCGGTTGTTATGGTGAATCCGGGAGGTACAGGCACCCCGATCAGGTTCATCTCGGCCAGGTTTGCGCCCTTGCCACCCAGAAGATTTCTCATGTCAGCTTTTCCTTCAGCTTGTCCGTTTCCAAAAGTATAGACTCTTTTCTTTTCCATGTTTTCGTATATTTGATAAGGTTCAATAATGTTTTTCGTTGGTCAACCGCTGGCAAATCTATATATATTTTATTGAATCCCAAATTTTGTGAAGATATTTTTCGACATATTTTGCAACATAGAGTTTGCAAAATCAACTTCTTCGAAAAACATGGAAGAATGTCAGGAAAAATGTATAAATTTGCTCCCAAATTGGTTTTATTGAAAAAAACGTGGCAAGAAAGAAAAAAGAACTTCCCTTATTGGAGAAGGTAACGATAACAGACGTAGCCGCAGAAGGAAAAGCCGTGGCTAAAGTGAACGAGTTGGTAATATTTGTCCCGTATGTAGTGCCGGGCGACGTAGTCGATTTACAGGTGAAGCGCAAGAAGAACCATTACGCCGAAGCGGTGGCGGTAAAGTTCCATGAGAAATCACCCCTGCGCACGGAGCCGTTCTGCAGTCACTTCGGAGTGTGCGGAGGATGCAAATGGCAATGTCTTTCTTACGAGGAACAGCTCAAGTACAAGCAGAAACAAGTGTTCGACAACCTCACCCGCATCGGGAAGGTGGAACTGCCGGAATTCCGTCCTATCTTAGGCTCGGAAAAGACCCGCTTTTACCGTAACAAGCTGGAGTTTACATTCTCCAACAAGCGCTGGCTTACGGAAGAGGAGGTGAAGCAGGATGTGAAGTACGACCAGATGAATGCCGTAGGATTCCATATTCCGGGGGCATTCGACAAGGTGCTGGCCATCGACAAGTGCTGGTTGCAGGACGACATTTCCAACCAGATTCGCAATGCCGTACGCGACTATGCCTACGCGCACAACTTCCCGTTCTTCGACTTACGCACGCAGGAAGGACTTCTTCGTAACATCATGATCCGTACTTCGTCTACGGGCGAACTGATGGTGGTGCTGCAGTGCAAGGTGACCGACGACGAAGGCCGCCGCAAGATGGAAGAGATTCTGCAGTTCATGGCCGACAGCTTCCCGCAGATTACCTCGCTGATGTATGTCATCAACAACAAGTGCAACGATACCATCGGCGACCTCGACGTGGAGGTGTTCAAGGGCAACGACCACATCTTCGAGGAGATGGAGGGACTGCGCTTCAAGGTGGGACCGAAATCGTTCTACCAGACGAACTCTGAACAGGCCTATAATTTATATAAGGTAGCACGCGAGTTTGCCGGACTTACGGGCAACGAGCTGGTGTACGACCTCTACACGGGTACGGGTACCATCGCCAACTTCGTGGCACGCCAGGCACGCAAGGTGGTGGGCATCGAATATGTGCCCGAAGCCATCGAGGATGCCAAGGTGAACTCGGCCCTGAACGGCATCGACAATACGCTGTTCTATGCGGGCGACATGAAGGACATCCTTACCAACGACTTCATTGCGGAGCACGGACGTCCGGACGTCATCATCACCGACCCTCCCCGCGCAGGTATGCACAATGACGTGATCGACGTGATTCTGGCTGCCGAGCCGAAACGCATCGTCTACGTGAGCTGCAACCCGGCCACACAGGCACGCGACCTTCAGCTGCTCGACGGCAAGTACAAGGTGACTGCCGTACAGCCTGTCGACATGTTCCCTCACACGCATCACGTGGAAAATGTCGTGCAACTGGAAAGACGCTAAACACTCTCCCCTATCTTCTAACTTTTAACTGACGCAACAAAGTGGCAAGAAATAACTCTGGCAACAACGGCCGACGCCCTATTCCGCGTGCCGCAGCCAAATATACAATCTATCCGGTCAATGAACCGGCGGAACTGATGGAGTTCCTTATGAAGAAGATGGACGGCATCAGCCGCACGCGCGTAAAAGCCTTGCTGGCCAACCGCGTGGTGCTGGTGGACAACAACATCCAGACGCAGTACAACTTTCCCCTGAAGCCGGGCATGAAGGTGCAGGTGAGCCGTGAAAAGAACAAGCACGAGTTCCGCCACCCCATGCTGAAGATTCTCTACGAGGATGCCTATCTCATCGTGGTGGAGAAGAAGGAAGGACTGCTGTCCGTAGCTACCGACCACCAGAAGGAACGTACCGCACAGCACATTCTGAATGAGTACGTGAAGCGCACGCACCGCAACAACCGCATCTTCGTGGTGCACCGTCTGGACCGCGAAACCTCGGGCATCATGATGTATGCCAAGGATGAGAAGACGCAGCACACGCTCCGCGACAACTGGCACGACATCGTGTACGACCGCCGCTACGTGTCCATCGTCATGGGCGACATGGAGAAGGACCAGGGCACCGTACGCTCCTGGCTCACCGACCGCAAGCTGTACGTCAGCTCCTCACCGGTAGACGACGGAGGCAAGCTCTCCATCACGCACTACCGCACCATCAAGCGGGCCAACGGCTATTCGCTCATGGAGCTGCAACTGGAAACGGGACGCAAGAATCAGATTCGCGTGCACATGCAGTCGCTCGGCCATCCGGTGGTGGGCGATGCGCGTTACGGCTGCGAAACCGACCCGCTCGGACGTCTGGCACTCCACGCCTTCAAGCTGTGCTTCTACCACCCGCTTACGGGCGAACGGATGGAATTTGAGACTCCCTATCCTGCCCCGTTCAAGAACCTCATGCTGAGAAAATAAAAACAATATATGATAAAAAACCTGATTTTTGATTTCGGAGGGGTCATCGCCCCTATCAGCCGCGAACAGGCGGTGGAAGCGTTCCGCCAGTTAGGAGTGGCCGATGCCGACCAGCGCCTGGACAAATATCACCAGACGGGAATTTTCCAGGAACTGGAAGAAGGAAAAATTACGCCCGATGAGTTCCAGGTGAAGCTGGGACAGTTGTGCGGCGGACGCACTCCTAATTGGGAGGAGACACGCCAGGCATGGCTGGGCTACTTCACCGGACTGGACGAGCGCCTGCTCGACTGCCTGAAGGAACTGCGTAAGCGCTATCAGCTGTTCGTGCTGAGCAACACCAACCCTTACGTGATGGACTGGGCATGCAGCCCGGAGTTCTCCTCCAAGGGAGAACCGCTGACGGAGTTCTTCGACAAGCTCTATCTGTCCTATCAGATTGGAGTGACCAAGCCCGACCGGCGGATTTTTGACTTCCTGATAGCCGATGCCGACATTCTTCCGTCAGAATCGCTCTTCATTGACGACGGAGCCGGCAACGTACAGGCAGCACGCCAGCTGGGTTTCCAGACCTACTGCCCGCATAACGGTGAAGACTGGCGCGATGCACTGACGGTACTTCTCCAGAAATCCTGAAAAAACGTCCTTGCGTTTCATGTAAAACGTAAAAGCGTTTTCCATATAACGTCCTTGTGTTTCAATCCGAACGCAAGGACGTTTTGCGTTAAATGCACCGGCATTCCCGACCAGCCGCAAAGACACATCATCTGCCACCCCGCAGACCGATGCATTTCCCTACCCCCGATAGGGAAATTCCCCCACAGGAATAGGAAAAATCATTCGTTTGTATGATTTTTTCCGGATACCTTTGTCACATAGAGGAAAACAAACACACAAAGAGTTATGAGAACAAGGGTAAAAAAATTCATGTATATGGCGATGCTGGTCGCACTGACACTCGCCTTCCCGTCGTGTAACGTGGAAATGGAATTAGGGAACAACACCCTGGAATATCGTGAACGCACAGCGTATCTCTGCAACTACGACTGGCAGGACGACTGGTACGACGACTACGGCTTGCACCACTTCCAGGTGCTGCGCTTCTATGCCAACGGAACGGGTGAAGACTTTATCCGCATTCAGGATGCCCGCGGACGTTGGGAGGAATATACCTACACCTTTACGTGGGACTGGTACGACGCTTTCTACACCAGCATCCGTTTGAACTACGGCGGAGGTGACTACTCCTACATGGACAATATCCGCCTGGGAGAAGGACGAATGGAATGCCTGCTCGACGGTGCGGCTGTATGCTTTTACAGTTATTAAAAAATCAGTAAAGGAAAACCAACAGATAAAGCGAACAAAACACGAAATCAGCTTGTTATAGAAATAAATCACCAAAGAATTTCATGTTTTCTTTTTTAAGATAATTAATTTTTTAGTTTATTCGTTCAAAAAAAAAACGTATCCTGCCGTGAGACAGCGATACGTTTTTTTATGCAATGAACACAAGAGTTCCGCCCGTGGGGTCAGCTCATGCTGCCGCCCACGATGTCCAGCAACTCGTTGGTAATCGCCTGCTGGCGGCTCTTGTTGTAAATCAAGGTCAGTTCCTGAATCAGGTCGTTTGCATTGTCCGTGGCAATCTGCATAGCCATGGTGCGCGCGGCATGTTCCGAAGCCGTGGAGTCAAGCAGCACGGTGTACATCTTCATGCGGAGTACCTTGGGCAGCAACTCCTCCATCACCTGTTCCGGCGACGGCTCGATGAGGTAATCAGCCTGCATGGCTTCCTGCTCCTCTCCCTTCTCGTCCGCATGACCGGCACTCAGGTCGAGCGGCAGATAAGTCTCCCGCGTCAATACCTGCGTAGAGGTCGACTTGAAGTGGTTGTAGAGCAGCTCCACCTGCTGAATCTCACCGCTGGCAAACCGTGTCATCAGCTCGGCAGCCAGGTCAGCCGCCTCCTGATAGTTCGGTTTTCCGCTCATGTGCTGGTAATCGCCGGCCGCCGTCAGTCCCTCCATCTTCTTCACCGCATCGGCTACCTTACGGCCCACCGGATAAATCAGGATGTTCTCACGGCCCACCTTCGGCTCATACTCTGCCACCACCTCGTTCAGGTGACGGATTACATTGGCATTGAATCCGCCGCACAGACTGCTGTTGGAGGCAAACACCACCACGGCCACTTTCTTCACTTCACGTTTCACTGCAAAAGGCGATTCCACGCTCAGCTCCGCGCCCAGGAAATTACTGAGCATGCGGTGCAACCGGCGTTCGTAGGGAAGCATATTTTCAATGGCCTCCTGCGCCTTGTGCAGCTTGGAAGACGCCACCATCTTCATCGCCGAAGTAATCTTCAGCGTGCCGTGGATTGAGTTGATTCTTCCTTTAACTTCTTTCAGTGATGCCATGGGATTTATGCTTTAAATTGTTCGGCTGCGTCTGCGGCCAGTTTTTCAATGAGCGACGTAATTTCGTCGGTAATCTTTCCGGAAGCCAGCACGTCGAGCACATCCTTCTGATGGTTGGCACGCAGGTAAGTCAAGAACGCATCCTGGAAGGCACGTACCTTCGAGATAGGAATGTCGCGCATCAGTCCGTGCGTACCACAGTACAGAATGGCCACCTGTTCGCCTACCGGCATCGGTGAGTACTGCGGCTGAATCAGCAGCTGGTTGTTCTTACGTCCACGGTCGATGGCCATGGCAGTCACAGAGTCCATGTCGCTGCTGAACTTCGAGAAGGCCTCCAGCTCACGATACTGTGCCTGGTCAATCTTCAGCGTACCGGCCACTTTCTTCATACTCTTTATCTGGGCGCTACCACCTACACGCGATACGGAGATACCCACGTTGATAGCCGGACGGAAGCCCTGGTTGAACAAGTCGGTTTCCAGGAAGATCTGACCGTCGGTAATGGAAATCACGTTGGTCGGAATGTAGGCAGACACGTCGCCGGCCTGTGTTTCGATAATCGGCAGGGCGGTCAGTGAACCTCCGGCCTTTACCTTACCCTTCAGGCTGGCTGGCAGGTCGTTCATCTGTTCGGCCACTTCCTGCTGGTTGATAATCTTCGCCGCACGTTCCAGCAAACGAGAGTGCAGGTAGAAGATATCACCCGGATAAGCCTCACGTCCTGATGGACGACGCAGAATCAGTGATACCTCACGGTAGGCCACAGCCTGTTTTGACAAGTCATCGTACACCACCAGTGCATGACGGCCGGTATCACGGAAGTACTCGCCGATGGCAGCTCCGGCAAACGGAGCGAAATACTGCATGGCAGCCGGGTCGGAAGCCGTAGCAGCCACCACGATGGTATAGTCCATCGCCCCCTTCTCACGCAGCGCATTCACAATGCTGGCCACGGTAGAACCTTTCTGACCGATGGCCACGTAGATACAGTACACCGGATTTCCTGCCTCATAGTTGGCACGCTGGTTGATGATGGTATCGATGGCGATGGCCGTCTTACCTGTCTGGCGGTCGCCGATAATCAACTCACGCTGTCCGCGGCCGATAGGAATCATGGCATCGATAGCCTTCAGTCCCGTCTGCAGCGGTTCCGTTACCGGCTGACGGAAGATAACCCCCGGTGCCTTACGCTCCAGCGGCATCTCGCACAGCTCTCCGCCAATTTCGCCGCGCCCGTCCAAGGGCACACCCAGAGGGTCGATTACACGTCCCAGCATCGATTCTCCCACGTTGATGGAAGCAATGTGCTTCGTACGCTTCACAATCATCCCCTCCTTAATCTGGTCGGTCGGACCCAGAAGCACCGCTCCCACGTTGTCCTCCTCCAGATTCATCACCGTTCCCATGATACCGTTTTCAAACTGCAGCAACTCGTTGGCTTCCGCATTACGCAAACCGTAAATACGGGCCACACCGTCGCTCACCTGAAGCACGGTACCCACTTCGTCGAATTTCAGCGAGTTGTCAATCCCCTTCAACTGTTGGAGCAACACCTCTGAAACTTCGCTGGGTTTTATTGTATTTTCTGGCATAATTCTTTTTAATTAATAATGAACAATTCATAACGAGTAACGAAGTTCATTCCTCATTCTTCATTTTTCATTGTTTACACTATTCTCCTGTTTTTCGCGATAAACTGCTGTTTCACGCGCTTCAACTGGTTCGCCACACTGGAGTCCAGGCGGAAGCCACCCAGTTCGATGATGTATCCTCCAATCAGGCCTTTGTCCACCTCCTCTTCCAGGATTACCTCACCATGCGTCTTCTCGGAAGCCAGTTTCTGCAAGTGTGCCACGAGCTTGGGCGAACTGACGGCAGTGGTAAGCTTTCCGATGAGGATATGCTTGTCTTCCTGATACAGGTCGATGTACGACCACATCATGAACTGCAAGAACTTCTCCCTTCTGTCTTCCAGCACCAGGCTGAGAAAACGCGTCATCACCTGGCTTACGTCCTTTCCACCCGAAGCCTCGCAAAGCAGCTCCAGCTTCTTGCTTCTCTCCAGCACCGGATTTTCCACGGCACGCCGCAGGCCGGGCACTTCGGCAAAGTGTGCTGCCAGAGTCTTCACCTCCTTGTACACCTTGTCTTCCAGCCCTTCACCCTTCGCGTATGCCAGCAGTGCCTTCGCGAAACGTCTTGAAACGACTCCTGTATTCATGACACGTTATTTTTTAGAAGTTTCAATCATTTCATCCAGCAGACGGTCAATCAGCGCAGCCTGTTCCTTTTCATCGGCCAGCTTGTTGCGCATAATCTTCTCTGCAATGCCCACTGACAACACGGCTACCTGGCGGCGGATGTCACGGATGGCACTTTCCTTTTCCGTTTCAATCTGCTTCTTCATCTCCTCCATCAGGCGGTTGCCTTCAGCGAAAGCCTTCTCCTGAGCGTCTTTGATGATGCGGTCGCGCGTAGCAGCAGCCTCACTCAGAATGCGGTGCTGTTCTTCGCGTGCCTGTGCCAGGATTTTCTCACCCTCCACCTTCACGTTAGCCAGCTGTTCGTTGGCCTCACGCGCCGCCTTGAGCGAATTGTCAATGTATGCTTTCCGGTCCTCCACCATCTTCAGAATCACCGGGAAGCCGTATTTCGCCAAGATGAAGAACACGACTCCGAAGGTGACAATCATCCAGAACAGCAGCCCCGGATCCGGAGTTAATAATCCCATAACTTATTGTTTTATTTTTTACAAGAACAAAGTCAACAAACAAACTACGATGGCAATCAGAGCCACACCTTCTACCAGCGCAGCAGCGATAATCATGTTCATACGCAAGTCACCTGAAGCTTCCGGCTGACGAGCCATCGCCTCCATTGCTGAGCCACCAATCTTACCGATACCGATACCGGCACCCAAAACTGCAATACCTGCACCGACAGCGGCGCCCAATTTACTAATACCAACACCTGCAGCTACCTGCAATAAAACTGACAATAACATAATTTTCTTGTTTTAAAAGGTTATACTTTAATTTTTTTGTACCAATTATTTTTTGGCATGTTCCTTCACCTGCGACAAGCCGATAAACACGGCCGACAGCATCGTAAAGACGTATGCCTGGATGAATGCCACCAGAATCTCCAGTGCATCCATAAAAATGCCGAATGCCACAGCCACCACTGTCATTGAACCGTTAATCACCGGTCCCGATTTCACTGTGATGAAGATAATGGCAATCAGGCTCAGCACTGCCGCATGTCCTGCCATGATGTTGGCAAACAAACGGATCATCAGTGCGAACGGTTTGGTAAAGATACCGAAGAATTCAATCAACGGCATCATAGGCACCGGTGCCTTCAACCACGTAGGCACGTCGGGCCAGAAGATTTCCTTCCAGTAAGCCTTCGTACCATACACGTTGGTCAGCACGAACGTACACAAGGCCAGCACCAGCGTAATGGCGATGTTACCCGTCACGTTAGCTCCTCCGGGAAAAATCGGAACCAGCCCCATCAGGTTGTTCACCAGCACGAAAAAGAACGCCGTAAGCAGATAAGGTGCGTAGCGGCGGTAATTCTCGCCGATGCAGCCCTTAATCACGTCGTTGTAGATAGAAAGCACCGTGGCTTCAATCATGCCGACGCCCCCCCTGGGTGCCCCGTCTTCCAGCGGATGTTTCTTGTACCAGCGCACGCAGCTCATCATGATGACCAGCAGCACCGCACTGTTGATAAACAAGCCCAGCACATTCTTCGTGATGGAGATGTCCAGCGGACGCACCTCCTCGCCGGCCGCATTGCGTTCCACGATTTTGCCGTCGTAGGCACCACCCTCGGCCACGTACAGTCCCTCGTAAGGACCTTCCTCCAGCCGGGCAGACGAGAACACATGCCAGCCCGTACTGCTTTTCACAATCACCGGCAGCGGAATGCTTACCTCCGTATCGCCGAACTTCGCAATGTGCCACTGGTAGGCATCGCCGATGTGTCCGAACACCAGTTCGTTCACGTCGATGTCACCCTCAGCGGCCTGTGCCTTCGTCAGCGCAGCCGGAACCGCCATCAGCAGTAACAGCGTGATGATTATGTACCGTATTTTTTTCATCATTAGCTTTTTTTCTTAGTTTGAGTTTCGCTTCAAAAAGAAGGAAAAAACGGGTTTCGAATATCAGAAACGCAAAGTAGAAGAAGATGAAGGTCAGCATGAACGCCACCACTTCATGTCCTATCACAAATCCGTAGAACATCAGCAGCATGGCACTGATTATGAATTTCAGTACCTTGCACACCAGATACGTCATCGCAATCCGTTCCAGCCCCACGCGATAATTGAACGCGAACATTTCTATGTAAAACAGGCCGAAAAGATAGAAGAATATCGGAATGGCCGGAAACCACAGGAAATACCTGTCGGGAATGAACAGATGATATACCACGGCGACGAGCGTCGTCAGCACGATTCCAATCACGGTCAGTTCTTTTATAAATTTCTTCTTAACGGTCAACAAAAACATAGTATCGTGCGGTTTTTCATCCGGAAAGCCGCCAAAAACATATTCGGTTCATCGCCTGCTTCGCTCCTCTCAGAGTTCCACACAGACTGAAATCTGATTCTCCTTGACTTCCACGAATCCCCCCTTGATTTGCAGGGATTGCGTTTCCTGTCCGGCCACGTATTTCACTTCCCCGGCCGAGAGCGTGGAAATAATCGGGGCATGGTCGGCCATGACCTGAAATTTTCCTGCGCTTCCCGGAAAGGTAACCTGGCTCACTTTTCCTTCGTAAACCAGCTTTTCGGGTGAAACGATAACCAGATGAAGTTCTTTCATATTAAGCTATCAGCTTTTAACTTTTAACTTTTACTTATTAACTCTTAGCCGCTTCCATCAGCTTCTTACCCTTCTCGATGGCGTCCTCAATGGTACCCACGTTCAGGAAAGCCTGTTCAGGCAGATAATCTACCTCGCCGTCCAGAATCATCTTGAATCCCTTGATGGTGTCTTCTATGGAAACCATCACGCCCGGCACGCCCGTAAACTGCTCGGCCACGGCAAACGGCTGCGAAAGGAATCGCTGCACGCGGCGGGCACGGTTCACCGTCAGACGGTCTTCATCCGAAAGTTCATCCATACCTAAGATAGAGATAATATCCTGAAGCTCCTTGTTGCGCTGCAGAATCTGTTTCACGCGCTGAGCCGTTTCGTAGTGCTCCTTGCCCACAATCAGCGGGTCGAGGATACGCGACGTAGAGTCCAGCGGGTCTACAGCCGGATAGATACCCAGCTCGGTAATCTTACGGCTCAACACCGTAGTGGCATCCAGGTGGGTAAAGGTAGTAGCCGGAGCAGGGTCGGTCAAGTCATCGGCCGGCACGTACACCGCCTGCACGGAAGTAATGGAGCCGTTCTTCGTAGAAGTGATACGTTCCTGCATCTGTCCCATTTCCGTAGCCAGTGTCGGCTGGTAACCTACTGCCGAAGGCATACGTCCCAGCAAGGCTGAAACCTCAGAACCTGCCTGCGTAAAACGGAAGATGTTGTCGATAAAGAACAGGATATCGCGCGGACCGTTGTCGCCCGTCTGGCGGTCACGGAACGATTCGGCCAGTGTCAGACCTGACAAGGCTACTGACTGACGGGCACCGGGAGGCTCGTTCATCTGTCCGAACACCATGGCTACCTGCGATTTTTCCACTTCGTTGTAATCCACCTTCGAAAGGTCCCAGTTTCCTTCCTCCATGCTCTTGAGGAATTCGTCACCGTAGCGGATTACGCCTGATTCAATCATTTCTCTCAGCAGGTCGTTACCTTCACGGGTACGCTCACCCACTCCTGCAAACACGGAGAAACCATTGTGTTTCTTGGCAATGTTATTGATTAACTCTTTGATGAGCACGGTTTTTCCAACACCCGCCCCACCAAACAGACCGATTTTACCACCCTTCAGGTAAGGTTCCAGCAGGTCAATCACCTTGATACCGGTAAACAATACTTCCTGGGTAGTAGCCAGGTCTTCGAATTTCGGAGGTTCACGGTGAATAGGAAATCCGTCCGTCTTGTCCAGTTCTTTCATACCGTCAATGGTATCACCTACCACATTCATCACACGGCCCTTGATCTGGTTTCCGATAGGCATCGCAATCGGATGCCCCGTAGGAACGACTTCCATTCCGCGCTTCAACCCGTCCGTACTGTCCATGGCCACGCAGCGTACCGTGTCTTCACCGATATGCTGCTGCACTTCAATCACCAGCGTACGCCCGTCGTTACGGGCAATCGTCATGGCATCGTGGATTTTCGGCAAGGCGTGTTCCACGTCTTGTCCTTCTTCGAACTTGAAGTACACATCGACCACCGGACCGATTACCTGCGAAATGTGTCCAACGATTTTTGACATAAGCAATTATTTTAATTTAAAAAGAATGAATCATCCATGGTTCTTACCTCTTAAACAAACGTCCCGGGTATTTGTTTAAAGTTTGACCATTTCTGTAACGCAAATTTACTGAATAAACTCTCATATATGTAACTCCATGTAACATTTTTTAGACTGATTCCCCTAATAATAGACATAAATCAAGAGATATCGGACAAATGGTTTTACACTTGTTTACACAGAGACGAAATATCTAAACAAATATTTACAGGATATTGCACGTGTGTGCGGTCACACAGACACAAAAAAAGCCACATTACTGTGGCTCTTCTTCATATTAATATGTCTCGTTACACGCGCTTGAAGGTGTAGTTGCCTTCCTCTTCGTGCATCTGATCACCAAAATCACTCCGATAAAAAGCCTGAATTTCATCATTTACCAGAGAAAGAATCGTTACTGTTATCTTCAGTTCATCAGGTCCTGATAGTGTCAATATGCCCTCCTTTTCATTCAGTGTCCAGTTATATTGTCCTCCCATAAAAACGGCAGTACCATTACTCTGCAAAGACAATGTCTTTCCCACATGGTCATTCGTGCCAGAATCTTCTTCTGAATCACTCCAGCTGTTCGCCGTCACTTTCCACGTACCGATAATGTCATCTCTCGACACTTCCACACCCGTCGGGTCTTCCGTGCTACAGCTTGCCATTCCGGCCATCATCAGGATAAAGCTCAAAAAGAGCCATACGTTCTTTAGTTTCTTCATTTTCATTTGGTTTTACAGATAATAAATTCTTATACTATTTCTTTCTCCAGATAGATTCCACTTTCCGCCGTACAGCCAGCACATTCAGCACCGATACCAGCAGGAAAAGTCCCCCGGCCGTCAGCAGCGTCGGTAGCAGACTGCCTGCCTGAAAATCAGGTACCATCCGCTGCAGCATGTCCAGATACGCATCACGTGCCATCCACACCAGCAGCACCCCCATGGCTGCCACCGCTGCGTTCAGCCCCACCGTGAGTGCCTGATACGGACGCGCCACCGCCGCCGGACTGAACCCTATCATCAGCAGGTTCTCCAGCTTCTTCGTGTTCTTCTGCAACAGCAGGTAGATGCTCAGCATCAGCAGGTAGAACGACAGCACACTGATAATCAGTCCCACCGTGAGCACGATGCCCACCACCATCTTCAGGAACCACGTCGTCTTTCCCGCATCCAGCTTGTCGCCTTCCGTCTCATACCCTTTCTGCTTGAAATACTTCGCGATGCGGTCGTCCGCCGGATTATCCACCTCCACAATCAGTCGTGAGGGAGTCGTCTCGCCGCCGTCACCCAATGTGGCGTTGGCCCATTCCATGAACGCCTGCGGCACCAGAATCGTGTTCAGCCGGTTGGAGAAACCCACAATACGCCCCTTCATGCGCTCCGTCCGTCCCCGTCCGCTCAGCCGCACGTCCAACGTCATCATTCCCATCACGCCCTCCGAGAGCTGCGGCAGGTTGCGGCTCTGTGCAAAGCCGAAGTTATACAGGTTCAGGTAGTTGCGCGGGATGATGATAGGGATTTCCGTCTGCCCCTCGCGAAACGTCCAGCCCTCCAGCCGCACGTCTACAAACTCGTCGGGCACCGACTCAAAGAACATCGCCGTAGAGAGCTGCATGCCCGCCATGCCCATGCCGGCCGACACCTGAAACTGTGCCGGAGTGAACGCTCCCGTCCGCTTGGCAAAAGGCTGTGCCTCCATGTCGGCTATGTCGGCACGCGAGAACGTACCTCCCTTGCCCACCAGGCTGCCCAGCGTGCTCACCTGCTTGCTCACAATCACGTAGTCCTTCTTCATGAAACTGTCGCCCTGCGTAAACACCGGCAACACGTCCTTATAAAACTGTATGCCCAACAGCACAATCACCATACCGCACAGGTTGGCCAGAAAGAATCCCGCCAGCTGCGCCACACTGATGTGCTGCCTCAATAATTTCCAGATCATATCCGTCTTCGTGTTAATACCTTACAAACTCAGCACCCTGTCATACTCCAGCGGCAGGTGCTTGCCGATGGACGTCACAATCACTCCCGCGCCCTGACGAGCCGCTTCCTCCTTCAGGATACGCGCCATAATCTGCCCGTTGCCGTCGTCCAGGTGGCTCACCGGCTCATCCAGGAAGAAAAAGTCGGCCGGCTGACACAGCATCCGCACAAAAGCCACGCGCTGCTGCTGCCCGTACGACATCCTGGCCGCCTTCACATCCCACTTGTCGGCGATGCCCAGCTGCTCAAACCAGTCCTTCACCTGCTGCTTGCGGCAGAAGCCCGTCAGCCCGTTCTTCAGCTGCACGTTCTCCCACGCTGTCAGTTCCCCGAACAGGCGGAGTTCCTGAAACAGCATGCCCAGCGAGCGCTTGCGGATATCCGTCCACTGCTTCACCGTGAGCTTCCGCACGTTCTCCCCGTCGAAGGTGATAATCCCCTGGTAGTCCGTACGGTACCCGTAAATAAAACTGCAAAGCGACGACTTGCCCGTGCCCGACGCCGCTTCAATCAGATACATCTTTCCTTTCTGAAAAGCCACCTGTCGGTGCCACACGTCCGACACGATTCCGTCGCGTCCGGCGAATACCTCCGGCAGGGTCTGCTGTAATTCTATTGTGTCCATTTTATTCAATGAAGAATTAATAATGAAGAATGAAGAATGCTCTCCGTTATTCATTATTAATTCTTACTTCTTCATTATTCACTATTAATTATTAACTGTCGATTCCACTTCCTCTTCGGTCAATCCGGTAGCCTGGGCTATCTGAGCAGTACTCAAACCCAGCGATTTCAGGTTACGTGCAATGGCAACTTTCTCTTTAGCTTGTCCTTCCGCGAGCCCTTTCTTCCATCCGGCTTCACGTGCATCCTCTTCCACGATGCGGCTCACACGGTAACGGTCCAGCGCCTTGTCGTAAGCAATGCGGTCTTCCAATGAAAGATTGGCCACGGCAGCCAGTTCTTCCAGACGGCTGAACACCTGCTCCTTCAGCGCGTCCGGCATTCGGTTCCAATGTTGCATATTCTTCAATGTATAAATCAGTTTATCATAAAGCGTTTCACAATCCTTGAGTTCCTTGGTGAAATAAGGGAACTGCAAAAAAATCTGCCGGAAATGAGGGTTCACTACCTTTCCGCTCTCACGGTCGGCAATCACGGTGTCCGTGCGGAACTTCTCTTCCAGTCCCGGCTCACGGAAGTTCATCAGGAAAATGCCATACACGGTCGAAAGCTTGTATCTGGACCCATAATTTTCCTGCATCGGCTCACTCAGCAGAAAATCCTCCTCCGTCTCCGGCTTCCCGGTCTGCAACTCACGTTCCTTCCGCCTCTTCTCACGCAGATTCTCCACCTGCCGCCCGATGGCACGACACATGTAAAACAGCGTACGGTCCAGGAAACTACTATGAAAACGGTTCTGCATCTCCACGATGATGTATTCTCCCGTGTCGGTCAGGCAGTACAGGTCATAGATAATCCCTGCATCCGCCATACTGTCCGAATGATTTTCCTTGTCCAGAAAAATCAGGTTCTCTATGCGATGCTCCCCCGCCAACAGCTCATTCAGCAATGTGATGAGCAATTCCTTGCTGGCAGGCTGCCCGAAGATAATCTTAAACCCGATATCAGTAAACGGATTTACAAAGTGGCCGCAAGTCAAATCCATGTTGTTCATTTTATTCAATGAAGAATTAATAATGAAGAATGCTCTCCGTTATTCATTATTAATTCTTCATTCTTCATTCTTCATTCTTCATTATTCACTATTAATTATTAACTATCTGTACCAGCTGCTTCAGCACATTCTCCTTGTGGTCCTTCATCTGCAGTACTATGCGCGCCTTGGTCGGTTCATCCGATTCAATGCTCAGATAGTCCAGCATACCTACGTAAGGAATCTGCGGAAGTACGGCAGCCAGTGCCTGGAAGTTCACGTTCAGGTAAAAATGCTTGTCCTTCACGTCCTTGGCCCAGTCACAGTCTTTCAGCGACAGTCCCTTCACCTCACGGCCAATCAGGTCCTCCTGATTGGTCAGGTAGAAGCGGTCATCTTTCACGCCCAGCCAGAAAGACACCGGTCCGCGGCCCATGCCCAGTGCCGCACCGTTGGCAGCCACAAACTGATAGGCATTCTCACCCTTGTCCACCAGCCGCATCTGACCGTTGGTCATGGCCAGCATCGGTTTCAAGTCCTCAAACGTACGCATGAAATCACCGTTTTTCACGTCGGCATACAGGATGAAGCCCGGTCTCAACGACATTTCCGGTATGGCCACTGCCACGTCACCCTTCACAGCCTTAAAGATGGCTTCAAAGTCGAGCGGCATCATTGAGTTATCCAGTTCCTGACGCACGGTCGGATTCTCACGCAACAGCTCATACGCCTTTTCACCGTTCACGTTGGCAGCCATCCAGAGCACCGTATTGGCAGGGAACACCTTCAGATACGTGCCGTCCAGTTCGCCGCTCACCTCCGCCTGCTTCTTCAGCAAGTCCTTGAACTTGCCCTCCAGCAGCGTCTCCACTTCCATCACAGCCTTTCCAGCCTGGAAATCGAGTGTAGAAAATATCTTTAAATCATTCAGGTTCAAGTCAGCCGGCAGCCCCATCGTCACCGGGCCCAGGTAACTCTTCGGCATGGCGTTCAGCGAAGTCACCATGGCCACGTCCTCGTCGGCATCCTCTAATTTCTTGAATTCCGGAGTGCCCGAATAGCCCTCCCCTCCTTTCTGGCGCAGCCACATCGAAGCCTGATGCTGCAAGTCCTTCGGGTCGCCGCCGTCGCCCGCCAGCATCAGAAACGCATCGTCCGTCCAAGCCATCAGTCCGCCGCCACCTACGGTCCAGCGGCAACCGTCACCGTCGGCAGGAGCCTCACACGCCTTCTGCTCCTGAAGCATGGCCATCAAATCTTCCAGTTTTCCCTTGTCGGCCATGCGCACCAGCACACCGCCCATTTCCATCTGCGAAGCGGCAAAGAAGTACACCCGGTCGGTCAGTTTCAACCCGCTCTCTTCCGGATTCTCCATCAGCTTGTCCACCAGGGCATCCGCACTGCCCTTCAGGCTCGATTTCATCATCTGCCCCATCGACTGCTTCACCTGGTCGTTCAGGTCACACTTCTGTGCCATCTCTATCAGGTCGAACGAGAACACTGCAGCCGCATCTTTTGGCAACGCATTCGTGTACGCATTGTCTTCCCCGCAGGCAGACAACAGGAAAGCCATACCCAAGGCCAGGCTTCCCATCCATTTCCATGTCTTTTTCATAATGATTTTATCTAAAAGTTACACATCAGCTTATTCCGCGTGCGTCAGGTTCATCAGGTGTACAGCCACCAGTGCCGCCGTTTCCGTACGCAGGCGCGACTTGCCCAGACTCACTGCCTGAAAGCCCTTTTCTGCAGCCAGCGCCACTTCCTCTGGACTGAAATCCCCCTCCGGACCAATCAGCACCACGGCGTCCTCGTCCTTGCGGAGCACGTCGCGCAGCAGAGGCTTTTCCCCCTCATAGCAGTGTGCGATGAACTTCTGTCCCGTAAACTCCCGCTCCATAAAGCGGCGGAAATCCGTCATCTCGTTCACCACCGGCTTGCGTGCCTTGAGCGACTGTTTCACGGCCGACACCACGATTTTCTCCACCCGTTCCGTCTTGATGACCTTCCGTTCCGAGAAACGGCAGTTCAGGAACGTCAGCTCGTCGAAACCGATTTCCGTGGCCTTCTCCGCCAGCCATTCCATGCGGTCCATGTTCTTGGTAGGCGCCAGAGCCAGGTGCAGATGCCCCTTCCAGAAAGGCTCCTGCTCCGTTTTCTCCACCACCTTCACCACACAGCGTTTCTGCGTAGCTGCCGAAATGACCGCCCGGTAAAAGCATCCCTTTCCGTCGGTCAGCATAATCTCCTCGCCCACTCCCAGGCGCAGCACCCGCAGGCAGTGGCCCGCTTCTTCTTCCGGCAGCTCCAGCGTCTGCGCAATATCCGGTGTATAAAACACGTGCATAATTACAATTCTTTTTCTAAATCCTCGAAATCTTCGTAATCTTCCTCTTCTTCTTTGTTACGGGTCGCCATTTCCTGCTTGATCAGCTCCGCATACTCATAGTCCTCGCGGCGGATGGCATCCTCCATCTCCCGCTCCAGCCCTTTCAGCGGCATCAACCGCAGCAGCAGCGCCTTCGTGTTAGGCACAGACTTGGTAAAGCCCGACCGGGGGTCTTCCAGGAACTTCGCGTTCACATAGAACGGAACTCTGGCTATCTGACTCACCACCAGTGCGTCGAACAGTGTCAGCTGCATCTCCATCACCGAGCCGTCCTCCTTGCGCAGGGTCACAATCGCACGGTGCAGCAACTTCACCTTGTCCTTTACCACCACCTTTTCCACGGTAACACCCAGCTCCTTCAGAATATGCACCGTCTGATAAGGCAGCGTGGCATCCGCACCCTCCGGGTCGTTAACAGCCGTGTACAGCAAGTCCGCCTCGTCGGGGTTGATAACCCCCAGCATCATCCGGTGCGGTTCGTTCACCTCCTCCAGCAACAGCTTGAAGTTCTGCCCGTCCAGCATCATTATATCCATCTTCTCCTCATCGTCCAGCACCTGATTAAATGTCAGATGCCCGATCAGTTCATCCACCTTCATGGCCTCGTCAATGGTGCGGACCCGCATTTCTACAAATTCGTCTTTCTTTTCCATTTTCAGATTTTAATTAATCGTTATCTACTTTATGTTTGTACTTAAATACCAGTGCAAAAGTCACCGCCACTACCAGCGCGTAGGCCGCAAACACGAACCACGCCCGGCTCCAGCCTTCCACCTGCGGTGCCTGCGAATTGAAGTCCACGAAGCAGTTCACCACCGCCTGCGCACTCAGCGTACCCACCGTGGCTCCGATACCGTTCGTCATGATGATGAACAGTCCCTGCGCACTCGAGCGGATAGACAGGTCCGTCTCCTTGTCGACAAACAGCGAGCCCGACACATTGAAGAAGTCGAAAGCCACGCCATACACAATCATCGACAGCACGAACATCCACACCCCGCTGCCCGGGTCACCCAGGCCGAAGAGTCCGAAGCGCAGCACCCACGCCACCATGGCAATCAGCATCACCTTCTTGATACCGAAACGTCCCAGGAAGAACGGAATCAGCAGGATACAGCACGTTTCACTGATTTGCGAGAGCGAAATCAGCAGGTTGGCATGCTGCACGCCAAAGGTATCGGCATATTCCGGAATGGCGCTGAAGCTCGTGATAAACGGATTGGCAAAGCCGTTGGTAATCTGCAAGGACACGCCCAGCAGCATCGAGAAGATGAAGAACACCGCCATCTTGCGGTTCTTGAAGAGCAGAAACGCTCTCAGTCCCAATGCTTCTACCAGCGACTTCTGTCCGCCCTGCGCGCGGCTCACCGGACATTCCGGCAGCGTCTGGGCATATACGGCCAGCACCACGCCCCATGCCGCACAGGTAAAGAACTGCATGTAGTTCGACTGGAATCCCAGTAAATCTACCAGCCACATGGAACAAATGAAACCGATGGTCCCGAACGTACGTATCGGCGGAAACGCCTTGATGGTATCCAGCCTTGCCTTGTCCAGCGCCGTATAAGCCACCGAGTTCGACAGTGCCAGCGTAGGCATGTAGAACGCCACACTTACGGAGTAGAACGCGAACAGCGGCGCAAATTCCACCTGCGGCCCCGTAGTCATGGCATAATAGCCTGCACCACCCATAAACAGGGCAGCCAACAGATGGCTCAGCCCCAGCAACCGTTGCGCCGGAATCCAGCGGTCAGCCACAATACCCAACACAGCCGGCATGAACAGGGACACAATCCCCTGCATGGCGTAAAAAATTCCGATATGTCCGCCTAATCCCACCCCCGCCAGGTACGTACCCATTGAGGTAAGATACGCTCCCCACACGGCAAACTGCAGGAAGTTCATGACAATCAGTCTCAGTTTCATATTCATATACTCATAGATTTAATGGTTATTTCATCATCGTAGCCAGTGACGCCAGCATCGTAGCCAGTGAAGCAAACGAAGTCGCATTCGATACTATGTTCGCAAAGTTGAACTTCTTCGTCTTGTTCGGCACCACGATTTCGCAGCCCGGCTCAATCTGTTTCTTACCGCTGCCCTTCACTTCAGCCACCTGTCCGTTCATATAAATAATGAACTTCTGGCTCTTCTTGGCGTTGGCAGAGTAACCGCCCGCCTGGCTCAGGTAATACTTCACGCTCTTGCCCGAGGCATACGACACCGTGTTCGGCATCATCACCGCTCCGTTCACCTTCACCGTATTGTTATATTCCGGCACCGTCAGCACATCACCCTCGCGCAACACCAGGTCGGCGTCTCCGCCCGGATTGGCCAGTGCCGCTTCCAGGTCAATGCCCACCGTAAACGTACTGTCCACCTTCAGTCCCAGTGCGTTGGCCATGGCCTCACCTATTTCCCGGCGCACCATCTTCACCACATCCTCCATGCGGCGCAGCTCCTCCTCGTTAGCCACGCGGCGCAACTTCGCTCCACGCACATACGCATAGCGGCTCACCCCGCCGGCACGCTGAATCAGGCTGCTCAGACGCTCGCTCATCGTGTTCAGCGTATAGTCACCGCGATACAGCACCTCACCGTCCACCGTCACGTTCACCTGCTCGTTGTAGCTCGGACTGCGGCGCACAAACACCTGGTCGTACGGTTGCAGTTCAAATCCCGCTTCACCGTCCACCACGAAACCATCCTTCAGTCCGAACGAGAAATTCTGTCCTATCATGTCCGGTTCCGTCGTACCTTTCGGGTCACGGATACGTCGCGACACATCCACGCGCACCAGCGAAGCCGATTCCTTCAGTCCGCCCGCCGTAATCACCAGGTCCTCCAGACTCATGTGGTCGGCATACGTATAGCTGCCCGGCTTGTTCACCTCGCCGCTGATGGTCACCTTCCCCATGTCCTGCAAGTCGTGGATGCTCGGGATATACAAAATGTCATTCTTCTGCAAGGCCACGTCGGGCGACGTACCGTTCAGGATTCCCAGAATGTCGACCGGCAACACCTCCTTCGTCAGGTTTTCCCGTTCGCGATACAGCACCGCGCGTCCCGTAAAAGCTTCGCCCAACAGCCCGTCGGCCTTCTCCACCAGCTGGCGTACCGTGTTCAGCGAACCGCTCAACTCGAATACTCCCGGGTGATACACAGCCCCTTTCACCTCCAGACGGTTGTTGAAGCGGTTCAGAATCGAATCCACCGAAATCACGTCACCGTCTAATAATTTAAACGCAGAATAGTCTGTATCGTTCACCGTTTTCACGGAAAATTCTTTTCCATCTTTTCGTAACACCCTGATACTCTTCTTATACGCATCCGAAGCAAAACCGCCGGCATACTTCAGCAAGGTAGCCACCGACTCCCCGTTCTTCATTTCGTAGAACATCGGGCGCTTCACCTTACCCGTAATCTTCACCAGCTCGTCGTAGGTAGGCACAATCACCACGTCGCCGTCCTGCAGGCGGATGTCGTCCTGAATCTGCCCCTTCATGATGTACTCATACACGTCCAGACGGGCAAACGTCTTGCCGCCGCGGGCCACCTGCACGTTACGCAAGCTACCGATGTCGCTCACACCGCCCGCCACGTACAGCGCATGGAATACCGTCGAAAGCGACGACAGCGCATACGTGCCCGGTGCCATCACTTCCCCCATCACGTTCACCTGGATGGTACGGATATTTCCCAATGTCACCTGAATATTATTGCCCGAGTCCGCATAAATCTTTCCCAGCTCCTGCTTCAGCAGCTGGCGCGCCTCCTGAATCGTCATGTTGTTCAGGTACACCGGACCCAGGTTGATGATGTTCACATAGCCGTCGGGCGAAATCTCCAGCCGCATGGTATTCTGGCTGGCGCCCCACACGTCGATAATCACCTCGTCACCCGGTCCCAGACGGTAGTTTTCCGGAGTCGCCATGCTCAGGTTAGGCTGGAAAGTCAGCTGTTCAATGTTGAAGATATTCCGTCCGAACACATCGTTCTCGCTGGTAACCACCGTCGTCAGTTTGCGGCGCTTCTTCATGGTCTTCTGCATGTCTTCCGACCACATACTCTTGTCCACATTCAAGGAATTCATCTCCAGGAATTCCGAAGCATCCTCTTCCGTACCGGTCGCAGTAGTTTTCCGAGCCCGTGAACCTGAGCCCAGCAGCGAGCTGTCTTCCCCCGTCAGAGAACCGCTGCCCGATGTCGACGCGCCCGTCGCACCCGAATACATGGACTTCAATCGCAGCAACTGCTCCTGAGTGGCCCCCTTGGCCAGCAGCTCCATCGCAATGGTTTGCTGGTCCTTGCCCTGTTGAAGCGCCTGTTGCACATATTCTATCACCTGGTTGTCGGTCATTCCGCTCTGGGCATACGCAACGAATCCCCCCAGCAGGAACAGACACAATGCCAATCTTACAAACTGTCTTCTCATTCTGTCTATTACTTTAGTTTTAAGGACAAAGATAAAGTTTTAAAAGCGAATCACCAAGCCATCAGGCGGCGGAATATCCAAACAAAACGGAAAAACAGCAGGATGAGCCCCCGATTTTTCGCTCTAAAGTATAAACAATGTTAACGTAAAGCATTTTTCTGCTGATTTTATATGTTGCATAACACAAAAGTCTTACCTTTGCACTGTGTTTTTCATGGTATTAGATTTAAGGTTAATGAAGATTGGGAGTCTGGGAAGATTCCCTTTTTTTATTTTTGTTTCTTTGGACAAAAGAACATAGTGAGTTAAAAGTTAATAGTTAAAAAGTAAAAGCGGAAAGCAATCACAAAAAAAACGGAAGAGTCGCCTCTCCCGTTCTTCATTATTCATTCTTCTTCATTCTTCACCATCAAAACGTACTGATGTATTCCGGAGCCTGATAAACAGCAATATCTTCAACTGGAAATTTCGCTTTGTTTTTCGCCTTTGCTTCCGCCATGAACCGATTACATTCATCACTTGTAAAAATCCCCTTATTCATTGCAATAGTCAGCACATCCAGCGTTCCAATATATTCAATACCATTCTCATCACAATAAGGAGCCACATCCCGAAAGTTACTACTTGCGATAACCTCCTGTCCAAAACGCGCCATCGACATACAAGCCCGTTCTCCGTCCCCCAGCATCGGATTCTCTTTTTTAAGCCGGAAAAACTCTCGCCGGATATTTTCATTGGTATAAGGGAAAGCAATCTTGCATACCTTGCAGCGCTCCATCCACTTGTCCACCTTCCGCTTCCTGTCCGGCTCCGTAGGATGATAGCTGGCCTCCTTGTACACATTCTCTACAATCATCACGGCATGAGGCTGCAGAATTTCCGTCAACCTGTCTATATAACCGGTAGCCATGAAATGAGAGATGACATCGGCATCCACCAATATTACTTTATTCCTCCCCATACATCTCTTGAAAAACATTAATTTCCATGTCCATCAGCAACGAGTAATACTTCGCCTGAGAAATACGCCCCTTATCATATAATTCACGAGCTTTCAAGTTATAATCTCCCACCAGTTCCGTCTGATAAGTAGGATAATACAACTGCGTATTATAGCCGTATTCGATTGCCGAAGCAACCACATTTTTCTGGTAAAGGTCAAACGTTTTCTTGGTAATCCATTTCAAGTCCTTCAACCGGGTAAGAAGTGCAGCCCTTGAGCAAAGAAAATTCTGTTCCACCTTCAGGAGAGTAGCTAAAGTTATTTTGTCAACCTGCTGTTCCTCGGCAGGGACCAGTTCCTTCAACCCCATTTCCGGAAGCAGAAGGTAGGCTGCAAACACATCGGCATTATACTCTTCCTCCTCTTTTTTATTAAACAAGCCCGCATTGTTCTGCGACACCTTAAAATCTTTCTGATACAACAAGTGATACAACTCATGACAGGCGGTAAAACGCTGCTTGGCATAAGACAAAGCCGTATTTATCAACATGAAATACTTATCAGAAAAAGATTCGTTTCCCTTTATCCGAATTGCCATGCCCGAAAAATTATCATCCAGCTTCTTAAACCACGTAAGCACGTGCTTTTCTTTCAATATCTGATGAATGCGCACAGGGTCCTTTGTAGTCACATGCATCTCCTCCCGCAACCTGGTTGCAAGACATTCCAGTTCAACTTTACTTCTCAAGCTCATTGCACATCTGAATATAATTTCTGACTATTTTCTGAAATTGAGAAATCTGGCCAAGATTTCCAATATTTCCCGTCTTACGATATGCACAGGCCACAGATGTCTGAAAAAGCTGTTCATTTTCCTCCATCAGATCGTATTCATCCACGTTATACAGAGTGGCCAGTTTCTCCATTGCCTCCAAAGGAACTACAGTCTCCCCTTTTTCATATTTCACGTATGCCGGCTGACTGATACCTAAATAATCACTGATTTCCTGCTGGGTATAGTTCAAATGCTCACGAAAAGCCTTGATATTTTTCCCGATTACCTGATCAAGTCCCATATTTTATCAATTAAATGATTCGTTTGCAAAGATACTCATTTTTAAGTTATAAAAACAGAAAATACAAATAAAATCAATCCAATTTATAACTTTTATTTATAGAGCCAAAAGCAAAGGGTGAAAAATGAGAATATTCCTTGTTTTTAGACAAAAGGACAGAAGAACATATTGAGTTAAAAGTGAATAGTTAAAAAGTAAAAGTGGAAAAAGCATCCCGTCTTCGCTTTTCATTCTTCATTCTTCATTATTTTTCATTCTTCATTATTCAACACACTCACATCAATATCAGGAATGATAACGTCTGAAAGTTTGTCGTTAACAAGAAATCCCATGTATAGTGGAATGGTAAGTATATCCCCATCACGTCCTACAGTAAACTTCCAATTTTAGGGTATCCCCTTTTAGACGGGCGCCAGTCGGCACCCGT